>Ga0307373_10000030_pt1 | contig 201304 bp, 197 predicted proteins | sample OX2MG_FD_202534 | JGI IMG/M metagenome (GOLD analysis project Ga0307373, IMG submission 202534) | Soil microbial communities from Risofladan, Vaasa, Finland - OX-2 | ecosystem: Environmental > Terrestrial > Soil > Coastal area > Acid sulfate soil | place: Finland: Risofladan, Vaasa...
GCGAGACCGATTGCATGCCGGTGATGTGACAGAGCATCTGCTCCAGCTCCCACATCAGCTCCAGCGCTCCCTGAATGGATTCGACCGGCTGAAGTGGATGAATGTCCGCGAATCCGTCCAGGGCCGCTGCCTGTTCGTTGACGGCCGGGTTGTACTTCATGGTGCATGATCCGAGGGGATAAGCACCCTGCTGCAGGTTGTGATTACGTCGCCCGAGCCTGCCGAAGTGCCGCGCCAGGTCGGGCTCGTTTACCGCGGGGATCCGGGCCGGAAGTCGTCGCCGCCAGCCGGCGGGTAGAGCCTCCGTCAAGCCCGGCGCGTCGACTCCGGGCCCGGGAAGCAGCGGACTGGGGCTATCCTGACCACTTAGTTCGAACAGCAGGGGCTCGGGACCGGCCCAGGCCGGCTCGGCTTTCCCGGTCACTCTCGTGCCCCTAGCGGAAGACTGGGAGCGGCGACCCGGCTGAGCCGGGTCACCAGCCGGTCAATCGCCGCAGGCGAAGTCATCTCGGTGGTGCACAGGAGCAGACAGTGGCTGAGCGCTGGATCGATGGCCCCCAGCGGAAACCCGGCCAGGGTCCCCTCGGCGGCCAGCTCGTGAGCCAGGGACTCGGCCTCCATCGGCGTCTCGATGACGAACTCCCAAAGGAAGTCGCCCTGGGGATACTTCAATTGGAATCCGGGGATCTCTTGGAGCCGGTCGGCCAGATGGTGCGCCCTCCGGTAGGAGACGTCGGCCACCGCCCGCAGGCCGGCCTCGCCCATCTTCGCCAGATAGACCGTGGCCGCCAGCGCCATCAGGGCGTGGTTGGTGCAGATGTTGGAGGTCGCCCGCTCGCGCCGGATGTGCTGTTCGCGGGTTTGCAGGGTGAGGCAGTAAGCGCGGCCGCCGCGGGAGTCGGTGGTCATACCCACCAAACGGCCGGGAAGGCGACGGACCAGTTCATCCCGGCAGGCGAGCAGTCCGACCGTGGGGCCACCGAGCTGGGGAGGTATCCCTAACTGTTGACCGTCCGCCGCGACCAGATCAGCTCCCAGCGCCCCGGGCGGCTCGACCACCGCTGCCGCGATGGGATCGGCAACCACAAGAGCCAGCGCTCCCGCCTGGTGTCCGAGCTCTACCAGCTCCCGGACCGGTTCAAGCAGCCCCAGGAAGTTCGGCTGGGACACGATCACGACGGCCGGATCGCCGCCGGTGAGGGCGCTCTGGACCTGCTCCAGATCGGTGACGCCATCGCGCTGAGGCAGGATCACCAGCTCGGCCCCCCGGCCCGAAATATAGGTTCCCAGCACCGCCAGTACCTCCGGGTGGAGCGTCGAGGACGCCAGCACTCTGGGCCTGCCGGTGTGCAGAGTGGCCAGCAGGGCGCCCTCGGCGGCGGCCGTGGCCACGTCGTACATGGAGGCATTGGCAACATCGAGGTCGTAGAGCTCAGCCACCATGGACTGGAATTCGAAGATCGACTGCAGGTACCCCTGGCTGGCCTCGGCCTGGTAGGGCGTGTAGGCGGTGTAGAACTCGGGCCGACCCACCGTTGCCCTCACTACGGCCGGAATGAATCGCGAGTACACCCCGGCCCCTAAAAAGCAGTCCCATTGCGAGAGCGGCCGGTTACGCCCCGCGAGCCGGCGCATCTCCGCGATGAGCTCGAGCTCCGCGAGCGGCGGGGGGAGCTCGAGCTCTGGGTCACGCAACCCCAGTGGGACGTCGCGAAACAGCTCGCCGACGACATCCAGCCCGAGGGCGGCCAGCATCTCTGTTCGATCTGAGTCTGAATTGGGAAGATAGGCCATAGATAGGCTGGCGCCCCTACTGAGTAGTGCGACCGCTAGTGAGCATCCGCCTGCGCGAAAGAATCGTACGCGGCGGTATCGAGGAGATCGGCCGGCAGTTCTCCCTCGACGCGGACCCGGATCAGCCAGCCCTTCCCAAGGGGGTCCTGGTTGACCAGTTCGGGAGAAGCGCTCACCTCGGGGTTGACCGCGACTACCTCTCCGCTCACCGGCGAGTAGAGGTCGCTGGCCGCTTTGACTGACTCGACCGCTCCGAAGCGCGCGCCCGCCCCCACCGTGGCCCCGACCTGGGGTAATTCGAGGAAGATCACATCGCCAAGTTGTGATTGGGCATGGTCGGTGATCCCCACCGCCACCTCTCCCGGAGCTTCCTGGTGGACCCACTCGTGGGTCTTGGTGAAGCGATACGCACCTAGGTCGGGCACCAACTCTCCTCCCATTCGGTCAAGCTCGCTGCCTCAGCTGGCGGGTCGTGTGTAGAAAGGTAGCGGCACTACCGGGGCCACCGCCCACTGGAGAGGGTCGTTCCGAAGTTGAATCCTGAGTTCCGTCCCTAGGGCCCCGCTGCCCGGGTCCACATATCCCATGGCCAGACCGGCACCGACGGTGAACCCGAAGGAGCCGCTGGTGACCTGGCCAACCTCTCGAGATCCCTCAAAAATCGGGTGACCGTGGCGGGGGATCTCGCGCGGGCCGAGCCTCAACCCGATGAAGGCCCGCGGCGGGGCAGCTGCGATCGTGGCCAGTGCATCACTTCCAACAAACGCCCCCTTCGCCAGCTTGACCACCCAGCCCAGCCCGGCGCTGATTGGATCCCCGCTCTCGTCGATGTCCTGACCGTAGAGCCGGAACCCGGCTTCCAGCCGGAGGGTGTCCCGAGCCCCCAGCCCGGCCGGGATCAGGCCCTGCGGACTGCCTTCCTCGAGCAGGGCCGACCAGAGCCGCTCGGCATCATCCGAGCTTGCATACAGCTCAAATCCGTCCTCCCCGGTGTACCCCGTCCGCGAGATCAGGGCCGGGACGCCGGCGACCATGCCCGAGCGATGATGGTAATAGCGGATCGAGTCCAACTCCACCGTCGCGCTGAGCGCCTGGACGATCTGCTTGGCCCGGGGACCCTGAACCGCCAGGAGGACGGTCTCTGCTGAGATGTCCTTGATCTCGGCCGCGAGACCGGAAAGTTGCTGTCGCATCCAGTCCAGGTCAGCGTCGTGGCGGGCGGCGTTGATCACGCACATGTACCCGTCCGGCTGGCGGTACACCAAGAGGTCGTCGACGATGCCGCCGTTCGGGAGGCACATCACGGTGTAGAGTGCACGGCCCTCATTGAGTCGGGAGAGATCATTGGTCACCAGTCGGTTCAAGAACTCGAGAGCGCCCGGGCCGGTGACGCTGACCTCGCCCATGTGGGAGACGTCGAAGAGCCCCGCTCGCTCTCGCACCGCAAGGTGTTCCCCGCGAATCGATCCGTAGTGGAGCGGCATGGCGTAGCCGGCGAAGGGCACCATCTGCCCACCTAAGGCGCGGTGGCTGGCGTCGAGCGGGACTCTCATCGTTCCTCCGCTCATGAACCTGCTATCTCCCCCAGGATGTCCATAAGTTCAACGTCGTGCTGCGACCGAGCTTCGCCCACCGCCCGCCGAAGCTGTACCACTCTCTCCTCCGGCCAGCCCAGGTGCGCCGCAAGCTGGCCGTCGGTGGGAGCAATCTCTGAATTGAGTCGCAGCTCCGCTTCGGCGGCTAAAAGCCGCTCCGAATCGGCGGCCCAGCGAAGGTCCTCCCTTCGGGCAGCCTCCTCATCGGCGACCAAGGAATCCATCACCTGGCCCACTACCTGCCGCACCCGGTCCTGGAACTGGTTGGGTGAGAGCGGGTGTTGTGGGTCGAGGCCATGGACCAGAGTGACCAGAGCGGTACTCCCCTCCTGGAAGAGATCGTCCAGCGGGATTGTTTCCGTGTCGCGCGACCGGGCCGTCTCAAGCACCAACCAGAGCGTTCCCTCAACCAGCTGCTCCGCGGCCCGGCCATCTTCCCGGGGCTCGGAGAGGAGCCGAGCGGTCTCTTCCCGGCTCAGGCGATCGAATCCCGCCACCAGCTCATGGACTTCCTCCGATCGAGCCACTTCGCCCACCCCCACTTAGGCGTCTGACTTCGCTCGGCCGCTGCCCATGGCCCGGAGTATAGAAGCCGTCGCCGCGCCCCCCGGTGCCTCCGAACTCTTGCACCCGTAAACTCGGTCCGTGGCCGCCAGTCGCCTCCGCGTCCCCCCGGATCAGGATCTCCTGGTCTTCGGCGCCACCGGGGATCTGGCCCAGCGCAAGCTACTGCCGGCTTTGTATGAACTCAGCCGGCAGGGCCTGTTGCCTCGCCGATGCGAGATCGTGGGAACGGCCACGAAAGCGCTTGGAGATCGAGGATTCCGGCAGATCGCCGAAGAGGCGGTCAAGCATTTCTCCCGGACCGGCTTCGATCGGGTGGCCTTTGCCGAGTTCGCCAGGCGGCTGCGATACGTCCCCACCACCCACGATCAGGTGGGCACCGGAGTGAAGTTGGCCGGGAAGTTGAAGCAGTCGCGCCGGCTCATCTACCTGGCAGTCCCTCCCTCGGCGTTCGTAACGATCCTTCAGGAGTTGAAGGGGGCGGGGCTAGCGAGGGGGTCCTCAGTGATCATCGAGAAGCCGTTTGGGCATGACCTCCGGTCGGCGGTGGAGCTCAACGCGGCCCTGCACAAGATGATCCCGGAGGAGCGGATCTACCGGATAGACCACTACCTGGGCAAGGAAACGGTCCAGAATCTCCTGGTTTTTCGCTTCGGGAATACCCTGGTGGAGCGAATTTGGAACCGGGACGTCGTGGACCATGTACAGCTTACCGTGGCCGAGGATATCGGCATCGAGAGTCGGGGAAGGTTGTACGAGGAGACCGGAGCGATCCGGGATATCTTCCAGAATCACCTTCTGCAGCTGCTCGCGCTCACCTGCATGTCACCTCCCAGCTCCTTCGATCCGGAGGCCCTGCGCGACGAGAAGGTGAAGGTGCTCCACTCGATCCGCCCGGTCCAGCCGACTGAAGTCGTTCGGGGCCAGTACACCCGGGGGTCCGTCAACGGCACCACCATGCCCGGCTATCGTGAAGTCGAGGGGGTGTCGCCGGACTCCACCACCGAGACCTATGTGGCGATGCGGCTTAACGTGGACACGTGGGAGTGGGCGGGAGTCCCCTTTTATCTGCGCTGTGGCAAGGCCCTTTGCACTCGGCGCACCGAGATCATGCTTTTTTGTCGTGATGTCCCCTTACATCTGTTTCAGGGCACCGGGATCGAGCGCCTGACTCCGAATCGGGTCACGATCCGCATCCAGCCCGACGAAGGAATCTCCTTCTCCTTCATGGCCAAGCAACCGGGAGCCACCGTGGTCGAGCAGCCAGTTCGGATGGACTTCTCCTACGGGGAGTCATTCAAGACTGAGCCGGCCGAGGCTTACGAGCGGCTCCTGCACGACGCTCTCCTGGGTGACCACACCCTTTTCATCCGCCAGGATGAAACCGAGGCGGCGTGGGCGGCCCTGGACCCGGTGCTCGAGAACCTGCCCCGGGTCAAGCTTTATCCCGCGGGCAGCGAGGGTCCGGACTCGGCCAACTCGTTGCTGGGGTCGGGCTCGTGGCACGACCTCGCGCATCACAACTCCGACTCCGGCAGCTGATCGGCTAGGCGCCCCTTCTTAGGCCGCGATCACCTCGGGAACCAGCTGATCCGCCTCGATCCACCCCTCTCGGACGCCCTCACCGACCCCGGACTTCACCCGCACCCAGCGACCCGTCTGCTGCACCGCCACCAGCGGGCTGGAGGGGAGCACCGGCAGCGTTCGTTCGGCCCCGTAGTCCGGATTGGAGAAGAGCGGGTACCCGGTACCGGCCCAGCTCTGGACCAATGTGCAAGGGCCGGGAGGAATCCTCCTGAGTCGGTAGACGGTTTCTGCGTCGCGCTCGCCCTGGGTCAGGATTCGGAGGAGGTTGACCGCCCGGATCGTCGCACTTCGCTGGCCCTCCGCCACCAGGGTCAGCGCGGTGCCTTGGGCGGTGGAGTGACACTCGATCCGCACCTTCGTCTTGGGGTGCTTGACCTTGATCCATTGGCCGAAGAACCCGTTCGCCAGAAGCTGGGCAACTTCGGCGGTGTGCTCGTCGATGATCCTAAAGCTGAACGGCGGCAACGCCATCAACTGCTCCGCAAGGGCGAAGACCTCTCGTGGCGGGGTGTACACGGTGGTGACCCAGCGGTTACTGCGCCGCCGCCCGAGGTAGAGCATCCTCAGATTCTAGAGAGGAGTCCGGTCAGTCTCCCGGCACCCGAGCGCTGGTTCGAGCGCCAGCCGAACTCAGCGGAGCAGGGGGCGGCGGCGCAGTAGGAGTGCCTCCAGGCCGTGCACCAGGGGATCCAGTGGACCCAACACCGGCGCGATCAGCAGTCCGCTGTAGCTGCCCAACCGGCCGCTCCATTTCGTCTTGAACTTCGCGTAACCGTGGGCTGGGTCGGCGCGATCGAAGTGGCGCGGCATGCCGAACATGTCATAAGTCGTGCAGCCCTGTTCGATCCCCCACTTCATCATCGCCCACTGCATCGCATAGCTGGCCTGGGCTCGGGGGATCGCCGTGCTGGTGCCGCCGAAGAGATGTACCAGCCATCGGCCATAAGCCACCGTCAATCCTCCCGCGAGCGGCTGACCCCGATAGGACGCGATGAAGATGGTCGCCCCCAGCTCATCTCGCACCGCCTGGTAGTAGGACAGGGGGCGGGAATGGAGTAGCTTGCGGCCGACTGTGGCCATGTGCAGGGAGTAGAAGGTAGCCACCGCCTCGGCGCTCTGATCGGCGGTGACCTCAACTCCCTCCCGCTCGGAGACCCGAATGCTGTATCTAGTCGCCGAGGGAAGCCGGGAATACAGCGCCTCCACTCCACCTTGAAGATCGACCACCCAGGTCTGGCGATGCTGGACATCAAAGCGTCCGGGCCGGAGTCCACAACGCGAGCGCAGTTGATCGGCTTCAGGAGAGTCGACTGGCCATTCCGGATCACATTTGAGTTGAATGGCTCGGTGGTGGCGAAGAATGCGTGCGGCGGCGCCGAGCAGCGCCCTACATGCCTCCACGTCCCCCAGCGACGAGAGCACCGGTCCCTTGGGCGCATACCCCCAGCCAATCCCTCCCGGGCCGATACGCTGCCGGAGAAGCTGCAAGGCACCGACCCAATGCTCCTCCGGGCCGTGTACCGCCGCCAAGCGATGGACCCCCCACCCGTACCGACGACGCAGCTCGCCCCATCCCCACGACTGGAGCACATGGCCCGTCTCCTGCTGGCTGATGTAGTCATCCCAATCTCGCTTGGCGCTGTCGGGGACCGCCACCACCCGCACGCCGAGCCCACCCGGGACCGTCAATCTCCAGCGTTCGAGATGGGCGCCATCGTGCTAAGTATAGGTTCGGCGGATCACAATCGAGTCTGTTTTGAATTGGGGCGTATGATCGAATAGACATGCGTCGCCGGCCGATTGTGGGTGCGGTTCTCGTCGCTGCGAGCGGCTTTTTCGGAAGTCAGCTTCCGGTTCTCGCGGCCGCCTCATCGGGCCAGGCAGTTAGCCGAACGAGCGGGTTCCTGGGCTTTGTGGCCAACCCCACCGTGGCGTTCGTCCTCCTTCTGGTGGCCCTGCTCGGCATAGGACTCGAAACGATCCATCGGGGGACGTTCGTCTTCGGCGCCGTAGGTCTGCTGGCCGGGGGCCTCGCCGCGGTGGGACTCGCCAACCAGCCGGTCGAGTGGGTCGGGCTGGTGATCGTCGCCTTGGCGGCCACGCTTTTGGTGGTCGACACCTCGCTGCACAGTCACGGACTGGTCAGCATTGCTGGGGTCGGCTTGGCCGTGGTCGGGGGCCTCCTCCTGTACCGCAGCTCCCCAGGTGAGAGCGGGGTGAGCCTGGTGGCTCTCATCACGGTGCCGGTCGTCCTGAGTGGGACCTGGATCACCTTGAGTCGCCGCGCGCTTCGGGTGCGGCACCTCCCTTACGCCTCGAGCTCCCACGAGTTGTTGGGGCTGATCGCGGTGGTCAGAGAACGCGCCGACCCAATCGGAATTGCCGCGGTGGAAGGGGAGCTCTGGAGGATCGCGGCTCGTCGAGAGGAACCGATCGAGGTCGGAGCCAAGGTTGAAGTAATGGCCCAGGATGGCCTTACGCTGATTGTGGAACCGCTGCCCGGCCCCGCGACCGCCAGCGAACAGTTGGGTGAGCTCGGCGTAGGCGCCGGGACCGGTATCGGATAAGGAGGGTCTGGCAGTGGTCGGCTTGGTGGTTCTTGCAATCGTGGTGGTGCTGCTGCTAATTACGTTTTCCACAGGATTTCGGGTAATCAATGAGTACGAGCGCGGGGTCGTGTTCCGCTTGGGTCGGCTGATCGACGTCAAAGGGCCAGGTCCGCGCCTGATCATCCCGTTCGGAATTGACCGGCTGCTCAAGATTGATCTGCGCATCAATGTGCACCAGGTACCGCCGCAGGACATCATCACCAAGGACAACGTGACGGTTCGCGTCACCGCGGTGGTGTTTTTCCGGGTGGTTGACGCCCGCGACGCGTATGTGAAAGTCAACGATTACCGGGGCAGCATCTCCACCGCTGCCCAGACCACACTGCGGTCGATATTGGGCCAGTCGACCCTCGACGAACTGTTGAGCCAGCGGGACAAGGTGAACGCTGAGCTTCAGACGGTGATTGACGACCAGACCGAGCCCTGGGGGGTAAAGGTCACGGCGGTCGAGGTCAAGGACGTGGATCTGCCGCAGTCGATGCAGCGCGCCATGGCGATGCAGGCGGAGGCGGAACGGGAGAAGCGTGCCAAGATTATCCGGGCCGAAGGCGAGTTCCAGGCAGCCCAGCAGCTGACCAATGCCGCCGCCGTGATCGGCAAAGAACCGGCGACCCTGCAACTGCGCTACCTCCAGACCCTGGCCGAAATCGGGACGGAGCAGAACACGGTGGTCGTCTTCCCCTTGCCGCTCGACCTGATCCAACCTTTCCTGGAAATAAGTGCGAAGGCAAGCGCCGGCAATGGGAAGGCCGATGCTGCGCTTCAAACCCTCAAGGAGAAAGTGATCCCTGCGCCCAGCGCCAGATCTCCGCGGCACAAACTCGGCTGATCACTCCCCTCGACGGTCAACTGGACGGAGAGGACCCAGGCGGGTACCAACCACCTCCCCGGTGCCTGCTGCTGGGCTCCGGGGAGTTCGAGCCTTGGGTGGGACCGGCTGAGATCGAGGCGGTATCCGGCGCCAGCGGAGACGGCAGCGTAGTCGTAGTGGCCGCCGCGAGTGCTCCGGAAGGCGAGTCGACCTTCGCCCGCTGGAACCGAATGGGACTTCAGCATTACGGCGACCTTCGCCTGCCCGCTCGGGCGCTGCCGGTGCGGACTCGCGAGGATGCCCAGGTAGTGGCACACGCTGAAGCGGTCCGGGAGGCGAGCCTGATCTTTTTCTCGGGCGGGAATCCGGAACATCTTGCTCGAACGCTGGAGGGGACAGCGCTCTGGAGCGCCGTGCTGGCAGCTCTCGCGCGTGGTGCCGTCTTTGGCGGATGCAGCGCCGGGGCAATGGTGGCCGGAACCGCCCAGAATTCCGGGCCAGCTCGAGGTCGATTTCGGTTCCAAGGGGGACTGGGGCTCTTCCCCACGATCGTATTTGGGGTGCACTGGGACTCCCGTTTCATGCGCGTTCTGCGCCCGACAGTGATACGGCACGTCCCCCCAGGCTGCCGCCTCATTGGCATTTCTGAACGGACTGCAATCCTGTCCGAAGAAGGCGGGTGGCGCGTTTATGGAGAGGGTGCGGTCGAGGTGAGGGATGGCCCTATTCGGAGGACCTACCGAGCGGGAGATGTCGTGCCGGACGGCCCCGTGGCGGCCCGACCGTGACCAAAGAGAGATGTTTCACGTGAAACATGCCGGCGCTTCTATACTGCCGAGCATGTCTCGCCCTAGGGTGATCGCCGTGTGCAACCAGAAGGGCGGGGTGGGCAAGACCACGACCGCCGTCAGCCTCGGAGCGGCTCTGGCAGAAAAGGGGCTCCGGGTACTCCTCGTGGACTGCGATCCGCAGGGCAATGCCACCTCTGGGGTGGGGGTGCGGCCGGCCAGCCTGTCTAACTCAATCTATGACGTGATCGTGCTGGGCCAGCCCCTGATGGAGGTCGCGATCGCGATCGAGGAGGTGCCGGGGCTAACCCTGGTCCCTTCCAATGTGTCGCTAGCGGGCTCGGAACTCGAGCTCGCCGAGCTTCCGCTTCGCGAGTCGAGGCTCCGGCTTGCCTTGGACGGTCTAGAGGACTACGACTACGTGCTGCTGGACACCCCCCCCTCGCTCGGCCTGCTTACGGTGAACTGCCTGGTGGCCGCCGATTCCTTGCTCATCCCTCTCCAATGCGAGTATTACGCCTTGGAGGGCCTCTCGCTCCTCACCCAGACCCAGACCCTGGTTAGGCAGTCCTTGAATCCCGCCCTGACGCTGGCTGGCATCGTGCTGACCTTGTTTGATCCGCGAACGATCCTGAGCTCACAGGTGGTCAGCGAAGTCCGACGTCAGTTTGGAGATCAGGCGTTCACCACCGTCATCCCCCGCTCGGTACGACTCAGCGAGGCGCCGAGCCACGGTCTGCCGATCACCCTCTACGAGCCGGGCGGGCGCGCCGCGGCAGCATATCGGGCCTTGGCCGAGGAACTGCTGGCGCGCACGGCACCGGTCGCTGCGTGACCAAGCGCCGCGGACTGGGACGGGGCCTCGAGCAGCTGATTCCGACTGGCGCCACCGACTTCAATCCCATCTTGAGCGGCCAGGGGGCTCGGGATGTCCCGATCGCCCTGATCGACCCCAATCCCGAGCAGCCCCGGACTAACTTTGATGAGCCGTCGCTGCACGTGCTGGCCGAGTCGATCAAGAGCTACGGCGTGCTGCAGCCTCTGGTGGTGGAGACAAACGGGACGCGCTTTCGTCTGGTCGCCGGGGAGAGACGATTGCGTGCCGCCCAGCTGGCCGGCCTGGGGCGGGTGCCGGCGGTCGTACGCCCCGTCGGACCTGACCGGGAGAAGCTGGAAGTCGCCTTGGTGGAGAACCTGCAGCGCAGCGACATCTCGGCTCTCGACGAGGCGCGAGCCTTCGCGCGCCTCTGCGATGTGTTTGGGCTCACCCAGGAGCAGGTCGCGCAACGGGTGGGCCGAAGCCGATCAGGGGTCGCCAACACTATGCGTCTGCTGCAGACGGCGCCGGCCGTTCAGTTGGCGATCCAGGGAGGACAGATCGCTCCCGCTCACGGCAGGGCACTGCTCTCCTTGCCCGACAGAGATGCGCAGGAGAAACTCCTGGGCCGGATCGTGGCCCAGAACTTGTCGGTGCGGGAAACCGAGAGGATTGTTTCCCAACAGGCCGCTGAGCGACCCCGCCGGCGCACCCGCCCTGGCGGGGGCGCGGATACGGCTCTGGGGGCGATCGAGGAGGCGCTGACCCAACGACTGAGCACCCGGGTTAAGCTCTTCCCCGGTCCGAAAGGAAGAGGCAGAATCGTGATTGAGTACTTCTCAGAAGAGGAGCTCAACGGGTTGCTCGACCGACTGTCGATCTCGATCTGAATAGGGCGGGGTTTGCGCCCTCCCTATACTGCCGTGGTGCCATCCGACCCTTCCTTCGTCCCCGATCCCCCGCCGGATCGGGTCGACGGAGAAGGCCGATCCCAGCATCGGCCGCTAGTTCGGGATCTGGTCGAGGTGGTCGCCCTGGCGATCCTCATCTATTTACTGATCGCCTTCGCGATCCAGCCGGTGCATGTGGAGGGCACCAGCATGTACCCGGGACTGCAGAACAACAACCTCCTGATCGCGGAGAAGGTATCGCTGTACTTCGGAGGCCCGGTTCGGGGCGACATTGTGATCATCAAGCCGCCGATCCCCGCCTCGAATGATTTCATCAAGCGGATCATTGGGCTACCCGGCGAATGGGTGCGCATCGCTCCGGATGGGCACCACGTTGGCCACGTCTTTATCAGCGACACCAAACCCACCTCCACTACTGGTGGGACCCAACTCCATGAGCCTTACATCAACGGGAGCTGGGTGGACGAAGTGGTTTGCTGCACCGCAACAGGTGCCTTCTCCCCGCTGTTGCCAACCACGGGAAGGTGGGTCCGCGTGCCCGCCCACGAATATTTTGTGATGGGTGATAACCGCAACTTTTCCGAGGATTCCCGCACCTTCGGCTGGGAGCCGCAACAGGGTATTGTGGCTATCGCGGTGGCTCGCTTCTGGCCGCTCGACAAACTCGGGATGGTGCCGGGTCAGCGGCCCGCGTTGAGCTTGATCCTGGCCGCGGGGACGGTCCTCCCGCTGCGGCGGTGGCGCTGGCGCCGGGCTACGGGTAGATCCAGCGGCCGCCTTCCCGCTCCCAGGTAACCAGCTCCGCCTCGGCGAAGAAAAGTGCTATCTCCTGCTCGGCGCGGGCTGGGCTGTCCGATCCATGGATGACGTTCTGCCCGATGTCTATGCCGAAGTCCCCCCGGATCGTCCCGGAGGCGGCGGTCGCCGGGTTGGTCGGGCCCATCATGGATCGGACCATCGACACCGCGTTTGGTCCCTCCCATACCATCGCCACGATTGGAGAGGAGGTGATGAAGTCGATCACCGCGGCGAAGAACGGTCGGTCGCGATGCTCGCCGTAGTGCCGCTCGGCCAGCTCGCGCGAGACCGACATGAGCTTTAGGCCCACAAGGTGGAGTCCTCGCCGCTCGAAGCGACCCACCAACTCGCCGACTAGCCCCCGCTGGACGCCGTCGGGCTTGATCATTACCAGGGTCCGCTCCACGGTCAGTTCCTCCTCGCCGCTTCGGCTGTGACGCAGTTCGTTCGAGACGACATCATCCGTCAACGCCGTCAGAGATCGCGTCCAGTGCCGCGGCGCTCTCCGGGCCGGGCCCCACGGACGCGAGCCGCCACCCCTTCCCCGAGAACAGTGTTTCGGCGGTCGCCTGTACCTGATCTGCCGTGACCGCTCTCACGGCCGAGATCACTTCTTCGGGAGACATCACCGATCCGATCAAGGCGGCCTGGTGGCCGAGAAACTCCGCCATCGCGCTGGTGCCTTCGAGTTGTAGTCTCAGCCGGCCCTCGATCTGGGTCTTGGCCCGGTCCAGCTCCTCGGCGGTAAGGCGTTCCCGCACCACGCGACCGACCTCCATGAGGGCGCTTCGGATGGCAGTGCCAACCTGCTCCGGTTGGGTGGCCAAATAGATGCCGAAAGCTCCGGAGTCCAGATGGCGGACCGCAAACGAGTGGACGTCGTAGGCCAGCGCCCGCCGCTCCCGGAGTTCCAAGAACAGCCTGCTGCTCATTCCCTCGCCGAGAACCGTGTTGATCACGTCCACCGCCCAGCGCTCCGGGTCGAGATAGGACGAGCACCGGACCCCTAAGAGGAGGTGCACCTGCTCCCCCCGGCGTTTGCGCACCTTGGCGACCGGCTCAGTGCCCAGCGGGAGCGGAATGCCGCCGTCGCCCCGCCGTGCCGCCCGCGCCGCGAAGGCTGGTGCGTGCTCATCGAAACAGCGGCCGACCAGGTCTCGGGCCCGGTCGAGATCGAATCCCCCAGAAAGCACCACCACCACCCGGTCCGGCCGGTAGTGCGCCTCTCGGTGGGCGATCAATTCCCCCGCTCCGATCCGCGCCAGTGAGGCTTTGGTGCCGGCCGGGTCGCGGGCCAAGGGATGGTCTCCCCAGAGCAGGCGGTCGAAGATCATCTGGACCAGGTCGCCGGGCTGGTCCAGATACATGGCGAGCTCCTCGAGCACCACTTTGCGCTCGCGCTCGACCTCGTCCGCCGCGATCTGGGGGGCGAACGCCAAATCGAAGAGCAGCCGAAGGGCTAGCTCGAGGTGGGTTCCCGGGACCTTGGCCCAGAAGGTGGTCAGCTCCTTGTCGGTGCTGGCGTTGAGGACGCCACCGATTCCCTCAATCGATTGGGAAACCTCTCGGCTGGTCGGAAAGCGCTGCGTGCCCTTGAAGACGATGTGTTCCAGGAAGTGGGACACGCCGGCCAGCCGCTTGGACTCCCCGCGAGAGCCTACCCGGACCAGGATCGACGCGGCGACCGAGTCTCGTCCGGCCATCGGCGCTAGTACCAGCTGGGCGCCGTTCGCCAGCGTAACGAGCTCCCACCTGGGTTCGGTACCGGGGCTGTTGGAGGGGGTCGCGGCGGTTGGCTTGAGCACCTAGCTATGGACCTCCGCGCGCTGTTGGACCCTGGCCAGCGTCAGTCCGTAGTTGAGGTCGAGCGTCGCAGCGTTGCCGGCAATGCGGACCTGATTGTTCACGTTTGCCTGTCTCCACTCCAAGACGAAGGATTGGTACTCGGTTTGGTCCAGTGCCTTAGTCTCGGTGAACGCCGCCGCCTGCTCACCGAGCTGCCCAGTTGAGACCTGAACCCAGCCCGAGCGAGTGAGGTTTTGCTTCTCTTGAGCAAATCCCAGCGCGGCGCCGGAGGCGGACCGGTAGATGACTGCGGAGCTCGCGATTACGACGGGTCCAACGACCTCCTGCGGGCTCACCTGCCGGGCGAATGTGGCGATATAGGCACTCAGTCGCCCCTGAGCTCGGAACTGGCGCAGAACCGAGCCTTCGCCAGCTGCCGCAGCTTTGTTGCTAATGACACCCGTACTCGACGCTCCACTCTCCGCAACAAAGCCAGGATATGGCAATTGCGACAACCGGAGCACCAGAGATCCGGGCGATCGGTGGATCAGTCCGGCGGCGCTCCCGCAACCAACCAGGAGCAGGGCGAGGCTGACGCCGAAGAGGGGTCCGGTCCAGGTTTGGCCGGATCTCCGAATCAGAGCCCGGCCTCTCCGGTAGGTCGAATGATCACCCGCCGCTCCGCGTCGGTCCCGGTGCTTTCGGTGGAGACGTTGGGGTCGCCCTGCAGGGCTAGATGCACCGCCCGACGCTCGTAGGGTTGCATCGGTTCGAGAGTGACCGGCCGCCCGCTTCTCACCACCCCGGAGGCCATCCGGAGCGCCATCTGGGCCACGGTGTGCTCCCGGCGCTGCCGGTACTTGGCCACATCGACGATCAAACGGGGCGCTCCTGCTGGCAGACCCCTCTCGCCCTGCATCAGGTTGAGCACCGTTTGCAGAGCCCGAAGCGACTCCCCTCGCCACCCGATCAAGATGCCCAGGTCGGCCCCCTCCACCTCCAACAGTAAGGGACTGGGCCCGTCGGCTTCACCCTGCTCCGCGCCAGGGGGACGGACCTGGCGCACCAGGACCTGGGCTTCGATGTCCATCAATCTCAGGATCGTCTCCAGGTTTCTCTTCCCCAGCGCCCCCTCGGCGGGCATGGCCCGGACCAGCACCCGTGCCATCGCGCCCGAGATCCGCTCCCCGGGGACCGCCGCCCCGCCTTCGCTGAGCACCTCGACCATCGCCGCCTCGGGCTCGAGCCCTCCGGCGCGACAGGCGGCCAGAGTGGCCTCCTCGACGGTGGCGCCCGCGCCTTCAAACGTGTCGGTGTTGCGTTCCATGCCTACTCAGCGGCGCGGCCGACCCCGTTCCCGCGACTTCGGGCGACGGGGCGCCTGTCGCGGCGGAGTACGGCGGGTGCCCCCGGACACCACGGTTCCATTGCCCGAACCAGCCAGGGCCACCGCTGGCTGGGGGCTGTCGCTGGGCGTCCGACCCAGCGGAGAGTTCTTTGGCCGCCACCCCTCCCCCGGGAACCACGGAGGCACCTTGAGTCCTCCCCAGCCCATCATCGAGAACACCTGCAGGACCATAACGCCGCTCTGGGTGATCCAATAGAGTCCAATCCCCTGGTTGAAATTGAGAGCGAACACGGCGATCAGGACCGGCATGAGGTAGGTCGTCTGGCGCATGACGTTGTACATTTGCTTCTCCTGATCCGTCATGTCCGGTCGCTGCGGCTGCATCATCATCTTGGACTGCATGAAGGTCAGCAACCCGGCCAGGATCGGCACGATGATCAAGGTGGGGTGGGTGGCCAAACCTGCTTTAAACGCTGACTTGTCGAGGTTTTGAATCCACAAGAAACTCTTCTGATTGGTAGCCAGGTGCTTGGACAGGCTGTTGATGGAACCGAAGAGCGCATAGATAAACGGCAGCTGGATCAGCAGCGGGAAACAACCCGACAGTTGGCTGAGGGGATTGATCTGATGGCGCTTGTAGAGCGCCATCGTCTCGGTCTGGAGCCGAGCCTTGTCCTTCTTGAACTTGGCTTGGAGCTCTCGTAGCTCAGGACCCATCCGTCGTTGGTCCGCTTGGATTTTCCACTGGGTGCGGATCTGCCAGCGGAATAGCGGGAAGAGCACGCCCCTGATGCAAAGGGTCAGCACAATCACCGCCAGGCCGAAGGCGCCGATCGTTGCGGTGGGACCGAATCCGCGGAAAAGATGATCCAGGAATTGCAGCACCACCGCAATCGGCGTGAGCAACACGTAGAAAAAGATGGCCAACAAGGGGTTGGTCGGGGCGGGAGCGGCCGGGTTGACGAAGCCGAGGAACTCAGTGCCCACGGAGTAGATCCTCAGGTGTCGGGACGGGGTCGTATCCGCCGGCGTGGAAGGGGTTGCACCGGATGATCCTGCGCATTCCCATCCACCAGCCTCGGCGGAACCCGTACAGCTGAATCGCCTGGTAGGCGTAGTGGGAACAGCTCGGTTCGTATCGGCAGGAGGACATCAGACCGAAAATCGGACTCAGGGTCGCCTGGTAGAAGACGATGAACCAGAGGGAGAGTCTCTTCATCGGGCAGCGCCGGTGAACTCGAGGGCCTGCGCGAGCGATGCGCACAAGGCCTCGAATTCGACGGCCTGTGCGGCCCGACGGGGCGTCAGCACGATGTCGTAGGCGGCCGTGGAGCACAGCCTTGACCGGGCGGCCGCCTGCAGGCGACGGCGCAGGCGGTTCCGGACCACAGATCCCCCTTGCCGCCTGGTCACCACGACGCCGAACCTGGGGTGCCCCAGCGCGTTCGGCCGCACCTGGACCCGGAGCAGGTAGTCCCCCGCGTCCTTCCGCTCCGCCCGCACAGCCTCGAACTCGGCGGGGCGTCGAAGCCGGTGCTTCGTCTTCACCGCACAGGCGCGGGGGTCAGGCGCAGCCTTCCCTTGAGACGGCGACGCTTGAGGACGCGGACTCCTCCGGGGGTTGCCATCCGAGCCCGGAACCCGTGCGTCTTCCTCCGGTAGCGCTTCTTCGGCTGAAAAGTTCTCTTGATGGTTTGATTCCTTCGCAGACTCGGATCCGGGGCCCAGTTCGGGACTTCCCAACCAAGTCGGCCGCGCGGGATGGCTCTCTCTGTGGATCGGCGCTGAGGATACCAGACGGCGCGGCGGCGCCTCCGATGGCGCCTCGGACGGGGACCTGGGAGTGCTCCTTCCGGCGGTGAGCGGGTTCAGGCCACGCCGTCCCATGGTAGGTGCTGAGGGTGTCCTCACGGGGCGCCCCCTCGCTAGTGTGGCGTTGCCCCGGCGCGCCCGGCTCACAGCCGCTATGGGGACCGAGTCGAGCCGCCGCGGGTGAAGACCTGCGCGGTAGCTCGTCACGCACCGGCCACCGCAATTTGCGGAGCCCAGAGCTCGAGCAGACTCCAGCGCTGCGGCCTGGGAATTCCCCGATCGCCCGCAGAATTCCTTGATAAACGTGGGGTTTTAGGCGCTCGGTCGGGAATCCGGGGGGTCTCAGGGCCGCCTCGGCCGCGCTCCCCGGACCCTTCCCTTCGGACGCCTCGGACCGAACATACGCGCTCCCATCCGGCGGATTGGGGGAGCGGCCCGGTCGTAGCCCTGGACCCGCACCACGCCCCGCCGAGGAGCGGAATATCCTGCGCTGGTCCGTTGCACGGACGGGTGGTCGGTGCTACCATCCGGGGGCGACCGCAGGGGTGGGCCAGACCCGGTCCAAGCTTCTCTCTTCCACAGGGCGAATCTACCCCTCAGGTGGGTTTTCCACTCCTGTGCAGAAGGTGTGAATTGCGCTTCATTCGACGCGCCCTGGCTTCCCTGCGGAGCCCTTGGTGAGCCTCTCTGCCGACCAACTCTGGTCCGCCGCCCAGGAGGAACTTCGCTTCCAGGTCAGCCGCCCCGGGTACGAGGCCTGGCTCAAGAACGCCAGGCTGCTCACCTTTGATCCCGAGGAGGCCCGGGCGCTCATCGGAGTGCCCACCCCGCTAGCTCGCGACTGGGTGAGCGACCGCTATGCGGCCGTGATCCGGGAGACCCTGTCGGCCATTCTCAACCTGGATATCGAGGTGGATTTCGCCGTTCAGACCGCCTCCGAAGACGGCGGCTCGGTCTCGCCGGTGGACGCGAAGGGTCCGGTGGTTCTCACCGATGACCGGTCCGAGGGGATCGCCGAGACGGTCCCCGGGCTGAATCAGCGATACACGTTCAACGCCTTCGTGGACGGAAACAATTCTCGCTTCGCCTATGCCGCCTGCCGGGCGGTCGCCGACTCACCCAGTCGCGCCTACAACCCCCTTTTCCTGTATGGCGGAGTGGGTCTGGGAAAGACCCACCTGATGCATGCGGTGGGCCATGCCGTCTGGCAGAGCCACCGCTTGCGGGTTGCCTACGTGACTTCTGAGAGCTTCATGAACCAGATGATCACCTCCATCCAGGAGAATCGCATGGCCCAGTTCCGGGCCCGCTACCGAACCGTTGATGTGCTGTTGGTAGACGACATCCAATTCCTGGCCGGAAAGGATCGGACTCAGGAGGAGTTTTTCCACACCTTCAACGCGCTGCAGGAGGTGAACCGCCAAATCGTGATCAGCAGCGACCGTCCTCCTCGCGAGATCCCCACCCTGGAGGAGCGGCTTCGGACCCGATTTGAGGGGGGGCTGATGGCTGATATCCAGCCGCCGGACTTCGAGACCCGGCTGGCCATCCTCCGCAGCAAGTTGGACCTCGGGCAGAACCCGCTGAGCGAGGAGGTGCTCACCTTCATCGCCTTCAAAATCCAAAAGAACATCCGCGAGTTGGAAGGGGCGTTGATCCGGGTCCTGGCTCACGCCTCGATCGCAGGAGGCGAGAGCCCGTCTCTGAGTCAGGTGTCCGAGATCTTGCGCGACATCATCCCCTCGGCTGACACCAAGCCACTCTCCATCGAGCTGGTCCAGCAGGTGGTCGCGGAGTACTACGGAATCTCAGTTGACGAGATGCGGAGCAAGCGCCGCGACAAGCACATCGTTTTCCCCCGTCAGGTGGCCATGTACCTGATCCGAGAGGAGATCGCCATGAGCCTGCCGGCGATCGGCCAGGTTTTCGGGGGCCGCGACCACACTACGGTCCTCCACTCTTACGAGAAGATCGTCAATGAACTGAAGGAGGACCCTCGGGTCGCCGATGACGTGGCCCGCCTTCGGGAACTGCTCCTTTCTCGCTAACCAGGATTAACCCAGCTTTTCCAGTGTCCCTGTTACCGACCACCCGGAAGCTGTGGGCAAGCACAAGTCCTCAGGAGAACCCCCGGTTTATGCGCGCGACTGGTCAAAGATTTCCACAGGCTCTCCACCGCTCAGCCGAGTTCAGCTTCGATCGGTTTCCCCAACGTTCACTCCCCTACTATGGCTACGGATATACAAGTTCGTTTCAAGAGCCGTGACGGGGTGTTGAAAGGGAAGGTGGAGAGCTCTTGAAGCCAAGGAGGCCTATTCAGTGAAGTGCACTATCTCGCCCCAGCAATTGGGAGCTGGGCTCAACTCGGTAAGCCGCGCTGTCTCCAACCGAGTGACCCTTCCGATCCTCAACAACGTGCTGGTCGCTGCCCGAGGCAGCTCACTGGAGCTGACCGCGACCAACCTTGATCTCACAATTCACCACTCCTTGGCCGCGGAGGTTGACGAAGAAGGCGAGGTCACCGTGCCCGCCCGGATGCTCTCGGAGTTTGTGACCGCCCTCCCGGAACAAGCTCTGCGCTGGCAGTTGGACCAGGCTCACCAGACGGTCAGCCTCCAAAGCGGCCGCTTCGACGCCCACATCAGAGGGGTAGACGCCAAGGAGTTCCCGCCCCTCCCTGAGGTCTCCGACGGGGACACCGTGGAGCTGGATCCCCAGACTCTTCTAACCGCTATTGACCAAACCGTGATCGCCGCCAGCGCTGACGATGGGAGGCCGATCTATACGGGGGTGCTCACGGAGATCGCCGGACCAGAGGTGACTCTGGTCGCCACCGACGGACATCGGCTGGCGATCCGGGTATTGCGCGCGATTGACGGGGACCGACAGGGAGAGCGCTTTGGGGTGATCATTCCCTCCCGGGCGCTCGCGGAGTTGTCTCGGCTGTTGAAGCCACTGGCCTCTAGCCCGGCCTCGGTCACCCTCGCCATCGGAGCGTCCCGCGCGCAGGTCAAGTTTCAACTCCCTGGCTATGAGCTGACGGCCCGGCTCATCGACGGGGTCTATCCAAGCTACGAGAAGGTGATCCCCACCTCGTCGCAAACGGTGGTACGAGCCTCGACCGAGGAATTGCGAAGGACCACGAAGGTCGTTTCTCTATTCGCCCGCGATGCGGCGAATGTGTTGAAGATTCGCTGCGAGCCGGGGCAGGTCGTGCTCTCCGCCAACACCAACGAAGTGGGGGACAATGTTGCTGGGGTTGACGCGTCCGTGGAGGGAGAAAGTCTCGGAATCGCCTTCAACGCCCGCTACGTCGCCGATGTCCTCAATCTGATCGACTCACCTGAGGTGGAGCTGATCTTGAACGGGCCCCTTTCCCCGGGACTGGTGCGGGCCCCGGGAGACGATAGCTACCGCTACGTGATCATGCCGGTGCGGGTGGCCATCTGAGGCCCTAGGCGGATCTTCCCAGTTGTACTTGTCGCAGCTGCGCCTGCTCTGTTTCCGTATCTACCAAGAGGCGGCGCTCGAGCTCCTCCCCGGGGTCAACCTGGTCCTCGGCGAGAACGGCCAGGGCAAGACCAGTCTGCTGGAGGCGATCGCCACCCTCGCGCTGACCAGATCACCCCGGTCGGGATCACTCGGAGAGTGCGCCTCGTGGGGGGAGTCGCGGATGGGCGTGTCAGCCCACCTGGTCAGCCGCTCTGGAGAGACAGATCTGGATCTGCGGGCGCAGCGCCAGGAGACCAGCGAGCGCTGGGTGCGCAAGCTCCGCCAGGACGGAGACCTGATTCAACCCCGCCAGCTCCTGGGACGGTTCCGGGTGGTTCTCTTCTGGCCGGAGGACCTGCTTTTGGTCAAGGGCGGCCCCGAGCCGAGGCGGCGCTTGCTCGACGTAGTGCTCAGCCAGCTCTCCTCCCGCTATGCCGAGGCGGCAACCAGGTATCGCCGGGCGGTGGAACACCGCAACACTCTCCTTCGGCGACTCAGGGACGGTCAGGCCGGAACCGAGGAGCTTCGGCCGTGGACCGAGGCGTTGGTTGAACTCGGGGCCACGGTTATGCAAGAGAGGAGGCGATATCTGGACCAGGTTCAGCCGGTGGCTTCGGAAGCCGCGATCAAGATTGGCGAGACCGCCGAGTTGCAGCTAAATTACCGACCAGGTCTCGGGCGTGGTGGAGCAGGGGACGAGAAAGCCGAGCCGGCCGACGCGCTGCGGCGTGCTTTGGCCCGGACTTCCGCCGAGGAGATTGCCCGTGCCCAGTGCGTCGTTGGACCGCACCGGGACGACTTCGAGATTCTTCTGGGAGGCCGACCGGCCCGGCAATTCGCCTCGCAGGGTCAGCAGCGGAGCGTGGTGCTAGCGCTAAAGGTGGCCGAAGTTCGCCAGCACCTCAGCTCGGGAGGGGAGACGCCTCTTTTGTTGCTGGACGACGTTCTTTCCGAACTCGACGAGCCGAGGCGGGCCGGGCTCATCCGGCTGCTTTCAGAAGAACTTGCCGTCGAGCAGACGCTGATAACCTCCACAGAGGACCCTGAGATCGGGGGAGAGGTGGCGGTGGCTCAGGTCCTTCGGGCCCGGGAAGGCCAACTGATCCGACAGGCCGAGTCGGGCTGGGAGCTCGCCGCATGGAGGGGATAGAGGAGATCCTGCCCAGGGTGTTGCGCCGCCTGGGAGCAACGGGCCAAGTTCGTCAGGTTCGGGTGGAAGCCGCGTTTGCCAAAGTCTGCGGAGACTACATCCAACCCCACGTCCGGGTCTGCGCGGTCGAGCGATCGGTCCTGGTTCTGGCTTGTGCCCATCCGGCGATCGCTCACCAGTTGCAGATCGACTCCGCGACGATTCTGGATGCCATCAACGCGGAGGTCGGGGGCCGAGCCCTTACCCGCCTGCGGTTCGTGCCTGAAGCGGGGACGCGCCCCAAGGGGCCATTGGCTTGAGGAAGCTGAGCACCACCTCCGCCGCCCGACGGGCAGCATCCGGCCGCGCCCAAGCCTGCGCGCCGCGCTGCAACTCTTCGAGGAGCGGGTCGTCGCTTCGACATAATCTCGAGAAGGCGTGCAGCACCGCGCCTTTGCCCGCGAGTTGGAGCGCCGCCCCCGCGGCGACCAGCGCTGCGCCGTTGTCGTCCTCCTGGCCCGGCAGAGCGCTGGTGACCAAGATAGCCAAACCCGCGGCGCCGGCCTCGGCTAGGGTGCTGGGGCCGGGCTTGCCGAGATAGACGTCGGCCGCGCGCAGCCAGGGGGTCAAAGTGGGTTGGTAGCCTAGGGCGACCAGCGGCACCGGAGGCGGATTGTGGGTCAGCCAGTCTTTCAGGCGCCGGTTATTGCCACAGGCAACTACCAATTGCAGCGGCAGGCCGCTGTCCCCCAGCCAACTGATTAGCCGGCGCAGGTTGCCCACCCCCTCAGCCCCGCCCCCCACCAGCACCCCCAAGACATCTGGATCAAGTCCGAGCGAGCTTCGAAGGGCTCGACGTTCCTCGGTTCGGAGTCGCTCCCCGGAGAGCGCCGGGTCGATCGGCAGGCCAGTCTCCCGGATCACGGTCGAGGGTAAGCCGCGCTGCCGGCACCAGTCGCTGGCTTCTTGGGTCGCCGTGAGGATCGCGTCAGGGCGGCCCGACAGCCAGCCTTGGTGACCGCCCACCAGGTCAGTCATGACCGTTATCAAGGCCGGGGAGCCGCTTTCGCTGGCGGCGGCTCTACCCGCCGCTCGGGCGGCGGGGCCGAGGAGTGGGTGGCAATTGACGATCACTTGGGGAGAGCGACACCGGGTTCGCTCGGCCATGGCGGGCGCCAGTTGCCGGAGGAGGAAACGATCCATCCCCGAGCTGAGAAGCTGACCGCTGAAACCTCTGAAGAGAACACCCCAGAGCGCGGGCGAGGTGCGCACCAAGGGGCCATAGGCGCGAGCCAGCGAGCGGGCGGCGCGGCCGATGGGCTCATTCGTCGGGTCGTCCAGGGCGACCTTGACCTGTCCTGAGCTGCGGTCGGCGAGCGCCGTGACCAGGGCCTGGGCCACGCTCAAGTGACCCCCACCGGTGCCGGCGGCCCAGATCTGAATCTCTGCCCGCTCCGGGTCGGTCAAGTTGCTGGCTTTCCTCATTACACGTTTGGACGCTGGCGCCGATGGTAGAGTCAACTCGCTGGCCGCGGCTCTCGCAGCCCCGGCGGAGCGGCGGGATTTCAGGGTGGAGCAAGCATCGCGGCCTCATGTCCTGCGCCCCACGGGGCGCCCTCGGCACTGTCTCCGCGCGAACGCGGCCTGCGGGTGGAGGAGATCACCACCAGTGACGGGCTAAGTCGGCTGCGCCCCGACTGGAACGCGGTGGAGGCCGCCGGCGAGTCGGTCAACCCATTCCTCTCCTGGGATTGGCAGTGGAGCTGGTGGGAAGCCTTTGGCGCCGAACTCGAACTCAGGTGTCTGGTGATCTCGGACTCAGACCAAGTGGTGGGCATCTTCCCCCTCCAGGGCAAGTCCGATCGCCGCGGCCCGTGGGCGTTTGGAGGAGGAGTGGAACTCTCCGACCATTTGGGATTCCTCTTTCGTCCCAGGCGAGCGGCGGAGGTCGCCGCCAGCGCCCTCGAGCATCTGTTTCACCAGGACCAGTCGGCGGCCGCACCCGAGCTAGACCTCCACTACCTGCTCGACGAATCTCCCGCAGTCAAGGCGCTGCGGCAGGCGGCCGAGGAGATGGGGCTGGAGCAGGAGCTGACCCAGGAGGAGGTTAGCCCGCAGGTGGTCTTGGACGGCGACTTCGAGGCCTATCTGAGGGAGCGGCTCAACAAGAAAGACCGGCACGAGCTTCGTCGGAAGCAGCGGCGACTGGAGACCGAGCAGCCCGATTGGGGCCTGGTCACGCAGAGCGAGCTCGGTGTGGAGCAAGCGCTCGACGCCTTCTTCCCCATCCTCAAGGCCAGTGGCCTGCACAAGGCCGAGTTCCTCACGCCTCAAGTGGAGGCGTTCATCCGGAGCGCGTCTCGCGCCCTGCAAGAGCGGGGCTGGCTGCGACTGCAGTTCCTCCAGGTCGGCGGGAAGTTGACCGCAGCCACTCTCGGGTTCACGGTCTCGGGTCGGTGGCATCTGTACAACTCGGGGTACCGACCGAATGCGGCCTCACTCTCCCCGGGCCTGCTCTGCGTCGCCGAAGGGATCCGGCTGGCAATCGAGGAGGGCTGCCACGCGGCAGACTTCCTGCGAGGCAGCGAGGCCTACAAGTACCACCTGGGCGCGGTGGACAAACCGCTCTGGCGGCTCCAGATCCGCCAGGGGTCCGGATCGAAGGGGAGTTCTTGACCTCGTCCGCCCAGGGCATCGGAGCCGGCCCGGGAGACACCATCGCCTTCCTCTCCCTCCACGCCTCCCCGCTAGCCCGACTTGGCCAGCGGGAGAACGGGGGCCTCAACGTGTATGTGCGGTCCGTGTGCGAGGAGCTCGGCGCTCGCGGCGTGCACACTGACGTCTTCGTTCGGCGGACCGATCCCGACGAACCGGCCGAGCAGGCGATGGGCCCGCGCAGCCGGGTGATTGCGGTCAACGCCGGGCCGGCGCGGCGGCTGTCCAAGCGTCAGCTGCCCAGCACCAGGGACGAGTACCTCCGAGGGGTTGGGTTCTTCATGCAGCGCTCAGGGCGACGCTACCTCGCCGTCCATAGCCACTACTGGCTGACGGTGGATGTGGCGGCTGAGCTGGCCCACCGACTGCAGATTCCCTGGCTGCATACCGCGCACACTCTGGCCGCTGTCAAAGGGGAGTACGGTTTCGACGGCGACGGACCGGAGCGGCTCCTGGCTGAGAAGCAGGCAGTTTCCCGCGGCGCGCGGCTGGTGGCTAACACCCCGGGCGAGGCCCAGGCGCTGCGCAGGCTCTACGGGGCGCACCCCGAGCAGGTGGTGGTGGCGCCGCCGGGAGTTGACTTGGTGAGGTTTCAGCCGCGCGACCCCGACCGGTTGCGGCACCGGCTCAAGCTGGCTGGTCGCAAGGTGGTTCTATTCGCCGGAAGATTGGAGCCGCTCAAGGGACCCGACACCCTCCTGGAGGCATTCGCCGCCTTGATGAAACGCGAAGAGCTCTCGGCGCCAATGCAGCTGTTATTCGTGGGCGACGTCAGCAGCGACGGCGCCCAGGTTGACGAGCGCGGGGCGCTGGAGGCCCGGGTCCGGGAGCTGAGGCTGTCCGATCACGTCTGCTTCCTGGGCGCCCAACCCCAAGATCGGTTAGCCCTTCTGTACTGTTTGGCGGACGTGGTGGTCGTCCCCTCGCACACGGAGTCGTTCGGCCTGGTCGCACTGGAGGCGCAGGCCTGCGGCACCCCGGTGGTGGCGGCCTCGGTGGGGGGACTCAGGGACGTGGTGGCTCATGGGCGGACGGGGTATCTGGTGGATGGGCACAACCCCGCTGACTACGCGGAGGCCATAGCCCGGATCCTTGTCGCTCCGGAGGTAGCTGAGCTGCCGATGGGACTGGCCGCCTGGCGACGAGCCCAGAGCTTCACCTGGGAGCGAACCGTTGACCTGCTCCTTCCGGAATACGGGCTTTCCGCCGACCGGGCGGTATTGGCCAGCCGCGAGCTGTGAGTCAGGCGAACAGCTCGAGAAGTCAACCGATCCAAGCCCCGCCGTTGAGGGGTGTCGAACTCGCCACGAGGCGCACCGCGGTCTGACAGGCCGCCCGCTTGCGATTCGCCAACTCCGGCCAACCCGATTTCCCGAGTGGGTCCTCGGCGAAGGGAGTGAGTAGTCGGGCGAGGAAGCACGCGGCCCCGCCCAGTTCAGGGATCCTGCTCGGCTGAGCTAAGGCGAGGGCCAACAAGAGGCGGCGCGCGAACAAAGGGCGTGGGAGGCTCTCTGGGAAAGCGCAGCCAGCGCCCCGGGGGCAACGGTCACCGGGAAGCCCTCGCCTCGCTACCGCGACACTCCACGAGCAGCGGCAGTGCCGGTGCGAGGCCAGCTGGAAGGCTTCCGCCATCACGTCCCGCCGGGGAGTACCTCCAGCCCGGCCAGACCGGTCCCCAGTCGGCTGGGAGCTCGGCTGGGGCGATCAGGGCGAGCGCCATCCAGCTGACTTCACGGTTCGACTTGGCATCGAGTGGCCCCTCGGCGCCATGACCAAAAAACCCCCGAGACCGGCGCCAGCAACCACCAGGCGCTGCGCTCGCGACCGACCATGATCCGGGGGGACCCGTTCAAGGCAAGGCCTGCGCAGGTCGGGCCCCGCAATCACCCGCCGACGAAGCTGGGTGCCCCAGCGTCTCGCACCAGCGTGCCAGCGAACTCGGTCAGAGCTTCCACCCCCGTTCCATCGGCATTGGCCAGGTACACCTGCACTCTTCCGTCGACGGAGATCGTGAAGGCGACTTGGCGGCCTGTGGCCGTCGCGGCGGCCGCGATTGGGAAGTGGCCGGACCGGCCCCCGACGATAACCGTGGAGGTCCCGGTCGTGGTGGAGATGGTCGCCAAGGCCCCACTCGGGCGCTGGACCAAGATCGTGTCCAGGTCGAGAAACGCCAAGGGCCTCCCAGCTGCGTTGGCAACCAGGCTGAGTGGGGAGTTGGTGTTCAAGGGACGATAGATCCAGAGCGCCGGGTCGGTTTCGTTTCCGACGGCGAAGGCGAGGCCGCTGCTGGTGGGACTCCAGACCGGGTCAGCCTCATCCGCCAGGGCGGTGGAGGCGGAAGGCAAGAAGGTGATCGCCTTCAGCCCCGGGCTGAGTAGCGCCACCCGGGACGGGTCTCCGGACGGAACTGAGACCGCGGCCAGCACCTGACCGTCATTCCGCCAAGCCAGCGGACCGCGCATGGCGGGGGAGGTGGCGAGGGTGAGTGAGGTGGAGCTGGCCACGGTGTACACCCGAAGGGCTCCCGCCACCACGAAGGCCAGTTGCTGCCCGTTGGGACTCCAAGAGGCCCCATCGCTGCCGGAGCTGCCCAGCACCGTGGTGCTCTTGCCGGTGCTCAGATCGATCACCTCGATCGGTTGGCCGCCAGCCAACTCGACGGCCAGTCGGGCCCCGTCCGGAGAGGGCCAGGTGTAGAGGTAGTGCTGTCCAGCTGGAGCGGTGGCCAACACGCGCAGCGCCGGCGGATCGCCGGAGAGCTGGCTCGGGGACGCGGCGAGAACCTCGGTGTAGTCGTTGGCCGAGGGTCCAGCCGGGAAGACCACGGTCGTGGTGCTGCCGAGCCGGCCCACTGTGAAATGGAGTCGGGCCGACCTCTGCAGCCGGTCGCCCTCGACATCCTCGGCCGAGCGGGCAATCGCCAGCGCGTAGGTCGTCCCGGGGACCAGTGGGAGGGTCGGCTCAACCAGGAAGCGCCCTGGAACCGCTGAACTCTGGGCCAAGCGATACCCCCCGGCGGGGGCCGGGGAGAGCGTTACCGCGCGCCGGACCGTCGCCACCCGCATGTCCCGGCTGAAATTTATCGAGATCGCCTGATCCGGACCGACAGTTCCCCCATTGGTCGGCGACGTGGAAGAGACTTGCGGCCCACCTTCGGTGGAGAACTCCCAGGAGTGGGATAGGGGGTTGACGGCACCGTTGGCCGCCTCGATCCCGCCGAGGAGGGTCGCCCGGTAGGTGGTGATTACCGCCCAGGGATGATCTGGGTGAACCAAGCGCATGACCCGCCGCTTGCGCCAGACAAAGTGACAGCCGGTCGGGCGTCCGGCGGCCGCGCGCGCGATCGAGCAGCCGGGCGGGAAGTGGTCTTTTCGCGTCCGCAGATAAAGGCGCCGCTCCACCGACGCCTCGTTCATCCGCATGTTGAAGGTGATCACCAAGGCGTCATTGGTGTGCACCGCCCCCTGACTGGGCGCCGGAGATACATCGGTGATCTGGGGTGGAGAAAGCGGTCCGCAACCGGCAAGTAGTGAGGCGCCAAGCAGCCCCAGCAAGGGGACGGCCGGGAGCAGGAGCCGCCTGGGACCACGCGTTCCCGGCGGCACGCGCGGAAAGGTCAGACGATCTCCGCGAGCTCGATCACCGGGAGGGGCCCCGGAGGAGCGGCCACGACGTCGATCCTGGCCTCTCGATCGCCACAGGCGGCGGCGGCCACGCCCGGACCCTCGGTTAGGTCCTGATTGACCGAACTGTAGCTGCCCTTGGACCGGCCTTCGGTCAAGAGCACGACCGACACCTGCTCTTGGCCCGAGGTGACCAGGATCCCTCCCGTGAGGGGTTGCTCCTCGACGAACTCGACCAAGGCGTCAAAGTCGACGATCCGCGACGGCAGCTGGAGAAACAGGGTGTTGCCGACCACCAGGCCACCAACCGATTCGACTAATTCCGGGGACAACTCGATCGCGTCGATCAGCCCTTCCCCCGCCCCGACTCCTCGGATGATCTCTTGAAGTGCGACCTTGTGGCGTCGGTAGGATCCGGACGACCGCTGCTGGGCCTGGACGATCGCTCCCTCCCGAAAGAGGATGTGGCCGACGTTGCGCGCGTCTTTCTCCCCCGTGATGCTGACGTAGCCGGAGAAGCCATCCTGGGACAGCGTCTGGAGCAACATCGGGAAGTTCAGGAAGCTGGCCTTGAGGCCACTGTGTAGAGAGGCGCCGGACGGAATCGGGATGAGCAGCGTCAGCTGCGTTCTGGCCGCGCCCGCCGCCGGCTTGCCTGTGGGCGCCTCACCCCGGTCCGCGCCGGAGGGAGCCGCCACCGCTCGGGTTGATGAAGCTGGCCGGGTGGTCTCTTTGGAGGTCGGGAATTTGGCCGCGGCTTGACTGCTGGAGGGCCAGTTGGAGGCCGCAGCCGGGCGGGGGGTCGGTACCGGGCTCGGGGCTCCCGCCGAGGCACGAGGTGCGGCGAACGCCCGCTCGACGATGGCCGCAGTTGGGGGCGCGGGGGTCTGGAAGGTGGGGATGTCGGCTGGCTCGCCGATCTCACCGGAAGCAACCGTGTCCAGCCAGTCCTCGTCGCTACCCTCGGCGTCTTGGCTCGAATCCCCGTTGGAGGCTGGAGTGGCCGCAGCTGCCACGGTCACTGTCACCTCCGCGGCCGAGATCGCCGGGCGAACCTCTCGACCATTCCGCCACAGCGCCAGGAGATCCTCGGTCGAGCTGTTGATCGTCTCCTCTGGAGGCAGTTTGGCCCTTGGATTGAAGCTATACTCCCCCTCGCCCCAGCCGAGGACGTCGAGCACGGCCGGCTCACCGTCGGCCTCGCCGCCCACCGCGTGGAACAGGTGACCGAACAGGAAATGGAGGGAGCACTGGCTACCGTTGCTGGTCAGCGAGAGGGTTCCGGTAGCCCGCTCCTGCTGCATGGTTTGGAGCAACTCGGCGACCGTGGTTGGTCCGAGGCTTCCCTGATTTTGCATTCTGCCGAGTAGCTCCAATAGGGCAACCCGAAGTGAACTCGGGCCCACCCTCCCCACGAGCGGACCGCGCGATACTAGCACAGGCCAGCTTCACATTTGGTCGACACGGTGGAGGTTCTCGATCGGTCGTCTGCCAGAATGCCCGGTGATGGAGCCGTCAGGGTCGGGGGCGGCGGCAGAATGGGACGCCCGTCTCGGGGAGTGGCCAGCCGCCAATTTACTTCAGACTTACGCTTGGGGAGAGGTCCAGAGCCGGAGCGGTTGGACCACCCATCGCCTGCTGGTCCCAACCGCGGCCGGGCCGCTTCCGGTGTCCGCCCAAGTGACCAAAGCCGGCCTGCCGGGCTTCACCCGGATCTACGTGCCGCGGGGTCCCTGCTGTCCCGCCTCCGACCAGGACACATTCCGGACAGTGCTCGCAGCGCTGGTCGATCTGGGTCGGCGGTGCCGCGCTCTGGCCCTGGAGATTGAAGTTTCCTGGCGGGCGGACGAGGTCCCGGCGGGGCATCCCTGGCTCAGCTGGAGTCCGGCCCGAGCTCGCCAGCCAACTGCGACAGTGAATATTGATCTGCAGCCGGAGCCGGAGCTCATTCTCTCCCAATTCCACTCCAAGGCGCGCTACAACGTGGGGCTGGCCCAACGGCGCGGAGTCGTCATCAACGAGCAGGCGACCGTGGCGGATCTATTCCGGTGCATCACGGTTACTGAGGGGCGGCACCGAATCCACCTCCCTGGCCTCCGCCATCTGGAAGCGCTGATGGAGTTGTTGGGGAGCAGTGCCTGGATCCTGGCCGCCGAAGTTGAGGACGAGGTGGTGGCAGCGATCCTCGTAGCTTCCTTCCATGGCCAGGCCACCTACCTGTACGGGGGCTCCAACGGCCACCACCGGGATCGAATGCCGAACCACCTCTTGCAGTGGAGTGCGATGCTGCGCGCCCGCGAGGAGGGATGTCATCACTACGATCTCTGGGGTATTCCGGAGAACGACGATCCCCACCACCCGTGGCGCGGGCTGGCGCAGTTCAAGCTGGGTTTCGGCGGCGAGCAGGTGCGCTACGCCGGATCCAGATTGCTGCAGCTTCGGCCATCCGGCGCCACCATCTTGGCGGTCTCCGACGCCATCCGTCACCAGGTGAGGACCCGAGGGAGGAGATGAAAAGAGACGGCTCGGGAGAGGATTCCGATACCGGCGAGCCCTACTTCCCCACCTACGAGGAAGTGGCTGCCGAGCTGCTGGATGGACTGGAGCGAGCCTCGTTGGTTGTCCACGACGTCGGTCATGAACTGGAGCCAAGCAGCGGCGAGCGCACCTTCCATGCTTCAGTTCGGCTCCCGGCGAGCGAGCCGCCGCACCGATATGCCGCCACGGTGCATTTTCACTGGGATGCCTTGCTCACTTACATCGGTACCTATGGTCCCGGCAGCGATTGCGAGCTCTACCACGACGATGAGGAGATCTGCACCCATCGCCACAACGCGCCCCGTCCCTTCATCGAGCTGGTCGCTGAGTTCGACCTCGGCGACGGCGGCTACGAGCTCCGCGAGCTGAGCGAGGTGCACGGGTGGCTGGGGACCGTCGACGGTCTCCTTTCCCGAGCGGTCCCGGACCAGGAAGGCCGATCGGTCAGGATCGGGCTGGCGGTTCGGGACGGTGGCATCTGGGTTGAGCGCTTCCATGCTGAGCAAGCCTGGTACCTCGACCTGGGAGAGCCGCCGGACCTCAATCTGGTCTGCAAGGTGATCGCCAGCACTCTCAAGGCAACTCCGGCCTTGGCGGACCGGCTTCCCCTTTAGCCGGAGCTGCCGACGGCCGGGTCGCCAAGTGCCCAGCAGCCGGTCAGACCGCGCCAAGCCAGCTCGGTCATTGAAAGTCCCTCCTCGGGGTGGATCCAGTCCGGGACCAGCAGGGCGGATCCCCTGAGCAGGTACGGCCGGTTCAGTAAACCGGGATGGGGCACTTGTAGTTCAGCGGTGGCCCAGCTCTCGTCTTGGATGAGGATGATGTCCAAGTCCAGGGTCCGGGGCCCCTTGGGGAGACCGCGACGGCGTCCAGCCCGCGCCTCCACGGCTCGGACCAACTCGAGCCACTCTGCTCCGCGCCGACGTCCGGCAACCAGGAGCAGCTGATTCAAATAGTCCGGCTGGGAGACTGTCCCGATGGGCACCGTGTTCCAACGGGGAGTGGTGGCGAGCACCTCTATCCCCGCACCTTCGATGGCGGCTCGAGCTACATCGAGCCAGCGCGGTCGTGACGGCAGATTGCTCCCCAGGGCCAGGACCGCCAGCGAGCCCGCCGCCGATTGCTTCACCCCAAATCACCCCGGAGGGCGGCGGGCCAGTGCATCCATGACCCGCGCGATATCGCGGATCTCCGCCACGTCGTGAACCCGGACGATGTCGGCTCCGCGGGCGATCGACCACGCCACCGTCGCCGCGGTACCCAGCAGGCGACCCTCCACCGGTCGCTGATCAAGCAGCCAACCGATCAGCGATTTTCGGGAGGTTCCTACCAGGATGGCGCACCCCAAGGTGCGCAATTCCACCAGATGCCGGAGCACCTCGAAGTTCTGGGACGGGGTCTTCCCGAACCCGATCCCCGGGTCCAGCACCAGTTGGTCTCGGGCGATGCCTGCCCGCTCGGCGATCTGCAGCGAGGCGCGCAACTGGGCGAGCACGTCGCCGATGAGGTCCCGGTAGCTGGCGCCCGCCTGATTGTGCATGCAGATCAGCGGAGTCCCGGCGGTGGCCACCACCTCGGCCATTTCCGGGTCGCGCCGAAGTCCCCAGATGTCGTTCACTCCGGTCGCTCCGACAGCCAGAGCGGCTCGGGCCACCTCGGCCTTGCTGGTGTCCACGAAGATCGGCACCGAGAGCTCCTTGGCGATCAACCGCACAGCGGGGACCACCCGGCCGATCTCGTCCGCTGCCGAGATCGGCTGGTGCCCGGGACGGGTGCTCTCCCCGCCCACGTCGACGGCATCCGCCCCCTCTTCGATCAGCTCCGCCGCCCGGGCCAGCGCCGCCTCCGGGTGGCCGCCCACGCCATCGCCGCTGAAGGAGTCGGGGGTGACGTTGACAACGCCCAGAAGGTAGGTGCGAGTCCCAAACGACCAGACGACATCGCCGAGCCGCAGGGGGGGGGGCGGATCGCGCAAGTGCTCCAACGTCTGGCGCAGCGCCGCGATGGCTGGGTCATGGACCCCATCGGGGGGCAGGGCGCCGACCGCCGCCCGCAGGGTGCCCAACTGCCCGGCGATGAGAATCGACCCGTCCTCAGCGACCTCGACCCGGTCGATGCCGAACCCCACCAGATTGGCCGGCAGCTGGGTTGACTCAGGGTCCATCTCGACCCGCAGGCAGATCTCGCTGCGGTCACTCAGGGTGGAGAGATCAGGGTACGGTGGGGTCAGGCGAACCAAGGGTCCCGAAGCGGTGTGGACAGCCACCCCGGCAGTTTGCGACAGATCCGCCCACGGGGGCAGGCTCAGCCTAGAATCAGCCGTGGAATGGCAGTGGGTGTGCGGGGGCCCGGGCTGAATGTTGCCATCCTGGGCCACAGCCACGACGGTAAGACCACCCTGGCGGAGTCCTTGCTCTTCGCTGCCGGGGCCTCTCCCCGGCTGGGGTCAACCGACCAGGGAACCTCCCTCATGGATTACGAGCCAGAGGAGCAACGCCGGCACATCTCGGTTCAGCTCGGGATTGCCTGCCTCCGCTGGAAGGATTCCGCCCTAGCTCTGCTGGATACCCCGGGTTTCCAGGATTTCGAGGGCGAGGTGCTGGAGGCGCTCTCGGTTTCCGACGCGGCTGTGCTGGTGATCGGGGCCAATGCGGGGGGCAACCTGCCGGTTGGAGCCGAGAGCACCTGGGATCTCTTGGCGGAGCGCGATCTGCCTCGCCTGATCGTTTTCACCAAGCTGGATAAAGAGCATGCCGACTTCGAGGCCACCTACTCCACCCTACAGCGCCGCTTCAGCCCCAAGCCGATCGCCCTGCAGATTCCGATCGGGATAGAGCACTCGTTTCGAGGCGCCGTGGATCTGCTTTCGGGAAGGGCCCTGCTGTTCGATCCCCAGGGGGGCTATACCGAGGCCGAATGCCCGCCGGAGCTCGCGGCCGAGGTGGACCGGCGGCGCCAGGAGCTGGTCGAAGCGGTGGCCGAGACAGATGACGAGCTGTTGGAGCGCTATCTGGAGGGGAGTGAGCCCTCCCCGGACCAGCTGCTCCAGACCCTCCACGAGGCGACCGCTGCCGGCAAATTGGCTCCGGTATTGGTCGCCGCCCCAGCTCACGCCCTGGGCGCGAAGCCCGTACTCGACGCCTTGGCCAACTGCCTTGGTCGGGTGAGCCCGAGCCCGGACCAGGGGGGGCCGCCGACCTTGTTCTTCTTCAAAACGGTCGCCGATCCCTTCGGCAAAATTTCCTACTTCCGCGTGATCAGCGGCAGTCTCCAGGCCGACGCCCACCTCTTCAACTCGCGCACCGGAGCTGAGGAGCGGATTGCCAGGCCGCTCCGACCCCGGGGAAAGACCCTCGAGCCGGTAGACCAGCTGGGTGCGGGCGAGATCGGCGCGGCGACCAAGCTCCTCCACGTCGCGACCGGGGACACCCTGGGACCGAAAGGAACAGTGGCCTCCCCGCTTCCAGAGTTCCCGCCAACCTCCTACACGATGGCGATCCGGCCCAAATCCAAAGGGGATGAGGAGAAGATCCACGCCGGCCTCAATCACATCCTGGAGGAGGACCCAACCCTACGGATCGAACGGGAGCCGGGGACCCACGAAACACTCCTGCACGGCCTGGGCGACGTCCACCTCGAGGTAACCCTGGAGAAGCTCAGGCGCAAGTACCAAGTGGAGGCGGTTCTCGCCGTCCCCCACGTCCCCTACCAGGAAGCAATCCGAGGCACGGCGCGGCAGCAGCACAAGTACAAGAAGCAGTCCGGAGGGGCCGGACTGTACGGGGACTGCACCCTGGAGATTGAGCCGCTGCCGCGCGGATCTGGGTTCATCTGGGAGGACAAAATCTTTGGCGGGGCGATCCCGCAACCCTTTCGTCTCTCCGTCGAAAAGGGAGTGCGCCAGACCCTGGAGCAGGGGGCCCTGGCGGGTTACCCGATTGTCGATGTCAAGGTCCGACTGGTCGATGGTTCCACCCATGCGGTCGACGGCAAGGACATCGCCTTTCAGCTGGCCGGAGCGATGGCAATGCGCGAGGCCGTGGAGAAGGCCGGTGCCTATCTTCTGGAGCCGGTGATGGAGGTGGTCGTCACGGTTCCCGCCGCGCAGATGGGCGATGTCATCGGCCACCTCAATGCCCGGCGCGGTCACATCGGTGGGATGAACCCGGTGGGCTCCGCGCTGGAGCAGGTGACGGCCAAGGTACCCCTGGCCGAGATGTACCAGTTCCCGATCGAACTCCGCGCCGCCACCCAGGGCCGAGGCCGGTACACCATGACCTTCGACCACTACGAGGAGGTGCCGGCCCAGGTGGCCCAGCCGATCATCGCCGCCCGCCAGCAGCAGCTTCATGCTCGGGAGGCGGCCGGCGCCTGATCGACAGTCGACTGGCGGTGAGCTATAATTGCACAAGCAACCACTTTTGCCGGACGGTTCCCGTCCACCTAGGAGGCGCTCATGCCGGCCATCACTTCGGCCAATCCGCTAGCCCTACCGCGAGTTCCCCAATTAGACCTGGCGCTGACGATCAACCGGCCGGTGAGTTCGATCACGGTCGCCCCCAGCGCCCTTGAAGGGGACGGGTTCCCGGTTCGGCGCGCCTTCGCTGGGGTGAGCAAGGCGGAGCTCGATCCCTTCGTGCACATGGACCAGATGGGCGAGGTCGACTACGCCCCTGGGGAGCCCAAGGGCACCCCCTGGCATCCACACCGCGGGTTCGAGACGGTCACCTACATGATCGACGGCACCTTTCAGCACCGGGACTCGAACGGCGGCGGGGGTCTCATCACCAACGGGGACACCCAATGGATGACCGCCGGAGCCGGGATCTTGCACATCGAGACCCCGCCCGAGCGGCTGGTGATGTCCGGCGGGCTCTTCCACGGCATTCAACTGTGGGTCAACTTGCCGGCGGCGAAGAAGTGGTCGCCGCCCAGGTATCAGGACATCCGAGCCGGCAAGGTGACGTTGCTCGCATCTCCTGACGGCGGTGCCCTGGTCCGAGTGATTGCCGGTGACGTGGCCGGTCATTCCGGCCCGGGGATCACCCACACTCCGATCGCCCTGGCCCACGCCACCCTCAGTCCAGGGGCTCAGCTGGTCCTGCCATGGCGTTTCGACTTCAATGCCTTGGTCTACTGCCTGTCCGGAGCGGGGTCCGCGGGCAGTTCGGGCGCCAAGTTCCGGATGGGTCAGTTGGTGGTCTTCGGAGCTGGTGAGGCGATCACGGTGGCGGCCGATCTCGAGCAGGACAGCAACGCCCCCAACCTCGACGTCCTGATCCTGGGAGGCCAGCCGATCCGGGAGCCGGTGGCGCAGTACGGCCCCTTCGTGATGAACAGCGCCGAGGAGCTGAAGCAGGCCTTCGAGGACTATCACGCCGGCAAACTGGGGGTAATCCCGGCTGGCCAGATCGACGCTCCCGCCCGGGGCTAGCTGAACCGGGGAGCCAGTCGGTTTCTGCCTTGAGCGGGAGAGGCCGGTGCTGAACCGGAGCCTAGCCACCCTCAGATCAGCACCCCTGCGTCGGGCCAGCGTCACCCTCCGACTGATCCAGTCCGATCAGGGCCCCTCCAGGTGGTGGAACCGAGAGACGGTCGAGATTCCAGGTACGTCGCTCGGCCCCGCCTTGACCCCCCACTAGGCCTCTCCACCCAGTCCAGCTTCTCCAAGGGAGCCGTGCCCTCCCTGGGGAAGGCGGTCCGGCAAGCCTGGTCGCGTCCGTCCGCCGGCCCGGCCCCGCCGCTGATCCCACGGCCGATCTGCACCACAGGTCGCCCCGACTTCTCAGGCGCCCAGGTCCAGCGCCCCTGCCAGTGCCAGCCCAGCCAGCGTCTTCGCATCGCGCAGGTGGCCCTGCTGGGCGAGCTCGGCGACCTCGGAGGGGGTGAAGGCTCTGCTCTGCAGGTTCTCATCGGGATCGGGACTCACGCCGGCGACCGGGGTCAGGCCGGTCGCCCGGAAGTACCAGAAAAGCTCAGTGCTGTACCCCGGGGCCAGAAAGGTGGCGCCTACCCCCAACCAGGACTCCGCCGCGTAGCCAGTCTCCTCCGCCAGCTCTCTCCGCGCGGTCTCCAGTGGGGACTCCCCCGGTTCTCTGCCTCCGGCCGGGATCTCCCACAGCAGCTCCTGGGCGGCGTGTCGGTACTGCCGCACGAGCAAGACGGAGCCATCCTCGGCCAGGGCGACGATGCCCACTCCCCCCGGGTGGTGCACTACCTCCCGCTCGGCTTCTCCGCCCCCCGGCAGCCTCACCCGATCCACGGTGATCCGGATCAGCCGGCCAGAGAAGTGCTCCTGGCTGAGGATGAGGACCTCGGGTGCGAGATCTAAGTTGGCCATTGTCTCGAGGATAGGCCAAACCAGCCGTGGGTATGATGGCGCCCATGTCACTGGGCGCCGCCTACACCAACCCTTACGAGGTGACCGCGCTGCAGATCGCGGCTGCCCGCGCCCAGCTCACCTTTCGCTCCCGGCACCGACGCACCCTCCAGGAGCGGCTAGGGGCATCCGACCTCCTGCTGGAGCAGGTGGAGCGCTGCCGATTGCAGTCGAGCGGATCGGTAGCTGGGTGGGTCTTCGATCAGGTGGCTGCGCTTACCAGGTCGGTCGACCCCGGGTTGCGCATGGCCCTGGGAGTCAGCCGGGACCCCGATCACGTGGGCCAGATCTTGTTTGAGGTCCAGGGCCGCCTGATGTGGGCCATCCAGGACGAGCGCGACCGAGGTCTCGCCCCTGTCATACCTCTCTTCCCCGCCCCCTAGCGACCCCCGGGTCGCCGGGTCCATCTGGACCATCACCGCCTGCGGAACCCTGGGCTTCGACGATCTCACGACCGAGGCCGGGCGCCGGCGTGAGATCCCCGGCGGCTCCGCCCTCTATTTCTCGCTCGCTGCCGGTCGGCTCTGCCCTCTTCATGTGGTGGCGGCTCTCGGCGCCGATGGCGAGCCGCTGCTGGAGATATTCGACCTCGCTCACTTAGACCGCTCGACGGTGACCACCCTCCCGGGAGCGACCTACCGTTGGCGGGCCGTCCACCACCCGAGCGAGACCGTCCCGGTGACGGAGGAGCAGCAGCTAGGGGTTTACCTCGACTGGATCCCAGAGCTCCCCCTTGCGGCCCGCGGCAGCGAGATCCTTTTTCTCGGATCGATGCCACCAGCGCGGCAGCTCGAGATCCTGAACCAGTGCCCAGATGCAAAGCTGGTGGCGCTGGACACGATGCGGGACTTCATCGCGTGGTCTCCCCTTGAGTTGGACGAGCTACTGCAGCGCAGCGACGTGCTCTTCGCCAACGAGGCGGAACTGCGAGCGCTGCTGTCCTCAGGCCAAGGCGACGTCATCCGCATGGCCAGGCAAGCCGTAACCCGCTGGGATCTCCGCTACCTGATACTCAAGCTCGGGGTCCGCGGGGCGGTCATCGTCTCCGCCGCCCGCCACCAGCAATACCCGGCCCTGGCAGGTCCCCCGGTGGTGGATCCCACCGGCGCCGGAGATGCCTTGGCCGGTGGCCTCCTGGGCCGGATTGCCCAGCTCGGCCGCACCGATGAGGAGGCACTGGAGATGGCGATGGCCGGCGGCCTCGCTGCCGCCCAGGCGGCCCTATCTGCGTTCGGGGTGCAAGGCCTGTTGGAGGCCAGGCCTTGAGACGACGCCTCGAAGGCCATCCGCGCCACATCCCAAAACGAGCTGCGCCGAGCGGCCACCACGGGCCGCTCTGGCGCATCCCTACGGAGACCGCCCGGCAGGGCGTGATGGCGTCGCGCCGGGTCCGGTGTCGCCGGACCAGCAAAACCGGCGCGGACACTGCGGGTCAGCGCTGATCCGACGAACCGAGTGGGCGGGCGAGACCAGCCACCGGGAAAGAGCCTACCGGCCGCAGCGGCTCTGACCCGGAGGGCCGTGATTTTCGTCAGGGGAAGGTGCTCGCCAGCCTCATCCGGCTGATGATCAGCGCCGGGCATTCCAGCTCCAGGGCTTGTTGCCCAACCAGCTCCCCAGACCAGCATGGTTCACCGAGCCAGCACCGAAGATGCGGCGGCAGCTCAGCGAGCGAGCGCCAGCTGCCCGATCTTGACCGCCAACAACACCACGGCGATCACCAGGTAGGCGCGCAGGGCATACATTCCGATTCGCTGACCGCGAGACCAGATCGGTGGTCGCAGGCTGGCCAGTGGCGCCATCCGCCAGAGCTGGCGGTCGCCTCTGATGGAGAGCTGGCGCTCCGAGTCTGCCCGCTGGCGACGCCGCGAGGCGACGCCCAACCAAGCCAGTCCGGCTCCCCCGACGACCACCGTGGCGGCCGTGAACGGGCCCAAGGGAAGCGCGGGGAACACGGTGGTGACGGTGAGTATCAGCGAGAGCAGCACCAGCACCGAAACGATCACGGTCGCGACCACGTTTTGCCGCGTCGAATTGACCCAGGGGCCGAGCACTTCGGCGTCATTGCACAGCAACAGCAGGAAGACGATCGCCGAGGGCAACAGCACCCCGGCCAGCACCTGGACTCCGGTCGTAATCAGTCCCAGCGGGGCTCCCGGGATGAGGACGATTCCCGCGGCCACCGCGATTAACAGGGCAAACGTCACGTAGAAACCCTTGGCGTCTCGGACGCTGCGATGGAGCGAGTGGCGGAGTCCAAAAATGTCGCCGAGCGCATACGACGTGGCCAGGGTGACCGCCGACGCACCGATCACCGAGGCGTTGACCAGAATCACCGCAAAGATCGCCCCCGACGCGGAGCCCACCCGACGATTGAGTCCGTCGGCGACGGTTAGCCCGGAGCCGAATTGTCCGGCGAGATTGGTGTGTGCGAAGGCGAAGGCGGTCGCCACCATCAATGCCGCCGCCCCGGCGGTGGTGAGGACCGCACCGATCGAGGTGTCGGCCAGTTCGTACTTGAGCCACCGCGTGGTAATCCGCTTGTCGATCACATTCGACTGCTGGAAGAAAAGCTGCCAGGGAGCGATGGTGGTCCCGACGACCGCAATCACGAACAACACGGAGGTGGAGTTAAAGCCGCCCTTCACCCCGGGGTGGCTCAAGCCGGTCACGATCGGAGCTGCGGTGGGATGGGAGAGCAGGGCGAGCGGGAACATCAGCAAGCTGGTGACGATGAAGACGAACATGAAACGCTCCCAGCGCTGGAAGCTCCCCGTGGCGACCATGGCGAGCAGTCCTAGGGCCACGATCGGAACCGAGGCCAAGGGGCTGATACCGAAGTAGCGAAGACCGAGATTCACGCCGATAAATTCGGTGACCAGGGTCAGGAAATTAAGCAGAAACAGGTCGCCCACCGAGAAAGCTGCCCAAAAGGTGCCGAAACGCTCCTTGATCAAGCGGGCGTGGCCGACTCCGGTAACCGCTCCCAGCCGCACCACCATCTCCTGGGCGACGATGAGCGTGGGGATCAACAGCACCAGCACCCAGAGCAAGGTGGGACCGTAGTCCTGGCCAGCCTGAGCATAAGTGGAGACTCCGCCCGCGTCGTTGTCACCCACCATCACGATCAGGCCCGGGCCCATGATGGCGGCCAGGGTCAGCAGCCGGCGGGACCATGAGCGGGGACGGTCTGGGGTCCAAGCGGGGACCGTCCCGAGAGCGCCGCGAATCTCCTCCTCGGGAACCGGCGTTCTGGCCCTGGCGCCCATCGGCGCAGGCGATCTCCGCCCCTTAGACATCTGGGACCTCCTAGCGCGCTAGCGAGTACTCGACGTGCCATGCGCACGTCGGGGAGGCCGTCGTCGTTCTGCCTAGAGGCTCACGGCGTGCGCGGGATAGGGTGGGCCAGGCGGTCTACTTGAACCGTCCATGCGCACCTCCAAACTCCGCTGGACGATGACACTCCGCAGCTCACGAGTGATTCCGGAGCGACACCAAAGAATGCGCCGGAGCGCCGCCTTATGCTACCAGGGTGAACTTGCGATCAGCTTCCGATGCGACAGTTTCCCCCAGCTCCCCGTCCGGGTAGATATGACCGCTCCCCTGCGTTCATCTCCCGCTCGACCACGCAGACGTCGGCGGCGTCTCCTGGCCACCCGGCTGGTGCGGGCGTCGCTGGTCTCGCTGGCACAGTTGCGCTCCGTTTCCCCCACCAATGAGGAGGGTCGGGGCGTCGGTCGGCTCCACGACGTGGTGGTCCGCTGGACGGGCACTGAACCGTATCCCCTGGTGACCGGCGTTGTGCTCCAGCAAGGAGATCGCCAGGTATTTGTGCGAACCGCCGACATTCTGCGGATCGACACCAAGGCGGTAATGGTCCGCAAGGTCCCACCCGATGCCTCCGGTTTCGAGCGCCGCGAGGGAGAACTTCGGCTAGTGCAGGATGTTCTCGGAAGGCAGCTGGTCGACGTGGACGGAATCAAGGTATTCCGGGCAGAGGACCTGTTTTTGGCGCCGGTCGTGGGCCGACTCCGGCTGGTGGCGGTGGCCGGCGAAAGCCGACCTTGGTGGGCCCGACTTCTCCCGGCCGGAGCGGCCGAGCGCCGCCCTCTGGTCGACTGGTCGGCAGTTCACCCGTTTGGGGACCCGGGCTCCGAGCTGAGGTTGCAGGTGCCTAACGAGGGACTGCGGCGGCTCCAAGCCGGCGAATTAGCCGACCTCCTGGAAAAGCTTGATCAGCCAGCGCGGGACGAGCTCACCGAGGCCCTGGACCCGGAGGCGATCGCCGATGCACTCGAGGAGATGGAGCCGGACCAGATCGAGGACATTCTTCGCGACGCTCCACCGGAGCGGGCCGGAGCTCTGATATCGGCGATGGAACCGGACGAAGCCGTCGATGTCCTCCGGGACATGGAACGGGCCGAGTCAGACGCGATCCTGGCCCACGTCTCTCCTGAGGTCGCTCGCCAGCTGACCGTGCTGTTGGGATATCCGGAAACCATGGCCGGAGGGTTCATGACCACCGCTTTGGCCAAGTCCTCTCCAAGCGCGACCGTGCGCGCCGCGCGCCGCGACTTGGCCGCGCAGAGTGCTCACAGTGCAGACATCGACTCGGTCGCGGTAGTCGACGAGAGCGGTCGGCTGATCGCGGACCTGCCCCTGTTCGATCTTCTCGTCGCCGACGACGAGACGCCTCTGAGCGAGCTGGTGCCTGACTCCCGCCCCGTCACCCTTCACCCCGAGGCGTTCCTAGACGAGGTGGTTGACCGGCTGACCGAAGCTCGGTCTTCCTCGGTGGTGGTGGTGGATGCCGAGGGTCGCCCAATTGGACGGGTCCTGGCCGACGACGTGATTGACGCGCTCAAGGATGGCGGCCTGAGACTAAAGCTTCCCTGGCTTTTCCACTGACGGATCTGACGGAAGGTCGCGGGAGGGGGCGGGGCGACTAGATATCCTGGGACCCGTGGTGGTTGTCGACCAGCTGGGAAACCTGGAGCGCGTCCTGGTGGTGGTGGCGCACCCCGACGACGCCGAATTCGGTTCCGCCGGCACGGTGGCGCTCTGGGCGGACCAGGGAGTCGAGGTGCATTACGTGATCTGCACCGACGGTGCGGCGGGTTCGGCCGACCCGACGCTCCAGCAAGGCCAGCTTGCCTCCATCCGAGAGGTGGAGCAGCGGGAGGCCGCCGATGTGCTGGGAGTCAAGGAGGTGACATTCCTGCGTCAGCCAGACGGCCAGCTCCGGGTGACCACGGAACTCCGCGGGGAGGTGGTGAGGCTGATCCGCCTGCACCGGCCAGACCTGATCATCTGTCAGAACGCCGTGCGCAATTACTCCAACCTCTACGGCAACCACCCCGACCACCTGGCTGCGGGGCAATTGGCCATCGAAGCGGTCTATCCGTACGCCCGCAATCCCCACGCCTACCCGGAGTTGCTGGCGCTCGGTCTGGCGCCGCACTCGGTGCGCGAGGTTCTGATCGTCGGTACCGACATGCCCGACCACTTCGTCGACGTCACCTCAACCCTCGATCGCAAGCTGGCAGCTCTGGCTCGGCACCGGAGCCAGCACCCCCCTGGACAGGACTTCTCGGCTCGGGTTATGGAACGGATGGCCAAGATGGGCGAGCCACACGGGATGGCCTACGCCGAGTCCTTCCGTCGCCTGTCCAGCGGTTAGCCCAGTGACCCAGCCCACGATCACCGTGCTGCACGGGGATCAAACCGGCGAGGAGCTTCTGGTGGAGGCGCTCCGCATTCTCACCGCCCCCCAGCTGGCCTCCCTGGTGCATCTGGAGCACATCGACCTGAGTCTGGCTGCGCGACGGGAGAGCGCCAACCGGGTGGTTTTTCAAGCGGCCCAGCTGATGATGGCCAGCCATTTCGGGCTGAAGGCGGCGACGGTGACCCCCGAGGGGCTGGGGGAGATCGAGGGCCCCAACGCGATCCTGAGGGCAGAGGTCGGGGGGGACGTGATCGTTCGCACCGGCCGACGGATCCCCGGGGTGGCGCCCCTCGGCGGCGTCCACTCCCCGATCACCGTGGTCCGGATGGCGGTCGATGACGCATACGGGGCGGTGGAGTGGCGCGAGGGCGAGCGAGGCGAGGAGCTCGCCTTTCGTACCACCAAGATCAGCCGGGAGCACTGCCGCCGAGTTGCCGAGTATGCCTTTGTTGAGGCCGGTCGAACCGGCGCTACCGTCTTCGGCGGCCCCAAGTTCACCGTGTCCCGGGTCTACGAGGGGATGCTCAAGGAGGAAATGGACGCCGCCAGCCGGCGCCACCCCGAGGTGCGCTATGAACCCCAGCTAATCGATGCCACCTTCGCCCTCATTCTCACCCGCGACGACCGGCTGGTAATTCCGTCCCTCAATCGCGACGGGGACATTCTCGCGGATCTGGTGCTGGCGCTCTACGGGACCCTGGCTGGGAGCGAATCTTTGCTGATCGGCTTCGATGACTCCAGTCGCCCCAGCCTGGTCATGGCTGAGGCGCCCCACGGGACGGCCCCGGCGCTCGAGGGTCGGCACATCGCCAACCCCATGGCCATGATCCTGGCCGCCGCGGCGATACTCGAGCACACCGAAGACCCTTTCTTGGTCCAGTTCGGCGGCAAGGTGCGCGAGGCGACCATGGGGGCCGTGTTCGATGGTGTCCGGACCGCTGACCTCGGCGGCCACGCCCGGACCGAGGAGTTCACCGCGGCAGTCCTGGAGCGTCTGCCCAGCTGAGAGGGCTGGTTCGTTCTCCTCTCCGGCTGATCTCGGGTGGGCTGGGTATACTCGAGCCGAGGAAGAGATGGATATCTTGGCATTCTTGCGCGAGAGGGCTGGGGCATTCCGCTGCCCCATGTGTCGCCGCTCGCTGGCCGACTGCAAGCTGAGGCAGCTCGACCATGAGGGCCAGAGGTACACGGTTGAGGTCACCTGCCGAAACTGCGCGCTCACATTCCTGGTGGCACTGGAGCTGGCGGCGAGCGAGGATAGCGACGCCGCTGGCAGCGAGCAGGGAGTGGAGCTGGTGGTCGGTGGCGACGCTGCCACTGAACCGATCAGCACCGACGAACTCCTTGAGCTCCACCGCGCCTTGAGCAGTCACACCGGACCGCTGACTTCACTCCTCAAAGAGCGCGCTAACGACTGACCTCGGCGACCGGGACGTGACGCCTCCGCGCATCTATTTCGATCACGCCGCCACCACGCCGCTCCGGCCCGAGGTGCTGGAGGCGATGGCTCCGGCCCTCACCGGGACCTATGGGAATCCATCCAGTGTCCATGGCGCCGGCCGGGCAGCCCGCGCGCTGATCGATACCGCTCGGGACCAGCTGGCCGAGACCCTCAACTGCCGACCGCGGGAGATAGTGTTCACTGGGGGCGGCAGCGAGTCTGACAACCTGGCTCTCCGCGGGGTGACCCGGCGGTTGAACCGCCGGGGAGGCCACCTGATCGTCTCCTCGATCGAGCACGAGGCGGTGTTGGAGACGGCCCGGGATCTCGCCCAGCAAGGGTTCGAGTTGACCGAGCTGCCGGCCGACCCGGCGGGCCGGATCTTGCCCGATCGGCTCCGGGAGGCGCTCCGGCCCGAAACCATCCTGGTCTCGGTGATGATGGCCAACAACGAGGTCGGCACCATCCAGCCGATTCAGGAGCTGGCGGCAGCCACGCACGCCGGGTCGCGGGCGGTCTTCCACACCGATGCCACCCAGGCTCTCGGCAAGCTCAAGGTGGACGTTCAAGAGCTGGGCGTCGACCTGCTCACCATCTCAGCCCACAAGATCTACGGCCCTAAGGGGGTCGGTGCCCTGTTCGCCCGCCACGGGACGGGGTTGGACCCGATCATCACCGGTGGTGGCCAAGAGAGGACTAGGCGGTCGGGCACCGAGAACGTTCCGGGGATCGTGGGTTTCGGGGTCGCCGCCCAGCTGGCGGAGGCCGAGCGGGAGCGGGAGATGGCCCGGCAGGCGGAGCTCGCCGCCGATCTCGCCCGGCGGATCCTAGCCGGGGTGTCCGATGCCATTCCCACCGGCGCGCCGGCCGGGGAGCGACTGGCCAACTTCTGCACCTTCGCCTTTCCCAGCGCCGAGGGCGAGCTCCTGCTCCTGCGCCTGGACAGATGCGGGATCTATGGCTCGGCGGGGTCGGCCTGTACCAGCGGATCGCTGGCTCCCTCGCACGTGTTGCTGGCGATGGGTCTCTCCCCCCAGCTGGCATCAGCCCACTTGAGACTGACCCTCGGACGTTCGACCACGGAGGCAGAGGTGGAGCGGGCCGGCGAGATGATCTGTCGGGAGGTCGCCGCCCTTCGTCAGGGGGCATTTGCCGTCTAGTCACGACCGGGCCGGGCATCCCGCGACACTTCGGTGGAAAGCAGCTGGACCGGACTCCTCCGACCCGCTCCGGGGGCCGTGGCCTAAAATAGCCATATGCCAGTCGGATTTACCGGACCCACGCCAGTGGCGATGCGAATCTCCTCCCGCGCCCACTACGGACTGCGGATGATGACCGAGCTGGCCAAGGCCCACGGCGGGCCGCCGCTGAGCCTGGCCGAGATCGCCCGCCGCGAGCGAATGCCGCTCGCCTACCTCGAGCAGCTGGTAGCTCCCATGCGCCGGGCCGGCCTGGTTGAGGGTACGAGAGGGCTGCACGGAGGGTACCGGCTGACGCGTCCGCCCCAGGAAGTGACGGTTCTGGAGATCGTCGAGCTGATGGAGGGGCCCGTCGCGCCGGTCGAGTGTCTGGCCGAGAATTACCAGTCGGGCAGCTGCTCCCGCGAGCCGGAGTGCCTGAGCCGACCCCTTTGGGGACGGCTTCAGGAGGCGGTCCAGCAGGTCCTGGGGGGCACCACCCTGTCCGACATGATGCACGAGCCCGGCTTGGTTCAGCCAGAATGTCCGGTTTCGAACCTGCCTCAGCATCATGAAGTGAGGCAACCGGCCAGTGTCTGAGTCGGCCCCGAAAGTGGAGCGGCTGGAGGTTTCCGACCTCGAGGTGGCCGTCGATGGTAAGCAGATCCTGTCCGGCGTGAGCCTGTCCGTGCCCCAAGGCGAGGTGCATGCGCTGATGGGCCCGAACGGGGCGGGCAAGACCAGCTTGGGTTATGCCGTGATGGGGCACCCCAAATACCAGGTGACCGGAGGCGAGATCCGCTGGAAGGACCGGAGCCTGCTGGGAATGCTCCCCGAGGACAGGGCCCGGATGGGCCTCTTCCTGAGCCTCCAATACCCGACCGCGATCCCCGGGGTGACCACCGTCAACTTCCTGCGCGCCGCCCTCAAGGGGCAAGGCAAGGCGCTGCCCGCCCGCGAGTTCCTGAAGCTGGTGCGGGAGCAGATGGCGGCACTCAAGATGGACCCGGCGTTCATGTCCCGCTACATCAACGACAATTTTTCCGGCGGAGAGAAGAAGCGCATGGAGATCGTCCAGCTGGCCGTGCTCCGTCCGGAAATGGCGATCCTGGACGAGACCGACAGCGGCCTCGACGTGGACGCCCTCCGGACCGTCGCCGAGGGGGTCAACCGGGTGAGGGGCGACGGCATGGGAGTCCTGATCATCACGCACTACCAGCGGATCCTCGATTACATCAAGCCGGATCGCGTCCACGTGATGGCCGCGGGTCGGGTGATCGCTTCAGGGGGCGGCGAGCTGGTGGATCAGATCGAGAAGGACGGCTACGACTCCCTGCTTCGCGAGGCCGGGTTGGAGATCGATGCGGCAGCGCTGGCAGCGGCAGAGTAAAATACCCAGTCTCAGGTCGGAATACCTCCTCACGGTGGGGATGAAGCGAGGAAGCACTAAATGGCAGTTGCCGCGAAGGACCTGACCAAGGATTACAAGTACGGCTTCAACGATGGCGACGAGTTTGTCTTCCGGGCCGAGCGCGGGCTCTCTGCCGAAGTGGTGGCGGACATCTCGCGACGCAAATCGGAACCAGCTTGGATGCTGGAGTTCCGGCTGAAGGCGCTGGAGCACTTCCGCCAACGCCCGATGCCGAGCTGGGGCGCCGATCTGAGCGGGATCGACTTTGACGACATCTACTACTACGTGCGGCCAGCGGAGGAGCAGGGGCGCACCTGGGACGAGGTGCCCGAGGGCATCAAGCGCACCTTCGATCGCCTGGGGATCCCCGAGGCGGAGCGGAAGTTCCTGGCCGGGGTCTCGGCCCAGTACGAGAGTGAGGTCGTCTATCACTCCATTCGGGAGGACCTGGAGAAGCTGGGCGTACTCTTCTGCGATTGCGATACCGGGCTTCGCGACCACCCGGAGATCTTCCGCAAGTACTTCGGGACGGTGATCCCGCCGAATGACAACAAGTTCGCCGCCCTGAATTCGGCTGTCTGGTCGGGCGGCTCATTCGTCTACGTTCCCAAAGGGGTTAGGGTCGAGATCCCCCTGCAGGCCTACTTCCGCATCAACACGGAGAGCATGGGCCAGTTCGAGCGAACCCTCATCATCGCCGAGGAGGGCAGCTTCGTTCACTACATCGAGGGCTGCACGGCTCCCACCTACAGCAAGGACTCGCTTCACTCCGCAGTGGTGGAGATCATCGCCATGCCGAACGCGCACGTGCGCTACACCACCATCCAGAACTGGTCCAACAATGTCTACAACTTGGTCACCAAGCGAGCGATCGCCAAGGAGCACTCCGTGGTGGAGTGGATCGACGGCAACCTGGGCAGCAAGGTGACCATGAAGTACCCCTCGATCTACCTGATGGGCGAGGGTGCCCATGGCGAAGTCCTCTCGGTGGCGTTCGCTGGTGACGGGCAGCACCAGGATGCCGGAGCCAAGGTCATCCACGTGGCCCCCAATACCACCAGCACCATCGTCAGCAAGTCGGTCAGCAAGGGGACCGGACGGACCTCCTACCGCGGCCACCTGAAGGTCTATCCCAAGGCCCACAACGTGCGATCCAGCGTTCGCTGTGACGCTCTCCTGCTCGATGAACAGGCTCGCAGCGACACCTATCCCTATATGGATGTCGAAGCCGAAGATGTCCAGATCGGCCACGAGGCGACGGTGAGCAAGGTCGGCGACGAGCAGCTCTTCTACCTGCAGTCGAGGGGCATTTCGGAGCAGGAAGCGACCGCGATGATCGTCAACGGCTTCATCGAACCTTTCGTCAAGGAGCTGCCGATGGAGTACGCCCTCGAGCTCAACCGACTGATCTCTCTGCAGATGGAGGGCAGCGTCGGGTGAGCGGGGCCTGGCGGAGGGCGGATCGCCCTCGGAGCAGCTGAGCTGGTCTTGACCCAGATCTCCGGATCCTCCCCAGTCACGCGGGAGGAGGCAGCCACCGTCGCCCTGGCCGGCGGGGAGCCTGTCTGGCTGACCAGCCTGCGCGAGGCGGCGCTCGCGGCCTACCGGGAGGTGCCTTGGCCCTCTTCCAGCCGAGATGAGGACTGGCGGCGCACCCCCCAGATCGACAAGCTCAATCCGGCCACCTTCACCGAGCCGCACGCTCTGGCTGGAAGTGAGCTGCCGGCGTACCTGCAGGCGGCCCTGGCCGGCCCGCTCTCCGCTGGGGACGTCAGCGGCACGGTGGTCTCCGACGAGCGGGGCAACCTCGAGCCACCCGACCCCAAAGGCTCGGGAGCTGGCTCAGGGGTGGCCGAGACCCTGGCTTCCGGGCTAGCCAGGGAAGGAGGAGTCTGGAATTCCGTCGCGGGCAAGATCGCCCCCCCAGGACTGCGCAAGTTGGTGTCGTTGAACACCGTCCGCACCCGGGGCGGAGCCTGCATCCATGTCGGCTCCGGCCAGCACCCGGAGGGCTACGTTCGGCTGCTCCACGGGGTCAGTCAGGGCAGCGCCAGCTTCCCTCGAACGCTGGTCAGGCTTGACGAGGGGGCGAGCCTGACCCTGGTCGAGGAGTGGGTCTCGCCGGACGGCGACACCTCTTTGTTGGCGCCGGTGGTGGAGGTGGAGCTGGCCCGCGGAGCCCATCTCACTCATCTTTTCTTCCAGCAGTGCGGCGACCAGACGGTCCTCCAGTCCACCGTCCGGGCCACCGTCGGCCAGGAGGCCCGCTATGACGTGCGCTGGAACATGGTCGGGGCCGCCTGGCAGAAATCCCACTTTGAGGTCACGATGCTGGGCGAGGGCTCCGAGGCTCGGCTGGTCGGGCTCTGTGTCGGCCGCGAACGCCAGCACTACGATGTGCAGACCCTCCAGGATCACGTAGCTCGAGGGGCGGTCAGCGACCTGCTTTATCGGGTGGCGGTGGCTGACCGGTCACGGTCGGTTTACGCCGGCCTGATACGGGTCGAGGAGGGGGCCCAGAAGACCAACGCCTACGTCCAGAACCGCAACCTCCTGCTGAGCCCTCAGGCGAAGTCGGACAGCAACCCCACGCTGGAGATCCTGGCCAATGACGTGCGCTGCACCCATGGCTCCACCGCCGGGCGGATTGATGACAACCAACTCTTCTACTGTGAAAGTCGGGGCATCGCACGGGAGCAGGCGCGCCGGCTCATCGTCGAGGGGTTCTTCGCTGACGTCGTCGACTCATTTCCCGAAGGAGCGCTCAGGGAGTGCGGCTGCGGGGTGGTGCTCGAAGCGCTGGAGACGCTCGCCCGGTCGGGAGCGCTGGCTAGCTCCAGTCGACCTGACTGATGACGGAGTGGGTCCAGATCTGCGACGCCGAGGCCATCCCTCCGGGGCATGCCGCTCGGGTCGAGATCGGGGATCTGCCGATCGCCGTCTTCAACGTCAATGGCGAATTTCACTGCCTGGATGACACCTGCAGTCACGCGATGGCATCTCTCTCAGAGGGTGAGCTTCATCCCAAGACCTGTGCCATCGAGTGCCCTTTGCATGGCAGCCAGTTCGACCTGGTGACCGGTGAGCCGATCGGGCTCCCGGCGGTGGAGCCGGTGAGGGTCCACCAGGTGGAGCTGCGCGGTGGCGAGCTCTGGGTGGCGCTCAGCGAGGAGGAGCTGTGATGCAGGCGCCGACTCTCGACGCCGCGCGGACCCGGGCTGACTTTCCCATCCTGCAAGAGCCGGTCAATGGCCACCCGTTGGTCTATCTCGACAGCGCCGCCACGTCCCAGAAACCTCAGGCGGTTATCGACGCGGTGTCCGACTACTACCGCCATGCCAATGCCAACGTGCACCGTGGGGTTCACGTTCTCGGTGAGCGCGCGACGGAGACCTTTGAGGGGGCGCGGACATCGGTGGCAAGGCTGCTGGGCGCCGATCCCCGGGGCGTGGTGTTCGTGCGCAACGCCACCGAGGGCATCAACCTGGTGGCCCAGGCATTCGCCCGGGAGCGGTTCGGGGCGGCAGATCGAATCGTCTGCACCGAGATGGAGCACCACTCCAACCTGGTGCCCTGGCAACAGGTCCGCGACCAGACCGGCTGCCAGTTAGAGTTCATCCCGGTGAACCCGGACGGGCGCCTGGACGAGCAGGAGACGGCGCGGTTGCTCCAGGCCCCTACCCGGTTTTTGGCGGTGACCCACGTGAGCAACGTGCTGGGCACCGTAAATCCGGTGGAAGAGCTGATCCGCCAGGCGCACCGGGAGGGAATTACCGTGCTGGTCGACGGTGCCCAGGCGGTGCCCCACATGCCGGTCAACATCGCCCGTCTGGATCCCGACTTCTACGCCTTCTCGGCGCACAAAATGTGCGGACCGACCGGGATCGGCGTCCTCTACGGTCGGCCCGGACTTCTGGACGAAATGCCGCCCTTCCTCACCGGCGGCTCGATGATCTCAGTGGTGACCCTGGAGAAGACCTCCTGGGACGAGATTCCTCACAAGTTCGAGGCGGGGACCCCGGATATCGCCGGCGCCGCCGGCCTTCAGGCCGCCGTCACCTACCTGGAGGAGGTGGGGATGTCAGCCATCCTTCGCCACGGCGCCGAGCTCACCGAGTATGCCGAAGAGATGCTCTCCGAAGTCCCCGGGCTGACCCAATATGGTCCCCGCGGGCCGCACCAACTGGGGATCGTCTCCTTCAACCTGGCGGGAGTCCATCCCCACGATGTGGGCACCATCGTGGACCGCCGCGGGGTGGCCATCCGGGCCGGGCATCACTGCTGCCAGCCGCTGATGCGCCGCCTGCAGGTGGCGGCTACCGCCCGAGCGAGCTTCTATCTCTACAACACTCGCGACGACGTCGACGCACTGGTGGAGGCGCTAGGCGAGGCCAACCGCATCTTCGGCAACTGACTCAGGCTCAACCTTCGCCGCCCACCGAGTGAAGGACGGCGATGGGGTGACCGTGGGCCACCGCTTGGGCGAGCTGGCGGTCAATCCACCCCGGACCTCAATCTGGCCAACCCATCAGGCTCGGGCGGCGAGTCTCGTGCTCACCGCCCCGGAACTGGCCGAGGATCTCCCACCGCTCGCCGGGTGGTGGCATTGCGGGAGCGAGTACCGGCCATCGGGCGAACCAGCTCGCCCGGCCCGACCCGCCTCGACCGGGCCTGGGTGCGCGGTCGGTCGCCGAGCCTGTGCTCGAGGGTGATCGTCCTTAGCGCGGCCAACCAGGGGGCTACTGCGGCCGCCAGCCGTCTGAGCGGTGCGACCGTGCCCGGCCCCACGGCGGCCACGATCGGTCCTAGACTGGTCGGTGACAGCGTCGTCCGGCCGTCCCGTCAGGGCCGCGAGGAAGTCCCTGTCGCGGCGGTACCCGAAGAAAAAGGAGGGAATGCCCGTGCTCGAAGGTAGTACCAAACGGACTCTCACAATCTTGGGAACCGACTGAGGGCAGTGGCCGGGACCTCAACTCTCTCGACGCGCTGGTCACCCACGGTTAGCTGATCCGGGTCAGAAGCCCGGGACCGTGGCCGTCCCGCGTCAGCTGTGCTCATGCGGTAAACCCATCGGCGGGGACTGGAAACTGATTCCGGTCCCCGCTCGTATTTAGAGAGCGGCGTACGATGGACGGGTGGCTCAAGTCAACTCCGGAGGTCTGGACGACGAACTCTTCCGGGAGATCATCCTGGACCACTACCGGCATCCTCGCCACCGTGGTCTGCTGGAGCCGGCGGATGTCGCCACCCATGGACACAACCCGCTTTGTGGCGACGAGGTCGATCTCACCCTCAGGGTGCGAGCAGGGGTTGTCGAGGCGGTGGGGTTTGAGGGGCAGGGTTGCTCGATCTCGATGGCCGCCGCCTCGATGATGAGCGAGGAGGTCCAGGGGAAGTCGCTGGTGGCAACCATTGATCTGGTCGGGCGCTTCCGCGCCATGCTGCTGGCCGGGCAGGACCCGGCGGCGGTGGGAGAGATCGGAGACCTGGAGGCGCTGGCGGGGGTGCGTCGCTACGCCGCTCGGATCAAGTGCGCGATGTTGCCGTGGACCGCGCTGGAGGCGGGATTGACCCAGTTGAGGGAGGCTGATGGCCGAAGTGCAGACTGACTCCGAGGAGGTGGCGGCGGCGACCACCGAGGCCCGGCCCGCGGAGGGGCCGACGGCGACCGGCGAAGATGTCCACGAGGCGCTTCGGGAGGTGATCGACCCCGAGCTGGGCCTGGACATCGTCAGCCTCGGACTGGTCTACCGGGTGACGGTCGACCAGGATGGCGACGCGGTGGTCTCGATGACGCTGACCACGCCCTATTGTCCGATGGGGCCGATGCTGGAGTCTCAGGTTCATGCCGCCACCCAGTTCCTGCCGGGAATCCGCGACGTCAAGGTCGACCTGATCTGGGACCCCCCCTGGGACCCTCACACCATGGCCTCGGACGAGGCCAAGCTGGAGCTCGGCCTCTACTAGGAGAGGGGAAGTCCGCCGGACTGCGAGCGACCGGTCAGCTTCCAGGCGGCCGGGAGCAGGGCTGCCGCCAAGAGTGCCTTGAGGGCGTCGCCCAAGAGAAAGGGGGTCACTCCCAGCGAGACCGCCTGTGCCGCTCCGACATGTAGCTTCCAGGCCAGCCAGCTGGCGCCGAATAGGTAGACAACCACGTTCCCGGCGACCAGTGCCCCGATGACCGTCAGAGGGTGACGGTCGAATCCCCGCCGGGCCAGCCGACCGAGGACACCGGCGGCGAAGACGAAGCCGATGACATAGCCGAAGCTGGGCGCGGCAAGCATCGTCATCCCGTGAGTTCCGCCGGCAAACCAGGGGACTCCCACCAGCCCCAGGACCAGATAGAGGAGCATGCCGGCGACACCCCGGCGGGTTCCCACTGCCAGCCCCCCCAGCAATACGGCAAAAGTCTGGCCGGTGATGGGGACCGGAGTGAAGGGAAGCCGGATCGACAGTTGAGCTGAGATCCCGACCAGGCCCGCGTAGCCCAGGACGACCAGCACGTCCCGCACCCGTTCGCCGGGAATGAGGTCAGCGAGTACCGGCCGTGGGCGCGCCGAGGTGGCGACTTGCAGCACGACGGGGACGCTACCGGGGTGCGCGGCTGCCTGTCAACCAGCGAGCCGAACTCAACGGCGGCGCTCAGATTCCGTACGGGGTAGGGCCGCGGCGCGGTCCGGATAGGCGATCATGGCGAGGTGGGCATCGGGGACCCCTCCGCTTCCGGTCTAGATTCGACCAGGGGTGCGAGTCAGCCTCCAGAGACCAGAGCCAGAGTGGCGGCTTCGATGGACCCTCCGGCGCCCGGGAGCGGTGCACCGACGGTGCTGGCCGCCCATGACCTGGGCAAGCGCTTTGGAGCCAAGGTCGCAGTCGAGCACCTCAACCTGGAGGTGCACAAGGGCGAGATCTTTGGTTTCCTGGGTCCGAACGGAGCCGGGAAGACCACGACCATGCGCATGGCCCTCGGCCTGATCCGGCCCAGCGCTGGCTGGGTCGAGGTCTTCGGGCAGGATGTGGCCCGACACGCGGCGTCGGTCCTCCCCAAAGTCGGGCCGCTGGTGGAGACTCCGGCGCTCTACCCCCACCTCAGTGGCCGCGACAACCTGCGCGTCCTGGCAGCCCCCCTGGGAAGCGTTCCCGAGGTTCGGATCGACGCGCTCCTGGAATTGGTCGACCTCCGCGCCCGCCAACGGGACAAGGTCAGGACCTACTCCCTGGGAATGCGGCAGCGCCTGGGCCTAGCGATAGCTCTCCTCCACGACCCCGAGTTGCTGGTGTTGGACGAGCCGGCGAACGGCCTCGATCCGGCCGGGATCAAGTCGATCCGGTCGCTCCTACGGGAGCTACGCGATTCCGGCAAGACGGTGTTTATCTCGAGCCATGTCCTGGGCGAGGTGGAGCGGCTCTGTGACCGGGTGGCCATTCTCCGTCGGGGCAAGCTGATCCAGGTGGGCCGCATCGAAGAGTTTCGGGAGTCCACCGGACCCTTCGTGGTCGATGTCCTGGATGCCCGGGGTGCGCTGGACCTGCTCCACTGCCAACCGTGGGGGCGCAACGCCCACCTGGATCCTCAAGGGCGGATCGTCACCGAGGCGCCGGGGGACCTGGGACGGGATCTCAACGCCACCCTCAGCCGAGCCGGATTCGTCCCGGATGGGATCTTCCGTCAGCAGCGTGACCTTGAGGAGATCTTCCTGGAACTCACCGGAGACGACCAGTGACCACGCAAACCCTCTCCCGGCCGTCGCTGCCCGGCTCTCGGCCCGCGCAGCCCACCTTCCGGGGAGCCTTGCGGGGCGAGCTCCTCAAACTGCGCCGCAACCGACCCTCCTTCGTGATCATTGCCCTCGGCCTTCTGTTCCTCGCGCTGGTCCTGGCGCTGTACGCCAGCGAGCCTCAATACCGGGCTTCCCTCACCCAGCACCCGCTGATGGGCTTCTACAGCATCCTGCACCCCCTGGAGCTCTTCTTTACAGCTGGTGCCGGACTCGCGCTGCTCTTGACGGGCGCGCGATTGGTGGGGATGGAATTCGACCTGGGCACCGTGCGGGTGCTCTTCTCCCGAGGCACGGGGCGACAGCAGCTGCTGGCCGCCAAAATCGCGGCGCTCTCCATCTTCGGACTCATCCTGCTGGTGGGATTCGTCGTGCTCTCAGCAATCGGTACCGTGGCCGTGATTCAGCACCAGACCGGCTCGCTTTCCGCCCTGCGGAGCCTGCCGGCGAGCGCTTGGGCGAACGTGGGCTTGGCCATTCTCGCCTGCGCAATCAGCGAATTTTCCTGCATTTTGCTGTCGGTGGCGATGGCGGCGCTCCGGCGCTCGGTGACCGGCGGCATGCTGTTGGCGGTACTTTTCTTTCCCGTCGACAACGGTCTTTCGATGGCGCTCGACCAACTTACTAACATCACCAAATCCCATCTCTGGAAGGAAGCTACTGCATTTCTTTACGGACCCAATCTCAACCATCTGCCCACGCTGATGCAGATTCAGCAGTCGGGGGCGGTCGGTTCACTCACCACCCCCTCCGTGACCACCTCGCTCGCGGAAACGATGACGGTGGTCGCCGCCTGGTGGCTGGTGTTGCTGGTCCTCGCCATGACCTCGCTGGCGCGGCACGACGTGCTCAACTGAGTCGCTGCCAGGCGCTTTGTGTGGTCGCGGACCGGCCGGTGGAACCGGTAGCGCGGTGACCGCCCCACCCCTCCGCGACCCCCAGATTGAGCGCCAGTTGCTGGAGGACTACCTCGACCTGCTCTACGCGGACTCCAACTGGGTCAACCTGACCCGAGTCCCCCGAGCGGATGCGTGGACGCGGCACATCGAGGAATCACTCGATCTGGTTGCACTGCGCGAATGGTCGTCCGGTGAGCGCGTCCTCGACCTCGGCAGCGGCGGCGGTATCCCCGGCATCCCCCTGGCAATCACCCAACCCCAGCTTGAGGTTGGTCTGATCGAACGGGACCGCGCCAAGGCGGAGTTCCTGTCGAGTTGTGTCGTCAGCCTGCGACTTTCCGCTGTCCAGATATTGCCCTTCGACGGTCTGGAGCTGGCGCGCAGCGAGCGCTTTCGGTTGGCCGATGTGCTGGTGTCACGGGCGGCATTACCGCCGCGCGAGCTCTTCCGGGTCGCTCGCCGTCTGCTCCGGGTGGAGGGTGAGGGAATGGTTCACGTCGGCGCATCGGTGAGCCTGACCGCTGAGCTGCTCCGAGCCGCCGGGCGGGTCGGCTTGGGTGATCTGCAGCTGGTGTCGTCGGGACGGAGTCGCTTCCTCCGCTTCGTGAAGCTGTCCAGCTAGTGGGCGTCGTAGTGGGGCAGGACCGTACCAGCCCGCCAGACCTTCAGCGGGCGCAGCTCCGGGTTCCAGGCGAAACCACCCTCGTGTTCCGTATTCCAGAGCACCAGGTCCGCCCGCTTGCCGGCGACGACCTGGCCCCGATCCGGCAGGCCCAACGAGCGCGCCCCACCGTCGGTGGCCGCGGTCAGCGCCTCCTCGACACTAAGTCCCATCTCGGTGGTGGCCAGCCAGACGACCAGGCTCATCGAGGTTGAGCCGGAGGTGCCCGGGTTGTGGTCGCTGCCCAGCGCCACCGGGACCCCCGCGGCGAGCAGTTCGCGAGCGGGCGGCGTCCGACCCAAAGTCAGGGCGGTGATCGGGCAGAGAGTGGCCACCGTGCCGGATCGGGCCAGGACGGCCACCTCGGCGGCGCCAATGCGGAGGAGATGGTCAGCCGACCTCGCCCCCAGCTCGACCGCCAGCCGGGTTCCACCGGTGAGGGCCAGCTCGTCGGCGTGCACGCGCAGTTCCAGGCCAGCCTCCCGGGCAGAGCGCAAGAGCTGCCGGGCCTCGCCCACGGTGAAGGCTCCCTCATCGCAAAAAACATCGGCAAACCGCGCCCCTTCACGGTGGGCTGCCCGACTCCACCCCGCGACCTCAGCGATGAATTCCCGGCGTCGCCCGACGAACTCGCCCGGCAGCGCGTGCGCGCCCAGGAAGGTCACCACCAGATCGGGCAGATGGGCCACATGGGACAGCTCCCGGAGCAGCCGCACCGCGTGCAGCTCACCTTGCTGCTCCAGCCAATACCCAGTCTTGGCCTCGACCGTCGTGGTCCCCCAGTGCAACCACCGGTGCAGACGGTCCCGCAGCCCCGACTCCAACGCGTCCCACGATTCCAGCCGGGTATCCCGCACCGTCGCCAAGATTCCGCCTCCCCGGGCGGCGATCTGGGCATAACCCGCCCCGGCCGAGCGCTCCTCGATCTCGGCAAGCCGAGGATGCCCGTAGAGCGGATGGGTGTGCGCGTCGACCAATCCCGCGGTGAGGAGCGCGCCCTGGCAGTCCACAGTTTCGGCGTCGGCGGTCGGCGCCAGCGTGCCGCTCCGGCCGACCGCGAGGATGGAGCCCGCGCCGAGCAGGACATCGACGTCCTGGGAGACCGGCTGGCCGCTGGTGAAGAGCCGGCCCACATGGGTCAGCAGGGTGTTCATGCGGGGAGCTGGTCTAGCGCCTTTTGCCAGGCGGGTTCCAGCTCGGTCAACACCAGTTCCAGCTTTTCCGCCACGCTCCCGAGCCGCAGGTGCCGGCCGTCCCGGACCACTTGCTCACCCCCCACCACGACCGAGGCGACGTCCCCGGCGCCGGCCGCGAACACGACCCGCGGCACTAGGTCGGCCAGCCCAGCGCCGGCCAGTCGCGGGCTGGCGAGCTCCAAGGTCGTGAAGTCCGCGAGTGCGCCAGGCCGAAGCTCGCCAGCATCCCAGCCCAGTGCGGCCATCCCCTGGCAGGTGGCCGCCCGCAGCAAATCCTCCGAGCTGATCCAGCCGCGGCGCCCGGTGACCAGCCGCCGGTCCAGCTCGATCGCCCGGGCCTCCTCGAACAGATCGACCGTGGAGTTGCTGTCGCTCCCTAGGCACAGCGGGCTGCCGGCCGCCTGCAACTCATCCGCGCGGCACACGCCATCGCCCAGGTCTCGCTCGGTGGTGGGGCACACGCAGACCCGGGTTCCCGACTCCCCCAGTCGCGCGATGTCGGTGGGACTGAGATGGATGGCGTGAACCACGGTGGTCTGGGCGCCCAGGACGCCGCAGGCCCCGACCAGCTCGGTCGGGGTCAGGCCAGTCGCCCGCAGGCAGGCGGAGTTCTCGGCCGGCTGCTCGGAGAGATGCAGATGCAGCGGGGCGCCCCGCTCGGCGGCCCAGTCCGCCACCACCCGCATCGAGTCCCGGTCGAGCGCGCGGACGCTGTGGATGGCGGCTCCCCGGCGGACCCGGGCACTCTCCTTCAACCGGTCCGCTCTCCGGGCCCAGTTGCGGGCGTCCCGGTCACTGAACCGTTGGGCGGCCCCCTCCAGGGGAGCATCGTCGAAACCGGGACGGAGGTAGCAGGTGTCGAGCAGGGTAAGTCTCAATCCGGCCTCGTTGGCGGCCGCAGCCAGCGCTTCTTCCATCTCCGGCCTCGGGTAGGGTTTCCCGTCGGGTTGGTGGTGGAGGTAGTGAAATTCGCCGACGGCGGTGATGCCGGCCAGGGTCATCTCTCCCATGGTCGCCCGGGCAAGGAGGAAGTACTGATCTGGCTCCAAAAAGGTGGCCAAGGCGTACATCCGGCGTCGCCACCCCCAGAAGTCCCCACCGCCCAGCTCCGCTGCCTGGCATCTCCCCCGCAACGCCCGGTGAAAGGCGTGAGAGTGGACGTTCGCCAAGCCTGGAAGGGTCAGGCCGGAGAGCACCCTCGCTCCCCGCGGGAGCTGAGCCTGTCCGATCTCCTCCACCCGCTGCAGCCGGCCGTCCTCCTCCTCCAGAAGGACCCGGGGCAAGACCCGCTCCCCGATCCAGGCCAGCTCGGCCAGCCAGAGCGACCTCATGTCTCCCGCATCGGGATTCGGACGCCCCGCTCAGCCGCGGTATCGAGGGCGATCTGGTAGCCGGCGTCGGCATGACGAATCACTCCGCTGCCCGGATCGTTGAGAAGGCATCGGGCCAGCTTCTGGGCGGCCAGCTCCGAGCCATCCGCCAGCGCCACCAGCCCGGAGTGGATCGATCGGCCGATCCCCACTCCCCCACCGTGATGCACCGAGACCCAGGTCGCTCCGCTCGAGGTATTGAGCAGTGCGTTGAGGATCGGCCAGTCGGCGATGGCGTCGCTGCCGTCGCGCATCGCCTCGGTCTCCCGGTAAGGCGAGGCCACCGAGCCCGAGTCGAGATGGTCGCGGCCGATCACGATGGGCGCTCTCAACTCACCCCTGGCGACCATCTCGTTGAAGCGCAGGCCGAGCCGGTCCCGTTCCCCGTAGCCCAGCCAACAGATCCGGGCCGGCAGTCCCTGGAAGGCCACCCGCTCCGAGGCCATCCGGATCCAGCGCGCCAGCGCCACGTTGTCGGGGAACTCCTCCAGAGCCGCTCGATCGGTGGCCGCGATGTCCTCCGCGTCCCCGCTCAACGCTGCCCAGCGGAAGGGCCCCTTCCCCTCGCTGAATAGGGGCCGGATATAGGCGGGTACGAATCCCGGGTAGTCAAAGGCCCTCAGACAGCCACCCAGCTCAGCTTCGGCGCGCAGGCTGTTGCCGTAGTCGAAGACCTCCACTCCGCGGTCCAGCAGCTCCACCAAAGCCGAGACGTGACGGGCCATCGACTCCCGGCTGCGTTGGATGTATTGCTCGGGATCCTCCAGTCTCAGGTCGGCCGCCTCCGGCAGAGTCAGACCGGTTGGCAGGTACATGAGGGGATCGTGCGCCGGCGTCTGGTCGGTGGCGATGTCGACCGGGAAATTGCGCCTCACGATCTCGGGAACCAGCTCGGCCGCGTTGCCGAGCACCGCAATCGAGACGGCCTCCTTCGAGCCTCTGGCTGCCTCCGCCTGCTCCAAAGCCGAGTCCAGGTCGGGAGCCCAGCGGTCCAGGTAGCGATGGTCGAGACGGCGCTGGATCCGCTCCGGGTCGATCTCTATGCAGAGTGCAATCCCGCCATTCATGGTCACCGCCAAGGGCTGGGCCCCGCCCATGCCGCCCAGCCCAGCGGTCAGGGAGATGGTTCCGGCCAGCGAACCACCGAAGCGCTTCTCAGCGATGGCGGCGAAGGTCTCGTAGGTGCCCTGGAGAATCCCTTGGGTGCCGATGTAGATCCAGGAACCGGCGGTCATCTGTCCGTACATCGTCAGCCCCTCAAGCTCGAGCCGGCGGAACTCCTGGTGGGTCGCCCACTGGGGAACGAGGAGGGCGTTCGCGAGCAGAACCCTGGGTGCCCACTCATGGGTGCGGAACACCCCAACCGGCTTTCCGGACTGGATCAGGAGGGTTTCATCCCCCTCCAGGTCGCGGAGGCTGCGGATGATGGCGTCGTAGGCATCCCAGGAGCGGGCTGCTCGTCCCGATCCGCCGTAAACCACCAGCTGATCGGGGTTCTCCGCGACCTCGGGGTCAAGGTTGTTCATCAGCATCCGCAGCGCCGCCTCCTGGGGCCAGCCCTTGCAGCTGATCTCGGTACCTCGCGGAGCTCGCACCGGGCGGGGCCCGCTCACCTCAGCTCTCCCACGATTGACTCCGCCGCGTGCAGGATCTCGCCCGATCGAACTGCCTCGGCGACCGCCTCCAGCTCGGGAGAGAGGAAACGGTCCGGCCCCACCCCACCGCCCAGCTGGAGTACCAGCCGAGCGACCCGGAGATCCGCCGCGGAGGGCTCGAGCGGCGCCCGCAACTCCAGCGCCCTTGAGGCAGCCAGCAGCTCAATCGCCAGCAGCCGGGACAGGTTGTTGACCACTTGGCGCAGCTTGCGCGCCGCTCCCCAGCCCATCGAGACGTGGTCCTCCTGCATCCCTGAGGTGGGGATGGAGTCCACGCTGGCCGGGTTGGCCAGCCTGCGGTTCTCGGCCACCATGGCAGCGGCGGTGTATTGCGCGATCATCAGCCCGGAGTTGACCCCGGCCTCGGGGGCCAGAAAGGGCGGAAGCCCGGCGGAGCGTGCCGGGTCGAGGAGTCGGTCGACCCGACGTTCCGAGATGGAGCCGACCTCGGCGGCGGCAATGCTGAGGAAGTCGCAGGCGAACGCCAGCGGTTCGCCATGGAAATTGCCGGTCGACTCCAACCGGCCGTCCGGCAAAACCACCGGGTTGTCCACCGCCGAGCACAGCTCGCGGTCCGCCACCTGGCGGGCGAAGTCGACGGTGTCGCGAGCCGCTCCCACCACCTGGGGCGCGCACCGGATCGAGTAGGGATCCTGGACCAGGTGAGGGGAGGTGCGGTGGGAAGCCAGGACACCGGAGCCCTGCAGGAGCAGTCGGAGATTGGCCGCGCTTCGAATCTGCCCGGGATGAGGCCGGATGGCCTGGAGGTCGGCGGCGAAGGGGCGGTCCGTCCCCATCAGTCCCTCGGTGGACAGCGCCGCCGCAATGTCCGCGCTGGGCAGCAGCAGCGCTAGGTCGGCCAGGGACAGCACCAGCATCCCCAGCATCCCATCGGTGCCGTTGATCAGGCTGAGCCCATCCTTCATCTCCAGTCGAAGTGGGCTCAGCCCGGACTCGCGGAGGGCCACGTCCCCGTCGACCGTGCGCCCATCGGCGATCTGGGCGCGACCCTCTCCCGTCAGGACCAGCGACATGTGGGCCAACGGAGCCAGATCGCCGCTCGCGCCCAGCGAGCCATGCTCGGGTACGACCGGGGTGATCCCCGCGTTGAGCAGGTCGACCAGCCCCGCCGCCACAGCTGGTCGGCTGCCGGACAGGCCCATACACAAGGTGCGCGCCCGGAGCAGCATCATCGCCCGCACCACCTCCCGCTCGACCGGGGCTCCCATCCCGGCGGCGTGGGAGCGAATCAAGGCGTGCTGGAGATCAGCCCGGCGCTCCGCATCGATCCGGGTGGTGGCCAGCAACCCAAATCCGGTCGAAACCCCGTACACCGGCTCCGGACTGTTGGCCGCCTCTTCCACCAGGGCCCGGGCTCGCTCCATGGCGGCCACTGCCTCCGGCGAAATCTCGACCCTCGCCCCCTCGCGGGCGACGGCGACAACCGAGCTCGCGGAGACCCCCTGAGGGTCCAGGGTGACCAGTTCGCTGGATTCGCCGGTCATCCCAACGTCCCCCCCTGGTCTGGATGAGCTCCGGTTCTCGGGCCCACCTCTCAAAGTCCTCTGAGCTCGCGCAGAGCCGTCTCCGCGGCCGTCCGCTCGTCCCAAGGTATCGCCCCGGTGGCTCCGATGATGCTGCGCTCGTGGCCCTTCCCGGCCAACAGCACGGTGTCGCCGGGCAGCGCCGACCCGATGGCGAGCCGCACCGCCTGCGCGCGGTCTGGATCCCGGCGCAGGTTGGTCTCCGGGTCGGCTCCGCCGGCCACCGCCCCGCTCCAGATTTGGTCGATGATGGCGTCGGGGTCCTCCCCCCGGGGATCCTCCGAGGTGATCACCACCTGATCCGCGAGCTGGGCGGCGATCCGACCCATCTCCGACCGCTTGGCGATATCTCGCTCGCCCGCACTTCCAAAGACCACCCAGAGTCGACCAGAGGTGGCCCCCCTCAGCTCGTGCAGGGCGAGGGTCAGAGCCGCCGCGGTGTGGGCGTAGTCGACGACCACCGCGAACGATTGCCCCAGGTCAACCGCCTCCATCCGGCCAGGTATGGCTGGGAGCTCCGCCAGACCGGCGACCAGCGACGGCAGAGGCTGCTCCAGCATCAGTCCGGCGGCCAGCGCGGCCAGCGCGTTGCCGACGTTCCAACGCCCGGACGTCGCCAGCCGAACGGCTGCCATCCCGGCCGGGGTCACCGCCCGGAAGGCGACCCCGGCCGCCTCGGGGATGACCTCTTCCGCCCGGAGGTCCGCCTCCGGGTCTCCTCTAGCGCTGTAGGTAAGCACCGGACCGGAGCTCCGGTCGCGGAGCCGGCGGTAGGCGCGCGCGTCGTCGCGGTTGAGGACGGCGAAGCCGCCAGCCGAGGCAGCCCGGTCCAGGAGGGTGGCTTTGGCCTCGAAGTAGGCCTCCCAGCTCCCGTGGAAGTCCAGGTGCTCCTGGGTGATGTTGGTGTAGACCGCTCCGGCAAAGCGGATCTCGTCAAGCCGACCGAGAGCCAGCCCGTGCGAGGTCGACTCCAGCGCGATGGCCCGACAGCCCTGGTCCACCATCCGCCGCATCCAGCCCTGGAGCTCGAGCGATTCCAGGGTCGTCTGGCGGGAGAGATTGGGCTCAATCTCCGCCCCCAGGCGCAGGTCCACAGTGCTGAGGCTGCCCACCTTTCCCAGGCAGGAGGACAGGGCGGAGTGAAGCATGAGGGTGGTGCTGGTCTTGCCATCGGTCCCGGTGACCCCAACCACCGGTACCTCCTCCGAAGGACGGCCATAGAAGGTCGCCGCCAGCACCGCCAGCGCCGAGCGTGAGTTGCTGACCACCAAGAGGCGCTCCGGATCAGGGGCGGGGACCTCACGCTCAACCACGGTCACGACCGCTCCCTGGGCGAGTGCCGCGCCGACGAACTGGTGGCCATCGTGATGCTGGCCCGGGATGGCGACGAACACCGTGCCCGGGGCGACCTGCCGCGAGTCGTAGGCGATCGCGGTGACCTCCTCTGCCCCAAGCTCGGCCGAACTTGATTGCCTTCCAAGCGCGGCGGCGAGCAGGGACCAGCGCATTGTCCAAGCCTAGCCGCCGGGTTCCTCGGATAGTGCGTGCCCACAATGGCGGCCATGGAGGCGATGGAGCTCACGGGTTCCGGCGAAACCGGACTGGCTCCTCTGCGGCTGAGTCAGCGGTCCGAATCGAGGCCGGGACCGGGAGAGGTCAGGGTTCGGGTGGAGGCCTGCGCCGTCTGTCGAACGGACCTCCAGATCACCTCCGGGGAACTACCGGTCAAGCGGCTGCCGATCGTGCCCGGACATCAGATAGTGGGGATAGTCGAAGAGCTGGGCCCGGCGGTGTCCCCGGAGCTGCTCGGAGAGCGCGTGGGGGTGGGGTGGCTCGCCTCCACCTGCGGCGAGTGCCGCCATTGCCGCTCGGGTCGGGAGAACCTCTGTCTTCAGGCGACCTTCACTGGCTGGGACCGGGACGGAGGCTTTGCGAGCCAGGTGGTGGTGCGCGCGGACTTTGCCCACCGACTGCCCCCAGAAGATGATCCACTGCAGCTGGCACCCCTCCTCTGCGGAGGCGTGATCGGCTATCGGGCCCTGCGCCTGACCGAGGTCGGCCCAGGGCAGCGGCTCGGGTTGTTCGGGTTCGGCGCCTCGGCTCTGCTGGTCGCTCAGCTGGCGCTCGCCGCCGGATGCGAGGTATTCGTCGTCACCCGCGAGGAGTCGGCGCGCCAGCGTGCCCGGGAGCTGGGCGCCGGTTGGGTAGGCGCTCCCGGTGACCAGCTGCCCGCCTCGATCCAGGGAGCGATCACCTTCGCGCCGGTCGGAGTGGTCGTAATCGATGCCTTGAGATCCCTGGACCGGGGCGGGATCTGCGTCGTCAACGCCATCCACCTGGATCGGATCCCCGAGTTCCCTTTCGAACTGCTCTACTGGGAGCGGAGGCTCCTGAGCGTTGCCAACTTCACCCGAGAGGATGCGGCGGACTTCCTCGAGTTGGCGCAGCGGATTCCACTCCGGACCTTGGTCCAGCGATTCCCCCTGACCGACGCCAACGCTGCCCTCCACCAGCTGCAGGAATCGAGGATCGCCGGAGCAGCAGTCCTGGTCCCCTAGGGCATCAAGGCTGGGCGGAGAACTCCGACTGGAGTCGAATGACTGCCTTCCGGGCCGCTTCGGTGAGCTCCAGGGCCAACCGTCGGTCCAGATCCAACGAGGGAGTCGTCTCGAGTGCACGTAACCGAACCTCGAGCACCTGCAGCTGCTCCGCGATCTCCCCGGGCGTGGCCAGCGCTCGGAGGCGGGCGGCGGCGACCGCCGTCGGATCTCCCCGGCGTTGCACCGACTGGTACTCCCCAAAGGCGAGTCGGTCCCGATCGGCGGCCAGTAGGAGCCGGACCGCCGCCCGGCCGGACTCCGAGATCTCCGGCGCCGGGGCGTGCAGCCGGCAGAGACCGTCCAGTGCCGCCGCCAGCGCACCGGTGATCGCCGCCGCCGCGGCACCGCCGGCCGCGTCTCTGGGGGAGAGCATGCGGGCGACCGTCTCCAGAAGTGACCACGATGCGACCGGGCCGGGCTGGAGCCCCCCCAGTTCGGTCAGGGAGAGGAGGGCGCAGACAGCGGTGATCCGTCCGATCCCTCCCGGCACCGGGGTCACCTGGGCTGCCGCCGCGCCCGCTTCCCGGGAGAGGTCGCCCCGAAGTTGCCCATCGACCATGGAGGTGCCCACGTCAAGCACGATGGTCCCGGGAAGGATCGCCGCCCGGGGCATTATTCCCGCGACGCCAATCGCGGAGATCAGCACGTCATACGAGGGCAGGGGAATCGCCTTCGCGATCTCGCTCTGGATCACCGAGACCTGGGCGCCTGTCGCCAACAGCCGCTGGACGATCGGCCGACCCCCCGTCGCGCCGTGGCCGACCACCAGAATCCGAGCTCGCGCACAGTCGACCCCAAGGTGTTCCAGGGTCGCCAGGCAGGCCTCGGCGACCGGGGTTCCCCGGCGGCGACCTTCGGCGGCCGCCGCGAGCGCCGCCGGGGTCACGGCCTCGACGTCCTTGCTGGCAGGCAGGTGGGCCGCGACGACGCCGGCCGGCAGCGATCTCACCGGCTGCACCACCACCACCCCGTTCACCGTCGGATCCACCACCAGGGCGTCGAGTACGGTCAGGGTCATCTCCGGGTTATCCCGTGGCACCGTCCGGTGCACGACCTCGACACCGCCTGCGACCGCCTCGCGCTCCAGAGACCGGGCGAAGGAACCACCGGCGACGTTGCCTTCCTCGACCACCAGCCCGAGCCGGTAGGGACGGCTCCGAGCCCCGCCCCGGTCGGCCAGCCGTGCTCGCAACTGGTCCAGCAGCGGCGTGAGATCGACCAGATTCTCCGAGCTCGATTCCATCAGAACCCCCCCGCCGCCAAAGCGACCCAACCGACCACCCAGCGATTCGTGACCGGAGCCTCCTGAGAGTGGGGCACCAGACGGCGCCTGCGCGCGATCCCTGCCCGGGGCTCCGCCTGATCGCTCAGTCACCATCCAAGGCCCGAGGGACCGACCGTAGCAGGCGAGGCCACGGGCACGCCGCTCCGGCAGAGGTTTCCGCTCTGATTCAACTTCGGTTGCGGCTTTCCGCCAAGAACGTCTGTCACACTACCCCGACTCGCCGGGGTCGAGAGCGCAGGCCACCACCAGCTGGCGTTCCCCACCGGCTGATGGCCCCAGCGGGGGAGTTGAGGAGGCTGCGGGTTGGTCACGGTCGTAACCCTGGAGACGCCCGAGCTGGGGGATCGAACCTACCTGATCCACGACGGTGAGCAGGGCCTGGTGGTCGATCCCCAGCGGGATACGGATCGGATAGTCGCGTTGGCCGCCTCAGCCCAGGTGAAGATCACCTGTGTGGCGGAGACCCACATTCACAACGACTACGTCTCGGGGGGATGGTCACTCGCACAAGCCGTGGGCGCCCGCTACCTGGTCGCCGCCGCGGACCAGGTCAGTTTCCCCCGCCAGCCGGTCGGGGAAGGGGACCGAGTCGAGGTGGGTTCGATGACCCTCCAGGCTCTGGCCACTCCCGGACACACCCAGAGCCACCTCTCCTTCCTGATTGATTCCAAGCAAGGACCGAAGGCCCTCTTCAGCGGGGGCTCCCTCCTGTATGGCGCTGTTGGTCGCACCGACCTGGTCTCTCCCGCTCTGGCCGAGGCGCTGGCCCACGCCCAATACCGATCCGCCCTCCGGCTCGCGGCGCTCCCGCCGGAGCTCGACCTCTACCCCACGCACGGCTTCGGGAGCTTTTGTGCCAGTGGGTCGACCTCAGCGACCGAGCCGGAACACAACGTGGGGACGCAGCGGTTCAGCAATCCCGCGCTGACTGAGGACGAGGACGACTTCGTCAAGGCGCTGCTCGCGGGCTACTCCGAATACCCTCGCTATTACGCTCACATGGCGGCGATCAATTTGGCGGGCGCGGCAGCTCCTGCCCTCGGGCCGCCCCCCGAAATCGACACGGCTGAGGTCGGTCGGCGGATCCGGGACCACGACTGGGTCATCGACCTGCGACCCCGGACCGAGTTCGGGCCATCTCACCTGGCGGGAACCGTCAACTTCCCGATCGGCGATCAGCTGGCGACCTATGTCGGCTGGGTAATTCCCTGGGGAGCCCCGCTCACCCTGCTGTCAAGTTCTCGAGAACTGGTGACCCGGGCGCGCCGAGACCTGGCCCGGATCGGCATCGACGGGCTCGCCGGCTGGTCGAGCGCACCCCAGGCGGAGCTGCAGGCCGCCCACGGCCGTTCCTCCTATCTGGTAACCGACTTCCTAGGGCTTGCCGAGGCGGTTCGGTCCGAGGGGGTTCAGATTCTCGATGCTCGTCGACCCGACGAGTGGCGCGAGCGCCACATCAAGAACTCCATCAACATCCACCTCCCCGACCTGCCGTCCCGGCTGGTCGAACTGCCCGACCGGCCCACCTGGGTGCACTGTGCCGCCGGCTACCGGTCTGCGGTCGCTGCCAGTCTGCTCGATCGGGCGGGCCGCGAGGTGGTGCTGGTGGATGACGATATCGCCCGGCTGGGCGAGGTCGGACTGGAGCTGGAGAGTGGCCCGGAGTAGCCTCCGACCCGATCCGGGGCGGCGTGGCCTGCGATCTATGATGACGGAATGAGTCCCGAATGCCTCTTTTGCCGGATCGTGGTGGGTGAGCTACCCGCTGACGAAGTACACCGGGAGCCGGGCATCATCGCCTTCAAGGACATTCACCCGGTCGCCGAAACCCACGTTCTGGTGATCCCGGAGCGCCACATCGAGGACCTCCGCCATCTCCGCGAGGAGGATGCCGATCTCTGGCTGCGGCTGACCCAGGTGGCCAACCAAGTCGCCGCCGACCTTGGCCACGAGGCGGGCTACCGCTTCTACGTGAGCGTCGGGTCGGCTGGCGGCCAGACCGTGCCCCATCTCCACATCCATGTCATGGCGGGGAGCATGCGTCGGCTGCCGGCCTGATTCGAGCCTGCCCTTCTCGGGTATTCTTGGTTAGCGGGTCGGATTTTCGGCCCAGACTTATCCGTGGGAGTGCACAATTCAGATGGCTTTGAGTTCGCGGGAATTGGTCGACCAGGCTCGTCATGAGGTGCGGGAGGTGGGACCGCAGGAGCTACGGACCCGGCTGGCCAACGATGGGGACCGCCAGTTCCTCGACGTTAGAGAACCCGAGGAGGTCGCCCAGGGGGTGCTGCCGGGCGCCGTGCTGATCCCCCGGGGCTTCCTCGAGCTGCGGGTCGAGGCCGCCATCCCTGATCGCGCCACCCCGATCGCGGTCTACTGCGCCTCCGGCGTGCGCTCTCTGCTGGCGGGCAAGACCCTGCGGGCGATGGGTTACTCCGACGTGGTCTCCCTGCAGGGCGGCTTCAATGCCTGGAAGGACCAGGGGCTTCCGTTCAATGTGCCCCAACACTTCACGTCGGAGCAGCGCGAGCGCTACAGCCGCCACTTCCTACTCAATGAGGTCGGTGAGGCCGGCCAGGCCAAGCTGCTCGGCGCCAAGGTACTCCTGCTCGGAGCGGGCGGTCTGGGGGCGCCGGTCGCCTACTATCTGGCGGCCGCGGGTGTCGGGACCATCGGGCTGGTCGACTTCGACCGGGTGGAGCTCAGCAACCTCCAGCGGCAGATTGTGCACACCGTGGACCGGATCGGGATGCTCAAGACCGAGTCAGCGGCGATCGCCCTCAAGTCACTCAATCCCGAGGTCAAAGTGGTGGAGCACAACCTTCGTTTGGACAGCTCCAACGCCGCCGAGATCTTTGCCCAATACGACGTGATCGTGAACGGGAGCGACAACTTTCCCACCCGCTATCTTGCCAACGACGTGGCGATCTTCCTGCGCAAGCCGCTGGTAGACGGTGGGATCTTCCGCTTCGAGGGCCAAGTCACCACCATGATCCCCTTCGAGTCGGCCTGCTACCGGTGCCGATACCCAGCCCCGCCACCCCCGGAGGAGGCGCCGAGCTGCTCGGAGGCCGGCGTGCTCGGGGTTCTGCCCGGGCTGGTGGGGCTGATCCAAGCGACGGAGGTGGTGAAGCTCATCTTGGGCGTCGGTCAAACCCTGAGTGGTCGATTGCTGCACGTCGATGCCCTGGCCATGGAGTTCAACACCTTCCGCCTCCGGCGCGACCCGCACTGCCCGGTCTGCGGCGAGCATCCCTCGATCACTGAGCCGATCGACTACGAGGGCTTCTGCCTGAACCCCAACCTGGCCATTCCGGCGGGGGTGCTGGCCTGACCTCGATGACAAAGGCGCAGACGGCCCAGCCCGACCTGATCCGAGTGGACGATTGGGTCAACTGCCGTCCGGGTACCATTGAGTCGTGAAGCAGGCCACAATCTCGCTCGACGACCTAATCACCGCGGTGGAGACCGCTCGGGACAAGGTTATGGCCGACGAGGTCCGCTCCCTGGTCAAGTTCGGTATCCCCAAGGCGATGGCCCAACAGATGGTCGCCGCCAGATTCCACCAGAAGGTGGGCGGCGATGAGGGTGAAGGCGGGGAGACAGAGACCCCGGCTTGGCCCGACATGAGTTGATCCGAACCTCTCTCCGCCCCGAGTAGCTCCCCTGAGCGGACGGGGGGAGCGTGGAGGAGTTGGTCCCGCTCAGCCCCTACCGATCCGACCGGCAGTATGCCCGACTTGAGACATACCGGCGGCTGGGACTGGCGGACGGCACCTGGGCCGCTGAGCAATTCAATCTCCGGGTCCACGTTTCCCAGGGCGGCCCGGAGGGCGCCGAGACGCGGGCCTGCCAGATCTGGGAGACCGTAGACCGGCTTCCGCTCCAGATCAAGGACCTTCTCCGCAACGTCATCGATGAGGTGCGCCTCGACTCCCAGGAGAGCTTTCCCTCGGACACCCTGGGGAGCTGGCGGGACGGCACGATGCGGATCAATCAGGACTGGTCCCTGATCCCGGCCCTCAGAGACCCCGGCTGGCACCGGGATCTCGGCTATGACCTGCTCAGGGCCACCCTGGCTCATGAAACCGGCCACGCCCTGGTCGAGGATCCCCGAGGCGGGATCCGCCTGCGCGACGCCGTGGCCCTGATCGCCGCCTCCGGTTGGCTTCCCCACCCGCTTGACGATGCCGTCCCCTACGGACCGGTCGGCAGGCAGGTATCCACCCTCAGTGCCTACTACCTGAAGCGGCTACGCGAAGTCGACTCGAGCTGGGACGGAGAGCTCTCGCTGGGCAGTCCCGCCCTGCCATCCTCGGCGCAGCTGGATCGTGATGTGATGCGCGACGTTCGCGCCTCCACCCGGCACCGCACCAAAGCGCGTGGATCGCTGGGTCTGCAAGGATCAGAGCAGCTTCTGCGTCGACTCCGACACGCGGACCCCGGACGCCTGGTCCGAGACCTCGCGGACTGCGGCCTGGTCCTGGAGGACGTCGATGCCGCGCTGCGGCGGCGGCGGGGGATCTCGTTCTACGCGGAGGACGCCGTCTCCGAGACCCCGGCCGAGATCTTCCGCTGCATCCACGTTCCCTACACTCGGGCGGAGCACAGCCGTCCGGCGCTGCTCGAGGGGGAGCGGGTTCTGCTGGAGCCCTGGCGCACCGCCGACCGGGCGATCGGAGCAAGGCGGCCCGCGCTGACTCCGGAGCGGCCTTGGGAGTCACTGCAGTTGGTACGTCGTGGCGTCGGCCGGGAACTCGGGAGGTGATGGCGATGGAACAGCGCTTTCGACTCCTCGCGAGCGGCGGACGAGTGGTCGCGGAAGCTTGGGGATTTCCGGTTCAGCTGACCGGTGAACCCGAACTGTGCCGGCGAATCCGGGACCACCTCCAGAGCTCCGTGGTGGTGCTGGGTCAGTCGCTCGACCCCCACACTGGGGAGCGCGGCACGCGGCTGCGGATCCTGGAGCCGGGCGCGCCCGGGTGGCTGGCCACCTGTCTGGCTCGGACGGCTCAGGAGCTGGGCTTGCACCTGACCGAGCTTCCTCTCAGCGGAGGGTGAGCCGTCATCAAAAGGGGTTGTCCAACCCGGCGGCCAGCGACTATGTTTCTGGTCTCGCCAGGTTTCACGGGGGCGCCAGGTGACCGGATGGGGACGGTCGCAGAAGGCCGTGTTGGCGGTCGGGGTGGGGATGGTGGTGGTCTGGATGGTAGCCTGCGCTAGCGCCCCAGCTAGGATTCCGTCTGCGTCCGCGACGCCAGTCGTGCGACCCACCACCATCGCGCCGGGCGTGTCCGTGGCGCCATCCGAGCTGGTTCTGCCGCCGTACACGGTTTCGACCTCCAATCCACTGCCGCCTGGCGTGTCCGCAGCAACGGTAGTGAAGGACGTGGTGATAGATGACCTGATCGAGAACGCCGCTCTCGAGCGAAATGATCCGGCGCTTCTCGCCTATTCGGACGTCGGAGGTGTACTTGCTGTGGATCAAAGGCAGATATCCGCGAACAAGTCCACCGGACTTCGGCTACTTAGCATCGACGACGCAGTGTCGAACATGGCACTAGGTCGGCAGGCGGATCCCAACAACGCCGCTGCACAGATAGCGGTCGTTGTGCGCGGAGTCGAAACGACCAAACAACGCTCGAATGCCAACAAGCCACGCACCTCAGTGGAGAACTTCAAAGTGCAGATCTGGCTCTTATGGTCCACGACAGCGGATCGCTACTTGCAATGCGACGTATCTACGCTGTCGTAACCCTCACGATTGTTAGCACCGCGCTGACCATGCTCAATGAACTTCCGGTCAGTGCGGGGTACGTACATGCATCATCCACCGTGGCATGCGATGGCGGTGTGTCAGGCACAGCATTCGGGGGAACGTGCTTCGCGCTCGAGGCCCCATCACAGCCCACGCAACCATCACTGTGGCACTCGTGGCTCACCAGTCCGCCTTCTGCACCTGCGGCGTGCTCCCCTTACGAAACTACCGAATGGGCTCCCGCATCCGCGGGTTCCAGCGGTGGGGTGGTGGGAGAGGTTTATACCCTTGAGGATCAGCGGGTACCGATCGTGGTTTCGACCCCGATAACAGACTGGGGCTGGGTGTTTTCGGTAACTTGCGGGTCTCCGGGGGCGGTGCGTTTCCTGAGCGTTGTTTCCGGCCCGCGCACGCCGAGTCCGTGCAGTGCGCAGACCACCGCCGCTAACTGTCTACCCGGTCTCAACCCGAGCACCTTCCTTGCGGCGGTCTCCGGTCAGGTGCCGCCCGAGACGATCGTGGCGACGCCCCCCGGCCCCGGAATCGTTGGCGTTCCCGTCGAGGCAGAGCTCTCTCCTGCTCCGATACCAAAGTACGCCGAGGTAAATCTTGCGGTGCCCGACCTCGGAGACGGCGATTCCGGCGAGTCCCTGCATGTGGTCTGGGTTGTGGCAGCAACACCGGAGATCGTCTGGTGGACTTGGCCCGACGGGACGGCGACCTCCAACAGCGAGTGGATCCCCCAGACCTACGACGACGGCGGCCTGATCCGTGCCCGCTTGGTCTACAACGTGACTGCTACCGGATTTTGGTCCGATGGCGTGACTGTCCATGACCTGCCTTCGGTATCGGTTGGGACGATTCCGGTTGTCGCCCAGCTCGGCTATTCAGTTCAGCAGATTCAACCGGGGTTGGGCTAGGGAATCCCGGGATCTGGCGTTAGGTAGACTGGGCGCCCGGCAAGGCACGGCCGCCTAGCTCAGCTGGTTAGAGCGCACGGTTCACATCCGTGAGGTCGAGGGTTCGAGTCCCCCGGCGGCCACCACGCCTCACCTTTTTCGAAGGGAGTCGCCGGCGTCGGGGAAGTGGGGCGTTGGCCCGCGGCGCGCCGACCATGGTCCAGGTGCGATCCTTAGCGTCCCATGCGAAACCCGGGAAGCAGAGAGCTCCGTCGCCGTCAAGCTCGGTTGGAGAGCCAGCAGCGAACCACCGTTCGCGATCAGACGGCGGTGCCACGACGCTCCGACATGATGCGACGAGGCGGGCTGCTGGAGGGTCTATCTCCCCGGGTGATCACCCGGCTGACCCTAGCGGTGATGGCGATCAGCCTGATCATGATCGTGGCCGCGGTGTTTGGCATTCTGGTGGAGATCGGGCAGAACGACCTGTTCCTGGGGATCGTGGCCATGCTGGTGGCCCTGGTGATCACCGGGGTGACCGGATCGGTCGTGGCCCCCGCCATGAGGGCGGCGCGCCGCGACCGCCGCCTACCGGCGCGCAATATCCAGGGCCCCCTGGTGGGTGCCAGCGAGGTCTCCCCAACTCCGGGACTGGCGACGGTAGCCATCACCGTGGGCAAGAACGTCGAACAGTTCCGGGTACGCCCGGAGCTCTTTGAAAAACTCCGAGCGGGTGGCGCGACGGTGGTTGGTCTCACCGTAACCCCGAGCCTGAACCACGTCCAAGCTCTGACCGTGATCCGCCGGGATCGGCTGGCCACCATGACCACTCCTCCAGTGACGCGGGCCGTCCGGATCTCGGTCTGGCTGCCGGTTATCTCGGTCGGAGCGATCGCGGTGGCGCTGGCACTGGGCTGCCTGGTGGGGGCTCTTCTCCCGGTCTCGAGCAACACGCTCCATCCGCTTGTGGCTGCCCTGCTGGCCGTCGCCCTGGCTGGCGTGGTGGCGCTTTCCACCAGGTGGTACGGGCAGCGTCTGGTGACTGAGTTGGGCTTGGGTCAGTAGGCGCCCGGCTGCCATCTCCGCTTCGCCGTCTGGCTGCGCCCGATGCTAGAATTTGGCTCCCCTGCACCCGGTACCCAGCCGGCTGCAAACCCATAGGACCTGGGAGGCGCCTGACTTGAACCGCGAGTACGAACTCTTCTACATCGTTCGCCCCGACATCGACGAGGATCAGGTGCGAACCGCCATGGACGAAGTGGCCGCGATGATCGACGGCCACGGTGGCGAGATGACCAAGTCGTCCCTCTGGGGGCGCCGCCGCTTGGCGTATCCCATCGCTGGCTTCAACGATGGCTACTACGTTCTCAAGGAGCTGACTTTGCCCGCGGAGAAGGTGAGGGACCTCGAGCGGCAGCTCCGGCTGGACGAGAGGGTGATTCGGCATCTGATCAGCCTCAGGCAGGTGTACTACTTGCCTGGGGATGAGGATCGCCGGGGTCGGGTCCGGAACCGTAGCAAGGACCGCACCGAGGCGGCCGACGAGTCCGTCCCCGAAAGCCCTGAGCTGGAGGACGATGATCTGGAGGCGGACATCGCTGCGGATGACGGGTTTCCCGATCGGTCAGATGAGTCGATCGAGCTAGTCGGCGACGACGATGGGGAGGAGTAGCGATGGCAGGTTCCCTCAACCGGGTGATGCTGATCGGCCGCTGCACTGCCGATCCGGAGATGCGCTATCTCCCGAGTGGCCAGCCGGTCACTCAGCTTCGGATTGCGACAAATCGCTACGGCAGTTCCCAGGACGGTGAGCGTCGCGAGTTCACCGACTACCACGATGTGGTCGTCTGGAACATCGGCCAGCGCAAGCTCGCCGAGTTGGCCGGACAGTTTCTGCACAAGGGCAGCCTGGTGTACCTCGAGGGTCGGCTGCAGACCCGATCGTGGGATGGCCAGGATGGCCAGAAGCGGTATCGCACCGAGGTAAATTGCAACGACATCCAGTTCCTCGACTCCAAAAGCGGATCTTCGGAGGGGGGTGATGGCGGTCCCCGGGTGCAGGCCTTCCCGGCCCCCGGCGGGGCCGAGGACACCCCTCAAATTCCCAGCGACTCGCCAGACGGGGACATTGACCCTGATGACATTCCTTTCTAGGGGCGTCATGAATCGTTCAAAGGGAGGTTGAGAGAACAGATCATGTCGGAGTACGCGCGGCGCCGCCCGCGCAAGGTTTGCAACTTCTGCTTGGAGCGGATCGTGGAGGTCGACCACAAAGAGGTCTCCCGGTTGCGCCGCTACATCAGCGAGCGGGGCAAGATTCTGCCTCGCCGCGTCACCGGGACCTGCTCGCTGCACCAGCGCCGCCTCACCGTGGCGCTCAAGCGCGCCCGGCATATGGCCCTGTTGCCTTTCGCCACCGACCAGCACTGAGCCTTCCATCTCCTCGAGGGGATGGGCAACCGGTCCGATCTCCCCAGGGGGTAAAGTGCCGGCAGAGGCGGTCGATGATCAGGAGAATGAAGTAGTGGCGGTTCTCAAGCAGCCCGCAGTTGGGCGGCCGCGAATCGCGCCGCGTCGGCCGCGCGGGGGTGGCTTGGTCACTCTCTCGGTCGATGTTGGCGGCACTGGCATCAAGGCTGAGTTGCTTGACCCTGAGGGCAAGCCGATGCAGGAGTTGGTCCGGGTCAAGACGGTGTACCCGCTGCCCCCGTCGGGACTGCTTCAGGTCCTGAAGACGCTGGCCGAGGCCAGCCCCGGCTATGACCGGGTCTCGGTCGGGTTCCCAGGTGTGGTGCGGGGTGGAGTGATCCTCAGTGCCCCGCACTTCATTCGCGAGAAGGGGGACGGGACCCCGATCGCCCCGCCCTTGGCCCGCGCGTGGGACCACTTCAATCTCGCCGACCAGACCGCCCGGGTGTTGGGCAAGCCAACTCGAGTTGGCAACGACGCTGAGGTCCAGGGCATGGCGGTGATTCAAGGCCATGGCTTGGAGGTCGTGGTGACCCTAGGCACCGCCTTCGGCAGTGCCATATTTCAGGACGGCAAGCTCGCCGTTCACCTGGAGTTGGCACATCATCCCTGCCGCAACGGCCAGTCCTACAGCGAGTACGTCGGCGAAGCAGCTCGGCAAAGAGTCGGTGAGAAGCGCTGGAATCGCAGGGTGCTGCGGGCGGTGGGCCTGGTGCGAGCGCTGCTGTTCTTCGACCACCTCTACGTGGGTGGCGGAAATTCGAGCCATGTGAACATCTCTCTGGGTGACGACGTCTCCCTGGTTGACAATTCCGCCGGGCTCCTGGGTGGGATCCGGCTCTGGGAGCTCACCGGAAGAAGGCACCCTCAGGTCCGATAGACTGGCAGTGGCCAGGGAGGAATTGCTGCCCCGCAGCCGCCCCCGCAGCCCGTTCACCGCTGTCGCTGAGGAAATTCTCATGTCTTCGCTATTACCTCCGGGCCGGGCTCGGATCCTAGTCGCCGATCCGATCGCGGATGACGGGATCAGCCGCCTGCAGGCCGCGGCGGAGGTCGAGGTCGCCCTCAAGCTGACCGAGGATCAGCTGGTGGAGCGGGTCGTTCCCTTCCAAGCGCTGGTGGTGCGCAGCGAGACCAAGGTGACGGCCCGGGTGATCGCGGCGGGGGTCAACCTTCGGGTCATCGGTCGAGCCGGGGTTGGCGTTGACAACATTGACGTCGAGGCGGCGAGCGCGCACGGAGTCCTGGTGGTGAATGCTCCGACGGGCAATACCGTCGCGGCGGCCGAACACACGATGGCACTCATGCTTGCCCTAGCTCGCAACGTCGCCCGCGGGGATGCCTCGCTCCGGGCTGGCCGGTGGGAGCGCTCCCAGCTGGTGGGCAGCGAACTCCGCGGCAAGACGTTGGCGGTCGTCGGGCTGGGCAAAATCGGCGCTGAGGTCGCGCGGATGGCTCAGGGTTTGCAGATGAGGGTGGTGGCCTTCGATCCCTTGGTCTCCCAGGAACGCGCCGAGCAGCTCGGAGTCGAGCTCTGCTCGCTAGATCAGGCGCTGGCTCAAGCTGACGTGCTCACCGTCCATACCCCCCTCAGTGATGCCACTCGCGGACTGATCGGAGAGACCGAGCTTGCTCGGCTGCCGCAGGGGGCCCGGGTTCTGAATGTCGGCCGGGGGGGAATCATCGATGAGTCCGCGCTGGCCGAAGCGGTGGTTCGGGGCCATCTCGCGGGAGCGGCGGTGGATGTTTTCACCAAGGAACCCCCTGCCCCGGAAAATCCGCTGCTCAAGGTGCCGGGGATCCTAGTGACCCCCCACCTCGGGGCCTCGACGGTGGAGGCTCAACTCACGGTAGCCACCGACGTGGCCGATCAGATTGCCGAGGTGCTGGCCGGGCGGCCGGCTCGCTGGGCGGTCAACGCTCCGGCGGTTGCGCCAGAGGAGGCCGGGCTGATCGTCCCCTACCAGATCCTGGCAGCCAAGATGGGAAGCCTGTACGCTCAACTCGGCGGAGGCAAGATCCGCGCCGTGGAGATGATCTTCCGGGGCGAGCTAGCCACGATTCAGCCGGGGTCGATCACGGCGGAGGCGTTGGGTGGCATCCTCCGCAACTTCACCCAGGATCGGGTCACGGCGGTGAACGCCAGAGCGGTCGCCCGCCAATACGGGATCGAGGTCACCGAGCAGCGGGTCTCCGGTTCTGCCAGCTGGGCGAGCTCACTCGTGCTCCAGGTGGATGGTGACGGTCCGGCCGAGCTGGAGGGGACCACGGCGAGTGGGGGGTCACGCATCGTCCGCCTCAATGGGCTATCGATCGATCTCGATCTGGCAGGACTGCTCCTGTTCTTCGAACATCGAGATCGCCCCGGCCTGATCGGGGCGATTGGGCAGCTTCTCGGTCAGGCGAACGTGAACATCGCCGAGATGCGGGTGGGCCGAGACGCGCCCCGGGGGAGGGCCGTGACCGCGGTGAAGATCGACGAGCGTGTGAGCTCAGAACTGGCCGCTCAGTTACGAGCCATCGACGGCGTCACGGACCTCCATCTGGTCGAGCTCTGAGCCCAATGGCCCAGGTGTCCCCGTTTCGCGGCATCCACTACGACCCAGCCCTGGTCCCTCTGGAGACCGTCCTGGCACCTCCCTACGACGTGATCAGCTCGCAGCTCCAGATGGAGCTGTACGGCCGGGCGATGCAGAACGTAGTCCGGATCGAGCTGGGCCGAGATTTCGAGGGCGACGTGCCCGGCGAGCGAGACCGTTACACCCGAGCACGGGACCACCTTCGCACCTGGCTGGCGGAAGGTGTTTTGGTGCAGGACGAGGACCCGTCCCTTTATGTCCACCGCCACACATTTCGGCCTCCGGGAGGCGGCGGCCCTCGAGAGCGGTTGGGCTGTTTTGTGGGGGTGGAGCCGGTGCCGCACGAACGCCGGGAAGTGCTTCGCCACGAATTGACCTTGACCGGGCCCCGGGCGGACCGGCTTCGACTGTTCCAGGCAACCAAATGCCAGACGTCGCCGGTATTCCTGCTCTACGAGGATGGTTCCAGAGTGACCCGGGAGCTGGAACGAGCATCCGCGGCCGCGCGCCCGTTCGCTGAAGCGGTGGTGGATGGCGAATACGGGTCCGAGCGTCACCAGCTCTGGCGGCTCTCCGATCCCCAGGCGCTGGCGGAGATCACTGCGGGTCTTAGCCACACCCGTCTCTTCATCGCCGACGGACACCACCGCTATGAGACCGCTCTGAATTTGGGACTTCCAGCTGTTCTGGCCCTGGTCTCCCCGCTGGAGGATGCGGGAAACGTAATCCTGCCGACCCACCGCGCGGTTCCCCGGGCGGCTAAGGGTGTCGACGAGATCGCGAAGGCGCTGGCAGAACGTGGCTGGCAGACCGAACCGGTCAAGGATGTGAAGGAAGCGTTGGGAAAGATCGCCGCGGCTAGGGATACGACCCACGTCTTGGCGATTGTGGGCGAGTCGGGCATGCTGGTGGTGAGCCGGACGCGTGGCGAAGGGGAGAGCGCAAGCCCCCGGTTGGCTCTCGACGTGGTAGTGCTGGAAAGCGAGATCCTGGAACCGATGCTGGGCATCACCCCGGGAGATGCTGCCGCAGGTCGGCTCCTTTACTCCCGCGACCCCTACGAGGTGCTCGAGATAGCGAAGTCCCAGCAGGGTGTGGGCTTCCTGGTCAGCCCGACCACGGTTGCGGAGATGGCGGCCGTCGCTCGCGCCGATGAGGCGATGCCCCAAAAGTCGACCTACTTCTTTCCCAAGGTGCCCGCCGGGCTCGTGATCATGGGAAGCGAATGACCACTCCAGAGTCAGCGGCGGCAACCGAGCCCCCGAGCCGAGAGGGGGCGCAGTTTGAAGTAGGGGTCGAATCGGGTAGGGTTTAGTACGGAGTGCCCACTTACGCCTATCGCTGCGAGGCCGGCCATGAATTCGAGACCGTCCAAGGAATCACTGAACCGGCGTTGACCAAATGCGCCACCTGTGGCCTCGCGGTCCGGAGGATGGTCTTCCCTGTCGGAATCGTCTTCAAAGGTCAGGGGTTTTACAAAAACGACTCCCGATCGTCATCCTCCAGTTCGATCGCACCGGCCACCGGTGATAGCAAGCCGGCGACCAGCCCGACCCCGGCCCCGGCCAAGGCGGATGTCGGGGGTGCAGTGACCAAGTCTGATACACCGAAAACCGATTCAGCGCCGGGAAGTGCCGCCCCCGCGGGCCAAGGCGCCTGACGCCAGGAGAAGACGATGGCTGAGCCAATGCAAGTGAGCGACGCGACTTTCGACAGCGAGGTGATCAAGTCTCCCACCCCCGTCTTGGTCGACTTCTGGGCAGACTGGTGCAATCCCTGCAAGATGCTGGCTCCCATCGTCGAGGAGCTGGCCAGCGAGTACGGCGCCCGGGTCAAAGTAGCCAAGCTCGATGTCGATGCCAACCCCAACGTCGCAGGTCAATTCGGGGTGATGAGTATTCCCACCCTGATTCTCTTCAAGGGCGGCGAGGCGGTGCAGCGGGTGGTTGGATACCAGCCGAAGTCCGCACTCAAGGCCAAGCTCGACGCCCTCGTCTGAGATAGGTATCGGCGTCTGGGGCGCTACCATCAGGCGCCCATGACAGACCTCCAGGAGTCGTTCGAGCGCGCCCTCACCAGGGCCGCTTCGGCTTTGGGGGCCGGGCCGGTGGCGGACCCGGCGGTAGAACCCTCGGCGGTTCCGGAGATCGGGGACTACTCGTCGGCACTGGCCTTTCGCCTGGCCCGGGTGCTGAAGCGACCTCCTCGAGAGATTGCCGCGGAGCTGGCCCACCACCTTGCCGGCGATCCGCCTCTTCACTGTCGGGAGATCACGGTAAGTGGAGCGGGTTATATCAACCTTCGGATTGACTTCCCCTCGCTCGCCCCGACGGTGATCGAGAGCGCTCTCAGACTGGGCGAGGTGGTCAGCTTGGATCCCAAGGCAGGGCCCAAGGTGGTCGTCGAGCACACCGCCACCAACCCGAACAAGGCGGCTCACGTGGGCCATCTCCGCAACGCCTGTATCGGCGACACGGTGGCTCGCCTGCTTCGGGCTCGGGGTCACCTGGTGGAGGTGCAGAACTACATTGACGACACTGGCGTCCAAGTGGCCGATGTACTGGTCGGGATCCGTCACCTGGAGCTCGCTCCGAAAGAGGGCGAGCCGTTCGACCGTTTCTGCTCCCGGGCCTACGTTGAGGTCTGCCGCCGCTACGAGGCCGAGCCGGAGTTGGTAGAGCTGCGGGTGCGAACCCTGAGACAGATCGAGGCGCGGGACGGGGAGGTTGCCGTGGCCGCCAAGGAGTTGGCCGGGAAAATCGTTGATGCCCATCTAATGACGATGGCTCGGGCCGGGGTCAGCTACGACCTGCTCACCTGGGAGTCCGACATCATCGAACTCGGCTTCCTGGGCCACGCGCTGGACTGGATGGAGGAGTCAGGAGTGATTCGCCAGCCAGCCGACGGCCCCCTCCAGGGCTGCTGGGTGCTGCCCCTGGAGGAGGGCTCAGGAGCGGAGGGGTTGGCTCAAGGCGAGGCCAAGGTCCTGGTCAAGAGCGACGGCATCGCCACCTACACCGGAAAGGACATCGCCTACCACCTCTGGAAGTTCGGTGTCCTCGGGCTGGACTTCAACTATCAGCTGTGGTCTCCTCAGGGGCCCGCCAGTACCACTGCCAACCCCGCACTCGCCCAACTTCCGGCCGAACGCTTTGGGCGGGCAGCCAGCGTCGTCAACGTCATCGATCAGCGCCAGACCGCTCCCCAGATCGTGGTTCGGGAGGCGCTGCGCCGGCTGGGGTTCGAGTCCCAAGCGTCGGCTCTGCACCACCTGGCTTACGAGGTGGTGGCGCTCTCACCGACGGCGGCGACCGCGCTGGGGGTGGATACCAGCGAGGGCAAGGCGATGTACCCGCTAAGCGGACGCCATGGCATCGACGTGGGCGCCGACGACCTTCTCGATGAGGCCGAACGGCAGGTCAAGTCCAAGGCCCGCGACCAGACCGTGACCGCCCGCCTCGCCGCCAGCGCGGTTCGCTACTACCTGCTCCGATTTGGCCTCAACTCGATCATCAATTTTGACTTCGGTGAGGCACTCCGAACCAGTGGCGACACGGGAGTCTACCTGCAGTACGCCCATGCCCGCGCCTGCGGCATATTGGCCAAGGTCGAGCCCCTGCCCATCCCGCAACCAGCGCCCGCGCTCAGCCTCGCCGAGCAGACGCTGGTCAAGTTGCTGGAGCGATTCCCCCGGGTCGTGGCGGAGGCCGCTGACGGTCTCAGCCCTTCGACCCTGGCCGGGTACACGTTCTCGTTGGCCACGGCCTTCAACGACTTCTACGAGCACTCCGGTCGGCTCTACCAGCTCAAGGATCCGGAGCTCAGGGGCCTCCGGCGGGGGTTGGTCGATGCCAGCCGGGCGACTTTGGCAAGATCCCTCGAGTTGCTCGGGCTCTCTCCCCTTGCCCGCATCTGAAGTTCGCTCCGCCCGGACGACCCCGATGTGCATACTTGGCGACTTGCCCGAGCTATCCCTGATTCCACTCCCCGTGGTGCTCTACCCGCACATGCCGCTACCCCTGCGCGTCTTCGAGCCGCGGTACCAGGCGTTGCTCCGGGACTGCCGGGGGTCTGGTGGCCAATTCGGCGTGGTGGCGATCCACAACCTTGACGAAGTTGAGGGGTCGGCCAATCCGGAGCTGGTCGGGACGGCGGCGGTCATCACCAAGGTCCGCCCACTTGGGGACGGGCGCTCGCATCTGGTGGCGACCGGTGCGCACCGCTTCCGGATCAGACAACTCCTCACCGGGATGCCTTATCTACGGGCCTAGGTGGAACTGCTGGAAGATCAAGCGCCGGACCCGGCCGCTTTCATTCTGGCCAGTGAGGCGCGGCTGGCGCTGGATCGGTACACCGCCCGGCTGGCCGACATCACCGGCAGCACTTCGAGAGCAAAACCCCTACCAACTGATCCCCTGCTCCTTTCCTGGGTGATCGCCACCACGCTGGTGTTCGATTTGCCACCCAAGCAAGAGCTCCTGGAGCAACCCAGCGTGAGTCAGAGGCTGCGCCAGGAGATCGAGCTCTTGAGGCGGGAGTCGACTCTGCTCGACCTGCAGCTGGCGAATCGACTCCGGCCGGTTCTCACCTACAGCCGAAACTAAGCGCGACCGCCGGGAGACCGGAGTCGGCCAGGGAAATTCGGTCCGAGTGAACCTACTGGATGATTGCCAGGTAGCCCGGCGCGCCCGCCTCGCTCCCGGTCAGCTGCGAGGGGGAGATCTGCGCCGCTCGGCTGAGATGGAGCACGTAAACCGCGCCGCTGAAGCCAGCGACATGACCGATCGAGACGCTGGTGACCAGGTTGCCCGTGGCCGGCTGGGTGACCTGAGTGCCGGGAGCAACCCCCTGCATCTCGAGATAGATGGTTTGGGGGCCGTCAAAGCCTGAGGTGATCGCAGGCTGACCCGAACCACCGACAAAGTGGAAGACGACCCAGAACTGCGATCCGTGCACCCCGTACTGGACGGTCTGGACCGAGTAGCCACTTCCCGAGCTGCCCACGGATTGGGTGCCGGTCAAGACGAGTGGTGTGGCCGTCGAGGTTGGGGAGGGGCTGGTCGACGGGCTGGGTGTCGCCGAGGCGGCGGCGGTGGCCTGGCGATTGGAATGGTGCACGCCGGCTGGCTTGCTTCCGTGGGTGATGTTCCAGAGGATCAGGACCGCCGCCAAGGCCGCCACCGCAACCAGTCCGGTACGGGACCAGCTGCGCGGCTCCGAGCCGCCCTTGCCGGACCGAGGAGCGACCGGAAGTCGGAAGCCGCCGCCCACGCTCCGGCGGGGAGGCTGTCGGTCGAGGACGCTCGACTTCCGGTCGGCCTGCAATCCCGGCACCGCCGCCACCGCCGGACGGGTGGGAGGGGGGGCCGCGGGGAAGGGCGCGGCCGGCGGCAGCGGGCTCGGGCGCGCCACTGGCAGCCCGGTTATTCCTGCCAGCCCAGCCACCTCGGGCGACCAAGCCTCACTCGCCGGGGTGGCCGCCGGGATGTCCTCCCAGGGAACCTTGAGTTCGGTGGCCGGCTCCCAACCAGGAACCACCATCGAGTTGGGGCGGGAGTCGTCTGCCGCCGGCTCATCGGTGGCGGAGGGGGACTCATCGGGAAGAGGCGGCAAATCGAGGGCCACCAAGCTCTCCCCTAGGGACTCCGCCGGTGCCTCCTCGTCGGCCGGGGCGATAGGGGGAGCGATCGCAGGCGGAAATCCGTCAACGGCGGTGGCCTCCTGCTCGGCGAAGGGCGGGGTCGCGTCTTGGGTCGGCAGGAAAGGATCAGCGGTCGGGTCAGGTTCCGGGTCGTCAGAGGTGTCGGCGAGCCAGAGTTCCTCCGGGACGGCCGCCAGTGCATCCGACGCGGACCGGTCGGCCTCGGACGCTTCAAAGGCGCTGCCGTGCGCGAGTTCGGGATCCGTCCCCTCGAGTTCGGAGGAATCGGATTGACCCTCCGGCGCCTCCTCCTGATCGGAGGGGATGATGTCCGGCGGCTCCAGCATGGCCGGAGCGTCCAGGACGGCAGCGCTGATCCCCAGTGCGCCAAAGGGATCTGGTGCGGCCGGCATGGGGTCGGGGAGCTGCTCCTCCCCGGGTTCGGTCGCGGAATCCAAGGGCTCTTCCGGGGCATGGCCGGGTGCCGAGACCAGAACTCGGGAGCGCTCGAGGAGGGCCGTGGTAGTAGTTGACGTGAGTCGCACCGGCGCCAGAAGGGAGATCCTCTCCGTCTCTTCGCGCAGGTAGCGCATGCCCGTCTTGCAGCGCTCGCAGGTGATGAGATGCGCGTCGAGCTCCAGTTGGCGATCTCGCGAAAGCTCCCCGTCCAGCGCGCAACTAAGGGTGAGGAGACTGCACTTCATATAGAAATATCGCGATAAATGCTGCCGAACTCGCGTCGGGCCGAAGCCACCAGCCGGGAGGCCGCTTCCGGGGAGCACTCCATGGCCACGCCGATCTCGCGGTAGGAAAGCTTGGCTAGATCGCGCAGCAACAGCGCGGCTCGGCGGCTGAACTCGGTCGCTAGGAGCGCTCGTTTGGCAGTATTGATCCGAGTGGCATCGGCGGCCGCCGGACCGAGGCTGATCAGGGCGGGCCGCTTGGCGAAGAGCCGAGCCACGCCGCGCCGCTGCGGCGGGTAGTGCTGATTCTGGCGGGCGGCTCGGGTCACCGCCCGGTAGAGAATTGCCCGTCCATCACGCTGCAGCGCTGCCGTCGGGAAGTGTCGCGCGTGAAAGAGGCCAGCTGTCACGTACTCCACCGCGTCTTCGGCAGTGCCGGTCAGGTGAAGGGCGTACGTGACCACGGCATCGAGATGCTGGCGACTAAGGTCTTCCAGCGTGCTCGCGGCGATCTGGGGTTTTTCTAGGACGGTATTCATGACGTGGCGTGTGAAGACACGCGAGCTGGCGCCAGCATAACCGCCCGGGCGAAACCGCGCAAGCCCAAGGGAACCGGGGGGCGTTCTCGATCTCCCCATCTTTTCCGACGAAGTGAACTCCCGACGGTTCCTCTCCACCGGACGGCAGGCAGCCCCGGGTGACTTCTGCGAACTGGTATGCCCTTGAGCACGATCGGTAGGCTATCCATCATGAGGCGGGTACCGGGCGCTGAACTGGTCCGTGACCTTCGGAATGCCGTCCGCGGCGAAGTCCGATTTTCAGCAGGGGATCGGGCTCTGTATTCAACAGACGCCTCAATCTATCGCAAACTTCCGATCGGAGTCGTCCAGCCACTCGATATTCCGGATGCGCTGACGGCGCTCTCGGTGTGCCGAGACCATGGAGTGGCGGTCCTCCCTCGCGGCGCGGGGACCAGCCAAGCCGGGCAAAGTTGCAATCAGGCAGTCGTTCTAGATTTTTCGCGCCACGTCGACCGGATCCTGGAGATTGACCCCGAGCGCCGTTTGGCACGCGTGGAGCCCGGAGTTCCACTCGATCGACTGCGGGAGGAGGCGGAGCGCTTCCACCTGACCTTTGGCCCGGACCCGTCCACCCACCAGTACTGCACCCTCGGAGGAATGATCGGCAACGACTCATGCGGGGTGCACTCGGTCACCTCCGGCACAACCGTGCGCAACGTTGAATCCCTGGACGTTGTCACTTACCGCGGACTCCGAGTGACCCTGGAAGGCTACCCGCCTGGTCCGTTCCAGAGCACCGCCGCGCCCGGGTCGGAGGACGCCCTTCGGAGCAAGCTCAAGGAGCTGGGTGAGCGGGTAGCGCCGCTAGTCCGGGCGAGATTTCCAGACATTCCGCGGCGGGTGTCTGGCTACAACCTGGACCAGCTCCTGCCGGAGCGTGGCCCCAACCTGGCTCGAGCGTTCGTCGGTACTGAAGGCACCTGCGCCGTCCTGTTGGAAGCGACCGTTCGCTTGGTCGATAGCCCCCGGGCCCGCACTCTACTGGTGCTCGGCTACCCCGACGTGGCCGATGCTGCCGATGCCGTTCCGCTGGTCCTGGAGCTCTCCCCGACAGCCTTGGAGGGGATCGATGACCGACTGGTCGCAGCGGTGCGCCGCCGCCGGATCAACCTGGCCCAACTCGACGCCCTCCCTCCGGGTGGCGGGTGGCTGCTGGTCGAGTTCGGCGGAGCCACCCAAGATGAGGCGACCACCATGGCTACCGCAGCGGTTCACGCGCTCCGCCACCGCAATGCCCTGGTCCTCGCCGACCCGGCCGAGATCGCGCGGTTCTGGCAGATCCGGGAGTCGGCTCTCGGGGCCACCGCCCAGGCTCCCGGTCGCGGCCCCGCCTGGCCCGGCTGGGAGGACTCAGCGGTGCCGCCCGCTCGGATGGGGGACTACCTTCGAGAGCTCCGCCGTCTCCTCGAGTCGCACAACTTTTCCGGCGCCTTTTACGGTCACTTTGGGGACGGGTGCCTGCACACCCTGACCGACTTCGAGCTCACCTCCAAGGAGGGGGTTAGTAAGTTCCGGGCTTATGTTGAAGCCGCTGCCGACTTGGTAGTCGGCTTCGGTGGCTCGCTCTCGGGGGAACACGGCGACGGCCAGGCGCGGGGCGAGCTGCTGGCGCGCATGTTCGGCCCCGAGCTGGTGGCAGCGTTTCGGGAGTTCAAACGCATCTGGGACCCAGACGGCCGGATGAATCCCGGCAAGGCTGTCGAGGCACGTCCCCTCGACGCGGACCTGCGACTGGCCGCCCTACGGCCCACCGCCAGATTCCAGCCGACCCGCTTTCGCTTCGCCGAGGACGGAGGTAGCCTGGGAATGGCGAGCCGCCGCTGCGTCGGAGTGGGCAAGTGCACCAGGCCCTCCGGCGGAACGATGTGCCCAAGCTACATGGTGACCCGCGAGGAGCGCCACTCGACCCGGGGACGCGCTCGACTCCTGTTTGAGCTGCTGGAGACCGGTTCAGTACCGGGAGGATGGCGAAGCCGCGAGGTCAAGGACGCGCTGGATCTGTGCCTCGCCTGCAAAGGGTGCCGGGGCGAGTGCCCGGTCGAGGTCGACATGGCCACCTACAAGGCCGAATTTCTGGCCCACTACTACAGTCGCCGCCTCCGGCCTCGGGCTGCCTACGCCATGGGTCTAATCCATTGGTGGGCGGCTTGGGCGGCGGCTGCTCCCCGAGCAGTGAACGGCGCCCTGCGCGCGCCGGGGCTGGGCACGACTCTCAAGTGGCTGGCCGGGATCGCCCCACAGCGCACGCCGCCCACCTTCGCGACCCAGACCTTTCGGGCGTGGTTTTCCAGGCGGAGCCCGAAGCCCGCCGGGGGCGAACGCGTCGTGCTTTTCGTCGACACGTTCAACGACAATTTCCGTCCGGACACCGCCCGGGCGGCGCTCGAGGTCCTGGAGGCGATGGGCCTGCAGGTTGTCTTGCCCGCGCGGAGGGTGTGCTGCGGCCGACCGCTCTACGACAGCGGCATGCTGAAACTCGCCCGGCGCCAGCTGACCGAAGTGCTGGACACCCTGGGAAATGAGATCCAGTCGGGGACTCCCATCATCGGTTTAGAGCCGAGTTGCATCGCCGTCTTCAAGGATGAGCTCCTGAACCTGATGGGGGACCGGGCGGACGCTCGCCGCCTCGCGGCTCAAACCCAATCCCTGTCGGACTTTGTCGCGCCCCGACTGGCTAGCTTGCGGCTGCGCCAGCTGGGCGCTCGGGGACTGGTCCAGGGTCACTGCCATCAGCAGGCGCTAGCTGGCGTGGGCAGCGATCGCACCGTGGTGGCGGCCGCCGGGGTCACTGGGGAGTTCCTGGACGCCGGGTGCTGCGGAATGGCGGGAGCCTTCGGTTACGAGCGCGGGGAGCATTACCGCGTGGCGATCGCTTGCGGGGAACGCGCGCTCCTTCCCGCGGTGCGAGCGGCCGATCCTGAGACCTTGATTTTGGCGAGCGGGTTCAGTTGCCGGGAGCAGATCGAGCAGGTTACTGGCCGCCCAACTCTGCACGTCGCCGATGTCTTGAGGATGGCGCTCGTCTCCGAATGAATTCAGCTTCGGCGCCTTATGAGCTCGGGCTCTCCTCGCTGGCACAGGAACTCTCCACCAAACTCCGGGAGGTCGGGTCGGAGCTGTCCTTGGAGCTAGGCGCCGATGCCGCCGCGATCATGGCGTCGTCGTACCCCAGCAGTTCCCGCAAGACCTCCGCGGTGTGCTCACCCAGGGTGGGCGGCGGCTTCCGGATCGGACTCGAGCGCCCATCAAGCTTCCAGGGCGCTCCGACCTGACTGATCTGCCCAACCGTGGGGTGATCGACCACGACCCTCATTTCGCGGTCGGTTGCGATCGGGCTCGCAAATGCCTCCTCCAGGTCAAAGATCGGTCCTGCGGGGATGCCGTGCGCCTCGAAGATCTCCAACCACTCGGCGCGCGGCCGGCGCCGCATCTGCCGCTGCAGCTCCGTGAATAGCTCCTCACGGGCCACCTGGCGCTGCGCGTTGGTCTCGAAGCGTGGATCCGAGGCCAGTTCCGGTGCCGCCAAGGCCTGACAGAATCGCTGAAACTGGGCATCTGATCCGACCGCGACATTGACGAATCCGTCGGCGGCCTCGAAGGTCCCGTAGGGGACGATGGTGGAATGGCCGTTGCCGGTCCGCGAGGGCGCCTTTCCGAGTGCGAACAGCTGTCCCGCCTGGTAGGTCAGGAGCGCGAGCAGCGAGTCGTTGAGGGCCACATCGATGGTGCGTCCGGTGCCGGTCCGGTGGCGCTCGACCAGTGCTGCCAGGATGGCGTGGGCGGCGAACATCCCCGCCGTGATGTCGCCGACCGGAACACCCACCTTGGTGGGCGGGCCATCGGCGCTCCCGGTCAGGCTCATCAATCCCGACGTGCCCTGGGCAACCTGGTCATAGCCCGACAGGGTGGGTCGATTTTGGCCGAAACCGCTGATTGAGGCGTAGATCAGCTCGGGCCGGGATCCCCGGAGTGTGGCCGCGTCGAGACCGAAGCGGGCGGCGGTGCCCGGCTTGAAGTTCTCCACCACGACATCTGAGACCTGGGCCAGAGCGGCGGCAGCTCTTCGCCCGGATGCCGTCGCCAGATCGATGTTGACACTTCGTTTGTTGCGATTCACGGAGAGAAAGTAGGAGGACTCGCCGGCCAGGAAAGGGGGACCCCAGACCCGTGACTGGTCGCCCAGCTGCGGTGGCTCCACCTTGATCACGTCGGCGCCGAGGTCCCCCAGCAGCAAGGTGCAGTAGGGACCCGCCAGGGCGTGGGTTAGGTCGAGCACCCGAACTCCGAGCAGGGGCAGCGCCGGCCCCTCCTCTCCCAAAGTCTCAGACCCTGACGACGTGGCCATCCGCGGCCTGACCCTCCGGTACCTCGTCACTGGCCGCCGCCAGCTGGCCGCGGCCTCGTGGGCGGCGGACGAGCAGACGGAATCTGCCCCGGGCCTGACTCACGTGCCGGAATCGACCCTCTCTTCGCTTGAGCAGCGTCTTGGTCGGCGTTCCGGCCAGCTGGGCGACTTCCTCGAGTAGCGCCCGGTGCAGGACGGCAATCATCGCATCGGCTGCCTCGTGGGCTGGATTTTGCTCAGGCACGATTCGGTCCACCAGGTGAAGATCGATCAGGTCCCAGGCGGTCAGTTTGAGTCGGCCGGCCAACTCCTGGGCATGGGCTTCGTCGTGATAAAGAATGGCCGAGGCTGCCTCGGGCGCGATCACCGAAAAAATCGCGTTCTCCAACATGAGGATGCGGTCGCCGACCGAAAGCGCCAGAGCACCACCGCTTCCCCCCTCGCCCACCACCGTGCTGATGATGGGGGTGCGCAGCCGGGCCATCTGAGCAAGGCATTCCGCGATGCTCGAGGTCACCCCTTGAGCCTCCGCCTCGGTGTCAGCCGCCGCGCCCGGGGTGTCGACAAAGGTGATCACGGGGAGGCGGAAACGCTCGGCGAGCGCGAACGCCCGCATGGCCTTTCGGTAACCCGCTGGCCGAGTGTGGCCACCGTCGCCACCGTTGCGGTCCTGCGCCACAAACACCACCGGGCGCTCACCCAACCGGGCCAGACCAGCGACGATGGCGCCGTCATCGCCACCCTGTCGGTCCCCGTGCAGTTCGAACACATCGCTGAAAATTCCGGCTGCTAGGGCGCGGCCACTGGGTCGGTCCGGGTGACGCGCCAGTTCCACCGTTTCCCACACCGGGCGCACGCGGCGAGGGTGGTTCAAGGGTCGCTGGATTTCGGCGCCGCCGGAGCGGGCAGCTCCACTCCCGAGCATCGAAACCAAGGATCCCAAGGCTGTGCGGAGTTGAGCGCGCTCGACGATGGCGTCAATTCCGCCGTGCAGGAAGGCGAATTCAGCAGTCCCCGGAGGAGTGGGGTCGTGCGTCGCCCGCTCGTGCACTCTCGGCCCGACGAAGGAAACCCGCGCCTTCGGCTCGGCTAAAACGATGTCGCCGAGGCTGGCGAACGAGGCGAGTACGCCGCCCATCGTCGGATCGGCCAGCACGGTGACCAGCGGCACCGAGCGCTCTCTCAGCTGGGCGGTGGCGGCCGCGGTCTTGGCCATCTGAAACAGCGCGACCATTCCCTCTTGGAGGCGGGCACCCCCGCTCGAGCAGATGGCCACCGCGGGGACATGCTCCCGTCGTGCTGAAGCAAAGGCTCGAGCCACCTTCTCGCCAACGACGCTGCCCATGCTGCCGCCGAGAAAACGGAAGTCGAAGACGATCAAGACTACCGGCACGTTGAGTATCCGGGCCCGTCCCGTAACCGCAGCGTCCAGGAGATCCGTGATGGCCTGGGCCTCGAGGATCCGTTTCTCGTAGCTCACTCCGTCAGTGAAGTCGAGGGGGTCGGCGGACCATAAGTAGTGGTCTGTCTCCCGGAAGCTTCCCCGGTCGACGATCTGCTCGATGCGCTGCCGGGCCGCTAGGCGAAGGTGGTGGCCGCATGCAGTGCAGACTCTGAGGTCGTCAACGACTCCACCGCAGGCCGGACATTCCGAGGGCATGAGCTGTGACCGCCGATCGATCGCTTACTCGTCGGCCAGCCCGGCGGAGGGCGGCTCCCAACGCAGGAGCGATACATCGGCGACCTGGCGGAGATGGTCCAGCATCGCCTTGGCGGCCGCGTCCGCGTCGCTCGCCTGGACGGCTTCCAGGATTCGTTGATGCGCGTCGATGGAACGGAGTGGGCGCCCCGGTTCGGAGAGCGATTCCACCCGTGTTTCCTGAACCGCGTCTGCGATCTCGTCGAGCAGATGCACCAGGACCCGATTCTGGGCGGCCTCGGCGACTGCCCGGTGGAAGTCGCGGTCGCCCTCGATTCCGAGTCCGCCGTGGGCGATATCGTCTCGCATGCGCTGGAGAGCAGCCCGCATCGCCACCAGTTGCTGCCCGGTTCTACGACCTGCCGCTAGCGTGGCCAGCTTTACTTCGAGTCCTTCTCGGGCTTCCAAAACCTCGGGCAATCGCCGCCGCCTCTCCATGAGCCGGGGCAGCGACTCCCCGAAGCCGCGCGGCCGACGCAGGAACGCCCCTCCACCGTGGCGGATATCGACGAATCCCTGCGCCTGCAGAACCACCATCGCCTGGCGAATGGAGGTGCGACTCACCCCCAGTTGGCGGGCCAGGTCACGTTCTGGCGGGAAGCGGTCTCCCGCCACCATCTTCGCCTCCTCTACGTACTCGCCGAGACGCTCGACCAGGTCTTCGTAGAGCCGGCTGCGTTCGAGGGGGCGGAGTGCCAGCGTCGAACCCCTCACCATGGCGGCGAGTCTACCAGGGACCAGAGGATGAGTGGTCAGACCATTGACGCCGCGGGTCGCCGGGACTAAGCTTCCGGGCGACGGGTTGCCCAGAGACGCTCCCGGCAGCGCCGGCGGCCCGAGCAGGGAGGCGTAGTGAGGGGATGAGCGGAGTGAACAAATCGTCTACTTCAATTGGAAGCAGGCAGCGGTCTCAACCCCGCCTGCTCATCTTCTCCCTGCTCGCTTTCCTAGCGGTGATCGCCGGAGGTAGCGCAACGCTCACCGTAAACGCCAGCGGCACGGTCGCCTACGGAGTCCTCTCCTGCTTCACGGGCACGCTGGCCAGTCTGGGGCAGGCGATGCTGCAGGGTTCGCAGGTCGCGCAGAAAGAAATCAACGCCGCTGGGGGAATCCTGGGTAAGAAGCTCACCCTGCAGCACGCGGACACCCAGTGCGACGAAGCCGATGCAGTTCCCGCGGTGCACCAGTTGCTGGCGGTGAATAACATGGCGGGAATCATCGGGCCGGAGACCCAGGAGATCGCCGCGGTGGCGCCCATCCTGACTCACGCCAAGATCCCCGACGAGTTCCAGGGTGGCAGCACCCTGTTCGATAAGAACACCAACCAGTACCTGTGGCGGGACAGCCCGTCGGACTCCCAGCTGGGCGTCGCGATGGCCCTCTACGCTCACAACAAGGGCTACAAGAAGGCCGCCTTGCTCTTCTACTCAGACATCGCGGCGCAAACCTTCATCAAGCCGATAACCGCCACCTGGAAGAAGCTGGGAGGCACGATTGTGTCCAACATAACTTTGGCCCCGGACCAGAGTTCCTATCAGTCCCAGGTCCAGCAAGTCATCGCGGCCAAGCCGGACGTGATCTTCACCCAAACCGATACGGCGACCGCAGCCGTTCTCTATCAGAACTTCCAAGAACTGAACAACCTGGCCATCCCGTTCGTGGGCACCGACGTCACGGGAGGTTCAGAGTACCTGCACGCAATCACGATCCCGGTGGCGCATGCCCACCTGACCTCGGTCTACGGGACGTCGGTTAGCGGCAAGGCCACGACTGAATTCAACAAGGAATTCGCCGCCATCAACGGGAAGAAGGCGATCCCTCTCGCGAACGCCAACTACGCCTATGACTCGGTGATCAGTCTGGCGCTCGCCGAGGACGAGGCGAACAGCACCGCCGGTCCGAAGGTGATCAAGGCGATGAAAAAGGTGACCAATCCCCCAGGGACGCAGTGCTACACCTATCCCGCGTGCTACCAGTTGATCAAGTCGGGTAAGAAGATCAACTTCCAAGGGGCGAGCGGGAACTTGGACTACAACCAGTACAACAACACATTTGGACCCTACGGAGCCTTCCAGGTCAACTTGAGCGGCAACGAGCACCAGGTGATGCTGCTGTCCGCGAGCGCACTCGCCAAAGCCACGCCCTGAACCCGGGCGGGGCTCGTTCCACCGACAGCTAAGTCGTCAAACTACGGGGTCCGTCCCCGCCGGCTCCCCTCTAGGGAGGCGGCGGGGACGGACCTGACGCGACCAGCGATACCATCGGAGCATCAGGCGCCCGCTGCCAGACACTCAGGGGCGGAGGAGACGGCGAGATCCACGAAGTACTACTGACCCTCGGATTCGGCCTAGTGGCGGCCGCGATCCTGGCGCTGTCCGCGGTAGCGTTCTCGCTGGAATACGCGGTCACCAACGTCGCTAATCTGTCCCATGGGGAGCTGCTGACGGTGGGAGCCTACGCAGCCTACCTAGTCCAGCAGGCTACCGGAAACGTGCTGCTGGCGGCCCTGGCGGCGGCACTCGCGGGCGGCTGTCTGGCCCTCCTCGTGCACACCACGGTGATCGAAAGCTTCGTTCGGCACGGTACGCCCCGGATGACCATCTTCATCGCGACCCTGGGCCTCTCTTTCGTAATCCAAAACGTGCTCGTGATCATCTTTGGTGCCACCAACGTGGCCTATACGATCGACCAAGGGGCCCCCCAGCAGATTGGTCCATTTCTGCTGACTCGCACGGCCGACGAGATCCTGGTGTCGGCCATCGTGATCACTGCAATTCTTTACGGAATTATTCAGCACACTAAATTCGGAAAGGCACTCCGGGCCGTCTCGCAGAACCGCGACCTGGCTCGGGTGACGGGCATCAATGCCCGGACGGTAGCGTCTACCACCTGGTTCCTTGCCGGCCTAGTGGCGGGCTACGCGGGGTTCGTGCTGGCCGAAAGCATCGGAACCTTCAGTCCATATTTCGGATTCACCTTTTTCCTGATCACCCTGGCCGCCGCCGTGGCGGGCGGCCTGGGCAAGGCCTTCAGCACCATGGCGGGGGCGGTCCTCGTTGGCATTGCCTTGCAGTTCACGGGCGCCTACATCAGCGCCAGTTATGAGCTGGCCTTTGCCTTCGCGATTCTGGCGCTGGTGGTGCTGATCCGGCCGCGCGGTCTCTTCACCAGCGCCCGGCGGAGCATCTTCGAGTGAGCCAGTACCTCACCTCGGTGCTGACCGAGGGATCGATCTTTGCCATCATGGCCCTGGGACTCAACATCATCTGGGGCTGGTCGGGCGACTTCGACCTGGCCTTCTACGGCTATGTGGCCCTGGGTGCCTACATGACGCTGGTGTTGACCATCGGGCGGCCGATCGCTCCGGCCGAGTACATTCTCGGGCTTCAGCTGCCCTACCCGATCGCGGTTCTGGCTGGGGTTGCTGCTTCAGCGCTGATGGGCTTGATCGTTGGCTTGATCGCCCTCCGCCACCTGCGGGGAATTTATTTTTCCATCGTCACCTTGGGCGCGGTCTACGTCGTCTACGTCATGGCCGGTCAGTATGTACCCCTGTTCGACGGTTACAACGGACTCTCCGGACTGTTCGATCCGATGGCTTCGACATTTGGCATCAATTACAACAATTATCAGTACTTTCTCCTGGGTTTTTGTTTCGCCATTTTCCTGATTATCTTCGTTCTCACCGAGAGGCTCTCCCGCAGCCGGTTCGGCCTCGCCCTCCGCTCCCTGCGGGACGATGAGCGTGCCTCGGCGGCCTTCGGCCGCGACATCTATCGACTCAAGCTGCGCGGATACGTGCTCGGCGCCGCGATCGGCGGCCTTGGGGGAGGGCTCTTCGCAGCCTACCTGAGCGCGTTCAATCCATCCGCCTGGTCTCCGATCGAGACAATTGTCATCTACGCCTCGATTTTGGTTGGGGGCAAGGGTAACGGCAAGGGTGTCGTGCTGGGGGTGTTCCTCATCAGTGTCCTGCTGCAAGAGTCGACCCGATTCTTGCCCCAGATTCCCAATCAGCCCGAACTGGTATTGGCGCTGCGCGAGGTAATTATCGGAGCCGTGCTGGTTCTGTTCCTGCGATTTCGCCCTCAGGGCATCCTGCCCGAGCGCCGCCGCGTGGACCCGGATCGGGGGGACGATGGCGGCGGACGGCCAGGCGCAACCAACCCCAGATTGGTGGATGACCTGGCCAGTTCCGGATCGGAGCCGATCGCCGGATGATCTCGGGGTCCGCGGTTGGGCCGGGGCCTGAGCCGGCCTTGGTGGTGGACCGGCTGTGCAAGCACTTTGGGGGGGTGATTGCGGTCGATAACTGCAGCTTTGAGGCGCCCAAAGGGAAGGTGACCGGACTTATCGGTCCCAACGGGGCCGGTAAGAGCACGGCCATCGACCTCATCTCGGGGTTCAAGGTCGCTGACTCCGGCTCGGTGACGTTCGCCGGCCGGCCACTGGTGGGATTGCCTCCTCACCGGGTCGCTCGCCTGGGACTGCTGCGCACATTCCAGAGTCCCCGAGAATGGCCGTCCTTGACGGTCATGGAGAACATGCTGATGGCACGCTGGGAGCCCGGGCGCGAATCGATTTGGCGGGGAATCGTCGGGTCGGGAGTGGCCGGGACGGAATCCGAACTGTCCCAGGCTCGCGAATTGCTGAACGAGTTTGGACTCCTCCACCTCCGGAACGACCCGGCCGGCAGTTTGAGTGGCGGCCAGAAGCGCCTCCTCGAATTCGCCCGGATCCGCATCGCGGAACCTCAAATGGTGATCCTGGACGAGCCTATGGGCGGCGTCAACCCCGTGCTGGGCGAGCGCATGGCCAAGGCAATCGAGAGCTTCATCGACGCTGGAACGACCGTCATCGTCGTCGAGCACAACCTGCCCTTCATCGAACGCGTGACTCACCATGTCGTCGTCATGGCTCAGGGGACAGTGGTCGCCGCGGGCACGTTCGAGTCGATGCGTAAGGACGAGGCGGTGATCGACGCCTACCTGGGGGTGTTGCCAACCCATGACGACTGAGGTCGTGGTCAGTGCGCCGGCCCTCGTGGCCGAGGGAATTTCTGCCGGGTATGGCGGTCCGCTGATCATCGACGAAGTCAGCATCGAAGCCGCCCGCGGCGCGATAACCGCCATCGTCGGCCCCAACGGTGCGGGAAAATCCACCCTCCTCAAGGCAGTAGCGGGGCTGATTCGACCCACCAGTGGTCGTGTCTTCGTGGCTGGGCAAGAGATCACCGGCCAGCCGGCAGAGCGGATCGTCCGCCGGGGGCTCGCTTACGTGCCTCAGGTCGCCAATGTGTTTCCTGAGCTGTCAGTCAAGGAAAACTTGGAGATGGGCGGCTACACGCGCAAGGGCGGCGTGCGCGAGCGAATTGGTGAGCTCTTCCAGCTTTTCCCAGACCTCGGTCAGGCGGCGCACCGCCAGGCCGCTACTCTCAGCGGGGGACAACGCACTATGCTCGCCATGGCTCGGGGTCTGATGGTCGACCCCTCGGTGCTGATTCTGGACGAACCGAGCGCTGGCCTTTCGCCCAAGTTCCAGGGACTCGTCTGGGAGAGAATCGAGCAGATCCGCGAGACCAACGTCGCGGTCCTAATCGTTGAACAAAACACCAGAGAAACCCTGCGTCACGCCCAATGGGCCTACGTGCTGGTCCTGGGCAAGAACCGGCTCGAGGGAACCGGGCAAGACCTGCTCCAAGACGATCAAGTTGTGGAGTTGTACGTGGGGCGCTTGACCTGACGGCTGCCGAGGTCCTGCTTCATCGCCGGCATGGCGGCCGGGTCACTCTTCGCGAAGCTCCGCGCCGCCAGGATCCACCGCCGTCGCGGTGCCTGGATCGGGTCGCCCGCTAGGCGGGTAGCCACCCGGTCGGACCTAATGCCCCACCCAGCGGCGCATGCTCGCGGCACGAAATTGGGGAGCGGAGAGTCCGACACGTTGGTAGGCGCCGGCCGGTATGCCGATGTCGGCCAGCCACAGCTCACCGACGACGCTAGCCGCGGCCGCCGCGAGGCAGCCGGATTTGGGGATCGCCAGCATCAAGGTCCAGTCGGCGCGTACGCATTCGCTGGCTACTTCCCCGGAGGTGGCGTCCAGGCCACTGGGCAGATCGATCGCGAGTACCGGTGCCGCGGCTGCGTTGATGCACCGAACCGCACCCGCCACCGCGCCCCGGGGCGGGCCCGTGCTGCCGGTCCCGAGCAGTCCGTCGACGATTAGCGAAGCACCATCCAGGGTCCTTGCGATGGGCCCGGCCTCGCCCCCGGTGAGGGATCGAACCACAACTCCGGCGGCGTTCGCGGCCAGCGCCTGCCGCGAGTAGCTGGATTCCGGATCGCTGAGGTCACCCAGTACCACCGCTCGGACCACGGTTCCTCCGGCAGCCAAGTGGCGGGCGCAACCCAGGGCATCCCCTCCGTTATTGCCCCGGCCTGCCAACACCGCCACCGGTCCTGCTGGCGGCCACGAGTCGAGCAGCGTGCGGGCCAGTTGAGCGCATTGAAAGCTGGCCACGGCCATCAGCGCATCCAGAGAGACCCCGCTCTGCACCGCTGCCGCGTCGAGGGCACGGGCCAGCTCGGCGGAAGCGCTGGCGGAGAGGGTCAAGAAGCGAATGACCGCCGGTCGGCCTTGCCCCCTGCTGCCGGTGCGATCCCCCCCGCCCAAGCGACCCGCACCCGGTCCCCGGGTCGGAGCTTGAGGGCGGCCGCGGCACTCACCCCTTTTCCCGCGATCTCCAGGTGGTCCGCGCTGTTCCAGAGCAGCGCGAAGTCGTCCTCGATCTCGCCGTAGGTCCGGACCAAGCCGGAGATCACTCTCCCATCGCTCAGGGACACGCTGGCCGCGAGCGGCGAGTACCAGGGGGTCCGGGCCACGGCGAGGATCACATTGCCGAAGCCGTCGACCACCAGAACCCGAGCGGTGGTTCCATCGCTGTCGCCCTGGGGAAGGAACTCGCTCACCAGCTGTGGACTCGGGACCCTCGGACCGAGGTCCTCGATGCGGACGGTGCCCGCTGCCAGCCGGGCCGCCAGCGGTCCGATCAGGTCCCGGCCGTGGAAGGTGGAGCTGATCCGCTCCTGATCGAAGCCGCCGGTGTCGATCCGCACCGCCATCCGGTCCTGCCCACGGCTCCAGAGGAAATGAAGTAGGCCATTATCCGGCGCGACCACCAGCTGGTGGTCGACCCGGGCGGCCACCAGCGGACGCCCGGTTCCCACCCCCGGATCCACCACCACGCAGTGAACCGTGCCCTCGGGGAAGGCGGGGGCCGAGGCGCTCAACCAGTAGGCCCCCGCGCCGATGTCGTGGGCCGGGACTCCGTGGCTGATGGTCACCACACGTACCCGCGGAGCCACCCGCGCGATGGCGCCCTCGAGAGCGCCGGCGTAGCCGTCGGCCAAGCCAAAGTCGGTCAGCAAAGTGAGGATCGCGGCCATGGTGCCGGGTCATTGTCACCCATGACCAAAGGGGGACTGGCGTTGCCTTCTGCGCCTTGCCCGGCTCGAGACAGGAGGGCTCGGCTGGAGCGTCCGCGCTGGGGGTCTACTTGATGATCTGGATGGAGATGGAAGCCCGAGCCTGGGACGGTGGGACGTTCAAAGTCAGGGTGTATCCCCCCGGCGCGAGCTTCCCTGCCCCCTCCGAGCTGGAGCCGCTTGGAACGGCACTCTTTCCCGTCCAGATGACTTGGTACTCGGCCCCCACCATTCCGTCAGGGAGAGCGGTTTTCGTCGGGAGCCGGCTGATTGACACGGCGGCCTTCGAGGGGCCGGTGATCGTGGCTCCCAGAGAGCACGACGACCCGGTCACCGAGACCTTGAAAATGGCGCTCTGTCCCGAGGTCAGGGTCGCCCGAACGGGAACCACCGCCAGATGAACGGTCCCGCTCGGGCAAGTTGCGGGTGCGGCCAGAGCCGCGTGGTCGCGACTCGGGCCGGGTGGTATCAACACCAGGTACTGACGGCCACCCGACGTAGGGGCGGCATGGAAGGTCAACAAGGGAATGGCCACCGCCAACGCCACCGCGGCCACAGCCACTCCGGCCAGGGCGCCGGGATGGCGGGCGGCGGCCGGCCAGCTGCCCAGCCAGCGCCGGCGCCACCAAGGCTCTGGGGTTTCCACCAGCTTTCCCTTGAGCTGCTCGCGGAACTCTGGGCGCATTCGCATCTCTGTCAACGAGCGATGAAGCTCCCCGCGGATCTCCTCGGTTAGTCGATCGTCGGGGTCCATACCAGGCGCAGTGCCTCCAGGGCTCGACTGAGTCGGGACTTCACGGTGCCCTCGGCCACCTTCAAGGCGCGGGCAGTCTCCTCCACCGAGAGATCCAGGTAAATCCGCAGCACGATCACCTCACGCTGGTCCAGGGGCAGTTGGTCGAGGGCCTGTCTCAGGTCAGCCGACAGGACCAGAGCGGAGTACGGGTCATCGGTGGATGGATCGGCAGGCAGGGTATCCGTCGGTATCGGAATGCGGCGACGCAAGTGAGAACGCGCCGTGTTGGCCACGATGGTCATCAACCAGGCACGCTCGGCGCCCGGGTCACGCAGGCTGGCGCGCGCCTTCCATGCGCTCACGAACGCGTCCTGAACACAGTCTTCGGCCAGGCCACGGTCACGGAGGAATAGATAGGCGGTACGCAAGGCGAGGTCTCCGTACAGGCCGACCCATCGCTCGGCCAATGCTTCTGCTTCAGCATCAGGACGCCTCGACGACACCCACAGGTTCCTCCACGGGTCCAACAGCGATCATCCGAGGCAGCCGGGGAACGGAGTCTAAGCGGGCCGGTCCCCGGCGCGGAGAAGGGAGCGCGGCTCGGCCAGCCCAGCTGCGCGCAAGCGGATCGAGATAGTCCGGGGTAGGAGAGCCTACAGCGGCGGGCCAATTGGTCCAAGCGGTAGTGGTGCTGGCGGCGGTCTTGCTGGGCCATTACAACTCGCTCCGCCACGTGCTGGTGGTGGGAGAGTTGGCCGGCGCCGGACTGACTCGGGGCCGGGCGACCGGGCGGACGTTGGCCCAGTTCGGTGGGATTTTCGGACCCCTTCGGGACTGACGCTGGACTGCGGCCACAGTTCGTGTTGGTCTCGGGGTGCGGAGCGCGCTACTCCGGTCCATCAGGCAAAAGGAAGGGGCGGGGGCCTGCTGGCCACCCGCCCCAGTGTCGCTCCGGCCCTGCGGCCGGTCAGTTGCTCAGTACTCGGGCATCGCGGGAGCGGCGGCTCCCTTCTTCTCGGGGATGTCGGTGATCAGGGACTCGGTGGTCAGCAGCAGCCCCGCGATCGAGGCCGCGTTCTGGACCGCCGAACGGGTCACCTTGGTGGGATCGATGATGCCCGCCTTGACCATGTCCACGAATTTGCCCGTCGCCGCGTCGTAGCCCTGGCCGACGGGGAGGCTGCGGACACGTTCCACAATCACGGACCCCTCGGCTCCCGCGTTGTTGGCGATCTGCCGGGCGGGCTCCTCGAGGGCCCGACGAACGATGGTCACGCCGATCTGCTCGTCGCCTTCCAGCTTGACCTTGTCCAAGGCGGTCTGGGCCAGCAGAAGAACAGTGCCTCCACCGGGAACGATCCCTTCTTCCACCGCAGCGCGGGTGGCCGAGACGGCGTCCTCCATCCGGTGCTTGCGCTCCTTAAGTTCGGTTTCCGTGGCCGCCCCGACTTTGATCACGGCCACTCCACCGGCCAGCTTGGCGAGCCGCTCTTGGAGCTTCTCCTTGTCCCAGTCGCTGGTCGACTTGTCGATCTCTGCCTTGATCTGCTCGATCCGGCCCTTGATCGCCTCGCTGCTCCCAGCGCCCTCTACCAAGGTGGTGTCGTCCTTGGTCACCTTGACCCGACGCGCGTGTCCCAGCTGGTCCAACTGAACCGAGTCCAGCTTGAGCCCCAGCTCCTCGCTGATCACGGTGCCTCCGGTGAGCACCGAAATGTCCTGGAGCATCGCCTTGCGACGGTCACCGAAGCCGGGAGCCTTCACGGCTACCGCGGTGAAGATCCCCCGGATCTTGTTGACGATGAGGGTGGCCAACGCCTCGCCATCCACATCCTCGGCGATGATCAGGAGAGGCTTGCCGCTCTGGTGGATCTTCTCTACCACCGGCAAGAGGTCGGCGATGGCCGAGATCTTGCGGTCGGTGATCAGGATGTAGGGGTCCTCTAGGACCGCCTCCATCGCCTGGGCGTTGGTTACCAGGTAGGCGCTGATATAGCCCTTGTCGAACTGCATCCCCTCGACAAGGTCCAGCTCGGTCTCGATCCCCTTCGACTCCTCGACGGTGATCACTCCATCCTTGCCCACCTTCTCCATCGCGTCGGCGACCGTCTCCCCGATGGCGGGGTCTGCGGCCGAGATCGAAGCCACCTGGGCGATCTTTTCGCGCTCACTGATCGGCACCGAGTGCTTCTTGATCTCGGCCACTACGGCGTCGACAGCCTTCTGGATTCCAGCCTTGACCTGCACCGGGTTCGCACCGTGAGCCACGTGGCGGAGTCCCTCGTTGATCATGGCAGAAGCCAAGACGGTGGCAGTCGTCGTGCCGTCGCCGGCGATGTCGTTGGTCTTGCTGGCCACTTCCTTGACCAGCTGGGCGCCCATGTTCTCGAACGGATCCTCGAGCTCGATCTCCTTGGCGATGGTTACACCGTCGTTGGTGATCGTGGGGCTGCCAAATTTCTTGTCCAGCACCACGTTGCGGCCCTTGGGTCCAATGGTGATCCGGACCGCGTCTGCGACCTTGTCCACGCCCCGCTTTAGAGCCGACTGGGCTTCGGTGTCGAATAGCAGTTGTTTCGGCATTCGTCTCTCCTGTGATCCCCATCACGACAGCTGAGGTTGAGCGCTCATATTAGCACTCAAGACCATCGAGTGCTAGCCGCCGGAGACGGGCAGTGCCAGGCCATAGGACAACTTCGGGCCGCCTCCGCGATCATTGCCGGGTGGAGCACGAGAGAAGTTCGGTCGGCGGCGCCTTCCAGCCGGCCACGGACCCAATCGCTGTCGACCGGGTGCGCTCCTTCCTGTTGGCCCAGGGGTGGGCTGGCCTTTCCCTCGGGGACTACTTGACTCGGCTCGAAATGTCGGGAGTCGCGGCGAGCGAGGTGCTGTGGTGGATACCGGGCCGTGCTGCCGAGGCGCGGGCGGTGGCCTTGCTGCACCAGGGCGTGCTCGGCCTGCTGCTCTCCTCCAGCGACGACGGCCCGGCCGCCCTGGAGCTGATCCGAGCTTCCCGGGGGGGACTTCAGCGGATTTCGGTATTGGAAGGAGCAGTTCTCTACTCCGGCCTGGACGATTTCCATCTGTATCGGCGCGAACTGGCGGTGGCTCCGCAGCTGCAAATTCCGGCTTTCCCGCTTCCCGAGACCCGGCCGGCACGGCCAGAAGACGCGGAGCAGCTGTACCACGTCTATGAGTCAGTTAGCTGGATGCGCGAGGAGAGTCCGCGGGCCTGGCGAGAGCGGATTCGGGACCAACGGTGTTGGGTGGCGGAGTTGGAGGGACGGGTGGTGGCGGCTGCTCGCTGGACGATGTCGTTCGGACCGTGGGTCGAGGTGGGTGGAGTCGCCACCCGTCCCGAATTCCGTCGTCGCTCTGCCGGTTCAGCGGTGACCCTGGCCGCCTCCGCCGCGGCGCTCGCGGAGGGGCGGCAGGTGGCGCTCCGATACGGCGACCCCGCGCTGGCGGCCCTCTACCACACTTTGGGATTCGAGCATGTCGGGCGGGAGCTGGCGTTCCGCCGGAAGAGCTGACCGAAGGCGGACGTATGATCCCGGGGTGCCCGACCTAAAGTCAGTGCTGGCCTGGTCGGCGGTCGCGGCCGGGGTGGCCATCGCGGCGGAGCGGCGTCTCTCCAAGTCTCTGGCGGACGTGGAGTCGCCGGTCCTCGACTGGGAACTTGTGCGTCGGACCGCCTACTCCCGTAGCGGGGGAGACGGCATGGCCGAGGTCGAGGCGGCGGGGCTCGACTACGAACCCTTGGTTGCCGAACTAGTTCCCATGCTAGCCGAGGCCTGCAACACGAGCCAGCAGGAGGCCACCTTTGGTCGGGTCAGGGTGGTGGGGCGGCACGCGTTCATCGATCAGAACCTGGCGATGATGCGGCGGATGCTGCGCCCGATGGAGGAGCGGCAGGCCGGGGGGCTTTGGCGACCCAGCCCGTTGATGCGGGTCCCCAGCAGCCTGTACGTGGGCACTCTGCTCGGCTTCATGGCTCGTCGGGTGTTGGGCCAGTACGATCCTGTCCTCACGGTGCCGGGAGGACCCGCCGGCATGCCGGAGCAGCCGCTGCCCACGCCAGCCCTGATGATCGTGGAACCCAACGTGCGCCGATTCGCCGACGCCTCTCAGCTCCCGCTCAATTCACTTCGCCGCTGGCTGATGCTCCATGAGCTGACTCACGCCTGGCAGTTCGAGCTTCATCCCTGGCTCCGCGACCACCTGGGGTCGATGGTCGGAGAGCTGAGTCGGGTGCCCGGCGGCGGCAAGGGTCTAGGGCTGGACGAGTTGCTCCAGACTGCCCGGAGCATTCGACCCCAGCTGGTGCTGGTTGGGCGGGTCCAGGCGGTCATGACCGTCCTCGAAGGCCACGCCAATTACGTGATGCGTGAGGCCGGTCGACGCCATTTCCCCGATTTCGACACCTTGGACGACGCCTTCCGCCGGCGCCACGATCCTCCTCAGCCCGCTGAGAGGCTCATGCTCTGGATCTCGGGGGTCGCCTTCAAGCTCCAGCAGTACCAGCAGGGCGAGCGCTTTCTCCGGGCGATCCATGAAGCAACCGGCCAGGCGGGCCTCGATCGCATCTGGTCCGGAACCGACAGCCTTCCCGGATGGTCGGAGGTACGTCACCCCGAGCAGTGGCTCCGCCGCACCGGATTCAGCCCGGCCGGTCCTGACGGGGCTCCGGCCGATCCTCAACCGGCCTCGGCCTAACTCAGCTTCCTCAACCCGGGTCCGGATCGCCGCTACCGGAGAGCAAACGCGGCCCGGCGCGGCTACACTTCGCAAGTGAATCGTCTGGCGCGGACTCCTCTTAGTGCGAAGTGGTTTCTCGTCCCACCAGGCGCACCAGTGGGGAATGTGGCATGAAGTCTCCTCAGCGTCGGTTCAGCGCTTCATCACCGGCAGCCGCCTTGCGCTCCGAGCTGGAGAGGCTCCGGGAAGCTCTCCGCGCCCTGGGGGGAGCCAGTCGCCAGGATCTCCGGCCGGCGCTGGTTCCAATTCCAGTTTCGGTACCGTCGCATCCCCGTCGGGATCTGTCGCTGACCAGCCCAACCATCCAGCTGGCGTTCGGGCGGCGCAAGGACAGCAAAGGCGAAGGTGACGAGGATGGCGACGAAGTCGCGGCCGACGACGACTCCGACTCCGACTCCGACCTGGACCAGCTACCGCCAATTCCGTCCGCGCTGGGGGCTGGAGAGTTGGCCACCGAGCTGGAGAGCGATTCATCCAAAGAGGGCACCTCGGCAGCTTGGAGTCGGGCTGATTCGACCGTCGTGGAGGGCGCCGACCAGGATGACGTCGGCACCGACCTTGAGGCTGAGGCCCCGGCGGAAGACGCGTCTCGATCCTGGACCAGTCGGCCCTTCACGGCTTCGGCGACCAAATCCAGTTCAACTGACCTGGATGCTGGGGAGCCTACCCCTTGGGGAGCTTCGGTCACCGACGACGAGCCCACCACCTTCACGCCGGCGGTCGTGGACCCGGGGGAGAACCAGCCGGAGAACCTGGGCTGGCTCAGCTCCGGATCCTCCGAGCCGACCGCTCCCTGGGCAGTGTCATCCGATGCGCCGGCGGCCGAGGGCTCCGGAGCGATGGAGAGCTCCTCCGACCCGGTGGCCGAGCTCGACGAGATCGATGAGATTGACGAGATCGAGCCGGAAACGCCCCAGGAGGATGAGGAAACCGGTGCCGGCCCCGAGGGCTTGGACAGCTTCTCGGAGGTGCTCGCCGTCGCCGATGAACCGTGGTCCAGTTCCACTTTGGTGGTGGAGGAGGCGGTTGTCTATCAGCCCGTCCCCTCAGTCTCGACGGAGATGAGGCTGGACGATCCGGATCTCAGGACTCGATCCTTCCCACTTCCCGAGGGCGACGTGGTCTTCCGCAACCTGAGGGCCGGCTTCACCGATCCCTCCCGGCTGCTGCGACACCTGGCAGGAGAGGGACACACCGGGGTGCTCCACGTGCTCGGGGTGGACCAGAGCAACAGCTATGTGGTTCTGGTGGATGGCTACGTGGTCGCGGTCGCGACCGATCGCCAAGGGAATATCACCACCACCAAACGGATCTCCTTCCCCAACTTCCCGAACAGCCAGGACACCATCAACGTGATCACCTATCCAAGGCAGATCGCGCGGGGACTCGGTCTGCTGCTGCACGCTCCGGTCCGGTTTGCCGGTCTTGGGGCGATGTTCGTGAACTTGGAGGGGCTGCGCAGCTATCTGAGCAAATATTCGAGCAGCGGCGGTCTGATCGTGCACGCTCAGGACGGCATCGGGGTCGCCCTATTCGAGGAGGGTAAGCTGGTCGGTGCCTACGCCAACGGCAACGCACCCACCTCGGATTTGGGGCAGCTGCGCGACCTGGTCAAGGATCTGGAGGCGGAGATCGACGTGCGCTTCGGCGGTCCGCAGGAGCTGGAGCCGACTCCCCTGGACACGCTCCTATCCGGCTATCCCTTGTGACCCCTGGCCCGGGCCAACCTGAAGGCGCCGATCTCACCGACAGTCAGCGCCAGTTCTCCCAGGTAGCCGAGGCTTATCGCCAGAGTCCCACCCACGCCGACCCGGTCTCGCTGGCCCGCTTTCTAGCCGTCGCCGAGTTGCGGCCCAACCACCGGGTCCTGGACGTCGCCACCGGCACGGGCAACGTCGCTCTGGCGGCAGCGCCCCAGGTGGCGGAGGTGATCGGCCTGGACATCACCCAGGAGATGCTCGAGCAGGCCCGGCAGTTGGCCGCCGAGCGGGAGATCCGCAACGTCACTTTTGTACTCGGCAATGCTGAGCAGCTGCCCTTTCCCGCGTCCAGCTTTGACCGGGTGCTGGTCCGCTCGGCTCCCCACCACTTCAAGCAACTCATCACCGCCCTCAACGAGGCCTTTCGGGTGCTGCGCCCCGGAGGGGTGTTCGCCGTCAGTGACTGCTCGCCTCCCCCAGTGGTCCGGGATTGGCTGGAGGTGGTCGAGGTGGGTCGAGACCCATCTCACTTCCGGAGCCGGGCCCTAGAGGAGTGGCGCGCGCTACTGCAAGCGCTGGGATTCACCGTAGAGCACGCCGAGCGCATCGAGCAGGAGAAGGACATCCTGGCCTGGTTTGACCTCGTGAAGGTCTCGGACAAGCGCAAGCGGACCCTCCTCGACTACTACGAGACGGCGCCCCAGGCGGTGCGGGGCCAGCTGCTGGCTCAGTGGCGCGAGGGCCGCCTCTATCACCGCTACTGGCATGCCCAGATTCGGGCCCGCCGCCCGATCCAGCCGCCCTCCTGACGGAAGAGGTGGGATAGGCTTGGGAGGTGGCTGAACCTGTCGACCTGAGCGGTCTGCACCGGGAGCTGGACAACGTCAAGCGCGCCGTGTGCCATTGCCAGCTTCGGGGTGAGTGCCTCGGCTGCAAGGGCATCGAAATGGTCCGCCAGCAGATGGAGGCGGTGGTCGCCGCCGCCTCCCAGCCGGTGCTGCTGCAGGTGGCCCATGAGACCGCGGCCAAAGAGATGCTGACCCAGTTCTCGCAGATGCAAGAGCGGCTGATGGACGATCCGCAGATGCGCCAGGCGGCGGAGGCCGTCCGGCAGCGGCTGATGGATGATCCGGAGGCCCGCCGGATGATCGAGGACCTGATGCACCAGCTCGGCCAGGGCGAATTACCGGGGAAGGACGAGCCTGAGTGACCCGCTCCCGGCGGTCGGTTCTGGTGCTGCCCGGCAGCAGCCGGCGGATGGCCGAGAAAGCGACCTCGCTGGATGCTGCGGAGGTCATCTTGGATCTCGAGGACGCAGTCTCCGGAGATCCCTCTGAGAAGGAGCGTGCCCGAGCGATGGTGGTGGCTGCCCTGCGGGAGCTGGACTTCGGGGGTCGCACAGTCTCGGTACGGATCAACACCGTGCGCGGACCCCACGCCGTGCGCGACGTGCTGGCGCTGGTCCCTCAGGTAGCCGACCGGATCGCCTGCCTGGTCGTGCCCAAGGTCAGCTCGGCCGGGGAGGTCGCCTTTTTGGACCACCTCCTCAGCGCTTTGGAGATGGAGGGGCGGGTAACTCGCAAGTTGGGACTGGAACTGCAGATTGAGGATCCGGTAGGGCTGGAAGGGGTGGCGGAGATCGCCGCCGCCTCCCGCCGGACCGAGGCGTTGATCTTCGGCCCGGGCGACTTCGCGGCGGCGATGGGGATGCCGCAGCTGGTGATCGGTCAGGAGGTGGCTGGCTACCCCGGTGACATCTGGCATTACGCTCTCTTCCGGATCGCGGTCGCGGCCCGGGCGCACGGCCAGCAGGCGATCGATGGTCCCTGCTCCGACATCGCTGACCTGGCGCTCCTCGAGCGCTCCTCCCAACGGTCAGCCCAACTGGGTTACGACGGAAAGTGGGTGATTCACCCCTCCCAGTTGGCGGTGGTTAATCAGGTCTTTACCCCCACCTCGGAGCAGGTCCGGCGCGCCGAGCAGGTGCTCGAGGCGCTGGCCGCCCGGGGAGGAGCCTCGCGTCTGGGCGGAGAGATGCTCGACGAAGCCCACGGGCGGATGGCCCGCGAGGTGCTCATGCGGGCTCGGCAACCATCTTCCGAGTGAGCCTCTCCTGAGCGACGTGGCGCCTTTCCGAGGCCGGGACCGTCTGGCCACGCGGGTGGTTCACGCCGGGGCGGGCCAGTCCGGCGAGAGTGGAGCGCTGGTGCCTGCACTGCCGATGTCGATCGTGTTCCGGCACGACAATCCGCGCGGCTACGCCTACGGTCGTGACCACAACGAGAACTGGGAGCGGCTCGAGGGAGCACTCACCGAACTGGAGGAAGGTCGGGGCGCAGTCGTCTTCGGCTCGGGGATAGCGGCCATCTCGGCGCTGGTCGAGAGTTGGGGCGTAGGACACAAGATCGTCGTGGCTAAGGACGCCTACACGGGAAGCCGTGAGCTCCTCCGCCATCTCTCGGAGGGCGGCCGCTGCACCAGCGAACTGGTGGACGCGACCGACCTTGAGGCAGTCCGGCGTGCCTGTCGGGGATCGTCACTGCTTTTGATCGAATCGCTGGGCAATCCGCTGCTGACGGTCCCGGACCTGGCTCGCTGCGCGGAGGTAGCCCACCAGCTGGGCGCGACGGTGGTGGTCGACAATACCTTCGCCACCCCGCTGCTGGTCCAGCCCTTGCGCCTGGGAGCGGATGCGGTCGTGCACTCGGTATCCAAGTACATCGGCGGCCACAGCGACCTGATGCTCGGAGCGGTTGTCACTAATGACCTGGATTTGCTGCCCCAGCTGAGGTATCAGAGAAGCAATGCGGGGGCCATCCCGGGCCAGCTGGAAACCTGGTTGGCGCTTCGCGGGCTGCGCACCTTGGATGTGCGCCTGCGACGACAAACTGCCAGCGCGGCAGTGCTGGCGGAGCGTCTCCGATGCTTGCCGGAAGTGGTGCGCGTGCACTACCCCGGACTGGTGGACCATCCGCAGCATGAACTCGCCACGCGGCAGATGACCAATGGGTTCGGAGCCATGCTGGCGATCGAGCTGGACTGCGACGGGGAAACGGCGGAACGGGTCTGCCGGGGTACCCGGATCTGGACCAACTCCACCAGCCTGGGCTCAGTTGAGTCGCTTCTGGAGCGCCGGGCCCGATGGTCCGGCGAGGAGTACCTGTCGCCGGGATTGATCCGACTCTCGGTCGGAGTGGAGGATCCGGACGATCTCTTTCAGGATCTGATCCAGGCACTGGTCAAGGCCGGAGTCACTGGACCGGCGAGTCGGGAGTCTGCAGGGCGGCCCCCAACAGGCTGACGATGGCGTCGCGGACCGCCGCCAGGTCCAGTTGTGGTCCCGAGACTGCCCACGCGGCTACCACCCCATCCAATATCAGGGCGATCGCTTCGGTGAATTCCGCGACCGGGGTCGTCGCGGGCACCTCTCCCGCCTTGACGCCGTCTTCCAGGTAGCTTCTGATGAAATCGCGGATGGTGGTGGCCCGGAGGCGCACTACCTCGCGCACCTCGTCGTTGGACCTAGCCTCGGCCAGAGCTCCCAGGATCACCCCGGCACCCTGCTCTTGCTGCATCCGGCGCAGATAGAACTCCACTCCCTGGCGAAGTCGTTCGGTGGGGTTGGCCACCTCCGAGAGCTGCCGCGTGAGCGCTGCCATCTCGGACTCCATCTCCGACATGCAGATCGCGGTGAAGAGATCCGACTTGCTCGGGAAATAGCGGTACAGCAGTCCCACCGATACCCCCACCTCGCCGGCGATGTCCGGCACGCTGGTGCCCTGGTATCCCGATACCGCGAAGGCGCGCGCCGCACCCTCCAGGATGCGCCGACGCACCTCGTCCGCGTGGGTCGTCGCGATGGTTGCCGTGCTGCCTCCAAAGACCCCCATCCTCGGTGATCGGCGACTTTGACAAGGCCGCCCTCATCCTCCCCATAATTTAGCTGAATGAACATTCATTCAGCAGCCGCGAGCTAACCCGGAGGTCGCCGCTAGGTGTTCGGCCGCCTGGGCGACTTCGCTTTTCGCTTTCGCAAATTCATCGTGGTGGTGGCGGTATCCCTGGCGGTGATCTTGGTCGGGCTGTCCGGACCGTTGGGAGGCCAATTCACCTCGGGTGGCTTCTCGGTTCCCGGCTCCCAGAGCCAGGACGCGAGCAATCTCCTCTCTCGCTACTTCGGGAACTCCGCGACTCAGCTGCTCCTGGTTTTCCACAGTTCCCGGGCCAACGCCGCCTCCGCGGCAGTGCAGGCGGAGGTTGACGGCACTTTCCGGCGGCTGGCGCGGCAGCCGGTCACCTCGAGCGTGCTCGACTACTCCAACACCCGCGAGAGCATTTTCATCGGGGACCACGGCCACGACACCTTTGCCGTCGTCAATCTCAAACTGAGCGAGACGGCGGCGACCAGCCAGCTGTCCCACCTCACTTCGTTCATCGATCGACCGTCCGGGCTGCGGCTCTACGTCAGCGGCTCCGCCCCGATCGACGCGCTTTACAACACCGCCCTGGAGAAGCAGCTCCAGCATGCCGAGCTGATCGCGCTACCGGTCTCCCTGATCCTGCTGTTCTTGGTCTTCGGCTCGGTCATGGCCGCCCTGCTTCCGCTAGCGATTGCGGGGCTGGCCGTGCCGACGTCCCTGGCGGTGATCCGGATCCTGGCGGCGCACTTCGGGATGTCCATCTTCGTGACCAATGTGGCGACCATCATCGGCCTCGGGCTCGCCATCGATTACTCGCTGTTTTTCGTGAAGCGATTCCGCGAGGAGATCCCCACGCACGAGTCGGCCGAGGCGGTCCGGATCGCCACCGCCAGCGCGGGCAAGGCGGTCGCGGTCTCGGGCACCGCGGTGGCGATCGGGCTGCTGTCGCTCGTCCTATTTCCGGCTTCGGCGCTCGGAAGCATGGGGGTAGGAGGGGTGTTGGTGGTTGGTTTCACGCTTCTCTTCGCCCTGACCGCCTTGCCGGCCTTGCTGGGCCTGCTGGGGCCAAGGGTCAATTGGCTCACCCTGCGGCCCAGCCTCCGCGGTTCCCACCTCCGTCCGGTCCGGTCCTCGTCGTTCTGGGGCTGGGTGGCCCGCAGGGTGATGCGGCGACCGGTTCTCATCGCCCTGCCGACAGTCGCCGTGCTGCTGCTGCTGGGGACTCCGTTCCTCAATCTCAAACTTTCCACCGGCAGCGACGTGGCTGACATTCCCCCAGGAGGGGCGCGCACCGGCTATGCGCTGCTCAATTACGACTTTCCTCAGGCCGGCGGCGTCGACGACCTCAACCTGGTTCTGAAATACGCTGGCTCGCTCAATCACCGCCTGACTTTGCCCGAGCAGCGGCAGCTTGCCGCCTACCTGCGCCAGGTCCGGGCGGTCCCGGGAGTGCAGGGGGTGACCGGGGCCCTGACCCCACCGCCCGGGGTCAGCCGGGCTACCTACCTCAAGCAGCTGGCGCTGCCGGCGAACCGGCGAACCGCCGGTCTCAACCCGTACATCTCCGGCAACCTGGCCGGTCCGATCGTCCAGTTCGAGGTCGCCAATGACTACTCCCCGGATTCGAAACAGGCGGCCGCCCTGGTCCACCGATTGCGGAGTCTCCCCGGTCCGCCGGGAGCGCGAGCCCTCATCTCCGGCGGGGGGGCTCTATCGGTGGACTTTCTGCAGGCCTTCGGCGCCACCATCCCGTGGGCCGTGCTGCTGGTCGTGGCCGTGACCATGGTGGTGCTTTTTCTCACCTTCGGGTCTGTCCTGCTGCCGCTCAAGGCGGTGCTGATGAGTCTGATTTCCATCTCCGCCGCCTTTGGGGCGATGGTCTGGATTTTTCAGCAAGGGCACCTCGCCAACGTGCTCAAGTTCACCCCGGCGGGCAACATCACCGCCACCACCCCGGTGCTGATGTTCGCCATCCTCTTTGGCCTTTCGATGGACTACGAGGTCTTCCTCTTGTCACGGATCCGTGAGCGCTACTGCCAGGTTGGGGATAACCAGGACGCCGTGGCCCACGGCCTGACGGTCACCGGAGGGGTGATCACCTCGGCAGCTTTGATCATGATCACCGTCTTCAGCTCCTTCGCTGCCGGAGACGTACTCGAGATCCAGACTCTGGGGGTGGGGATGGCGGTGGCGGTAGCGGTGGATGCCACCTTGGTGCGCGGGATCATGGTCCCGGCGCTGATGCGGCTTTTGGGGAGGGCCAACTGGTGGGCACCTCGGGCGGTTCAGGGTTTGATTGCCAAGCTGGGGCTCTACGAACGGGAGACAGGGCCGGAGGCGCCGGTGATCGCCTAAATGCCAGGGCAGCGGCATCGAATCCGCCCGTCTCTGTGCGTTACGCGGATAATCCACCCATGATCTCGGCATCGCCGGAGGCCTCCGAGCGCCGCTCGGTCCTGCGCCGGCTCGACGACCTCTTGGAAGCCCTCGAACAGCTGAACCTGCACGAGAGTTCCCAACTCAGCGAGCGGATTCGGCAGTCGTTGGCTTCCCACGGCATCCCCTTTGAGGATGGCGTCGAGATCAGGGTGATCATTGAGCGGGTCTGGCGCAAGCAGGAGGGTCACATGGCGCCGGTCCGCTCCGACCGACGCCAGACACCGTCTCGGCGGAGGATGGCCCATCGGCCGCCCGGTCACGACGTGATCGAGAACATCATCCGGCAATCTCACCAGGGTTCCGACTGAACCACCAGGGCGATGGCTCGGAAGCTCGCCGGGGCCAGGCGAGGCTGCCGGGATAGCGGTCGAATCGAATATGTTCAGCCGCGCGCCTTCGACCGCAACCAGGTGACCGCCCGGCGGCGAGTAATCGTGGTCGGGCTGGGAGCCATCGGCTCGGCGGCGGCCTTCCATCTCGCCCGCCGCGGCGCCCGCGTCATCGGCATGGAAGCCTTCGGACCGGCCCACGACCGGGGGTCCTCCCACGGGGAGTCGCGGATCATTCGACAGGCCTATTACGAGGGCACGGGCTATGTGCCGCTGGTGCTCCGTGCCTACCAACTCTGGCGGGAGCTGGAGTCGCTGACCAAAGAGCGGCTGCTCGAGACGACCGCTGCGGTGATGATTGGAGCTCCTGACGGAGAGGTTGTGGTGGGATCGCTGCGGAGCGCCCAGCAATGGGGAATACCCCATCGCCTGCTGACCGCCAGCGAGGTGGTCCGGGAGTTTCCCGCGCTCCACCCGGGTCCGGCCCAGGTCGGGCTGGTGGAATTGGAAGCTGGAGTATTGGCCCCCGAGTCTTCGGTGTTGGCTCACCTTCGCCTGGCGGCCGATCTGGGCGCCGAGCTTCACTTCGGCGAAAAGGTGCTGGGCTGGGAGGCTTCTGGCTCCGGAGTGGTGGTCCGAAGCGTCGGTCGTCGGTATCGTGCCGATCGGCTGGTGCTGGCAGCCGGGGCCTGGAGCGACCAGCTGCTGCAACTCCCCAACCTGAAACTTCAGGTGGAGCGCCAGGTCATGGTGTGGTTCGCGCCGCACGAGATCGGGCCCTTCACTCCCCCGCGGGGGCCGGTCTACCTGTTCGAGGCAGCCGAGGGCGGGTTGTTCTATGGAGTGCCCACCAGAGACGGCCGGACCGCCAAGGCGGCTCGCCATTATGGCGGCGAAATCACGACTGCGGACAGGGTTCGTCGCGAGGTCACCGAGGGTGATATCCAGGCCGTTCGCGACGGCCTCCGGGAGACGGTACCGCTGTTGGCCCAGGCACGGCTGGCCCGGAGCGCCACCTGCCTGTACACGAACAGTCTGGACAAGCACTTTGTCGTAGGAGTCCACCCCAACTTCCCCGGGGTCTCGATCGCGGCCGGCTTCTCCGGTCATGGCTTCAAGTTCGCCCCGGTGCTGGGCGAGGCGCTGGCCGATCTCGCCCAGAACGGCTCGACCGTTCACCCGATTGGGGACTTCGACCCCGCCCGGTTCGAGGATCACCACAGGGGGGGGAAAGGGATCTCCGGATCGGGTGGTACCCCGACTCCCAAGGTCGCCATCACTTCCCCGATCACATAAATCGAACCTAGCGACAGCACCAAGCCCTCGGCACCGGCCAGCACCCGGGCCCGCTCGAGTGCTTTTGGGACCGGCTCGACCAGCTCAAAAGGAGCTTGCCAGTTCGCCGACAGGTCCGAAGGCGGCGCCGCCCGGCCGGAGATCGACCGGGTGAAGACGGTCGACCTAAATTCCAAGGATCCCAACAGCTGCAGCATGGCCTGGTGGTGGTGGTCCCTCATCGACCCGAAGAGCAGAACTCCCGGTCGTCCCGGGAGCCGGCGGCGGATCTCCGGGAGCACGGCTTGGACCGCGGCCGGATTGTGGGCCGCGTCGATCAGCACCTCGGGCCGGGAGCTGAGCGACTCCATCCGACCCGGCCAACGCACCCCGGCGAGTCCAGCGCGAATGGCTTCCTCCGAGATCGGGAAACCTGACTGGATGAGGCAGTCGGCGACTCCCACTGCCAGGCCCGCATTATCAGACTGCACAGGACCGCTCAGTCCTATTGCGAGCGCCCGGTGCACGGCCCTGGGGGTGGAGACGCTTACCTGCCCGCCCCGCTCCGCCACTGGCTCCACGATGATCTCTCGGCCCAACTGCCAGAGTCGCGCCGATGCCGCCGCGGTCGCCGCCATCACCGCTGGCTGGGCAGCCGGCGGGGCTCCCGAAACGACCAAGTTGCCCGCCTTGACGATCGCCGCCTTCTCGGCGGCGATCTCCGGCACGGTGTTGCCGAGCTGGGCCTGATGGTCCAGGTCGACCGAGGTCACCACCGCAACCCCCCCATCCCAGACGTTGGTGGCGTCCAGCCGTCCCCCCAACCCGACCTCGCAGACGACCAGCTCGGCAGACCAGCGCCGGGCGGCGACGAATCCCATGGCGGTGAGCAGCTCGTGGTGGGTGGGCCGACCGCCGGTTCCAGCCATCCGGTCCGCGGCATCGCTCACCGCGTCCGCGATCTCCGTAAATAAGGCTTCCTTCACCGGCGCCCCGTTCAGTCGGATCCGCTCTCGATAGCTGGTGAGGTGAGGTTTGGTCAGCAGCGCCACCCGGATCCCGGCTCGCTGGGCGATCTCGGCGACCATCGCGCACACCGACCCCTTGCCGTTGGTCCCCGCCACCAAGACTCCCCTGAGCCCGATCTGGGGGTCGCCCAAATCTGCGAGCAGACGCCGGGTCGAGTCCAGACCGAGCCGCATTCCTGGCGAGCTGGCTCCGACCAAACGGATCAGCGCCTCTCGATAGGAGCCTGAGCCGGCGCACGCTGCACTGGAGCCTGTTCCCACGGAGGCGGCCCTAGGGTCCAGTCGGTAGCGGCTGGATTGGCTGAGGCGAGCCGGGACCACAGCTGTGTCGGGAGGTCCGAATGGCGGCCCGTCGCCTCGTCCCTCCCGTTCCGACGCTACCGGTCGTCATCCTCGCGGTCAGACCCGATCCCTCACTCATGGCATTCTGCACAGGTGACCGTTCCCCGGAGGATTCTTGCACCCCTGACCTTTATCACCCTGCTCACCCTGCTGGCAGCGGGCTGCGGGGGCATCTCGCCAAAGCCGGCAACTACCCCGTCCGCCACCCCGACAGCCGCCCTGCCCGGTCTGCTGGGGCTAGCCGGAGAAGCCGCCAGCCCTCTCGCCATCGCGGGTCCCTATTACGTCGAGAACTCGCTCGCCGAACTGCCGCTGAAAGTTAGGGCGGCTAAGGTGCCGGACACGGCAATCGCGGCGGTCACCGCTCTGGCGCAGGCGCTCAATGTGCCTGGGCTTCCGATCAGCACGGCTACCGGGCTGGGTTACAACCTCGGCTCGACCAGCGGCTATCAGCTCACCACCGACCCCACGCTCACCAGCTTCAACTACCACCCCAACACCCCTACCAACGAGATCGGCACCACTCCCACCATCGCTGGGGCGGACCAGTTCGCCGAGAACTTTCTGAGCGCGGCTCACGTCCCGGCCGAGGGCGGCGTGGCCCCGCTCCCCGGGCTCAGTTTTACCCATGGCTCCGACCGCACCGTCTATTTCCAATGGACCCTGAATGGGCTGCCGGTGGTCAACATCCTGGGCCAGCCACAGGAGATCGACATCGATGTTGCCACCGACCAGAGCCAGGTCACCCAGTTGGTGGGTATCACCGGCGCGGTACCCTACGGCGCGATCGGAGCTTCGGTTGTTTACCCGGCTATGACCCTCGCGCAGGTGGTCAGTTACCTCAACTCGGGAGTGGTCAACCCCGAACGCTATCTGCTTGGGCCGAGCGGCGCGCCGTTCCCCCCGCTCTCGCCCGCCCCTTCAGGACCAGCGATCATCACGGGCGAGTCTCAGGCCGTAGTGGACAGCTACGGGACCGCGGTTCCGGTCGACCTCTTCACCGTGGCGGGGAATCCCGCGGTCAGCCAGTTCGTAACCTGTGCGGTTCCGCCCGCCGGTTGCGTGCCGCTCCGGTTCCGAAGTGGACCGCCTTCGCCCAGCCCGATTCCGAGCGGCTGATCGAGCGAGGGCCCCGCCCGCGGGGCCAGCCGGGCGTATCTCCGCTCTTCGACCTGCTCCCCTCTGATCGGGCACCACGTCGTTTGCCAGAACTCGGGAAGCGGCACGGCAGCGCGGCGACCCGCCAGTTCCTGCTCGCTTGGGGCAGAGAACTCGGGGCTGAGTTGGTGGTCACCTCACGAATCGCCGGCGATCCGAACCGTCCCGACCGGTTCTGCGCCAGGAGAGCTTGGTCAGCTCCCTGTCCTGAGAAAGCATCCTGGACCTTCCGGGGATCTGTCGACGGGCAGGGAGCCAGAACCGAGCTGCCGATCAGCCTCCGGCAGGCCGGGACCAGTCGGGGGAGCTCCCTTCGGACGATGGCCCGAGCAGAGTGCTCGGTGCCCGCGGCTGAACTCCACTCGGAGGTAGTGACCCCGGGGACAGCGGATCGTCTCAACCCGGTGTTCCGGGACGAAGCTGGGTGAGGCTCGCAGGCCCGCCCCTCTCGCCGCGCGCGGCGGAGCCGGTCCCGTCGCGGCAATAGGGAGAATCCCGTTCCGACCTACGGTCCGTCATCCTACCCAGGTGCCGGGGATAGAACCGTATCTGCGAAGAATGCTGCAAGGCTGGCAGCCCATCGTGGTGGCCAACCGGCCGCCAGTGGAGAGTCACCTCGGAGCTCCCGGTGGCGCGGAGAGAATCACCAGGGGCGGGGGCGGGCTGGTGACCGCGATGTCGGCCCTGGCCCAGGCAAGCGATGCCACCTGGGTCGCCGTGGCTGGGGGAGACTCGGATGCCCGTCTCGCCTCCCGGGCCGATGAGGACGGAGTGGTGCAAGTAGCCTCCGAAGACGGTAACAAGTTCCGGATCGCCTACATTCATCCGGACGAGGAGGCCTACGACCTTTACTACAACGAGATCAGCAACCCCTTGCTGTGGTTCATCCAGCATTACCTGTGGGACCTGGGCCGGGAGCCGATCCTGGACTCGCGCACGGAGCGGGCCTGGCGCGACGGGTATGTCAAGGTCAATACCCAATTCGCCGACCGGGTCGTCGCGCTGGCGGAGAAGGCCTCGGGCCGACCGCTGATCCTGAGCCAGGACTACCACCTCTATTTGCTCCCGGGGCTGGTCCGCCGCCGACTTCCCCAGGCTCATCTCCAGCATTTCATCCACATCCCCTGGCCGACGCCCCAGTACTGGAAGGTGCTGCCGCGCCACATGCGGGACGCCATTCTCACGGGCCTCCTAGGCAGCGACGTGGTCGGACTCCAGACCTCCTTGGACGTGCGCAACTTCCTGCTCACCTGTGAGGAGAACCTGGGGCTCGCGGTTGACCACCGCCAATCCACGGTGTTCTTCGAGGGCCGCAGCGTCTGGATCCGCCCCTATCCGATCTCGATCGACGTGCGCGCGATGGCGGACCTGACCAACCACGAGCAGGTTTTGCGGGAGGAGCAGCTGATCGCCGCGTGGCGCCCGGAGTTGCTGATCTTGCGGGTGGACCGAACCGACCTGAGCAAGAACATCGTCAGAGGCTTCCTCGCCTATGAGCGCCTCCTGGAGAGCCACCCGGAGCTGCGGGGCCGTGTGGTCTTCTGGGCCTTACTCCAGCGCAGCCGGCAGAGCGTGGATGCCTATCGCTCCTACCTGGGGGCTTTGGTGAGCGCGGCCGCGCATGTGAACCGACGCTTCCAGACCGGTACCTGGATGCCGATCCGACTCGAAGTGGAGGAGAACCTCTTCAAAGCGGTCGCCGCCTACAAGTCCTACGACGCCCTCCTGGTCAACCCCATCTACGACGGGATGAACCTGGTGGCCAAGGAGGGGGTGATCTGCAACACCAACGACGGGGTGCTGGTGCTGAGCGAGAACGCTGGGAGCCATGAAGAGCTGGGCACCGAGGCGCTGACCATCAACCCCTTCGACATCGACCAGACTGCTGAGGCGCTGCACTCGGCCTTGACCATGCCCAAACGGGACCGCTCGACCAGGGCGCGCCACATGCGCCAGACGGTCCGCAAACATGACATCGTGCGCTGGATCACAGCTCAGCTCCAGGACCTCAACGAGCTGGTCGCTCGCTGACCGGCCCCTTCCCGTAGGTCAGGCAGCCGTGGCCAGCTCTTGCAGAACTCCCGCCAGCAGCCTGGCCCAATCCTCCGGCCCGCCCAGGCAGATGTCGGCCTCCGCGCGCACCTGGTCGGGGGTTTCCGGGCTGAGCACTCCCAGTGCCAGGGCCAGCTCCAAGTCGGCGGTCCGCCGGTGCAACTGGACCATGGCGGGTAGATCGCCGAGGTCGTCACCGGCATAGACGCAGCCTCTCGGTGAGATGCGGTCGAGCAGCTGGGCCAGGGCCGTTCCCTTGTCACCAGCATGGCGGTCCCGGAGCTCCAGAACGCGCCTTCCTCGCAGGAGCTCCAGCTCCTCGCGATCAGCGACCTCGACGAGGAGTTGGCGGAGTTTCAAGCTGGCCGCGAGGCGATCAGGAGCGTTGCGGTAGTGGACCGCCACCCCGAGCGTCTTGATCTCCACTTCGACCCCGACGAGCTCGCTGAGAGAATCCCGCAACTCGGCGGCGATTCGCCTCAAGCGGGCTGAGGGATTGGACGGGGGCAGCTGACGGGGGAGCGTCCCCGCCTCTCGCCAGGGCTCGAGACCGTAACTGCCGAGGAGCAGCACTCCCGGCAGAGGGCACTGGACGAAGAGGTTGGCCAGGTCTCGCCCGCTGATCACGGCGACCGGAGTTCGCAGGGCCAGCGCGGTAAGCGCCTTCGCCGCCTCCGGCAGAGGTCTAGCCCGCCGAGGGTCCCGGACAACTGGGGCTAGGGTCCCATCGAAATCAGTCGCCACCAACAGGCTGCCGGAGCGGGCTAGGCGCACGAGGGGGGCGGCCAGTTCAGCGAGAGACTGGAGCTGAGGGCCGGGCACGACTTGATCATAGGCGGCGCGGAAGCACGACCCCGATCCGCTACCCTGCGGAGATGGTCAGCCCTGGAGCACCGGAGCAGAGCGTCGTGGAGCTGGTCCACGACCTCACCGACGATGTCCGGCAGTTGGTGACCGACGAGGTGGCTCTCGCCAAGGCGGAGTTGAAGGCGGCCGTCCGGCGGGGCATCCGAGTAGCTGTGGGAGCCGTGGTGGTGACGCTGGGGGCGGGACTTTTCCTGATCTTCGCGCTCGTGACTCTGGTGGAATGGCAGCCCAATCACACCCTGGTCGCGGGAGTGGTTGGATTGGGGGGGCTGACCCTCCTGCTGCTCGGGGCGGCGCTGATCTGGGCCAACCGCCGACTGTGGCCGTTCAGGGAAACGAGGGCCAGCCTTGAAGAGGATCTTGAGTGGGCACGTCGACTGAGCAAGCGCGTCAAGCCGTAGCTGCCACCCGGGGGCGGGTGCAAGCCACCACGGACCGTCTCGAGGCACGCCTTCGCTACGACCTCGACCCCCGGCAACGACTTCGTCGGGACGGGCCCAAGCTGGCCGCCGGATTGGGGGTGGTGGTGCTGGTCGGCGCGGTCTACGTGATTCGGTCCCGACGGCGTCACCGTGCGGCGGTACCCTCCCAGGTTGACTGGATCGGCCAGATGCCCAAGCAGTGGCAGGAGCGGTTGCAGGATCTGCTGGCCGAGGCGGCTGCCGAGGGACCGCTGCCCCGGGAGCATCGTCGGGTGGCAAAGCTGGGCCATCGGAGTCTGGCGGAAAGCTTGGCGCTGCGGGCGGCCCGGATGATGGCCCCGGTCGTCGTCTCGGCGGTGGCCGAGCGGATCGGTCGCCGGCAGGCTGGAGTCACACCGAGCCGGGCGGCCAAGAGCTAACGCGCCCTGCTGGTCGTCGGGCTGAACTTCGCGGTGGTGGTCTCGGACGAGGTCGGCTCCAGGCGCCCAGCTGAGCTGGCGGCGGTGCTCAGCGACGGCGCTGGAGGAAGGCGCTGATGATGAGCAGGAGGTAGGCGCCGACCAGCAGACCAATCCAAATTGAAGATGTGGTTCTGGTGAACTGTCCGCGGTCGGCAAAAGCCAGGACTGTCTCGCCGGCGATTCCGGCAGCTAGGGCAGACACCACCAAGCGCCGGCCGGTGCGACGGTTGAAGAGCATGAGCCCGCCGCCGACAACGGCCACGCCAGCAGCACCTACGTCGAGTGCCAATCCGATCAGCCCCAGGACCACCGGCCAGAAGTAGATATCCCCGTTGGCGAGCAGGGCGGAGGCCGCCTGTAGTGCCAGGTACAGCTCCGATCCGGTCAGGATTCCAGCGGCGGCCGCCAAGCCCACGGCGGCCAGCCCGAGGGTTCGCGTTCCGAAGAGAACTCGGGTGAGGGAAACCTCGAGAAACGGGATGTTCACGGTGCCTCAGCTCGGTTGGACTGTCCGCTTTGGGATTCGGCGCGAGCATCCATCGACCGGTCATACACGACGGGCTCCCAGCCGTCAAGATTCGAAGCCCTATCCGCCGGGAGGAGGTTTCTTCCGGGGTGTCTCGGTTGTGATCCGCGGAAGCCTGATCTGCGAGCGGCTCGCAGCCGAGAGCGCTCACGACCCGACCGATACGGCACAGCGTTTTCAGCGACTGTTCAACGCCGATGGTCCGGTCCTGGTGACCCTGATGGCGGTTCCCGACGCCGGTCAGCAGTTGCTCTTCGACGAGTGGGAGTGGACCTCGGGCAAGAGGCGGGGGCGAGGGATCTGCCGGCTCCGCGCTTACGCGCGACGAAAGCACTCGGATGGATGGCCCGCTGGCCCTCTCACTCGGTCCGGCGCCAAGGTTGGGGGCGTGGCTCGGGCTGCTGTTCGAGGCTCGCGCGTATCGGCGCCTGGGCTATGGGACCGAGGCAATCCAGGCGCTGAACCGACGTCTGGTGTCCCGAGGTTGCAACTTCAGCGGAGCTGCGGTTGAGCCGAGGGCTCCAACAACGGCACCGTTTTAGCATGCGCTCGGTCACGGGCAGCCGCACCGGGTACGCGGTGACGGGGGAGGCGAGATTGAGTTTGTGGAGAAATCGCGGATCTGAGCACCGCTGGGCATCCCGGGGATGAGCACACGGCGAGGGCGGGTCAACGGCCTGGTGGTTGTTCGATAACCCGATCTGCATATGGAGAATCCACCAGGGCAGGGCGCCTTCCCAACCCGTCTACTCGTAGCGCAGTACCTCCAGCGGACGGACCCGCACCGGACGCCACGCGACCAGTGCCGCCGTGCCCACGGCAACCAGAATGGCGCCGAGCACGATGGCCAAAGCCAGGGGAGTGGGAATTCCCAGTGCCACCTTGAGCACCAGCCGGCCCAGCGGAACCAAGACCAGGGCGATCGCTGCCATCCCGAAGGTCGCGCCCAGCCCAGCCACGGTGGCGGTCTCGGTCAGCACCTGAGCGTAGACCGCCCGGTTGCTGAGGCCCACCGCTTTCTGGACCCCGATCTCGCGTCGGCGTTCCATCAGGGAGAGGGCCACCGAGTTGGCCACGATCACGATTCCCGCCAAGAGGGCCAAGGAGGCGATGGCGGTGAGGAAGAGGATGGCGTTGTTGAGGAACTGGTCGATGATCAGCGTGAAGTCGGCCAGATTGACCACCAGGGCCGAGGGATCGACCTTGCGCAGCTGGGTGGCCGCCGCTCCGGCGCGGTTCGGGGGGAACTTGAGCTCCACCACCTCGTCGACGGCGCTTCCCCCCACCGCGGCCGCCGTCGCCGTCATCCCCAGGATGGGGGCCTCGGTGGTGCTGAAAGCCACTCCTTTGCCCTTGGCCACGATGGGGATATAAAAGCCGACCACCTTGAGCGTGACCGTGGTCGGATGGCTCGCAAACGGGTTGGTCACGGCGACGGTGTCGCCCGGCTTGAGGTGGTAGGGGGCCTGACGGAGGGCGGAACTGAGCAGCACCCCGTTGCTGGCGCCGTCGCTGACCCTCAGCTGCCGGCCGCTGGTGACATTCACTTGGGGCAGGACACCGTTCTGAACAGGAAACCCCTGGATCCCGCTCAGCAGGAAGAGCGCTTCCTGGGCCCGCCCCCGGTGGGTGGATTCGGTGCCCACCTGGACGAACGGGCGGCCGTTGATGGCGACCGGTGCGGTCAGGGCGGCCAGGGTCGAGAGCTCCTGCTTGCTGTGCAGACTGGCCGCCGCCTTCAGCAACGGGGCCGCGCTCTGGCCCGGGGCCACCGCGATCACGTTGTAGGTGGTCGCCTTGGTGATGAAGCTGTCCAGGTCGCCCCGGATATCGGTGCCCAAGACCAAGATCAGGCCCACGGCGAACACCCCGACGAACATCGCGACCGCGGTGGCGGCGGTTCGAGTGCGTTCCCGGGCCGAGTTACGCAGGGCGAGCCGGATCACCGAGCGGGCTGACCGGGGCAGGTAGACCACGATGAAGCCGAGTAGTGACGCGGCGATGAACAAAGCCCCGACCGCGCGCAGGCTGGGTAGCTGACTGATCCCGATCGAGATCAGCAACGCCAGTCCCACCAGCACCACGTAGCGCGGACTCAGTCGTTCCGGGACCGGCAGGCGGCCAACTACGAAAAGAGCCAGGCTGAAGACGAGGGTGAGCAGCCCCAGTGCCGCCGCGGTACCTACAACCAACCAGAACGCCAGCCAGGGCGAGCCGAGGATCGCTGAGGCGAGGAGCCAGAAGAGCGCCCCCACCAAAGCCATGAGGGCCAGGCTCGAGCCCACCACGCCCGCCGTGGGACCACCGGGCATATCCCGCAGCACGGCCACCGGCCGCACCCGACTCAGTCGGACGATCGGCAGGATGGCAAAGACGCAGGTGGTGGCGACCCCGATCCCCACCCCGGCCAAGATCACCTCCGGGCTGAGCACGAAGTTGATCTGCACGTTGGCGACGTTCTGGACCAAAACCCGCACCGCATCTGAGAGAGCGATCCCAGCGAGCGCGCCCGCGACTCCTCCCAGCAGCCCCAACATGGCGGCCTCCAGGCCGAAAAGCAGGTACAGGTCACGCCGGCGGTAGCCCGTCGTCTTGAGCATGGCGATCTCGAGGCGGCGCCTGGCCAGGCTCACCTGCATGGCGTTGATAATTCCGATCCCACCGATCAGAAGCGCCGCCAACCCGGCCACCGAGAGGAATTGGGTCAGGTTCTGGCTGGCCTGCTTGTCCGAGTTGAGCGCCTGTTTGACCGTGGAGACGGTGGCCAGGGGCATCTGGTCACGCAACGTAGTCGCCACCTTTTCCGCATCGGCGGCGGTTTTGGTGGTCACGTAAACCGCGGCGTACTGGGCCTTGCTGCCGGGACCGAGGACAGCGTCGAGCTGGGCGTTGGCAACCAGGATGTTGTTCGTGAGTCCGGCCGGAGGAGAGCCGGAGAGGGAGCCTCCCACCGTCCAGTACACCGCCCCCTTGGCTTGTGGGACGTTCACTCGTACCCGCTGTCCTGCCCGCACTCCGAGCAGGCTTTCGACGGATCCGGACAGCACCATCGTCTGGGGGCGGCGGATCAGCTGGTGGAAGGTGCCCAGAGCGCCTGGCCGCAGCGGCAGGTCGCCGACTAGGGGGAAGTGCGCGGGGTCCACCGAGTCGATGGTCACCGAGACGCCCTCCCCGTTGGGCCGGATCAGGGTGGCCGCGATCTCTTGAACTGCGGTATATCCGGTGATCCGGCCCTCCTGGCGCAGCTTCTGGAAGAGGCTGAGCTGGCTGGACGGGAAGGGCACCGCCACCGATACCACGGACACGTCGCCGCCGTTAGCCGAGCGGACGTTGGCAGTGAGGGAGTCCGTCACCATGGCGGCAGCCAGCTGGAGGCCGACGATCGCCATCACCCCGACCCCGACGCAGAACCCTGCCAGCACCGTCCGGTTGCCACCGCGCAGAAGCGAGCGGGTCGCGTAGCGGAAGTAGAGCCCGGACTTCACCGGAGATCGGCGCGGGGGCCGGGGCTGTCGCTGATCAAGGCTCCATCCGCGAGCTGGAGCCAGCGGGTGGCGTACTCCCCCACCGAACGGTCGTGGGTGGCGATCACCAACGTCGTGCCCAGCCGCTCGCGCAGGTCCCAGAGCAGGTCCAGCAACTCCTTGCCTTGGGCCGCGGCCAGATTCCCCGTGGGCTCATCCGCCACCAGCAGTGGGGGCTGGGTGGCCAGCGCGCGGGCGATCGCCACCCGCTGCTGCTCCCCGCCAGAGAGCTGGCTGGGCCGGTGTTCCAGGCGGTGGCTCAGTCCGACTAGCCCCAGGAGCTCCTCGGCCCGATCCGAGGGTGAGCCATGCCAGTGGCCCGCGTAAAGGGGGACCTCCACGTTCTCCCGCGCGGTGAGCGTGGGGATCAGGTTGAAGGCCTGGAAGACCATGCCGACGGTGCGATTGCGGATTCCAGCTAGCTGGGACTCCCGCATGGACGAGATGTCCGTGCCGTTGAGCAGCACCTGGCCGGTAGAGGGGCTGTCCAATCCGGTGATACAGCCGAGGAGGGTGCTCTTGCCGCTTCCGGACGGACCGGCCAAGGTGACGAACTCCCCCCTTTGGACAGTGAAGTTGACGTCGCGCAGGATCTGCAGGAGCTCACCGCCGAGGGGGAGGGATCGGCCCAGGTGGCGGACCTCAAGCACGGGGGTGACCGGGTCGCTAGGTGCGGGGATGGCGGTCGGTGCGGCCCCGACCTCAGCCATGAGCGGCGTCGACACAAACCGCCCTGGGCGGAAGACCGAACCCAGCTCCGCGACTGGTCTTAGCCGCCTTCCGGTTGTGCACCTCCCATATATTGACGTGATCTTGCTCGCGACCGCCCATCGATCCGCTGAACTCTCGATGCCCCGGGGCGCCAACCTGGTGCTGGTCCACCGCGCCCTGACCCATCTCAACGGAGCGGTCAACTTGGTGGGCCTCACCGACAACCACATGGGTCGAGCCCGGCTCTCTCCCTTGGCGGCCATCCCCGACTGCCTGCGGTTCGGGCTGCGGCCCGTGGTTCATCTCTCGTGTCGAGATCGCAACCAGCTGGGACTCCAGCAGCAGGTCGCCGGAGCATCGGCGCTAGGGGCCGCCGGGGTGCTCGTCGTGCAGGGGGATCGCCGGGGCGGACTTGCCGTCGACTCCGCCATGCGGGCGACCGAAGTACTTCGATTGGTCCCCGAGTGGGCGGCTCCCAACCAGCTGATGCGGGGGGCCGTGGTCAATCCCTTCGCCGATCGCCGCCGCGAGCTGGCCTTGCTGGAGCGCAAGATCGCGTCGGGGGTGGACTTCATTCAGACCCAGATGGTCTTCGACCTGTCCCTCTTTGATGACTTCCTGAGGGAAGCGAGCGCCGTGCTCCCGGCGCAGGTCGGCATCTTCGTCAGCGTGGGGATTCTCCGCGCCGCGCGCAATCTGGAGTTCGTGCTCCGGGCGATCCCCAACTGCCCGGTACCCGAACCGCTCGCCGAGCGGATTCGCCTCGGCGAAGGGGTCAAGGTGGCCAGCGAGCTCGCCGCGGAGATCGGCAGCCGACCGGGGATGCGTCTCCACGTAATCCCGCTCGGAGCTGAGCGCTATGCCCGGGAGGTCGTCGATGCCTTCGACGGCGCGCGCGCCCGAGCCCGCGCCTGAGCCAGGCCCGGTGCCCGCCCAACCTGTCGAACCGGCTTCCGACAGCCAGGAGTTTGCCCTCCCGGCTGAGGCGGGCTTCCTCGGCGACCTGGAGCCGGCCGAGTTCCGGACTCTGGCCCACGCCACGGTGGATCAGATAGCCGACTACCTGGAACGGCTTCCCAGCCTGCCTCCGCTCTCACCGGTCCAGCCGGGAGAGCTGGTCAGATCTCTTCCCGGGGAAGCTCCCCTCCAGGGCGAGCCGATGGACCAGATCTTGCGGGATGTCGACCGGCTACTTCTACCCGGGATCACCCACTGGGCCCATCCTCGATTCTTCGCCTACTTCAGTAGCTCCGGATCTGCCGCCGGAATATTGGGTGAGATGCTCACCGCCGGGCTGAACGTCAACGCCATGCTCTGGCGCACCTCGCCGGCGGCGACCGAGCTTGAAGTTGTCGTCTGCCGGTGGCTGGCCCAGATGATGGGACTGCCGGACCGCTGCGACGGGCACATCAACGACACGGCCTCAACTTCGACGCTGATCGCGCTGGCGGCCGCTCGGGAGGGGCTCGACCAGGACATCCGAAAACGAGGACTCGCGGGGCGCGGGGACCTTCCCCAGATCGTTGTCTACGCCTCCGAGCAGGCTCACTCCTCGGTTGAGAAGGCGGTGATCACCCTGGGGCTCGGTCAGGACGGACTACGCCGTGTCCCGGTCGATTCCGAATACCGGATGGACAGCGTCGCCCTCCGTCGACTGGTGGCCGACGACCTGAGTCGGGGAGTGCTGCCTATGGCGATCGTAGCCACCGTGGGCACCACCGCCACCACCAGCATCGACCCACTCCCGGAGATCGCCGAAGTGAGCAGAGAGTACAAGCTCTGGCTCCATGTCGACGCTGCCTATGGTGGGGCGATGGCGGTGGTGCCGGAATGGCGGGGAGTCCTGGCGGGAGCGGAGCTGGCCGACTCGCTCGTGGTCAACCCTCACAAGTGGCTCTTCACCCAGTTGGACTGCTCGGTCCTCTACACCGCCCGCCCCGAGGTGCTAAAGCGGGCGTTCTCCCTGGTTCCCGAGTACCTGACCACTCCGGAGGCGGGCCGAGAGAGCGGCATCGGGGCTCGCAACCTGATGGACTACGGCGTCTCGCTGGGGCGGAGGATGCGGGCGCTCAAGCTCTGGTTTGTGCTCCGCCACTACGGCCAGGAAGGGCTCGCAGAGCGGATTCGCCAGCACGTCCAGATGGCAAACTGGCTGGCAGACCGGATCAGGCGCACCTCGGGTTGGGAGTTGAGTGCCCCTGTCCCCATGGCCACGGTGTGCTTCCGCCACCTTCAGCCGGGCCGCACCAGCGAGGCTGAGCTGACGGAGCACAATCGCCGGATCATGGCCCGGGTGAACGGGAACGGCGAGGCGTTTATCTCGCACGCGCAGCTGGGCGACCGCCTTGTGCTCCGGGTGGCCGTGGGCAGCATCCGGACCAAACCCTCGGACCTGGCGGCGCTCTGGGATGCGCTGCAGCAGTCGGCCACCGACTAGCCGCTCCCCTCTCCCGCCGCTCAGACCGCGAAGAGACCGTCCAGTCTCCGGTAGCGCTCCCGCCGACGGGCAGGGTTCACTCCCTGACTCACGAGCTGTTCCAGCTTGGCCTCCAGCCGGGGACGGAGCAAGGCGGCGGTGGCGTCCCAATCGGTGTGAGCACCTCCCGGGGGTTCGGGGACGATCTCGTCGGCGATACCCCATTCCAAGAGATTCCCGGCCTCGAGGCGCAGCGCAGCCGCGGCGCTCTGCTTGCGTCCAGCGTCGCGAAAGAGGATCGCCGCCGCTGCCTCCGGGGAGGCCACGGAGAGAAAGGCGTGCTCCAGGATCAGGACCGAGTCCGCCAGCAGGGTGGCCAGCGCACCTCCGCTGCCCCCCTCGCCGATCACCACCGCCAGGTAGGGGGTGGGCAGCGCCAGCTGCGCCTCGAGGGTCTGAGCGATCGCCCAAGCCTGCCCGCGCTCCTCGGCCGCCACTCCAGGATAGGCACCCGGCGTATCGATGAAGCTGAGCACCGGTAGTTGGAGCCGGCCGGCGAGGGCGAATAGTCGCTGCGCTTTCCGGTATCCCTCAGGGTGGGCCATCCCAAAGTTGCGCCTGCCCCGCTCCTCCAGGGTGCGACCCTTCTGATTGGCGACTACCCCGACCCGACGGCCGTTCAGCCGAGCGAGCCCAATCACCATCGCCGCGTCGTCGCCGCCCTGTCGGTCCCCGTGGAGTTCGATGAACTCGTCGAGGCAGCGCTGGATCAGATCCAGGGAGTACGGGCGATCAGGGTGGCGGGCCCCCTCCACCTGAGCCCACGCCGAAGCCTGCTCCTCGACAGTCGCACTGCCATCGCCCTCCAGAGAGCTCATGCGGCGGACTGGGGGACATCTCCAGGTGGAGCTGCCAGCACCCGGAGCAGCCGGGAGAGCACATCACGCATCTGGCGGCGGTCCACCACCTGGTCGATCAGTCCCCGCGCGTGATGGAACTCGCTGGTCTGAAAGCCGGCGGGCAGCTGCTCATAGGTTGCCTGGGTAATCACCCTCGCCCCGGTGAATCCGATCATCGCCTTGGGCTCGGCCAGGATGACGTCGCCCAAGGCGGCGAAACTGGCAATGCTGCCGCCCATGGTCGGGTCGACCAGGATCGAGATGAACGGAAGGTGGCGTTCCGCCAAGTCATGGAGGGCGGAAACGCTCTTGGCCATCTGCATCAGGGAGAAGACTCCCTCCTGCATGCGCGCACCCCCCGACGAGGTGACGCAGATGAAGGGCATCCTGGCTTCGGCACTCGCCTCGATGGCTCGCGCAAGGCGCTCGCCCACGGCCGTGGACAGGCTGCCCCCCAAAAAGCCGAAGTCGAAGGCGGCCAGCCCTACCGGAACAGAACTGATCTCCGCGGAGCCGCTGAGGATGGCGTCAGGCAAGTGCTGCCGTAGCCGAGCCTCGTCCAGCCGGTCCACGTAGGCCCGGGTGTCGAAGAAGCCCAAGCGGTCACGCCCCTCCAGCCCCTCATCCCACACCTTGAAGGTGCCGGGATCGGCGAGCTGGCGGATCCTTTCGTGGGCGCTGATGCGGGCATGGGCACCACAGGCTGGGCAGACATAGAGATTCGCGGCCGCCTCATCCGCTGTCTGCTTGGAGCTGCAGACGGCGCAGACTACCGCCCCGCTCTGCTGGGCCGCTGCTGCCGGGGGCGGAGAGTGGGTGGGGCTCGCCGACATCGATTCCTCCCTCACGAGCTCAGCGCTCCAGCACACCTCCGAAGTCACTCCTGACTCAAGCAGAGTCCCGCAGCACCCCGCAAGGTTACGGCTCGGAGCAGGTTTGCGAGATGAGGCCGTAACCAGACGGACGGTTCGGGCATTGAAGGCGTGTGGGGTTGCCCTGGTACGGCGAGGCTGGCGCCACGGGCGGCAACGGCCGCCAGCCGGGCCCGTCAGGCTGTCGGGTGCTGGGGATCGGCACCGCTGTGCCCGGCTCCCGAGTTTCAAATTCTGAGATCGAGACCTTCCTCGACACCTCCGATGAATGGATCCGGTCCCGTACCGGAATCCGCGAGCGGAGGGTGGCGGAACCAGAACTAACTCTCCTCGAACTTGCCGTCCGCGCCGCCCGAGCGGCGATGAAGGCCGGAGGTGTCGCGCCCGAAGCAATCGATACGGTGATTTGCTCCAGCAGTTCCCCGGACGCCACCTTCCCCTCCCTGGCCTGCCGCCTGCAAGCGGAGCTCGGGTGTCCTCACGGACCTGCCTTCGATCTGCAGGCAGCCTGCTCCGGCGCACTGTATGGGGTCGCCGTGGCTCAGTCGATGATCCAGAGCAGGTTGAGCGGCACGGTCTTGGTAGTGGCCGCGGAGATCTTCAGCCGGGTGCTGGACTGGAACGAACGATCAACGGCCGTCCTCTTCGGAGACGGCGCAGGCGCCTTCGTGATCGGCGACCACGAACAGAAAGGCGCCGAGATCGTCGCCCTCGACCTAGGCGCCGACGGTGGCGGAGCCTGGGCGCTGGACACCGTCCGCTACAACCCGCCCCCGGAGACCACCACCCACCCACTTCCCGAGTACGCCTCCTCCGCCCGAGCTCTCGACCGGGTGGTCCACATGGATGGCCGCGAGGTGTTCCGATTCAGCACCAAGATCTTGGAGAAGACCGTGGTTCGACTAACCGATGCGGCCGGTGTCGAACCGACTCAGATCGCCCTCATCGTTCCCCACCAAGCCAATTCCCGGATCCTGGCCACCGCCGCGGGCCGGCTCGGGATACCCTTTGAGCGCTTCGCCTCCAATGTCGACCGGCTGGGCAACACCTCCTCCGCTTCAATTCCCCTGGCGCTGGCCGAGGCTGATGGACTTGGTCGCTGCCGCGACGGCGACCTGGTTTGTTTGGTAGCCTTCGGAGCCGGCCTGACTTGGGCTGGAGCCCTGTTGCGCTGGCACCCCACCGGGGTGGTCATCGATGACCCCGGCGAACTCGAGCCCAACCGGCAGGAAATGGGAGTGCAAGAGCCCCCCGCGCAGCAGCACACGGAGGTCCCCGGTTGAGCACACCAATGCCGTCCGATCGGCGCCGGGTGGTGGTGACGGGCATGGGGGCGATAACCCCCTTGGCGGTGGGGGTGGTGCCCACCTGGGACGGGCTTCTGGCGGGACGCAACGGTATCGCCAGGGTCCAGAGCTTTGACCCCGAGCCGTACGCCTCCCAGATGGCCGGTGAAGTGCGGGACTTCGACCCGGTCGACTTCATCGACCGCAAGCAGGCCAACCGCACCGCCCGCTTCACGCAATTCGCCCTGGCCGCCACCCAGGAGGCGATTGATCAATCGGGACTGGTGGTAGATGACTCCAACCGGTACGAGGTGGGAGTCATCGTCGGATCGGGCATCGGCGGGCTCAAGGTCACTGAAGAGGCGAGCTACACACTCCGAGATCGGGGACCTAGAAGGCTCAGCCCCTTCACGGTTCCGATGATCCTCGCTGACATCGCAGCGGGCGAGATTGCGATGAAGCTGCAGGCCTGCGGCCCCAACTTTGCCTTGATCTCCGCCTGCGCCACCGGGGCCCATGCCATCGGCGAGGCTGCCGAAATCATTCGCCGGGGCGATGCGGTCGCCTGCGTGGCCGGAGCCAGCGAGGCATCGGTCACCCCGCTGGCGCTAGGGGCATTCGCGGCGATGCGGGCACTTTCCCAGCGCAACGACGACCCCGAGCACGCCAGCCGTCCCTTCGACAAGGGGCGCGATGGATTTGTGGTCGCCGAATCGTGCGGGATTGTGATCCTGGAGGAACTCGACCACGCCCGCCGTCGGGGGGCCCGCATCCTCGCCGAGGTGGTCGGTTATGGGGCCACGGCCGACGCCCACCACCTGACCGCACCTGATCCCAGTGGGCGGGGAGCGCGCTACGCCATGAGGCGGGCACTTGAGAAAGCTGGGGCTGGTCCCGAGGATGTCGACTACATCAATGCTCACGGAACTTCTACCGAGCTCAACGACGCCTCCGAGACCTCGGCCATCAAGCAGGCGCTGGGCGAGCAGCGAGCCCGGCAGATTCCAATCTCATCCACCAAGTCCATGACCGGCCACAGCCTGGGGGGTGCGGGCGCCATCGAGTCGATCTTCTCGGTAATGGCCATTGTTGACGGCCGGGTCCCGCCGACCATCAACTACCAGGATCCCGATCCCGAGTGTGACCTGGACTATGTGATTGAAGGGGCCCGGAGGGTTGACCCTGAGCTGGTGCTGAACAACTCGTTTGGCTTCGGCGGCCACAACGCCTGCCTCGCCTTTCGGCGCTACTCCGACTGAGCCGGGATGTAGCGGACCGCTGACCATGTGCCGACCCCGCTAGGCCCGACGAATGGCCGTCGCGGACGAGCGGAAACCGCCATCCTCGGGTGGCGTGCGCCCGCCCACCCGCCTTGCCCGCGGCCTCGGAGTTGGCGCCGTGGTCACGCTTTCCGGTCTCCTGCTGATTGGCTGCGGAGGCCCCCGTCCGGCTCCGGTCCCATCTCCGAGCCGCTCCGCCGCCCCCTCGCCGAGCCCCTCTCCCAAGGGACCCACCTGCTCCAACCAGACCGTTATGGCCGGGTGGACCATTAAGCAGCTGGCCGAGCAGGTGGTCGCGGTGCCGGTGCAAGAGACGGATGTGAGCGCCGTTCAGGCAGAGGTCGCCCAGGGAGTTGGAGGCATCCTTCTCTTCGGCAGCAACGCCCCGGCGGATCTGGGTTCCCAGTTGAAGAGCGTGGAGGCCAGCGCTCCGGGCGGGATCATCCCACTGGTGATGACCGATGAGGAGGGAGGCGGAGTGCAGCGGATGGCCAATCTGGTCGGGTCACTGCCCTGGGCGCGCCAGATGGGGAGCACCATGACTTCGGCGGAGATCCAGTCCGCGGCAGCGTCCATCGGTCGGGTAATGCTTCAACAGGGGGTCACCATGGACCTCGCTCCGGTAGTTGATATCGATGGCGGGGTCGGTCCCAACGCCACTAACCCCGACGGTTTCCGGTCCTTCAGCTCAAATTCGACCGTGGCCACCAACGACGGACTCGCATTTGCCGAGGGATTGGCAGCTGCCGGCGTGATCCCGGTCGTGAAGCACTTTCCCGGCTTGGGGGAGGCCAGCGGGAATACGGATGACGGTCCCGCCGCCACCCTGCCCGACGCGACGCTGCAGACGGGCGGATTGCTCCCCTTCGAGGCGGCGGTGAACGCGGGACTTCCTGCCGTGATGGTCTCCAATGCCTCCATACCGGGAGTTACCACCCTGCCGGCCAGCCTCTCCCCGGCAGCGATCCAGGGGTTGTTGGTGGGCCAGCTTCACTTCCAGGGGCTGATCCTGACCGACTCGCTGACCGCCCTGGCGATTGCCGACTTGGGACTCAGCGTGGCTCAGGCGACCGTGGAATCAATCGCCGCCGGCGCGGACATGGTGCTGTTCAGTTCGGGCGATCCGGGACAGGTGACCGCGGCGATCGACGCGGCGATGGTGGCTGCCGTGGCGGACGGGCAGATAGCCACGTCCCGGTTGGTGGAGGCAGCGGGTCAGGTCCTCGCGGCCAAGGGGGTCAACCTCTGCTCCCCATCGGGGCCGCGGTGAACGCCGATCCGAGGTCGTCCGAAGCGTCGGCCCCGACTAAGCTGGCGGCACTTGATTGACCGAAGGACCTTCGACACAAAAATCGCCGACCGGGGATGAGTATCGGTCGGTCAATTTGGCGAATTGGGATGAGCGCGCTCCGGCGCATGCGAAATCCGCTGATTACGCGGTAGCCCGATTCTTGGCCGACCCGACTTACCTCAGTGAGGTGGTGCGCTTCGATCGGCCTCGGCTCGGCGATATTCGCGGCCTGCGCGGCGTACACCTGCAGTGCCACATCGGTACCGACACCATCTCACTGGCCCGGCTGGGGGCTCAAATGACCGGCCTGGACTTCTCTCCCGCCGCCATCCGCGAGGCGGGCCGATTGGCCGTGGCGACCGGCGCCGAAGTGGAATTTGTCGAGGCTGATCTCTATGACGCGGTAACCGCTCTAGGCAGGGAGCGATTCGACCTCGTCTACACAGGGATCGGTGCGCTGTGTTGGCTGCCAGCCATCGAGCGCTGGGCTGAGGTGGTTTCGGAGCTGCTCGCCCCGGGCGGCCGACTTTTCCTGCGCGATGGCCATCCGATGCTGTGGGCCGTAGGCACCGCCCGCCCAGATGGGCTCCTGGCGATCGAGCTTCCCTATTTTGAGATACCCGAGCCGATCCTCGACTCCGACCCAGGCACTTACGTGGCTACCGACGTGGTATTCGAGCACGAGGCGGCGTACCAGTGGAACCACGGCCTCGGGGAGATCGTATCCGCGCTTCTGGCTCGAGGTCTGAGGATCACTGGCCTGGCCGAGCACGACAGCGTGCCCTGGGATGCGCTGCCGGGCCAGATGGAGCAGTTGGAAGGCGGGGAATACCGTCTCGCCGACCGCCCCTGGCGGTTGGCCCACAGTTTCACCCTCCAGGCGGAGAAGCACGGGACCGCTTGAGTGGGGCCGGGCGATCAGCGCCCGGTGACGGCCGTTCGATTTAGGGTCCGGCTGGACCGGCCGATTAGGAACTGATCGAAGCGCTGGTTCCCGATCCGCCCCGCCCCGATTGGCGCTAAGACCCAGTCGCACTCGGCGGTCGCCGGGAAGTACATCAGACTCCAAGGCCGGGCGCCAACAGGTCGATCGCGGCTGGGATCGGCGCCCGGGCTGGTCGCCGGAGCTGGAAAGTACCCGGGACGCTGGTCGGGCGACCGGGGCCGACGACCGAACTCCACCAGACCGGGTCCCCGGTGGCGAGTTCGATGAGGTGAATTCAACTCCGGCCCGAACCGACTTTTCCCTGTGCGATCAGGGGCGAATTCCTTCTCTGCTATCCGGGAGTCGCGCACCGGAGGTTGTTTCAGCCTTCGCCGAGGTAGCCACGCGGTCAACGCCGTTCGATTCGGCACGCCTTATCAGCTGAGCGAGAATTCCTTCCATGGCTAGCCCCGTAGTCTTTTCGTGGAGTGCCGGGAAGGATTCCGCATTCGGCCTCTGGACCATGGAACGTGATCCCGAATTCGAGGTCTGTGCTCTGCTCACTACGCTCACCGAGGGCTATTCCCGGGTCAGCATGTCCGGGGTCAGAGAGGAACTCCTGGACCGCCAGGCCCGAGCGCTCGGACTCCCGCTGGTCAAGGTGTGGATACCGCCGAACTGTCCCAACCCGGTGTACGAGGAACGGATGGCCCAGGCGCTGGCCTCCGAGCCCCTCGTCAGCATCCGCCACATCGCCTTCGCCGACCTGTACCTCGAGGACGTGCGGGCCTATCGGGTGGAGCGGCTAGCGGTAGCGGGCAAGGTGGGCCTGTTCCCGCTCTGGGGTCGAGACACCGCAGCCTTGGCCCGGGAGATGATCTCGTCCGGGTTTAGAGCCACCGTCGTGTGCGTCGACTCCCGCGTCTTGCATGCGTCATTCGCCGGCCGGGAGTTCGACGAGAGCCTCCTCGCCGAACTGCCCGCTGGCATCGACCCGTGCGGGGAGCAGGGAGAGTTCCACACTTTCGTTTGGTCCGCTCCCATGTTCTCAAGCTCAGTTCCCTGCCAAAGGGGCGAACTCGTTTCCCGGGACGGTTTTGAATTCTGTGACCTGGTGCCTGTCGACGCCGGGTTTTCGGAGTGACCACTCCCCTCCACCAGGTGGGAGTGTCGGCCCGATATCCCGACGCTTGACCCGGAATCTCGGTTCGAGAATCTCAAGGCTGGTTTTCGCGCCGTCGCCAAATGCTGAGCGTCGCCGGAGCCTCGGGGCACGGGTCCAGCGCGCGCGCGGGGTAAGCGGTAATCGGCTGGAACTTCTCTTCCAAGCCCGCCAAGAGGGCGGTTCGAACTCCAGAATCGCCTAGCCAGGCCACCGTTTTCCCTGAATAAAACCTGAGGCACTCGCCGAGTGACGAGTAGAGTGGCGGCCAGCAGACGAACAGGGTCCGCGCGCGATGGGCCGCGAGCACTGAATGGTCACCCTCCAAGACCTCGGTCCACCGCGGCGCGCCGGGGTGGTACCGGTTGGCTCGAGCACCGCCGGGCGGAGACTGATCGAAGGCGATGATGTCGGTCTTCATCTGACGGAGGAGGTAAGCCCAGTAGCCGGTGCCGGCTCCCATCTCGACTAGGGGCGCCAGGCTTTGCAGTACCTGAAGGAGATGCCTCTCCGGCAGCACGTACGAGTACCCGACCGCCAGCGAAGTGATGTCCGCGCCGTCGCCGATCAGCCGCGCGAGCGTGTCTCGGGAACGAGTCAAGCGGCCCCCCGTCGCCACGTCATCGTTCTCGGCCACGCCCTTGGCGATTCTCATCGTCCGCCTTTCCCGCTGAGAAACTGCATCCGGGCTCGACTCAACTCAGCGCGGGGGGGCGGTGAAGCACCGTGACCAGAACTGCAGCCGAGTAGTCCCCACAGTCCCGAGACGGAGGGACTGGTGCCGTTTAGCCTAAGCAAAGAACTCCCCGCTGAACTGCCCGTCCTTGTGCACGGCCGCGCGCGACCGGTGGAGCGCAGGACCAGTCCGATCCACCATGTCCGGCATCGAAACCTGAGTTGGGGCGGCGATCTCAGCTCCAGACGCGGATCGGAGGCCGATGGCTGGCCAATGAATGAGGGATCAGCGCAGGGGAGGCATCACCTTTCACGGTCACCTCGGAGGTTGACTCAAGCGCTGAGCGGGCCCGCGGACCCCGCCTCGAAAGGCGGTGTGCGGAGGGGTTCCATTAGTTGAACTCCCGCTCGCGGCGGTCGTCCGCTACGAGTTCGAAGGTGGTTCGGAAGTGGCCCTTGGGCGAAGATCTCCCGAGAATCATCAATTCCTTTCGGTACCCCTTAGCGCGGCTGGTCGGGGTCAACTCGAGTTGGGCGCGACCTCCCGGAATGCCACGTCCACAACAGGAGCGCGGAGCCGACCACTAGGCACACCAAGCCAATGCCGAGCCACAGCCCTTGCCCGCTCATGAAGGATCCACCGATCAGGTTCGCGCCCTGGCCTATCCAGACGATTCCCACGAGGCAAAGGACGATGCCGATTAGCCGCCGAGCCCACACAGCCATCCGCTAGCCTCTGCCCCTGTCTGGGCGATTCGAGTTCAGGTGCTGGCGATGCCCAGTGCCTCGGGGAACTGACGCTACCAACCGAATTTACACCAAGAACGAGGCTTGGCTGGGCGCCGATCGGCTTTTGTGGTGCCCGCAGCAGGACTCGAACCTGCAACCTTGGGATTAAGAGTCCCCTGCTCTAACCAGTTGAGCCATGCGGGCTGACCCACCTGGTGAGTTTACCCGGTGGCCGAGATCAGAGAACCGGCGGCGCCCAGGAACACGCCTGATCCAAAAGGAGCCTGGCCTCGGGTGGGACTTTCAGGTCACATCGAGTCATGGCCAAGGGAATCGCTCAACCGTTTCGGCCGTGAAGGATTCGGTCGTCGAGTGGACGCGGCCCCCCGGTTGCACGAGGAAGCTCAGCTTGAAAGTGCTTCCCACACCGGGCAGGCTCTCCAGAGTAAGCCGACCCCCATGTGCCTCCACTACTCGCCGCGCAACCGCAAGCCCCAATCCGGTTCCGGGAGTGCTAGTCGCGCGCGCTTCGGGTAGGCGGTGGAATTCGGAGAATACGGCGGACTGATCGCCGGGGGCTATACCCGGCCCTTGGTCCGACACCTCAACCACAGCTAAGGCTCCAGCTTGTCGCACAGAGAGGCGAATCGGGCCAGGTGGGGTCCCGTACTTGAGCGCGTTGTCGACAAGATTCGAGATCGCTCTACCCAGCAATTCGGGGTGCCCGTCGATCGACGGGATGTCTCGCTCCGCCGCGACTTCGATTTCGAGACCTCGAGCGGAAGCGAGGTCCTGGTAGATCTCCACTACATCGTCGACCAGCCGGTCCAATTTCACCGAGGACCAGGAGGGGCGCGTGAGATCTAGGCGCCGTGCGCGGCTCAAATCGCTGAGACCCTGAACCAACCCGGTGAGCCGAGCTAGCGAGCGGCCCTGGCGAGAGATCGCGATTCGGAGTTCCGTCGGACTTCTGGCGGCAAGCTGCGTCATGGACTCCAACGACTCCTGGGCCAAGAGGAGGGGTCCTCGAAGCTCGTGAACCAGCACGGGGAGGGTGAGAGAGTCGGGGGCTGAGTCGCCCATGGGAGCCATGGCTCGAATCACCAGGGCCGTCCAACCGAGCGCCGCCTTCAGCGGCACGACCTCGACCTCCAGCAGGTGATCCGATCCGGTCGTGTCTCCGTGGGATGTGCGCCGCACCCCGCGGTGCACCGCGTCTCGGCGAGCCTCCTCCAAACTCGAGTTCCAGATGTAGCCCCGATCATCTACCAGCGAGGAAAGCTGGGCCGAGTCTCGAAACGTAGGATTCGAGTAGGCTAGTCGGCCGGAGTAGTCGAACACGGCCACCCCGGCGAGCGAGCCCCAAATGATTTCGCTCGCGACATCGGATGCGGCTACCGCGGGCGCTGTCGCCCCGGCCCGCCAAGTCCTCGTCAAGGTGAGACTTCGAATTTGTAGCCGACCCCTCGCACGGTATGGACGAAGCGGGGTCGGGCGCTGCTGTCGCCGAGCAGTCGCCGCAGCTCGATCACGGCGTTATCCACAGCTCGGTTGTAAATGTCGGAGTTGATTCCCCACACTTGGTACACGAGCTGCTCCTTCCGAAGCACCCTGCCTGGCTGGCTGGCCAAGGCGTGCAGGAGCGTGAATTGACGGCGAGGTAGCTGAATTAGCTTTCCATCCACGGTGCATGTCCAGGTGGCGACATCGATCGTCAATCCACCAGCGTCGATCCGGGTGGCAACTGTTCCCCGCCGCTGCATCAAGCGACGCACCGCGGCTCGCAGCACGCCGGGGTCCTCTTCCTTGCCCACGTAGACGTCGGCCCCGACGGAGTACCCCGACACCTTGTCCAACGAGTCGCTCTTCGCGCTTAGCAGCACCACCGGCACCTCGTTTCCAGACTCGCGCAGGGCGCGCAGCACCTCAAACCCGGACACCTCGGGCATGGCGTAGTCGAGGACCACGCAGTCCGGACTCCGGCTGCCAATGAGGCGGAGCGCTTCGCGCCCTCCTCCCGCGCAGGCTACTTCGTACCCGTCGGCGGCCAAAAGGTCGGACAGCGCCCGGCGGCTGTCGGAATCGTCGTCGACCACGAGTAACTCGACGCGCCCGCCAAGTCCCACTTCCCACCCTCCAGACGTCCCCTCACAGAATAGTTGATGGCGCTCCGGATAGGTCAATCAGTGCGAGTTCCGTGTGCAATCGGTGCAGACCGCGTGCTCCGACCGGGCGATGCCCAGGCGGCCCACAGTCGAGACTCGGTTCCTGTGGGTCCGGGGGCGGGCCCGGGAGGAGGGCGATTTCGTGGAGGAGTCTGAGTTTGCGCGCTGGGTGAGCCCGCTCCGGCAAGGTGAGCCGGCGGCAGTCTCGTGGATGTTCGACAAATTCAAGGCCGACGTCGAACGGTGTTTCGGACACCGTCCGCCGGAGGATCGAGCGGATCTGGTCCAGGACGTATTCGCCGTAGCCATCACCAGGCTGCACACATTTCAGGGGGAGCAGGAGGCAAGTCTGCGCGCGTGGCTGCGCAGCATCGCGTTTCATCGCTGGCACCACCGCTGGGAGGCCGACCAGGTTCGAGCCCGATATGCGGGGCCGTCGGTCGAGGTGTTGTTGGAGATGCATCCGAGTCACGACGCCTTCCGAGATCGTGGGCCCGACCCCGCCAGTGCTGTGTGTCGGGCAGAGGCGGTGGGGTGGATCTTGTCCAGGCTGACTCCGGGTCAGGCGCGTGTAGTCCACGCGCACCTCATCGAAGGCCGTACCACCCAGGAGATCGCCGCTACCTGGGGAGTCCCGCGGGAGCGGGTGCGCGGACTGTACAAGCGGGCCATCTCCAAGCTGCGCACCATCGACTGCGCGGAGTGGCTTCGCGAGGCCGCCTGAAGCCAAATGCCCAAGAGTAGAACCCACAGTCTGTTGAGATCGCCGGACTTCATAAGTTACGACAGAGTCACTAAACCAAGTTGCCCATTGCGGGGATCAATCGGAGCAGAATCGACGCCATCGGCGTGGGGACGCCGATGTCGCCCCGCTGGGGACGGGGGCGCCAGGGAGGGGGATAGCCGGTGAGACGGCGAGCAGCGGTGACTCTAGGGTTCGTAACCTTCTGCGCAGCCTTGGCTGGCTTTCTCTTCCTAGGCTTGGAGGCCCAGGCCGGCGAGGTGAGAGTGCTTGCTGCAAGTCGAAGCATTCCTGCGGGCCAGGTATTGCGCGCCACCACCGCCGACCTGAGTTCCGGAGGCTCGCTGGTTCATCTGACCTTGACCGCGCAAAGCGACGTGATACCGGAGCGGGATTTCCGTGAGGTTCAGGGCGCCGTAGCCCTTGTGACCATCCCGGCCGGTGCACTGATCCTCCGCCACGACCTTGCCTTCGGCTCGGGGGCCTCGCTGCGGCAGCTGAGCCTTAGCCTTGCCTACCTTCCTCAGGGCTTGAGCGCTGGTGACCGAGTGGACCTCTTTGCCGTCTCGGGTTCGCAGGCGGGCAGCGTGGCACCGTCGGCGGACCTTTGCGGCGATTCGGTGGCGGCTGGTTGCGTTGTGCCGCTGGCGCAGGCGGTAGCAGTGATAGCCGCCGATCCGGCCGCACGGTCGGTCACCATCTCGGTGACGCCAGCGCAAGTCGCGCCGTGGCTCCTTCTAGATGCGACCGAACCGATCTGGGCAGTGCCTGCGGGCGCGGTCAGCTGCGAAGGCACGGAACAATCCATTTCCAACCCGTATCAAGCACTGCTCGCCATCCGTCGTGGAACGGCCGCGAAAACTTGCTCTCGGGTAGTTTCGACCACTGGATTCGGGTAGGACGATGCTGCCCCGCCGGATACGCCCGAGAACGAAGCCCACACACCTTATCGACGGCGACCCCGACAGCCGGTCGCTGGAGCGTGTCCGTGGCAGTGTGCTGGGGGTAACGGGAGCGACCGGAGCTCCCGGGCGGACCTTCCTCGCCATAAATCTAGCTCTGTCGTTGCGTGTTGCAGGGATGAGCGTGGCCCTGGTAGACGCCGACCCACACCTCGGGGCGGTGGCAGTCCAACTCGACCTAGCTGAGGATCGCTCCTTGGTCTACCTCGCGCACGAATCCGCGCTTCATACTGTCGATGACGAGTTGGTTTCCCGGCACCTCCAGACCTCCTTTGGCCTGGACGTACTGACCGGACGCACGGTCGCCGGCTTGGACGAGCTTGTCCCGGGTTCTCTCCTGAGCGATGTGGTCAGGCTCCTTCGCCTCCACTACGACGCGGTGGTGCTTGACGTAGGAGCACTCGATTGTTTGGCCGCGCAATCCACAGCCCTCATGTGTCAGATGTTGGTTTGGGTCGTAGTGCCCACCAAGCTGGGGACCGACCTGTTGGATCGGACACTTTCCGGACCATTTACGAGCCCGGTGCGGCCGCGCCCAAGCTTGGCAGTGGTAAACCGGCTCGGGAACGCTGCCCTTCGGGAAGTCGACAGCTCGCTGCGCCGTCGATATGGAATGGCTGTTGCTGCTGCCATCCCAGACAACTCACGGGCTTGCACGGACGCTGAAAATCAGGCGAGACCCGCTGCCCTCGGAGGGCCGCTATCGCGTCCCCTCCTACGCTGCGCGCACGTCGTCGGACTCGCGCTCGCGCGGTTAGCCGAGGACCCGGCGCACGCCGTCGGCGAAGTCCGGTCGCAATTCGACGCGCAACTACACAGCGAGGGTGCACTATGAGCCCTTTGCAGCGAGCCGTTATCGCCGGCGAGAGCTCGGACCAAGAGATTGCAGAAGCACGCGTGCTGACGCGAGTGCAGATGGGGATCACCGAGCAGCTCTCGATGCGCGCGGACTCTCGGATTCGGTACGAAGACCGGTCATGGATCGAGCCATTGGTGATGCAGGAGGTCGAGCGGTACCACGCGCAGGCCCCCCACGATGGAGAGCCGGTACTCGACCGCGACAGCTACGCAGCCCTGCGGCGCAGCGTGCTCTTCCGGGTGACGCCATTGGGGCCGCTGACCGAGTTGTTGGCGGACCCGCTCGTGGAGGAGGTGATTGTCAATGGGCCCCACGAGGTATTGGTTCTTCGCGATGGCGTCCAAGAGACTGCCGGTGTGGAGTTCGGCTCCGAAGAGGAACTCCTGCAAACCGTGAGGCAGATGCTCGGAAACGGCTCGTCGCGGTTGGATCGGGGAAGTCCCATGGTGACTGCCACCCTCGAGGACGGGTCTCGACTCAACGCCGTTCTGCCGCCAGTCGCGATGCCGATGGCAGTGACGATTCGGCGCCATCAACTCACACGGTTCGGACAACTCGCCGACCTTGCTCTCGCCAACACCATGCCCTGGGAGCTTGTGCCGCTGTTTCAAGCCGCCGTCCTAGCGCGGCTTAACTTTGTCGTGTCGGGGGGGACAGGAACTGGAAAGACAACCATGCTGCGATTACTAATCCGCGAAGTCCCGAGCACCGAACGCATCATCACGATCGAAGATCAGCGAGAGCTTCACGTCAGGGTGGCAGCCGGTGGTCGGCCGAACACGATTTCACTTGAGGCGCGCGAGGCAAATACCGAGGGAAGCGGGGAGATCACAATCCAGCAGCTTGTGCGGAACTCACTGCGGCAGCGCCCGGACCGTATTTTTGTCGGCGAGTCACGAGGGCCGGAGGCACTCGATGTGATAGACGCGATGGGCACCGGTCACGATGGCAGCGGGACGACTCTGCACGCCAACAGCGTAAGGGACGCGTTGACCCGGTTGGCGGCGCTTGTGCGGCGGCATCAGGCGCAGATACGTGCCGATCCGGCGGTGGTTTCTCGCGAAATAGCCGCGAAGGTTGACATGGTGGTGCACTTGGCTCGGTTCCGCGGAGCGGAGGGTAGAGATCGGCGGGTAGTCGCCGCCCTTGGGATGGTAACTGGACAAGTGGAGGGAGAGATCCCCGTGGTCGAGGAGCTTTGTCGCTACGACCGTGCTCGCGGCGATTGGCGGTGGTCGATCAGTCGTTTGGACGACCTGCCGGTCAAGATCGCCGATAAATTTGAGGTTGCCGGCGTAGATCTGGGTAAGGTCGTACCCTCCGTGGGGGGCGCATCGGTCCGGCGGCGCTAGACAGTGTCCGAAGACTTCGTCGCGATTGCATTTTTTGGAGCAATCGCGGCTGGCTGGAGCGTTCATCTCATGGTCGCGCCGGGGTCGTGGCACGAGAGACTGCGCGGAGACCAGTCGCGGCGCGGATGGCGGCGTGTCCGGAGAGGACTGGATGCGCGCCTCCCGTGCCTCGCCAGTGCCCTTGTTTCGGGTGTACTGGCTTACGGGGCTCTGGGGCTGATCGCCCCCGCCCTAGTCATCGCCGCGCTGGGATGGAGCGCAACCGCGGCCTTGCGGAGGTGGCGTGACGGTCGCCGGGCCGCACGGCTGGGCGCGGCCCTACTCGGCGCGGTCGACCTCATGGCCCAATTGCTTCCCGCCGGGCATAGCACGAGACAGTCACTGGTCGTTTTGGCCGACAGTGGTCCGGCTGAACTTCGGGGGGAAATCGCACAGATCGTTTCGCGGGTCAATGACATTCCGCTCGACGAGGCTTTGATCGAAGCTCAAGAGCGGATGCAGCAGCCGCTTTTCACCCTGATCGCGGCGGCGCTAATCGTAGGTAATCGTTCAGGAGGTCGTCTGGCGCCCCTACTCCAGGAGTTGAGCAGGGCCGCCCACCAGCTTGACGCGGTACAGGGACAGCTTCGCGCAGAGCAATCCCAGGGCCGGCTGGGCGCCCTAGTTATTGCGGTAATGCCGATTGGGCTGCTGGCCCTCGTGCACTTGGTAAACCCGGAGTACCTCGCGCCGTATAAGACAGTCGGCGGTGAGCTCCTGTTGGGAAGTCTCGTAGCCGTGATCGCTCTCGGATACCTTTGGATGGTACGGATTCTGCGTCTTGCCCAACCAGACGTGTTGACGGTCGCACCCGACGGTCGGCGCGATGGATTTGAGCTTAGATCTCGGCCATACAGTGCTCCACGTCGCTCCCCAGTTCCTACGGAAGTCGCGACGGGGGGTGGACGCCACGATGGTGAGGATCTGGAGTCGTGACGTGATGCCACCATCAGCTTGGCCTCTTCAAATCGTACTCAGCGCGGTTGCCTTGGCGACCTCCGCTGCTGTTCTCGTGGCCATCTGGCCCCGCCCCCCGACCGTCGACGAGTGGCTTGGGCGCAGGGCGCTGCGTCGTGACACCGCTCAGCGGAGTCGACGTGTTGGTGGCGTGGGGTGGCTATTCGCTGGTGCCCGTGGGCTAGCGGTTAGGTTGTACGGACGTCTACCGTCGGCTTATCGCGCAGCACTGTCGGGCCTACTCCAGAGAGAAGGTCTGGGGACGGAACCGGAAACGCTCTTCTCGGCAACACTGCTTCTGACGGTCATCGCGGCGGTAGTTCTGCTGGCAATGGTGGGTGATGGTCTCGTACCTCTCGGGATTGCCCTGTTGGCGGTGGTCGCGGCACCCCTGGCGGTGGTGGCCCGGGTGGTGCACCGGGCTAACTGTCGCCGAAGAGCGATTATGGACCAACTTCCGCTCTTGGTCGACTTGATGGCGCTCGAGCAAGGCGGCGGAGGCGTCGGAGCTCGAACCGCAATTGAATTAGTGGTGAACCGCCTGAACGGCGAGGCGGCGATGCTGCTCCGCACTTGCCTCACGTCCTCAGCGATGGCTGGTACCCCGCAGTTGGACCGCCAGCTGGAGCGGGCGGCCCAGCAGCTAGCCATTCCAGCGCTTTCGGCGCTGGCCGCCGTGGTGCGCATTCAGCGCGAGGAAGGCGTGTCGTCCGCCTCACCGCTTGGCCAGCTCGCTAGGGTCCTACGAGACCGACAAAGGGACGACTTGCTGAGCCGTGGTCGAAAAGCGCTTGTAACGATGCTGCTTCCCGTTGCGGTCTGCATTCTGCTGCCCTTCGTGATCATCATCCTTTACCCTGCGCTCGCGCGCCTTTCCGCGGCGTTTTCATGAGGGGGCGTCGACAAGAGGGCCAAGCGATGGTTGAGATAGCCCTCGGCGTGACGATCTTCTTGGGAGCTAGCCTCGGGGCAGTCCAATTGGCCATCTCGGCGCTCTCCGCAGAAGGAGCACAGAGTGCTGCACTGGTAGGAGCCCGCGCAGCGTCCGGGGCACCAGTACCCGGGGATCCCATGGCGAAGCTCGCCGAGGGTCAGTCAGCCGCCGAGACCTCGCTCAAGAGCGTGATCTTGGATTTGGCGCGGATCGAGGATTGCACGAGCGATACTGCTTCCGGGGGCGCGTGTGGCTTGCCCACAACTTGCACCAGGTATGTCGAGGATCGACCGGAAGCGAACACTCTTCAGCACTGTCCAGCAGCGAGGTCATTCTTGTCCGGAAGTGCTTCGCTAGGGCCCTCGCCCGCCAATCTGGACGGGAGTCAAAATCCCGCTTGCCATACGACAGATTGCTTCGGGGTGTCGGTTTCGATGGCACCGTGCGCCCGGACGGTGCCCCCTGGGAAATTATACGTTTGCCTGGCCTACACCGACTGGCCAGCCACTGCCGTGGACGTCTGGATCAGAGGAGCTCTCCGTTCCGTAGTCCCGATCGCCAGTTCGGTGGGGATCGATGCCCTCCCGGTGAGCGTGCAGTTACGGCTCCAGGTAGAGGCGCTCACCAGTTGAGTCACCGACCACGGCGAGCCGGTCAAGCGCTGGTGGAACTCGCGGTTGTGCTCCCGATTGTGGTACTGGTGGGCTGCGGGGCAGTCGCGATCGTGGAGCTGGCACGGACCCAGATGGCGATGGACGAAGCAGGCAGCGCCGCGGCGCTCGTCGGTGCTCGGGCGGCAGACGCGAGCCAGGCGTGCTCGGCTGCCCACGAAGAGCTGGCTACCGTCCTGGCGGAGAGCGACGGTTTGCTCCCAGTCCACCTGGCCGACCAGCTGCACGGCGGCTGTGCCGGACCTCTGCCTGACAGTGGTTCCATGCCCGCAAGTCTCGGTGCTGGCTCGTACATGCTGTGGTTCGGCTTCGGGGGCACCCGCGACACCTTTTGCAGAGTTGGGTCCAGCCCCGGTGCAGGGGTACCGACGGACGGCGATGTGGTGGCCACGGTTGTTTACCGCCCTAACCTGGAGTGGATCCCTCTGATCGGATCATGGCTGTCTCCCCGGCTAACCGCCAGTGCATCGGACAAAGTGGACCCATTTCGGAGCCGTAACCCGCGGGTCGATTCCACTGGCGACAACTGCTGAATTCGCTGTGGACACGCTACGGGGCTCCAAAACGCAGAGGGGCCAAATTCTGCCGCTCTTCGGCCTCCTGCTGGCCCTTCTTCTTTTGCCGGTCGCGGGCCTTACGGTCGACGGTGGAGTGCTGATATCTCGGCACGCGACCTTGATTGGGGAGGCTCAAGCAGCCGCCGAAGCGGGAGCTCAAGCCATTGACGTGACCGCCCTCCAAGCACGTGGCACCTTTCAACTTTGCGCCGTGCCCGACGGTGGAGCGACATGCGGGAACGGAGTCGGCACGGTTGGCGAAGTGATCTCCGAAGTCCTCGCGGCAACTTCCCCGAACCTGCCTCCAATGTGCAGAGATGACGGCCTCGCGGCTCTCTCGCTGGCGCCCAACGAGGGGGCGGGATGCGTATTTGACGTGGTGTCAAATTGTGCGTCGGTCGGTTCGACTGGGTCCTCGGTAGGGTCGGCGCCGGACGGGGTCAACGTGATCGCCTGGCAGACTGTGTCGCTTCCGCTGCCAGTCTTTCCGGGGTGGACGAGCGTCCGACTCACCGCTTCCGCGACTGCTTGGATGGAGCATGGTTTCGCGGCACCGAGCTCGAGTCCTACTGTCGGAGGGGTGGCATGTTAGGGAGCGATAAGTCGGACGATCGGTCGGCTCTCTCGAGCGTAGCTGAGGACTGGGAATTTGTTGCGTTACCTCCTCCTCCCGAGATCTCTCAGAGTGGACACGATGCCTCCCTACCGTGGGCTCCTTCTGCACCTTCTGGAGTGAGATCCCAGCTGGCGCGCCATCCGCTGCTCGTCATCGCCGACTCAGCAGTACCCCTGCAAGGCCAAAGCGCTTCGCGGTCACATCGCGGTTCGATACTTACGGAATCGCTGGCCGGGCTGCGACGACACGTCCGCGCTCCGTCTTGGACCCGCAGTAGCCCTGAAACGGCTACCGTACTGCCCGGTCGGCGCGGCGACCCGCTGGTCGTGGTCGTGGCAGGAGGACGCGGAGGCGTTGGTCGTACCACTCTCGCCGCGGAACTCGCTACCGCATTGGCGGGGAACGGAGTTCACGCAACGCGTCGCGTACTCCTGGTAGATGCGGATCGATTTCGTCCAGACCTAGACGTGAAACTTGGCATCGCCGACCTAGAGGCCGATCGGTACCCTGGGGCCAGAACCGATCGCGTACTGCTGCAGTTGCCGGAGTTGGCAGATCGACGCCTCAATCTCGATTCGATTTTGTGGGTCAACCCGCTGTCGGGGGTCCGAGCATTGCTGGCACCGACGCAGTCGAAAGACTTCGGTCGGGAACACCTGGACTACTTGTACACGTATATCCTGGCTCCCGAGTTCGACGCAATCGTGGTCGACGCCGGTCCGGCGATCGACCTTTCAACCCAGGAGGTAGGGGGCCCGGGGTCGTTCTGGTTGACGTTGGCGCGCTCGGTTCTAGTGCCTCTTCGCCCAACGCTGTCTCATGCTCGCTCGGCCTGTGTGGAGTTACATCTCTTCCAACGGATGGGTGTACCCATACAGCGCTGCCGACTGGTGATGGGGGTGGCCCGCTCGGAGTCATCGAGTGCGGACAAGTGCCAACGGCTCCTCAGTGACTTCGTGGTGATCCGGTGGCCGTGGGTGCCCGACGCCGCCTATAAAGCAACAAATGACCTTCGCCCGCTCGCGGACATTGACCGCGGACTGGGGCAGAGTATCCAGTCGCTGGTTGCCGACGTGACCGACTCTCAAAGAAGGGGAGGGTGATTTGCCTCGGGTCATACGCTGGCGACCTCTTGAGAGGGGGAGGATATCCGGGCGGACTCGAGGAGTCGACGAAACAACTGAGCGCGTGCGGCAGCTTGTCGATGGCCTTGAGCGGGCGGTCATTTCTAAAAGCGACCTAGAGTTGTCGAGTTATTTGGTGACTCCCGCGCTGGGCTTCGCGCTGGCCCGCACTTCCATGATGAGATCGGCCGGCTCCGTGTGGTTGCCAGCCCGGGCCGGATTGCGGTGGACCATCAGCGATAGAGCCCCGGAGGGGCCGGGCCGCTTTTGGATCAGGTTGCGATTTGAGGATCGCACGGTGTTGCGCTCCGGTTCCGCGACCTACTCTGCAGCGGCGATCACCCACGAGGTCGAGGTCGAGCTGGATACCACTTCAGCACCTTGGCGCCTGTGCCAAGCGTATGAGCATTTCGTGGAGTGAACCCCGGCGACTGTCCCTCTCGCTCCAACCGTCGGGCGAGCGTCGGTTCCTGGAGGTCTTCCAAATGCCGAGGAGGGGATATCAGGGAAGCAGGCGCCCTCGCCATGAGGCCCGGATCGCCCAGGTGCGATCGTGAGCGCAGCGACGTAGATCGAGGTACCCTTACTTAAAGAGCATCTGCCCACGTAGCCCAAAACCGAGCAAACGATCTGGCCAACTTGATGGCCATCGGCCCCTCTTCCATGGACGGCCCGAGGGGGCAAGGCCTGCGCAGCGCTCGTGCGCATGTTGGATCAAGCCTCGTGTCTGAGCAGAGCCAGGAAGGCGGCTGGGGAGTGGATCGGCAAGGTCTGGTCGAGCCCGAGAAGATGGCGGTCGCCCGAAACAAGGACGGCGTGGGCCGCCACCGCCAGGGCGATGAGGTAGTCGTCACCCGGGTCAGGCGACCGAACCAACGGCGGCTCGGTCGGGTCATCGACCACCCACGCGTTGCGCTCCACCAATCTGGCTGCCGCGGTAGCATCGCTGGCGGGAATACGGCGACGAATCTTGGGATAGGCAAGAGCTCGCCGCAGCTCGGCCAGGAGAAGAGGAGAGGCAACCAGGTCATAGGCACCGTCCAGCCCGGCCCGTAAAACCTTCGCCGGCGACCCGTCCGATGCCAGCAGCGCCGAGATGATGACATTGGGGTCGAGGATCGCCCGCACGGATCAGCGCTTGGCGCGCCGCGTTTGGTGTTGCGACTCGACGGCCAGCTCCATCGCCTTTCCCTCCTTGAGGTTGTTGCGAGCCCACAGCCGGTCGAGGATATCCAGGCCCAGGTCGTGCCGGATCGCCGCCTCGATCACCGCGCTATCGCCCTGTCCAGTGCGGGCTGCGCGCACCCTTACCGCACGCAGCACGTCTTCGTCGATGGTGAGAGTTGTACGGGTCTTTGACATATTGGCATCATAGCATCATTATGCGCAGGTGCCCAGAATTGAACTTCACGGAGGTCGCCACTACCGGGTCAACTTCGCGGTGCCGACCACTGGCAAGTGGACCTAGGGGGGTTGTCTGACATACTCGGATGGCGGTAAGTCGACCCGTCGGTTCGAGGATCCCTCATCTCATGACCCCACCCAAGCTCTTCCGGGGCGAGCTGATTCGCTTAGCTGCGCCGCGCGCCGAAGACGCGGACCTCTTTTCGAGATGGAGCGAAGATGCTGAGTACCGGCGTCTGGCCGACACCGATGCGCCGCGACCACTTCCGGCGGACTACTTCAGCGAGCGCGACCAGGTCGCTGAGCCATCACCGGGCACCTATGAGTTCCGCCTCAGAACGATCGAGGCGGATCGGTTGGTGGGGTTCGTCGCGCTCTTCAATATTGACTGGCCCAACAGCCACGGTTGGGTCGCGGTAGGGATCGGGGATCCTGCGGATCGGGGCAAAGGATTCGGCAGGGAGGCGGTGAGCCTGGTGCTTCGCTTCGCATATCACGAGCTGGGTCTGCGCCGGGTGAGTCTCGACGTTATCGCGGACAATCTGCCCGCTATCGCTCTCTATCGCAGCCTTGGATTCCGGGAGGAGGGCCGGCTGCGCGAGCGCGTATACCGGGACGGAGTCACCTCCGACCTGATCTACATGGGTTTACTGCGGCGCGAATGGGAGGAGCTTCGAGGAGGCGCCCGGATGGCGACCGGTCAGGGGTAGCCGGCAAATGCAACAGTCCCCTCCGCCTTCCCCTCCGGACCCCAGCAGTTGGCTGCCCTGGACCCGGCGCAGTCAGATGCGGGCGTCGGACGCAGATCGGGAGCAGGCGGTCGCCGAGCTCAAAGAACACCACGTCCAGGGCCGGCTCACCTCGGACGAACTTAGCGACCGGTCGCAGCTGGCGTTCGCGGCCAAGACGACGGGTGATCTGAACGAACTGCTGTCGGATCTTCCGGGCCAGCCCCGAGGGATGATGGTGCCCTGGAACGGTGCCAGAAGTCTCACGAGTCGGAGTCCCTTTCCGGGACTCGGCTACCTTGGGTTCTGGCCCCGCGCGGGAGCTCTCTTTGCGGACACCATGCTGTTGAGCGCGGCGATCGAACTCACCCGACCGCTGCTTTACTTCCCCGGTCGGGCCGAGGTGCTGGGCATCTCGCCCCTAGCCTACTTCGTGGTGGCCTGGGCCACCACCGGAAGAACGGTCGGGCTGTGGCTGGTGGGGGGCCGGGTGGTTCGCCAAGAAGATGGCGGGCGGTTGGGATTTGGCCGGAGTCTGATCCGATTGGTTGGCTACCTAGTGGACACCGCGACCGCGTTCGTGGGCTTCGCCTGGACCGCGGTCGATCGTCGCAAACAGGGGTGGCACGACAAGATGGCCGGGAGCTACGTGGTCCGAAGGCTGAGTTGATCCCAGCCCCGGAGGATCGGCCCCGGCGTGGGGTTGCTCGTCGGGCAGCCACACGAGGCCAAATCGTCGCGAGATCCGGTGGAGCGCGGCCAGAAACGGCAGGCCGAACACCAGAACCATGAGTGCGTTGCCGCCGGCTCTGAACCCGTCGTACCCGGCCGAGGTCACCAGGTAGTACTTGGCGAAGTGCAGCATGGCGACTCCGGGACTGAGCGAGGGACTCCATCCGATCTGGGGTGAGGATTGGAAGAAAGTCCAGTTCCAGATGTCCATCACGGCGCCGAATCCGAAGCCGCTCAAAATGCCCACCCCGACCAGCAACAGGACGTCGCGCCGCCGCGGTTTTCGATTCGCGAATGGCAGCCCTACCAGCCCGGCAAATGCTCCGACCCAGCCGACCGCGAAAATCTGATAGGGCACCCACGGTCCGATCCCTCCGGTCACCAAGGCGGACACCAGCAGGGAGCACGCTCCCAGCAAAAACCCGAACTCGGGCCCCAGGGCGTAGCCACCACAGAGCACCAAAAGGAAGATCGGACTAAAGCCGCCGATTCCCGTCACCAAGGCGGCCCGGAGTCCGGCGTCCACGGCGCTTAGGGCAGCGAGCAGCGCCAACTGGCGGGAGTCCATCCTCCTGGTCCCGACCTCGAGCCCAAGAAGTCCCAAAGTAGCGCCGAGCCCGATCGCCAGCGCCGGGGTTGCGGCCGGTAGACCGAGCCCGCTGAACGGCCACAGGAAGAGGCCGACCCCCAGGGCGGAGATGAGCAGTAGGATCATGCCGCCCGCTCGCCCGGCTCCCGGAGGTGGCCCGAGTCCAGTTCGAGCACCCGGTCCCCGAGCTGGCGGGCGAACTGGCTATCGCTGGTGGCGACCAATATGGCGGCGCCCTCGGTCGCGAGCCGCTCCAAGATCCGTAGAAGCAGTACCCGAGAGGTTTGGTCGGCGCCTCTGGTCGGCTCGTCGAGGAAGACCATTTCCGGCGAGCCGACCAGGACGGCGGCCAATGCCGCCCGCTGTCTCTGCCCGGTGCTGAGATCCCGAGGATCGAAGCTGGCCACGTCGGTGAGCTGGAGCTCCTCCAGAACCGGTCCCGGGCGGCACTCCAGCCTGAGCCATCGAATCGTCTGGCTCACCTCCTCCACCAAGCTGGCCTGATGGAGGACGCTCCCAGCCTCCTGGGGAAGATAGGCGCGACGGCCCGGGCGGCGATTCACTGACCCGGAGAGGGGCGGGAGCAATCCGGCGACGGTGCGAAGCAGGGTGGTCTTGCCGCTCCCGTTGATCCCCGTCAAACAGAGTACCTCCCCCTGCCGACACTCGAGATCGATCCCGGTGGCCACTGCCTGCTGGTGGCCCACGCTGAGGTCCCGCAGCTGCCATGCCGGTGAGCCGACCGGTCTAGCAGTGCCCCGGGGGAGTGTGCCCGGCCCGGACTTCGCAGGTGCCTCGGCGAGCAGTGAGCCGTGGCTGAGCTCCAGTCGCTGCGATCCGGTCGAATCAACCCTCCAGGGTCGGTGTTCGGCCACGACCACGGCCAGACCACGGCCGGCCAGGGCCTGACATTCGCGTCTCAGCGAATCAGCCCCGGAGTCGTCCAGCTGGGAGGTCGGCTCATCCAGCACCAGTATTCGGGGCCGCATGGCGAGGGACGCCGCCAGCGCCACCCGCTGCCTCTGGCCGCCCGAGAGCGTGGCGATCCACCGATCGGCGAGGTTAAGGATGCCCATTGCGCGGAGGGCGTCTTCCACCCGGTCCCCGATCTCCGCCGCCGGCAGTCCCAGGTTCTCAGGGCCGAAGGCGACCTCGCGGCGGACGGTGGCCATGACGAACTGGGATTCAGGCTCCTGGAACACCATCGCTACCTCCCGGGACAGTCGTCTGGTGCTGGTCGTTCGCAGGTCGTGGCCCAGGATCCAGGCCCTCCCCCGCACCTGCCCGCCATGGAAGTGGGGGACCAGCCCGTTGAGGCTGCGGAGCAAGGTGGTTTTGCCGCTGCCGGAGGGACCTCCAAGGATCGTCAATCCCCGCTCGAGCGGAAAACTGATCTGGTCCAGCGCCGGTACCTTGGTCTCGGGGTACCGGTAGCAGAAATCTTGGAAGAGGGCTAATTCGCTCAAGGCACCAGGGCTGGCGCGAAGAGCGCCAGGCAGCAGAGCATCGGCCACCAGGTCAACTGGGGCAGGATGAGACTTGGGTAGGGCTGCCAGCTCGGCACCTGGGCAAGGACGAGGGCAAGGAGAAATCCGGCCATTGCCGCCAGTGAGGTAGCGGTGATGACTACGTCGCGGATTCTGAACTTCGATGGGCGCAGCGAGGTACGGGGACCAGAGCCGAAGGCCCGCGCCTCCATCGCTTCCGCGAGCAGGACCGAACCCTCGATGGTAGTGAGCACCGACGGCACGACCACGGCCGTCCAGGAACGCATGCCCCGCGGGCGCCAACCTCGCATTTGCTGGGTCTCTCGAACCGCGACGAAGCTGCGACCGAGGCGCGGGACCAGCGTGATGGCCGCGCCCAGCGCCGCCCCCGTCCGAGAGAGTCCAGCCGGGAGCGAGTCCACCAGCCGATGCGGCTCGACCACCAGGGAGAGGCTGATTCCGGCGAGGATGCAGGCGGCCAGGCCCAGGGCTAGGTCCAACCCGTAGGCGGCGCCCTCCAACGTCAATGGACCCCCGAAAGCGGGCACCCAGCCCGGCAAGTTCAGCAACACGGTCCGCCCGGTATGGCTGAGCAGGAAGTTGAACACCACCGTCAGCAAGGCAGCGATCGCGACCGCCCACAGCGCGGGGCGCACTCTGGTCCCCACCCTCCGATGCACCAGCAGCACCGCCAGCGCTGCTCCCAGAGTGAGGACCCGGAGGATCGGGTCCTCACTCCCCAGGCTGAGCAGCAGCACGGCGGCGACCCAGACCGCCAGGGGGCGCGGATTCATCAGGTCAGAACTTCGGAGGCCGAGGCGGCGGCGGCGGGGTTCCCGCGCTGGGGACAAACCGCCATCCCAATGCCTGATGTGAGTTCAGAGTAATGTCACTGATTCCGGTTGAGGCCAGTTTCCACTTGCCCGCTCCGGACCACACGAAGAGTGCCCAGTAGGGTTTGCCCGTACCGAAGCAGTCCGTGTAGGACTTGGGGTCGCTGTCGATTTGGCAGACGGCGTCGCCAAAGCTGAAGTGCTGAGTGGCGAATTCGATCTTGCTCCGACGCAAGGCGGTCTCTCCTTTGATGCTGGGGCCGGTGAAGCCGACGCAGCGGTCCACCACGTGGTGGCTCCCCGTCTCCACCACCACCTCCACGGATTTGCCCGAGCCCGTGCACGTCGCAGTCGGCGTGGAGCTGCTTCCGCCGCCCTCACCGCAGGCCGAGATCAGTAGACCAAGGGCGACCGTGGCCAGTGCTGCGCTGGCCCACTGAGACGATCTCATCGTCTCTACCTCCTGGCGGCAGTTCTGTCCCGTGACGCCAGAGGTGGACCTGCCGCCGAAGGCCGACCTTCCCGTTGCGCGCGGGGGTGCTTCGATCCCTCGGGGCCGGTCTCCTGGCTCGCGGATCAGCGCCTCTCGCCGCCTTCCCGGGACTCTCCCAGTGGCTCGCTGGCTCGGGCTCCCCGCTCACAGTTGCGCGACAGCTCCGGAATTGGGGCGACCCCGCACCGGATTCCCATTCGCCCATCGGGCTATTCGATTGTCAACTGAATAGTAGGGGCAGGTCGCCCGGATGGGAAGTGCCCAGGTGGGCGCCGGCCGGACCCCGAGATCGCCGGTGCGATCAGTCTCCGCATCTCTCGGCCGGATCGTGACGCTCTGAGTGGCCCGGGTGGGCCGGATCCACCCCCCTCAAGGCGAGCTGACCCTGGGGCACCGTGCGGTCGGTGGCCGAGCAGGTCGCCCCAAGACTCTGCCGGCCCTAGCCTCGCAACGGGCCCCGATTGACCGCGACCGGCAGCTGCCGACCCAACCGCCTGGCGAACCCGACCAACCCGGCGCAGACCGCAGCCCAGAGCAGCCAAAGTCCCGGTCGGAGGAGAGAGCCCACCACCAATCCTCCGATGGATGGGCCGACCAGGAGTCCAACTCCCCAGGAGAGGTTGAAGGCGGCCATGTACCGGCCGCGCATGGCGGCCGGGGCCAGGTCGGCGACTAACGGACCGATGGTGGCACTGAGCAGGCATTCCCCCAGTCCAAAGCAGACCGCGAACGCCCCCAGCAGCAGGCTGGCCGTCAGCCCGTGGGTGAGACTGGCAACCTCACCGATCAACCAACTGACCATCCAGGCGGCCGCGCTGAGCGCGAGTGTCTGGGAGCGGTCCAGTTCCCTCACCGCCCGGCTGATCGGCAGCTGGGCGACCACAATGAAGGCGGTGTTGGCGGCCAGAACCACCCCCAAGGCAAGAGTGGGCACCCCGAGGAACACTCGGGCGTAAAGGGGGACGGAGCTCTCGAGCTGGGCATACGTCGACAGGACCACCACCGCGTTGAAGGCGATCAGCGCCATGAATGTTCGATCCCGCAGGACCAGCCGGTAGCTTGACTTCTCTGCGCTACCACCGAGATGCCTCCCGGTTGGGACCAGGCCGACGACCAACGCACCGAACACCAGGAAGCTGACGGCATCAATCAGATAAATGGTGGTGAAACTGGACGGGCGCGAGGTCGAGACGACCAGCCCCCCGATAACCGCCCCAATCCCAATACCCAAGTTGGTGGCTGCGTATTGCAGGGAGGCAGCCGACGAACGCTGGGAGCGAGTGGTCACGGCCGCTATCAGGGATGCCATCGCCGGATAGAAGCAGCCGAGCCCGGCGCCGATCAGCAGCATTGCCACACCGGCTTCGGGCGCCGTCGAGGCGAACCCGAACCAGAAATAACCGAGGGCCTGCAAGGTCAGGCCGCCGACCATCATCGTGCGCGGTCCCAGCCCATCGATCAGAGTGCCGCCGACGGTGCCCGCCAGGAGGGAGGCCAGCGCCGAGGCCGAGATGATCACTCCCACTTCGGGGATGGGCAGTCCCCGCACCAGGTGCAGGTAGATCGAGCCAAACGGTAGAACGAAGCCGTTGCCCACCGCGGAAATCGCGACCCCGAGGATCACCATCCACACGCCGGTGGGCAATTCAGGTTTGAGGCTGTGCAGGTAGCCGGTGGGGGCACGGGGGCCGGTCACGGTCGGCTCGACCCCCGGAGGGGAAGGGGACTTGCCTCCCTCTGGCCGGGACTTGGACCAGGGGTCAGGGACACTGACTGAGTGACCTCATGAGCAGAAAATCCACTAGGGGCCCGCGCTGCCAGCGGATCAAGTGGCTGATGACTCCGCCGCGACCTTGGCTATCCTGAACTACTCATGCCCCTTCGCGAAGACCTGCGCAACGTCGCGATCGTCGCCCACGTCGACCATGGCAAGACCACGCTGGTCAACGCCATGCTCCTGCAGACGGGGTCCTTCCGGGCAAATCAGGAGATCACCGACCGGGTTCTGGACTCTGGTGACCTGGAGCGCGAGAAGGGAATTACCATCCTGGCCAAACACACTGCGGTGCAGTACGGCCCGACCAAGATCACCATCGTCGACACCCCAGGGCACGCGGACTTCGGTGGCGAGGTGGAACGGGGTCTGGCCATGGTGGACGGAGTCCTGCTGCTGGTGGACGCATCCGAGGGCCCGTTGCCGCAGACCAGGTTTGTGCTGCGCAAGACGCTGGAGGCCCGGCTGGCGGTGGTGGTGGTGGTCAACAAGGTTGACCGCCCCGATGCCCGCATCGACGAGGTCGTCCGGGAGATCGAGGACCTGTTCCTCGATCTCGGCGCGGATGAGGAGCAGATCGTCTTTCCCGTCCTCTACGCCAATGCCAGAGCCGGGTGGGCGAGTACCGATCGAGCGGTCCCCGGCACCGATTTGGTTCCGCTGTTCGACGCCATCGTCCACAGCATCCCGGCCCCGTCGTACGAAACCGGGCACAAGCTGCAGGCGTTGGTCACCAACCTCGACGCCTCCGCCTACGTGGGCCGATTAGCCATCTGCCGGGTCCACAACGGGACTTTGCGCCGGGGGGAGAGCGTGGCCTGGTGTCGGGTCGACGGCTCGGTGGAACGCGCCAAGATCACCGAACTCTATGCGTCCCGAGCACTGGACCGGGTTGAAGTTGAATCCGCCGGTCCCGGGGAGATCGTCGCGGTGGCCGGTTTCTCCGACATCTCGATCGGGGACACCCTGGCGGACGCCGAGGACCCTCATCCCCTCCCCGCGATCCTGGTCGACGAGCCGAGTCTCGCCACCACCATCGGCATCAACACCTCTCCCCTATCCGGGGACGACGGCAGCAAGCTGACCGCTCGGATGATCAAGAATCGGCTGGACGCGGAGCTGGTCGGGAATGTCTCCCTGCGGGTGCTGCCGACGCCGAGACCTGACACCTGGGAAGTGCAAGGTCGCGGTGAGCTGCAACTGGCGGTGCTGGTCGAGACCATGCGGAGAGAGGGATTCGAGCTCACCGTTGGCAAGCCGCAGGTGGTAACCAGAGAGATCGACGGCAAGCTCCACGAGCCGATGGAGAGGGTCGCGATCGACGTTCCCGAGGACTATGTCGGAGTGGTCACCCAGCTGCTGGCGCTGCGCCAGGGTCGGCTGGAGGAGATCGTCAACCACGGTACCGGCTGGGTGCGAATGGACTACCGAGTACCTTCTCGAGGATTGGTGGGATTTCGCACGGAATTTCTTGTGGAGACGCGCGGGACCGGGGTGCTCCACAACGTATTCGACGGTTGGGAACCGTGGCATGGCGCGCTCAAAACCCGCCGCAATGGTTCGATGGTGGCGGACCGACGGGGGATGTCGACCACCGAGGCGTTGATGTCGCTGCAGGAGCGCGGCACGATGTTGATCGGACCGGGCACGCAGGTGTATGAGGGCATGGTGGTCGGAGAGAACGCGCGCCTTGACGAGATGGATGTCAACCCCACCAAGGAGAAACAGAAGACCAACATCCGTTCCTCGACCCAGGAAGAATTGGAGCGACTCACGCCGTTTCTCCAGTTTTCGTTGGAGCAAGCGTTGGAATTCATCGGCGAAGACGAGTGTGTCGAGGTGACGCCCAAGGTCGTGCGGTTGCGCAAGATGATCCTGGATCAGAGCCTTCGCGCACGCCAGCACCGGGTATCACGCCGCGACGCTCGCGGCTAGGATTCGGGCCGACGGTATCTAAAGTGGGCCTGGAGACCGGGCGAGGTCGGGGTCGGCGCGGCCGGCTATCGGCGACTTGATACGCCTCGACCAAAGGGGGCGGAGCGGCCGAAGTGCCCGGGGGCGCCGTGGAGTCGATGAGGTATTGGCCGCACGCCCATCCCTTCCGCTAGCCTGAGGCGGTGAGCCACTCCGCCCGCGAGAGTGAGTTGCACACCCCGCTGCTTTGGCTGCGGAACTGGCACCCTGAAGACCGCGCGCCATTCGCCGCGCTAAACGCCGATCCCGCGGTGATGGAGCACTTCCCGGCACCGCTTTCACCGCCCGAGAGCGACATCCTGGTCGACGGGATCACGGCGCATTGGGAGGCTCAGGGGTTTGGGCTGTGGGTGGTGGAGATCAGCGTAACCGGCGAATTTGCTGGGTTTGTGGGGCTTAGCCAGGTCAACTTCCGCGCCCACTTCACGCCCGCCGTCGAGGTGGGATGGCGCTTGGCCAGGCGGTTCTGGCACCAAGGCTTCGCCACCGAAGCTGCCCAGGTCGCACTAACCCGCGGCTTCCACGACCTCGAACTGGCCGAGATAGTTTCGTTCACCACCGAGTCGAATGTGCGCTCGCGGCGGGTCATGGAGCGTCTGGGGATGCACCAGAACGCGGCGGACGACTTTCGTCATCCGAACCTGCCTGCCGACCATCCCTTGAGTCCGCACGTCCTGTACCGACTGACCCGGAGCGAGTGGTCGGCTGCCGGAGCCTCCGATCCGCCATCCCTCCCGGCGGGGTCAGTCCGCACGGTCCGCCCCAGCCTCAGCTCCGAGCCAGGTCACGTCCAATCCTTGACCGCCGGCTGACGAGCCTGCCCGCCTGCACCGGGATGGCGTGTGGGTGGCGCCCCGTCGGCAGGTGCAGAGCCTCCACCATGACCCTAATCGGGGCGGAGAGCGGTACTGTCTGGGGCGAGAATGCGACTGAGCCGGTTTTCGCGGGCGCCCCGGGAGGGGGACCAATGACGCAATTCGCCTTCGATGACCAGGTGGCGGGCCAAGCCATGGCGGTGGCCGAAGCCTTGAGCTCGGGCGAGGTGCCCGCGCTCGACCGGGACCGCCCGCTGCTTTTGGCCGGGATCGGCACCTCCTTGCATGCCTGCCGCGTGGCCGCCTACTGGGTTGCTGAACTCTCGGGGGGACGGCTTCGGCCGACAGCACTCGAGGCGCATGAGTTCGCGCTCCATGGTCAGCTCCGCCCGGATGATCAACTGGTGGTAGTGAGCCACCGGGGCACGAAGCGCTTTCCCAATGAGCTGCTATCTCAGGCAACGGCGGTGGGGGCAACCACGGTGCTGGTCACCGGGTGGGGCAATCCGAGCCCCAGCGGCGAATTCGTGCTGCGCACCTGTCCGGACGAGCGCGCCGGCACCCATTCGGTCTCATACCTCACCGCCCTCGCCGTTCTCGGTCGGTTGGTAGCGCGCCTGCTTGGCTCCGAGGCGGACCCGTTTGCGCTGGCCCTGGCCAGCGTCCCGTCCGTGATCGCGGAGACGCTCGAGTATCCGGTCCCGACCGAGGCGGCCGAGCGGCTGGCCCACCGGGAGCCGATTGTGGTGACCGGCTTCGGGATAGATGCGATCACCGCCGAGGAGGCCGCGCTCAAGCTCAAGGAGGGTACGTACATCTTCGCTGAGGGGATGTCCGAGGAATTCGCCCTGCACGGGACTCCCGCGGTCTTTGACCGCCGGATGGCTGCCGTGCTGATCACCCCTGGCCGGGACGATGGCGGGCGCCTCCAGGAGTTGCGCGGCCTGCTTCAAGAGCTTGGACTCGATGTCCTGACCCTTGGTGACGAGGGAGCGGACCTGCGCTTCGCCAAGGTGAATTACCTGCTCCGCCCGCTGGTCGCGATCGTGCCGCTGCAGCGGCTGGTAGGCGAGCTTGCCCGGCTCAAAGGCTCCAACCCTGACTCGATCCGCGCTGATCAGCCGCCTTGGTCGATGGCAGTCCCCAAGATTCACCTCTGAGTCGAGGACGAGTCCCCAGCTGGTGAGTCTTCGAGAAAATGGCTCGGGCAGGGCCGGGGTAGTCGAGGCGCCCATCCCCTACTCGGCAGGCGACCCGTCCCTTTGCCGCGACAGTTTCCTAGGGGCCAGTTCCGGTGACTCTCCCGTCCCGCAGGCGACTGATACGATCCCCAATTAGCTGAGCAGAGAGGCGGTGAGCTCTCCCCGGGTGGTACCTGGTGCGGATCGGGGATGGCGCCGGAGCAGTTCTTCTGGGTGCGTCTGCGCGGGGGTGAACCATGCGGCTGGGCAAGATCTTTCAGCCCTTCCGGGCGGCGCTGTCCCATCGGGACCTCCGGCTACTTCTCTCGGGGGAGGCCATCTCGGCGACTGGGTCTTGGGCCTACAACGTCGCCCTCGCAGTCTATGTGTTCGAGCGCACCCATTCGGCGATCGCCGTGTCGGCGGTTTTCCTGGTGCGCTTCGTGCCGGCCATGTTCCTCTCGCCGTATGGGGGAATCGTCGCCGAGCGATTGGAGCGGGTGCGGCTGCTGATCACCTGCGACCTGGTGCTCATGGCGGTGCAGGTTCTGCTCTGCGTAGTGGTTCTGGTTCACACCCCGATCGCCGTGATCCTGGTCCTGGCCGGGATCGCCGCCATCTGTGCTCAGCCCTACGCCCCGGCGGTGGCCGCCATGATCCCCCAGTTGGCGGGAGAGGACGACCTGGCGGCCGCCAACGCTGTCAATGGCACGATCGACAACCTGGTGATCATCTTGGGGCCGGCAGTCGGCGCCCTGCTGCTCCTGGCGGGCTCGGCGGCGGCGGTCTTCGCCATCAACGCCGCCAGTTTTCTGGTGGCGGGGCTGCTGGTCAGCCGGCTTCGCGCCCGCTCTCATCCCAGCGACGTCAGCGAGGGTGGCTCCGCCGGAGTACTGCGTCAAGTGTGGATGGGATTCACTGCGATCCGCGAGTCCTCGGTGGTGTTCACCCTGGTCAGCTTCAGTGTTCTGGCCAGCTTCGTCTACGGCACCGATACCGTGCTGTTCGTCTACATCAGCAAGCTGCAGCTGGGCACCGGGGCCACCGGCTTCGGCTATCTGATGGCGGCCATGGGGGTCGGAGGAATCCTGGCGGCGCTGGTGGTCAACCAGCTGGCCGCTCGGCCGCGCCTGGGTCTGATCATTACCATGGGGATGGTGGTGTACTGCGTGCCCACCGCTCTCATCCTCCTGGTTCATGCCCCGACGGTGGGCTTCCTGTTGGAGGTCGTGCGAGGAGCCGGCACCTTGGTGGTGGATGTGCTGGCGGTGACCGCCATGCAGCGCTCGGTTGCCCCCACCATGGTGGCCCGCGTGTTCGGGGTCTTTTTCGCGCTGGCCCTAGGCGCGATCTCCCTCGGCTCGGTCCTGGGGGCGGCCGCGATCAGCACTCTCGGGTTGCGCGGGAGCCTGCTGCTGGCGGGACTGGGGATCCCCGGCCTGGCCTGCTGCGCCTATCCCTGGCTCCATCGCATGGACCGTACGGCACTGCGGCGGGTGGCCGAGCTGGCGCCGCGGATCAAGATTCTCGAGCAGTTGGGGATCTTCGCCGCCGGCTCGCGGGCCGCCCTGGAACGACTGGCTGCTGCTTGCGTCGAGACGACTGTTCCGGCGGGCGAGGTGATCATCCGGGAAGGGGACCCGGCGGACGCCTTCTACGTCCTGCTCAACGGCGAGGTAGCGGTCTCGGCCCAAGGTGAAGCCCAACGCTCCCGGCGACTGCGGGAGATGGGCCCCGGCACCTACTTCGGAGAGATCGGGCTGCTGGCGAAAGTTCCCCGGACCGCCACCGTCGAGGCGCTGGAACCGTGCACCCTTTATCGCATCGCCGGCCAGGACTTCATCGACGCCCTCACCACCAGTTCTCCCAGCGGGGGGTTGCTGGAGGGTGCCAAGACCCGTTTGGCCCAATCCCACCCCTCATACGCCCCCACCTTCCTGGGCGACACCCAAGCTGCTGCCGAGAGCTAGCCGAGCCGAAGCGCCGGAGGCGCGGCGGGCTGGGCCCCCACGGGGAATGCTCGACGCAACTCCCCGCGGTCTCGGCTACCGGCCCACCGCGCAGCTCCGCTCAGTGACCTGTCGGCAATCCTCTGGGCTTGCCGGTCGGGTGGTTGGTCGGGAGGCCACTGGGCTTGCCGGTCGGGTGGTTGGTCGGAAGTCCGCTCGGCTTGCCCGTCGGGTGCGAAGTTGGCAGGCCGCTTGGACCACCCTTCGCGTGCAGGACGCGCTCTTGCTGGCCATGCTGCTTGGCGAAGGCACTGACGCACTGCCCCACGTTCTGCTTCGCGGTGGCGGAGCTGCTCGGGGTAGCGCTGGGCCCGTACTCAGCCTTGCAGGTAGTCACGGCCTGAACCACAGCCTGACCCCAGTTCACGGGATTGGCGCTGCCGGTGGCGATCGCGGCCGCGGTACCACCGCCCACCGAGACGGCGGCGACGGTGAGTCCGATGGCGGCTTTGGCCGACAGGCCGGCCGCGAATTGGGGCAAGAACGACATCTGAGCACCTCCGGAGAGGAAAGCAGCGTGGTAGCGGGCGGCCTCGGGCAGCGGACTAACACCCTGATGGGCAGCCGCCTTCTGCTTGAGCTCCCGCTCGAGCAGGTGGTCGAGGCCGGATTCGGTACTGCTTTCCATTGGACTAACTGCCAGAAGAGACGCGCTTCCCCGCTGGACTAACCATTTCGCCTTGCGACCGTCTCCCCTCCAGCCTTCCTCGGAGCCGGGCCTTTCCGGCCGCGAGCCGAGAGGCGACCGTCGCCTCGGGCACGCCCATGGCGGCCGCTATCTCCCGATTGCTGTAGCCGTGGAGATGGCGGAGTACCAGCACCGCAGCCTGCTTGGTCGGCAGCGCCCGCAGTTCCTTGAGCAGATCGATCGCGTCAGAGGTCGGCTCTCCACCCTGGGAGTGGGGCCGGCCTAGCCGGCGGATCAGCTCCCCCGCCTCACGGAGTCGCTCGCGCCGACGCCACGAGAAGGCCGTATTGAGGGCAATCCGATACAACCACGCTTCTGCCGGTGCCGCCTGGTTCCAACGCCCCCAGCCTCGAAAGGCCCGCATGAAGGCGTCCTGGGCGCAGTCTTCGGCGGCCGCGGGATCCCTCAGCAGAACCACCAAGGTCGCGTATATCCGCGGGTAGTTGGCTTGGTAGAGCCGGTCGAAATCGTCCTTCGATCCGGGTCGGTAGGCCTGCTGTTGCACGGTGGTCAGTATTGACCAGGTGGAGTCAGAGTCATCCCTTGTGAGCGGATCCGTGTCACCCACGTGCCGGTGGGTGAGGCTGGGCGCGAGGGTCGGCTCTCCCGGCGCCTTTGTCGCGGCCGCGGGAGGGTTGCCGATTGGGCCGGCAAAAATACCGACAGGCCGAGCCGCACCCGACCGGCTGGCAGATCACTGGCTGGGCTCCACCGCAGCCGGGAGGGTCACGGTGTGATCAGGCGGTTTAGGGTCGGTCGTGCCTCAGCGCCTGGCCCGGTCAGGAGCTCTTTTGGGTCGCGGACCTACCAACCGGCAGCGTTGGGGAGAGTGACTCGACCGGGTCCCGGCGGCTGTCTGTGCCTCAGGGGTAGTTGACGGGGCTGCCGAGGCCGGTGACCAGATCGTAGCCAGCACCGGCGGTGCAGTCGGTCCCGCAGCTGCCATTGCTCCCGCTGGCGATGTCGCGGAGATTGGTTCGGTACCCGCCGCCGTAGATTGCGGCAGCGCCCTCGAGGGCTATCGCCCCGGCCGCTCTCCCCGCAGCTAGGATGCCTGCCCAGTTGGGCGCGCCGACGCTGGTGCCTCCCAGGGTGAACCACCCATGCTGGCCCTGGTACTTAGTGCTGTCGTATACCGAAACCCCAGTGTTCGGGTTGGCGTCGAAGGAGACATCCGGCACGCCCCTTCGGCCGCCGGTGAGACCACCGATGGTGCTGGCCCCGAACACCGGTCCGGAATAGGAAGATTGGTCTCCGGGGAGGGCTTCCGTGCTGGAGATTCCGCCGCCAGACCCCGACCAGGCGCTTTCGCCAGTGAACCCCGCGCAGGAGGTGCCGGCGCAGCCGTTGAGGGTTGTCCCGCCGACCGCGATCACCTTGGGTGATGCAGATGGGTACTCGGTCCCGTGCCCGCTGTCGCCTGACGACACAGTGTAGAAGGTGCCTACCTGGGCCATCACCGAGTCATAGGCGGTCTCCCCGCTGAACTCCCCCGCGCCCCAGCTCATGGAGACCTCGGTGGCGCCGATGCCGTTGGCATAGCTGACCGCGCTGAAGAGGTTGCTGATCGAGGCAGACGCAGCCTCCACCAGCACGATCTTGGCGCCCGGCGCCTCTGCGTGCGCCCACTCGACGTCGAGCGACTCCTCGAGCACCCAACCACTATTGACGCTCGGGGTGCCCTGGGGATCGGCCTGGAAAAGGCAGGGGCCATTCGAATTCACGGAGCTGCACGCCGAGACCTGAGGGTACCCATATTCGGCGTTCCAGGCATTGAGGTCGGTGAGCACGTGGGGGTCGTGGTAGGCGTCCACGATGGCAATCACCTGCCCCGTGCCCGCTTTAGAAGAGGCGGCGAGCCCGGATAGCTTGTAGACGCTTTGAACCTGGCTCGGGGGGAGACCGCTCGGTCTACTGGCTGCCAGCTTCGGACTCCCGTCCGGGAGTTGGCCGATCTGCTTGACTCGGAAAGGCGGGGCAGCGTTATGGCCCTGCGGGTAAGGAGATTGGGCAAGAGCAGGCGCCGCCCCGGACACACCCAGGAGAAACGCGCCTGCCGCGAGACTCGAGACCACCGCACGAAGACGCGTCACCCCTGCCTCCTGAAAGCGACCCGCACCGGGGAGCACCCATTGAACCCCCGCCAAAGCCCGGTGTCAACCGGTTTTGGCCCCAGGACTCGCCCAACGGAGCTGAGGAAGGGATGGTCCCCGATCCGCCCGACCCGAGCTCGGAGGCGGTTCCTCCCCGCCTTCCGAGCGCGGAGCGTGGCGGGCCTTTCCTCGAGTACCAGTGGGTCGCCCTTCAATTGCCCTCGGGGCATCTGCGCCAGAGTCTTCACTCCGGCGGAAGTGGATCACGGTGAAGGTAGGATTCGGGACTCCGAGTGCCTGGCCAAGAGTCGGGTTCCGCACCCCAACCCTCCTGTTTCAGGTCAGTCGCTGCGGCTGAGCCAGGGGATCGGCTACTCCCTGGCGGACGACCCGGACTCCTGGAATCCGGGTGCATTGCGCCCTAAAGGTGTGGAGTGGCTGCCGCCGCCGGCAGTTCTGACGGGTGCGCGGCACGCATGTGCGCACCCACGATGTCCCGCATCGACACGATGCCGACCAACTGTCCCTGCTCGTCGACAGCGAGCAGGTGGCGGAAGTGGCCCTTGATCATCTCTTGGGCGGCGGTGTCGAGGTCCCAGTTCGTGGCCGCTGTCCGCGCCTCGAAGGTCATGCACGCCTCCACCTGGGTTGCCTCGGGGTCGCGCCCCTCGGCGACCGCTCGCATCACGTCGCGCTCGGTGATGATGCCCGGCCCAGGGATGCGTTCGTCGACCACCACCGCGGCGCCCACGCGGCGCTGCAACATCAGGCGAGCGGTCTCAGCGACCGTGACGGCGGTCCCGACCAAAAGCAGGTCTGTGGACATCGCATCTTTGACGAGCACGGATCCCTCCCCTTAGAGCATACCACCGCCGAAGGCCATCGGATCACGGCGACGGGCACGGTCGATAGTCTTTTCCGTGACCGCAGTTCGATGACCACTTTGTCGGAAATTGTCGCCTTCCGGTCCCAGCAGGGCCGCAGCGGAGGGGGTGGCTGGGGTGAAGGCGTTGATCCACCTGAACCAGAAGCCTCGAGGCCGGGGAAGGCCAATGGGCGGCTTCAAGGACGGTTTCTGCCATCATCCGGCGGGCGCTCGTCGCTGAGGGCATGGCTCTATCGGATCGCCACTAACCGGTGCCTCAACTCCATCCGTGATACCAAACGCCGCGCCCCACCCGCCCCAGTTCCGCCGTTCGAGCCGCCCGAACCCTCCCGGCGAGGAGAGGTCACCTGGCTGCAGCCCTACCCTGACGCCTGGCTCGACTGGGTACCCGACCCGGCACCAGGACCCTCGGCCCGTTACCAGGCCCGTGAGGCCGTCCGGCTGGCGTTCGTCGCCGCCTTGCAGCGGCTCCCGCCACGCCAGACGGCGGTGGTGGTTCTCTGCGATGTGCTCGACTTCTCCCTCGCCGAGGTAGCAACCATGCTGGAGGCGACACCGGCGGCGGTCAAGGGCTTGCTACAACGAGCCCGAGCGTCCCTCGAGCGCCAGCATCTCACCGGAGCGGACCCCGCCCCCGTGCCCGGCTCAACCTCCGAGGTCGACTTGGCGCAACGCTTTGCCGATGCCTTCAGCTCCGATGACGTCGACACCTTGGTGGCACTGCTCACCGACGACGCGTGGCTCGCCATGCCGCCTGCCCCTCATGAGTACCACGGCGCCGAGGCGATTACCAGGTTCCTGCGGGCGAGCACGGCGGGGCGAGCGGGGGCGCGCCTCGGGCTCGCCTCCACCCGGGCCAACGCCCAGCCCGCCTTCGTCTGCTATCTCGGACAACCAGACGACCCTGCCGCCCAGCGGTCCGGCCTGGTCGTCCTCACCCTCTCGGGAGACCGGATCGCCGCCATCACTCGGTTTCTCGATCCCGAGCTGCCTTCGATCTTCGGCTTCGGGAACGCCCTGGCTGGGACCGGGGGCGGGTAACACGTCACGACCAGCCACCTGCTCCTATCAGCTCACCTGCCGCCGGGACCCCGGCGGCCTGGGCACGCATCCAAGGGGCGGTCACCGGGATAGCACCGGGGGAAGGCGTTCTTCCAATTCAGTTGCCGATGGAAGACGCGCTCCGCCACTGGTGCATCGGCTCTCATCGGCGAGACCGTCCCTGTCCCTTCACGGGCAGTGAGCGCGCGCAGTCGACCCCTCGCTGAACCCATGCGGCGAGCTGCCGCTTGTTCCGAAGGTACTCAGGGGCAACTCGCACCCACCCTCGCATCCTCCGGCCGCTCATGACCGCCGCATCGGCCTTGGTAAAGGCAAGGAGCCCGTCAGTGTCGGCCGGGTCCACGCGGACCAGAACCCCTCCCTGGCCGCTAGCGGCGACGGCCATGCTCCCGCCGACCATAAACGCCAGCCCCCCGAACATCGGCTGCTCACTCACGCCCGACTCGCCGCCGAGCAGTTCCCGGATGCGATGGGCCAGATCGTCGTCGTATGCCATCAGCGAGGATCGTAAGCCCTGCATGCCGCAGGCGGCCCCAACAGCCAAGTAGCCGACCGGGCGGGAGTGTCGGGAACTGTCATCGTCGGCGCCTGCCCACGAGAGCCAGGTCCCGTCTTGCCAGCCCGCGTTTTTCACATGACCAACCCGCTCCGGTAACGCCGCAGGTCACAGCGCCCGTCCGCGGCCGAGTGTCCCGCATACGCCGCCCGGTGAAAATTCCCGCACAGGACTGTCAGATGAGGAGTTTAAGGTACGGCTCCGGCTGATCTTGCCGCCGAGGCGATGGCCAGCCTCCACGTTGTTCCCTGGCGGGTCGGGCCCGACAAACCGCCGCTTGTGGGACTTCCGACCCTCGGTACTGCAGAGGGCAGGGGACCGCGTTCCTCATGTGGTTTTGCAGTGTAAATACCAGCACTGAGCAGGACCGCGTCCACGGGCGTGAGGATGGCCGCCAGTGACGTTTAGGACGCCCCGTCGAGGTCAGCTCAGTAGGGGGCAGTCAGGTGTAGTGTGTCCCGGCCGGCGTCTCCCTAGCAGCATTCCGGCCAACACAGGTCCCCCGATCAAAGGACCCTCTGGACCCATGCCGACGGCCCGCCTTCTCGCATTCGTTCTAACGGCCTCAGGCGGGGCGCTCCTGTCGGCTCGCGAATAGCACGGGCCAGCGTTTCTTCGACGCCCATCTGAACATCATTGACCCCGATTTCCGCTCATCGCCAACGACGGCTACCTTCCGCCGTCCTTCACCGTCGCTGACTGCCAGCGCTGTACTGTGCCCTTCGGCGTCGCCGGCGGTACGGTGGTGTCGGGATCGTTCCAGGGTTTCGCCCTGGCCGCCCCACAGGTGGAGTCGATCACCTCCACACTGCCCTGACCACGCCCACCCCACTCGTTGACCAGAGGAGATCACATGTCGCAGCAGGACTACGCCATCCACTACCAGCCGCTGTTCACAGCCCTGCAGACAATGGACGTCCAGGCCCTGATCGACCAGGTCGAGGACCCCTGGTACAACCAGACGCTGATCCAGGTCGGCGAGGTCCTGGTGCGCCTCGGGGTGATGCAGGGCGAGTTCCACTGGCACACCCACGACGAGCAAGACGAGTTCTTCTTCGTCCTCGACGGGCTGTTCCGCATCGAGCTTGAGGGCGCCGAGACAGTCGAGCTCGGGCCCCGGAAGGCGTTCACCGTGCCCGCCGGGATGGCGCACCGGCCGGTCGTGCCGGTCCGCAGCGCCGTCTTGATGATCGAAAAGGCAGGCGTCATCGCCACTGGCGACAACGGCCCCCGGGAGAGAGGATCAGAGCGACCTTGAAGGACACACTGCGACCCGGACTAACCGGGAGGCTGGAGTGCGTGGTGCCGGCGGAACGCACCGTGCCACGCCTGCCGCCCGAGACCGATGAGTTCAGCGCACTGCCCGAGGTGCTCGCGACCGGCTATCTGGAGGGGATCGTCGAGTGGACGTGCATGCGCGCCCTAGCCGGGCACCTCGATGACGGCGAGGCCACCCTTGGCGTGCACATCGACATCAGCCATCATGCCCCGACTCCTCCCGGGGCGCCGGTCACGGTCGATGAGTAGTTGACCCGTATCGAGGGGCGGCAGCTAACGTTCTCAGTGCCGTCCCGGGACGACGTCGCCATGATCAGCCGCGGCAACCACAGGCGTGCCGTCATTGACACCGGCCGGTTCCAGATGCGGCTGCAGGACCGGACCGCCCGCACCGGCCCGTCCTCGTGCCCCGCTTGCGGCTGCCATTCTTCGACGCGCACCTGCCCGTCATCGACCCGCGCTTCCCGCTGGTGGCCAACGACGGCTACCTCCCGCCGGCTCAGAACCTCGCGGACCTGCTTGCGGAGGTGGGGCAGTTGAGCCCGGGCCTGCTGCGTCTCGGACTCCTTCTCCCACCAGGAGAGGCGCTGGTTGACGCTCTTTAAGGTAGGACTTCACCGATGCCTTGCTCAGGGGCCGCTCGCGGTCGTGCGGCTCGCTGGCGAGCCGGTCCAGCGCTCGACGGTCGAGCTGGTCGAGGGCCGTGATCCCCTCCCGCTCGCAGAAGGGGATCAGCACCGACTGGAGGGGGTAACCGTAGGCGTCGCGGTAGGTCCTGGGTGAGCGCCCCGCCGCCTTGCAATGGGCGAGTGAGTCCTGGACCTGAACCGCGATCCACAGGGATGCGGAGCCAGGCCGCTCTGCCGCGTACATTGGCTTTCCCGCCAAACCCTGTCCAGTATGTGGATGACTCTGCGCAGCGACACCGGCACGTAGCCCCTGAATCCGGGGTCCAGGGGTGTAAATCGAGTTCAAGAGCGCGGTTGGCTGGGGCGGGAGGATTCGAACCTCCGATTACCTGATCCAGAGTCAGGCGCCTTACCACTTGGCAACGCCCCAATGTCGGTCCGGCCGGTCGAGAGGCCTAGGTGTGCGGCCAGCCAGCGCACGATAGTATCCGACCGTCGCCGTTAGCTCACCGCCGGGTAGGAGGCGCGGGTCGGCAAATCAGGCGGGGCGGGCGAGGAGCTGGATGGCCCGCTCGATCCGCATCAGGGCCATCCCCTGGCCGATCAGCGCGATTGAGTCGGGGAGCGGCGGTGTGACCTCGGCCCCGGTGATGGCGACTCGGAGCACTCGCATCGCTGACCGGACTACCTTCTTCTCCGTCGCGGCATCGCCCCTAGCTAGCTCCAGGGCCAGCCCACGGAGCCGATCCATCAATTGCGTGAGGTCGCCATCGAAGAGGCTGGGGACGCCCGCCAGAAAAGAGTGGGCCTGTTCCCGAGTCAGCGCGCCTCGCAGAAAGTCGACATCGGGTTCCGGCTCGGTGAAGGCGAACGCCACCAACCCAGGGATTTGGTCCAGGCGACGAATTCGCTCTTGCACCATCGCGGCGATCGGCACCAGCTGATCCGGCTGGGCCTGTGGAAGAAACGGCTGGATTCGCTGGGCCAACTGCTCTACCGGCAGTCGGCGGATCCAGACCCCATTGAGATGGTCGAGCCGCTGCTGATCGAGGATGGCCGGACTGGACTGCAGCCGGTCGAAGGTCATCCGCTGGCGCAGCTCAGCTAGGGTGAAGATCTCCTCCTCGGTGCCCGGCGACCAGCCGAGGAAGGCGAGGAAGTTCACCAGCGCCTCGGGGAGATACCCCAGCTCCCGGAACTCCCTGACGGTCTGGGCGCCGTGACGCTTGGAGAGCTTGCTATGGTCTGAGCCGAGCACCAGCGCAACGTGGGCGAACCTCGGCGGCCGCCATCCCAGCGCGGCATAGGTGATCAGGTGCTTGGGGGTCGAAGGCAGCCACTCCACCGCCCGGACCACCTCGGTGATCCCCATCAAGTGGTCATCGACCACTTGAGCCAGGTGGTAGGTGGGAAACCCATCGGACTTGAGCAGCACTTGGTCGTCGACCGACTCGTTGTCGAAGAGTTGGGGGCCCAGAACCAAGTCGTCCCACCGGGTCTCGCCCGGAGGGACCAGCAGCCGGACCACGGAAGGATCGTCCCGCCCTCGACGCGCCGCGACCTCCTTCTGACTCAGGGTCCGGCAGTGACCGTCGTAGCGGGTAGGCAGGCCAGCCACCCGCTGGGCGGCACGGAGCTCATCTAGCCGGTCCTTGGTACAGAAGCAAAAGTAAGCCGCGCCCAAATCCACGAGCCGCTCGGCGGCCGCCCGAAAGTAGGGCAATCGCTCCGACTCGGTGTAGGGAGCGCAGGGCCCACCAATATCGGGGCCCTCATCCCACTGCAGCCCCAGCCAGGCCAAGGTGTCCAGGTAACCGGGGACCGCCTCTGGCTGGTAGCGCTCTTGATCGGTGTCTTCGATTCGGACCAGGAAGCGGCCGTCCGATCCCGCCAGGCAATAGCTCAACAGCGCGGTCCTCACGTTGCCGATGTGAAGCTCGCCGGTGGGGCTGGGAGCGAATCGCAGCCGGCGCCGACCAGGAAGTTCAACCAGGTCGGGAAGGAAGGCTGGGGAGTCGGAACTCAACGGTGCAGGACGATCAGGTAGATTCCCATCGAGATGCATCCCGCTACGAGCAGGGCGGTCGCCACGATCCACCCCTCGCTGCGCGATGGGTGGATCGTCACGTCGGCCGAGGCCGAACTGCTCACCGAAACGCCCCGGGTGCCCAGGTGGGGGTAGCGTTCGGCCTCGGTCGGCTCAGGTATGGCCCCGCTCCGCGTTCCTTCCGAATCGGTGCTCAACTGTCGGCAGGTTCCTACTGAAGTTGGACCCCTTCCACTTCCTGCGAGTATAGGGGCGCCTATTACTCAGCCCGCATCGTCTAGCGGTTAGGACATCACTCTTTCAAGGTGGTAACCGGGGTTCGACTCCCCGTGCGGGTAGTGGGGAACTGAATCCGAGGCGCCGGCACGTCGTCCGCGATCAACTGGCCGGCCTGAGAGTCGCCCCGACTCCCGTACGTACACGCCGGGACTCCGCAGCGCTGAAGTCCCGAAGGGCAGAAGTGCCGGCCGTCCCTTCCTCGGTCTCAACACCCATATTTAGTGGCCTACGTCTGTCCGTCCACAACATGGGGTATGATTCCACCACTACTAGGGTCGGCTCGCCTAAGTTAGAAGCCGCGCCCGAATTGGATCGGAAGGGGAGGGGTTTTTCTGATGAGCAGGCAGGTCACCGTACCTGGCGGCTCCCGATATGTCGGCGACCTGCGCATCACCACCGAAGAGTGGATCTCCGGTACGGTCGAGGGCGAGGTTGTGGTGGAGGCCGGCGGTTGGTTGGCGGTCACCGGGGTGGTCACCCAGGGGATCGTGGTCGGGCTCGGCGGAGCGGCCTACGTGACCGGGGTGGTGGGCGGACTTCAGGTGCAGCGGGCTGGCGATGCAGTCTTGGACGGGACGTCCGTGGGAGATCTTCAGAACTGGGGCCGGGTGATCATCGCCGGCGTGGTCGAGGGGCAAGTGGTAACCCATCCCGGAGCTGCGACCGAAATCGTTCCCGGCGCAGTGGTGCACAGCGGCTGACCCGACGGCGCCGCTAGGGGGTCCGGCGAGCACCCCCGGCTCTCTTGGCCGCTCGGCGCCGAAGGGCATCAGATGAACGCCAGCCGCTCAGGGCGTCGGGGCGCAGCGATGAACGGGCCGAACTCGCCTCGGCGAACCGCTCGGGGTCGAGTCGAACCGCCGCGGGGCAGCTCCCCATCGATTTGCACCTACTGCATGAATGCACTTCGTGCACGTTTGTGGTAGGATGCCGCTGTGGAATCCAAACCAGGGCTGCGCGACCGGAAGAAGCAAGCCGTGCGCCAGCACCTGAGTGCCGCGGCAGTGCGCCTGGTCGCGGAGCGCGGTCTCCGGCACGTCACCGTGGAGGAGATCGCTCAGGAGGCCGAGGTATCGGTTCGAACCTTTTTCAATTACTTCTCTTCGAAGGAGGAGGCGATCGTCGGGCGCGACTGGGAACGGTCGACCGAGCTCCGGCTGAAGTTGCTGGCTCGCCCCGCGGCGGAGTCGCCCTTCGAGGCGCTCAAGCAGGTTCTGATCGAACGGGCCAAGTCGCTGGGCGACCGACCAGAGGAGTGGCTCCTGCACATGCAAGTGGTCCGCCAGGAACCCAGTCTGCTCCCGGCCCTGGTGGCCTCGTTCATGTCCCACGAGCGCATCTTGGTGGAGGCGGTCGCCGAGCGCGCCGGGGTCAACCCGGACCGCGACCTCTACCCGTCCGTGGTGGCCTCGGTCGCCCTGGGTGCCTTTCGAGTCGCCATGACCCATTGGCGCAGCCGCCAGGGGCAGCACTCACTGGTCCATCTGGTGGAGACCTCGCTCAGCCTGGTGCAGGGAGGACTCCCTGCCCCCGATCGGCGCCCTTTGCCGGCCCGGCAGAAGGCCCTCCCGCGGGGGCGGGTCACGCTCCCGGGGTCGGAGCCAGCCGGCCAGGTTCGACCAGCCATCCCGATCCAAAGCGTCGCATGAGTGATCTGATCACACGGGGGGAAGTGCCACTGCTCAGTCACCGGCGGGTGCTTTTGGTCATCGGGGCGTTGATGCTGGGGATGCTGCTGGCCGCCTTGGACCAGACCATCGTGGCGACTGCCCTGCCCACCATCGCCGGCGATCTGCACGGTCTCTCCCACCTTTCCTGGGTGGTCACCGGGTACCTGCTCGCGGCCACGGTGTCGACTCCGCTTTGGGGCAAGCTGGGCGATATGTACGGCCGGAAGGTCTTCTTCCAGGCGTCGATCGTGATCTTTCTGGTCGGCTCGGCTCTCTCCGGCCTGAGCTCCTCGATGATCGAGCTAATCGCCTTCCGGGCGCTTCAGGGGCTCGGCGCCGGGGGCCTGATGGTGGGCGCGCAGGCGATCATCGGCGACGTAGTCCCGCCGCGAGATCGTGGTAAATACCAGGGCGTCTTCGGGGCCGTCTTCGGCCTCTCCAGCGTGGCCGGCCCTCTCCTCGGTGGCTTCTTCGTGCAGAACCTGTCCTGGCACTGGATCTTCTACATAAACCTGCCCCTGGGAGCGGTGGCCCTGGTGGTCACCACGGGCGCCCTGCCCAACGCCCTGCGCCGGGTGCAACATGTCATCGACTACTTGGGCGCTGTGCTTCTGGCGGCGGGCGTCACCTGCTTGGTGCTGCTGACCACCCTCGGTGGCACCACCTATCCGTGGGGCTCGACTCCGATCTTGATCATGGCCGTCCTGGGGGTGGTGCTGCTTGCCGCGTTCGTTCTGGTGGAGCGGCGGGCGGCGGAACCGATCCTTCCCCTGCACCTGTTCAAGAACCGAGTTTTTTCGGCTGCCAGCGCGATTGGATTCATCGTCGGCTTCTCCATGTTCGGGGCGATCACCTACCTGCCGACCTATCTGCAGGTGGTTCGGGGGGCAAGCCCGACCGGTTCCGGTCTTGAGTTGCTCCCGCTCATGGCAGGCCTCTTGGTGACATCGATCGGCTCCGGGATCCTGATCAGCCGCTGGGGGCGCTACAAGATCTTCCCCATCCTGGGCACGGCGGTGATGTCGGTCGGACTGCTGCTCTTTTCGATGCTCGGGCTCCACACCCACGAGTTGGTCATCTCCTTGTTCATGGTCGTGCTCGGACTGGGGCTCGGCGGAGTGATGCAGGTGCTGGTGATCGCCACCCAGAATGCGGTTCCCCAGAGCGAGCTCGGGGTAGCGACCTCCGGGGCCACTTTCTTCCGCTCGATTGGGGGCTCATTCGGGACCGCCGTCTTCGGGGCGATCTTCGCCAATGTGCTCACCGGCAACCTGACCCACTACCTGGCCAGCACTAGGCTTCCGCGCGGATTCAGTGGCGCTGCCGGCGCCAGCCCGGCCGCTTTGGCCAAGCTTCCGCCCGCGGTGCACGCCGCCTACGTCCAGGCGGTCAACGCCTCCTTGCACCCGGTCTTTCTCTGGGCAGTGCCGTTCGGCATCCTCGCCTTCGCCATTACATGGCTTATGAAGGAGGTGCCCTTGCACCGGACGGTTCGCTCCGCCCACACCCCGATTCCTCAGCCGACCGAGGCGTAACGATGGGTGGCGGGGTATAGGCCCCGGCCCGCCTGGAGAGTTCTCCTGATCCGAGAGGGTGGGGGGCCAGATCGTCAAACCAGAGCTACGGTCGGCGGCGGGCACTATATTTGGAATTAGCGCCTCGCCGGGCCAGAGCTTTGCCCGCTCAAATAAGGAACTGGCCCCTCGCCGTCGCGCGACCTGAATTTGCCGACGCCGCCTGGGCGGTCGCCAGACCTGAGGATCTGGACCGCTGTCCGGCAGCTGTCGCACGGGAGGTGGTTGAGTGCAGATGCCCGGCGCGCGAAAAGGGTGGCTGCCCCAGCGACAGCCGGGCACGCGGGCAAATCCTCCCGGTGCCCACTACAAATGGGTCGCCCTGTCCAACACGACGCTCGGGGTGATGCTGGTGACGATCGACGCCACCATCATGATCATCGCCATGCCGGACATCTTTCGGGGTATCGGGCTGGATCCGCTACTCCCCGGCAACAGCTTCTACCTGCTCTGGATGATCCTCTCCTACCTGATCGTCTCCAGCGTGCTGGTGGTCAGCTTCGGCCGGCTTGGGGACATCTTCGGCCGCGTGCGGATCTACAACCTCGGCTTCGTCATCTACACCATCGGATCAATCCTGTTGTCGATCACCTGGATGACCGGTCAGTCGGGGGCCCTCTGGTTGGTTCTGATGCGGGTGGTGCAGGGGGTGGGTGGCGCCTTCCTGATCGCCAACTCAGCCGCGATCCTCACCGACGCCTTCCCCGAGCATCAGCGCGGACTGGCGCTGGGGATCAACAACGTGGCCGGCATCAGCGGGTCCTTCGTCGGGCTGGTGCTCGGGGGGATCCTGGGCGCCATCGACTGGCGGCTGGTCTTTCTCGTCTCAGTTCCGGTGGGGGTGGCCGGGACCATTTGGTCCTACCTCAAGCTCCGGGATCTGGGGCTGCGCCACCGCACCTCGATCGACTGGTGGGGCAACCTGACCTTTGCCGCTGGACTGATCCTGATGATGATCGGGGTGACCTACGGGATCGAGCCGTACCACCACCAAGCCATGGCTTGGACCAGCCCGACCGTTCTCGTCGAGCTGGGATTGGGGGCGATCTTGTTGGCGGTCTTCTGCCTGATCGAGTTGAGGGTCAAGGCGCCGATGTTCCGGCTCACCCTTTTTCGCATCCGCGCCTACACTTTCGGGACCATCTCCAGCTTCCTCGCGGCCCTGGGGCGAGGCGGCCTGATGTTCATGATGGTCATCTGGCTGCAGGGGATTTGGCTGCCGCTGCACGGGTACAGCTTCGCCGCCACCCCCCTCTGGGCGGGGATCTACATGATGCCGCTGACCGCGGGCTTTCTCCTCGCCGGGCCGGTGTCGGGCGCCCTCTCCGACCGCTTCGGGGCTCGGCCCTTCGCCACCGGGGGGATGCTCGCCGCCGCGGCCAGCTTCCTGCTGCTGGAGTTCCTGCCGATCAATTTCCCCTACGGTCTCTTCGCCCCCCTGCTGCTGCTGAATGGACTGGGGATGGGCGCCTTCGCGTCGCCGAATCGGGCGGCGGTGATGAACAGCCTGCCTCCGGAACATCGGGGCGCTGGCGGCGGGATGAATGCCACCTTCCAGAGCTCGGCCCAGGTGCTCTCGATCGGCATCTTTTTCACCCTGGTGATCGTGGGGTTGGCCGGGACGCTCTCCACCAGCCTGGAACAGGGGCTGGTCTTGCACGGCGTGCCGCGGGCGGCGGCCGTCAGGGCTGCCTCCCTGCCGCCCGTCTCGACCCTGTTTGCCGCCTTCTTGGGCTACAACCCGATGCTCCATCTGCTGGGGGCACACGCTCTGGCGACCCTCCCTCGGGCGACGACAGCCTTGCTCACGGGGCGCAGCTTCTTCCCCCACCTGATCTCCAAGCCATTCGGGGCCGGACTGCATGCCGCGTTCGATTTCTCGATCGGCTGCTGTCTCATCGCAGCCGCAGCTTCATGGTCCCGGGGCAAGCGCTACGTCTTTCGCGCCTCTGCGTCGCCGGCCTCCGGTCTGGGGGAGATGATCTCCCCCGGTGACACTCCCTAGCGGCGCCGCGGGGCCCCGGTGGCGCTGCCGCCCTCGGGGCGGTTGGCCCTGGCCAACTCCCAAGTCCGAAGATCAACCACCATTTCATCTCCGGTGGCGCTGGAGGATCCTCCCGGGTCAAACCCTGAGCAGAGCGGCAGCCTCCCTCCATCTCCCGAGATGGGCCGCTCTTGCGCTGATGGCGACCGCTCCCGAAGACGGTTGATGCTAGCGGCGACCGTCGACGGTTAACCGCGACTGCGGCTTGGGCTGCTCTGCGGGGGCCAGGCCGTCCAGGAGCCGAGACCCGCGCAACGCTAGCTCGAGCCGAAGCCGATCCTCTGTTTCGCCCCAACTTCCGACCAGCTCTTCAATTCGCTCCAGTCGATAAAGGAGGGTGTGGCGGTGGACCCCCAGCGACCGGGCGGCGGCGCTCAGTCCCTCATGGCTCAGCACCGCCTCCAGAGTCTGGCGCAGCGGCAGGCTCCTTGTCCGCTCTCTTTCCAAAAGAGGCCCGAGCGCGTCCTCCACGAACTCCCGCAGACCCGGAAGGTCGTGGACCCAGGCCAAGTAGGGATGGAGCTTGGCCGAGTCATATACCTGCTGGTCGGGCATCAGGATCTGTCCGACGCTGAGGGCGTCACGGGCTGAGCGAACTGCCGCTGGCACCTCGCCAAGCGTGGCCACGGTGGGTCCCTGCGCCATCTGCCAGGGAGCTCGACCCAAGCCCCCCGCCACCTGGAGGAGCCGCTCCAGGGTCCCCATCCGCACCTGGCTCGGCACCAGCGCCACCACGGTGGACTGGTACAGGGCGACGTGGGCGCCGACCACCATCCAGGCGGTGGCGACCGTCGCCTCGGCGGAGGCGTCATCGGCTCCCACGGCAACGATCCGGTAGGGGAACTCCAGCACCGTCCCGCCCTCGGCAGCTTTGGCCACCATGTCCTGGTCTGCCGTGCCGCCCAGGACGTCGCTGAAGAATTGGTCGTACTGGCGGTCCTGTTCGCGCCGGACCCTCTCCCGGGTTTCGAGGTAGCTGGTGCTGACCGCCACGCTGATGGCGTCGAGGTAATCGAAGAGAGGCCCGACGGCGGTCAGCACCGACTGGGCTTCGATCTCCGGGTGGATTCGCACGGCGTCAATCACGTGCTGCCAGATGACCAGGGCGGCGACCCGGTAGGCTCGGAGGATCGCGTCGAGGGGGACGCCGGTGCTGGCCAGCCGTCCGCCCATGCGGGAGAGCTGCTGCAGCTCGGCCTGGGAAGGGGGACGGGACTCGTCCCAGAGGGAGAGCATGGTCCCAACTCCCTCTCGGCAGGCGGCGAGCACCTCGCTCCCGAAGGCGGAGCCGCCGCCGACGCCCTCGGCCAGGGGGATCGCCCGAGCCATCTCGATCGCCATGCGCCGGGCGACCCGGTCGACCCGGCGACGCAACGACTGGATGATGATCGGGCTGACCGATGGGGTCGCCGAGTAGCCGCGGCGGTCGCGCTTACCCGCGCGTCTACTCTCGGCCTGGGAGGACATCGCTCTCCCAGAATAGATCAGCTCAACTGGGACGGCGGCAAGCAGGATCCCGCCTTCCACCTCGGCTCGGGGGACCTGACCCGGTGACTCATCTGCCCACGCTCCCTCCCCGGCGGCTACTTGGAACTCTGCGACGGCGAGCAGGAGTTGCCCGGTTGGCGATGACCGTGGCGCTGGCTTTCACGATCCAGGGATGCGGTGCGGCCCCAGCGGCCCAGACGGACTCCGCTCCTCAGGCGAGTGCGGGCACCAGCTGTCGGCTGACGGTCAGCATCACCACCACCTCGGGCACCACCTGGGGCGCGGTCACCGCCGCCTCGGGGAGCGCCACCTTCTCCTTCGGGGGGGCCCGCCGGACGGTGGGCATCCCGTGTGGTGCTAAGGTCCAGCTCCGCGAGAGTCCCACCGACTCCAACAGTGCGCCTTTTCAGCTGTGGCGCGTGGGCTCGAGGACGGTGATGGGAACCCGGACCTCGACGGTGGTGACCGGCCCGGTCGAGGTCCAGGCCGTCTATCGCGTGGTCGGTTTGAGCTCTCCAACTCCGACGCCCTCGCCTTCCGGGAACTAAAGTCGGAACCAACTCCCCGCTGAGAGGTGAGAGTCAGGAGGACAGTCCCAGTGCTAGCCGCCTTTGCGACCGCCGTCGGCGGGGCCCAGCCGCTCGACAACCTGGTGGTGGGAGAGCGGGAGATTCCGACCCCTCAGCGGGGCGCGGTCAGGCTCCGCACTCGAGCTGCCTCGCTCAATCGCCATGACCTCTGGGCCCTGGCCGGGATCGGTGGACCGGCGACCTTCCCTTGGACTTTGGGCTGCGATGTCGCAGGCACGGTGGACGCGTACGGCCCAGACACGCCGGAGAGGATCCCGGTCGGAACCCCGGTGGTGGCCCACGCCGTGATCACCTGCGGAGTGTGCGATGCCTGCCTCGGGCCGGACGAGACCAGTTGTCGGAAGTTCTCGATGCTCAGCGAGAACAGCTGGGAGGGCACCTTCGGCGAGTTCTGCCTGGTGCCCGCCCAAAACCTGTTTCCCCTTCCTCCGGATCTAAGTTTCGAACAGGCGGCATGCCTTCCGACCGCTTATCTGACCGCCTATCGGATGCTCTTCACCAAGGCTGCCCTGCGCCCCGGGGAGACGGTCCTGATCCAGGGCGCGGGCGGTGGCCTATCGACCGCTGCGGAAGCCCTGGCTCTGGCGGGCGGACTGAGGGTCATCGTCTCCAGCCGCGACCCGGTCAAGCGATCTGCTGCCCTCGCACGGGGGGTCCACTTTGCCATTGCCACCGGAAAGGAGGCGGTAGGAGAGGTACTCGGCCTGACTTCAGGTGAGGGGGTCCACGCGGTCATCGAGTCCGTGGGGGAGGCCACCTGGGCCACCACGCTCAGGGCACTCAGGCGAGGCGGCGCGGTGGTCGTCGCAGGAGCCACCACCGGCGCCGACCCGCCAGCCGACCTCCGCCGCGTCTTCTGGCGCCAGCTCCGGATTCTGGGCTCGACGATGGGCACCCGGGCGGAATTCTCCGCGCTCCTGGACACCGTCCGAGCCACGGGGGTCCGACCGCTGATCGACCAGAGCTACCCCCTGGCCGAGGCACGGGAGGCGTTGCGGCAACTCGAGTCCGGCGCGGTGACCGGCAAGCTGGTTCTGATCGCCAGCTGATCGGCTGACTACCCGATCGGGCGAGGCACCAGCGTTCTCGGGCCGACGAGATGGCCTCTGACCCTGCGAATCGAATCCTGCACCGCCATTCACGGGCTGAGGAGCCATTAGCTAGCATCCAGTGCGGATGATCCGCACCGTGACCGGACTGGCTGCCAGTGCCTTGGCGGCGGTCGTCTGCAGCGGACTGGCTGGTTGCGCCACCAAGCTCATCACCCACCCCCACCCCAGTCCCTCTCCGACTCACTACCAACTCGCGAGTCCCGCCGCCTCCCCGAGCACTCCCGCCACGATCACCCTGGTCCTTGCGGTGAGCACTTTGCCGACGACCTTCGGGGTTCCCGGCGACAACCCTGGCTACCCAACCACCCTCACCGTTGCCGTACCGCCCTCGTTCTCCGGTCAGGTCGCGGCCTACGGAGTCGCCGGTACTGTGATCGTGGGGCCGTCCGGCTGGACAGGAAGTGGTCAGGTGGGCGCCGACGGGAGTCGTGGATTCACCCTCTCACCCAGTGGGGAATCGGCCGGGGCAGGTTCCGAGATGGTCTTCCGGTTCGACGGGGCCTGCGCGGGGTGTGCCTGGAGCGATGCCACCACGTACTTTCCGGAAGTAGCCGCCGCGGCTCCTTCGGCTGGACTGGGATCGGAGCCGACGCCCCTGCCTGGACTCCAGACCGAGCCCCTGGCTGCGGGTTTGATCGGGTACAGCCTGCCAGCTTCGCTACCCGGTGATCAGGTCGACGGCGTCGCCTACACCAACCTCCCGGCGGCGACCACCGACCCAATCTTCGACAGCCTCGAGCTGACTCTGCCGGCCGCAGAACATCCCTTGGCGACGGTGCTCCTCAATGCCTTGGTCGCCAACCAGGACCGGTACGTCTGCCCGAGCGGTTCGGCCTCCCCGAGCATCCCGCTTTCGCTCAGCGCGGGCACCTGCTAGGGAGCCTGCTCGCTTGCAGGAAAGGTACCGGGAGGACCCGAACTGCCCCTCTAAAGACCGCCGCAGCTGCGACCGGGCGGGTCAGGTCGACTGGGCCGTTGCGGATTGCTTTTGCGGCCGCCTCCGGCGGCATGACTGGTCCGGTCCGGTTCCACCGGAAAGGGTCACGCCGGTCTGGCGAGGGAGCGCAATGCGGCGATTCGGCGCCCGAGTCGAGACCGAGGTCGAGCACCGCACTAGGGGAGCGAGTCTAGCTCTGATACGAGGCGCCGAACTCGTTCGGTGATCTGATCGCGGAGGGCGCGGACCTCGGCCAGAGGTCGCCCTTTCGGATCAGGTAGATCCCAGTCGATGTAGCGCTTCCCGGCAATGTAGGGGCAGGCATCCCCGCACCCCATGGTGACCACCACGTCAGCCCACTCAGCTAGCTCCGACGTGAGCGGTTGAGGCGTGCGGTCAGCGAGCTCGAAGTGGAGCTCGTGCATCACCGCCGCCACCTCCGGATGCACTCTCTCAGCGGGCGCGGTTCCGGCGGAGAGGGCCCGATGGCGACCTTGACTGGCCTGCGAAAACAACGCCTCGCTCATCTGGGAACGACCGGCGTTGTGGAGACAAACAAATAGCACGTTGCTCACTCGACCAGCTCCAGATCGACCGGGTGCGGAGGCCACCCCGAGCCCGCCGTCACCTCCGTCGACGGGCGGAGGCGAAGGGGAGCCAGCGGTTGCCCGATGTTGGCCGCCACCTCGTTCATCCCGAGATCGTATCCAAGGTTCGAATGGATGCGCCGTTGGCGCGGCGGAAACGCTCTAGTTCCCCGGCGATCCCGTCCCGGGAGTTCCCGGGCCCCAGAGCTGCCGGGCAAGCCCCGACCCGATGACCGCGACCAAGAGCACGGCGGTGCCCAAGAACCATCTCGGCCATCCGCGGCCATCCTTTTGGCGAGCCATTGTCGGCCGGTCGGTGCGGCACCTGCAGCAGGATCAGCTGTCGCCCGGCGAGGGTTTCTGGGCACGAATGTAGGCGCTCCCGATCCGCCCTTCCAGCCCCGGTCGGCAGAGCGTGTCCTGAACCTCGATCTGGACATCCTCGAACCCGGCCTCCAGGAGCATAGAACGGTATTGACCGATCGGGATGGTGCCGGCCACACAGCCCGCCCAGTCGTCCAAGTTGAGCTTTGCCGCCGGGTCCAGGGGCTCCACCTCGACCATATCGGCCACCGCCAGCCGACCACCCGGCTTCAGTACTCGAAAGGCCTCGCGTACCACCGGCGCTTTCTCCTCGGCCAGATTGATCACGCAGTTGGAGATGACTACGTCGACGGTGCGGTCGAGAAGAGGGATGCTTTCGATCGTCCCTTTGAGGAAGGTGGCGTTCTCGATACCCGCTTGCTCCCGATTCCGGTTGGCCAGCGCCAGCATCTCGTCGGTCATGTCGAGGCCGTACACATGGCCCCCGGGAGCGACGCGCCGGGCCGAGAGCAGCACGTCCAGCCCACCACCGCTGCCCAGGTCAAGGACGATCTCGCCGGGAGCCAGCTTGGCCAGCATCGTGGGATTGCCACACCCGAGACTCTGGGTCTCCGCCAGCCCTAGGGCCGAAAGCTCCCGGCCGGAATAGCCGGGCGAGCAACTACTGCCGGTCGAGCCGCAGCAGCCCCCCGGATCGGTGATCTCCTGCGCCAGCTTCGCATATCGGAGTCGGACCTGCTCTTGAGTCGAGCTCACTTCGATCCCCTGTTCCATCGATGATTGTCGATAGGCTCAGAGGGTACAGCCACAGATCGACAGATGTCAATGGGTCGGGCAGAAGTGAGGCGAGACAGTCCGGCAGTGAGGCAGCGGCTGCGGACTAGCCCCGGCCCTGGCCCAGGAGCCCCTCGGCGTGAGCCGCCGAGCCATGCCAGGTTCTGGGCGATTCCACCCGCTTCACCACGCTGGCGCCAATCTGCGAGTCGTCAGCTCCCTGATTCGGATCTGCGGCTTCGCCGCCGTCGCTCATCGCCATGGCGATCGCCGTCTTTGATCCCCCAACTGCGCCCTATCGGTACTCGGAACCCCCGCCGCAGCGGCTGACCGAGCTGACTCCCCGAGCTGGGTCGGTTACCGGCTTCGCCCTGCACTAGACGCCTGAATGAACCACCGGCTTCAGAGCACACGATCAAGCCGTCGGGTGACATCCTTATCGCTGAGCAAGCAAGGGCTGCGCCGGGGGATCTCGATGGCAACTCATCCGCTTTCCATCCACGCCACCGAATACGACACGGTCGTCATCGGCGGGGGCCACAATGGCCTGATCTGCGCTGCCTACCTGGCACGGGCAGGACAGCGGGTCGCCGTGCTCGAGTCGCGAGATCGGGTGGGGGGAGCGGCGGTGACCGAGGAGGTCTGGCCCGGCTACCGAGTCTCGGTCCTCTCCTACGTGGTTAGCTTGCTCCGACCGGCGGTGGTTCGTGAGCTTGGCCTGGAACGCTTCGGCTACGAGGTCTATCCGCTCGATCCGGCCTATTTCATGCCCTTCCCCGACGGACGCTGCTTCTTCTACTGGGAGGATGTGGATCGGGCCGCGGAAGAGGTGGCCAAGTTCTCGACCCACGATGCCCGTGCCCTGCTCGAGTACGACCGGGTGATCGGGAGGTTGGTCAAGGTGGTGCGACCCCTGCTCGACCAGGCGCCGCCTCGCCTGGATCGCCTTCGTCCTGGAGAGCTCGGGCCGTTGCTTAAACTGGGCCGCCACCTCCTGGGCAACCGCGATGAACTGCGAGAGCTCGCCGACATCATGACCATGTCGGTCTCCGACTACCTCGACCAGTGGTTCGACGACCCGGCGATCAAGGGGGCGCTCTCTCCCGGAGGCGTCATCGGCGCCTGGGCCGGCCCGCACTCCCCGGGGACGGCCTATGTGCTGCTCCACCACCGTCTGGGTGAAGCCGGCGGACAGCGCGGGGGATGGGGCTTCGTCAAGGGGGGCATGGGGGCACTCTCGGAGATTCTCGCCCGTGCGGGTCGGGCCTACGGCGCGGAGATTCATACCGGCGCACCGGTGCAGCGGATCCTGGTCAAAGGTGGCCGGGCTCAGGGCGTCGTGCTTCAGGATGGCACCGAGTTGGCGAGCCAGCGAGTGATCTCTGCCATTCACCCCCAGACCACCCTGCTGGAGCTGGTTGGGCGCGAGCACCTGCCAGCTGACCTGGTCTTGGAGATGGAGCGATACCGCAGCCGGAGCGGCTCGGCCAAGGTGAACCTCGCCCTGGCCGAGCTACCCAACTTCCGAGCCCGGCCGGGCGGACAACCGGGACCCCAGCATCCAGAGTTCATCATCAGCCCTTCGATCGACTACCTTGACCGGGCCTGGAACGACGCTCTGGGTGGCGGGTGGAGCCCAGAGCCCATGATGGACTGCGTCATTCCGACCACCAAGGACGCCACCCTGGCCCCGCCCAGCCGGCACATCCTGACCTGCTTTGTCCAATATGCCCCCTATCAGCTTTCGGGCGACAGTTGGGAGTCCGCGCGGGAGCGGTTCGCCGACCGAGTCGTGGAGCTGCTCGGCGAATACGCTCCCAACCTTCCGGGCGCGGTGCTGCACCGCCAGGTGGTCACCCCGCTGGATATGGAGACCGTCTACGGACTGGTGGGTGGAAACATCTTTCACGGGGAGATGTCCTTGGACCAGCTCTTTTCCCTGCGCCCGGCCTTCGCGGCCGGGTCCTATCGCACGCCGGTGGCGGGACTCTACCTGGGCGGATCCGGCACCCACCCCGGGGGAGGCGTGATGGGGGCGCCGGGAAGGAACGCGGCCCGGGCGGCACTGGGCGACCAGCGCCTGGGCCGATGGGCGTCACGGGCGCGAGGCTGGCGGTTAGCCCCCCGTCCAAGCTGAACTCAATGCGAGCCCCGCGTCCCGGGCGCTACCCGGGCCGGCTGCGACGAGCTCCACGCAGCGAGAAGTTCCCGACCTGTTTCGGCACCAACAGTCAGGTCCGGCCATCGATTAGTTCAAGGGCGGCATCAAGATATCCAGCTTGAACGCCAGTCTCGCTGATCAGATTCAGCATGGTCTCCCGGAGATGGGCGTATCGCCAGGTGGGCCTGCAGCGTTCCACCGGCCACCGAGCCCCCGCTGTGTCGGGTGGAGTGGCTTCATTTACGGCGGTCGTGAGCTCCGCTTCGGGCCGGCATAAGTCGAACAGTGTCTCGACGGGTACGCCGACCCCCCCAGGCGGCCGCCCGAGACCGCCGTGGCCTGGTCTGGCGGCCAAGTCAGGCTGCCTTCCGGAGACGCTCGGTCAAACTGACCGAGCCCCCAGCGAGGCTTGACCTGGGCAACACCGGCGGCTAAGATACATAACGTCACCTTTATGAAAGAGTTCTTTATTTGAATCCCAGCATCCCCGACGGCAATCCTCCCCAACGGAGGGTCCTTCCCCTAGCCCTGGCCGGGTTCCCGGAAGGCGACCTGGCAGCCTATTTCGAGGGGCTCGCCAATCCCACCCGACTTCGGATCGTGCAGCGACTCGCGGAGGTCAAGGAGGCCCGCGTCTCGGACGTGGCCCTGCTCTTAGGGATCAGCCAACCGCGCATGTCGTGGCACCTCCGGCTCCTCCGCCGGGCGCGCATCGTCACCACCAGGCGGGATGGCCGCGAGGTTTTCTGCCGTCTCGACCGGGACTCAATCCAAGCCAGTTTTCAACGCTTCTCCCGCCTGGTGGAGGAGAGACCCGCTCCGCGTTCGACGGCTTCGGCAGGGGCCGAGTCTGCATCAACTGAAATCGCCAGCCAGCCGCGCGCCCACTCCGTAGCGGAGCGCTCGCTTCCAGAGGTAGTTCGATGACCAAGAAGGTACGAGTCGCCATTATCGGTGTGGGGAACTGTGCGTCTTCCCTGATCCAGGGCGTGGAGTTTTATCGCGACGCCAGTCGCGACGATTTCGTCCCCGGCCTGATGCATGTGGAACTCGGCGGGTACCACATCAGCGACATCGAGTTCTCGGCCGCCTTTGACATCGATCGGGAGAAGGTCGGCTACGACCTGGGCGAGGCCATCTTCCGCGGCCAGAACAACACCGTCACCTTCGCCAAGGTGGGCAAGTTGGGGGTGCCGGTGCATCGTGGCATGACGCACGACGGTCTGGGCAAGTACCTCTCTGAGGTGATTGTGAAAGCGCCGGGACCGACGGCGGACATTGTCAGAATCCTCAAAGAAACCAGAACGGACGTAGTGGTCAACTACCTACCCGTAGGCTCTGAAGCAGCCACCAAGTGGTACGCCGAACAAATTCTGGAAGCGGGCTGCGCCATGGTCAACTGCATGCCGGTTTTCATCGCGCGCGAGGAATACTGGCGCAAGCGGTTCGAAGAACACAAGCTGCCGATAATCGGCGACGACATCAAGTCGCAGGTGGGCTCGACCATCATCCACCGAGTGCTGACACGGCTCTTCCAGGAGCGGGGAGTGCAGCTCGACCATACCTATCAGCTGAACTTCGGCGGCAATACCGACTTTCTTAACATGCTCGAGCGGGAGCGCCTGGAGAGCAAAAAGATCAGCAAGACCAACTCCGTGCTCTCGCAGCTGCAGCGGCCCATGGCCAAGGACGACGTGCACATCGGTCCCAGCGACTACGTGCCCTGGCTCAAGGACCGCAAGTGGGCGCACATCCGGATGGAGGGAAGAGCATTCGGCGATGTCCCGCTAACCGTCGACCTCAAGCTGGAGGTGCACGACTCGCCCAATTCGGCGGGAATCGTGATTGACGCTGTGCGTTGCTGCAAAGTGGGGCTGGATCGCGGTCTTAGTGGGGCCCTGGAAGGACCTTCGTCCTATTTCATGAAGTCGCCGCCGTTCCAGGTCTCGGACGAGCGGGCTCACGAGCTGACCGAGGCCTTCATCGCTGGCCGGGTGGGAGCGACCTGCATCAGCGATCCGGCGGAGTCGGCGGCTCCGCGTCAGCCCACCTCGGCTGGGAATGGGGTCGCCAGTCACTCCTCCGAATTGGGCGCTGCCCCGGTAGGGAGCGAATCCTAGGGTTGCCCCTAGCCTCGGCTCGGCCGGGGAGGGCTCCTGAAGGACAGGGGTGAGTTGGCGATGAGCGTGGTCCGCGGAGCTGATCCGGATCCCCTGGTCGGGGAGTCTGCTCCGATCGGGGCCAACCCGGCGTCGCCTCTGCCAGCATTCCAACCCAGCTCGGGCTGGCTGGCGCGGGGCGGGCCGCAGGCGCTGGGCTTGCGGGTCGCCACCGTATTGGTCGCTCCCATGCCGAGGCGGCTGCGCTACCGTCTGGCCGACATCGGCGGGTCTGCCGCATTTGGGCTGCTGGCATCGAGAGCGCGCCGGGCCCGGCTCACCTACGCAGCATTTGCCCCGGGCGACCGTGCTGCCAGCTCGAGGCTGGCTCGGGGAGCCTTCCGCAACTATGCCCGCACGGTCATCGACTTCCTCGTCCTGGAGAAACTCTTGGAGGAGTTGAAGCAGACCCCCGGAGCCATCTCTCTAGCCCCGCTGGAGCGGGCGCTCGGCCAGGGTAACGGCGCCATCGTGGTTACCCCCCATCTGGGCAACTGGGACCTGGGCGCGGCCGCGATCGCCACCTGCGGGAGTCCGGTCCATGCGGTTACTGATCCCTTCGGACCGCCGGAGGTCGACGGCCTGGTCCGAGCCACTCGAGAGCGGCTGGGGGTGGGAGTTATCCCGGTCGGGCCCGCGAGTGCCCGGGAGGCGCTCCGGGCGCTCCGGCGAAACGAGGTGCTGCTCCTGGCCTGCGACATCGACCATGGCGGTGCGGGAGTCACCGTTTCCTTCCTCGGACGGCAGGTGGTCCTACCGTCCGGCCCCGCCACGCTCGCACTTCGGACCGGGGCGCCGGTGATTCCGGGCTACATGAAGCGGGGGGCAGATGGTCGTCACGAGTCGCGACTGCTGGCACCGCTGCCCGTTCCCACTCGCGGGGACGCCACCAGCCAGACCGCGGAGTTGACCCAGGCCATCGCCAGCGCCTTCGAAACCATGATCCGAGCGGATCCTGCGCAATGGTTCGCCTTCCACTCGTTGACCGATCACGGAACTGGAGTCTCCCGCTCATGAAGCCGCCCTCGCTCCGCACCCTGGTCCCCAGGGTCGGCCTGAGCGCCGCCAAGGGGGCCGAGCTCGCCCCGGTCAGTCTGGCGCAGCCGGAGCCACTCCTACCCTACCTTGGTCTGAGGACGGCGGAGCTGGCCCTGCGGACGATCGATCGCAAAAAGGCCTATCGGCTGGCAGGGCCGCTGGCCACCCTTCTCACGACCTGCTGGCCGTCGCACTGGCGCGGGCTGCGGGCCAACCTGGAGGTGATCCGACCGGGGCTCAGCCGGCGGCAGATGCGTCAGCTTTTACGCCGAAACGTACGCAATTTCTTCAAGGCCTGGATCGATCTGCTGCAGATGTCGCATCGGCCGCTGGAGGAATGGCGGTCCCTGATCCGGCTCCAGGATGCCCACTTCCTCGACGAAGCCCGTGCGGGCGGACACGGGGTGATCATCGTCAGCTTGCATCTAGGTTCGTGGGAGGCGGCGATCGCCGCCCTGCGGGACCACTTCACCTTCACCGAGGGTGGGCTCGCGCTGCTAGCCGAGCAGGTGCGCCCGATCCGGTGTTTCAACTGGCTGGTCCGAGCTCGGACCAAGGTGGGATGTCAGGTGATCCCGCTCAACGTCGATGCCGTTCGGCAGGGCGACCAGGAGGCGGTCAGTCGCTCCGGTGCGGCCGCGGTCCGCCAGATCTATAAGGTGCTCTCCCGGAACGGGGTGGTTGTGATCGCCATCGACCGCGACCTGCTCGGGACTGGGGAACCGCTTCCCTTTTGTGGCCGCCGAGCCTCGATTCCCCTGGGAGCGGTGGAGATCGCGGCCCGAACCGGTGCGGCGATCCTGCCCGTTTGCCTGCTCCGGGATTCCGACGACCACTACCTGGGCCGAGGGTACGCCCCGATCTGGCTGACTCCGGGCGCCGATCCCCAGGAGACCTTCCGCCAGGCGACGCGCGAGTTGCTTCGAATCCTCGAGCCACAACTGCGCGCCCATCCGGACCAGTGGCACGTCATGACGCCCTTGTTTGGGGAGCCGATGGCGGAGCTCGAGTCGCTGGCCGAGGCCCGCGCCGTGGCCGCGGTGGGAGCACCGACGCCATGAAGGTCGGACTTGTCTCGCCCTATGACTACGGCAGGCCGGGTGGCGTTGGGGAGCACGTGCGCCATCTGGCGACCGAGCTCCGGCGCCAGGGCACCGAGGTCAAGATCATGGCTCCCTCGGCCGGGGGACGCCGACCAGCTATCGAGGGGCTGTACCCGCTGGGCAGGCCGATTCCCATCCCGGCCAATGGGTCGGTCGCCAGAATCTCCTTGTCCTTCCACCTTTCCCGCAAGATCCGGGAAATCCTTGATCGGGAACGCTTCGACGTGATCCACCTCCACGAACCGTTGATGCCGGCGCTGCCGGTGACCGTCCTGCGGATCAACACGGAGGGGGTGAACGTGGGCACCTTCCACGCGTACGCGCGTCAGAATCTCGGTTACTACTACGGTCGGCCCTTGCTGCGCCGACAGTTTCGCAAGCTCGATTCCTGCATCGCGGTTTCCGAGCCAGCGAAGGCCTTTGTCTCGCGCTACTTCCCGTCCGATTACACCGTGATCCCGAACGGGATCGACCCCATGATCTTCAACCCCGCGGTCCCGCCCGCCTCGGGAATCCGCCATGACCACCGCCAAACCATCCTCTTCCTCGGACGGCTCGAAGAGCGCAAGGGGCTGGGGACTCTGCTGGACGCCTACTCGCTCTTGCGCCAGGTACGCGACGATTGCCAGCTGGTGGTCGTTGGCGACGGCCCACTCAGGCTCGGATTTGAGCGACGGGTGGAGGAGGAAGGGATCCCCGACGTCCGCTTTTGTGGCTTCGTCCCCGAAGCCGAGAAACCGGGCTACTTCACGGCTGCCGACATCTATTGTGCCCCCAACACCGGCAAGGAGTCGTTCGGCGTGATCCTGCTGGAGGCGATGGCCAGCGGCTTACCGGTGGTGGCGACCACCATCGACGGATTCCGCCAGGTGATCACCGATGGGGAGGAGGGGATACTCACGCCGCCTCGCGACGAGGCCCAGATGGCAGTTGCGCTGGCTCGGCTGCTCGACAGCCCCCAGCTCCGCCGCCGCCTCGCCGAGCGGGGCTGCCGGGCCGCGGAGGGTTATGCCTGGTCCCTGGTCGCCGACCGTGTGCTCGCTGTTTACGAATCCGCGCTCCGAGCCCGGAGTCAACCTGAGGTGCATTCCTGTGTTCAGCAGTCTGCTGCAAGCGTCCGTTAGAGCTGGCGCGCAGCGGCTGGCCGCAGCCGCTCGTCTGGTCAAGGTCAGCCCCAACGTGATCACCATGGTTGGGCTGGCGCTGACATTGGTGTCAGCTGTGCTGATCGGTCTCAACCTGCTCCTGGCCGCCGGCCTGGTTCTGCTCCTGGCGGGATCCATGGACATCCTCGATGGGGCAGTGGCCCGGGTTTCCGGACGGGTCCACCGATACGGAGCATTCCTCGACAGTACCGCCGACCGCTATGGCGAGGGCGCGATCTACCTGGGCATGCTCTACCTGTTCTTAGTCCGCCTTCACGAGGATCCCCAGGTCTTTCTGATCGCGGCGGCGCTGCTAGGCTCGCTGCTGGTCAGCTACGTCAGGGCCCGGGCCCAGTCGCTCGGCTTCACTTGTGACGGGGGTTGGTTTGCCAGGCCCGAGCGGGTGGTGGTCACTGCGCTGGGGTTGATGCTGGGGCAGCTGACCATCGTGCTCTGGATCCTCGCCATCGCCACCAACTTGACCGCCATCCAGCGGATCTATCTGGTCTGGGGCCAGTACCGCGTGCAGCTCCGCCAGGAGTCGGACCCCGCCGAGGCCGCCGAGCCGTCCCCGCAGCTGCCTCCGGCGAAGCCTCGCCGCGGCGCGGCGCCCAGCTAACCTTCGGCTGTGGACCCTCGCTGGAGCAGGCGTTGAGGCAGAGTCAGGTCCCGGCCCTGGTCGCCGTGGTGATGGGTTCGAGTTCCGACTGGGAGACCCTCTCCCACGCGGCGCAGACCCTGACTGAACTGGCGATAGCCCACGAGACGAAGGTGGTCTCGGCCCACCGAACTCCCGATCTGCTCTTCGAATACGCCGCCTCCGCGGAGGGAAGGGGGCTCCGGGTGATCATCGCCGGCGCCGGGGGCGCCGCCCACCTCCCCGGGATGCTTGCTTCCAAGACCCACCTGCCGGTGCTGGGCGTCCCGGTGGAGAGCAAGGCGTTGCACGGAGTGGACTCGCTGCTCTCGATCGCCCAGATGCCGGCGGGGGTGCCGGTGGGGACGCTGGCGATTGGTCGAGCTGGAGCCATCAACGCGGCCCTGCTGGCCGCTTCGATACTGGCTCTCAGCGACCCCCTCGTCCGGACGGCGCTACTGACCTTCAGAGCGAGACAGACCGAGGCAGTCTTGAGTCGTCCGGACCCCCGTCCCGATCTCTCCCAGTCGTAGGTGGGCTTGCGGATCGGCTGCTTGGGCGGCGGCCAGCTTGGGCGGATGCTCGCCCTGGCAGGTCTGCCGCTGGGGCTGCGATTCACCTTCCTGGAGCCGCTCGAGGGGGCGGCGGCGGCGGCGGTCGGCCGCCAACTGGTGGGCCCCTACGACGACCGGGACCTGCTGCTGCAATTGGGGTCGGAATCCGACCTGGTCACCTTCGAATTCGAGTCGGTGCCCGAGAGTTCAGCGCACCTCCTTGCCCAGTCCAGCCCGGTCTTCCCGCCGCCGCGCGCACTGGCTGTCTCTCAGGACCGACTGTTGGAGAAGCGGCTGTTCCGGAAGCTGGGGATCGAGACCGCCAGCTACGCCGAGGTGGGTTCCCGGGCGGAGTTACCCAAAGCAGCCGAGGTCGGGTTTCCGGCCCTGCTGAAGACTCGGCGATTGGGCTACGACGGCCGCGGCCAGCGCCTGGTGACGGAGGCTTCCCAGCTGGAGCTGGCCTGGGGCGAGCTTGGTCAGGTTCCCTCGATCCTGGAGCGGCTGGTGCCGTTTCAGCGGGAGCTCTCAGTTGTCTGTGTCCGAGCGAGCGGCGGAGAGTCCGCGGCCTACCCACTCGTGCAGAACTACCACCGAGAGGGGATTCTCCGGCTCACCTTGGCACCCGCTCCGGAGCTCAATCCTGACCTGCAGCGGGAGGCGGTCACCATCGCGGCCTCCATCCTGGAAGAGCTCGAATACGTCGGGGTCCTGGCGGTGGAGCTCTTCCAGGTTGACGGCCGCCTCGTGGCCAATGAGATCGCCCCCAGGGTGCACAACTCGGGGCACTGGACGATGGATGGCGCCGCCTGCAGCCAATTCGAGAACCACCTCCGCGCGGGACTCGGCTGGCCCCTGGGCGACACCGCCAGCACTGGCTACACCGCGATGGTCAACCTCCTCGGGGAGGAGCCGGACGTTGGCGAGCTGCTGTCTCTACCGGGCGCCCACCTCCACCTCTACGGCAAGGCGCCACGCCCCTTACGAAAGATCGGGCACCTCAACATCGTGGGCCAGGATCCTCACCAGGTGACGTTGCAACTACGGGCGCTGGCCGACGTGTTGCGTGCCGACCTTCCCCTGCCCAACGACACCCACTCCTTCTGGCCCGGGGGACCGGCCTCGGATCATGCCGGAGCCCTGGCCGACACGGGTGAGGACCCGGGCTCGAACGGACCTTGAACTCACGGGGCGGTGGTCGCCAGGCGATCGCCTCTCGACCGGCAAGCCGTGGCTGAGCCAATCTCCGGGAAGTTCAATGCCAACCAAGCCGCTCACCGCCCGGACCGGGATCGCGAGGTAAGCGAGGGGAACCCTTCCGTCTCAACGAGAGGCCACAGCCGGACGCGGCTCCCGATTGGAGGTCCGCGCGCTTCGACCTTCCTGGCCGTGAACTCCTCGCCCCAGCTGTCGTGGAGGTCGCCCCGGGGCTCCGGTTACGCGCGATCGGGATCACCTAACTGTCCCGGTGAATCGCGCCCAGGACGCGCCGTGCGGCTGCACCTCATCTCCCGACGAGCGCCTTCGTGGCACTTGCTAAGGTTTGCCCCGTAGGTGGCCAGCCGACGAAAGGCGCAAGGCGGCGATGGAGAGCGGCGGGCAGCGAGGATCCCGCCTCGCTGGAGTCTGGAGGCGATCATCGGCCACCGCCCCGTGGTGGCGTCGCTGCGGCACCAGCTCTCTACCAGCACTCTCTCGCACGCCTACTGGGTCTCCGGCCCTCCCCAGATCGGGAAGACCACCCTCGCCCTGTCGGTAGCGGCTGAGCTGCTTTCCGGAGGAGAGTGGCCGGGCGGCCTTCTCGCCCATCCCGACCTGTGGTTCGAGGATGCCAGCGAGTCAATCAAAATCGACCGCATTCGTGCCCGTGGCTCCGAACTCGACGCCGAGGAGGGTCCGTCCCTCCAGCACTTTCTCAGCCTGTCGGCGTTCGCCGGAGCGGGCAAGGTGGCTGTCATCGGCAACGCCGAATGGCTCACCATCGAAGCCGCCAACAGCTTGCTTCGCCTTCTGGAGGAGCCCCCGGCCAACACCACCATCTGGCTCTGCACCTCCCGGCCGGACTCGGAGCATCTCCCCAGCACCATCCGCAGCCGGTGCCAGCAGCTGCTCTTGGGTCCGGTCGAGCCCAATGCAATCGCCGAGTGGCTGGTGGGGGTCCACCAATTCGACAGCGAAGCAGCCAGGGTGGCGGCGGCCGTCTGCCTGGGTCGTCCCGGTCTGGGACTGGCGATGGCGCGGGACCGCGATCTCGGACGCCGCGCGACCGAGCAGCTGGAAAGGTTTGCCGGCTGCGCTGCCCAGGGACCACGTCAGTGGCTGGAATTGAGCCGCGAGCTGGCCGAGCGTGGTACTGACCGGGAGGTAGCTCGTGGAGCACTCCGAGTGTGGGCCAGTTTTCTGCGAGATTGTTGCTGCCAGGCCAACGGTGTCCCGGAACTCACCCGCTGGCCGGACGAAGCCGAGCTGGCCTCCGAGTGGGCCCAGTGGCTCGGGCCGGAGGGATGCTCCAGGCGTTACGATCTGGCGCTGGACGCGCTCGCGCGGCTCGACGAGAAGGCAACGCCGCGGCTCGTCCTCGACCGGTTCCTGCTCCTGACCTTCGGGGACGTCCCCCAGGGCCACTCAGGAGGCGATCGTCGACCGGTCCTTACTGCAATCGACCAGAGGTGAGCCAATGCCCTTAGCGGTGGGGGTTAAATTCCGCCGTCACGGACCTTTGAACTACTACGCCCCTTTGGACGAGGAGTTGGTGCTGGGCACCCAGGTCGTGGCGGAGACGGCTAGAGGCGTGGAGATTGGCGAGGTGGTCATGGATTCCACGGAGATGGACCAGCGGATGGTTCCCGATCCGCTCCCCCCGGTGCTCCGCCGGGCCAGTCCGGCGGACCTGGCACACCGGGCGGAGATTGACAGCCGGATTCCCGACGTTGTCCGGCAGGCGCGGGACCTGGTCCAGGAGCGCGACCTGCCGATCAAGGTAGCCCGAGCGGAGATCAGCTTCGACGAGTCCCGGATTCTTTTCGACTTCACCGCCGAGCGTCAGACCGACTATCAGGACATGGCCAAGGAGCTCGCCTCCCGGCTACGCTGCCGGGTCGAGCTGCGCCAGGTAGGTGCTCGCGACGAGGCCAAGGAAAAGGACGGGTATGGGCCCTGCGGACGCCGGCTCTGCTGCTCCTCCTGGTTAAAGGAGTTCGTGCCGGTCACGATCAAGATGGCCAAGGAGCAGGGGTTGCCCCTCAACCCGACCCGGCTCAACGGAATGTGCGGCAAGTTGAAGTGCTGCTTGCAGTACGAGAACGAGCAGTACGTTGATCTCAAGAGTCGGCTTCCGCTGCCCGGCACCTCGCTGGAGGTGGAGGGCCAGCGGGCCACGGTAGCCGAGATCAGTTTGGTCCGCGAGCAGGTGCTGGTGAGCATGACCGAGTCTGGCACGGTGGTGGCGCTCCCCGTGGCCGGTCTGTTGCAGGCACCGCGGCCCCGGGGAGAAGGCGGCGGGGGCGGTAAGCGGCGCCGCACCCGGCCCCCGGGGACATCGAGCAGCTAGCCACCTCCCCGGCAGCTCGGTCGCGCCGCCTTGTCCGCCGGAACCGCCGGGTGCGTCAAGTGTTCTCTCGATCTCAAATGGGTGTCCGGACGGTCCAGGTTCGGGCGTAGACTCCACCGGGTCCGAAGGCCTCGCACGCTGAGCCCGTGGGGTCCTCATGGGGTGCGGTGAGTCAGGTTGCCGTCATGAGCCTTTCCGCGGCGGTCCGCCCGTCATTTTCGCTGCGCTTCTCCCCATCGCGGATGGCGGCCCTCTCCGTTTACTGGCTCGCGATCAACTACCTGTGGCAGGGAATGGGGGCGCTGATCCTCCCCCGGCTGCTCCTGGGGCTGGTTTCCGAGGCACATCGCGGAACGGCGCTGGCGGCCCTCTCTGCCCTCGGCGCGGTGGTGGCGATTCTGGTCCAGCCCGCCGCCGGTGGGCTGTCGGACCGCTGCCGGGTGGGCTGGGGCCGGCGCAAGCCCTTCATCCTGGCCGGCACTCTGGGCGACCTGGTCTGCCTTTTGGGTCTGGCCTTGGCCGGGAGCTACGGAGCCCTGATCATCCCCTACTGCGCTCTGCAGATCTGCTCCAACACCGCCGAGGGCGCCTACCAGGGTCTGCTCCCTGACCAGGTACCGAGCGCTGAGCGGGGCCGGGCATCAGGCTATTACGGGCTGGCGGTGTTTATCGGGACCGCGATCGGATTTCTCCTGACCGGCATGCTCATATCGATCGGTCACATCCGATTGGCCTTGCTCAGTGTCGGGGTGGTGCTGATCCTGGCCATGCTGGTAACCCAGCTCTTCGTGCCCGACTCCCCCGCCCGAGCGCCGCTCCCCAGTCGCCGATCGGCAATTCTGGGGGTGTTCAGCTTCCGGCCACGGGAGAATCCCGACTTCACCAGGCTCCTGGTCTCGCGACTGCTCTCCCTGATGGGGATCACCGGGCTGACCGACTTCGCGCTGCTCTTCATCAAGGCGACCTTTTATCCGGGATCGGGGAGTTCGGTTGCCAATCGGGCCTCGGGAGCCACCTCGATCCTGCTGGCGGTCGTGGTTCTGCTGGCGATCGTGGTTACCCTGCCTGCCGCCCGGATCTCTCAGCGGGTGGGGCGCAAGACCGTCATCCGGGCAGCTTCCTGGCTGGGGGCGTTCGGGACCCTGCTGCTCGTCTTCGCCAGCTCCTTCAGCCTCCTCTACGTCTACGCAGTGGGGGTCCTGATCGGTTGTGCATTCGGGATGCTGCTCTCGGTGGACTGGGCCTTTGTCGTCGACCTGGTGCCGCCGGAGTCAGCCGGGCGCTTCATGGGGATCTCAAATCTCGCGACCGCCGGGGCAGGCATTCTGGCCACCGTGATTGCCGGGCCCTTGCTTGATTTCGGCAACGGCCTCCGTCACAACGCGGGATACCCCATGATCTTCGCCTTCTTTGCCCTGGCCCTATTCCTGGGCGGATGGCTGGTCTGGCGGGTGAGAACCCCTGACCAGGTCCGAATCGGCCCCGCTGGCTGAGGCCGTCGAGGGTGCCCGGGACAGCTCTCGCTGCTCAGGCGCGAAGACGCAGGACCAGGCGGTGCTGGGGCGCCTGGTCCTTGATCCGCACCATGAGGAGGTGGTCGCCCGGGTTGAGCTGGGCCGACACGTCCTGGACCGGGTCGGACGAGGTCAGAGTGAAGCTGCGGTAGAAGGAGGGCACCTCGAGCAGAAGTGGATGGAGAGCCGCATCCCCGGTGAACTCCAGCACCAGCCGGCCATCCTGGTAGTCGTAACTCAGGCTGTCGAGAGTGCCCGGGGTGGCGCGCGGATAGGCCCGGGCGACGACCCGCAGCCGGGACTTGATCCGACTGAAGGCCCAGCTGCCACCCTCGTTCCAATCCCAATAGGCCCAGCCAAGTCGGTACCGGTCGAGCTCGTTCATCTCCCGCGCCACCCAGGCCTGATTGGACTGGCCTAGGCCCGCCCCGATCTCCCCTACCCAGGGGGCGGCGCCCGCCTCGCGGGCCTGATCTTCGAGCAGGGTCAGGGGGATCGCGTACTGAGGGGATGGCTGCTGCCAGGGCGGTTCCAGCAGAGTGGCAAAGACGTGGCTGGAGTACACCTGGTTCGGGTAAGGCAGGGCGCCGACATAGGTGGGCAGGCCGAAATCGAGGGTCTGCTCGGTGATCCACATCTGGTGGGGCGCGATCGCCGCCAGGTGCGTGATCAGCTCCGCCTCGAATGGAAGTAGGTATTTCTTCTCAAAGATGCCCGGAGCGGCGGGGAACGGGTGGGGCTCGTTCCAGAGGTCGAAGCCGGCCAGCGCCGAGTCGTTCCGGAAGGCCCGCGCCAGGTAGCTCCAGACCCGGGTCACGTCCTGTTGCCAGCCGCCCAGGTCCGCCCAGAAGATCCCGTAGCTGGCCAGCACGCCGGGCGCCAGGTGTCGGTTCCAGGGCGAGCCCAACGGAAAGCTCCGGGGAAGGCCTCCCGCGACCGCCCAGCTGGGCGCCCCGTCGCCGCCGTAGTAAATGCTCCAGTCGATGTTGTGCAGATCCAGGATGGTGTAGATCCCGTGGGCAGCTGCGTCGTCGACTACCGCGCGCACCAGCTGCAGGTAGGAACCGGCCATCTGCCCTGGCCGCGGTTCGAGCCGAGACCAGTTCACCGGTAGCCTGATCACATCGAAGCCGTCCGCCGCCATCTCGGCGAGGTCATGGTCGGTCGGTATCGTTCCCGGCCTCATGTCCTGGGCCTGTTCCAGCCCGGTCACGTTCATTCCGCGAAGCAAAATCTGCCGCCCCTGGCTGTCCAGGATGACCCGGCCGTTGCTGTGGAGCCAGGGTAGACCGTGCCCCGCTCGAGTTCCTGCCTCGGTCGTCCGAGTCCGAGCAGAGCCCGGATAGGCTGGGTAAAAGTTGGGGGTGATGGCGTAGGCGCTCAGGGCCAGGCTGACGCCGAGCAGGGTGACCAGGCAACCTGAGCAGCAGCTGCAGCATCGCCGAATCCGTCCGGGCCAAGAACGTGGCCAACGCCACAGCCGTGGGCGGTACCTTTTCCGAGCCTTGTTGGGGGGCTCGACCACCCCCAGAGTCTAGGTCGGCCAGCCGAGGACTCTCCCAGTCGACCGGCTTCGAGGTTAGTCAGCTGGCGACAGGTGTAATGGCCCGTCCGACCCGCTCCCCGCCGGAAGCGGGTCGGACTCGAGCCGAGTCAGCTGTTTCGGCGCGAACGCCAGAAGACCAGCGCCGCCACGCCCAGCGCGAGGGCGCCGACCAGCGCCGCCCCGCCGGGTACGACCCACCGCCGCGCCTGGGCGCTGGGCGGCATCACCTCGACCCGGGCAACTGCTCGAGGGGGCGGCTTGACCGAGTCTGGCCCGGGTCGCTCTGGCCCGGTTTTGGTTGCCGGGCGGGTCGCTGGTGGGGCTGAAGCGGCGATCTGGGCGGCGCCCGCCAACTCCTTGGCCACGGCGCGCTGGAAGCGGGCGATGACCGACATCACCGCGCGGTCCAGGTCTCCCTTGGCAATTTCCCCCAGCCGTCCCCGACCATCGACCAGCACCGTCAGCCGCAGATCGCAGCCGCCACCGGGATCGTCACGGAATCGAGCTCTCACTTCGGCGTGAGCCCGACCCGTGCCCCGCACCTCCTTGCCGCTGAGGGTCCAGGTGAGGTGCCGTCCCTCCTCCTCAGTGTGTTGCCGCGCGTAGCCGCGATAGGTGACGGAGTGCCCCCCGACGAGCACCCGCAGTGTGCCTCGCCCGTCCGTACCCAAGGTCAGTCCGGGGGCCAGCCGCAGCGCTCCCTGGCGGGTGGCCAGCAGATCCCAAGCTTGAGCCGCGGACCCGGGAAGCTTGACGGTTCTAATCAGGGTCAACCGGGAGCCTCCTCGCGACCTACCTCAGGCGCGGGTGGTGATTGGTCAGGTACGGGGCCCCAACCCGGCAGATGGCCGCTGCGGGTTACCGAGGGGTCCGGAGGGCTGGCTGGGGGTACGGCAGGAGGACCTAGGCCGGTGAGCTCCAATAAGGACCGGCCCTGATCGGCTTTGCGCACCACCATCGTCCGGCCAATCAGATCCTCCGGGCCGCGGTGGTCGGGACGCAGCAGGATGACCAGGGTACCGCCCACATACTGCAGCAACCAGATCCAGACTCCGATGATCGGAATAAACGGGTTCCCCACCCAGAACACCACCGAGCGCAACAGCGCGTCGCGAACGGTCATCGGCCGGCCGTCGATGCGGGTGATGCGCAGGCCCAGGGCCAACTTGCCGAGAGTGGCGCCGGCAACTAAGTACATCCCGATCAAGTACACCGCGGTGAGCGCGGCGGCGACCAGGCCAAAGTGCACCAACTGGACCAGGAACTGGTGATCCAGAGCGATGAAATGCGAATTCTTCGCGAGGTTGGCGGCGTTCCGGCCGCGGGCATAGGCGATCAAGCGGGAGTATTGGTGGCCAGCGATCGGGACGGCGGCGATCACCTCGACAACGAAGAGCACCAGGAAGTCGATCACCGCCGCTCCCAGCCGCTCCCACGACGGGAGGGCGGCGCTGCCCGTCGGCGACGGGTTCGGACCGCCGATCATGGCCGACTCATCGTGGGATCTCCTTCGGTTGACGCCGCGGGCGGGGCAGCTCGGCTCCCCGCCCGAATTCTAGGCGGCGGCGCGCTCTCCGAGCCGAGCTGTGCTGTTGAACCAGTAACAGTTCTGGGACGAGGAACCAAACCCCGGCGACGGCCCACTAAGGTGGGCCCTATGCAGAAGCCCAACCTGGGGCTCAATCGGCGCTTGAAGAGCACCCGCCGGCGCGTGGCTGGTTCCGCTCTCCTTCGTCGCCTCCGGAGCGGCACCCTCGGGCAGGGGATGGTCGAATACTCGTTGATTCTGATGTTGGTCGCGCTCGTGGTTCTCGTCATCTTCATCTTGGTCGGTCACAGAGTGTCGGATCTCTACTCCAACATCGACAACGGTTTCGCCTCCACCGGCTGACCGGACTCGGGGGACCCTCCGGGCCTCTGCTATCCTGAACTCAGGCCCCCTTCTGCGGGCCCGTCCCGAGAGGCTGGGAGAGCGGCGCTAGGAGTTCAGAGCGCGATGACCTACGTGATCGGTGAGACCTGCGTCGACGTCAAGGACAAATCCTGCGTCGAGGTGTGCCCGGTGGACTGCATCATCGGAGCCGACGAGGACCGAATGCTCTTCATCGACCCCCAGGAGTGCATCGACTGCGGGGCTTGCGTGGATCCCTGCCCGGTGGACGCGATCTACGCCGAGGAGGACCTTCCCACCGAGTGGGTTGAGTGGACCGCCATCAACAAGCTCTACTTCGCCAGCGCCGACGAGGCTCGGGCCCAGGTCAACGCCAAGACCCCGGACGCCGCCAAACCGGGCTGAAGCTCGTGTTCGGTTTAGGGTTCTAACCACAGTTTCCCGACCGCTTCCTTCGTTTCAGGGACACGATGGTCGGACCGGCCCCGGCTGGTACGCTGGCCTCAAGGATCAGCGGAGAGTCCGCCAGGGCAGCGGAGGATGTAAATGGTCATGGCCGTCGAGGGAAAGCTGGAACCGACCGTCAAGGAAGATCCCGCTGCGGTGATCGCCTTCGCCAGGGATCAGGGGATCAAGTTCGTCGACTTTCGCTTCAGCGACCTCTTGGGCCAGTGGCAGCACTTCAGCGTGCCGACCTCCGAACTCACCGAGCGACTTTTCGCCGAGGGAGTCGGTTTTGATGGGAGCAGCATCAGGGGCTTCCAGCAAATTCACGAGAGCGACATGCTGCTCTTCCCCGACCCCCGGACCGCCTTCGTCGATCCCGTGCTCGAGGTCCCGACCCTCTCCTTGATCTGCGACATCGGCGACCCCGTGACCAAGGGCCGCTACAGCCGGGACCCCAGGTATATCGCTCGGAAGGCGGAGGCTCACCTCCGAGAGAGCGGGATCGCCGACACCAGCTACTGGGGACCGGAGATGGAGTTCTACATCTTCAACTCCCTCCGCTTCGGCCAGACGGTGAATGAGGGTTTCTACCACATCGACTCCTCGGAGGGGATCTGGAACAGCGGCCAGAACGGCACTCCGAACCTGGGCTTCCGGCCCCGGCTCAAGGAGGGATACTTTCCCACCCCGCCGGTGGACCAGTTGCAGGACGTGCGCAGTCGGATCGCGCTGGCGCTTCAGGAGTCCGGGATCGAGGTGGAAGTCCACCACCACGAGGTCGGCACCGCCGGCCAGGCCGAGGTCGATATGCGCTACGACTCGATGGTCTCGATGGCGGACAAGGTTCTGGTCTTCAAGTACATCGTCAAGAATGTCTGCCGCCGGGAGGGGTTGGTGGCCAACTTCATGCCCAAGCCGCTCTTCGGTGACAACGGCAGCGGGATGCACACCCACCAGTCGCTGTGGAAAGAGGGGGTGCCCCTCTTCTACGACAAGGACGGCTATGCCCTGCTGAGCGACTTGGCGAGGTGGTACATCGGCGGCCTCCTGGCCCACGCCCCGGCGGTGTTGGCCTTCGCCGCTCCCACCACCAACAGTTACCGTCGGTTGGTTCCCGGCTACGAGGCCCCGATCAAGCTCGCCTACAGTGCCCGCAACCGGAGCGCTTGCGTCCGCATCCCGACCTACAGTGACCGCCCGCAGCTGCGTCGACTGGAGTTCCGTTCCCCGGATGCGACCGCCAATCCGTACCTGGCCTTTTCAGCCATGCTGATGGCTGGCCTGGACGGGATCCGCCACCAGATTGAGCCGCCAACCCCGGTCGAGGCCGACCTCTACGAGCTCGAGGGGGCGCGGGCCGACGCGGTCAAGAACCTGCCGGGCAGCCTGGAGGAGGTGCTGGCCGCGCTGGAGCAGGACCAGAAGTTCCTCTTCGAGGGGGGGGTTTTCACCGAGGATCTGGTCGACACCTGGATCGCCCTGAAGCGGGAGCGGGAGGTGGACCCGGTCCGGCTCCGGCCCCACCCCTACGAGTTCATGCTGTACTCGGACTGCTGAACCATTTGGGTCGCCGCCCCGGGATGGCCCGGGGCGGCGGATCCGTCGGATCGGAGGGATGCCGACGGATGAGGAGAGCAGGTTCCGCCTCCGCGCGGGGTAGGTGAAGGGTTTGCCCCGCCGGGAACCTTGCGGCGAATTTAGTTCCTAGCACGGCGTTTGGCACCCGCGTAACCACTCCGCGACACCGGTGGACGAACCCCCAACTGGACGCACTTGGCCACCGCCTCGGGCGGACCCGTAGCTGGACGCAGCGACTGGCGCAGCGGCGGAGGCAAGTCCGGCTTGGAGCCGGCAGCCCGCTGCCCGCTGCCCGAACGTCTCCCTCGTTGTCGATCTGGGCGAACGGCGGGGAACCACGCCTAGGCGGCGCCGGCGGTGGCAGGCGGTGCGTGGGGCGCGGGCTCGCGTCGGATCACGACGGTGGTTACGCCTAGCAGGATGAGCGCTCCACCGACCAAGGTCGGCAGGGATGGGTGATCGCCCCTAACCCAGACCGCCAAGGCAGTTCCCAGGAGGGGCTGAATGAAGAGAAGCGGAGCGATCGCCCCGGGCATCACGCGCTGAAGTCCCCAGAGCCAGCCCCAGTAGCAGAGGGCGGTAGTTATCGATCCCAGGTAGACAATCCCGA
>Ga0307373_10000032_pt1 | contig 198035 bp, 196 predicted proteins | sample OX2MG_FD_202534 | JGI IMG/M metagenome (GOLD analysis project Ga0307373, IMG submission 202534) | Soil microbial communities from Risofladan, Vaasa, Finland - OX-2 | ecosystem: Environmental > Terrestrial > Soil > Coastal area > Acid sulfate soil | place: Finland: Risofladan, Vaasa...
CAACGGCCGCTCCGCTCCACTCCCTGGAAGCCCGCCCCCAGCCACCCCTGGAAAGCAACCTGGAAACAGACCGGATGACAGATTCCCTGAGCTGTTACGCGGACACAGTCCCTGAGCCACTACAGGTGCCGAGCGAGGAGCCGACGAAATTCCTTGAGCTCGGCCCCAAGGACGAATCCCAGGGGGCATTGCCGCGCGCCCGACGAAGTCAAACAGGCCTTATCGCCGCCGCTTAGCTGGCGGCCCAATGGCCATGGTTAACCGACAAATTCGTCCGCCAAACGCAGCAGAGGTCCGGACGCCCGCTCCAGTTCACCGGCCGCGATGGCTACCTCGCCGTCGGTGGTCGCCAAGATCAGCTCGCCTTCATCCGAGAGGTCGACGACGCTGCCCACCACCCGGCCTGAGACGTGTTCCGCGATGACCTCCTCGCCCAGCCAGGCGGCGTGCTCGATCCACACTTCGCGGAGCGCGGCGAATCCGCCTCCGACCCATTCCCGATACCGGATCGCTAGTCGGCTCAGCACGGCCTCCGCCAGCTCGGTGCGATCTACCAAGTGGCCCTCCAGATCGCAGGCGGTCGCAGTCCGGCGCAGGTCGGGCGGCAGTTCGCTGCCAATCCAGGTGATGTTGCACCCGATCCCCAGGGCCACCATTCGCTCCCCGACCCGGGAAGCTGGGGACTCAGCCAGTATCCCGGCCAGCTTGCGATCTCCACAAAGGCAATCATTGGGCCACTTGAGCCGAGCCTGAGGCCCTCCAGCCAGGGCCAGCCCTTCCACCATGGCCAGCCCTCCGACCAATCCCAGGCTGGTGCAAGCCTTGATGCCCGACGGTGGCCGGAGCAGGACCGAGAACATCAGCGAGCTCCCCGGGGGGGCGATCCAGCTTCGCCCGGAGCGGCCCCGACCCGCGAGTTGCTGATCAGCGAAGACGACCAGACCCTCGGGGGCGCCAGCAGCCGCTGCATCCGCTACTAGGTCCTGGGTACTACCAACCTGGGCGTAGTAGCGCAGGTCGAAGCGCATGGCTGAGTTGGCCAGGCCCCGTTCCAGTCGTCCCGGGTCGAGACTTTGCGTCACTTCGATGACGGTTGGTCTGAGATGGGGAGCACTCTCGTATACTGCCGCGTCGTGGAGAATTGGGAAAGAGTTGAGCTGTTCAGTTCTTTCTTAAAGCTCAGCGGAGACATCGAGGTGGTGCCGCCGCTGCGGCTGACCGACGTCGTCAATCGCATGACGGAATTCCTCGAGATCCAGCATCTGACCTTAGAGCCGCTGGCCAGCACCTACCCGGTCATCAGCACCGTCGAGGACTCGGCCATGGTGGCCAAGCGGTCTCTGCTGATGGTAGTTCCGATCGGGGATTCGGCGGCCGATCACGGGGGCCGACGAGCGCTCCTGGAGACCAAGGTGGCCAGGCAGGTGGCGCTCACCATCGACACCTTCTCTTTGGTCTGTGAGGTCTTCCTGGAGCCGCGACTGAGCCTTCGGGAAACCTTGGAGCGCAGCGTGGACGACTTTCTCCCGGTGCGCAATCTCAATGCGGTCTGGCTGCCGGCGCTGACCCATGAGCGGGTCACCATCCAGCGCTCCTTCGCCCTCATCCATCCCCGCCAGATACTGAGCTTCTCAGAACGCGGGGAAGCGGCTTCCTGAGTTCCCCCGGAAGATTCCGGACCGACGCGGGAGCCTGACCTGACCCCGACAATCCGCCGTGATGCGGCGACAGTGGCGTTGCTGCGCGACCGACCGGAAGCGGCGAAAGCCGACCCAAGCCTGGAAGTGCTGCTGCTGACCAGGCCCGCAAGCAGTGTCTTCGCGCCGGGGGCCGAAGTCTTCCCCGGCGGTTCCGTCGATCCCGCCGACCTAGATCCCGAGTGGTTGGGCCTTAGGGCCGCCTGGGTGCCGAGCGCCGAGGTGGAGTGGCATCTGATCGTGACCGCGGTGCGGGAGACCTTCGAAGAGTGCGGAGTCCTACTGGCCTGCGACGCCAATGGCCGACCGATCCCCCCTCAGCGGGTAGCAGCTCTCGCCCCCCTCCGGCGAGAGCTCCAGGAGGGGCACCCGGATAGATTGCTGCCAGGGCTGCGAGAGGCGGACTTGCGTCCCGCCTGGGGGGAGTTGGCCTTCTGCGCTCACTGGGTGACGCCCGAGGGCTTGCCTCGGATCTTCGACACCAGGTTCTTTCTGGCGGCGCTGCCCGCTGGCCAGGAACCTAGCCGTGACCAGCCCGGGGAATTGGACTCGATGCGCTGGGTCGATCCCGCGACCGCTCTCGTGGAGGCGGTTCAGGGCCGTACCCTCCTCCTTCCCCCCACCCGGGCGGTTCTGGAGCAGTTGGTTGACCAGCCAAGAGTGGCGATGGCGCTGCTAGCGGCACGAAGCAGTCCGGTCAATCGGGTCCAGCCCAAGCTGGAGGAGGTCACGGCGTCCCACTACCCCGGGCTCGACCTCAGGGCGATCCTGGGCTCGGATGGGGACAGCGAACAGTGACCACCGCACCGGAGGTGGTGCTGGTGCGAGCCCCCAACCCCGGCCCACTCACCGGAGCTGGGACCAATACCTGGATCTACGGCAGGGGTGAGACCCTGGTCATCGACCCCGGACCGGCGGACGAGGGCCACCTGGAGCTGGTGCTCAAGGCGGCTACCGAGGTAGGCCGGGTGGTGATGGTCGCCTGCACCCACCACCACGTGGACCACGTGGAGGGAGCGGCCCGATTCTGCGAGCTGGCCGGGGCCCCCCTGGCGGTCCACTTCCGAAGGGCCACCGATCCCGCCACCCTACCCCTGCACGATGGGGACCGACTGCTGGTCGGGTGCCAGGAGCTGGTGGCGATCCACACCCCTGGGCATGCCTCGGATCACCTCTGTTTCTTTGACGAGTCCAGTCGGATCCTCTTCACCGGCGACCACGTGCTTCAAGGCACGACCAGCCTGGTGGTGCCTCCGGACGGTGACATGACGGCTTACCTCAATTCGCTCAACCGAGTGCGGCGGCTGCGACCGGTGCTGCTGTACCCGGGGCACGGCGAGCCAATTCTCGAGGCCGAGGCAGCGATCCGCGCGCTGATCGACCACCGCCTCCAGCGGGAGGATCAGATCCTCCTCCAGCTGCAGGCGGGACCCGCCGGACCTGGGTCACTGGTCCCCCGCCTCTACGCTGCCTACCCCAGCGAGGTGCTGGGGATGGCCGCCGGTACCGTGCTGGCCCACCTGCTCAAGCTGGAGCGCGAGGGCCGGGTGCGCCGGTGGGCCAGCGACGATCCGGACCAGTTCGAGCTCGCAAGCGATGGCGGTTGAGCCCAGTCGGGACCGTTTGCGCCCTCGGCGCAGCTAGGCCATCTGGAAGGGGAGGTGAGCCAGCGTCCTGGTCATGACCCCGGAAGGGCCCCACGGAACCACCGGCTTCCAGAGCGTCTCGGTGTGCCAGGCAGAGCCCGCGATGTCGAGATGGACCCAGGGAAGGTCACCGGTGAACTGGCGCAGGAAGATGCCCCCGTTGATCGAGCTGGCACCGGACGTGCCCGAGCTGTTGCGCATGTCGGCGATATCGCAGCTGAGGGCCACGTCATACTCGGGATAGAGCGGCAGCTCCCAGATCCGCTCTCCGGCCAGGGCCCCAGCCCGGCGTAACTGCTGGATCAGCTCGGGGCTGGTTCCCATGGCGACGGTCACCGCCTGGCCTAGGGCGACCACCGCGCCGCCGGTCAAGGTGGCCACGTCGACCAAGTGGGTCGCCCCGCGGTCGGCCGCGAATCCCAGAGCGTCGGCCAGGACCAGGCGGCCCTCGGCGTCGGTGTTGTTGATCTCGATGGTCTTGCCATTCATAGCGCTCACCACGTCGCCCGGTTTGATGGCGCCGCCACCAGGCATGTTCTCGGTGAGGGCCGCCACCGCCAGGACCTGGATCGGGGCCTGCATCTGGGCGATCAGGGCCATCGTCTCGATGACCGCGGCAGCGCCACTCATGTCGCCTTTCATGGTGTACATCCCGGGGTTGGGCTTGAGGGAGATGCCGCCGCTGTCGAAGGTGATGCCCTTGCCCACCAACGCCAGCACCTTGTCCGACGCGGTCGGGGCCTTGGGGCGGTAGCGCAGCGAGACCAGCTTGGGCGGCTCGTGAGATCCCTGGGCTACCGCCAGCAGGGCGCCCATCCCCAGCCGCTCCATCTCGGCGCGGTCCAGCACCTCCAGCTCCAGCTGGCTCTCAGTCGCCACCCGTTCGGCCTCGGCGGCTAGCTGGGTGGGGGTGAGCCGATTGCTGGGGCGCCACTGCAGAACTCGGGTCCGATTGGTCGCCTCCGCCATGGCCGTCCCTTCGGTGAGAGCTTCCCCGATCTCGGTGCCGGTCCCTAGCCCGATCACCTCCAGTTCCTCGATCGCGCTGGTGTCCTCTCCAGTTTTCATCTGGCCAAGGTGGTAGTTGCCGAGCCCGACTCCCTCGGCGACAGCCCGAGCCACCGCCGTCGGAGCGCCCTGCAACGGGTCCTGGGCGGCCACCGCGGCGATTACGACGCCGTCGACCAGAACGGCCAGGCTGCGACAGAAGCGCCGGGTGTCGCGGACACTGAACTGGAGGGCGTTGCGAAGCCGGTAGCCGTCCAGCACCTGACTGCGCCCCAGCCCCAAGAGCACGATCCGGGGAGCCGCGATCCGGCCCATGGTGGCGACCACGACGCGCTTGGGAAAGGCACCGTTCGCCTGGTGCTCGTCCCGCATCCGGCTGAGGAGGCCATCGAGCGCCCGGTCGGCGGCGGCCGCCAGTGGACCCAGTTGCTCGTTTTGGAAGTACGGAACCAGCAGGATGTCGGCCCGGATCGCGCCTAGGTCAGTGTCACTAGCCTTCGCTCGCAATCTCTTATCCTCCTAGCTGCCGGGCCTGATCACAGGCCGCGGCCACGGCTGCGGTGTGCCAATCGCCCCAACTGGTCCTTGGTGGAGGCTCAGTGGTGGGGATCGAAGCGCACCTCTCGCAGGTCTGGGATCCATGCCCGCAGCGCCGACTCGATTACCCGGAGCACCTCAGGCGTGAACGCGACCACAAAGTTGGAGCTCGGATGCGCCTGCACCACCACCTCCCCGGGTCGGGGTTGAGTGACCAGTAGGCTGTCGGCGGCCGGACCGGAGGCAACCACGCCTCGTACCCGCGCCGTCAGTTCAGAGTCGGTCATCGAGGAATCATGGCAAAGCCGAGCGAGACAATGTCGGAATGCCGACCAGTACAAGCCTCCTGAGGCCCGGGCTGAGTCCCGTTTCCTTCCGCGAGCTGCTGGAGATTGAGGCCCGCCGGCAAGGCTTTGCCGAGGTGGGGGTGACGGACCTCCAGCCCTTCGAGCAGGCCGCCGCGCGGGCCCGGACGGCTCTCGCGGAAGGACGGCTCGAGGGCATGTCCTGGTACACCGAAGAGCGGATCACCCAGGCCGCCGATCTGAGACGACGATTCCCCTGGGGCCGAAGCCTGGTGGCACTCAGCTTTCCCTACCGGCCTGCCACGACCCCGCTCGGGGCTCCTCCCCGCCCGCCGGCGACCAGGGGAAGGCCCCGGGGGCGGATCGCTGGCTACGCTCTCGGCGAGGACTACCACGTTCGCCTGGACCGGGCTCTCCGCGGGTTGGCGGGGCGGCTGGCGACCCGGTCGCCGGGCTTGCGCTGGCACCGGTTCGTCGACCACGGCCGGGCGCTGGACCGGGCGATCGCCGAGCGGGCGGGCCTTGGCTTCTGCGGCAAGCACACCCAACTGATCACGGCGAGGGGAGGCTCCTACGTGCTGCTGGCCTCGCTGGTCCTCAGCCTGGAGCTCGCGCCCGACCGACCCTCGAAGCGCAGCTGCGGTAAATGTCGCGCCTGCCTCCCCAGCTGTCCCACCGGAGCTCTGCTGGCTCCCGGGGTGATCGACGCGACTCGCTGCATCAGCTACCTGACCATCGAGCACTCAGGTTCGATTCCGCCCCATCTGCGGCCGCTGATGGGCACCTGGGTCTTCGGCTGCGACCTCTGCCAGGAGGCCTGCCCCATCAACCGGCGACTCAGCGCTGAGCCAGTGCCCTGGGGCCGGTCATCCAGCCAGGCTGGACCGGTGCCCTTCCCGGACTTGGTCGAGTTGCTCTCACTTTCCGAGCCATCCTTCCAAGCACGCTTCGCCGCCACCACCATGCGGCGCAGCGGCCGCGAGCGGCTGGCTCGGAACGCCGCGGTGGCCCTGGGGAATGCTGGCCAACCGTCGGCTATCCCCGCCTTGGCGCGAGCCGTTCGAGGTGACCCGTCCCCCCTGGTGCGGGGCGCGAGCGCCTGGGCGCTGGGCCAGTTGGGGGGAGCGAGCGCCCGGGCGGTGCTCGCCGCAGCCCAGTCCGGGGAGCCTGACCCGGAGGTCGGTTCCGAGATCCGCGGTGCCCTCCAGACTGCCAGCGGAGGAGAGGGATCCGGCCGGGAGGGATTGCAGCTCCTCCCCCATTCGGCATAATCGCCGCGGTGGCTGGCTTTGCACCGGTCTGCGCGGCGGTCGACATCCCTCAGGGAACTGGGCGGGTGGTCGATGCCGATGGCGTTGAGGTGGCCATCTTCCACGTCGACGGGGTCTTCCACGCGCTCGAGAACAGTTGCGCGAGCGGCGGCTCGATCGGCGAGGGTCAGTTGCGGGGACATGTGGTCACCTGCCCCCTGGATGGCGAGGTCTACGATGTCCGAACCGGCATCTCCCCCATTTCCGACGCCATCTTCGTGAAGCACTTCGATGTGCGCGTGGACGGGAGCGGCAACGTGCTGGTCCGCATGGAGCCCACTGAGGACGAGGATGAGGAACTCTGAAAGGGCGCCTGGCCGCCATCGATGTCGGCTCCAACACCGTACATCTGCTGGTCGCCAACGTCAGTAGAGAGGGGACGAGCCAGCGCCGCCACGCGGTCCACCTGCTCGGTCTGGGCCGCCAGGTGGCGGCGACCGGCGAGCTGGGCTCCGAGCTGCTCCCGCAAACCGCGGAGTTGGTCGACCGTCTCGTCATCCAGGCCCGCCAGGACGGCGCCGAGCGAATCGGGCTGGTGGGGACCGAGGCGCTCCGCAACGCGGCTGACGGCGCCGCCCTGGGGGACCTGATCCGCCAGCGCACCAAGCAGCAACTCCGGATCCTGACCGGGGAGGCGGAGGCGAGGCTGAGCTACCTGGGAGGAACCTCGTTCTGGGTTCCGTCGGGCCAGCCAGCCACGGTTATCGACGTAGGCGGAGGCAGTACCGAGGTGGTCCACGGCCTAGGCAGTCGACCCGTGAACGGGACCAGCTTGAAATTGGGCTCCGACCGGGTTCTGATGGCCACCCACGCCGGCGACCCGCCCACGGCGCGCCAGCGGGTGGACGCGCAAATGCGGATCTCGATGATGTTGGAGGCCGCCCCCGACGCGGCCCGAAACGGGATGCTGATCGCCACCGGCGGCACCGCGTCCAACGTCCCAGTACTGCTGGGGCTGTGGCGAGCGCTCCCCAACTCCAAGGACAACCTCCGAGAGGAGGGCTCTCGCGAACCCTGGCTCACTCTCACCCGGGACAACATTGACCAGGCAGCCCACTTGACCGCGAGTCACTCCAGCGCGGAGGTGGCGATGCGAACCGGACTCAGCACCGCCCGAGCCCGGCTGATGGCGGGCGGGGTGCTGGTCCTGGTGGGTCTGCTGGAGCGCTACCAGGCCAAACAGCTGGTGGTGACCGAGCGCGGTCTGCGCGACGGGGTGCTCCTCCGGCTAGCCGCGGCGGCCGCAGCCTCGCGCCCCGCCTGACCCTGGGCCACGCCCGGGGCCGGTCCGCCCACGGCTTGCAATAAGCTGCACCGGTGCCGGTCTTCGACTTTCACACCCACACCACCATCTCGGACGGCCACGCGGACGCCCTGGAGATGGCCCGGCGGTGCCAGAAGAACGGTTACGCCGCCTACGTTTGCAGCGACCATGTCGACGAAGGTACGGTGGGGGGACGGGTCCCGGAGATCGTGGAGGCCTGTCGCCGGGTCACCGACGAGCTGGGCATCAACGCGATTCCCGCAGTTGAAGTCACCCGGGTCGCCCCGGAACGGGTGGCCAAGGTGGCCGCCAAGGCCCGCTCCTTGGGAGCCCTGCTGGTGGTGGTCCACGGCGAGACCTTGGGCGATTTCCCCCAACCCGGGCTGAACCTGGCCGCCACCCGCTGCTCCGACGTCGACATCCTGGGTCATCCCGGCCTGATCACTCGAGAGGCCGCGGAGCAGGCACGACTCAACGAGATCCACCTGGAGATCAGCGCGTCTGGCCTCCACGGGCTGACCAACGGGCACGTCGCCAAGGTGGCCCTCGAGGTCGGCGCCGCCCTGGTCCTGGACTCCGACGCCCACCGCCCCGAGAGCCTGCTGACCTCAGAGCGCGCCCGGCAAGTACTGGCCGGCAGCGGGCTTACCCTCGAAGGGGTCGCCCAGGTGGCTGAACTGGCTCCCTTTTCCGTCCTGGCCAGACGGGGCATCCGGCTGTCCTCGGACCTAAGGACCTCCCTGACCCAGTCCGGCTGAGACTAGGGACCTGGCGGGTGCGGGGGCGAGGGCGCGGGTGGGGTGGCCGTCGGCGTGGGCGTGGGCGGGGGGAGCGGGGTGGCCGTGGGAGTCGGGGTGACGTCGGGTAGCGGGGTGATCGCGCCGCTGGGAGCGTTGGTAGGCACGGTTTGGATGTCCTGCAGGGTCGCCACCAGCAAAGTCCCCTTCGGCCCCTGGCTGAACGTGACCGTGACGGCGTCTCCGGGGATGAGGTCGGCCAGGGAACTGGGGGCACCCGCCAAGGTGATCGTCGACTTGGCGGTGACTGTCGCCTGAACCGGCTGGCCCCCGGCCGGCTGGATGGCGATCAGGTTCTCCTGGAGCCAGAGGCCGACGATCGTGCCGTCGATAGGCCGACCCACGAGCGAGTTGGCGGGCGAGGGCGAGGAGCTGGGGGAGAGGCCGACGGCAGCGTGGCTCTTACCGGGGACATTGCCCACGGCAAAGATGGTCAGCGAGGCAATCCCCAGCCCGACCCCCAGCACCGAGAGCGCGATGATGGCGAAGAAGATCAGCGCCAGCAGGCCGTGGCCGTGGAAGCCGACGAAGTTATGGCGCTCCCTCAGCCGCCGACCGGCCCGGAGCCGCGGGGCCTTGCGCCGCGCCGCCTTACCCCCGGACAGCCGAGTCTCCGCCAATTCGCCTCCTCGCATCCGACCAGTCCCAGCGACATCTTGCAGGACGGCACCCAATCCGGCCGGAGTATAGGAGATCGCTTGAGAGGGCTCGGTATCATCAACCCCCACCTATGACTTCCCCCTACGATCACCGCGCCATCGAGGAAAAGTGGCAGTCTCGCTGGCAGGAGACCGACCTCTACCAGACGGCTCTGGACAGGGTCTCCCGGCCTTACTACAACCTCATGATGTTTCCCTACCCCTCGGCGGAGGGGCTGCACGTGGGCAACATGTTTGCCTTCTCCGGAGCCGACGCTCACGGCCGCTTTGAGCGGATGCAGGGGTTCGACGTCTTCGAGCCGATCGGATTTGACGCCTTCGGAATCCACAGCGAGAACTTCGCCCTCAAGGTCGGGCGGCATCCCACCGAGCTGATCGCCACCAACGTGGTGCGCTTCCGCGAGCAGTTGAAACGCCTGGGGGCCCAATTCGACTGGAGCAAGACCGTCGACACCACCGATCCCGCCTACTACCGCTGGACCCAGTGGCTGTTCCTCACATTGTGGAAGGGCGGCTTCGCCTACCGGGCTCGGCGCAACGTCAAGTGGTGTCCCCAGGACCTGACCGTGCTCGCCGATGAACAGGTCCTGGCGGACGGGACCTGCGAGCGCTGTGGCGCCTTGGTCACGGAGCGGGAATTGGAGCAGTGGTTCCTGCGCATCACCGCTTTCACCGAGCGCTTGCTGGCGAATCTGGACACCCTGAACTGGTCAGAGAGCACCAAGCTGCTGCAGCGCCACTGGATCGGCCGCAGCCAGGGCGCGCTGATCGACTTCCCCATCGACGGTGAAGACCCCCTCCGAGTGTTCTCCACCAGACCCGACACCATCTTCGGCGCGACCTTCATGGTGCTGGCCCCAGACCATCCGCGGACTTTGGAGCTGGCGGCGCCGGAGCGGCAGGCCGAAGTCGCCGCCTTCACGGCGGAGTCGGCCCGGCGGCGAATTGCGGAACAGCGAGACGACGAGAGTGCGACCAGGGGCATCTCGCTCGGGCGCGACGCGCGGAACCCGCTCACCGGAGCGCGCCTCCCCCTCTTCACCGCCGAGTACGTCCTGTCCGGCTACGGCACCGGCGCCATCATGGCTGTTCCCGCCCACGACCAGCGGGATCAGGCGTTCGCCCTGCGGCACCACCTGCCCGTGGTCGAGGTGGTCTCGGGCCGAGAGGGGAGCGGAGCCCACGGCGGAGCCGGCGCTCTAGTCAACAGCGCCCACTTCGATGGTCTCAAGGCTCCTGACCCCGCTCGTGAGGTGATCACCGCCGCTTTGGTGGAGGCTGGTTTCGGCCAGCCCCATGTGACCTACAAACTCCGGGACTGGGGCATCTCCCGGCAGCGCTACTGGGGACCCCCGATTCCGGCCATCCACTGTCCCCATTGCGGTGCGGTGCCCGTCCCCGAGGCGGATCTGCCGGTCCTGCTGCCCTACATCGAGGACTTCCGTCCGGTCGGCACCGGTGAGTCACCGCTGGCCCGCGACCCCGACTTCCTCAACACCACCTGCCCTCAATGCGGGGAGCCGGCCAAGCGGGAGACCGATGTCTCCGACACCTTCCTGGACAGTTCCTGGTACTACTTGCGCTACCCCTCCGTCGGCCTCGACGACGTCCCCTTCGACCGCGAGTTGACCCGCAAGTGGCTGCCGGTCACCTACTACGACGGGGGCAACGAGCACGCAGTTCTGCACCTTCTGTACTCCCGCTTTGTGACGATGGCGCTGCAGCAACTGGGCTACTTGGACTTCGCTGAGCCCTTTACCCAATTCCGGGCCCACGGCACGATCGTGATGGGCGGCGCAAAGATGTCCAAATCGCGCGGGAACGTGGTGGTTCCCGACGAATACATCGCGCGTTTCGGCGCCGACGCCTTTCGTCTCTACCTGCTCTATCTAGGCCCTTACCACGAGACCCTGAACTTCGTCGACACCGGAATCAACGGGCCCTATCGCTTCCTGATCCAATTGCTCCGCCTGCTCGACCGGGTGGAGTCGGGCGGCGAGGGCAACCAGGAGCCCGCGGAGTTAGCGCGGGCGCGCCATCGCTGCATTCGCCAGGTCACGCTGGATACCCTGGAGCGCAAATACAACACCGCCATCGCCGCGATGATGATCTTCGTCAAGCGGCTCCGCGAGCACGAAGGCCCGATCCCCCAGGTGGCGATGGAATCCCTGGCCCTCTTGCTGGCCCCCTACTGTCCCCACCTCGCGGAGGAGATCTGGGAGCGCTTGGGCGGCCAGTACTCGGTACATCAGCAGCCTTGGCCGCTCGCCGACGACTCGCTGATCGCGGACCAGCAGGTGGTGGTGGTGGTCTGTATCAATGGGAAAAAACGCGACCAGCTGGTGGTGGCTGCCGGCACCGACACCACCTCCCTGGAGCGGTTGGCGCTGGAGCTGCCCCGGATCCAGAGATGGTTAGCCGGACAGGCCCCGCAGCGCGTGTTCGTGGTCCCCGACCGCCAGGTCAATCTGGTGCTGGCCAGTTAGGCAGCGCGGAGAGCCCGGGGGCGACGGCGGCCTCTGATCAGGCCCGCCTCCACCGCGACCGACCAGTGACCGCGGCGCTCAATCTGCGCCTCCACAAACGTCCGGACGGCCTCGGCTTGCGCTTTGCCCAGCCGCGGGCCGGGCAGCGAGCGCAGGTAGGCGACAACCGCCCCGGCATCGGTCACCCACAGTTCCTCGGCGTGCCGTCTCACCGTGAGCCGACCGAACCGGTTCTGCAGCAGGGCTGGCCCGGTGACGAGGTTGAAGGCGCCCTCGACAGGGCCCCGGGGTCCGGAAACGGTTCCGATCCGGGCCTGCAGTTGGCGGAGTTGGCGGAGGTGCGCCGGCCCATTGGTGGCGGCGACTAGGACCCCGTTCGTGGCTAGGACCCGGTGGATCTCGGCCAGGCCGGCGGCGAGGTCGGGCACGTGGTACAGCATGTGATTGGCGATCACCGCATCGAAGCTGCGGGTGAGGTAGGGAAGCCGGCTCAGCTCCGCCACCACGAACTGGAAGCCGGGTAGCGACCCGAGCTGGGCCTCGGCCTCCGCCACCATCCCCGGGGAGAGGTCGCTCAGCGTCACTTGCCAGCCGGGAGGCAGCCGCTCCTGGTTCTCGACCCAGAGCCTCCCCGAGCCGCAACCAACCTCCAGAATCCGGGCCTGATCCGGGAGGCCCAGTTGGTCGAAGACCCACGCCTGCCAGGGCCGCTGGGCGGTGCCGAATCGGTGGTAGAGGGCCTGCCGGGCACCCAGGTTGCGCCCATCCCGGTACTGATGTGCGACTTCCGTCTCGGGAGTAGCAGCTGGCATGGCCACCGCCCAGCCTACGGTGAGCTGCCTATTCTTGGCCAGGCGGCCCGTAGCTCAGCTGGTTAGAGCGGGGTTCTTATAAAGCCCAGGTCCTGGGTTCGAGTCCCAGCGGGCCGACCAATTCGCCGCGCCGCCAGTACCACCGCTGGCCCACTTCACCTCCCCCAGCGGGTCAGGATTTGGACCCGGTGTTGGTGTCCGATGGCCGATCCAGCGGCGGTTTCTGACCCGGGATCTGGTCTCCGGTTGGCCGAACTTCGGCCAGTGCGTCAACCGCGGCCTCGACCATCCGCACCAATCCCTCGGCACACTGCTCCTCAAGACCTGGTGCCTCGCTCTCCAGAACGGCGGCCAAGACCGTCAGCCCGGTTTGCTCCCAGACGTTGCCGTCCCTGATCAAGTCGTGCCCCCGCTTGGTCGTCGCGAGATACACCAGACGGCGATCTGCTGGATCGCGAACTCGGCGAGCCATCCGGAGCTCGACCAAGCGGTCTGCGACGGGAGTGGCGGCGGCCGGTGAAAGGCGGAGCAGATTGGCCATCTCCGTCATCGTTGTCGGTCGCGATTGGATCAGGTAGAGCGCCTGAGCCTGGCGGCTGGAGAGTACCTCCATGTCGGTGCCCGCCCCCGCCGAACCCGGATTCGGGCGGGGTCGGAAGAGGGCATGGAGCACATCGTGCAGCCGCGCCAACTCTCGCAGGAGGCGCTCGGCCCGGACAGACCCGGTCGAACTATCCATACGTGATGCTCCGGTCCCGGGAACCCTTAGCGATCCGGTGAAGGCCCGACGCCGTCCCAACCCGGGGCGCAGGGTACCAGGATGAGCCCCACTTAGACCGGCAGCACGCCGCCGGATCCCCGACGGCGACCTCGGTTTTGCTGAGGCCGTGGTCCGCCGTGCGAAAATGGCCGCCGCGGCTGGGTGGCTGGGCGGTCCCGAACTCAGCTGGGCCAAATTCCGGTCCCCCGGCGGGGCCTATCCACTGGGAGCTACAGCCCCATGTCGTTGGTGATGATTCTCTGCGAGGACCGCTTCCGCGAGCAGCTGGAGGAGCTGGCCGTCGAGGTCGGCTACGCGCTGCTCGGGCCAGCGGAGATCGGTCAGGACCCGGGCCCGGTGGTGCGTTCCCGGCTGGAGCGCGATCTCGACCTGGCCCTGGTGGTGAGCGAGCGAACCGGCCAGGATTGGGTGACGACTCTGGATCAGGATGGCACCCGCTACTGGTTGGTGGAGGCTGGCTCCCCTAGGGGGCCGGGGTTCCAAGCGCCGGTGCGCCGCCCTCACCGGCATCTGCTCGGACTGGACCAGACGACCTTGGGTTACCTGCGGCAGCTTCTCGACGATTGGCGGGATCGCGACCTGCTGCGGGTGGACTGCTTCACCTTCGCGTTCCGTGATGGGATGCCCCATGAAGCGGACTGGGTGGTCGACACCCGCTTCCTCGACAGCCCCTACTGGATCGCGGAGATGCGGGAACGGCCCGGCACCGATCCCATGGTGCGTGACTACGTCATGGAGCAGCCGGGAGCTCAGGAGCTGGTGGGTCAGTTCCTGCCGATGCTGCTACGCCTGGTTCCCCTCTACCAGGCGCAGCGCCGCTCGGTGCTCCGGGTGGCGGTCGGCTGCACCGGAGGGCTGCACCGCTCGATGGCGATCGCGTCGGAGCTGGTGGAACGGATCGATGAGTCGGGCATGGCGGCGGCCCGCTACCTCAGCGAGCCACCGCTCCACCTGCCCCAGGAGCTGGACTGACCACCTTCGCGATCTCCTAACCCTGCGCGCCCCCTAAGGCTGAGAGCACCGCCCGAGCACCCATCCCCAGCCCGTCATAGGAGGGGGAACCGCCGTGGGGCAGCACCGAGCGCACCAGGGCCTCGTAGGCGCTGCGCACCTCGGGGTAGCGTAGGAAGAGCAGGTGGGCGTACTCCTGGACCACCGGCCGCGGGGGCCGACGCAGTCGCAGGTGAACCTCGGCGGGCAGGTGATTGGCCTTGCGGCTGTTGCAGCGCTTACAGGCGACCACCTGGTTCTCCCAGCTGCTGGGATTCCCCCCCCGCGAAACCGGGATCACATGGTCGATGGTCAGTTCCGGGGCCGACGCATGGACACCGCAGTACTGACAGCTATGCTCATCCCGCAGTAGCAGATTGCGTCGGTTAGGACGCAGCATCCTACGGGGTACCACGATGTTGCGCAGCAAGCGGACCACGATCACCCCATCGCTGAAGCGGCGCTGGGCCAATTCCTCAACCACCATCGCCTTGACGGCGTCGTCAAGGAAGGCGACTCGCTCTTTGGTCAACAGCACGACCAAGCGCCGCCGACTGATGACGTTGAGTGGTTGCAGCGAGGCGTTCAGCAGCAGCACCGGCATGGCGACATTGTGAGCGCATCACCGTCCAGAATTCAGCCCCGGCCGAGCCCCATCGCCAGCCGCAGCCCCGCGACGTGGCCCAGCGCCCCGTGATTCACCGTGATCAGCACCAGCCCCAGCACCAGCGCCACCAACAGCGCCAGCGCCAGGTAGCTGGTGACCGAGGGGCCCGAGGTCGGAGAGGGAAGCCCCTGGGCCACCTGCTAACTCCGACCTTCGCGGCCGACCGGAGGCTGGGCGTTCCAGCGTCCCTGGCCATCGACTCCGACCACGGAGAATTCCCAGCTCCCACCCTGCCGGCTGAGCGCCACTGGGAAGAGCCGGGCCACCTCCCCCCGCTGCCAGCTGGTGGTGGTCGCCAACTGGGCCGGATCGATCTGGCGCGCCAGCTGCTCGAGCCCGCCCACCAAGGAGTGCTGGCGCAGCGCCAGCACGGTGCCTCCCCCGGACCGCGGCAAGGACCGGATCAGCTCCCCCAGGATGGGGTCGGGGGGTTGGTCGAGGAAGAGCTCGCCGGCCCGCAGCGCCTCCTGCACCGACCCCGGATGGTAGGGATCGAGAGCCGGCCAACCAGCGGGAACCCACCAGTCCGCCGAGCCAAAGCTGAGCACCCGGGTGCCCGCGAAATGCTGCTCGAAAAGAGCGGCCAGCGCGGCCAGGGCGGGCTCGGGCCAGGGCCCCGCCACCAGCAGTGCGGCGCCGTCCAGAACCATCTGACGGGCCTCCTCCAGTGGACCTGGGTCCAATGCCGCGGGGATCCGGGCGGCCACCCGGACAACCAGATAGGGTCGGTCGGTCAGCGGCGGCAGCAGAAATTCGACGGCGACATCGCCCACGTGCCCCTCACCGCTCAACACCTCCTCCGGCAGGTCCAGGGCCCGGCGCACCGTGCCGACCGCGTCAGCGACCGCCCCTGGAGCCAGCGGCTTGCCCAGCTGGCTCCAGCGCTGCCCGGCGAGCACCTCCAGCTGGGACCCCGGTCGGATCCGGACCAGCTCGGCGCCTCGCTCCAAGGCCTCCCGGGCGACGACTGGCGCACCGCTCAGATCGAGCTCGTCGGGCAGTTCGGGAGCTGGGACCGGCACCTCGTCGAGGACCGCGGCGCCCGCGGATGGCGGCGGCGGGACCCTCTGGACCGGCCCGCTCTCCAGCCAGCTCGCAGAGGGTCCCGAGCCGGAGAGCGAATGGATCGATGGCGGCGATGGCAGCGCGCCCGCGACCTCGATCAAGGTCATCACCACGCCCGCCACGCGCAGGGAGCCGCCCACCTCCAGCAGGGCTCGCGCCCCGGGGGCCAGCCGGCGCCCGTCCACCCAGCTGCCGCTGACCCCGCCCAGGTCATGCACCTCTACCCCAGCCGGTACCCGGGTCAGCTCCAAGTGGCGGTTGTCGACCGCCTCGTTGGGGTCGAGGTGGCTGACGTCGACATCGGGAATGGTGCCACCCGCGATGCTCCGGCCGAGCAGGATCGGGTAGCGCTCCAGGGTCACCGTGGCTCCGTCGGAAGCCCGCAGCGCCAGGAGGCCGGTCGCACTCACGGGCTCAGCGCCACGCCCCGGGCTCGCTCGCCCCGGTCACCCGGCGACCCCCCGGCTCTCCAATTCGGAGATCAAGGCGGGGACCACCTTCAGGGCATCTCCGACTACCCCCAAGTCGCAAATCTTGAAGATCGGCGCCTCCCGGTCCTTGTTGATGGCGATGATGTGCTTGGCCCCTTTCATCCCAACCGTGTGCTGCATCGCCCCGCTGATCCCGCACGCGAGGTATACGTCCGGCGTGACCGTCTTGCCGGTTTGCCCAACCTGACGGGCGTAGGGAACCCAGCCGGCGTCGACCACGGCCCGACTGGCGCCCACGGCACCGTGGAGCAGCCCGGCGAGCTGCTCCAGCAGTTCGAAGTTGCTCGGGTCCTGGAGCCCCCGCCCGCCGCTGACCACGACCTTGGCCTCCTCCAGCTTAGGACCGCTGGCCGGGACGACCACTGACTCCACTCGGCGGGCTCCCCGAGGCGCATCCGGAGGAAGCGGGACCTTGACCACCCTGGGCGGTGGGCCGGAGGCGCTCTCCGCGGTCACCGACTTGGGCCGCAGCAGCACGCAGGGGCTGGGACCGCCCAGCTCAATGAGGACGGTTTGGGTGGCCCCGAAGATGGAGCTGACCGCGGTGAACTCCTGGCCGCGCAGCTCGACGTCGATGGCGTTGGCGACCACGGTCAGGCCCAGGCGCGCGCTCAGGCGGGCGCAGATGTCGCGGCCGTCGTAGGTCGCCCCGAACAGAATTAGATCGGGGTGGTGCTCTTCCACCAGGGCCGCCACGGCCGCCGCTGCGGGCTGGGCCACGAACGCCCGGTAGGTCGCGTCCTCCCCGGCGTACACCGTGGCCGCACCGTAGGCGCCCAACATCGCCACCGCGTCTGAAGCACCCGGGTCGAGCACCACCACCTCGACCGTGCCGAGCTGGCGCGCCTTGGTGAGCACCTCGAGGGAGACCGGGGCGAGCTCAGACCCGGCCAGCTCCACGTAGACCAGGATCTTTTTGGCCACCCTCAGATCACCTTGAGTTCGGCCAAGTAGTCGGCGATGCGCTTGGCCGCCTGGCCCTGGTCCTCAACCACCTCGCCCCCGGCGCGCTGGGGGGCCGGCTCGACGCTGACAATCCGCTGACCGGCGCCCGCCTGACCGACCGCCGAGGGATCGATCCCCAGCTCCTCCAAGGTGGGCTGATCCAGGGGCCGGCTCCGCGAGGCGACAATCCCCTTCAGGGTTGGGTAGCGAGGCTCGTTGATGCCCCCGGTCACGGTCACGACCGCCGGCAGCTCTGCCTCCACCACGTCGTGCCCATTGGGGGTCTGGCGGTGGATTCGCACTTTGTCCCCGCTCACTTCCAGCTGCTTGGCGAAGGTCAGCGACGGCCAGCCGAGCAGCTCCGCGATCGAGGAGGGCACGGTCCCGGTGTAGCCATCGGTCGACTCGGTGCAGGCGATCAGCAGATCCGGCTGAACCTTCTTGGTCGCGGCCGCCAGAACCCGAGCGGTGGTCAGGGCGTCGGATCCGCGCAGCCGCTCATCAGTGATCAGCACCCCCTCGGAGGCGCCCATCGCCATCGCCTTGCGAATGACCTCGACCGCCTTCGCCGGTCCCATCGAGATGACCACCACCTCGCCCTGGGTGGCCGCCGCCACCTGCAGAGCCGCCTCGACTCCATAGGAGTCTCCGGGATCCAGCACCACCTCGCCCTGGTCGCGCGCCAGGAGGTGTGTGTGGGGATCCAGCTTGCCGACCCCGGAGGGATCGGGGATCTGCTTCACCAAGACCGCGATCTTCACCAGGCGATCCTCCAGTCAGCCAGGCCCGTCCCGAGGGGCCAGGCCATCTTACCTAGCGCCGAGAAGCCCCCAACTCGATCCTCGCGGGGAGCGCTCTGAACCCGGACGTATAATCGGCCAGCCCTTCCCAGGGCAACGCTGTCGGCGGCCGTCCGCCGGCCCGCGCTGGGGCCCCGTGGTGTAGCTGGCCTAACACGCCACCCTGTCAAGGTGGAGATCGGCGGTTCGAATCCGCTCGGGGTCGCCACCCGCCTCCGCCGTCCGGAGGGCCTACTGGGATGGCGCTACGATCGCCGCCATGTCGCTCCATCCCGAGGCCAGCGCTGGTTTCGCCCGGGGGGCCGCCGCCTACGAGCGGGGGCGCCCTGATTACCCACCGGCCGCGGTGGGCTGGCTCGCCTCCCGGCTCGGGCTAGGGCCAGGGAAGCTGGTGGTCGACCTGGGGGCGGGAACCGGCAAGCTGACCCGTCAGCTGGTCCCCTACGGGGCTCGAGTGATCGCTCTGGAACCGGTCCCGGAGATGGCCGCCGAGCTGGAGCGGGCAGTGGCGGGGGTGGAGGTGCTGGCGGCAACGGCCGCCCAAACTGGGCTCGCCTCCGGCTCGGTGGACGCCGCCACCGCCGGCCAGTCTTTCCACTGGTTCGCTGACGAGCCCTCCCTGCGCGAGATCCATCGCATCCTCCGCCCGGGCGGCCGCCTGGGGTTGGTCTGGAATCGGCGCGAGCTCCGGTCGCAGCTGTGGCGGGCGGTGGGTGAGCTGATTGACCCGCTTCGGAAGGGCTCCCCGGACCACTCCACCGGCGAGTGGCGCCGGCACCTGCACTCCAGCCGGCTCTTCGGTCCTTTGGAGTCCCGCGCCTTCTCGCATGAGCAGCTGGCCAGCCCCGACCAACTGGTGGACCGTGTCCTCTCCCTCAGCTGGGTGGCCTCCTCGGCCCAATCAGTGCAGGAGCGGGTCCGCCAGCAGCTGTTGGATCTGGTATCCGACTATCAGGGTCGGCCCGGCCAGCCAATTGCCCTTCCCTACCAGAGCGAGGTCTTCGCCTGCCGTGCCTGCTGAGGCGGGAGACGAGTCCGAGCTCGACCCACTTCCAAGCGCTTTTCTGGATCAGTTGGTAGGTGAAGAGGAGCTCTTGGTCAGCTCCCGAGACGGGGCCGGTCAGGGAACCGTGCGGATGTGGTTCGCGGTGATCCCCCCGGGTTACATTTACCTGCTCACCCCGACCTACACCAAAAAGGCGGAGCGGTGGCGGGATGATCCCTGGGTGCGCTTTCGGATTCCAGGCACCGCCCTCACCCAAGAGGGAGCGGTCACCCCCATTGGCTGGGACCTGGCACAGGCCGACGGGGAGCTGCTCACCAGAAGTTTCTCGATGGCGGGAGCCGCGACCCCCGAAGCGCTCAGCTGGATGCTCCAGGACGGCAGCCGCCAACTGCTCAAGGCGGGAGTCAGGCGGAGCGCGGGATCAGACCGTGTCGCAGCGATCGAGCCGGAGGACCGCCGCTAGCAGGGCCGCCACCCCCAGGGCCACTTCTCGAGGCGCAGTCCACTCCTCGGGGCAGTGACTGCGACCGTCCTGGGAGGGGATAAAGATCATCCCCATCGGGCCTAGGCGGGCCAGGTGGGCAGCGTCGTGGCTCGCCCCCGACGACAGCTCCATGGACGGCTGACCGAGCTCCTCGATGGTCTCCCGGAGCAAGTGGCGGACCCCCTCGGCGCAGTCTACCGGAGGCTCGGCGGAGACCCATTCGACCGCGATGTTCAGGTCCCGCCGCGCTGCCAGCTCGGCCACGCCGGCAGCGAGCGCCCGGTTTCGGTCCTGGAGCCAATCCACCTGCGCGCTGCGGAACTCTGCCCAGGCGGTGGCCAGTCCGGGCACCACATTGGTGGATCCTGGGGAAACCTCCAACCTCCCGACTGTCGCCACCCCAGAGCCGCCCTCCCCGACCTCCTTGGCCAAACGCTCGACCAAAAGGACCACCTCGGCAGCGGCCGCCAGAGCGTCGCGACGCTCCGCCATGGTGGCGGTGCCCGCGTGGTCCGGCCGGCCGCGCACGGTGATGACGGCTCGGTGAATGCCAGCGATCGCCGTCACCACCCCAAGCGAGACCCGAGCAGCCTGCAACCGGCTGCCCTGTTCGATGTGAAGCTCCAGATAACAGTGCAGGCGGTCCGCCGGCCAGAGCCCCTTCGGCAGGTTCTCCGGATGGGAACCGGTCGCCGCGAGGGCGGCGGCCAGCGTCTGGCCATCCTGATCCTGGAGACTGAGGTGGCCCGACGTCAGTTGGCCCGCGACTGCCCGGCTGCCCAGGCAGCTCAGCCCGAAGCGGTTCGGTTCCTCCCCCAGAAAGTCCGCGACCAATAACGGGTGTCGGAGCGGCTGGCCGAGCTGACCGATCAGCCGCGCCACCTCGATGGCGCCGAGGACCCCCACCATCCCGTCAAAACGCCCACCCCCGGCGACGGTGTCGGTGTGCGAGCCGAGGGCGATCTGGGGCAGGCCCAGCTCCTCGCCCATCAGCTCCCCGATCAGATTTCCCACCGGGTCGGTGCGAACATTGAGACCGACCGCCTCCATCTGGTCTTTGACCCAGGCCCGGGAGCGGTGGTACGGCTCGGAGAAGAGCCGCCGGGTGAAGCCCGGCTGGTCCGGCTCTCGAAGCTCGGCCAGCTCCATCAGTTGGCGCCAGAGGCGGTCCTGGTCGGGATGCGGAAGGTTGCACACGATGACGCCCGGGACCGTAGCAGTCGCAGGCGAGGTTGTGCGGCACGCCAAAGGGATGGGACCATGACGGCCATGCCCAGCCGAACCGACGCCGTCGAACTCCTTTATGAGACCACCAAGACTCCCAGCCTGCGCCGGCACGGCCTGGCCCTGGAGGCGGTGATGCGGCAGGCCGCCCGCCGGGTGGGCGGCGACGAGGAGCAGTGGGCGATCACGGGACTGCTTCATGACTTCGACTACGAGGCCCACCCCGAAGAGCACCCATTCTGGGGCCGGCCCGTGCTGGAGTCGCGCGGCTATCCGCCCGAGGTGGTCCTGGCCATTCAGGGACACGCCACCTTCAGCGGAGTGCCGCGGGACACTGAGATGGCCCGTTGGCTGTTCGCCCTCGACGAACTCACCGGTTTCGTGATCGCGGTGGCCATGGTGCAACCGGGGCGGCAGGTCAGCGCGGTCAAGACCTCATCGGTGCGTAAGAAGCTGAAGGACAAGGCCTTCGCCCGCAGCGTGCTGCGCGAGGATATCGCCCTCGGCAGCGAGGAGTTGGGGATCGCGGTCGAGGAACTGATTGAGTTGGTGGTGGCCGGGCTGACCCCGATCGCGAGCGAGCTCGGGCTCGGATCCGCCCAATAGCGACGCCTATACTCGACCGCTGACCTCACCGGGGAGGTGGCTGAGTGGCCGAAAGCGCCCGCCTGCTAAGCGGGTGACGGGGGTTAACCTCGTCCGAGGGTTCGAATCCCTCCCTTCCCGCCCCAGCGCCACCCGCCCCTGCCCCCCGGTCCGCCTCGGACTTGGGGGTAGGCTTGAGCCCGTGACTGGTGATGAGGGCGCCGATCCGCGCGAGGCACCCAATGAGACCGCAGACGAAGGCTTGGTGGCGCCGCCCGGGCGATTTCGCATTTATTTAGGGGCCGCCGCTGGAGTGGGCAAGACCTGCGCCATGCTGGACGAGGGGTGGCGGCGGCGCGAGCGGGGACGAGATGTGGTCGTGGGTTTCGTCGAGACCCATGGGCGGCCGCACACCGCCGAGTACCTGCGGGACCTCGAAGTAGTTCCCCGCAAACAGATCGAGCATCGCGGCTCTCAGTTCGAGGAGATGGATCTCGACGCCGTCCTGGACCGCCATCCGCAGGTAGCCCTGGTCGACGAACTGGCCCACACCAACGTACCTGGCAGTGGCCGACACGCCAAGCGCTGGGAGGACGTGCTGGAGCTGCTGGACAGCGGGATAAACGTGATCAGCACGGTCAACATCCAGCACCTGGAGAGCCTGGCGGAAAGCATCGAAAGTATGACCGGCATCAAAGTGCGCGAGCGGGTGCCGGACTGGGTGGTCCGCCGAGCCGACCAGACCGAGCTGGTCGACTCTTCGCCGGAGCAGCTCCGGCGCCGGATGATCCACGGCAATGTCTACCCGGCGGAGCGAGTGCCCGCCGCGCTCACCCACTTCTTCACCACCCACAACCTCACCGTCCTGCGCGAGCTGGCCTTGCGCTTCGTCGCCGACGAGACAGAAGAGGTACTGCTTCGAGAAATCGAAGCCGAGTCCAAGGGTCACATCGAGACCGGAGAACACATCTTGGTCGGGGTCAGCTCAGCTGCCGGCACCGATCACGTGCTGCGGCGCGCCGCGCGGATCACCGCCCGGACCAAGGGGGACCTCCACGTGGTGCACGTGATCGCGGGCGACTCCAACCGGCCGGAGGACCAAGGCGCCATCGCGGCGCTGAAAGAGCTCAGCACCTCCTTGGGGGGAGAGTGGTCAACTCTGCGTGGCGACGATGTTGCATCCACCCTGGTCACCTTCGCCAGGGAACACCACATCACCCAAGTGATGGTGGGCTCAGACCCCAAGCGCAAATGGGGACTGGGCCACGGTGGAGTCCTCAAGGAGCTCCTGCGGCAGGCCGGCAGAGCCGAACTCGACGTCCACGTCATCTCCCTCCAGCGTGCCCGCGCCAAAGAGGCGGCGGAGGCCGGCGGCTTGGGAGGCGGATGAGCCCATGACTCGACATAGTCGGCGCCCGGCCGCCGGGGTGGTCGCGGCGCTGGCGGTGACCGCGATCCTGGCAACGCTGATGCTTCCTGCCCGCGCCCAGCTGGGGGCCACCACCAGCGGAATGGTGCTGATCATCCCGGTGGTGGTCGGGGTGGCCATCGGCGGCTGGGTCGCCGGGGTCGTGGCGATCGCTGCGGGCTTTCTTTGCTATGACTTCCTCTTCATCCGCCCCTACAACACCCTGGCCGTCTCCAACGACCGCGACTGGATCACGCTGGGGGTCTACGTGGTGGTGATGCTGATCGTGTCGCGGGTGGTATTCGCTCTGCAGCAGGCCCGAGGTCAGGCTCGGCGTCGGGCGAACGACGCCCGTCACCTGCTCGAGGTTTCCGACCTGCTCATCGGCGACAAACCTCTCGAAGAGTTGCTCGGCACAGTGGTCCGCACCGTGCACAGTGAGTTCCGGCTCAGCTCGGTCGCGCTGTTGCTGCCAGTGGGAGAGAAGCTCGCGATCGCTGCCCAGTCTGGAGAGCCTCTGCCCGAGGAGGCGCTCCGGGGTGGGACCTTGACCGGGGTGCCCGCGACTCCGCTCGCGCTGGCCGGGCTGGGTGGTTTGCGCACCCTCCCGCTAGCAACCGCCGAGCGGGCCGTCGGGGTGCTGCTGCTGACCGGACCGCCTCTCGCCGCCACCGACCAGCAGCTGCTGACCACCTACGCCAATCACGCTGCCTTAGCGGTCGAGCGAGCGCAGCTTCGCGAGCAGGCCCTGCAGAGCCGCCTGCTCGGCGAAGTTGACAACTGGCGGCGCGCCCTGTTGGGATCGGTGGCCCACGACCTGCGCACCCCGCTGGCTTCGATCAAGGCTGCGCTCTCGGACCTGGTCGACCCCTCGGTCCCCCTCTTGCCAGAAGACCGCCAAGAGCTCCTGGTGACCGCTGAGGGCGAGACCGATCGCCTCACCCGCCTAGTGATGAACCTACTCGATATGTATCGTATTGAAGCGGGCATGCGCCGCCTGGTGACCGCGTCGGCGTCTCTCCGGGAGCTGGTCGACGAAGCCCTGGAAGCCATGCGCGGGCCCCTCGCAGCTCGCCCGGTGGCGGTCGATGTCGCCGCTTCGCTGAAGGTCATGGTGGACTGCGCTCTGGTGGTCCGGGTCCTGGTCAACCTGCTGGAGAACGCCGCCCGCCACACCCCGGACCAGACCCCCATCGCGGTCCGGGCTAGGCGGCAGGCGAGCTGGGTCGAACTCGAGGTTGAGGACGCAGGACCAGGGCTCAGCGCCGAGCGCCTGGCCACCATCTTCAGCCCGGTCCCGGACAGTGGCGAGTTGTCGGGATCTCCAAGCGGGGTCGGGCTGGTGATCTGCAAAGCGTTCATCGAAGCCAGTGGGGGCAGGATCAACGCCCGCTCCGGCTCTCAGGGCGGCCTGCAGCTGGACATCCTGCTGCCAGCGGCATAGTTCAGCACCGATGGCCAGCTTGCTCCTCATCGATGATGAGCCAGCGATCCTGCGCGCCCTGGGAATCGGCCTTCGAGCCCGCGGTTACGACGTCCACACCGCCCGCACCGGGGCTGAGGGCCTGATCGAGGCGGTCCGCCACCGCCCCGAGGTGGTGGTGCTCGATCTGCGCCTGCCGGACATGGACGGAGTCGAGGTCTGCCAGCAGCTCCGAGGCTGGAGCGAGGTTCCGATCCTGATCCTCTCCGCGCACGGGGAGGAGGACCGGAAGGTCGCGGCGCTGGATGCCGGCGCTGACGACTTCATCACCAAGCCCTTCGGCATGGCTGAGCTCGAGGCGCGGATCCGGGTCGCGCTGCGACATCGGCGCGAGCAGGCGGGCGGTCCAGAGCTGATCGTGGGACCGCTCGTCATGGACCTAGCGGCGCACACCGCGACCATGGCTGGTCGCCGGATCGCTCTTACCGCCACCGAGTACGAGATGCTGGCGTACTTGGCGCGGAACGTCGGGCGGGTGGTGACTCAGGAGCTGCTGCTGTCGCATGTTTGGGGAGGCCGCTATGGCGCGGACGCGCACTACCTCCGCGTCTACGCGAATCGCATTCGGCGCAAGCTCGGCGTCGAGCACGGGGAGTTTCTGGTCACTCATCCCGGGGTTGGCTACGAGTTGCGGCCGCCTGGAGCCTGACCGAACCCGGCTGGGCACCTCCCGCCTCCAGCTTGCCCAAGGCGGCCAGGCGCACGTCCCCCGTTTTGGCCACCTGTTGACCTTGGCCACCACTTCCGCCTCGCCGCAGCGAGTGGTTCGACGCACACCGCCGAGCGACGCCATGTCATACGGACGAGTTCTGCCCTAGAGGACGTGCTCTTTCGTGGTGTCACTGGCAGGATCCCCCGCTGCCAGATCCCAACCCCAAGTCTGACCAGAGATCGGAGGTGCGAAGTAACTGAGAGCGAACACTCCCCTCTCGACTCCTCAGCCCCCAGCGGGGCTCCGAGCGGATAGCTTCGCCAACGCCTCGTTGAGTTGGAGCACATTGACCGTCGCTGCGCCCAAGAAGCCCAGGTAGGGTCCCTGTTCTACATCGAGCACCAGCTTGCGCACGGCAGCCGGGGACAGGCCCCGAGCCTTGGCCACCGCATTGACCTGGACCAGCGCCGCCGCCGGAGAGATATCCGGGTCGATCCCGCTGCCCGAGGTGGTAACCAGGTCTGCCGGCGGATTCTTGATGCCCTCCTTCGCCAGGGCCTTGATCTCCTCGCGGACAGCGACAACCAGGGCCTTTGAGGTCGGACCCAACTGGCTACCCCCGGTCGCCATCGGATTATCCGGATCGGGGCGACCCAGGAACCAATCCGGTCCCTTCCAGGGCTGGCCGACCAAGGTCGAACCGCTACTCGTCAGCGAGCCGTTGGCCTCCGCTGGGAACCACCACTGGGAGAGACCCGTCATCAGCAGCGGGTAGATGATCCCGCAGATCGCGGTCAAGATCACGATGGCGACGACTGAGCGGCGAATCTGCAGCAGCATCAGGAGACCCTCATGGCGGTCAACGCCAGGTCGATCAGCTTGATGAAGATAAAGGGGGCGATGACACCGCCCAACCCGTAAATCAGGAGGTTGCGCCGGAGCAGCGCCGAGGCAGTTGAGGGGCGGTAGCGCACGCCACGCAGCGCCAAGGGGATCAGAGCCACGATGACCAGGGCGTTGAAGATCACAGCCGAGAGCACGGCGGTGTGCGGGCTGTGCAAGTGCAGGATGTTGAGCGCCTTGAGCTGCGGATAGGTGGCCGCGAACAGAGCCGGGATTATGGCGAAGTACTTGGCCACGTCGTTGGCGATGGAGAAGGTCGTCAGTGCCCCCCGGGTGATCAGCAACTGCTTGCCGATCTCCACCACCTGAATCAGTTTTGTGGGATTGGAGTCGAGGTCGACCATGTTGCCCGCCTCCTTGGCCGCCATGGTGCCGGTGTTCATCGCGACACCGACATCGGCCTGGGCCAGGGCGGGGGCGTCGTTGGTCCCGTCTCCGGCCATGGCCACCATTCGGCCGCCTTCCTGCTCCTTTCGGATCAGCGCCATCTTTGCCTCTGGGGTGGCCTCAGCGAGGAAGTCGTCGACCCCGGCCTCAGCGGCGATGGTCGCCGCGGTGAGGGGATTGTCGCCGGTGACCATCACCGTGCGGATGCCCATGCTGCGCAGTTCGTCGAACCGGACCCGGATGCCCGACTTGACAACGTCACGAAGCTCGATCACTCCCAAAACGAGGGGCCCGTCGGCCACTACCAGCGGTGTTGAGCCCGCACGCGACAGCCGCTCCACTATCGGCCCCAGCTCATCGGGAATCGATCCGCCCTGCTCCTTGACCCAGTTGCGTACCGCTTCGCCGGCTCCCTTGCGAATGTGACGGCCGTCGATGTCGAGCCCGGACATGCGAGTTGCAGCGCTGAAGGGAATGATCTCGTGCTGAGTGCTCAGCTCTCGGCCGCGGATCCCAAAGCGATCCTTGGCCAGAACCACGATCGACCGGCCCTCGGGGGTGTCGTCGGCGAGTGATGCCAGCTGAGCCGCGTCGGCGAGGTCACGTTCAGCCATCCCGCCGATGGGAGTGAAAGTGGCGGCCATGCGATTGCCCAGGGTGATCGTCCCGGTCTTGTCCAGCAGCAGAGTGCTGACGTCGCCCGCAGCTTCCACCGCCCTTCCGCTCATGGCCAGAACGTTTTGCTGCACCAGGCGATCCATTCCCGCAATGCCGATGGCGGAGAGCAGGGCGCCGATCGTGGTTGGGATGAGACAGACCAGCAGAGCGACCAGAATCACCACCGAGACTTGCCCGTGGGCATAGCCGGCAAATGGTGCCAGAGCCACGCACACCGGGACGAAGATGATGGTCAAGGCGGCCAGCAGGATGGTGAGGGCCAGTTCGTTGGGGGTCTTCTGGCGGTTGGCGCCTTCGACCAGTTGAATCATCCGATCCATAAAGGTGTGACCCGGCTCAGCAGTGATCCTGACCACGATCCGGTCGGAAAGCACCTTGGTGCCTCCGGTAACCGCTGACCGGTCGCCACCACTCTCTCTGATTACCGGTGCGGATTCCCCGGTGATGGCCGACTCATCGATCGAGGCCACCCCCTCGATGACATCACCGTCGGACGGGATTATGTCCTGGGCCTCGCAGACCACTCGGTCGCCTCTGGCGAGGGCGGCCGCGAGCACGCGCTCTTCGGTACCGTCATCACGCAGGCGTCGAGCCGTGGTGTCCGAGCGCATGCGACGGAGCGTGTCCGCTTGCGCCCTGCCCCGTCCCTCGGCAGTGGCCTCAGCGAAATTCGCGAACAGAACGGTGAGGAACAGCCACACCGTGATTGCCCAGTCGAACACCGACGGATGGAAGATCGATTCGATCGCCGTGACGATGGTCCCGATCAAGACCACGAACATGACCGGGTTCTTGATCTGCACCCTGGGATCGAGCTTGATAAGGGAGTCGAGCAAGGCGCGGGTCGCGATCTCTCGAGTCATCCAGGGCAACTGGCGACGACCCCGGCCTCCGCCCGGTGCTACTCCCGACGAGTCCGACCCCGCGTCGGCAGGCGTCGAGGGAGGTGTGGTCTCCTGGGGAGCGACGGGTCCGTCACCGGGCAACGCCATACCGATGGTGCTCATCAGAAAAACACTCCGTGACGAAGCAACGCTTCCGCGATTGGACCAAGGGCGATCGCCGGTAGGAAGGTCAGCCCCCCGACCAGAATCACGGTCCCGATCAACAGCCCCACGAAGACCGGCGTGTCAGACCGCATCGTCCCAATCGAGTCAGGGACGTACTTCTTGGCCGCCAGCGCGCCCCCGAGGGCGAGCACGGGAAGGATGATGCCGAGCCGTCCCAGGATCATCGCGGCAGCTCCGGTGAGATTCCAGAAGACGGTGTTCCCGTTGAGCCCGCCCATCGCCGAGCCGTTGTTATTCGTCTGAGATACGTAGGCGTAGAGGATTTCGGAGAACCCGTGAGGACCGTGGTTGAAGATAGAACTCACTCCCGCCGGGACCGCGACCGCCAACGCGGTAAATGCGAGCACGGTGACTGGCATCATCAGCACACCAATGGATGCCAGCTTCACCTCGCGCGATTGGATCTTCTTCCCCAAGTACTCGGGTGTCCGCCCCACCATCAGGCCCCCGATGAACACCGCCACCACCGCAAAGAGGAGGATGGTGTAAAGGCCGCTTCCGACCCCACCGGGCTCGACCTCTCCCAGCATCATGCCGGTAAGCAATCCAGCATCTCCGATTGGAGTGTAGGAATCGTTTTGGCCGTCAATCGATCCCGTCGACGTGGTCGTGGCAGAGATGTCGAAGAGCGCTGAGGCCGCCGGACCAAGTCGGGTCTCCTTGCCTTCCAAGTTCCCACCTGACTGCTGCTGCGACGTGAGTCCCGCAGCGGTCAGCGCCGGATTGAGTCCGGTTTCACCACCCACGCCGAGGGCAACACAGCCTGCGAAAAGCACGATCATGGTGACCAGGAGTGCCGCCCCCTGACGAATGTTGCCCACCATCTTCCCGAAGGTGTAAGTCAGTGCGAAGGGGATGCCCAGCATCAGAACGATGAGCAGCAGATTGGTGAGACCAGTGGGGTTGTCGAATGGCATCGCGCTGTTGGCGTTGAAGAACCCACCCCCATTGGTCCCCAGGTGCTCGATCACCGACATCGAGGCTACCGGTCCCACCGCGATCGTCTGCGAAACCCCATTCAGGATGTCGTGGATGTGGGCAGGGCCACCCAGGGTCTGGATCGCGCCCTGGGAAACCAAGATGATGCCAAAGACCGCGCTGATCGGCACCAATATGTAAAGAGTGCCCCGGACAAGGTCCACCCAGAAGTTTCCGATGGTGGGCGACTCTCGGCGAACAAAGCCACGAACTAGCACGATGGCGATCTGCATTCCAACGGCAGCACTGACGAACTGCTGGACTGTTAGGGCCGCCATCTGGGTGAAGTAGGACATCGTCTCTTCGCCCGCATAGTTCTGCCAGTTGGTGTTGGTCATGAAGGACACCGCCGTGTTCAGCGCCACGAAGGGAGACACGCCGGTGAAGTGCTGGGGGTTGAAAGGAAGTGATCCCTGCAGTCGTTCGATCGTGTAGACGGCGAGAACACAGACAGCGGAGAACACCACCGTGGCGATGGCATAGCGCTTCCAGGTCTGCTCGGAATTGGGATCGACCCCGAGGGCACGATAGATCGGCCGTTCAGCCCATGCCAGGAACTGGCGTTTACCGGTGTAGACGTCAGCCATGTATGAGCCCAAGTACCGCCAGGCCAGCGCTAGGCCAACTATCAGCGCCAGTACGGTGAGCCAGAAGCCCATCAGAACCGCTCTGGTCGGATCATGGCGTAGACCAAGTAGATAAAGGTCGCGGTGGAGACGATCAACAGCACGATGTCGGCGAGGTCCATCAGATCTTTTCCAAGGCCATGACAAACAGATAGAGGACCACAGCTCCCAGGATCACCAGCGCGACACTTATAACGTCAAGCACGATTTGAGGGTAGTGCTACCCGAATCAACACGACGTCAACAGCGGTGCAGGGAGCGTCAAAAACTCGTCAATTCCCCAGCTTCTGATCTGGCAGCATCGAGCACGTGGTCTGCTGGGTGCGTACCATTCTGCATGTCGCAGCACTGGCACACGCCAGAGCCTGGACGGGGATTTGGAGACGCTCTGTTTGCCATACGTAGAGGCGCAGGTCACGATTGCGAGGCCGCTTGACGAGGTTTTTGAGTTCCTCGCCGACGGTCTCAGCGCACCGCAGTGGATGCCCTGGGTCACGGAATCCACACTGCTGGGCTATGGTGGAGGCGTGGGCGCCACCTACTCGCTGAGGACGGTCAGCTCACTGTTGGGACGCAAGCGGGTCGTCTGCCGCATCGTCAACTTCCACAGCCCGGTAACCCTAGGAGTCGAAGCGGCGTCCCTCCCCGGGCGACCGACCGCGAGGTTCCGGCTGGCTCCCACAAGTGCAGGCAGCACCAGCGTCACCGTCCGAGCCGAGTTCCCGGACCTCGGCAGCGCGGCGAACGCTGGTTCGATCGGGCGGCGCTGGGCCACCCACCTAGTGGAGAGCCTGCCCCGAGTCAAGTCGGCGCTTGAGTCCAGTTCCCCGGCCGGGGGTACCGCGTAGTGGATTCTGCCCGCACCCCGGCTCACCCGGCCCCGAGCGGCCTCCCGGGTTAGGCCCACTCTCGCGGGGTCAGGGCCTGTAGCCAGGCCCCATTTCCCCTATTCGGCAGGCTGCGCGGATCGTTGTCGGCTCAGCGACCCCCTCGACCGGAGCCACCCGCTGGGCCAGGGGACCCTGGGCCCCGCTCCCGTCCCCCGCCGCCCGACCGTACCTGGCCGTCGGCGGCGATCCCGTCAGGGTTGCCCTGCCAGCGGTTAGCCGGGCTGGAAGAAGACTGGCCGCCGGCCGAAACCGGATTCCTGGTCCACTGCTGGAGGCCGCTGTCGTTAGTGGGGCCAGGCGTGTGCAGTGCCGTCCCTCGGATCACCACCAAGCCTGCCGATACGGTGGTTCCGGCCCTGGTGCCGGAGGCGGTCACCCAGCCCCCGACGCAAACGTTGGCAAACGACACGGAGCCGCTGTTGTGCTCGGTGAATATGGTGGTGCCGGTGACGTCAGCAGTCCAGCTGGTGCCCCTCTTCGAGCCCCCAGTGAAGCTGCCGGTGGCCCCGCTGCTACCGCAGAAACCGGCGGTGCTGTCGCCGTTGACAGACTCGACGCTGCCGGAGCCCTGCGGCGGGGAGAACCAGACCTTAGCGGCGGTTACTGTGGTGCCCGCGGTGGTGCCGGCGGCCCGGGCCCCATCTCCGACGCAGAGGTCGGCGAAATGAGCTGAATTGGCACCCGGCTCATAGAAGGTGGTGCCACTGCCAACCACCACCGTCCGGGTCGGGGAAGAACTCTTCCACGGCTGCACCATGAAGCTGGTTCCGCTCGGGCTGCCGCAGCTGCCCGTCGCGCTGGATCCATCGACCGACTGGACTGTGCCGGCGACACCGGCGTGGGAGGAGGTCCCCTGGTGGGCCAAGACGGTGGGTGCCCCAAGGCCGATCAACGCGATCACACCACCGACGGCAGCAGGGGTCGAGACGCGCAAGGAACTCACCGTGACCCGGGGTTAGCCCAGGCCGATACCGACCGCAACCAACTTCAGGAGATCGTCACCGAAGCGGCGACTTCCTTATCTATTGCAGGCTGCGACGGTCGCGCCGGCGAGCTCACCGGTTCCCGCTTGGGCGCGAGCAGCAGCACCGTGGGGTGGGCGCTAGACTTCGACCCAACTTCGCCCGTTCAGTTCCTGCCGCGGCGATCTGCACCTCCTTTTTGAATTGCTCAACCCGGCTCGCCAGCTCACCTTCGGGCCCTTTAGGACGCCATCCGACCCCAAACATCGGTACCATGCCCCGATGAGCCAAGCGCAGCCCGCCCGACCGGGCGAGATCCGCAGCCTGCTCTCACTTCCGGGACGGATCGCCCAGCGGTACCGACAGACTGCTCAGGAACGCCCCGACGAGGACATCAACATGCGGGTGCTGACCGCCTTCGTGGCCACGTTCTCCACCGTCCGGATCATCACCCACGGAATCCGCAATCATTGGCTGCCGCTGGGTAACATCGTGCTGGGGGGTGGCGGGAAGAAGGAGGGCCAGCCCCTCCACATTCACCACATGGTGTGGGGAATTTTGGCCCTTACCGGTTGTGGCTATGCCGCCTTGGTCCAGACCGACGTGACCTGGCGGCGGCGGATGGCACCCGTGTATGGAGCAGGAGTCGCGCTCACTTATGACGAATTTGCCCTCTGGCTGCATTTGGAGGACGATTACTGGAGCAAGCAAGGGCGGGACAGCGTGGACGCGGTGGTCTTGCTCAGTGCCCTCTTCGGACTCGCCTCGGCATCGCCCCTGTTCTGGCAACGAGCCCTGGTTGAGGTGACCAACACCGCAGTTCCGGGGACCCCGGGCGAGACGGTGCTGGGGGACTCACGTCGGCCAGGCGCGCTACATCGCACCACGGGAGATAACCCAGATGCCTGATGACTATCTGACAATCGACGAGGTAGCGGCCCAACTGACCCTACCCTTGGAGATGATCCAGCGGCGGATCGAATCCGGCGACATCCCAGTGCACTGGGTGGAGATCGGCGGCAAGCTCGAGATGCGCATCAGCGCCGCTGAGATCGGCGTGGATCGGCCCGGCACTGTGCCAACTCCTTTCCCCACCCCCGGGGGGTTCACGCCCGGCGAAGCCGACACCGAACCAGAAGAGGAGGTGGCGGCCTCAAGCTGGAACGTCCGCAACAGTCAGTACCCGTCCGATGTCTGGACCCCACCGGAAGGCGGGACTCCAGCCCCGATCACCGATCCAGCCCCTACCCCGTGGGAAGTCGAGGCCCAGGATGACACTCCGGCGTCCGAGACCGGGGAGAAGGCGGAGCCGGTCTGGCGACCAGACCCCGGGACCTGGGAGGATGAGCCGCTCGACGCCACTGCCAGCGACCAGCCCACCCCCGAACTCTCCCCCTTCACGCCGACTGGGACAGACTCCTACTTCCCGTTGGAGGAGGCCTCGTCCGACTTCGCGGCACCGCCGCTGCCGGCTGCCTCCGGTCCGTTCACCGCCGCGGTGGACCCGGTCGATGAGGAGGAGGAGGAGGCCCCTTTCGGCCGCGATGAGGATGACGACGAGGAAGTCGTCCTGGTCGAGCAGGGACTCGATCTGGAGTCTCCCCTTCCCAGTGAGGTAATGGGCGTGCCGGAGATGGTCGAGGTGCCTCGACCTTCGGCTTTGGCGGCCGCTCAAGGACCGGACAGCGCCCTGGCGATCAACTCCATTGACGCCCGAGAATTGGTGGCGGGCCTCTTCGAGCGCTGGGAAAGAGCCCTCGAGCAACGGATCCAGGCCGAGCAGCGGCTCCGCTTCGAGGCAGAGCTGGAGCGGCGACTGCGCCAGGTTCGCGACCTGCGCCAAGAGCTGGAAAACACCAGGAAGTCCACCGCAGCTCAACTGGCGGAGCGGGAGCAGGAGGTGATGGCGCTGCGCAACCGGATCCGCGAGCAGGGACCTGGTCCCAATCCCAAGGGCCGAGGGCTCTTCCGGCGCTAACCAGCGCTTTCTGAGTGGCGGCTAAGGTTCCCGGGGTGCCGAAGCGAGGCTCGGCGCTGGTGAATCTTGAGTTTGGGCAGCGCCTCGCGTTGGAGCTTCTGGTCAGAGCTAGCCCCGCGCCGAACCCGCACTTTCTGGGTACACAAAATGGGATGGATGAGACGCTTTGGCGTTCGGCCACTCTGGCCCGTTGAGTAGCGAGCGCGCCTCCGAGGAGATCAAGTCCCGACTCGACATCGTGGACGTGATCGGCGGCCATGTCCGGCTGACCAGAGCTGGGCGCGAGTGGAAGGGACTATGTCCGTTCCATACCGAGCACACCCCCTCGTTCTACGTCAGCCCGGAGAAGCAGCTCTGGAACTGCCACGGCTGTCACGAGGGCGGGGACATTTTCCACTTCGTCGAGCTAATCGACCACACCGACTTTCGGGGCGCCTTGGAGGAGCTGGCCCAGCGGGCCGGGGTGGACCTCAGCCAAGACCGGCCCCTCAGCCCGGCCGAGACTCGCCGACGCCGGCAGCGGGAGGCGCTACTGCAGCTCAACCAGCTGGCTTCGGACTTCTACCACCATGTTTTGCTCAACACCCCAGCAGGAGAGCAGGGGCGCCTTTTCCTCGACGCTCGCGGAGTGACTGAATCGGACCGGGAGCGGTTCAAGCTCGGATACGCCCCGCTCGGCACCACCCAGGACAACTTGGTCCGCTTCCTGCGCCAGCGCAAGGCCGACCCTGCCGACATCGCCGCCTCGGGGCTGGCCCGCCAGGAACGGGGCCGCCTCACCGACTTCTTCCGCCAGCGGCTGGTTGTCCCCATCCGGGACGAGCAGGGCCACCCGGTGGGGTTCGGCGGCCGGGCGATCGCCGATGGCACTCCCAAGTACCTCAACACCAGAGGTACCTCCCTCTTCGACAAGTCCAAGGTGCTTTTCGGACTGGACCTGGCCCGCGAGGCCATCCACCAAGAACACCGGGCGGTGCTGGTGGAGGGCTACTTCGACGTGATCGGGGCCGATCGAGCCGGGATTCGGAACGCGGTGTCCACCTCCGGAACCGCCCTCACCGACGCCCAGGTCCGGCTTTTGCGGCGATTCTCCGACGAGGTCATCCTCTGCTTCGATGGCGACTCAGCCGGTCAGAAGGCCGCCGCCGTGGCGGTGGGTCTGGTGGCCCAGGCGGGGATGAACTGCCGCCTCCTCACCCTGCCCCAGGGTTCGGACCCCGACGATCTGGCCCGAAGCGACCCCGCGGCGCTCATCGAACTGGTTGATCGGGCTCCCCCGGCCTGGGAGGCCCTAGTTGACGGGGCCCTGGGCGAGGCCTCATCTCGATCGGGCGGCGAAGCTCAGGAGGCCCTGCGCCGGGCGATAGGAGTCTTGGGGCGTATCCCCGAGGCCAGTATCCGCGCTTTATATGCAGAGAGAGTCGGCCGCCGACTGGGCGTCGACGGCTCGCGGATCCTGAAGGATGTGGAGCAAGGTGGCACAAAAGAGTCGACGAAGTCGACCGAAGCAGGTTTGAGCCGGACATCGACCGGGGAGATTGCAATGGGAGCGTCTGCCCATTTGCTGGGGATGCTCTGGCACAGCCCCCAGTTGATAGCAGAGGTTCGAGATCAATACCAGGTCAGACGGGATGACTTTCTCGATCCTCAACACGGTGAACTCTTTCAGGCGATGGTCGAAGTCGCTCCCCAAAGGCTCAGTCCAGCCGACCTCTCCCCGGAGCTTCGCGGCCGGCTGGATGAGCTCCCCAAGGGAGGCTTCCCCGAACTCGCCGAAGACGCCGGCGACGCCCGCCGGCGACGCTCGCTGGGCGACTACGTGAGGAGGATCCGGATCGAGAACCTGGAGAATGAGGCGGTCGGCGTCCGGCGCCGACTGGCCGAGTTGAGCCACCACCGCTCGGGCGAGGGCCCCCAGCTGGCGGCCGAACTGGATCGGATTCAGCGACAGATCGACACGCTGCGGCGCAGCGGCGGCATGGAGGCATAGGTTGGTCAAAACCATGAAGGCACCGGCGGTGGCTCCGGCCCTGCCCCGCACCGAGGATCTGGTGCGGCTGGCGGAGCAGCTGATCCTCAAGGGGAAGGAGCAGGGCTTCCTGGCCCCCAACGAGGTCTTGGAGCCCTTCCCCGAGCTGGATGCCGACCCCGACCAGATGGAGCGCCTGTTCGTCATCTTCCGGGAGATGGGAATCGTCGTCTCGGACGGTGACAAGGACTTTGACGCCGAGGAGGCCGATGACGACGTGCTGGCGGCCGACGCCGACGCCGTCTCTTTGGATGACCCGGTCCGGATGTACCTCAAGGAGATCGGCCGAGTCTCCCTGCTCAAGGCCGAAGACGAGGTGTACCTGGCCAAGCTGATCGAGCAGGGTGACGAAGACGCCAAGCACCGGCTCACCGAGGCCAACCTACGGCTGGTGGTCTCGATCGCTAAGAAGTACATCGGCCGCGGCATGTCGTTCCTGGATCTGATCCAGGAGGGCAACATGGGGCTGATCCGGGCGGTTGAGAAGTTCGACTACCACAAGGGATACAAGTTCTCCACCTACGCCACCTGGTGGATCCGCCAGGCGATAACCAGGGCCATCGCCGACCAGGCCCGGACCATCCGCATCCCCGTGCACATGGTGGAGACCATCAACAAGTTGGTCCGGATCTCCCGCCGGCTGCTCCAAGAGCTGGGGCGAGAGCCGGCCGACCCCGAGATCGGAGAGGAGATGGGGATTACTCCGGACCGGGTCCGGGAGATCGTCAAGGTGGCCCAGGACCCCGTTTCCCTGGAGACCCCGATCGGCGAGGAGGAGGACTCCCACCTTGGCGACTTCGTCCCCGACAGCGAGGCGGTAGCGCCCTCCGAGGCGGCCTCGCTGACCATGCTCCGGACCGAGGTGGAGGACATCCTCGACACCCTCACCCCGCGTGAGCGCCGGGTGCTCCAGCTGCGCTTCGGACTCATCGACGGCCACCAGCGCACCCTGGAGGAGGTGGGCAAGCGCTTCGGGGTGACCCGGGAGCGGATCCGCCAGATCGAGGCCAAGGCGCTGCGCAAGCTCCGTCACCCCTCCCGGAGCATGAAGCTCAAGGACTACTTGGAGTAGTTCCAGTCCGCTTCGCCGGGTCGGCATAGGAGTCGTCTGGGGAGGTGCAGTCAGGGAGAACCGTGACAGCCAAGAGCCGCAGCGCCGAAGAGCTCCTCGGGCTAGTGGGCGAGAAGCTGGGGCCCGGAGATTGGCAGGAAGTCACCCAGGAGCAGGTCAACCTGTTCGCCGACGCCACTGATGACCATCAGTGGATCCACGTTGATCCCGACCGCGCCCGCTCCGGGCCTTTCGGTCAGACCATCGCCCACGGCTTCCTCACCCTCGCCCTGCTGCCAGCCCTGCTCCAGCCCCTCTTGCGAGTGGAGGGCGCCCGGCTGGGGGTCAACTACGGCCTCAACCGCGTTCGTTTCCCGGCCCCGGTACCAGTCGGAGCCCGGATCAGGGCCAAGGCCCTGCTCAAGGAGGCCACCGCTTTCGAGGGCGGTGTCCAGATTGTGGTTGAGACCACCGTCGAGATCGAAGGAAGCTCCAAACCGGCGTGCGTGGCGGAGACCATCACCCGCTACTACGCCTGAGATAACTCGGGCCTAATCAGCCGCGACCTAGGCCCCAGCTAGGCGCAACCTGGGAGTGTTCAAAAAGAACTCGAACGACCGGCGCTGGGCCAGCGTCTCCCCCTAGGACTCGCCTCCAGGAGGGCAATGCCGCGCTCGATGAAGGCGGTGATGGTACCGGTGCGCTCCTCGTAGGTGGGGTCAACCCGCTTGCCGCGGCGGTGGAGCATGAGGTTGTAGCCGAATATGGCTGCGTATTTGTAATAGGTGAGGGCCCGAAACCAGGTGAACGGCGCGGGGTCCAAGCCAAACTCTTCCGCCAATCCGACGGTCGGAACATCCCAGCGACCGGCACCCAGCCCAGGGGCCCCGACCTCAGCCGCAACACAAAGGCAACTGAGGTCGAGCTGAGGCTGACCCAGCTGAGCTATCTCCCAATCCAGCAGGGCCACCACCCGGCCGTCTCCGAACAGCATGTTGCCGTAATGGAAGTCACCGTGCACCAACACCGGCGGGGCGGCCTCCGGCGGGCTCCGCTCGAGCAGCCGCCGCAGGCGAGGAGCAGCTTCGGTCAGCTCCGGGGGAGCGCGCTCCATCAGCCGCTCCCAGTAAACGATTTCCTCGGCGACCGAGACCGGTGCCTCCTGGGCGAGCCCGCTCCGCTCAAGGGGGACAGCCTGCAACTGGGCCAGAACCGCCAGCGCCGCCTGGGCCAGGGCCGCGGGCGAGAGTTGGGCGGCTACGGCCTCGACCCGCAGCCCGGGGACTTCCTCCATCAGGACGAACGGTCGCCCGTCAATCGCCGGTTGGGCGCTGCTGGCTAGCAGACGGGGGACCGGCAGCCCCTGTTCGGCGAGCGCGGCCATGATCCGACTTTGGCGCGGAATGTCGGCTGGACCCGCAATTCGGGCCCCCGGGGGCGGCAGCCGGAGCACAGCCCGGCCGTGGTCAGTATCCACCCAGTAGGTAAATCCGGAGTGCCCCTCCGGGATGGGCCGCAGCTCGCCGATCCGCCAGCCCAGATGGGCATGGAGGTCAGCCTGGATCCGCTCCTCCTGGGGGGTCACCATCCTCCCAGTTCGAGGTGCGCCACATCTCCCAGCGGTCCCACCATGCGCCTGCTCTTTCCAATCCGGACCAAGCTGATGCTGGCGCACTGGGGGAAGAAGCGAAAGCTGCCCGGCTCAAGGCCCAAGACGCTTTCCAGGTAGTTGAGGATGGCGAGCCCGTGGGTCACCATCACGACCCGCCCACCGGGGTGGTCCGAGACCGCGTCGTCGACTGCGGCGGCGATCCGCGTCACCACCTCATGCGCTGGCTCTAGCTGCTTCAGCTTCCCCTTCTGGATTCGAGTTTCGGCCTCGAGCAGGCGGCGGTCTGGGAAAACGTCCGCGGCCACGGCCAGAGCGGTCTGCCGTGCCCGAAGCAGCGGGCTGCAGTACACGGCATTGACCACCAGCGGTGCCAAGCGTCGGCTCAATCTCAAGGCTTGGTCCTGGCCCCGCGGGCTGAGGCCGGGGTCCGAGCCCGCGGCGCTGTCCGACTGAGCCTGCCCGTGACGGACCAGCCAAACCTCGGTGACGCCGTCGACGCCGATCAGAAATGCCCGCTCCAGCGCGGAGAGCGCCTCGGCCAGGGGGCCCAGGCCTTCAGTCACCGTGCCGAGCCAGCTCCCACCTGCCGATCTGGTTGCGATGGACCTCATCAGGTCCATCTGCAATCCGCACCGAGCGGGCGTACGCGTAGGCCGCGGCCAGGGGAAGGTCGCTGGACAGGCCGGCCGCACCGTGGGCCTGGATCGACCAATCCAGGACCTGGCAGAGCATCTCGGGCGCCGCCACTTTGATCATGGCGATCTCCTGCCGAGCACCGGCCGGGCCGACCCGGTCGATCGCCTGAGCCGCGTGGAGGGTGAGCAATCGGGATTGGTCAATTGCGATGCGCGCTTGAGCGATCCGCTCCAACCAAACCGATTGGCTGCTGAGGGCCGCGCCGAAAGCGGACCGGCCCTGGAGGCGTCGACACATGAGCTCCAGCGCCATCTCGGCCAGGCCGACCAGGCGCATGCAGTGGTGGATCCGTCCCGGGCCTAGGCGCGCCTGGGCTATTTCGAAGCCTCGGCCCTCTCCCAGCAGAAGGCTGGAAGCGGGCACCCGGACGTGGTCGAAGTCGACCTCGGCGTGACCGTGGGGAGCATCGTCGTAGCCGAACACGGATAGATTCCGGCGCACGCTCACCCCCGCCGCATCGCGGGGCACCAACACGATCGACTGCTGCCGATGCCGGTCCGGATTGTCGGGATCGCTCTTACCCATGAAGACCAAGAGTTGGCAACGGGGGTCCATGGCGCCGGAGGTCCACCACTTGTGGCCGGTAACGACATAGTCATCACCCTCGCGGACGATCTGGCTGCGGATGTTGGTGGCGTCGGATGACGCTACGTCGGGCTCGGTCATGGCGAAGCCGGAGCGGATCTCCCCCGCCAGCAATGGCCGGAGCCAACGCGCCTGCTGCTCCTCGGTTCCGAAACGCTCCAGGATCTCCATGTTGCCGGTGTCGGGGGCTGAGCAGTTGAAGACCTCCGCCGACCAGGGCACCCAACCCATGAGTTCGCAGAGCGGGGCGTACTCAGCGGTGGAGAGACCAGCGCCGTGGGCAGGGTCGGGCAGAAACAAGTTCCAGAGTCCCGCCGCGCGGGCTCTGGCCTTGAGGTCCTCCACCACCGGGCGTGCCTGCCAGTGATCGGCGCCCTCTGACTCCTCCGCGTAGCGAGGCTCAGCCGGAGTGACGAAGTCGCGCATGAAGGTCGCCAGCTCCTGGCGGATCCGTTCCGCCCGCAGCGACTGCTCAGGTTCCATCCTGGCCCCCTGCACTGTGTCCAACTGAGAAGCCGGCGCGGCCACACCGCTCGGCCGGGGCTACTCGTTCGCGCCCCAGACCTATATTCTCCGGCAGAGTGGACATCGACTCCGCGCCGGTTGGCTGTGCAGCTGCCCATAGCTTGGAGGGCAGTCGAGCAAACAGCTCGCCCTGGGCAGCCCCGGCGCCGAGATGAGTCCGTTGGAGGTGAACTCGGTCAGCGGTGGATCCGACCTCCTGGTTACAGGACCATCGATTGTGGTCGGTACCTGGGCAGAACTAGCGACATGAGCACGGTCACGGACAGCCGCGAGGTCCACCTAACCACTCGCCCCGTCGGTTGGCCCCGGCCAGGCAATTTCGAGCTGCTGAGCCGCCCGGTGGCGGCGGAGGAGGGGCAGGTGTTGGTGCACAACCGCTTCCTCTCTGTCGACCCCTACATGCGCGGACGGATGAACGACGCTAGGTCCTATGTCCCCCCGTTTGCTCTCGGCCGGGTGATGGACGGGGGAGCGGTTGGGGAAGTGGTGGCGGCGCCGTCGGGCGGAATCCTAGCCCCGGGCGACGCAGTCCTGCACAACTTCGGCTGGCGCGAATACGCGGTCGGACCGCCAGACGCCTTCCAGCGTATCGACCCAGCTCCCGGCGTCGCTCTTTCGACCTATCTCGGAGCTCTCGGCATGCCCGGATTGACGGCCTATGTGGGGTTGCTCGACGTGGCCGGATTCCAGCCGGGTGAGGGTCTTTTTGTCTCCGCCGCCGCCGGGGCAGTGGGCAGTCTGGTGGGACAGCTGGCCAAACTTCGGGGCGCGGGATTGGTGATCGGCAGCGCCGGGTCGGACCGCAAGGTCGAGCATCTGACCCGAGAACTTGGCTTTGACGCGGCCTTCAACTACCACGATGGCGACGTCACTGCCCTGCTCTTGCAGGCAGTTGGCGACCGCGGTATCGATGTGTACTTCGACAATGTGGGCGGAGACCAGCTGGAGGCGGCCTTGACCGCCCTCAACCAGCGCGGGAGGGTGGTCATGTGCGGCTCCGTCTCCCGATACAATGCCGAGGCGCCACTGCCCGGCCCCCGCAACCTCGGATTGGTCGTCGGAAAGCGCCTTCGCCTGCAGGGGTTTTTGGTAACCGACCATCAGGATCGGAGACCGGATTTTCTGCAGGAAGTCGGCGATCACATCGGCGCGGGGAGGATCAAGGCCGACGAGACCGTGGTGGATGGTATCGAGAACATGGTCGATGCATTCATCGAGATGATGAGAGGGGCAAACCTTGGCAAGATGCTGGTGCGGGTCAGCGCCTGAGACAAAAGCCCAGCCCGCAGTGGGACTAGGCGGCGCCGGCAGTCGTCCGGCTGGCTTGGTTCACACCCCCTGGGCGCGGCGCAGTCGGCGCATGCCGCGCAGCCAGCGATCATAGTCGAGGGCCTTGCGCTCGAAGTAAGTTCGCACCTCGGGATGGGGAAGGATCAAGAATCGCTCCTCGCTGACGGCGGCGACGACGCAATCGGCGACATCATCCGGCGCAAGCGCCCCCGCCCAGAGAAAGCCTTGCTCGGCATCCCGGGCCAGCATGGGAGTTTGGACACCCTGCGGGCAGAGGGCGGAAACGATGATCCCTTGGTCACCATAGGCGATGGCGAGCCACTCCAAGAACGAAAGGCCGGCCGCCTTGGTGGCTGCGTAGGGAGCTGCCAGCACGTGATTGAGCAACCCAGCGGCTGAGACGGTACCGAGAAAGTAGCCCTCGCCACGTCGGACCATCTCCGGAAGCACCGCGCGAGCGGCGTAGACGTGGGCCATCAAATGGACCTGGAAGCCGCGCTGCCAGTCTGCGTCGGGGGCGTCGGCGCCGCCCCCCAAGGCGACCCCGGCGTTGGAGCAGTAGATATCGATCCGACCGAAGGCGTCGATGGCGCGGCCCACCAGGGCCTGGACATCCTCCTCGACGGCGACATCAGCCTGGACCGCCAGTCCGCCCACCTCGGTCGCGACCACCTCCGCCATCCCGAGATCAAGGTCGGCCACCACCACTCCCGCGGCGCCGTCCGCAGCGAGCCGCTGGCAGAGCGCCCTGCCAATGCCGCTGGCGCCCCCGGTCACCACCACCGTCCGGCCCCTCACCTCCATCATGAATAACGGTAGACCTCTGGCGGCGTCAGGATCAGCCTCGGCCGATCGAAGTCATGCTCCGAGACGGTCGTCCAAGCTCATCACCACCTTACCGGTCGTTTGGCGAGACGCCACCGCCGCCAAGGCGTCGGCTCCCCCCTGCAGCGGCACCCGGCGCGAGACATAGGGCTTGATGCGACCCTCCCGATAGAGACGGAACAGTTCCTCAGTGCACTCCCGGACCAGCTCCGGCCGGCGGCTGGCGTAGAGCCCCCAGTGCAGCCCCACGACTGCGTAATTCTTGATGAGGAGGTGATTGGCCCGCAGCTGCGGGATCTGTCCAGAGGTGAAGCCGACGCAGATCAGCCGGCCCTCGAACGCCAGACACTTGGTGGAAGCAACCAAAACCTCGCCTCCGACCGGATCGTAAATGACGTCGGCTCCACGGCCACCGGTGTACTCCCTGACCGCCTCCACAAAGTCCTGATCGCGGTAGTTGATAGCCAGGTCAGCTCCCAGCCTCCGACACACCTCAAGTTTGTCCGGTGAGCCTGCCGTGGCGATCACTCTGGCCCCTGCGGCCTTCCCTAGCTGGATGGCCGCGCTCCCGACCCCACCGGCCCCGGCATGGACCAAGAGCACCTCTTCGGGACGCAGGGCGGCGCGGCGGAGGAGGCCGAACCAGCCGGTCTGATAGTTGATGAAGAAGGCGGCAGCCTCGTCGAACGGCATGCCTTCCGGGATCCCCACCACTTGCTCCGGACTGGCATCGGTCAGCTCGGTGTAGCCACCTCCGGTGAGACCAGCCTGAGTAACCCTTGCCATCACCCGCTGACCCGGTTTGAAGCCGCTTGCCGGGGGTGCCTCCAAGACGGTGCCCGACACTTCGCTGCCCGGGATGAACGGCAGTTCGGGCTTGACCTGATAGGTGCCCGCCACCATCAGGCTGTCGAAGAAGTTGACAGCCGCCGCAGCCACCGCGATCCGAACCAGCTCGGGCCGCGCTGGCGGCTCTGGGAGCTCCTCTAGACCCATCGTTTGAGGAGCTCCCGGTTGGCGGACGACCCAAGCCTTCATTGAGGGGATCGTAAATCAGCTCGGAGCGCAGCCTTGCTCCCGGCCGTGGTACCACCTACGCTGCTCAGGTGACGGCTCCGCCGGACCGGTCCACTTCGCTCGATCTGGCCGGACGGGTTGGCTTGGTTACCGGCGCCAGCCGCGGCATCGGCGAGGCGACCGCCCGAGCGCTGCTGGAGAGGGGCGCCCGGATTGCCATATCGAGTCGCAAGCCGGACGGACTGAACGCTGCCGGGAAGCGGCTGAGCCAGGACTACCCGGGAGCTGTCCTCCCGATCGCTGCCCACGCCGGCCGCCCAGCAGAATCGGAGCGGCTGGTGGATCAGGTGATGCAGACGTGGGGCCGGGTCGACATCCTAGTCAACAACGCCGGCACCAATCCCCACTTTGGGATGACCCTAGATGTCGAGTTGGCGGCCTGGGACAAGACCTTCGAGGTGAACGTGCGGGGACCGCTGATACTGAGCCAACTGGTCCATCGGGCCTGGATGGGAGCCCACGGGGGCTCGATCGTCAACGTGGCCAGCGTCGGTGGCCTTCGGCCCGATCCCGGGCTCGGTCCCTACGGGGTGAGCAAGGCGGCCCTGATCATGCTCACCCGCCAGCTGGCCCTGGAACTAGGCCGGGACGGAGTGCGGGTCAACGCGGTGGCGCCCGGCATCGTGGTCACCGAGTTCGCGTCGGTGCTTTGGCAGAACGAGGCGATCGCCCGACGGATCCGTGAGCGCCATCCGCTGGGGCGTTTCGCGCAGCCTGAGGAGGTAGCGGCAGCGATCGCCTTCCTGGTCTCCGACGCGGCGTCCTACGTAAACGGGGCGGTGTTGCAGCTGGACGGCGGACAGTAGCTCGGTTCGGTAGTCGCCAGCTGCACAGCCACCGCAGAACGAATCTGTGGTCCTGACCATTGCCGGCACCTGCGCGCGGCCGCAGTATGAAGGCCAGCGTGGGATGCCAGGAGGCGGGCGGGGGGCGCCGCTGCCGGGCCGGAGGAGCCATGGCGGGGCGGGTCGCATCGCTCCAGTCGGGCAGGTGTCCCAGTGCTCCGGGAGATTTTCCGATGATGGTTGGCAGGCGGCGAGGCAGCAACCACCGGGCTCGCGGCCGGGTCTGGGGAGCCTTCAGACTTGGAGCTTGAGGACAGCGCCGAGGAGGCCGCCTTTCGGACCCAGCTGAGGACTTGGCTGGCCAGCAACCTGCCCGCCGAACTTTCCGGGGTGCGACATCGGCTGAAGGACTTGGACCGGGCCCGGAGCTGGAGCCGGGCTCTCTCCGAGGCCGGCTATGCCGGGCTCACCTGGCCAGCGGAGTACGGCGGTGGAGGGGCGCCCCCCGCCCTAGACGCCATCCTGCTGGAGGAGCTGGCATGGGCCGGCGCGCCCCAGCACATCGGCGTGATCGGCCTGGGCATGGCCGGGCCGACGATCATCGCCTGCGGTACCGAGGCCCAAAAGCGCCGCTATCTACCAGCCATCCTCCAGGCCGACGAGATCTGGTGCCAGGGCTTCTCCGAGCCTAGTTCGGGCTCGGATCTGGCCTCGTTACGAACCAAAGCCGAGCGCCACGGGAACACTTTCGTGGTCAACGGTCAGAAGGTGTGGTCGTCGTACGCCCAGGTGGCCGACTGGTGCATCTTGCTCGTCCTCAGCGACCCCCAGGCGCCCCGATATCAGGGTCTCACTTACCTGCTGCTCGACATGCACTCAAAGGGCGTCGAGGTCCGGCCCATACGCCAGCTGACCGGCGACTCCGATTTCAATGAGATCTATCTGACTGACGTGGAGGTGCCTGCTACCCAGGTCGTGGGCGAGGTCGGCCAGGGCTGGGGTGTGGCGATGACCACCCTTCTGCATGAGCGGGCCACCTTCGGCTTCTCATTGACCGGCTCCCTGGAGGCATCCGTCCGGGAGGTGCTGCGGCTCGCTCGGGAACGGCCAGAGCGCTCCCGGGACCTGAGCGACTCACTGGCCCAGGAGTGGATCAGGATGCAGGCGCTCAAGTTGACCGCCCACCGCTCGCTGGCAGAGACGGCTCGGCGCGGCAGCCCAGGCCCGGAGGGATCATTGATCAAGCTAGCCTGGTCGGAGGCTAACCAGCGGGTGACCAAGCTGGCCCGGGAGCTGCTGACGGACCTCCCGCTGGACGATGGCCACTGGCACTATCTGCAGCTGCGCAGCCGGGCCAACTCGATCGAGGCCGGAACCTCGGAGATCCTGCGCAACATCATCGCCGAGCGGGTGTTGGGCCTGCCTAGGTCACGCTGATGGACTTCGCCATGAGCCCGGAGCAGCGCGAACTCCAGGCCCAGGCGCGCTCGTTTCTGGAGGTGCGCTTTCCGCTCTCTCGAATGGCCCAGCTGGCGGACTCGGAGGTCGGGTGGGACCCGGACTCCTGGCGGGAGTTGGGGGAGCTCGGCTGGCTGGGGGTCTCCGCCCCCGAGTCACTCGGCGGGGCCGGACTCGGCTTCCTGGAGGAGGCCATCGTGCTGGAGGAGCTGGGAAGGTGCCTCTATGCGGGCCCCTATCTCGCCACCGTGGCGCTGGCGCTCCCGGCGCTCGACGACGCTCGCCGGGCCAAGGTCGCCTCCGGAGGTCAGCGCTGGTCGGCCGCGCTTTGGCAACCAGACGGCCCCGTCCCGGACCTGGACCGAGTCGACCAGGTTGTGGTCGCGGTGGATGATCAGCTGCTGGCGGTTGACCCCAAAGGCGAGCGGCTCAGTTCGATCGACCCCACCCGGACGCTGGGCCGACTCCTCTCCTCCGCGGGCGAGTCGCTCCACCGCGGCGAGGAGGCGGCGAGGATCACACGGGTGATGCACCTGCGGCTCTGGACCGCTCTGGCGATCGAAGCAGTGGGCGGCGCTCAGCGGGTGCTCGAACTTGCCGTCGATCATGCTCGCACCCGGGAGCAGTTCGGCAGGCCGATCGGATCCTACCAGGCGGTCGCTCATCCCCTGGCCGACAGCTATGTTGAAGTGGAGCTGGCCCGTTCGCTGGCCTACTGGGCTGCTTGGTGCCTCAGCGTCGACCACCAGGACTCCGCGATCGCCGCCAGCGCCGCCAAGGCGGCCGCAGCGGAGGCTTACGTGCGGGCTTGCGAGCGCACCATCCAGGCGCTGGGTGGAATCGGATTCACCTGGGAGAGCCCCGTGCATCACTACTACAAACGGGCGTTGTGGATCGAAGCCTTTGCGGGCCGGCCCCGCCAGCACCGCGCCCAGGTAGCGGTCCACTTGGGCCTGAACCCGTATGAAAGTTCCGTGCAGGCCGCGGGCGCCAGCCAGCAAGTCGGGCCGAATCGGACCGCGAGCGCTGCCTGAGAGTAGGGCGATGTCCATGATGGCCGTCGAGCTCAATAGTTGGATGCTCTTTCGCCACGCCGCCCGCCATTTCCGGGATACCGAGATCGTGACTCAGCTGGACCAGGGCCGGCGCCACCGCTACACCTATGCCCAGTTCAGTGCCCGATCTCAACAGCTGATGCACGCGCTGGACCGCTTAGGCCTGGGCCACGAGGCCCCGATCGCCACTCTGGGCTGGAACAGCTACCGGCACCTGGAGTGCTACTTCGGGGTGCCCTGCAGCGGCAGGGTCCTCCACACTCTCAATCCCAGGCTGCCGCTAGCCGACCTGGAGTTCATCGTCCAGGACGCTGGTGATCAGGTGATCCTGGCCGACCCCGATCTGCTGTCGGTACTGGAGCGGATCCCCGACGCCCTGGGCCGGGTGAAGCACCTGATCGTCCTCGCCGATCAGGTCCCCAGCTCCCGCTTGCCCAATCTAGTCGCCTATGAGGACTTGATCGCTGCCGAGCCAGGCTTCTATCCGCCACCGTCCATCCCCGAGATCGCGGATCTCGGCATCTGCTATACGTCGGGCACCTCCGGACGGCCCAAGGGGGTCGTCTACAGCCACCGCTCGACCGTTCTGCATGCCTTGGCGACCACCTCGGGAGCAGGAACCGGGCTCGGGCCCCAGGACTGCACCCTGCCGATCGTGCCCATGTTCCACGTCAACGCCTGGGGCACCCCCTTCGCTGCCACCATGGTGGGTGCCAAGCAGGTGTTCACCGGCCGCCACCTCGACGCCGCCACCATCATCTGCCTCATCCAGGAGGAACAGGTGACCCACTCGTCGGGGGTGCCCACGATCTGGGCTGCGGTCGCCGACGAGCTGACTCGGCAAGGAACCCGGCTGCCCAGCCTGCGCTTCCTGTCGGCGGGGGGCAGTCGACCTCCCCGCTCCCTGATGGAGCGCTACCAGCGCGAGTTCGGGATCACGATGGTCCAGGGCTGGGGAATGACCGAGACCTCGCCGGTGGCCAGCCTGACTTGGCCCAAGCACAAGATGCGCGACTGGGATGAGGCTCGGCTGACGGTGGAAGTCCGTGACCAGGCTGGGCTGCCCCTGCCTGGGATCGACATCCGCATCGTCGATCCCAGCGGGCAGGACGTTCCGGCTGACGGCGAGTCGATCGGCGAGCTGCTGGTGCGCGGACCCTGGGTGGCCGCCTCCTATCTGGGCGGCCAGGCACCTCAGCAATTCACCGCAGACGGCTGGTTTCGGACCGGGGACGTGGCCGTGGAGACGCCCGATGGCTACTTTGCCGTGGTCGACCGCATCAAGGATCTCATCAAGTCGGGCGGGGAGTGGATCTCGTCGGTCGACATGGAGGGCCGGCTGATGGGGATGGAAGGAGTGGCCGAGGCAGCCATCATCGCCATCCCCGATTCCAAATGGCAGGAGCGCCCGCTGGCGGTGATCGCGCCCCGACCCGGTGCGAAGATCCGCCTGGAGGATGTGCGACGTTTCCTGTCGGACTCGGGCTGGGCCAGCTGGCAGCTGCCCGATCGGCTGGAGATCGTCGCCGACCTGCCCAAGACCAGCGTCGGCAAGTTCGACAAGAAGGCGCTGCGTGAACGCTTCGCGTCCGAGGCGCAGCCGCCGCCCCCGGGCTGAGCAGGCGGGCCGGCGGCCCAACAGCCCGGCTCAGCTCAGGTGCAGCACCGGTTTCAGAGTCCTCCTGGCATCCATGGCCGCGTAGGCCTCGGTCGCCTGGCTGAGCGGCACCGACTGGCTGATGATCGACTGGGGCTGGAGCACGCCACTCTCGATCAGTCGGAGCAGCGTCTGGCGGTGGCGGTAAGGCTGACCAACCACGGTCCGAATGGTGAGGTTGCGCAGCCAGGCCTGTCCGGCCGATTGTGGCCAAGGCTCGTCGACCAGGATCCCCACCAGAGCCAGGGTGGCTCCGGTGGCAGCCAACCGCCAGGCGAGCTCCAGCGCTGCCTGATTGCCGACCGCCTCGATCACTACGTCCGCCCGCGAGCCGCCGCTCAGCTGGCGAAGGGTGGCGATTGGGTCGCCGTCAGCCGGGTCGATCGGCCAGGCGCCGAGCTGTCGAGCCAGTTCCCGCCGCTCCGGGATCGGGTCCACCGCAAACACCCGGGCGGGTCCGAAAAGCCGGGCGCAGGCCACCGTCAGCAGGCCCACTGGACCCGCTCCTACCACAGCCACCAGATCACCGGGTCCCATCGCCGACTGCTCGCAGGCGGTGTAGGCGGTGGCCAGGATGTCCCCAGTGAAGAGGGCCGCCTCGTCCGCCATGGTGTCGGGTATCGGGCACAGGGTCATCTCCGCCAGCGGCACCCGGACGTACTCGGCCTGGCCGCCCGCCAGGCCGCCCATCAGATCACCCATGCCGAACATGGCGTACTCGGCGCAGCGCGGATGCCGTCCCGCCCAGCACTGGGGGCAGCGCCCACAAGCGACGAACATGGCGGCGGCGCAGCGCTGGCCGACCCGCAGTCGGCGCACGGCCGGCCCCACCTCCTCCACCACCCCGACGAACTCATGGCCCAAGACCGTTCCGGGAGCCAGCTGAGGAATCTTGCCGTGGAGCAAGTGCAGGTCTGATCCGCATACCGCGGCCCGGGTCACCCGCAGGATAACGTCTTCCCCGCCCTGCAGCTGGGGCTTGGGAACGTCGACGACGCGGACGTCCCCCGGCCCGAACCAGCACACCGCTTTCACTTCCGACCCCCCGACTCCGGCCGCGCTCGGCCTCTCTTTCGGGACGCCAGTTGGTCCCGCGCGACGGTCGAGCCGGGGCCGCAGGCGCTCGCCTGCGGCCCCTCGATCCGCAGTCGGTTCAGTTGCTCGGCACCCCGCTGGAGCCGGGCTCGGTCGCCTTGCCCTGATAAACCGTGATCTTGCCCGTATTAGTCGTCACGTAGATCGGTGAGACAGCACTCTGCTGCGATCCGCTGGCACCTGCTTTGACGACCTCCACGCCTTCATAGCCCAGGTGACTCTTCTGGCTGAAGCCGAGTGGAACCAGCCCGGGTCCGCCGGTCAGCTTCTTGGTCTCCAAGATCTTGACCACGGTGGCCCTAGTCGGGTTACGCCCGGCGGCCTTGAGAGCCTGGACCAGGGTGTAGGCCTGGCTGACGCCGTAGAGCACGTTGCCGTCCCAGGGCAGGGTCGGAGCGTACTTTTGAACGATGCCCTTGAAAAGCTTGATCCAGGCGTTGGAACTATCGGAAACCAGCGGCAGGTAGGCGTCACTGATCATCCCCGCCACCAGGGCCCCGCCGGCCGCCCCCTTCGAGAAGCTCGACAGCAGACCGGCCAGGGTAGGCGGATCCGATCCGACGTTGCTGACGACCCAGGTCGGATGGTAGTTCAGCGTCGCGGCCGTGAGCAGGGCCAGAGCGGTGAAGGCTGGCACCGAGAACGAGACCACCACCTTGGCCCCGGCCGCCTGGAGGGCGGCGATCTGGGGTCCGACATTCGTGTTCGTGGTCACATAGTCCTGTCGTGAGACCACCGAGCTGGACGGGATCTGCCGGTCCAAGCCCTTGACTCCATCCAGTCCGAACTCGTCGTCTTGGTAGAAGTAACCCACCTGCTGACCGCTCAGCTTCTGCTTGACGTACTGGCCCAGGATCTTGCCTTCGATGGTGTAGTCCGGCTGCCACCCGAAGGTCCAGGGATACTTGGACGGCTCGCTCCAGCAGTCGCAACCCGATGACACGAAGAGGTCTGGCACCCTCTCAGCGTTGAGATAACTCACCACCGAGAGGTGGGTGGGGGTCCCCAAGGCGCTGAACATGGCGAAGACGTGGTCCTGAAGGACCAGCTCGCGAGTCAAGGGTGGGGTCTCGCTGGGGTTGTACCCATCATCCAGGTAGTCGTAATTGATCTTCCGGCCAAAGACCCCTCCGTGGGCGTTGACATACTTGAAGTAGGCCTCGGACGCCGGCGCGATTTCGTCGTACCCCGGGGCGGCCACTCCGGTCAAGGGCTGGGTGCTGCCGATCGTGATCGAATTGGGCGTAATCCCTGGAGCCGAGGCCTCCTTCTTTCCCGCGCCGGTGGCTCCACCGCAGGCCGCCAAGATTGCGGCCAGCCCGGCTAGGGCCGCCCATCGTAGTGCCATCCGTCGCTTCATAACACCTCCTCCAAACCTGCTGGACGTTTCCCGCGTTCTACTCTGCACAGCGGCTTTGACTCGATCCTCTATCCCGATCCCCGCAGCGGTCTTCGCTGGCGCCAACGTGCCAGGCCCACGCCGCCGAGACGGGTGAGTCCACCTTGGATGCCGCGCGGGAACGCCAGCACGGCCAGCACCAGCACCGCTCCGAATATCGCCTGGGGCAGGTTATTGCTGATGGAACTGGGAAGGTTGAAGGCGGTGGCCAGGCTGCCCGTGAGGTTGGGGAGCAGGATCAGGAAGAGCGCTCCCCAGACCGCTCCCACCAGACTCCCCAGACCGCCGATAACGATCGCAATCAGCAGCTGCAGCGAGAGAATGACGCTGAAGCCCCCGGGGGCGGCCAGCCCCAGCCAGTAGGCGAAGAGCGACCCGGCCAACCCGGCGCAGGCGGCGCTGATCACGAACGCGATCACCCGGGTACGACCCACATGAATTCCGGCCAGCATGGCCGCGACCTCGTCGTCACGAACCGCTCGGAGCGCGCGTCCCACCCAGCTGCGCAACAGGTTGGCCAGCAGGACCAGTGTCACCAGAGCGGCCGCCACCGCTACCCAGGCCAGCCACTGCTCGAGGGAGAAGTTGACCCCCAGCCAACCGGGCGCGGCGGGGGGGTTGATCGGGATGCCCTGCTCTCCGGCGAAGATGGAGGAGAAGTGCAGTGCCAGCTGCGGCAGGGCCAAGGCCAGGGTCAAGGTGACCCCGGCCAGGTAGGGGCCCCGCAGCCGGGCCGCCGCCACCCCGAAGAACAGACCGGTGATGGCGGTAACGGCCACTGACACGGCCATCACCAAGATCATGAGCAGATTGGAGTGCCACTCCAGCAGCAGGGCGGTGGTGTAGGCTCCCACCGCCATCAGCGCCCCGTGGCCCAGCGAGATCTGCCCGTTGACTCCGGTGAGCACCGTCAGCCCGGCGGCGGCGATGGCGAAGATCGCCACTCCGGTCAGCTCGTAGTCGGTGTAGGCTCCGACCTCGTAACTGAAGACCAAGACGGCGGCGGCGACGATCACCGCAAACAGTCCGTGCCGGGCCAGCGGCCGCGAGGCCACTCCCTGCCAGATCGAACCCCAGCGAGTTGGATTGTGGGAACCGGCGACGGACCGCTTCACTTTCTCGCTGCTCACCCGGTCACACCCTGCGCTCGTGGTGGAGCGAGAACAGTCCCTGAGGCCGCACCATCAAGATGGCGGTCAGAATGAATAGGCCCGCCAAGGTCTCGAGATCGGGACTGATGTAGCCGACAAATGTCAGCACCAGGCCGATCACCAGCCCCCCCACGACACTGCCCCAGAGGCTCTCCAGACCGCCCATGATGGCGCCGGTGAAACCGAAGATGAACACTTCGTCCATGTAGGTAGGCTGGAGCAGCACAGTAGGAGCGATCAGAACTCCCGCCAGCGCCCCCAGCGCCGCCGCCAGGGCCCACCCGGTGGTGAGCATGCGGCCGACTCTGATCCCCAGCAGCCGGGACACCTCGGGACTGAATGCGGACGCCCGCATCCGCAGCCCCAGATTGGTTCCGCGGAAGAGGAATGTCAGCAAGACCAAGGCCGCCCCCAAACAGCCAAAGGTGAAGAGGTCGAACCCCGAGAGGGGAACCTGGGTCTTGCCCAGCTCCATGCCGGTGATGGCCAAGGCCGGCGGGAACGATTCGATGCTGCCTCCGAAGATCATGGGCACGACGGCCTCTAAGAACAGGTAGAGGCCAAGGGTGAGGAGCACTACGTTGAACGGGGAGGCGACCTCCACCGGCCGCACCAGGACCCGTTCGACCACCGCCCCGAGCGCGAAGCCGCAGACGATGGCGATGGCAAAAGCGAACCAGTAGGAGAGCCCGTGTTGAAAAGCGACCAGGGCCACGTAGGTGGTGAACATGGCCATCGCGCCTTGAGCGAAGTTGATGACCTTGGTGGCTCTCCAGATCAGCACCAGCGCGAGCGCGACGGCCGCGTAGATGGAACCTTGAACCAGGCCCTCGACGGTGAGCACCAGCAGGGTGTGCATGGAATCAGCGGCCTAGCCCGAGACGCGTCCCGCCCAGGCCCGAGCAGACCTCAGAAGCCAAGGTAAGCACCGAGCAGTTCCGCGTCAGATTGCAGCTGGACAGCTTGGTTGCCGCCCACCACCTGACCCAGGGAAAGCACCAGAGCGCTGTCGGCCACTGAGAGCGCACTGCGGGCGTTCTGCTCGATCAGCAGCACGGTCAGAGCACCGGCGGTCACCAGCACGCGCAGCTTGGCCATGATCTGGGCCAGCACCTGGCCTGCCAACCCAAGCGATGGCTCGTCCAAAAGCAGGAGGCGAGGACGGGCCGCCAGTCCCCTGGCGATGGCCAGCATCTGGCGCTCTCCTCCGGAGAGACTGCCAGCCGGCAGAGCTCGTCTTGGCTCCAGCGCCGGGAAGAGGTCATAGGCCTCATCCAAGTCCTGCTTGGGGTTGCCCCCTCGACGGGCCAGGCTGCCCAGCCTCAGGTTCTCCTCGACCGTGAGCTCGGTGATCACGCCCTGCCCCTCAGGCACGTGCGCCACGCCGAGGCGGGCCACCGCCTCTGGGGCCAACCGAGTGATCTCGGTTCCCGCGAGTCGTATCGACCCGGCGCGGCAGCGGACCAGCCCTGAGATGGTGCGCAACAAGGTGGTCTTACCGGCTCCGTTGGCCCCCAGCACCGCGATGATGGAGCCCTCCGGGACGCTAAGCGAGACCTGGTCCAAGGCGAGCACCTGCCCGTAGGCAACGCTGAGACCGCTCACCTCAAGCACTCTCGGCGCCTCCGCCCTCGACGACGGCCTCGCCCAGATAAGCCTTAGCAACTTCGGGATCACTGCGAATGGCCTCGGGCGTGCCGTCGGCGATCACCTTGCCAAAGTTGAGTACCACCACCCGATCCGAGGCCTCCATCACCAGGTCGACGTTGTGGTCAACGATCGCCATGGTGGTGTTCACTCGAACGCTGTTGAGCAGGTGAGCCAGCTCGTCCACCTCCCCTTTGGACAGGCCGCTGGCCGGTTCATCCAGGAGCAGGAGCGAGGGCTCGGCCATCAGTCCGCGGGCAATGCTGACCCGCTTCTGCACCCCGTAGGGCAAAGAGCGGGGATGGGCACCGGCGACCTCGGAGATGCCGAGCTCGGCTAGGATTCCGGTCGCTCGCTCGGCGAGTTCACGTTCGGTTCGCCACGAGCCTGGCAACCCGAGGAGCGCCGACCCGAAGCTGGGTCGCCTGGCCGCACCCACAACAACGTTCTCAAGCACAGTCAGGCTCGGCCACAAACCCAGCCCCTGAAGTGTGCGAGCAATCCCGAGCCGAATTAGTCGGTGAGGAGCCAGCCCCAGCAACGAGCGGCCCCGGTAGCTGATCGTGCCAGTCTGCGGTCGGACCAAGCCGCAGATGGCGTTGAACAAGGTGGTCTTGCCCGCACCGTTGGGCCCGATGATGCCGACGATCTCGCCCTCGCGAACCGAGACGGAGACCCGATCCAGCGCGGTCAGGCCGCTGAACCGGACCGTGATGCCTTCAACCTGAAGGTCGGCCGGCGTGACCAACGAGGTCACCGCCGCCGCTGGACTCTGAGAGGTGCACCCGCGGCCAGCCCGGCAGGCGAGCAGCTGACCAGACTGCCCCGGCTCCAATCGAGCCGTAGCGCAACTTCAGCGCCGCATTGACGCCGCCCCTCTTCGCCAGCCCGATGGACAAGCCCTGCCATCGGCATTGACCCAGGCATCTGCCCAAGCCTAGCATTGGAATCTCGGACCAGCCAATGGGCGCTGGCCGAGGTTAGGCAACCAGCGCTTGTGCTGATGCACAGCGCCGGGACTGGGAGGAGAGAGAGTGGCTGCCAGCACCGCAACTCAGCCTCGGGAACGCACCGATAATCCGCTCCAGAGCGTGCAGCACCCCTCACCAGGGGCCGTCGAGGTCGTTGCCTCGCTCGCTCGAGGGCTGCTCCACTGCATCCCGGAGATAAGTGACCGGCTGGTGCAAGCCATCTACGATCGGGACGAGAACTACCGCGAGCACCGGCTGGTGCCGGACGACGATCTTCGCCAGTCGTGCAACGAGAATCTCCATGAGTACATCTGTGGCCTGATTTTGCTGCCCGACCAGCGGGAGGCCCCGGTCGTGGTGGCACGGGCGACCGGCCGCCGTCGGGCCCAGCAAGGTTTGCCACTGGAGAGCCTATTGCGCGCCTACCGGCTGGGCGGGATCGCGGTTTGGGAGTCACTTCTGGTCGAGGCGGCGGATAGGCCGGAGCTGTCCTCTGATGAACTCCTGGAAGGAGCGGTGCTGGTCTGGGAGATGACCGACCTCTACTCGTCCGAGGTGGGTATCGCCTACCAGCGCGCCCAGGCGGAACTGCACCGCCGCGACGCCACCCAGCGGCAGACCCTACTCCACGCTTTGCTCACCGGGACGGCCAGCGACACCGACGTCAGCCTGGCCGCAGACGTCCTCAATCTCGCCGACGGCGGTCCTTTCATGGTCGCCGTCGTGGATCCAGGAGGGGAGACGGGAGTTTCTCTCGCCGCGGCCCTGAGCGCTCAGGGAGTGCGGTCCGAGTGGCTTCAGCGCCAGGATCGGCTGGTCGGTTTGCTCTCCTCCAGCCGGGCCGGCTACCCGGCTATCCGACGCGTCCTCGCAGCCTCCGGCAGTTTGCGCGCTGGACTGAGCCCGGCGGTTGAATCGCTGCGCCAGGTCGGGTCTGGCTATCGGCTCGCCGAGCTGGCCTTTAAGGCGATCCCGCCGGACCGACTCGAAGTGACTAGCCTCGATGACCGAATCGCCAGCGTCCTTTTGGTCGCTTCGCCGGATCTGGCCCAGCGGCTAGTCCGGCGGGCACTGGGACCTATCCTCGACCTAAGTGCGAGTGAGCGGGGGATCCTGTTGCGGACTCTTCGTCTCTACCTTGACTTGGGTGGCTCGGTGGCGAAGGTGGCCGAAAGCGTCCCCTGCCACCGGAACACGGTGTTCAACCGGCTGACGAGGATCCAGGACCTTACCGGGCTCTCGCCGGCTGAGCCCCGACAGATGACCGAGCTGGCTCTGGCGCTGCAGGCGACTGAACTGCTGGGGATCGCTCCGATCCAGCCCTAAGGTGTGAGTCGGCTTCGCCTCCCCGCCCACGACGGACCGTCCGCCCGGCCAAGTGCCGTGTCGTGAAGCGAGCGCACCGCGGAGCCCGGGTAAACTGCGGAGCGCGATCCGGAGTAGCTCAACGGTAGAGCAGGCGGCTGTTAACCGCAAGGTTCACGGTTCGAATCCGTGCTCCGGAGCCATGCACCGAACTCGCATCGGCCGACCCGGGCCCTTCGAACTGGATGGCCGCACACAAATGGCTCACGAACTCCGATGTGCCTGGAGCGGGGCCTGTGACGGGCGCTTGCCGAGTCTGTCGGTGGCGTGGGCCTGCGACGGGAGCACCCTGCTCCGTTGCCACGCTGGCTGATCGATCCATGAGATCGTGGCCCGACTCGGTGTTCGGATGAGTGACGCGCGGTGCAAGATGGGGATCACCCCGGAGCGGGAGCAGGTCGGGAACGAGATCCCTGCTCCAATTGTGGGCTAAGGCCGTTGGTTAGGGGTGTCACCGGACCGCCTGCACTTACTGCTGTATCCGGGCGTCCGGGAGCCCCCGCACCGCTGGCCGGGGCCAGCTCTGAAAAGTCCGGATCCCCACCCGGAATGACCTCTCCTGCGGCGGGTCCGGAACGGCGGAGCCCCTGGGCGATCTAGAGCGGCCAGACGGCCCCCCGCCCTTCCCCAGGGTCATGGTTCGTCGAACTTGAGTTACTTAGGCGGACGACACCGTCGCCGGATGAGCCACAGATCCCATCGCTTAGCCGCCCAAGGCCATTGGCCTCTCATGCTGCGCTCACTGGACCCGTCCGGTCCACAGTGAGAATCGGCGAGCTGGTCAATTCGGAATTGGGAAACCCCATCGTCTGACGGTAGCGGCCGCACCCAGCAGAAGCATCCCCAAGAGTACCAACGCCGAGCCGCCCCAGAAGGCCCCGGATCCAGCGCCTGTGGTCGGTGTGCTGGTGCCGGCCCCCAAAACCCGGCCAGTCGAGGATGGCGACGGGGTTGGCGACGAAGTGCTGGCGCCCAACCCACCGCCGGTAGGCGTGGGTTTCGGCGTGGGAGTTGACCCAGGCGTAGGCGTGGGTTTCGGCGTGGGAGTTGACCCAGGCGTAGGCGTCGGTTTCGGCGTGGGAGTTGACCCAGGCGTATGCGTGGGTTTCGGCGTCGCGGTCGGCGTCGGCGCCGGCGCTTGGCAGCTCACCCAGAAAGTTTTGTGCTTAAGGGGGTCCTGAGAGAACTCGAGCTTGAAGTGGTAGCCCTGGCCGTTGACAGGAGCGTCCCCGTTGGCGACCGCATCGGCGATCAATTTAGTCACGTCGATGGTGCTGATCACCTGGCTGCCTCCCGTGGAAGTGTCGTAGCTCCAGGCGGCCGTTCCCGGGTCAGCCTTGGTACCGGGCCAAGCCTGATCCCCTGTCCCACTACCGCTTGGCGACCAGCCGTCGACGGTGTAACCATCGCCGCTGTCGGCGAGGTCGGCGCCCCAGAGGTTGATGTCCTGGCAACCCAGGTGGGGGTCCATCTCGTGCCCGGGCCCTGAAGGCTGCCCCACGTTGTCGACCCACACGTCGCCGGAGTTGCTGTCGCCCACAGCGACGCCAACCGCCGCGCTAGCGATAAGCCCAAATCCGGCCAGCCAGCACGCGACCCCTCCGATCAAAAACAAGCGGGTCAGCAATTTTGGCTGGCGGCGACCAGTCCGCCTCGCGACCTTGATCAACCTGTTGATCGCTGTCTCCCTCAGGGGCTACCGGCTTGCCCCAAACCCACCCCGATGGCGACGAACAAGTTCGGAACCTGACCGTAACAGAGTCGCAAAGGTTGTGACATTTGGGTGGCTTCTCGTCACTTGTCTGCGACTCATTTGTTACCAAAACGTCAGGTGGAACGGGCAGAAACCTACTGCCGGTCCAATTCCGACCGGTGCCTGCGCCAGTCCCGATTCAGTATCGCTCGAAAGAGGTGAAGCCGGCCTTAGCGGAATCGAACTCGTAGTCGGGCACTTTAGTTACGGCGAGACGCAATCCAAGCTCTCCCGCGACCAACACGATCGGGATCAGGAGCATCACTACCTGCCCCAGCTGACGGATGCCGGTCTCCCGTTTGAGATAGGTCCGGTCACTTACGAAGCCGCGGAGACCCGACTTGGCCGACCACTTCGGGAAGGGTGGCCGACCCCATCAAATTGGCGATCGAGGCCGTGCGTCCGCTGGTGGTCGAAGTGGGGCTCGCTTGCGATCTCGATCCTGCTGTTGCCAGCTCCGAGCTGCAGAGACCGAGTACGGCGGTGCTCGCGCCAGCTGCTCATTTTCGTCAGGGCGGGACCCTTGCTCATGGCGTGCGGTGGGGAAGTGCCGTTCGAGGGAGCATCAAGATGCTTGGACAGATCCTCGACCTGGTGGACTGACTTGAAAGTCAAACGCCGCCCAGGACTCGCGCTCCCTAGTGGACACGGTGCAGCTCAGTCCTGTCCGCAAGGAAATCGCTAGGGACTGGCATCGGCCCGGTTGTAATCGGAGGCTGGAGTCAGGTACCAGCTTGGCCAGGGGCGCTGCCCGAATTGCCTAGGGCGCTGCTGGACTTGCCACCATTGTTGCTGCCGGCTTGGCCCGGAGCTCTGCCCGACTTGCCTGGGGGGCTGCTGGACTTGCCACCAGCGTTGCTGCCGGTGTGGCCCGGGACGCTGCCCGACTTGCCTGGGGCGCTGCTGGACTTGCCGCTGGAGTTGCTGCCGGTGTGGCCTCGGACGCTGCCCGACTTGCCTGGGGCGTTGCTGGACTTGCCGTTAGCGTTGCTGCCGGTGTGGCCTCGGACGCTGCCCGACTTGCCTGGAGCGCTGCTGGACTTACCGCTGGAGTTGCTGCCGGAGTGGCCTGGAGAGTTACCCGATGTCGATACTCCGTCGTGAAAGATCGGTAGGGACGGGTCTAAAACCCTGACCGCGGCGGCCGCGGTGCCCATTGCGAGCACCGCCGCGAGCACGATGGCCGGTACACCCAGACGCGAGGCGGGACGGCGCAGGAATCGCCTCCGATTTGGCGCCGAGCCCCGGCGAACAAGAGCCAGGTACCGGGGCGGGGTGGCCAGCCTGTCAGGTGAGCTTCCTGCCAGGGCACGGGGCAGCTCTGCTTCCAGCCACCTGTCAAAATCGTCAGGCATCAGAGGCACCTCCGATCGGGTGCTGGGTGGTCATTGCCCCATTTACTAACCCACGTTCTAGGGAGCGTGCCGACACTTGTTCCGCCCCCTCCGCTCGCGACGCATCGAGGGTGGCGGCGAGCTTCCGCTTGGCCGTCGCCAGACGAGAAGCTATGGTCCGTTCCGGCACTCCGAGGGCCTCCGCAATCTCCCGGTTGCTGTACCCGTGGAGATGTCGAAGGACGATTACCGCGGCTTGGCGCGGTGGCAGTCGCCGCAAGCCCTGAATGAGGTCGAGCGTGCCCGCTGAGCCGGCGAGGTCGCGCGCCGGCTCTGGATGACCGAGTCGTCGCAACGTCTCTCGGACTCGGTGCAGCGCTTGGCGACGACGATGGGTGATCGCTACGTTGATCGCGATGCGATGAACCCACGCCGGGGCCGGAGCCTCCGGTCTGAAGTTGGGCCAGGCCATGTAGGCGCGTTCGAAGGCCTCCTGGGCGCAGTCCTCACCCTCGGCGACGTCGCCAACAATCGCCGTGACGGTCTGAAGCACCTTGGAGTAAGCATCCCGGTAGAGTCGATCGAAGTCGGAATCCGACCCCGGGCTGTAGGGGGCTTCGGTCACGGGGATCAGTTTGCATCCTGACCCGCCGCCAAAGGCTCGCGGCGCAGGCGCGAGACTATCGCAATTCCTTCATAGGCCGTGACGTTGTCTGCCGAAGTCGATCTGCCTTCGGGCGACTTTTCGTGGACCGAGGCACCGACCCCGCCGGTGCGGGTTGACGGTCCCGCCTAGCCTGGCCAGTCCTGGGTGAGGTGGTCTGCGCCAGCCCACCTCCGCCAGCGCGGGGTCTGGATACCACCGAGGTGTCGAAGGGGCATGTCCTTGCCCCTACCAGCGACCCTGAAGATTCGGTGACGGGCTGTCTCGTTGGGCTATCGGGAGAGCGCTCCGGCGGCAGGTCGATTTTAGTCGATGTGTGCCGTGAACGTGCTGGAGATGGATGATGGTCCGATGTGCACTAGGGACTCCAGAGGTTGGTAGGTCATTGTGATGGTCACCGTGCAGCCCACTACCGTCCCGGTGGCCGAGCTACCCGGGCTCCCGTAGACAGGGGTGTTTGTGATTGACGCCACGGTGATCGCCCCCGCGAACGGCCCGGCGGTCGATCGTGCTTGCGCCACCAAAGGTGCCGCCGAAGAGGCAACGGTGCAGTACGGCTCTTGGCTGGCAGTGAAGTTGGCAGCTGTCACCTCCCAGCGTGCCGCGGTGCGGGCGCTGTTGTTCACTGCTGAGACCTCCAGGACGTACCACGCGCCTTCGGCCGCGCCTAACAGAAGGAGCAAGAAGACCACTCCAACTACGGCGAACTCCACCATCGCCTGCCCACGCTGTTGGGATCTTCCGAACCATGGAGGAACGCCTGGCCCGGTCATGCATCCAGCAACTTTGGCCTCGCTACTCATGGCTGGACCACCCAGCTCGTACTGGAACTGCTGATGGTCACAAACGGCGGCAGGAGCGGCGTGAGCAGCTGAAGCTTGCAAACCGCGGTCACGGTCACCTCAAACGAGTCGCCGGTGGGGGACGTGCCGGACTGGCTCGGCAGGGTGTCGGGGGAGAGGGTCCAGATGATCCGACTGGAGGGGCACGAGAGGAAGCTGCCCCCGAACGCTTGACAGCCCGCGTCAATGGCCGGGCCTTCGGCTCCCCCGGTGGTGGACGGGCAGCCCGAGTACGGGTTGCGGCTGGGGAGTGCGCTGCTGAAGTCGCTGCTGCTCGTGTACGGGGTGTTGCGGGCGATGTACAAGGACGCCTCCCGGGCTCCGTCGCTCACCTGAATGCCCACGAAGTAGGCCCTGGCCAGGTCAGCTCCTCCCGCCAGCAGTAGTAGCAGGATGGGAGCCACGAGGGCGAACTCGACCAGCGACTGACCGCGGCTCCGGCCCATAAGTCGGCCCACCTTATTTCAGGAGTTCGGGGTAGGTGGACTCGCTGCCCTGGGTGCCGATCTCGTTGCCGCAGGTCGGATTGGCTATCGTGGGGCAGATAAGGATCCCTCCCTGGCTCGACGGGAAGGACACCACCTGCCCCGTGCAAGTCGAACCGGTGCTGCAATTGGTGATGGCTTTGATGGCGATCAGCCCCACAGCGCACATGACGTCGTTCCCCGAGGTCGGTAGTCCAGCCGGCAGGCTGGCCGGGCAGACGCCCGGGGAGACCGGTTCGGTGCACTGGGAGCCGTGGTCGACGCAATCTATCATCGGGACGACAATGGTGTGGCCGGCTTTCACCGGGGTGATCGCCGCGCTGCCACTTTTACCGCTGATCCACCCCGGGACGATCAAAGGGTCGGGCGAGGGCGAATGCAGGTCACCCTTGAAGTTGGCGTCCCCGAGGTTGGCACAGGGCCAGGCTTTCTTCCATTGGGGGGAGTAGTACGTTATTTGTTCGCCCACTGCGAGTGGGTGCCCTGTCGGACAATAGATGTCGTACACGGCGTAGCCAACGCTTACCGCGGATATTCCCTTGACTACTCCAAAGATGGCGGTCGCGGGAGCCGTCTCGCTGACTTGGACGATACCCAACACGTCAAGGACGTTGGTTTTGTGAGTGTTGGTGGGAATCACTAGGGCGCCACTGGCAGAAAGCACCCCTGAGGCCTCCGGGAGGCCCCCGCTGAGCGAGAACATGGCGGGGCACGTGGCTTGGGCGGTCGGCCAGAACTGGCAAATCTTGGTGCCGCTGCCGTCAGTGAAGTAGGCCTGATAGGAGGTGGCGCGGGTTGAGCCCGCGCCGTTGGCACCAACGATATGGTTGACGGTGCTGACGATTGTGGAGTAGCCCCAAGGCGTGCCCGGAGCGGGCACTTGGTTCTCACTGCTGTAGTCCACGGCAAGCATGCGAGCGACCGCCAGAGACGCGTTGTCGGACGCGCTCTGGAGACCGGTCTGGCCGAGGTAACTCAGGCCGGCGTCAAGTGCCAGGCCTGCCATACCGATGATGAGGAGCGACGCCAGTGCGAAGAGGACCATCACCTGGCCCCCTTGATGCCTATACGGCCGTCGACGGCGCGCGCCGGAGGCGAGTGGCGCCATTAGTGATCTTCTGATTGCTGAGGGGTCCATCCACATGCGCTGGACCAAAGACGCCGTCCCCACTCGAGGCAAGGGTCACCGAGACTGCGCGGGGAGTGATCCCTGCGACTGTGGCTCTTTGTCGCGAACGCCATCACCACCACCCGCCACGGCTACGCGGCCATGAGGTGCGAGGAGGGTTGGGCCTACAGAACGGTGCCAGTTGGCTCAGCGGGTGGGAGTTCGGCTCAGGTTCGAGCGAGCTGCATAGGGTGCCCACATGAGCTAAGGCTTCTACGAGGCGGTGCTCGAGCCACCGGTCGAAGGAGCGCATCTGGCCTACGCCTGGACTGACTGGGGCTCTGTTCACGTGATATAAAACGCCTCGGCGAGTTCTCGTACCCGAAAGCTGAGTGCTACGAAACTGTCAGTTCCGGCATCTCGGCGGCTTCATCACCCGCCCACCCTCCGATCTCGTCACCCGCGCCTTGGGTAGGCGGCCCGAAAGTCGCGTCCTCGTGGACCAGTTGGCGCTGCAGGCGCGGCGGTGAACAAGATCCCGGCGACTCGACCGCGGCCTCACAGAGGACCACCTCCGCCCTCAACGCGCTCACGTCGGGACGACCTCCCGGCGCCGGCTGTTCAGGATGGTGGATTCCAGGGTTCGGCGGCCCCCGCAGCTCGTGCCCTAGCAGCTTTGCGCCCGGCCTTTATTCGCTGGCGGACCTCATCAATCGCCTTGACCCGGTCCCGGATCTCCTGGCTGAGTGGATCGGCCCCCGAAGCGAGGAAGATATTCAGCTCTCGGGACAGGCGGGTAGCATCGGCGCGGTCGCTCGACACCGAAGCGCGGTACCCAGCCGAAGTCACCGTGATGATGTATTCGGTGCCTTCCAAGTTGGCGCTCATGTCAACCGTGGCGCCAACTTGCTTGAAAGCACTGCCGATTTGGGCCACAGCTGCGCCGATCATCTCGGACACGTCAATGCCCCTTGGGATGACCGTGATCCTGAAATTCCTCGGCCTAGCCATCGATGCCTCCTCCAAACTCCTCAACGACCCATCGTGGATGGGTACCCAACTAACGAACGAACCATCGTCGTCTGATACCCAACTCGTGACCAAACGTGGCCGGCGGAGCGGGGTTGCTTAGTTGAGCCGCGATGGAGGACGGCGTGTCACATCTCTGGCGATGACCGGTCCCGGGCGGCTGCGGCCAGCTCGGCCAGCAGTGCACCCTCCCCGATTGGATTGGCGGCGGCGTCCCGAACCCCTGACCGGCCGGGGCTCTAGTGGGCTGCCACCTCCGGCGCGAAGGCTACATTGTTTCACTCAGTAGTGTCGGCGCGGACGGTCAGGTCAAGGGTCGGGCGTAGCCACGAACACCAAGGCTGGTCGCCATTAGGCCCCTGTGACTAACCCCTGAGCAGTCGCACCGGCACGCAACGTCGCTGCTCACAAGCTTGACAAGGTTAGTCCTCTGATCCACAATCACCGCAGGATGACGCTGAACCGGCGGAGGAACTGGCGCGGAGTTATCCAGCGCTGTGCTGGCGGGTTGGCGACGGTAGTCTCGATCAGTCTGATCGCAACGGGCTGTGGCAGCACCCCCAGCAAAGCGCATCTCCGAAAATCTCCCAAAGCCAGTCCGTCTGTCTTGGCGAGTCCGACGGTCACGCCGACTCCTGCCGGTCTTCTCGCCTGTTCCGTCGCGGCAATAACGGCGTCGTTTGGACAATCGAATAACGCCGCGGGGCGCCAGGGTTATGCCATCGATTTGGCCAACACCGGAAAGGCGGCCTGTACCTTGGAAGGCTATCCCTACGTGCAGCTAGAGGATGGGAGCGGAAACGCGATAACCACCGTTCCGACTGAAAGCAATGATGGCGTGACAGCGATCAGTCAACTGCCCCAAACCGTCACCCTGGCTGCGGGCGGTACCGCCTCCTTTACGCTCCAGTTCGAAGACGTGCCCACCGGCAGCCAGACCTGTCCCTCGGCTGCCTCGATGGGCATCTATTTACCCGGCACGGGATTCACCAGCTCACCCGCGCCAGTGACCATTTCTGCTGATATCGCGCCCTGCGGTGGGGTTGTCTACCTCTCCCCCATCCACAGTGGCACCTCGCCACCCTAAGAGCAGGAATTGAGCGCCCGAAGGGATTCGGCAGGGTCTCGGACGGCGGCGACTGGCGCGGGCTGGGTCTACTGGTCGGACGAGCAGGTCGGACTCGACGGACCAGACTTACATCACGATGCACTGATAGCGCTGCGGGTTGCGCTCAGCCAGGAGCCGGCGCGCGGAATCACCTGATACAGATTCTGTCGAGAGTCTCTCAGAGTCAGGTTATCGCCGTGGACTGGTCGAATAGCATGCCTCATCGGCTGCTGTTTCGATCGATCCCGCTTCGTGTCACCAAGGTTTCACCAGCGCGGATTGGCCCGGGCGCTCGCCGGAAAAGATTGGCCGCCCTTAGCGCCACCAAAACGAATCTCCTGCGATGATTTACGAGGTGGCGTCTACGGCGTTTGTGCGGATGGGATACGGCCACGGCTCCCCCGCGCGTCAGCGCGATGCTGAGCCTTCCCTACCGCCTCCGTCCTTGGCTACCGGGACCGTCTTGTGGCTCAGCTGTGTCGCATCCACAAGTTGGTCTCCGTGTAGGTGCCGCGATCAGCCTCGCAATCGATTTCAACTAGATCCAGGGCCCCGGGCACAACATAGTGACCGCTCTGCGGAAAGGACATGGTGGCCCAGCTCTCCCACTCGGCCACGGAGCCGGTGATGACCATGGAGCGCGGGGCTGGGGCCAGGATCGTGGCGCCGAGGCGCTGGTGGGTGCGGATCCAGGGATCGAGGTGCTGGCCGTCTTCACCGATCCACCGCGCGAACTCCGCCATCGGGGTCAGGGGGCACCGTGACTTTAGGGTGGGACGCACGGGCGCCAGAACCTGTTGGAGGCCGGCGGCCGCGGCGCGCTGCCGCAATTCGGTCAGGACTAGGCCCGCCAGTCCCTGGCCGTGCCGATCCCTGCGGACGGCAGCGGCCATCACGCTCAGGGTGTCGGCCTCGATCCCCTGCTCGTGGCCGGCGACCGCGCTGACCAGCGCCCCGTCGTAGCCATCGGGCAGGTGGGAAACGTCCCCGTCCCACGAGAGCGGCACACCCCAGCCACCGGCAACCACCTCGCCGCGCTCGAGCATGAGCACGTCGTATCGTGGGAAAAAGGCCTCCACCCGATCGATGTATTCGCGCGAGACCGGGTCGTGAAAGATGAACTCGGGCCAGACCGCTCGGAAGGCGGCCTTGGCCTCCGACTCAAGGTCGGGGCGCTGGCCGGTGGTTACGACTTCGATCTCGACCCCACTTAGGCTGCGGGTCCGGTCGGGCTCCGAGTAGTTCACGGCGCCAAGCTTCGCACGCTCACTCCGGTGCGCCGACCGAGCTCCCCCGGGGCGACACGGCGTTAGCCAGCGCCCTTGCGCAGGCTGCCGAGCTGGTTCCTGTGGCCTCCCATGGGACTGTCGGCCGTCCTAGCTGGCCCGGCGGATGGGCGGTATCCCCAACCTGGAGACCGCGCTCGGGCCGTTCCAACGGCGACTCGCCGCTGCCGTTGGTGGCTCGCCGGGCCGTCACAATGTCACCGATGCGAGTCTCGGCCAAGGCGGACTACGCGGTGCGGGCAGTTATTGAGCTGGCCGCCGAGGGCGGCCGCGGCCCGGTCTCAGCCGAGCACATCTCCAGCATCCAGGACATCCCGCTTAAGTTCCTCCACAACATCCTGGCGGAGCTGAAGCGCGATGGCATCGTCCACAGCCAACGCGGCGCGGCCGGAGGCTTCGTTCTGGCTCGGGACCCGAACTTGATCTCCCTGGGGGACATCATCCGGGTGGCCGACGGAGGCCCGCTGGCCCGCGTCGGGGACTATCGGCCTGATGAGCTCGCCTACATCGGCCACACCGCCCCGCTACGCGATGTCTGGGTGGCGGTGCGGGTGGGCATCCGCGACGTCCTCGACGAGGTGACCGTGGCCGACATCTGTTCGGGAGAGTTGCCGGAGGTGGTCCACCAGTTGCTGGCTCGCCCGGACGCCTGGTTGCCCCGGGTGAAGCTGATTCCGGGAAAGGCCCCCCGGGCCGGCGTGCCCGGCCCACGAGCGAAGGCCGGTGCGACACCACCCAGCTGGTCGGCCACTGGCGCCGGCCGTGAGTAGAGGCGATCGAGTCGCATCACGCCCCGGTTGACCTCGGCGGCGACTGGGTTGCTCCGAGGCAGGTCGCGCTAGGACCCGGCTGATGAGGGCTCGAAGCGGAAGATCCGGGCTGCCACCAGCATCACCACCATCCCGACGCCGAGCAGCACCAGGAGGTCCGGGGTGACGGCGCCGAGACTCTGGGCCTGGGCCATCAGTCCGCGCAGCCCGTCGGCGAAGTATTTGAGGGGCATGATCACCGACAACTCACGGAGCCACGCCGGGGCGCCCGAGAGGGGATAGAAGATCCCCGCGATGAACAGTTGGGGCAGGGTGACCAAGTTCATGAGGACGATGGCGGACTGATCGCGATTGGCGATCCCCGCCACCAGGAACCCGCCCCCCAGGAAGCAGAGCGACCCGACCAGCAGCAGCAGCACAACGAGCGCCGGCGAGGGCCCCAGGCCCACCCCGTACATGACGTGTCCCACTCCCAACAGCACGACCACCTGGACGGCCACTAGGACCAGCTGTGACACAACGCTGCTGGCCAGAAAAGCCCAGACCGGGATGGGGGTCGCCCGCACCCGGCGCAGGGTGCCGCGCTCGCGATCCCCTACCAGTCGGATGCCCGCGCTGAGCCCGGCGGTCAGGACCGCGTAGGCCAGGATTCCCGGGGTCAGGAAGTCGATGTAGTTGGCGTTGGCCAGCGAGCCGGCGCTCACCCCTCCCTTGGGATGCAGCTGGGCCACGCTGGGAATTACGGCCGGGGCGGTGTGCAGCAGCGCCTGATTGAGGCTGTAGATGGCCCCTTCGGCGGCCGCCGCGAAGGCCGCGTTCTCCGTGATGTTGCCGGCGTTCTCCTCGATCCTCGCCAGTAGCGGCGAGCTCGGGCCGGTGATCACCAGTGCGAAGTCGGCCGTGCTGTTGAGCACCTGCTGGCGGGCGGTGGCGGCCGAAACGTCTCGGACACTGAAGGAGCTGTGGGGCAAGGCTTGCTTGAGGATCGCGGCGTCGGCGGCAGGAGCCACCACGTCGACGCGGGTCTTGCTGCTCTGGAAGAGCCCCCCGAAGATGACGATCAGCAATAGGGGCACCAGGATGTTGAAGACCATCACCTGGCGGTTGCGGGCCAGCAGCCTCAGATTGGCCGTGGTCAGGGCCACCAACGGGAGCCACGGGGAATTGCTGCGGAAGGTCGCGAGAGGCGTGGGATGAGGCCGGCGGTCCTGGCTCACTGTTGCGCTTCGGTCTCGATGTGGCGACCGGTGCACGCCAAGAAGACATCCTCCAGGCTGGGGGGCCGCACCGAGACGTCGCGCAAGGCCCCCTCGCCGAGCCGCTGGTTGAGGGCGGCGAGGATCACTCCCACTTCCTTCCCCTGGATCTCCCAACGGCCCTGGGCGTATTCCGCCCGTAATACCCCCGGCACCTCCGCGAGCCCGGCGTCCTCCGGGGCAGCAATGCTGATGGTCGCCGCCGCTCCCAAATCCGCGATCAAGGCGCTGGGCGCCCCCTCGGCCACCACCTTCCCGCCGTCGATGATGTAGACCCGCTCCGCTAGCTGCTCGGCCTCCTCGATGTAATGAGTGGTCAGCAGGACGGTGCGCCCCTGGCGATGGAGGCCTTCGATCATCGCCCAGGTCTGGCGGCGGCTGAGCGGGTCAAGGCCGGTGGTGGGCTCGTCCAGGATCACCAGCTCCGGCTCGTTGCACAGGGTCAGCGCCAGCTGGAGTCGTCGCTTTTGGCCCCCAGAGAGCCGCTCGGCGCGGCGGTCGGCAAGCTCCGAGAGGTCCACCAGCGCCAGCAGCGCCTGCGGGTCCGCCTCCCAGCCGTAGAGCCGCCCGAACAGAGTTATGGACTCGGCGCAGGTGAGGTCGGAGTACAGCGCGCCCTCCTGGAGCTGCACCCCCACCCGCCGCCGCGCCTTTTCTGGCGCCTCGCCCAGCACCCGGATCTCGCCGGAATCCGGGTGGCGCAAACCCTCGATGATCTCCATGGTGGTGGTCTTGCCCGCCCCGTTGGGACCCAGCAAGGCCACGATCTGCCCACGCTGGATCTCCAGATCTATGCCCCGCACCGCCTCCACGGGTCCGTAGCTCTTGCGCAGGCCCCGCACCCAGACCGCTGGGCCGGTCGCTTGCGCGTCCGGCTCGTGTCGACCGTCGAGAATCTCCTCGTTCCTCCACCTGAGTTCGGCCTGCCGCGGCGGCGCCGCGCCCAGGTTAGCAGCCGTCATCCTCGTCCCTCCCCTGGTGGCGGAGCCCGTGGAGGTGGCGCCACCTCGGCCCAGGGCTTGGGTTACCTTCCACTTAGTGAGAGCGCTCCTGCATCGGCTGCGCCGTTGGTTCCCGGTTCGGGTGGCCGCCCGCTATCTCAATCGCAACGGCCCCAACCTGGCCACCTTGGTCGCGTGGAACATGCTGTTCTCGTTTTTCCCGATCATGGTCTTGGCCGCCACGGTGGCGGGGCTGATTCCCCACCACGGCGCTGGCGTCGGCAAGGTTTTGACCAGGGCGATTGCCGGCGCTCTCCCGGGCGGCAAGGGCGCCGCCGTGGTCCAGGCCCTGGACGCCTTCCACCACCACTCGGGACTGCTGGCCATCGTGGGGGTGGTGGGTCTGCTCTGGGGCGGGTCCGCACTGTTCGGGGCGATGGACAACGCCTTCGCTAGCCTGGGCGAGTCCCGCACCCGAAGCTTCATCCCCCAGAAGTTGATGTCCTTCGGGATGATCGTGCTGTTTGCCTGCCTCGTGGTGCCGGTGGTGCTGAGCTCCAGTTTCCTGGCCGTGATCAAGTCGGTTCCCGGCATCCCCTCGGTACTGAGCCATGGCCCGATCAGCCTGGTGCTCCAGGTCTGCCTATCGATCGTGGTGGGCACCATCCTCTTCAGCGCCATCTACTTCCTGGTCCCCAAAACCCGCCGCGCCCCGAGGGTGGTGCTGCCGGGAGCGGTCGCGGCGGCGATCCTCTTCGAAGCCCTCAGCTTGCTATTCCCGCTCTACTTCAAACTCGCCCATGGGTTCAGCACCTACGGCACCACCTTCAGCCTGTTCTTCTTGATCCTGACCTACGTCTTCTTCCTGGCCCAGATCACCGTGGTGGGATTCGCGGTGGTGATGGAGGGCGAGCCGAAGGGAGGCGAGACGGGCGGGGGCTCGGTTCCGAACCAAGCCCCCGCGACGACCGGAGCTTAGGGTGAAAACGCAGCAACGGCGTCCCCTCCCGCGGCGGTCTAGCTAGCCGCGAGAGGCCGGTCCCCAGATGCCCGCCCGGTAAAGCCGACCCGGCAACTCCCGGCCCAGGATCTGCTCCAGGCGCTGGGCCAGGGAACAGAGTCGCTCCACGTCAACTGCCACGCCCGCCCCTACCCGCTGGAGCAGGTAGAGCAAGTCCTCGCTGCAGACGTTGCCGGTGGAACGGGGGGCGAAGGGACAGCCCCCGATGCCGCCGATCGAGCCCTCGAACCGCCGCACGCCAGCGTGAAAGCCGGAGAGAACGTTGGCCAAACCCATGCCCCGGGTGTCATGCAGGTGCAGGGAGAGGCCTGTGACCGGAACCCGGTCGGCGACCAGCCGCACCAGTTGCGCGACCGCGCCCGGGTCGGCGACCCCGATGGTGTCGGCGAGGCTGATCTCGGACGCGCCCAAATCCGCCATCTGCACGGCCAACTCGACCACCCGCCGCGGCTGCACTTGGCCCTCGTAGGGGCAGCCGAAGGCGACGCTCAAGCTGGCGTCCCACTGGCAGCCGGCGCGGGCTGCCTGCCGAGCCACCTCCTCGATCTCCGTCACCGTCTCTTTGACCGAGCGGTTGAGGTTGTGCTGGTTGAAGCCATCGGTCGCACCCAGGTTGACGATCACCCGCCTCGCTCCGGCGTGCATGGCCCGCTCCAGCCCGCGGCGGTTGGGCACCAGGACCCGCACCCGGTCCAGAGCCCCTGCTCCCCGCTCCTCCACCAGCTGACTCATCACGATCTCGGCATCGGCCAGCTTGGGCACCCACTTGGGAGAGACGAAGGCGGTCGCCTCGACTTGGTCGACGCCGCTGTCGAGCGCCCCTCGAATCAGCTCCAGCTTCAGCGGGGGGGGCAGTTCCTCGGGCAGATTCTGGAGACCATCCCGTGGCCCAACCTCGGTGAAGAAGATCCGCTCCGTAGGCGCCGCGACCTGGCTCATTCGGCCCGGAGTCTGGTTCGGCGCCGAAGCCGGGCGAGGGTTGCCACCGCCGGGAGCTCGGCCGCGATAGCGGCCGGCCCGGACGCGGTCCGTGGCACTTCGAGGTCCGCGCGGCGAGCCCGGAAGGCGGCGACTTTGGTGCGGCTGAGGCAGGTGGAGGAGCAAAACCGCCGGGAGCCATTCTTAGAGGTGTCGATGAAGGCCAGGTCGCAGTGGGGGGAGCTGCAGATCCCCAGGCGGGCCCCGCCGGGGGACCCGATCACCACCGCCAGGGCGATCACGCACATGGCGCCTCGGGCAACCGCCCGACCCGCCTCTTTGTCCTGGCTATGGAAGTGGAGGTGCCAAGTCTCCCCGTCGTGCCGAGCGAGCTGCGGGGCGGCCTGATAGCGGGTGAGCAGGGAGTTGACCAGGGCCGCCGCCCGGTCTTGCCGCCCCTGGGCCATGAGCTCGAAGACGGAGCGCAGGTCGGCCGCCAGCCGGATCAACTCCTCGCCGGCCTGCCCCCTGAGAGTGACCGACCCCCCAGTGATCTTGGCCTCGATCTCCTGGGCCAGCTCCCGCCGGGCGGCCGGCTCCTGAGGCAGTTCCCAGCTGCGACCTCGAGCCCAGCCCGGGCTCAGCCGGTTGACCAATTCAACCGCCGACTCCACCCCTCGATCCGCGTAACTCTCGAACTTCATTTTGATCGGTACCGAATCCATGTTACACTGTGACAGTCAACGACGGTATCACCAGTTACACGAAGGAGGAAGACCATGTTTGACGGATCTCGATACCTCCTCGTCAAGGATCGCGAGCGCGAGCTCCACGAAGCGGCCCACGGGGACCGAGCGGCCCGGGAGCGGGCGCACCAGTCCGACGAGATGCGGCAGAGCCGCGCGGGCGCCGCGCGGAGGCTGCTCACCGGCGCCTTCCGTCGAGGCTGAACTTGGTTCACCCGGCCTAGCGGGTCCCCCTCGGGACTCCGCCCCGCGCCGGGCCCCGGCCCCAGAGTCAGCGGTTCAGGACCTCCGCGACAGTCCTCCGGGCTGCCCGGTTGGGGCCCTGGGCGCGCTTTGAGCAGGGGTGCGGACGGGGCCAATCGCCCGGCGGGGTAGGTCACCCTGCAATCATGGCTCCAGTGGAACCCCCCGGGAGCCGGCTCCCACTTGACCATCGTCGCCTCCCAACGGGGCGGTGCGCTACCCTGCAGACCGCCCTCCCCGGGCAGGAGTTGCTCCATTGACCCCTGCATATAATTCAAGCCGCATGGACGACAAGGTGATGGTCGACCTGCTCGAGCGGGTCGGCAATCTGTTCACGTCCAGCCTGGACCTCAAGGTCAACATCGACTTCACCTTGCGAGCTCTCTCGCAGCTGGTTTCTTGCGACGGGGCGACCGTCTTCCTACTGGATGAAGACGAGACCCGGCTCACCGCCATGGTCACCTTCCCCTACACCGAGCAGGTGGGCAGCGTCGCCTCCTTCGGGCTGGGCGAGGGAATCGTGGGCTGGTCGGTGGCCGAGCGCAAGGCGGTACGAGTTGATGACGCCACCTTGGACCCCCGCTTCAAGGCGCTGCCGGCGCCGCACGCCCCGCGCAGCGTCCTGGTGATGCCCCTGGAGTCGCCTAACCGGGTGGTCGGAGCCCTGACCCTCACCCGCAAGCGGGTCAAGCCGTTCACGGAGCTGGAGCAGGCCCTGGTGCGGGTCATCTCCAACCAGGCCGCGATCAGCATCGACAACGCCGCCCTGCATGCGGCCGTGCAGCGCCAGCTCCAGGAGATCGCCCTCCAGAAGCACGAGCTGGAGGTGGCCAACGCCCAGATCCGGGAGAACAGTCGGCTCAAGAGCGAGTTTCTGGCCAACATGAGCCACGAGCTGCGCACCCCGCTCAACGCAATTCTGGGCTTCAGCGAAATCCTGAAAGACAACCTGGCGGGCAAGATGAGCGCCGCCCAGCAGCACGAGTGCCTGGAGAACATCCACGCCAGCGGCCGGCACCTCCTCAACCTGGTCAACGACGTGCTCGACCTGAGCAAGATCGAGGCCGGGCGACTGGAGCTGTTGTACGAGGAATTCCCCGTGGGAGCCTGCATTTCCGAGGTCCTCACCGTGGTCCGCCCACTGGCCGAGCGGGGAGGCGTCACCCTCGAGGTGGAGATCGAGAGCGACACCGTGATGCTGCGCGCCGACAAGGGGAAGTTCAAGCAGGTGCTCTATAACTTGCTCAGCAACTCCATCAAGTTCACCCCCGAAGGTGGCCTAACCACCATCAAGGCCAAGGCCCGACCACGCGCGGGGCAGCTGGTGCTGCAGGTGAAGGACAGCGGGATCGGCATCGATCCCCAGCATCACGATCAGATCTTCAGCGAGTTCTTCCAGGTCCAGGCCTCCGACGATCGGCAGTTCGAGGGCACTGGTCTGGGGCTGGCACTGGTACGTCGTCTGGTCGGGCTGCACGGCGGCACCATCAAGGTGGACAGCCAGGTAGACCACGGCACCACCATGACGGTGACTCTGCCTTTGCACGGGCTTCGCCCCGATGGCCAGATGCGCAACCGGATCCTCGTGATCGAGGACAATCCCAGTAGCCTGGAGCTCTCCACCCTGGTGCTGCGCGGCCAGGGCTTCAAGGTGGACACCGCCACCGACGGTCAGCAAGGACTGCAAAAGGCCAAGTCCCAGGTTTACGACCTGATCCTGATGGACATTCAACTGCCCGGCATCGACGGACTGACCGTGACCCGCCTGCTCAAGGCCGACCCGCGGACCGCCCAGACCCCGATCGTGGCGCTCAGCGCCCGGGCCATGGTCGGGGACGAGAAGGAGGCCCTGGAGGCGGGTTGCTCCGGTTACATAACCAAACCGATCGAGGTGAAAAACTTCGTGTCCACGGTCACCGAATACCTGGAGGCACAGGGTGCATGAGCGGCGGTAACAAGACGATCCTGCTGGTGGAGGACGATCAGGCCACCCGAGATATCGTCCGGCTCGCCTGCGAGCCGCAGCACTACACGGTGGTGGAGACGGGAACCGGCCTGGAAGGGCTCGAGATGGCGCAGCAGACCTCACCCGACCTGATCATCCTCGACATCAACCTGCCCGGGATGAGCGGACTCGATGTCTGCCGCAAGCTGCGGGCGGACGGGTACAAGGTGCCGATCATCATGCTCACCGCCAAGAGCGACACCATTGACGTGGTGGTCGGGCTGGAGTTGGGGGCGGACGACTACGTGGTCAAGCCCTTCGAGGTTCGCGAGCTGGTGGCCCGGGTGGGAGCGCACCTGCGCCGCTCCGATGTCGCCCCGACCGACCAGCTCAAGGAGCGCTTTGAGTTCCCCGGTCTGACCATCGACCTTCGGCGCCGTCAGGTCTACCGGGACGGCGAGGAGATTCAGCTGACCCTGACCGAGTTCAACTTGCTGGCGCTGCTGGCCAGCCGCCCCGGCCAGGTGATGAGCCGGGCCGAGCTGCTGCGCCGGGTCTGGGGCTACGAGGTGGAGATCGAGACTCGCACCGTGGACGCCCACGTCTACCGCCTGCGGCGCAAGATCGAGCCGTCGGCCGACCGCCCCTCCTACATCCACTCGGTCCCGGGAATCGGCTACCGCTTCGCCGGCTGAGCCCCAGCTGGGCCGGAAAAAACTAGCTCAGTAAATGAAGCCCACGAAGTAACCGGTGGTCGGGGAGATGGTCCGGGTGTCCTCGACCCCCAGCCCATCGACGTTCATCTCCGATTGCTCCCAGCTGCCGTTGGGCAGAACCTTGGTCACCAGGGCGACGTGACCGTCATAACTGTTGTCGAAGACCGCGATCGCGCCCACCACCGGCACCTGCCCCTCGGGTTCCCCGTAGCCCTGGGCGTTCGCCCACCAGTTGAAGGCGTTGCCCGTCCAGGGGATGTCGCGCTGGCTGGCGACCCAGTACGTGCACTCCCCCCACGGGAAGGGGTTAACGGCCTGCGGCGTGCTCGGCGTCACCTCGGGAACTCCGACCTTGAGCGGCACGAAGTCCTGGACCGGCAGGGAGGTCGGAGATGCGGCGCTCGGCATCAAGAGGAAGCTGTTGGCCGCCAGGGTTGTCCCCGAGGTCAGATCGTTGTAGTTGAGCACCACCCCGGGGCTGACCCTAAAGCGGGTCGCGAACGAAGTGAGGGTCTCCCCCGGGAGGACCCGGACCAGCACCGTCGGGCCGGCCGGGGGTATGAGCAGGTCCTGGCCGAACTGGAGGGTCTGACCCTCTTGGAGGCGATTGCTCCAGGCCAGCTCCTCGGGCGTGGTCTGGTACTTGGCTGCCAGGGTCGCCAGGGTGGCTCCCAGGGGGGCGCTGACCACCGGGGCCGGCACCACCTGGATGGTGCCCGGAACCGCGGCGGGCTTGTCGTAGTACTGACCGGCCAGGGACGAGGAAGGGGTGGGCCAGACCGATGCCGAGGTGGAGACCGTCTGAATCCCGTTGCGTGACGCGGAGATCCAACCCGCGATCAGCAGGCCGCAGGCAGCCAGGATCACGGCGAAATGGGTAAGTCGACTATCGGGACCCGGCAGAAGCTTCTCCCCAGCTGCCTTCGGCGGACTAATACCTAATCGATGGCGCCCTCACTCCCTCAAGCAGCGCGCCCGCGCTTCGACCCTACCAGAGCGCTCGACTGGGTGTCAAAGAAGCCTGAGTTCATTCGACCTCAGCTCCGTTCGGCGCCGGGAGGGGCGACCAGCCGAGTCGCACCCGCCTCGGGAGCGGTCCGCAGCGCCCCGTCCCAGGGACGCCCGCGAATCATCCACTGCACCGTTCACCGTTTCGGGTCCCCAACTATCCTGGGAACCTCCATGGCATTCAACCTCGACTGCGTGGGCCGGAGCTACAGCGCTGCGCCGGAGCTGCTGGACCGGCGACGGCATGATGCCTACGCCCAGGCGGTCGGCGCCGAGCTGGACCCGAGAGGCGGCTTCAGCCGACCGCTTGCCTGCTTCGCCGCGGTCTACCTGCTCTGGCCGCTCGTCCCACAGCTTTTCAGCGACCCCGAGGTGGGCTTGGACGTAGAGCACCTGCTCCACGGCGAGCAGGAATTCTCCTTCGAGCGGCCGCTCGCCTTCGACGAGACGATCACCCCCTTGGGGGTCGTCGCCCAGGTGGACCGGCGCCGAAACATGGTGTTCCTGGAGTTCCGCGGCGAGGGACGGGACGAGGGGAGTGAGGTGGTGGTCCGCTCCCGCAGCCTCTTCGTGGTGAAGGAGGCGGCATGAAGGATCTCAGCCGGCTGGACCGCTTCCCTCCCCAGGTGGGGAACCAGCTGCCCGAGCGACGGCGGACCGTGACCCAGCAGGTGATCTCCGCCTACGCCGAAGCGTCAGGGGACCACAACCCCATCCACCTGGATCTGGAGTACGCCCGCCAGGCAGGGCTACCGGCCACCATCGCCCACGGCCTGCTCACCCTGGGAACGGCGTGCGCCGGGATCGAGGGCTGGGCGGAAGAGGCAGCCTGGACCTCACGGGTCTCCTGCCGCTTCTCGGCGCCGGTGCCGGCTGGCGCGGAGCTCAGCTGCCGCGGCCTGGTGACCGCGGCCGGTGAGGATTCAGCAACCATCGATCTGACGGTGCTGACCTCCACCGGAGAACGGGCGCTGACCAAGGCCAGGGTCGAGTTGCGAGCGCTCTGAGGGAGCCCTAGCTGATGCCCCTGGACTTCTCACCCACCCCCGAACAGGAGGAGATCCGCGACCTGGCCCACCAGTTCGCCGAGCAGGAGATCCGACCGGTGGCGGCGGACTACGACGAGCGGGAGGAGACTCCCTGGGCGGTGATCGGCAAGGCCCAGGAGGTGGGGTTGGGGGCGTCGGCCAACTTTCCCACGAAATACGGCGGGGGCGGCCTCGATCCCCTGACCCAGCTGATGGTCACCGAGGAGCTCGCCTGGGGAGATGCCGGGATTGCGGTCAGCATCTCGGCCAGCTCCTTGGCGGGGGCGGGGATCATGGCCATGGGCACCGAGGACCAGAAGGCCCGGTATCTGGGACTGCTCTGCGACCCGAAGGAGGTGCGCCTGGGAGCGATGGGCCTAACCGAGCCGGAGTCCGGCTCAGACTCGATGGCGCTGCGCACCACCGCGGCCAAGGTGGACGGCGGCTATCTCCTCAACGGCACCAAGCAGTTCTGCACTAACGGAGGGATCGCCGCGGTCCAGGTTATCTTCGCCACCCTGGATCGCAGCCTAGGCCCGGCCGGGGTGGCCGCCTTCGTGGTGGAGCAGGGCAATCCCGGCATGCGTCAGGGACGCAAGGAACGCAAGCTGGGCGTGCGGGCCTCCCACACCGCCCAGGTGATCCTTGAGGACTGTTTGGTGGCCGAGGACGCTCGGCTGGGCTTCTCCGCCTCGGGCGCCAGCCAGGGGCCGGGCGCCGCCGGGGCGATGGCGATGCTGGAGGCGACCCGGCCCGGGGTGGCCGCGGGGGCGCTGGGGATCGCCCGGGCGGCCTTCGAGTACGCCCGCGACTACTCGCTGCAGCGAGTGCAGTTCGGCAAACCGATCGCCGGCCACCAGGCAATCGCCTTCAAGCTGGCCGACATGGCCACCGAGATCGATGCCACCCGCCTGATGATCTGGCGGGCGGGATGGCTGGCGGCCGAGGGCCGGGGATTCGCCCACGCTGAGGGAAGCATGGCCAAGCTGATGGCGGGAGACGTGGCGATGCGGGTGACGGTGGAGGCGGTGCAGGTCCTGGGCGGCTACGGCTACATCAAGGACTACCCGGTCGAGCGCTGGATGCGGGACGCCAAGATCTATCAGATCTGGGAAGGGACAGCGGAGATCCAGCGGCTGGTGATCGCCCGGGCTTTGCTGGGGATCCGGATTTGAGTGGGTCTCGCTACTAAAGGGGGTCAGCCCGCCAGGATGGCAGCCAGGTTGACGGCATTCTTGGGGACCTTCAAGTTGAAGGTCTTACCAAAGTCTCGGAAGTCGACGGATCCCTGGCTGCCGCGAACCCAACGCAGGGGATACGGCGCGCCGGTGGTGGCAATGTAGATGGTCCCCCCCTTGGGCTCTTTGACCGCAATCACCGGTTGGCCCCTAACCCGGGTCGCGTTGCCCCGGACCGACTTGGGGGCATCACTGGTCAGCAGGGAGGCCAGCGATTTCGGGGCGGTCAGCCCCGCGAACGCCTGGCTGAGCTCGGCCGCGGTGGCGGAGCTGGCCGCGAGGTAGACCCACCGGTCGCCTAGCGCCGCCTGCAGGGTGGCCCCGCCCACCTGGTCCCAGAGGGTCTTGCTGCGGAAGTAGTCGATCCCCTTCAGTTCCTCCGCCTGAAAGGAGAGGCTGGAGGTGGTGAAGCTGCCGCCACCCTCGTTCTTGCCTTCGACGTCGAAGGTGAGTGATTCCGTATTCCCTTTGTCGGTCAAGGTTTCTAGGATCTCGAAGCTGTGGGCCGAACCTAGGGCCACCCCGGCGGCCCTGACGATGGCCGCGCCGTTCTCCTTCTGGACGCCGTTCGGGGCTGCCCCGCAGGAGCTCAGGGTCAGGAGCGCGGCGACCGCGGCGGTGGTTAGGACCAGCGCTCGGCGAGGCGAGCGGCTGGCCCGACTGGCCCGGCTGGCCCGAACCAGGGGATGCGTCAATTGGGTTCCTAGGACTGCGCTCGGAACGCGCTCGCACGGTGGCGGTACAGGGCCGCCAGGGGCTATCCACGGCGATGGCCCGCTGCTATCGATGACCGCATCCTAGCCGAACTTGGTGGATTGCCGGCGAGGGCCGTTGGGGCTGCCACCGGCCAGGAGGACCGCTGAGCCGAGCCCGCCAGTCACTCCCGGGGGCGCCCACCCGGATGGCTACACTCGACCGATGGCCATGTTCGACCTCTCCGGCAAGGTGGCGCTGGTGACCGGAGCGTCCCGGGGCCTGGGCCGGGCGGACTGCCTGGCGCTGGCCCGGGCCGGAGCCGACGTGGTGGTGACCGACATCCTGGTCGAGTCCGACCCCGACCTCCTCCAGGTGGCCCGGCGCACCTCCAGCGTGCTGGCCCAGGTCATGGCTGCGGATCACGTCGTGTACGCGGAGCAGACCGCCGAGGAGATCCGCCAGCTGGGACGTCGCTCGCGCGCCTTCCAGATGGATGTCACTGACGCTACACAGGTTCGCGCGGTGGTGAAGAAGGCCGCGGCAGAGTTCGGCGGCATCGACATCCTGGTCAACAACGCCGGCACCCTGGACCATCTGGCCCAGCTGGCGGACCAGTCTCCCGAGCTCTGGGAGCGCGACCTGCGGGTCAATCTGAGCGGCGCCTTCAACTGCACCCAGGCGGCCTGGCCGTACCTTAGAGAGGGCGGCTTCGGGCGGCTGATCTTTATGTCCTCAGTGGCCGGCACCCTGGGGGGTTTCGGCCAGGCCAGCTACAGCGCCACCAAGGCCGGCCTGCTGGGGCTGATGCGCTCGGCGGCGCTGGAGGGCGCCCGCCACGGGATCACCAGCAACGCCATCGTGCCCGGGGTGATCGCCACCGAGGCCTTCAACACCGGCACTCCTAGCATGCGCGAGCGGATGGTGCTGCGCACGGCGATGCGGGCGGCGGGAAGCCCGGAAGACGTAGCCCACGCGATTTGCTTTCTGGCCAGCCCGGAGGCGGGATACATCACCGGAGTGGCCTTGCCGGTGGCCGGGGGAATCGATCTGTTCACCTTTTGAGTTGGGTTAGCAGCCCAAAGTAGGCCCAAATTCGGGTCTCCCCTGCTATAGTTGCCGCCGCCAGACGAAGTCCCGGGCGGCGATACAAGGCACGACCGAGCAGTCCTGGCCAGAACGCGATTTGGAGGATGCTCGGATTGAGCCTCGCCGACGTTACCCTAACCTGCCGCGAGTGCGGCTCGGAGTTCGTCTTTACTGCCGGAGAGCAGCAGTTCTATCAGTCCAAGGGACTGGTGAACCAACCGACCAGGTGTCAGCCCTGCCGCCAGTTGGCCAAGGCCTCGCGCCAGGGATCTAACGGCTACGCCTCAGCGGGGCCCAGGCCTCCGCGCCAGATGTTCGATGTGGTCTGCGCGGACTGCGGGAACATGACTCAGGTCCCTTTCCAGCCCAAGTACGACCGTCCGGTGTACTGCAGCAACTGCTTCGAGAACCATCGGGCCGCGCGCTAATCCCGAGGCGGCGACGGCGCTAGCCGGCGCAGGGCCGCGAACCCTTGCTCCAGGGCGTCCCCATCGACCGCGCTGGCCCGGATGATGACGCCCCCCGAGGCCTGGGGATAGGAGCCGAAGCTCACCTGCGGAAAGCTGTGCTCCAACTCGGTCAGCACCGGAAAGAAGCTGGACTCGGCGATTCCGGGGAAGTGCAGCTCCAAGTACTTCCGTCCACCCTCCCCTTTCAGAAAGCCCGGAGCTAGCTCCAGTTCGAAGATCGCCTGCAGCTCGGTCGGCACCCCCGGCAGCACGAACAGCCAGCGCTGATCTCCTTGGCCTGGCAAGGGGATCGCCAAAGGAGGGGCACCTCCCACCGGGTTGCGGAGGACGGTCGCGCCCTGGGGGATCAGGGCCATCTTGAGGGTGCCCGGATTCGGCTCTGGGCTGGCCGACCTTCCCTCCCGAAAGCGCCGGGCGACCCGCTCTTTGACGTTCGCCAGAACCAGGGGATCCTCGACCAGGTCGACCCTGAGCATCTGGGCCACCGCGGCCATGGTTCGGTCGTCGGGGGTGGGGCCCAGGCCTCCGCAGCAGAACACCCGGGCGGGATCCCCGGTGGCGGCCGCCTGCAGCTCCTCGGCGATGGCGTTCACCCGGTCCGGCACCACCACGATCCGCGCGCAAGGGTAGGCACTCTCACTGAGCCGGCCGGCCAGCCAGGCGGAGTTGGTGTCGAGGGTGTGACCGGAGAGCAGTTCATCACCTACCGCCAAAATCCAGCTGACCAAGGCACCTCCTTCAGACCGTCCGGGCCGCTGGCACGCGCTCGCGACCGGAATCACTCCATGATCCCCCTCGGCCGCCGGCTGGGGCCGCTCTGGCGGCGGCCCAGATGGTCCGGGGGACTCCCCCGCCGATATAATTCGGCGGCCCCGGTCGGCGCCGCTCGCGGCGGAGCACCGGGCGGCGCGCCTCACCTTTCTGCTCACCTGCCGCCGCGCACGGCTGGAGGATCACCCCGCCATGACTCGAACCGTGCTGATTCCGGTGCTGGTCGCCGGCCTGGTGGCCCTGGTCTACGGGGGTGTTTTGGCGAGTTGGGTGATGCGCCGGTCGGCCGGCAACGAGCGGATGCAGGAGATTGGCCAGGCGATCCGGGAAGGAGCCTCCGCCTACCTCAACCGGCAGTACACGATCATCGCGGTCATCGGTCTGGTGCTGGCCCTGGTGCTCTTCCTCGGCGGGCTGGTCAGCCCGGCGCTGGGTTGGAAGACGGCCCTGCTGTTCCTCTTCGGTGCGGTGCTGTCCGCCAGCGCTGGCTATGTGGGGATGAACGTCTCGGTGCGCAGCAACTACCGGACCGCCGAGGCGGCCCGCGAGGGGCTAGGCCCGGCCCTCAAGGTGGCCTTCAACGGGGGCGCCGTGACGGGCTTCTTCGTGGTCGGCTTCGGCCTCCTGGGGGTGACCATCGCCTTCTGGATCCTCGACCAGCCCTCCGCCATCGTGGGGCTGGCCTTCGGGGCCTCCCTGATCTCCGTCTTCGCCCGGCTGGGCGGCGGCATCTACACCAAGGCCGCGGATGTGGGCGCCGACCTGGTGGGTAAGATCGAGGCCGGTATTCCCGAGGATGACCCGCGCAATCCCGCGGTGATCGCGGACAACGTCGGCGACAACGTGGGTGACTGCGCCGGGATGGCGGCCGACCTGTTCGAGACCTACGCCGTGACCGCGGTGGCGGCCATGCTCCTGGGCGGCCTGGAGTTCCACAATTTCGGGCTCACCGTCTACCCCCTCCTGCTGGGCGCGGTCAGCATCGTGGCCTCGATCGCGGGCACCCTGTTTGTGCGGATCGGTAAGGGTGGCTGGATCATGGGCGCCCTGTACCGGGGATTGGTCTCGGCCGGAGTCTTAGCCATCCTCGGCTTCCTCATCGTGACCTTGGTGTTGCGGGCCAACGGCGGCCTCTCGGCCAAAGTCCTGGGCCACCCGGTGCTGAACCTCTTCTGGGCGGGGGTGATCGGGATCGTGATCACCATCTTGATCGTGGCCATCACCGAGTACTTCACTGGGGGCCAGTTCAATCCCGTGAAGAGCGTGGCTAGGGCTTCCCAGACCGGTCACGCTACCAACATCATCGCCGGGCTGGCGGTGGGGCTGGAGGCGGCGGCGCCGCCGGTTTTGGTGATCGGGATCGGGATCCTGGGCGCCTACGCTCTGGCCGGGCTCTATGGCATCGCCATCGCGGCCATGAGCCTGCTCAGCATGGTGGGCATCGTGGTCGCCATCGACGCCTACGGGCCGATCACCGACAACGCCGGGGGGATCGCCGAGATGGCCAACCTGCCCGAGTCAGTGCGGGCCGTCACCGACCCGCTGGACTCGGTGGGCAACACCACCAAGGCGGTCACCAAGGGCTACGCGATCGGGTCGGCGGCGCTGGCGGCCCTGGTGCTCTTCGCCGGCTACACCTACACCCTGGGCCACCACCATTTCGACTTCAGTCTGCAAAACCCCAGGGTCATCGTCGGGCTGCTGTTCGGGGGAATGTTGCCGGTGCTCTTCGCCTCGCTCTCGATGCAGGCGGTGGGTCGGGCCGCGGGCGGGATTGTGGAGGAGGTGCGGCGCCAGTTCCGGGAGATCCCCGGGATCATGGAGGGCACCGCCCGGCCGCTCTACGGGCGCTGCGTCGACATCGTCACCCGGGCGGCCCAGCGGGAGATGATCCTGCCGGGCCTGATCCCGGTGGCGGCCCCGCTCATCGTGGGCTTCGTCCTAGGCCCGGTGGCCCTCGGCGGGATGTTGATCGGGACCATCGTGGTGGGCCTCTTCCTGGCCCTCCAGATGACCTCCGGCGGCGGCGCTTGGGACAACGCCAAGAAGTACATCGAAGAGGGCCACTTCGGTGGCAAGGGGACCGAGACCCACGCGGCAGCGGTCACTGGCGATACCGTGGGCGACCCCTACAAGGACACCGCCGGACCCGCGATCAACCCCATGATCAAGGTGGTTAACATCATCGCCATTCTGATCGCCCCACTCATCGCCACCCACTTCTTGATCCACTGAGAGCTGGGCGGGTGTCGCTGCGAGCTCCGCAGGGACGTGCGCTAGCTCCGGCAGGCATATGCAAGACGCCCAGCTCGCCGAATACCAAACCGAGATCGCCGAGCTGCAGCGCAAGCTGGTCGAGCTCCAGGAGAACGAGGCCGCGCTGGCGCTGATCGAGGAGTACTCGGCCGAGGTGCGGATCCTGGTGGCTCTGCTGGGAGCGGCCGTCAGGCTCAGCGAGGAGCTCCAGCATGACCCCGAGCTCGGTTCGCAGCTGGCGATGCGCGGTTTCCAGCCGACCCACTTCCGCGAGATCTACGCCTTCGTGTACGAATCCTCATTGGAGATCGACCGGGCCGGGACCGAATTCGCCCGCGAGGTGGACCGCACCGACTTCAGCCAGCTGCTGAGGGAGTGAGCCGGGCTCGGCTGGGCAGCTCCCAGCCGAGCCCCCCTGCCCTCGGAGCTGGCATCACCCGCACATGTTCGCCGGATTTTGGCGCCTCTGGCTGGGGGACGTTGAACCCCCGTAGTCCGCAGTCGAGCCCAGAAACCTGCCGGACTTAGTCCGCTCATCCGGGCTGGATCTGTCCACGATATGGCCCACTACCGGGGGCAGACCAGCGAGGTCAGGCGGGTCAGGTGGAGCACCGCGACAGAGGATCCGTAGCTGTCGGTGGCTCCGTCGGCTCCCAGCGTCAGCAGGGTCGAGCCACCGCCCAACCCACCAAATATCTCAGGTCCTCGCTGGCCCGAAACGACACCGGGAAACCGGACCCAGGCAGCAGAAGCCAGGTCCGCCACGGACACGAAGGTGCTACTGCTGGTCGGCCACACTTGCCAGGCTAGGTAGTGGCCGAACAGAGAAACTTCAGTGAGTAATCTCGCCTGGAACCCGGTCAGCTTGGACATCTCTCTTGCCTCCGGGCCTAGGATCAGGATGGTGAACTGGACGGGTCGATTCGGGGAACTGGGCGAGCCTTCGCTCCTTCGTACCCCATATGCGTATTGGGCGTCGGCGCCGACAGTCTCCAGCCCTCGAAGAGTCCGCAAAGCGGCTGGAACCGCCGTGGGATCACCGGTCGTGACCGAGAACGCCTCGAGATGCCAACTCTTCTGCTTCGCCAAGCCACCTCCCACGTCGAAGAGCAGGGCGTGATGCCAGAAGAAGGCGCCACCGAAGGAGTTCTGCCTAGGAGCCTCGCGAACCGCTTTCGACCTGCGGTCGCGCAGCGAATACAGCTGGAAATGGATGGTCGCCGACTTGCCCGCTGAGGAGCCGCCCCAGGCGAGCAGGCCGGCTTCCGGTGCCGGGTCCTGGGCCACGGGGACCGCTGCTGAGAACGGTCCGGCGATCGACCAGATGTCTCCTGAGACCGAGTCCCAGGCCATGAGTGTGGTAGCCGTGGCCAATCCCTGGAGCTGCCGCTCTTGCTCCCAAACCAACCAGCGACCGTCGAAAGAGCCGCTCAGGACGTTGACGGAGGTGTGCCCCGTGGACCCAGTTGGAGTGACGGTCTCCGTGGGAGGCGTGAACTCCTCGATCCTGTGCGCCACCCCGGTGGCGGCATTCACCTCTACGACGCCCGACCAAGCAGCGGCCTCGACCGCGGCGAAGTACGCCCTCCCGTTCGACGCCACGGCGAAAGGGTTCAAACCCAGGGGTGAGGCCGGCAATTGACGATGGGTGGCTTTCAACCAGCTCGCCGGCAGGGCGACCTGGCAGGCGGTACCGCCGTCCAGTCCGATGGACCCGGTCTCCGCCGAGTTAGACACGAATCGCGGCACCAGGCTGGCTCCCGCGGCCACCGCCCCGACCGCGACTAGGGCAACCAGGGCACGCACCCGGCGGCTCCAGCTGGAGGGCAGCTCGGACCTCCGGTCGCTTGAGGGGCGAGGGGACAACCCCACCTCATCGTGGGTCCACTCATCGCTCACGGGGTTCTCCCACTGGTCACCTGAGACGGGCGATGGGTCGCAACGGTCGCCGTATTCTCACTGATGCCCAACTCACACCCGATCTCCGCGCAGGGGAGATCGACCCCGGCTCTCCGCGCGAGCAATTGTCCGTCCCGTCCAGAGAGCTCCCCCATCACCAGTAGCACCGCCGTGAGCTCGCTGTTCACCACGGCCTCCTAATCCGGATCAGCGTGCGTCCCTGGTCGGAGCGTGAGCGCGGCCAACAGGACGCGGTTGCGGCACTGGCGACGTAGGCGATCGTTGACCGCGTTGCGGGCGATCCGCATGACCACCTCCTCGGCCAATCCGCGGTCCAACAGCCGCGACAGGCAGTAACGGTGGACCTAACTGCCGTATTGCAGTTACACCGTCTCGAACGGCACCGGCTCGCGGTTGCCAGTATGCGGCGTGACTCCTTGCACCAGTGACTCCGGGCCGATCAACCAGGCCCTCTCACAAGTAGGTCCAACGCCAGAGAACGGATACCTGACAGGCCTCACCAAATTCGAGGTTGGCAAGGCCCCTGGCTAGTAGTCCGGGATCGAGCCGAAAGGGCGGCCAGCCAGGGTCGTACCCTGCGAATGGGGACCGCTTCACATAACCAAGTTCGCTGGATCCCGACGCTAAATTCGTATCCGCGGGGAGGGCTGCTAGGCCGAAGTCGCCCTGCAGCCGGAACAGGTCCCATGGCCCAAGAGCTCCACCCGCTCCAGCTCGAATCCAAGCGGGTGGGCCGCGCTCTCCACCCACTGGGGCACCTCGGGGCAGCTGACGTCAAAGGTCCCGCCGCAGCGATCGCAGACCAGGTGTTGGTGGGACTCGCTGCCGGCCATCACCGCCTCGTAGGTGTTGGCGTGGCCGAGCTGGATCTTGCGCGCCAGCCCAAAGTCCACCAGGAGGTCGAGGGTGCGGTAGACGGTGGTCCGCTGGAAGCCGGGGAGCTTGCGCCCGATGCTGTTGCAGAGCTCGTCCGCGGTGGCGTGACCAGGGTGCTCGAAGAGCGCCGCGTAGACCAGCCGACGCTGGGGAGTGAGCCGCTTGCCCTGTTGCCTAAGGGCCTCCAGACCATTCACGACGTAGTCAATATACCTGTTGCCTGCTATTGCAACACGCCTGGGGCCGGGGGCGAACCGGCCGCCTGAATTGCCGTTCCGTCCTCCCAGCTATGATCGAGGTCAAGTGTCCACCGTCCCCCTGGCTAATCCGCTGGCGGCGCTTGAGGATGCCCTGGCCAAGGTCGAGGACCCCGAGCTGCATCGTCCGCTGATGCATCTCGGGATGTTGAAGAACCTGCGAGTTAGCGGCGCCACCGCCCATCTCCGGGTCATCCTCACCACCCCCGCCTGCCCACTCAAGGACCGGATCCAGTCGGAGATCGAGGCCGCCGTGATCGGGACCGTGCCCGGCATCGACAAAGTGGAGCTGGAGTGGGATGCCAACGTCAGCCGAACCCGGGGGGTGATCGGCCGTCAGGAGATCCCCGGGGTCCGCAACACGATCGCAGTCAGCGCTAGCAAGGGCGGGGTGGGCAAGACGACGGTGGCGGTCAACCTGGCCTTGGCGTTGCTGCGCACGGGGGCCCGAGTTGGGCTCTTGGACGCGGACATCTACGGGCCTAACGTTCCCATCATGCTGGGACTGACTGAGCACCCCTCGGCGGTGGACGGACGGATGGTCCCCCTCCAGAAAGGCGAGCTCAAAGTGGTCTCGATTGGCACCATCATCGACCCGGACCGTCCGGTTGTGTGGAGAGGTCCGATGTTGGCGGGGGCGCTCAAGCAGTTCCTCTTCGAGGTGAACTGGGGCGAGCTCGACTACCTGGTCTGCGACCTGCCGCCCGGGACGGGGGACGTGCAGCTGACCCTGGCCCAGTCCATCCCCCTGACCGGTGCCGTGATCGTGACCACCCCCCAGGACGTATCGTTGGCCGATGTCGGCCGGGGGATCGCCATGTTCCAGCAGCTGCGGGTGCCCATCCTCGGGATCATCGAAAACATGAGCGGATTCGTCTGCCCCCACTGCGGGGAGGTCACCGACATCTTCAGCCGCGGCGGTGGCCGAGAGCTGGCCGAGTCCCGCCAGATTCCCTTCCTCGGCGAGATCCCGCTTGATCCCATAGTGCGGGTAGGTGGCGGCGCGGGCCAGCCCTTGGTGCTGGCTCGACCGGTGTCCCCACAGGCAAATATCTTCGAGCAGGTGGCCTCCGCCCTGGCCGGCCAGATCAGCCAGACCAACTTCCGGGCGGCTGATTCACCCGAGATGCCCCTCGGGCCACGGATCGCCCGCTCTTGACACCCGCCTCGCGCACCAGAAGGTTGCGATGTCGGTGGTGAGTTCGGTGATCATCTTGGGTCTAGTTTTGGGGCTTGGGGCGCTGTTGCTGCGCCGTTTTATCAACGGGGGTCGGCGCCGACGCTAGCGGACTCCCGGCGCCGGCTGGGCGCCAATCGGTGAGGGTAAGCCGGACAATTAGCGAGACTTAATTGCCGATCATGGTTGGCTTACCCGCCAGTCACCGGAGTCTTAGGCGAGCGCCCCCGGCATGGTCTTTACGGCGGCCTCTCTAATCGCCCCACGGGCCTCGAAATTGTCGCTGTAGACCCGGAGCCACACCGTCCTGGCCGGCAGCAGCCGGGCCAGCAATTCGGGGGCGGCCTCCACTTCGACCTGGCCCGAGATGGGGTCGAAGAGTCGCAGCATTTGGTCGTCGCTGGCGGGATTGTCCGGTCTGGGGGCCGTGCTGGCCAGGTCCACCGCCAGACCGACATTGCGAAACTGGGCCGGCAGAGCTGATCGAATCAGCTGTTCAATCTGGTCCGGATCACTCAGCCCTGCCGGCGGCTGCGGCTGGCTCAGCTCGCGGTACGCTTCAAAAGCCAACCGCCAGGGCAGCCGCCTCGTGGTGACAGCCTCCCAGTGACGCCCGAGGTCGCGTTCCGCCTCGTCGCGGGGCTCGCGCTGCAGCCGCTCCACCTCAGTCATCAGCGACCAGTCGGTGAGGAGCAGGTACTCATCTAAATGATCAAGCGGATTACCCGGCGGCAACAGCCCCTCACAGGTCTTGGCGAAGACGGGGCGCAGATGGAGATCGATCCGGCGGACGGTCCGGTGGAAATAGACGTGGTTGTACATGTAGAGCCGGGCGGAGAGGAACATCTCTAGGGCGGGGGCGCCATGCTGATGCAGAACCAGGTTGCCGTCCTTGATGAACATGTAATGGCGCAGCCGGGCCAGGTCGACCGGACCCACCGCCACCCCGCACATGTAGGCGTCCCGCGGGACGTAGTCCATGTTGTCGGTGCTGGCAGGTCCGCAGAGCACCGGCTTGAGCGCGCGCAGCCAGCGGGGCGGCTCGAAATCGGCGAGCTCCCGCGGGGCCATCACCCAGGCGACCCACTCGGGCAAGACTGACTCTCCGGGCTCGAAGTCGCCATCCGGGCTCCGCCGAATTGACGCGATCAGAGCGGCCAGCGGTCCCAGCACCAGCCGGCGGCCGATGTCCTCGTGATCGATGCCGTACTGGGCGAGCACCTCGAGATCGAAGAAGTGGCCAAAGGGCCCGTGGCCGACGTCGTGGAGCAGCCCGGCGATCCTCATCGTCTCGACCACTAGCGGGCGCGAGGGCGCGTCCGGACAGCTCTCGACCAGGCTCGGGTAGAGGTGTTCGGTGAAGTTGCCGGTGAGGTGCATCGCCCCCACCGCATGCTGAAAGCGCGAATGCTCGGCGGTGTGGAACACCCACCAAGCGGACTGGAGCTGGTGGATGCGCCTTTGGCGCTGCAGCCAGGGATGGTCCAGCAGCGCCTCCTCGGAGCCCGCCCCGTCTTCCCGCTGCTTGGTGATGGTGCAGTACTGGTAGAGGGGGTCGGATAGGAGGTTGACCGCCTCGTACCGGCTCTCGGGCCCCTTCACCTTGCCCGTCATGTTAGGCGGGCACCGCAGCCCTTGGGCCTTCCGAGGTGCAGCCAAGCCGGCCACATTCCGTCGGATGACCGACTCGGCAAACTATTTGGTATGATCAAACCAAGTATTCGGGTGAGTGGTCGGGAGTTGGCGCATGAGTTTCAGAGACGGATTGGCGGTCGCCCGGGGCACGTCCGCCCCCCGGCCGGTAGGGCCCCGCTACAAGTGGATCGCCCTTTCCAACACCACCCTCGGCATCCTGATGGTGACGATCAACGCCTCGATCGTGCTGATCTCCCTGCCGGACATCTTCCGCGGGATCCACCTCAACCCGCTGGCTCCGGGCAACACCCCTTACTTCCTCTGGCTGCTGATGGGTTACATGGTGGTGACCGCGGTGCTGGTGGTCACCCTGGGCCGCGTCGGCGACATGTACGGCCGGGTGCGCATGTACAACCTGGGCTTCCTGGTCTTCACCGTCTTCTCGATCCTGCTGTCGCTGTCCTGGATGAGCGGCTCTGGAGCTGCTCTCTACCTCATTGTGATGAGGGTGCTCCAGGGTGTTGGGGGAGCCATGCTTTTTGCCAACTCCAGCGCCATCCTCACCGACGCCTTCCCCACCAATCAGCGGGGCATGGCTCTCGGCACCAACATGGTCGCGGCGATTGGCGGCTCTTTCATCGGCCTGGTCCTGGGTGGGGTTCTGGGGCCGATCGCCTGGCAGTTGGTCTTCTTGGTGTCGGTCCCAGTCGGGCTCTTTGGGACCATCTGGGCCTACCTGATGCTGCGGGACACCGGCGTTCGCCAACCGGCCCGAATCGACTGGTGGGGCAACCTCTTCTTCGCGGTGGGACTGGTGGCGGTCTTGGTGGGAATCACCTACGGCATCCTCCCCTACGGCCACTCGAGCATGGGCTGGGGGAGCCCGATGGTGCTGACCGCGATGATCGGCGGGGTCGCCTGTCTGGCGTTCTTCACCTTCTTGGAGACCAAGGTCAAGGCGCCCATGTTCCACATCCAGCTGTTCCGCATCCGGGCCTTTGCCATGGGCAACTTGGCTGCCTTGCTTTCATCTCTGGCCCGCGGCGGCCTGATGTTCATTCTGATCATCTGGCTGCAGGGGATCTGGCTGCCGCAGCATGGATACAGCTTTGCCAAGACCCCTTTGTGGGCTGGCATCTACATGCTGCCGCTGACCGCGGGGTTCCTGGTGGCCGGACCGATCGCCGGAATCCTCTCGGATCGGTATGGATCCCGGCTCTTCGCCACTTTGGGAGTCTCGGTGTCCGCGCTGATCTTCGCCCTCTTCCAGGTGCTTCCGGCGAACTTCAACTACATCTGGTTCGCCATCTTGTTGGCGGTCTACGGACTCTCCAGCGGACTCTTTGCCTCGCCCAACCAGGCCGGGATCATGAATAGCCTGCCCGCCAACCAGCGCGGCGCCGGCGCGGGGATGGCGGCGACCTTCCAGAACTCGGCCCAGGTGCTTTCGATCGGGATCTTCTTCACCCTGATCATCGTCGGCCTTTCCGCCAGCCTCCCCAACACTCTCTTCCACGGGCTGGTCGCCCAGGGAGTTCCGGCCGCCACCGCCACCAGGATCTCCCACCTACCAGCGGTCGGCAGCCTGTTCGCCTCCTTCCTCGGCTACAACCCGATCGGATCTCTGCTGGGACCGGTGCTGCCCCACCTCAGTCATGCCGAACAGGCCTATCTGACCGGGCGGGCCTTTTTCCCCCACCTGATCTCCGGACCCTTCATGAGCGGTCTGCACGCCGCCTTCGACTTCGCGCTCGCCGCCTGCGCTCTGGCGGCGGTCGCCAGCTGGCTGCGGGGTGGCAAGTACATTCACCAGGAAGTGGCGCCGGGGCCCGTCCTGGCCTTCGCCTCCCCGACCGACGGGCCGGCGGGGCTGGAACCGAACCTGGGGCTCTCCGGTGCTGCCTCGAGCTCGGCAGAACCGCAAAACCGCGCCCTGCAGCCGGCACAGACTGCCGACCCCAGTCGGTCGGGGCCAGGGTCGCCAACATGATCCGGGTTCCTGCGGCTGGACTCCTCGACCCCCCACCGACCCGGCCCTTGGCGGACGAGGGGCCGGTCGCCGAGCTGGAGCAGGCGGTCACGGTGATCATCCGCTGGTCCAGCAGTCGCGAGGTTCAGCTCGAGACGATGGGCCGGGCCCGCTGCGATCTGCCGGTCGCATCCGTCTCCATGCTGCAACGGATCGCTATCTGTGGGCCGGTGCATCCGTCGCAGCTGGCGGCCTACTACGGCGTGGACAACTCGACAATCACCCCCCGGCTGCAGCGGCTGGAGCGCGCCGGACTGCTGACCAGAGAGGCGGATCCCCGCGACGGCCGGGCGGCACTGGTACGGATCACGCCGGCCGGACAGCGGTTGCGTAAGCGCCTGCATTTAGCTCGGCGCCAGATGTTGCAGGAGCTGGTGCAGGACTGGCCGCTCAGCGAGCAGATCCGGGTGGCGGCGGCGACCACCAGGTTGGCGGAGCGGCTGGAGCTGCTAACGAAGCGCCTTCCCCGACCCCGAGTCCTAGGTAGGCCGGGAAAACTGCCTGATCGCGATCGACAGCATCACCACGGCGGCCACGGCGACTAGGCCGACCTCGACGAAGACCGGCAGGTTCCAGCTGCCCCAGCTGATCCCGGGGTCGAAAGTGTGGCGGATGACCGGGGGGATGGACAGGTAGGTAAACACCTCCTTGCGGATGGGATCCACCGCGTAGGACAGGGGATCGATCTTGCTGAGAATCCCCAGCCAGACTGGTAGTTTGGTGACTGGGAAGACCGCCCCGGAGAGGAAAAACATCGGCAGCACGAACAGCTGGGTGATTACCTGGAAGGACTGCACGTCGGAGATACGGGCCGCCAACATCACCCCGAAGGCAGTGAGGGCAAAGGCGGTCAGCACCATCTCCGCCACCAGCACCAGCAGCATCACCGGGTTGTAGGGGACTCCCACCAGGCCAGCCAGCGCCAGCATGATCGCGCCCTGGATGGTCGCCACCGTGGCGCCGCCCAAACACTTGCCCAGAACCAAGGTCCAGCGGTGAACGGGGGCCACCAGCATTTCGCGCAGAAAGCCGAACTCGCGGTCCCAGACGATGGAGATGGCGGAAAAGATGGAGGTGAAGAGCACTGTCATGCCCAGGATCCCGGGGAACATGAAGGTCCGGAAATTGAAGTGGTCCGCCGTTGAGATCACCGTGGACAACCCCGTACCCAATATGAAGAGGAATAGCACCGGTTGAGCCAGCGAAGTTACGATCCGCATCCGGTTGCGACGGAAGCGGATCAGCTCTCGCTTCCAAACCACCCACAGTGCCCGCAGGTCGGCGCTGGTACCTCCGCCGGCTATCCGCACTCCGGGCACCGCCGCGATGGTCGCCATCGCTACCTCCGCCCCCGCGCCCGCATCCAAGGATTGGAGCGCATCCGTTCTGACCCCGAGGCTTCGGCATCCCTAATGGTGCGACCGGTGTAGGTCATGAAGACATCGTCGAGAGTAGGTCGGGCGACCCGCACTGAGAGGATGGCCACCCCCAGTTCGGCAAAGAGCCGGGGAACGAATTGTTCACCGCCCGGAACGTGGAAGGTGACCGCCCCCTCGCTGACCTGAGCCTTGATTTGAAAGTGCTCCATCAGTCGTTCAATCGCCTGCTGATCGTTATCTGTGTGGAGTTCCACCCGGTCCTCGCCGATGCTGCCCTTGAGCGCTTCGGGAGTGTCGATCGCCACCAGCACGCCGTTGTCCATGATCGCAATCCGGTCGCAGTACTCCGCCTCGTCCATGTAGTGGGTGGTCAGAAAGATGGTGATCTGTTCGCGGCGTCGCAGCTCGGTGATGTACTTCCAGATGTTCGAGCGGGTCTGCGGATCGAGCCCCACCGTCGGTTCGTCGAGAAACAGCACCGACGGGGCATGCAGCAGCCCGCGGGCGATCTCCAGGCGCCGCTTCATGCCGCCGGAGTAGGTCTGCACCAGACCATCACGGCGGTCCCAGAGATCCACCATCTCCAACACCTGCTGGAGACGACCCGCGACCAGCTCGCGGGGAACGCCGTAGAGCTCGGCGTGAAAGCGTAGGTTCTCTGTGGCCGTGAGGTAGTCGTCGAGGGTCGTGTCCTGGAAGACCAGTCCAATGCGCTGCCTTACCTTCGCCTGGTCCACCACCGCGTCGTAGCCCGCCACCCGGGCGCTGCCCGCGGTCGGGTTAACCAGCGTGCAGAGCATGGAGATAGTGGTCGACTTGCCGGCCCCGTTGGGTCCCAGGAAGCCGAAGATCTCCCCATTGGCGACCTCGAAGCTGACCCCGCGCACCGCCTCGATCTCCTTGTAGGACTTCTTGAGGTCCTTGGCCACGATCGCCGGCTCGGCGGTGCCGGCCAGGGCACCAGTCGAACGGAGCTCGGTCTGGGCCACCGGACAAGCTTGCCATAACAGCCGCGGGCGCCTAGCCATAGACGTCTCGGGGACCCGGCGCGACCGATCCTCAGGCCTGCGGCTGGCGCCTCGGGTCGCTGCAGAGCTCAAAGACCTTGCCGTCGGGAGCGCGGAAGTGCTGCCACTGGTAACCACCCGGGTCCCCCGCGGTCTCGCCCAGCAAAACAACACCCAGCTCCTGCAGCTCCGCCCTGGCGGCCTCGATGCCCTCCACCCGGAAACCCGCCACGACCGAGTTGTCACCGAACTGGGTTGCTTCATCGGGGCCCTCGGGCCCGAAGATCTCGAGCTTGTCTCCATCGGGAAGCACCGTCGCCGCGAAATCGGCCTTCTCGTAGCTGACCGCCAGCCCCATCACCTCCGCGAAGGAGGACCGGGTCTGGGAGAAGTCGGCAGTTTTCACGCCTACCCAATTGATGCCCAGAATCTTCAACCGGGTTCTGCCTCAGCCTCTGAGGCCGGCCAGTAACTTGCTGCCGAGGGGACTGCCCCAGCCGGTGCACGGATCCCAGCCCGGGGCCGCTTGGTAGGCGCCGTTGTTGCCTTGAGTGATGTCTCTTGTCACACCCTCCTGCTCCAGCGTTTGATAAAGGATGGGGTTGAGGTAGCCCGGGCGGTGGCCCAGCGCCTGGGCGCAGCGGACCAGGAGCGCCGCCCAGAGCGGGGCCACCGCACTGGTTCCCCCGAAGACCCCGGGCTGACCGTCAACCAGGACCTGGTATCCGGTCTCGGGATCGGCGTCACCGGCGACGTCGGGGACCCCCCGACCGGTCTTGCCGCCTGGGTCAGCGGAGGGCGGCACGTTGGCTTGGTCCTGCCAGCTGGGCAGCGGGAAGACCGCACTGACTCCGCCACCCGTGGCGCCGCCGGGAGCGCCGTCGTCCCAGGTCACCTCAGTCTCGATGACCCCGTCTTTGGAAGAGAGCCGGGTCCCGCCGCAGGCCAGCACGTGCGGGCTGGAGGCGGGGAAATCCACGTGGGCCTCACCGTCGTTGAGACCGTCACCGGAGCCGTGGTCACCGGCCGCGACGCAGACGCTCACCCCTAGTAGAGCGGCATCTTGGAAGGCCTGGTCGAAGGCGGTCATGGTGGTCGGCGACCAGTTGGCCTCGGGGCCGCCCCAGCTAATGGAGATCACGGAGGGCCGGTTGGTCTCGTCGTGGAGCGCGGCGCTGATGGCCGCCAGGAATCCCTGGTCGGTGTTGGGCGCAAAGTAAACGGCCAGCCGGACCCCCGGCGCCATCGACCCGACAACCTCAATGTCCAGCATCACCTCACCATCGGCCCCGTCCGGGGCTCCAGTCGGCTGATTCGTGCCTCCAGCCACCGGAACTGCGACCAGCTCCGGCGTCGGCAAGCCCAGGCCATTGAAGTAAGTGACGACGTCGGCGCTCCGGTAACCTCCGCCGAGCTCGATCAGCCCGACGCACTCGCCAGTACCGCTGGTCCCGGGCGGGAATCCGTAGAGGTCAGCCACCTGGGTCGGCAGGTAGCTGAGCGGTGCCGCCTCGGCCAAGAGCCCCACCGGATGCGGCAGGGGCAAGGGGCGGAACTGCGGTCGCGCCACCGGAGCCATATCCAGACCCAGGACCGCCACCACCCGCTCCGAAAGCTCTGCGGGGATGGAGGCCGGCCCCAGGAACGATCTGAACTCTCGGCCTCCGCCCGAGCACCGGCGGAGATTGACGTGGAAGAGGTCACCGAGCTGGTCCAGCCGCCCGCGGATCTCGACGGTGCGCAGGTCGGGTGCGGCCGACAGCAACTCGACGCCCATCGCACTGGTCCAGTCTCGGAGGGACTCCACATCGTCGGGGTGGGCGCCACGGACATCTGCCAGCTGTTCCCGCGAGAGGTGTGCCCGCAGCCGCGGAATGAGGCGTCCCAGGTCCTCGGGAACTGGCGTCGGGGTGTCGGACCGGGGCCGCAGCACCAGGGTTACCGCGGCCTCTTCGTCAGGATCGGCCGGCCCGAGGTCAGTCCAGCCAGGATCTGGGGCGTTCGAGCCGCGATCCGAAGGTGGCTGCCGCTGAGAGTGGGCCGGAGGTCCCAAATCGGCAAGTTCCATGCCCACCAGTATCGACCTGGCCGGCAGCTTCTGGTATCGCTGAACTCTGATCAAGGACAGCCTCGGGGCCTCCGCCGGGGATGCCGGCGCGCTCGTGAATCTGCCAGCTGCTAGGGTCCGGAAAGGTGGCCGGTGGCTGACTTCGAGGAACTGATCGCGGAGGCGGAGGTCCACCCAATGCAGGGCTGGGACTTCAGCTGGCTGGGCAGTCGCCTGTCCGCTTCACCTCCCCCTTGGAGCTACCGGACGATGGTGCACCGGCTAGCTCTCGTATCAGGGGACCTGCTCGACTTAGGCACGGGAGGCGGCGAGTGGCTGGCGGATCTCGACCACCGACCGCACCGCACCGTCGCGACCGAGGGATGGCCACCAAACGTTGCCGTCGCCCGAGCCCGGCTCGGGCCTCTGGGAGTCGAGGTCCTGGGGTACCAGAGCCCCTCTGAAAACGTTACCCAGGCTGAAGTTGAGCCAGGCCTCCCATTTCCGGACGGAACCTTCCACCTGATCGCAAATCGACATGAGTCATTCGTGGCTAAGGAAGTGGCCCGGGTGCTCGCGCAGGGGGGCCACTTCATCACCCAGCAGGTGGGCGGCGGCGAGCGGCTGGCCGCCCTCCTCGGGATCACCCCTCCCCAGCCACGCGCGCGACCTTGGGACATGGCGCCGGCGACAGTCCAACTCGAGGCAGCTGGACTTCGTATCACCGACGGGAGCGAGATCGATCAGGTGGAGACAGTTGCCGACTTGGGCGCCCTAGTCTGGTATCTACGTGCGGCCCCATGGGAGGTTCCTAGCTTCTCCCTGGAATCGTTCCGGTCGCGCCTTTTAGAGTTGCACGTGCAGAGTCAATCGGCCCCCCTACAGTTCGCCAGGCGCGCCTTCTGGCTGCTCGCCCAGGCCTGAAGTCGACCTCATCGGGGCGGTCTAGCGCTCCTGGGCGAGGCCCCGCGTGATCTGGATCACTGCCACAAAGCTGCGGAAGACCGACAGCGCGTCTTCACCCTCGACCAAGACCTCCAGCTCCGAGAGAGTCCGGACGCCCCGGACCTGAGCCGCCACGGCGGCCAGATCGGCGTTCCGCAGGCGCAGCGCGAGCCGAAGGGGCGCGGTCAGGCTGGGCGGCGGGATCGCCTGCAACCGCGCGAGCGCGCTGATCGCTCCGTCGTGGATCCGCCTACGAGCAATCACCGGGTGAAGGCTGCGCGCCGCTAGCCGACTGACAGACTGCTTGACCACGACCATCTCCGCTCCGACGAGAATCGACTCAGCCTGGGCGGCGGTGTGCTGGTCGCCGCTGATGAGTGCGACCGGCACTTGGTAATGGCTCGCCACCAACGCGTTGATGCCGCTCTCCCCAACCAGCTGGCCATTGAGGGTGACCCCCAGGATGGCGGCTGGATTGTAGGTGTGCGACAGGACCGAGGCCGCGCCATCGACGGCGCCGTGGTAGCCAATGAAAAAGCACGCGTCGAATCCTCCGTCCAGCCCCTCCATCATGTAAAGAGGCTTGAGCTGCCCGGAGCAGTAATCGGCATCGCCATGCAGTCGGTCGGGTGGCAAATTCCGCATGGCCCCGTGAGAGTCGTTGACCAGAAAGCTCTGAGCGCCCGCCGCCAGCGCGCCATCGATGGCCGCGTTCACCTCTTCCAGCAGCAGCCGCTGCCCGAGCGCCAATTCCTCGCTGGGCGAGACTTGGCGCCAGTCGACGATGCCAGCCACCCCCTCCATATCACAGGAGATGAAAATTCGGATCCTGTTCCCTCCCGGTACCGTGTCGGACGATCGATTCTAAAGCGAACCGGGGTTCCAACAGGTATATCGCCTGCCGGCGGCCCCAATGACCAGATAGCCCCCTTCTGCTGGCGATCCCCGTGGGTAAGTGACACGTCGCAAAACAGCCGCTTGTTGAAGCGGGCAAGGCTTGACCGATGGGACCGTGAGGGCTTTACCCAGTGCTAGTCGGTAGGCTCTAGTCGCCACCGATCCCGATCTGCTCTGCGGCAACCGCGCAAACGGCGCGGCGGGAACGGCACGCAAGTGGCTACGAAGTGTGGCGACCTCGGTCGGCGCGGCGGGGTGGTGGGCGCACTGCTTGGCATACTCTTCGGCTCGGGTGCTGGTCAATCTCGAGCCACCTCAGCGCCTCGACCTTCGAATTCCGCAGCCACTCACATCGTCACTCCGAGCGGTCCCGGGGTCGCTGGGGGGGGGCGGATCGAGTCCTGTAATCAAGCTGGCTGGAGTGGGCCCAACGGCCTAGTCGTGGGGCCCATTACTGCGCCCCGCAGGAGGGTGTCCTGCCTCTCTGAATCAGGGGGAATTACCGATTCGGTACTGCCACACACGGATGGCATCCATTTCCAAGCCTCGTACGAGATGCAGCTAGTGGTGGTCACCACCAACGACAGGTACGGCAGCCAACCGGGAAGGAAGCAAGGCAGCACCTTGGATGGCTATCAGGATTCGAGTTGGAAAGATGCTGCAACAGAATATTCCAGACATGTACCCCCCACCTCAACACGACCAAGGTCTCAGTGTCGGTAGGGATTACGCCGCGACCGCCCGGCGTCGGCGGCGCACTTCATTTGCCATCCGATGGGGGCGGTGGATATTGTTGAGCGGGGTCATCTTGGTCGGCGGGCCGCGCAGTCGGGAACCCATCGGTCTTCGCGGCGGAAGGGCACAATCCTCCAAGTCGCCGTCCCGGCCCGGGACCTGCTAGCAGGGATACGTGGAGCGACCGTCGGCCACAGCCAGCCAGCGCCCACTCTCTCTAGGCCGGCCCCGCCATGACCCGGTCCAACTCCGACCAGTCGGCCTCGGTGGCGGTCCAGCTGGCGGCTTCGACGTTGGCGACCACTTGCTCGGGTCGGGTTGCACCCGCGATCACCGAACCCACCTGCGATCTGCCCAAGAGAGCCCCGATGGCCACCTGAAGCAGCGTCAGGCCGCGCCTCTCGGCGAAGCGCTCGAGCGCCTCGACCTTGTCGAACTTGCCCTGATCGTCCAGCATTCCCGAGTTGCCGGCGTGGCTCGCCCTCGATCCCGGGGGAGCCTGCTGACCCCTTTTATATTTGCCGGTCAGCAGTCCTCTGGCCAAGGGGTAGTAGGGCAGCAGCCTCATTCCCAGGTGGTCCAGCGCCGGCAGGAGGTCGCGCTCCGCCTCGCGGTTAAGCAGGCTGTACTCGTCTTGGGCCGAGACGAAGGGAGTTAGGTTGAGTGAGCTGGCGGTCCCGTTGGCATCCACTACCTGCCCGCTCGGGAAGTTCGAGCAGCCGATCCAGCGAACCTTTCCCGCCAAGACCAATTCGTGGAGGGCACCCAGGGACTCGGCGATGGGAGTGTCCGGATCGGGCTCGTGCATCTGGTAAAGGTCGATCACCTCGACTCCCAGCCGGCTGAGGCTGGCCTCCGCCGAAGCCCGGATGTAGGCCGGGGCTCCTCGGTGTTGCGCGGGGTCCTCCCCCGCTCTGCGCATGCCAAACTTGGTGGCAATCAGGGCCCGATCGCGGCGCCCCCGCAGGGCTTGACCCAGCAGCCGCTCGCTCTCGCCCCGGCCGTAGATGTCCGCGGTATCGAAGAGGTTGATGCCTCGGTCTAGCGCCGCGTCCACCACCTGCCCCACGGCCTCGTCAGGCATCCGGCTGCCAAAGCTGTTGGTGCCTACGCCGACCACGGACACCAAAGGTCCGCCCAGCCCCAGTAAGCGCCGTTCCAGCTCCACCGTCTTGCTCACGGAATGTGCCCCCCGCTTCCGATCGGTCATCGCCTCTTGCTGTCCATGGTGTCAGATGGACGCGATCCGCCGTCGCTTTCCGACCGGAGCGGCACGGCAGGCGCTGGCCGCTCCGCCCACCTGACCGCGACCAGCTCAACGCTCAGAGTGGTACGACGCCGGGCGTACAGGTTGACAGCGGCGAGGCTCGCTCCCTGTCAAGCTTCAGGCAGGCTCGGCGGCCACGGCCAGCGGTGCCGGTCAGACGCGGACACCGTAAGCGATGACAACTGGGAGTGAGTAGACAAGATGGAAGTCAAGGAGCTGGGGCACCTGGTGCTCTACGTGCATGACCTCAAGCGCTCGGCGGATTTCTACGGCCAGGTGCTGGGCTGGAAGCGGATCTCCCCCGAGGGACTTCCGGTGGCCGCCTTCTCGAGTGGCCGCACTCATCACGAACTGCTGCTGATCGAGGTGGGACCAGACGCCCAGGAGCTCCCCCGGGGCCGCCGGGTTGGGCTCTACCACTTCGGCCTAAAGGTGGCCGACTCCGACGAGGAACTCAAATCGGTCCTGGCCCACATCCAGGAGCACGGGGTCAAGCTGATCGGCACCGCCGACCACACGGTCACCCACAGCCTCTACATCGAGGACCCCGACGGGAACGAGATCGAGCTGTACTCCGATGTGGCCGAGGCCGACTGGCGGACCGATCCCCACCTCGTGCTCACCCCGACCCGCTCCCTGAGCCTGTAGCCGCGAGCGAGCCAAGACCCTAGCCACCGTCGGCGGGGAGGAGACCGAGATATGCTTAGTTGCTCAAATGGAGGAGGGTCCCGGAGCCCCGCGTTTCAGCGACCTCAGCCCCGGTGACGGAGCGTCTGGGCAGCTGCGGGAATGGCGGGAATCAGCCGCTACAACGGTGACCGAGGCATTGCTCAGCGCGCTGCGAACGCTTGCAGCGACGGAGCCGGTCTAAACCCCCGAACTCGGCGAATTTCAACTGTGGAGACCACATTCGATCTTGTCGCTGTCCGACCAGCGCCCGGCTCGAGGATCCTCCCCGGGCCGTACCGGGCGGGTGGTGGGTGCGCAGCCGATCGAGAGGTAGCCCTGGGCCAGCAGCGGATGGACCGGCAGGTCATGGGCGGCGATGTAGCCAGCGATATCGTCCTCCGTCCAGGCCGCCAGGGGATTTACCTTGACCAGCTGGCGGCCCTCATCCCAGGCCACGACCGGGGTGTGGGACCGAGTGGAAGCATCGCTGCGCTTGAGACCGGTGAGCCAGGCGGCCTTGCCTTGCAGCGCTCGGAAGAGGGGCTCAACCTTCCGGCGCTGGCAGCACTCCGAGGTGCCGCACGGCCAGGGGTCGGCGGAGGCGTCCGGATGGGTCACCGTGAGATTGAGTTGGTACCGAGTCCGGACCAGCTCAACGAAGTCCAGGGTCTCCTGGAAGTGGAATCCGGTGTCGAGGAAGACCACCTCTAGATCTGGATCGACCCCAACCGCCAAGTCGACGATGACGCAGTCCTGGAAGGAGCAGGCCAGCGCGACCCCGCACCCGAACCGGCCGACCGCCCAGCGAATGGTCTCCTCGGCGCCTGCGCGCTCCAGGCGGTCGGCCAGCTCGGCGCCCTCCATATCGACCTCTCCGACCGTCGCCATCCGCTCCTCCTGGTTGGGCCCGGATCCTTGCTGATCAGTCCGGGATACACCATCATCCTAGTAGACTTAGCCCCAGCACGTTAGCGAGCCATACCTGTCGCTTCGCCCGGCCCCTTTCGGAGCTGGCTGAGGCGGAGGCAAATGCCCCCCGGGAGACCAAATTGGCGCAGAGCTACCCCAACCCGGTCGCGGAGCCCGGCCCGACCCTGCGCCTGGAGCCGGCAGAACCGGACTACCTCGACGTCCTGGAGAGTCACGCGGTCTTCGTGCTGCGCGAGGTGGCTGCGGAGTGCCGCCGCCCAGCCTTGCTCTTCAGCGGGGGCAAGGACTCGGCGGTCCTGCTGCGGCTGGCCGAGAAAGCGTTCCGGCCCGGTCGCATCCCCTTCCCTCTCCTGCATGTCGATACCGGGCACAATTTCTCCGAAACGATCGACTTCCGCAACCGCCGAGTGGCCGAGCTGGGCGCGGAGCTGAAGGTGGGTTTGGTGCAGGAGTCGATCGAAAGCGGGCTGGTCGAAGACCCTGGTGAAGGGCAGTCCCGGAACCGGATCCAGAGCGTGACCCTGATGCACGCCATCTCCATCTACGGGTTCGATGCCTGTATCGGGGGCGCCCGCCGGGACGAGGACAAGGCCAGGGCCAAGGAGAGGATCCTCTCGGTGCGGGACTGCGACGGTCGCTGGCAGCCCGACCGCCAGCGGCCCGAGCTCTGGAACCTCTACTACGGCAGGGTGGGCACCGGCGAGCACTTGCGGGTCTTTCCGCTCTCCGACTGGACGGAGCTGGACGTCTGGCGCTACATCCGCCGCGAGCGGATGGAGCTGCCCTCCATCTACTACGCCCATCGGCGCGAAGTGGTCGAGCGGGCGGAAATGCTGCTGGCGGTCTCCGAGTGGGTGGTGCCCGGTCCCGATGAAGTGGCCGAGTGGCTCAGCGTGCGTTATCGGACCGTCGGCGACGCCACCTGCACCGGCGCAGTGCGGTCGCAGGCAGCCACGGTAGACGAGGTGATCGCCGAGATCGCCGATTCTAGGGTCAGCGAGCGCGGGGCGACCCGAGGCGACGACAAGTTTTCCGAGAGCTCGATGGAGGATCGAAAGCGGGAGGGCTACTTTTGACCGCCGGTACCCTGGGCGCGCCGCCCCGAAGCCGCGAGTCGAGCAGGGTGGCGCTGCTCCGGTTGGCGGCAGTAGGGGCCGTCGACGACGGCAAGTCCACCCTCATCGGACGACTGCTGCACGACGCCGACCAGCTCACTGATGACCAGCTGGCGGCGCTGGAGAGCGCCAGCCGGGCGCGCGGACAGTCCTCGCTCAACTTGAGCTACGCCACCGACGGCCTGAAAGCCGAGCGCGAGCAGGGGATCACCATCGACGTCGCCTACCGCTATGCGGTGACCCCCCGGCGCAAGCTGGTGATCGCCGACTGTCCCGGCCACTTGGAGTACACCCGCAACATGGCGACGGGTGCCTCCACTGCGGACTTGGCGCTGGTGGTGGTGGACGTCACGCTGGGCCTGCGCGAACAGACCCGCCGCCACACCGCCCTGGCTCTGCTCTTCGGAGTGCGCTACCTGCTGGTCGCGGTCAACAAGATGGACCTGGTGGGCTGGGACGAGCCGGCCTACCGAGCGGTAACCGAGCAGATGCAGGAGCTGGCCCAACTCCTCGGGGGAGCCGAGGTCCAAGCGGTGCCTATCTCCGCTCTATACGGGGACAACGTGGTGGAGCGGTCGGGCAACGCACCGTGGTACCTGGGACCGACGGTCCTAGAGGCGCTGGAGGAGGTGCCAACCTCCACCTTCGCTGCCCACGGCAGCAAAGGAGCCCGGCTGCCGGTCCAGAGCGTCAACTCCGAGGCCGACGGCAGGGTGCGCATCGCCGGGATGCTGACGGGGGCCGGCCTGCACACGGGGGACGCGGTGGTGGTGCTGCCCCAAGGCCAGCTGACCACCGTCGCCAGCATGGAGACAGTCAGCGGTGCGGTGCAGTCCGCCCAAGCTCCGCTGTCCATCTCCCTCACCCTGGCGGACCGCTGCGACGTAGGCCGCGGGGACCTGATCGCCGCGGCACTCGACCCTCCGCCCGTCTTCCGGGACCAGCTGGCCACGGTCTGCTGGTTCGCCAAGCGCCGGCTCGAATCCGGGCAGACCTTTCTGATCAAGCACACCACCCGGATAACCTCGGGAGCGGTGGCCGGGATCGAGAGCAGGCTGGACTTGGAGACGCTCCGCTTGGTGCCGGCGCGGGAGCTGGGGGCCAACGACATCGGGGTGGTGCGGTGGCGGTTAGCAGAGCCGATGGCGGCGGACTGGTACCGCGACAGCCGGGTCACCGGCAGCCTGATCGTCATCGACCCCGATACCCACGTCACCCTGGCCGCGGCCATGATCGGGACGCCCACTCTGAGGTAGCTTCGCAGGGCCGGGCTGGACGGCTGATAGAACTCGACGGTTCCGGCGAGCAGTCTCGCCCGCCACTGAAGTGACACCAAGCAGAGCCACTCAACCGGCCGAAGTGCGACTCGGGCGGCCACCACCACCGTAATATCGCCGGGATGCTCGACCGCATCCGATCAGGCGCGTGCCGCGGGACACAATCGCGTGGTGCTCGCGCCGTGATGGTGGCGCCGCTGACGCCCGATTGCGCGAGGAGGGAGCCGTCGCCGGATTTAGCCGCCGAGTCCCCGAGCCTGCGCGCTTACCGTCGCAATTTCCCAGAAATTCAAGGCGTTTACCCCTAACTCCGTTATTCCGAGGAGAGCCCGATGACCTTCGTCCATAAACCGCATCCCCGCACCACCGCCATCCTGGAGGGCAAGACCAAGGGCCCAGTGAAGGTCAAAGACCAGTTCAATCGGAGCAACGCCGCCAACCGCGTCAACGCCTGGCTGGCGGTGAAAATCACCCAGGGTGTCGGGTCGATGTGGTGCGCCTACGTCTTCGCCATCATCGCCCTGATCGGGCTGCCAGACGCGCTCAAGCCGGGAGGCGAGGGGATCATCTCCTGGATCGCTCAGACCTTCCTGCAGTTGGTCCTCTTGAGCATCATCATCGTCGGTACCAACATCCAGAGCGCCGCCGCCGATAAGCGGGCCCAGGACACCTACGCCGACGCTGAGGCGGTGCTGCACGAAGCGCTCCAGATCCAGGCCCACCTGGCCGCCCAGGATCAGGCCCTCAACTCGATCATTGCCGCCAGTAAAGCCTGACCTCCGGCTACCGCCGTCGCCCACCTAAACTGGCTGCGATCGCCGGTTCTGACTGGCGGACGCCGCGAAACGTGGAGGGAGGAACTGTGTCCGGTCGGGCTGTCTTGGTCACGGGAGCGTCACGCGGCATCGGTCGGGCGACGGCCAAGGCTTTCGCATTGGCTGGCGACCGGGTCGCGGTCAACCACCGCGACTCCCAAGCGCAAGCCAACGAGCTGCTGCGCTCCCTGCCCGGGACCGGACATGTGGCGATTCAGGCGGATCTGGCTGATCCCGATGCGGCCAAGCAGTTGGTCGACGCCACGGTCCAGGCGCTCGGCGGGGTGGACGTGCTGGTAAACAACGCCGGGATCAGCCTGCTGCACGACATCACCGCGGACGATTTCGAGAGTTGGCAAGAGGCCTGGAACCGGACCCTGGCGGTCAACCTCAGCGGAGCTGCCTTTGTCACCTACTGGACGGTCCAGCAGATGCTTGGCCGCGGCGGCCGGATCATCAACATCAGCTCCCGGGGAGCCTTCCGGGGCGAGCCGGACCAGCCGGCCTACGGTGCCAGCAAGGCGGGGCTGAACGCCTTCGGACAGTCCTTGGCCCAAGCGCTGGGCGCCCACGGGATTGCGGTCATGACCATCGCCCCGGGATGGGTGGCGACCGACATGTCCAACCAGGAACTGAAGCGGGCGCGCGGGGGGGAGATCCTGAGCCAGAGCCCGTTCGGCCGCATGGCCCGCCCAGAAGAGGTCGCCGCCGCTGTGGTCTTCTTTGCCTCACCGGAGGCGGAGTTCACCAGTGGGGCGGTGCTGGACATCAACGGCGCCTCCTACTTGCGCACCTGAGATGAGCCCGACTTAGCCCTCTTAGACTGACGCCGGCGCGGATGAGCATCGAAGGGGAAGAGGTCAATTGAGCCTCGTCGGCGGGCCGGATGGAGTCCCGTGAGCGATGCCGCTGCGCTTCGCGGCGGAGAGGAACCCGGCCAGGGCGCCCGGCAAGGAGTAGGCGGACTTCGTCGGCGGACGATCGTCGGGGCCATAGCCCTGCTGGCGATCGTCCTGCGGTTGGCGACCCTGGTCTTGACCCATCACCTCAGTGGCGTCTTCGAGTACGACGACGGGGTCTATTTCGGGTCGGCCGTGATGCTGGTCCATGGCCACATCCCCTACCGGGACTTCGTGCTCATCCAGCCGCCCGGGCTGACCTTGCTGCTCACGCCCTGGGCGCTGCTTTCCAACTGGACGGGTACCCTCCGGGCCCTGGAGCTGGCCCGGCTGGCGATGCCGGTGGTGGCCGGTGCCAACGTTGTGCTGCTGGGCCTGCTCCTGCGGCACCGCTCCCGGCTGGTGGCGGCGGTCGCCTGTCTCCTTCTGGCCGTCTTCCCCGACGACATCCTGGCCTCCACCGCGCTGCTGCTGGAGCCGTTCCTGATCTTCTTCTGCCTGCTGGCACTAGTTCTAATTTTCGTAGGGGACCGCCTGACCGACTCGGGCTGGCGGGTGTTCTGGGCGGGGATCGCCCTCGGGATCGGCGCCGATGTCAAACTGTGGGCCGCCTTCCCAGGCGTGGTCCTGCTGGTGCTCTGCCTCCCCCGGCCGCGGCGCGCCGCCACCCTTGTTGGAGGTGCGATCCTGGGTGGGCTGCTGCCGGCCCTCCCCTTCTTGATCGCGGCTCCCAACGCCTTCTGGCACCAGGTGGTGGTGGACCAGGCCGGCCGGACCGGTGCCACCGCCCTCTCATCGCTGGTCAGGCTCGAGTTCCTGACCGGGGTGTGGCCCGGCCTCGGCGTCCCGCCAGGCCATCTTTACGAACTGCTGGCGGCCGCTGCCGTAGTCGGGGTAGCGGTCGTGGTCCTGGCCGGATTCGGGACTTCCCTGCGCCCCGCCAAAGCCGGGCAAGCACTCAGCGCCGAGGAGCAGCGGGGGCGCCTTAGCCAGCTGGAGCTGTTCGCCTTGGGGGGCGCCCTGGTGACCGGGTTGGCCCTGCTAGTTCCAGCGGACTTCTTCTACCACTATGCCGCCTTCTTTGGTCCTTTCCTTGCGCTCTTGGGGGGACTGGCGGTGGGCCGACTCGCCTACTTCCACCCCAAGCCGGTCGGGGCGTTGGTGGCGGTGATCGGCGTCGTGGGCCTGGTCCACGCCCTGGCCATCCCCCTCCTTCTGCAGCGGGCGCCCAGGCCCGGCGCCCAGCTCGCGGCCCTGATCCCAGCCGGCAGCTGCGTCGTCACCGACGACCCCGAGTACACCCTGACCGCCAACCGCTTCCTGGCCAACTCCCCCAGTTGCCCTCTCCTGGTTGATGGTCTAGGCACCACGATCGCGATCTCCGGAAGCCAGGATCCAAGCAGCTCGGCCGCCCAGCCGGCGGCCCCCACCTGGCTGTCCTACTTCCGCCGGGCCGACTACCTGATCCTCACCCCGCTGAGCGGCTCGCGGATTCCCTGGAACCGACAGCTGGAACGCTACCTGGACCTCCACTTCCGGGCCGTGGCCCGGTCGCCGGCGCTGGTCCTCGACCGCCTCCTGGCGCAGTCTGCCCAACCCGCGAGATTGCCCCTGCCCCCGCTGGCCGGGACCGGCTAGCCCCGGAAAGGGCGTACCTCGCTCTGGACGTCACCCGGCGAGTCGGCTTCCCGGCGCGCCGAGTAGGCACCGAAGAGGCGAAGCTCGGCGGTGGCTGCGGTTAGCGCGACCAGCAGTTCCGGCAGCTGGGCCGCGTCAGGCAGCTCGGCGTCGACGTAGAAGCGGTAGTTGAACGGCTGCTCGGGCACCGGCCGGGAATCTAGCCGGGTCAGGTTAACCTCCTGGCTGGCGAAGACCTGCAGGATTTGGGCCAAACCGCCCGGGCGATGCTCCGCCACCAACCCCAGGGCCAGCTTCAGAGGTCCGGGGCTAGGAGCCGGTAAAGGTCCCCGGCGCACCACCAGAAAACGGGTGCGGTTGCTGGGCTGGTCGGCGATGTCCGCGGCCACGATCCGCAGCCGGTAGAGCTTGGCGGCAGCTCGGCTGGCGATGGCCCCGTCCCCGGGCCTGCCCCGCTCGGCGACCTCCCGCGCCGCTCCGGCCGTGTCATGAACCGGGACTGGGGAGATCTGGTGCTCCGCCAGCCAACCGGCGCACTGGGCCAGCGCCTGCGGGTGGGAGAGAGCGCGCCGGACCGGTGCCTCCTCGCGGCTCAAGAGGTGATGGCGGATCAGGCTGATCTGCTCCTGCACTACGGTCAGCTCGGGGTGCGCCCAGAGCAGATCAGACACCTCCTGGACCACCCCGGCCACGCTGTTCTCCACCGGCAGAACGGCGGCCTTCGCCGCTCTCTCCTCGACCGCGGCGAAGGCCGCGGCGAAGGTCGGGTGGCCCAGCGTTTCCGCTCCCGGAAAGAGTTGCTGGGCAGCCTCGTCGGAGTAGGCCCCGGGCTCCCCTTGATAGGCGATCGGTCCCGGTAGCTCGGTGCCTCCTCCAGCCTCCGGATCGGCGTCGGACTCGATCAGGACGGCTCCACCGTCTCTCCCACCACGAGGACGGCGCCGCGGGAGGCTGACCCAACCAGGTGAGCGTAGCGGGCGAATGCGCTGGTTCCGGTGAGCGCCGGGCGGGCGACCCAGATGGCTGCTCGGCGGGCCCACTCCTCGGCGGCCACCGAGGTCGAGATGGCCCGGCCGTCCACGTCAATGGTGATCTCGTCGCCATCGGCGAGCAGGGCGATGGGTCCGCCCACGGCGGCCTCGGGGGCCACGTGTCCGACCATCAGCCCGTGGGTGGCACCGCTAAACCGGCCGTCGGTCATCAGCGCCACCGAATCGCCCAGCCCCTGACCCACCAGCGCGGCGGTTACCCCCAACATCTCCCGCATCCCCGGACCCCCCCGAGGTCCTTCGTAGCGAACAACCACTACATCGCCGGCGCTGATCCGCTGCGCCTTGACCGCCGCCATGGCCTCCTCTTCGGAGTCGAAGACACGGGCCGGGCCGGTATGGTGCCGGCGCTCATGGCCCGCGACCTTGACCACTCCCCCCTCGGGAGCGAGGGGACCGTGCAAGATCACCATCCCCCCGGTCTCGGTGAGGGGCCTTGCCAAGGTCCTGACCACGTCCTGCTCGGGCGACTCGGGCGAGGTTGCCTCAGCGGCGTGGGCCGCCGCCGCCAGGGTCGCACCGGTGCAGGTCCCGGCGTTACCGGAGAGCAGGTCTCGCTCCAAGAGACGTCGAACCACCAGAGCTACCCCACCGGCCTTGGTCAGGTCGACGGCGTTGTAGCGGCCGCCGGGCCTGAGGTCGGCGATCCAGGGGGTACGCTGGCTGATGACGTCGAACTCGTCGATCAGGAGCGGGATGGCGGCGTCCCGGGCAATCGCCATCAGGTGGAGCACCGCGTTGGTCGAGCCTCCGGTGGCCATCACTCCGGCCACCGCGTTGTGAAACGAGGCCGGGGTGAGGTAAGAGCTGGGACGGCGGTTCCGGCGCACCATCTCGACGACCGCCCCTCCCACCTCCCGGGCGACCGTCGGCTTGGCCGGATCGGTGGCCGCCACCCCGCCGCTCTGGAGCGGGGCGATCCCCAGCAGTTCGATGGCCAGCGCCATGGTGTTGGCGGTGAATTGACCACCGCAGGCGCCCGCCCCCGGGCAGGCCACGTCCTCCAGCTCGCGGAGCTCCTGGTCGGTGATCCGACCGGCTTCAGCGCTCCCGATGGCCTCGAAGACGTCGATGATGGTGACGTCCCGGCCCCGGAACCGGCCGGGCTGGATAGCGCCGCCGTACAGCAGGCAGCCGGGGAGGTCGAGGCGGGCCAGGGCCATGGCGGCCCCGGGGATGGTCTTGTCGCAGGCGACCAGCGCCACCACCCCGTCCAACAGGTGGCCCCGACAGACCAACTCGATGGAATCGGCGATCAACTCCCGGCTGATCAAGGACGCCTTCATGCCCTGGGTACCCATGGAAACCCCGTCGCTGATGGCGATGGTGTTGAACTCCAGGGGGGTTGCCCCGGCCGCCCGGATCCCGGCTTTGACATGCTCCGCCAGAGCGCGCAGCCCCAGGTTGCAGGGCATGGTTTCGATCCAGGTGTTGGCGATCCCGATCAACGGTCTGGCGAGGTCCGCGTCAGTCAGCCCGGTGCCTTTCAGCATGGCCCGGGCGGCTGCACGCTCTCTCCCCTCGACCAGCCCGCGACTGGGCAGATGGGAGTTGTCGGTGGTGCTCTTCATCTGGCTCCCCCCTTTTTTTAGCTGCGCGCCGATTCGCGCCGGCGGGCCTGGGCCGGTCAGGGCCGCGGCAGTCGCTGCGGGCGCACCCGGCACTTTCGCCTTGGCGCATCCGGCGGGCCCCGGCCCCACCCCCGCGGGCCGGTTCCGTTCAACGCCAACCGGCAGGGTTGGTCCCAAAGGAGCTCACCCCGGGCGAGGATGGCAGGGGCTGGGAGAGCCTGTCAAGCACCGGCCCGACGATCCCGCCTAACTTGCAAGTGGCGGCTCAGCCAATGCAGTGCACGGGGTGCGTTCCGACCCGGAACCGTTCCGTGACTTGACACCCTATCGGGGCGCCAGCATAATTGGCTCCACTTTGCAGAAAGTCCAGCGCGTCCTGCTGATCGCCGAGGACCTCCAGGTCCTAGTAGTCCTAATTACCGGAGGGCTGATCAGCTAGCGTCTGCGCGACCTGGCAAGATCACCGGCCCCCCGGAAACCCGGGGGGCCGTTTTTTTTGCCCCGAGCGCAGCAATGGCCCCGTTTCCCTCCCGCTCACCCGCCCGACCCACCACCCACACCAAAGGAGAATCCCATGACCAGCGAATCGCCCGCCCCGGACCCGTCTTTTGCCTCGGACCAGTTTCCGGAAGACATCGAGCTCGACGAGGCCGGACGCAACTGGGTGAACCGCCAGAGCGCGGCAGACCCCCGGCGACCACTGCGCAGCCTAGCCGCCGACGCCGCGGTAACGGCCGCCATCGGCAACGCTTACGGATCGGACTGAGCGGAGTTAGCCCGTGACCATCACCGCCACCATCGATCGCGAGACCCGGCCCACGCCGGCAGTCAGCCTCACCCCCGGGACTACCGGCGCGGAGCTGCTGCTGGCCGCCCTGGTCAAGGAGGGGGTGGACACGGTATTCGGCATTCCCGGCGGCGCCAACCTCCCCATCTACCAGCACCTGCCCGACTTCCCGCTCCGGCACGTCCTGGTCCGCCACGAGCAGGGCGCCGCCCACATGGCCGATGGTTATGCCCGGGCCAGCGGCAAGGTTGGCGTCTGCGTCGCCACCTCGGGGCCGGGCGCACTCAACCTGATCACCGGTCTGGCCACCGCCCACTTCGACTCGGTGCCGGTGGTGGCCATCACCGGTCAGGTGGCGGCGGCGAGCATCGGCACCGACGCCTTCCAGGAATCCGACGTGATCGGCTCCAGTCTCTCGGTGACCAAGCACAGTTACCAGATCCTGGACGCCGCCGACATCCCCGGGGTGGTCCACGAGGCCTTCCACATCGCCCGGACCGGGCGGCCCGGGGCCGTCCTGATCGACATTCCCAAGGACGTTCAACAGCAGCGGGTGACCGGAGTGGCGGGCCCGATCCAGCGGCAGCGGCCCCACCGGGCGCCGGGACGGCCGGACCCCGATCAGCTGATCCAGGCTGCAGGATTCCTGGCCGCTGCCGAACGGCCCATGATCCTGGCCGGGCGGGGCGTCGCCATCTCCGGTGGCCAGGCCGCCCTCCGGGCGCTGGCGGAGTCCTGCGACGCCCCGGTGGGCACCACCCTGCTGGGAACTGGGATCTTCCCCAGCAGCCACCCGCTGGCGCTGGGTCTGGTCGGCTTCATGGGCACCGGCTACTGCAACCGGTCCGTGACCAACTGCGATGTCCTGCTGATGGTGGGGATGCGGGCCGACGATCGGGTCACCTGCCGGCTGGATGAGTTCGCGCCCCGGGCGACCCACATAATTCACATCAACATCGACCCCGCGGAGCTGGGCAAGACGGTCAAGGCCGATTGCCAGATCGTCGGCGATGCCCGAGCCGCCCTGGAAGCGCTGGTCGACCTGCTCTCCTCGCAGCCGCGACCTGCCTGGCGGGCCCAGGTGGAAGCCTGGCGGGCTCAGCATCCCCTGCGCCACCCAGATAACGGGTTGCTCCAACCCCAGGAAGTGCTGGCCGCGTGTTACAACCGGCTGGGCCCGGACGACATCACCGTCGCCGACGTGGGGCTGAACCAGATCTGGGCCGCGGTGGCCTGGCGGGGCGACCGGCCGGGTCACTTCCTCAACTCCGGCGGCCAAGGGACTATGGGCTTCGCCCTCCCGGCCGCCATTGGGGCCCAGGCCGCCTATCCGGACCGCCGAGTGCTCAGCGTCAGCGGCGAGGGGGGGTTCGTGATGACCGTGCAGGAGCTGGCGACCGCGGCCGAGTCCCACCTGCCGGTCAAAGCAGTGGTCCTCAACAACCGCCAGCTGGGCATGGTTCGTCAGTTCCAGGACGACTTCTACGGCGGGGTCCGCTCCCAGGTTGACCATCTGCTCACCCCTGACTTTGTGATGCTGGCGCGGGCTTTCGGTTGCTTCGGCGAAGTGGTCCACCAATCCAGTGAGATCGGGCCGGCACTGGACGCGGCCTTCGCCCACCCCGGTCCGGCGGTGGTCGACTTCCAGATCGACCCCAACGCCAACGTGTATCCGATCGTGCCCCTCGGCAAGGGCCTCTCCGACTTCGTCGAGTGCCCTAGGTCCTGATGACTCCGCCCGCCATCGCGGCTCCACGGCTCGCCCCCGGCACCGACGGGTTGACGACCACTCGGCACCCCGGGAGAATCCGGCTGATCTCGGTGCGAGTGGAGGATCGGCGCGGGGTCCTGCAGCGGGTCACCAACCTGTTAGGGCGGCGCGGCTTCGGCATCGAAACCTGTGCCGTAGGCCCGAGCGCCGAGCCTGGGGTGGTCGCCATCAGCCTGCGCATTGATGCCGGCACCCAAGCCCACGACCAGATCGTCAAGCAGCTGACCAAGCTGATCGACGTGGTCAGCGTCGATGACATCACCCACTCCTCCACGGTGGAGTGGAGCACGGCGCTGGTCGACCTCCGGTCCGATGAGGTGGACCCGGCCTTCGCCCGACTGCCCAGCGGGGTGGGTGGCCAGGTGGTACGCCAGGCGGGTCCGCGGACCATCGCCGCGATCTCGGGGCCGCCGGGTCCGGTCGAGGAGGCGCTCGCCGAGTTGCGACTGAGGTCCAGCTCGACTTGGATCTGCAGCGGTCCGCTAGCCATCGCCCCCGCCGGGGGTGACGGCTCCGATTCAGCCCCGGGCCCGGGGGGGGAGGCCAGCTAAATGAGGATGTACTACGACGCCGACGCCGATCCGAACGCGCTCCGGGGGGCAAGGATCGCGGTCCTCGGCTACGGCAGCCAAGGCCACGCCCATGCGCAAAACCTGCGGGACAGTGGCTACCGGGTGACGGTGGGGCTGCGGTCGACCAGCCGAAGCCGGGCCCAGGCGCTCGCCGACGGCTTCGAGGTCAAAGAGGCGGTGGAGGCGGCCCGTGACGCCGATGTGGTCATGGTTCTGATCCCAGACCATGAGCAGGCGGCGCTCTTCTCGGAGGGACTAGCCGAGGCACTCCCGGAGGGCTGCCTGCTGCTCTTCGCCCATGGCTTCTCGATCCACTACGGGACCGTGCATCCGCCCCGGCACTGCGATGTCGCCATGGTCGCGCCCAAAGCGCCCGGACACATGGTCCGCTCCTGCTTTAGAGAGGAGATCGGCTGCCCCGCCCTGCTGGCGATCCACCAGGACCCAACCGGGACCGCGAAAAAGCGCACCCTGGCCTACGCCCGGGGACTGGGGGCGACCCGCGCCGGGGTCCTGGAGACCACCTTCCGAGAGGAGACGGAGACCGACCTCTTCGGCGAGCAGGCGGTGCTCTGTGGCGGCGTCACCGAGCTGGTCAAGGCCGGCTTCGAGACCCTCACCGAGGCCGGCTACCAGCCGGAGCTCGCCTACTTCGAGTGTCTGCACGAGCTCAAGCTGATCGTGGACCTCATGTATCAGGGCGGCCTGTCTTTGATGCGCTACAGCGTCAGCGACACCGCCGAGTTCGGCGACTACACCAGCGGCAAGGTGGTCATCGACGAGCACGTACGCCAGCGGATGCGGGAGATCCTGGGCCGGATCCAGGACGGCAGCTTCGCCGAGAGCTGGATCGATGAGAACCGCAGCGGGCGGACGGGTTTTCTCGCCCAGCGCGCGCGCGAGGCGGACCAGCCGATCGAGAAGGTGGGCCAGCAGCTGCGCTCGCACATGCCCTGGATCCGCCCCGTAGCAGCTGTCCCCACCGAGCCTGGTCCGGCGGCGGAGGCGGTCCCGGCCGGCGCGGCTAGCTCCGAGGCCAAGTCGTGAGCTCCCGGGAGGGATCCGTAGCAAGGCTGGCCGGGGAGGCCGCCTCGGGCGCGCCCCCCGAGGTGGTGCAGTTCTTCGACACCACCCTGCGGGACGGCGAGCAGTGCCCGGGGGCGACCCTGCACCCGGCCGACAAGCTTCTGATCGCCCACCAGCTGAAACGCCTCAACGTCGACGTCATCGAGGCGGGGTTCCCGGCCTCCTCGCCGGGGGACTTTCAGGCGGTCCAGCAGATCGCCCGCGAGGTTGAGGGTCCGGCCGTGACCGGGTTGGCCAGGACCAAGCAGAGCGACATCGACGCCGTCCACCAAGCGGTGCGCGATGCGCCCCGCCACCTGATCCACGTCTTCATGAGCGTCTCCGACATCCACATCACCTACAAGCTGGGGTTGGATCGGGCCACCGTGCTCGTGCAGACGGCGCAGGCGATCGCCTACGCCAAGTCCCTGTGCGACACGGTCCAGTTCTCGCCCGAGGATGCTGGCCGGACTGACCTCGACTACCTCTGCACAGTGGTCCAGGCCGCGGTCGACGCCGGGGCCAACGTGATCAACCTGCCCGACACGACCGGCTACTGCCTGCCCAACGAGTTCCAGAACCTGGTGGCGACGGTGCGCCGCGAGGTGCGGGGAATGGAGCAGGTGTTGATCAGCGTCCACTGCCACGATGACCTGGGCCTGGCAACGGCCAACTCCCTGGCCGGGATCGCCGCCGGGGCGCGGCGGGTCGAGGGCTGCATCAACGGCATCGGCGAGCGGGCGGGCAACGCCTCCCTCGAGGAGATCCTGATGGCGCTCCGGGTGCGCCGGCCGGTGCTGGGACTGGCCGACAACCTCCAGGCCACCGAGCTAGTGCCGACCAGCCGCCTGGTCGCCGAGCTGACCGGGATGGTCGTGCCTGCCAACAAGCCGGTAGTGGGCGCCAACGCCTTCGCCCACGCCTCCGGGGTGCACCAGCACGGCGTGCTCCGCGACCGCCGTACCTACGAGATCATCGCGGCCGAGGACGTCGGCGCCGGGGAGTCCAAGATCGTCCTGACCGCGCGCTCTGGCCGCCACGCCCTGCGGCACCGGCTGGACCGGATCGGGCTGGAGCTGCCTCCGGAATCATTCCAGGCGGTCTGGACCCGCTTCCTGGAGGTGGCCGACACCTCCAAGGAGGTCGAGGACGAAACCCTCACCCAGATCGTTGGCGAGGTCTCGGGGGTCCAGGCGGCGCTGAGGGCGGCTCCCGGATGACGGCTGACCTAAGGGCGCTGCGCCTCACGGTTCTGGCCGGCGACGGCATCGGCCCTGAGGTGACCGGGGCCGCGCTCCGGGTGCTGGAGGCGGTCCTGCGACCGGTGGGGATCACACTGGAGATCGGCCCGCAGCTGATCGGCGGCGCCGCCCTGGATGCCACCGGTGACCCGCTGCCCGAGGCCAGCCTCAGCGCCGCTTTGGCGGCCGACGCCGTCTTCCTGGGGGCGGTGGGCGGACCGGCCTGGGACTCTGCCCCGGTGCGGCCCGAGGCGGGACTCCTCCGGCTGCGCTCCGGGCTGGGGGCGTTCGCCAACCTCCGCCCCGTCAGGGTCTGGCCGGGTCTGGAGAGATACAGCCCGCTCCGAGCCGAGGTGCTCCGGGAGGCCGATCTGCTCTTCGTGCGCGAGCTCACTGGGGGGATCTACTTCGGTCGGCCCAAGGGGGTAGCCGGGAACGCTCCCAACCGCCACGCGGTCGACACCAGTGAGTACAGCGAGGCCGAAGTGAGGCGGACCGCCGAGCTAGCGTTCCGGGCGGCCCGTCAGCGCCGGTCGCGGGTCACCTCGGTGGACAAGGCCAACGTGCTAGCCACCTCCCAGCTCTGGCGCCAGGTGGTGACCGAGGTGGGCGAGAAGTTCCCCGACGTGGCCCTGGAGCACTGCTTGGTGGACAGCTTCGCGCTGCGCCTGCTGCAGCGGCCAGGGGCCTTCGACGTGGTAGTGACCGAGAACCTGTTCGGCGACATCCTCACCGACGAGGCCGGCGCCCTCACTGGTTCACTCGGGGTGCTTCCGTCGGCCAGCGGCGGAGGTGAGGGACCCTGGCTCTATGAACCGGTACACGGCTCCGCGCCCGACATCGCGGGCAAAGGGATCGCCAACCCGCTGGGCGCCATCGCCACCGTGGCCCTGCTGCTTCGTCTCACCCTCAAGCTCGAGGAGCTGGCGGGCCTAGTGGAGCAGGCGGTGGGGGCGGTGATCGCCGAGGGCCGGCTCACGCCGGACCTCGGCGGCGAAGAGAGCACCGAGTCGCTCACCGAGGCTGTGCTCCAGCGACTCCCGGTGGGGGCAACCGCATGAGCCAATGGGCGGCCCGGGAAGGGCCGGCGACCGGGAAGCTGACGCTCTACGACACCACCTTGCGCGATGGCATGCAGGGTTTCGGGCTGCAGCTCAGCGTTGAGCAGAAGCTCAAGGTCGCCCGTCGCCTGGACGCCCTGGGAGTTGCCTACATCGAGGCCGGCTGGCCCGGGGCCAATCCCCGAGACACCGCAGTCTTCGAGCGACTGGCCAAGGCTCCTCTGCGCCAGGCCCGGCTGGCGGCCTTCGGCTCCACCTGCCGGCCCGGGGTCGAGGCCGCGGCCGACCGCGGGCTTGCCCTGACTCTGGGATCTGGCGCTCCCGTGGTCACAGTGGTCGGTAAGTCCTCCCGGTGGCAGGTGGAGGCGGTGCTGGGCACCACCCCCGAGGAGAACTTGCGGATGGTGGAGGAAACCGTGGCCTACGCGGTCGCCCAGGGCCGAGAGGTGATCTTCGACGCCGAGCACTTCTTCGACGGCCGCGACCAGGATGAGGGCTACACCTTGGCAGTGGTCGAGGCCGCGGCCCAGGCAGGCGCCAGCTGGGTGGTGCTCTGCGACACCAACGGGGGCCAGCTCCCAGCTCAGGTCGGTCGGGTCACCGAGGGGGTGCGGGCCCGGCTCCAGGTGGCGCTCGGGATCCACTGCCACAACGACGCCGGAGTGGGGGTCGCCAACTCGCTCGCGGCGGTGGCGGCAGGTGCCACCATGGTCCAGGGCACCTTGAACGGGAGTGGCGAACGCTGCGGCAACGCCGACCTCTTGGTCATCGCCGCCAACCTCCAGCTCAAATTGGGACGGCCGGTCCTCGACCCGGAGCGGCTGCAGGAGCTGGTCTCGGTTTCCCGACTCTTCGACGCCTTGGTCAACCGGGCGCCTGACCCGCACCGGCCCTACGTGGGGCCCGCCGCCTTTCTGCATAAGGGAGGTCTCCACGCCCAGGCGGTCGCTCGGGATGAGCGCGCCTACCAGCACATCGACCCGGCTCTGGTGGGGAACGAGGCCCGGACGGTGGTCTCGGACCAGAGCGGGCGGAGCAACGTCGCCAGCAAGCTCCATGAGCTCGGACTGGCGGGGCTGGACCGGGATGCCAGGGGATCTATCGTCGATCGACTAAAGGAGCTGGAGACCGCCGGTTGGGCCTTCGAGGACGCCGACGCTTCATTCGAGCTCCTGGTCATCAGGGGAACCCCGGGCGACCAGGCGCCCTTCGCGCTCCAGGAGTCGCTGGTGGTGGCCCACGAGACCTCGGCCCCGCGGGCGGCGGAGCCGTCCCAGAACGTCCAGGCCAGCGTCAAGGTGATGGTCTCGGGGACCTTGGTTCACACGGCCGCCGAGGCGGCCGGCCCGGTGGAGGCGCTCGACCTAGCGCTGCGCCGGGCCCTGGCTCCCCACTTCCCCAGCCTGGCCTCGGTGCAGCTGCTGGACTACCGGGTCCGGGTCATCGACGGCGATCAGGGAACCGGGGCCACGGTGCGGGTGGGAATCGACTCCAGCGACGGCGAGCGGGTCTGGACCACGGTGGGCTGCTCCGCCAACATCCTCCAGGCTTCGGCCCTGGCGCTGGTCGACAGCTATGAGTGGGCGGCTCGGCACGCCGCCTCGCTGGCGTGCCTCTCCCCCACCGGTTGAGAATTGTGGCGATCAACCCCGATCGGCCATGAACCGCAAGGACCATTCCAGCGGCCCAAGGGAGGCCCGGCCCCGGGACCAGGCGCGTACCGCCTATCGCAAGATTTGGGAGGCGCACCAGGTTAGCGGTGATCCTGATTCGCGGGCTCTGATCTACGTTGACCTCCACCTCATCCATGAGGTGACCTCGCCCCAGGCTTTCACCAGGTTGAGGGCGGAGGGTCGGAGCGTCCGCCGTCCCGACCTCACGCTGGCGGTGATGGACCACACCGTCCCTACGTGGGAGCGGAGCCGGCCCACCCCCGACCCGGTGGCCGCGGAGCAGCTCCGCCAGCTGGCGGAAAACTGCGCCAGCACCGGGATTCCCCTCTTGGACCTGCACCACCGGCGGCAGGGGATCGTGCACGTTATCGGGCCGGAACTGGGCCTGACCCAGCCGGGCATGACCATCGTCTGCGGCGACTCCCACACCTCGACCCACGGGGCATTCGGAGCGCTGGCCTTCGGCATCGGCACCTCCGAGGTGGAACAGGTGCTGGCCACCCAGTGCCTCTGGCAGGCTCCCGCCGAAACCCTAGAGATCCGGGTGGACGGCGAACTTCCCATCGGGGTGGCCGCCAAGGACATGGCGCTGGCGATCATCGGCCGGGTGGGAGTGGCCGGGGCCCAGGGCACCGTGGTCGAGTACCGCGGGAGCGCCATCCGACAGCTCTCCATGGAGGGGAGGCTGACGGTCTGCAACCTCACCATCGAAGCCGGGGCCCGGGCCGGTCTGGTCTCTCCGGACGAGACCACCGTGCGCTACCTGGCAGACCGGCCGGCCTCCCCCCGCGGGAGGGATTTCGACCGGGCTGCCGAGGCCTGGTTGGGGTTGGCAACCGATGAGGAGGCCGAGTTCGACCGGACGGTGGTGATCGACGCCGCCGAGCTGGTTCCGCACGTCACCTGGGGCACTAACCCCGCGATGGTGGCCCAGGTGACCGGCCGAGTGCCCCGGCTCAGCGACTTCGCCACTGATTCAGAGCGGCAGCAGGTCGCGCGGGCACTTGAATACATGGGGCTCACCGAGGGCGCCGCCATCGAGGAGATCCTGATCGACCGGGTGTTCATCGGTTCCTGCACCAACAGTCGGCTGGAGGATCTGCGGGCGGCCGCCGCCATCGCGGCCGGGGGTCGTGTGCACCCTAGGGTTCGGGCAATGGTGGTCCCCGGTTCTCAGTCAGTCAAGCGGGCGGCCGAGGCGGAGGGGCTGGACCGGATCTTCACCGACGCGGGATTTGAATGGCGGGAAGCCGGTTGCTCGATGTGCCTCGGGATGAACCCGGACGTCCTAGCCCCGGGCGAGCGCTGCGCCTCGACCTCGAATCGCAACTTCGAAGGGCGTCAAGGCGCCGGGGGCCGCACCCATTTGGTCAGTCCGGCGATGGCGGCGGCAGCCGCACTACACGGCCATTTCGTCGATGTTCGAACCCTGCAGCCGGCCGCCCTGGCTGCGGTGCGCTAGGTCGCGAGATGGACGCCTTCACAGTGCTCGACGGACTCTGCGCAGCGCTCAGTCGCGACGATGTCGACACCGACCAGATCATTCCCAAGCAGTTTCTGAAGCGCACCGACCGGGATGACTACGGGAACGCCTGCTTTTTCGACTGGCGGTACGACGCTGAGGGTCGGCCGCGCACAGATTTCGAGCTCAACGACCCGATCTATCAGGGAGCCAGCGTTCTCATCACCGGACGCAATTTCGGGTGCGGTTCCTCCCGGGAGCACGCGGTCTGGGCGCTCTCGGGGATGGGGTTCGGGGTCGTCATCGCGCCATCCTTCGCCGACATTTTCACCGTCAATTCCTTGCAGAACGGCCTCCTCCCGGTCCAGCTGCCAGACGCCGTCGTGGCCCGCCTCCGCGGACGGGCGACGGGCGGTGGCTACCGATTGGTGGTTGACCTCCTCCGTCAGCAGGTACGCGATCAAGGCGGCCCGATAGCCGACTTCGTCATCGACCCCTTCTGGAGGGACTGCCTGCTCAGTGGACGTGATCCGATCGCCCTGGCGCTGAGTCATGAGGCGGCGATCGCTGCCTTCGAGCGGGGCCGGCCTACGTGGCGCCCGGTGACGACCGCGGAAGGGCTCTACGCTTGACCACGACCGGAAGCGCATGGTCCCCGACCCCGGGCTCTCGGACAGAGTTTCCTTAACGTCTCCAGCACAGTTCGCCCCCGGCGTAGTCGCGGGAGCTAGGTCATTGAACCGCTCACTCAACTCTTGGCTAGCTGCCGAGCACGCCCTCCGCTTCGAGGATGCCCCCAAGCTCTGCCGCTAGGTCGGTCAACCTCGGATCCTCGAGGTGGCCGACCCGGGGATCTGGACCGTTGCGATGTGCCTGACTTCTCGCAGTTCAGCCAATCAGGCCCCGACCCTGACCAATCGGCCAGGCTGACGTGCTCTCTTCCGCGACCGGCTATTCGCCCGCGATGGGCCGGGCCACTGTCCACCCGCCGGCTCGGTCGACCGGGCTAGAACCGGTAAAGGCGAGCGGTGTTTGCGCGAAAGATCGCATCCTCAACGTCGGCAAGCCACTTTTCCCGGGCTCCCCAGCCAGCCCAGCGCTGACGCACCGTGGACCAGGCTTCTCGAAGCGTCCGGGCCGCGAACCAGAAGCTCTCGGGCGCGCCGTGGCCGTCGGTGCCGCAGAGCACCCTGGAGGCGGGGGCCAGCTCCAGCACCCGCTCCAGCCGCTCGGCGACCCGGGCCGGAGCGAACAGATTGAAGAGGGAGAGCTCGGCGTGGACGTTGGGCCGGACCAGAGCTAGGTAGGCCAGCTCCTCGTGCCAGGGGTAGGAGCCGTGGATCAGGACCACCGTGGCCGCCCCTCCCTCGGGGGTCCACAGCAGTTCCTCCAGCGAGAGCGGATTGGCTTCGCGAAGACGCAGCTCGGAGTCGCCGAAGCCGGTGTGGAACTGGATCGGCAGATCAAGTTCGGCGGCCCAGCCCAAGGATCGTCGGCAGATCAAGTCGCGCAGCGCCTTGCCCCGCCGGCGGGTGGGCAGCTTGGTGGTTGTCCGGAGCGAGGCATCGGCCTCCTTCAACGTGGCGTTGGGGTCCACCTCGAGCCCGGTGCGGTAGGCCAGGATCGTCTTCAGCCCAACGTATCCCTGACCGGGAGCCTGGCGCACCGCCGCCTCGGTGGCTCCGAGAATCTCGGTGGCAGTGGCCCCGTCGGAGATGAGCTGGTCCACCAGCGGGTCGAGCCGCATGATCGGCTGGACCCGACATCCGGAGACAGCGGCCATGGCCTCGGTGGCGGGTGCGGGGTCCTCCTGATAGGTGCCCGGGTCCAGCACCATCCCTTCGATGCCGGCATCAGCGAAAAGACCCCTGACGTAGCCAGACCAGTCGGCGCTGGCCTGAGCCCGCGCCACGCCCAGCTCCGCGATCGCGCAGCCGAAGTAGGCCGCCAGCCGCACCGCCATCAACTCCTGGCTGAGTCGACCGGGGGCCGCCTGCTCCCGGCGCGCCCGGGCCGCCTTGTCCCCGGCCAACTCCAAAGTCACCCCGCTGAGGTTGAGCGGCTTGCCCTGGCCGGTGATCGGGTGACCGTGGCTGTCGATCATCGCTGGGGGGTACCAGGGGTCGCGATGGGGGCCCTGGGGCCCCCATCGGCGGCCCGGGTGGGGATGGTCGAGGTGCTCACCACTAGCCGCTGGCGGTGGCGGGCTGGTCCAGGATGGCAGCGGTCTCCCCTCCCTCCTCGCCCAGGATGGAGCCGATCTGGCCCACCTTTTCGGGAGCGTTCCGCGAGAGGTAGACCACGAACGCTATCCCCACTACTAACCAACCCAGGTTGACGTAGGGCACGTAGGTGTACGGCGCTGGTGGTATCGCTCCCGAGTAGACGGAGCCATACACGGCCAGCCCGAAGACCGCGATCCCGATCACCGGAATCAGGCCATGGACGAGCGGGTTGTAGTGCTCCGCGATGCGCCGGAAGTAGACCGAGCCCCCGACGCAGAGCACCACGTAGACCAGGCACACGGCGATTGTGCCGACACTGGCATAGAAGAAGTAGTTGGTGTAGGGGCCGAGGTTCCAGAGGATACCGCTCACAAAGGCGGACACCGTGGCCGCCCCGGCGAGCGCCAGGATCGCGTTGTGGGGAGTTCGGTGGACGGGGTGGGTGCGTCCCAGCCAGTTCGGCATCACCCCTTCCCGACCCATCGCAAACAGGGTTCGAGCGGCGGCGGTGGCGCAGGCCAGACAAACGATAAACGCCGAGCCGATGGCGGCCAGGTCGACGATGATCATCATCGGGGTACCGACGTAGGTCTTGGCCAGACTGGCGAGGACCGACGGATTGGTGGCCCAGGCCTTGGAACCGGCCGCATTGACGCCCACCCCGATGGCGATGTTGTAAGTGGTCCAGACGTAGAAGACGATGGCGAAGCAGACCGCCACGAGTACTGAGATGGGGATCGCCCGCCGGGGATTCTTGGTCTCCTCGCCCAGCACCGCCGCGGTTTCGAAGCCGATGAAGGAGGTTACCCCGAAGATCAGCCCGTAGAAGATGCCACTGAAGCCTCCCTGCAGGGTGTGGCCGAAGGTGAAGGGCTGCAGCGACTGGCCGAACTTACCTCCCTTGATCGTCAGGATGATGTCCAGGACCACGATCACCGAAACCGTGACCAGGCCGATCACGAGCAGGGTCCGCATGCTGATCTTGATGCCGCGGTAGGACAGAGTCACCAGGGTGGCCATCCCCACCAGGAAGATCGGGAACCAGAACCAGCTGGGCATCCCGTGCCAAACCTCGGTCTGGATCAGGGTGGCGGTGAAGCCGCCGACCCCACTCATGGTCATCGGCACGAAGCAGAAGAAACCGAAGAAATACATCCAGCCCGTGAGGAAGCCCGTCCGCTTGCCCAGAGTCCGGCTGGAGTAGGTGTAGGCGTATCCGGCCGAGGCCATCCGGCGGGTGAATCCGATCACCACAAAGGCCAGCGCCAGGCAGCCGATGCCCCCGATCAGGAACGCCAGCGGGGTCGAGGTACCCGAGAAGGCCGCCGAACCGCTGGTGTTGTAGGCCATGGCCATCGCCGGCGATAGCACCGCGATCGCCATCGCCACCGCGTCGATTGTGCGCAGGGTTCCCTTGCGCAGCTCGCCGGTGCCCACCTGGCTCCCGGCCCCATAAATCGCTTCGCTGGTAGCCATTTAGGTCCCCTCCTTTCCGCTTGTTGCTGCCCCCGGGGGCTGCCCCTCTTCTTCCTGTGGCACCGGCGGGACGTACTCGACCATTAGCCCCGATGCCATGGCGTTCGATCCGTTGAAAAAGTCCACCACCGCCATCAGCTCCACCAGTTCGGCGTCACCCAAACCAAGGCTGCGCAGGGCGTCGGTGTGGCTCTGCAGGCAGTAAGCACAGTTGTTGGTGGCCGAAACCGCCACCGCGATGATCTCCTTGGTACGCCGATCTAAGGCGCCCTCGGCCATCACCGTCTTGAATTTCTCCCAGGAGACCTCCAGCACCCCCGGCTGATTGGCCAGAGCCTTCCAGTAGTTGGGTACCTTGGCCAGCTTGCGGCTGGTCATGATGTCCTGATAGACCTCCAGGACCACCCCGGTCGCCTCGGACTCCTCCACCAGGTGCACCGTCGCCATCCCCACCTCCTGCCTGGCCCGCTCGCTCAGCGGCTCGCCGGCAGAGCCACCGGCTCTACCGTCGTGCGCCAACCGGCGAAGTCCTCGACCTGGCCTCGCACGATCTGCAGGTACCACTCCTGGAGTTGATGGGTCAGCTCTCCCAGCTTGCCCTCGCCGACCTGGCGGCCGTCGATGCTGGTAATTGGGGCAATCTGGACGCCGGTGCCACAGAGGAAGGCCTCGTCGGCGGCGAGCAACTCGCTGCGGTCGATCTGGCGCACTTCCATCTCCCAGCCCCGCTGCCGCACCATCGCGAGGACGCAGTCCCGGGTTATCCCAACCAGCAAGTCGTCGGTGACCGGCGGAGTGACCACCACCCCGTCCTGGACCATGAAGAGGTTGGCCGACGAGGCCTCAGCCACTTGGCCGTCGTGGGTCAGCATCAGCGCCTCGTCAAATCCCAACGAGCGGGCCTCGTCCGCGGCCAGAGCGGCGTTGAGATAGGCTCCGGTGGGCTTGGCCCGGGCCGGGATGGCGTTGTCATCGATCCGCCGCCAGCTGGAGGTCATCAGCCGGAGTCCCTTGCGAATGTCCAGGTATTCACCCATCGGCAGCGTGTAGCAGCAGAACTCAGTGGGGATCCCGGAAAGGGTGACCTTGATGGTGTGGCCGCCCTTGTAGATGATCGGCCGGATGTAGGCGTCCTGCTGGTAGTCGTTGCGCGCCAGTAGCTCCAGGACGATTTCTTCCAGCTTGCCCACCGAGAGCGCGGGATCCGGCTCCAGGTGCAGGATTCGGGCCGAGCGCAAGAGCCGCGTGGCGTGCTCCTGCAGTCGGATCACGAAGAGTTGTTCACGCTCGGCGCTCCAGTACGCGCGGATCCCCTCGAAACAGCCGGTTCCGTAGTTGAAAGCGTGGGCGGTGATGGGGACTCGGGCGCGACCCTCCTCCACGAACTCCCCGCCGAAGTAGACGATCTCCCCGGGTGTGGTCATACGTACCTCCCCATGCCACCGCCGACGTCGATGGACGCCCCGGTGATGTAGCTGGCCCGGGAGCTGGCCAGAAATGCGACCAACCCGGAGACTTCGTCGGCCTCGCCGAACCGGCCCATGGGGACCTCGGCAGCCGCGGTCTGAGCCAGGAATTCTTCCTCGCTCAGCTGGGGAGCCCGCCGCTGGTGGATGTTGCGCCACTGGGGGGTGCGGACGAAACCGATGTTGACGCTGTTGACCAGGATCCCCTCCCGGGCCACCTCCAGCGCCAGCGCCTTGTTGAAGGCCAGACAGGCCGCCCGGTCGACCGTGGTGGCAAAGAAGCTGGGGTCGGGTTGACGCCCGTAGATCGCGTTGATGTTGATGATGGCGCCCCCCCCGGCGGCCCGCAGGTGGGGCAAGGCAGCCCGGCTGCAGCGCATCTGGGAGAAGAGCTTCACTTCCAGATCCTCCTGGAAGTCGGCGTCGGTCAGAGTGGCGAAGCTCCCCGGACGGGCCCGGCCAGCGTTGTTGACCAAGACGTCAAGGCCGCCCAGTTCAGCCACGGCGTGGGCAACGAACCCATCCACCTCGTCGGCCTTGGTCACATCGGCCACCGCCGCTACCACCTGGCCCCCGCCTTGCCGGAGCTCTTGGGCTTTCGCCTCCAGCTCCTCCCGATTTCGGGCGCAGATCGCGACCGTCGCTCCCTCAGCGAGCAACTCTTTGGCGATGGCCGCGCCTAGTCCCTTGGAGCCACCAGTGACGATGGCCCGCCGCCCTTTGAGTTGCAGGTCCACGCGGCTACCCGTCCGCCTAAGTCAGGCTCTGTCCCCGCAGCGCCAGCAGAGCCTGGCGGGGGGGGTGGAAGACGTCGTACTCATGGCAGGGCAGATCGCCAGTGCGCGCCGCGTGGGGGACGTTGGCCGGGACGACCGCCACCATCCCCGGCGTGAGCAGCCGCACCTCGCCGTCGATTTCGAATTCCAGCTCGCCCTCCACCACCAGAGTCAGCTGCTCTTCGTCGTGGCTGTGCAGCGGGGCCTCAGTATGGGAAGCGAAGCGCACCGAGTTGAGCATGGTGGACTCACCCAAGGCGGGCCGGAACTCCAGGCCCGGCAGGAACACGACCGGCTCGACATCTCGAGCCAGGTCCAGGAAATGGCCCTTGCTGGTGGGAGCCCGGCCCGAACCGGGTTGGGCGAAATACTGGTCCGCGAGGCTCATAGCTGGTCTCCCCTCGATGCCGACAAGCTCGACTGGCCCTTCGGCTCAGGTCGTTGGCGTTCCCACTGGACCGGCTGACGCTCTCGGCCGGTGCAAGTCGCAAATGATAGCTGAATTGCGCCTTTTACCGATATCATGCAAGGGTGGCGAACGAGACTGTTCCTCGCGACTCAGTGGTGAAACCCACCCATCGCCTTACTGACAGAGAGCCCGAGGCGGGCACGTTCGGAACGATCCAGGGACCACCCGCGGTCCTCGACCCGACCGACCTCCAGATCCTGATCCTGCTGCTGCGCGACGCCCGCCGCTCGGTGCGCGGGATCGCGGCCGAGGTGCGCATGTCGGCCCCGGCCGTCGCGGAGCGGATCGCCCGCATGGAGCGCCAAGGGGTGATCCGAGGCTACCGGGCCGAGATCGACTGGGGCCGCCTCGGGTATGGGCTGCTGGTCTACATCCGGGTGACCGGAGTGCAAGGCAGCGAGCAGGCCGCCACCGTCGCGGAGCTCCGGCGCCTGCCCGAGGTGGAGCAGGTGGAGGTGGTCACGGGGGACTCCGATCTCCTGGTGCGGCTGCGGGCTCGGGACCAGCAGCACCTACGAGAGCTGCTCTTCCAACGAGTGTGGAAGATCGCCGGGATCGAGCGCACCGAGACGTTGCTCTGTCTCGGTGAGCTGCCCGCCAAATCGTTCGACCTGGAGCTGATCGAGTCGCTTCTGGATCAGCCCAATGTCGATCGGCATCTGCCTACGAACCATCACACCGCCGGGGGGGTCAACCATCGTGTGTGAGGTCTTGGTCGCGGTCTGGCCGGAACCGCAGCCCTTCGCCCGCGTGCTGCCTTGGGGTCTGGCGCTTGAGCGCGTGGGGGTGGCCGGCTTTGGCTGGGGCCTGGCCTGGCGCGAAGGGGGGCGACTCAGGCGGTATCGTGATCCGGGACGGCTGAGCGACGACGAGGCCGGCAAGACAGGGCTCCAGGAGATCCGCTCCACTCACTTCCTCCTCCACCTCCGCCGCCCGTCCCAGCTCACTACCGTCGCCCTGGCGGACACCCAGCCCTTCTTGGCCGACGACGGCTCCTTTGCCTTCGCCCACAACGGAAGGCTGGCCGGGGCGCTGCAGATGCGGCAGCGCTTCCCGGGAAAGCTGGAGGGACAGGCGGATAGCGAAGTCGGATTCAGGCTCTTCGAGGCGCTGATCTCGGAAGGTCGGGAGCCAGCAGAGGCGCTGGGGGCGGTGCACCAGCAATTGGGCGGCACGGCCAACCTGGGTTATCTGCCCGCCCGCGGCGCCCCGCTCTTCTACGGGGGCAACCCGGAGAACGATGTCTGGAGCTTTCGCCTGGAGGGCGCCGAGGTCACCAGCACCTCCCTTCATTCGGCGGACCAGGCCCTGTTCAGCCTCTTATTCCCGACTGCCAGCCATCGGGTTAGGCTGGCGCCCAGGGAGGTGGCGGCGCTCGGCCAGACCGAGGCTAATCGCCCGGCAGCCTCGGGGGTGGCGACCGGCGGTTGAGCGGCGGCTGGAGAGTCTGAAAGAGAAGGAGAGGTAGATGGCCGACACCCCACTGCAGGACTTGGCCGTGGGCCAGGTGGGATTCATCGGGCAGCACGGTCTGTTCACGGACGCCATGCAGGCGGCCGCCGAGCGGGCTGCCGCATTGGTGTCCGAGCAGGGCATCCGGACCGTGCGGATCGGGGTCGTGGATCAGCACGGGATCGTCCGCTGCAAGTTCGTCTCCGCCCACGATTTCCTACTCTCCTTGCGCAACGGCATTGACTTTTCCGGAGCCATTCTCAGCCTCGACACCGCCAACAAGGTCTTCCCCCCGGCGTTCGTGGAGGGAGGTGGTTTCGGCATCTCCGAGCTCACCGGCTTCCCCGACGTGGTCCTGGTCCCCGACGCCACCACCTTCCAGATCCTGCCGTGGGCCAGCCACACCGCCTGGGTGCTCTCGGACGCCTACTACAGCAACGGCAAACCGGTGGGGCTGTTCACCCGCCAGGTGCTGCGCCGGCAACTCGAGGTGGCTCGGGAGCTGGGGTTCGAGTACGCCGCGGGCCTGGAAGTTGAGTTCTACATCTTTCGTCGGGAGCAACTGGGGATCGGCATCGATGAAACGGGCTGGCCGGCGCGAGCTCTCCCGGTCAGCGTGGTGGCCCAGGGCTATCAGTACCTCTCCGAGACCCGCCTAGCTCAGATCAGCGAGATTCTGGATCCCCTCCGCGACCATTTCGAGGCCATCGGGCTGCCGCTGCGCACGATGGAGGACGAGTGGGGCCCCGGCCAGACCGAGATCACCTTCGACCCCCAGCTGGGCCTGGCGGCCGCGGATGCCATGGTCCTGTTCCGGACCGCGACCAAGCAGATCTGCCACCAACTCGGCTACCACGCCACCTTCATGTGCCGGCCGCTACTGCCCAACGTGTCCTCCAGCGGGTGGCATCTGCACGAGTCCTTGCAGGACGCCCAGGGCGGGGGCAACGCCTTCGCCAGCACCGACCACGAAGCGCTCTCTCTGACCGGGCGCCAGTTCGCGGCGGGGATCCTGGAGCACGCGATCCCCATGACCGTGTTCTCCACCCCCACGGTTAACGGCTTCAAGCGATTCAAGCCGTACTCCTTCGCGCCCAATCGGGTCAACTGGGCGCTGGAGAACCGAGGCTCGATGTTGCGGGTCCAGGGGCAGCCGGGAGATCCGGGCTCGCACCTAGAGAACCGACTTGGGGAGCCGGCCGCCAACCCCTACCTCTACATGGCTGCCAACATCGCCGCCGGGCTGGATGGCATCCGCCGCCAGCTGGTTCCGCCCCCGATGGTGCAGGCCGACCCGTACGCGGAGGCCGCCCCCGCTCTCCCCGCCAGCCTCGGCGAGGCGGTGGAAGCGCTCGACCGCGACCAGTTCTTCCGCCAGACGCTGGGGCCCGAGATCGTGGACTACCTGGTCATGCTCAAGCGATTTGAGTACAACCGCTACCAGGCGGAGGTCGGTGCCGAGGCCGATCCGGCCGAGGTCACCGAGTGGGAGCAGAACGAATACTTTGAATTCTTCTAAGCACCCGGCTGCTGGCTCGCGCCACTGATGGCCACGCTCCCGGACCCCACCGCTCCCACGCCAATCCAGCACCTGGTCCTTTTCCGGCTCCGGGAGGAGCCGGGGCCCGAGGTGGCGGAGGAGATGCGCCGCCAGATCGCCAAGTGGGTCGGCCTGCCGGGGCTACTCCGACTCCGCTTTGGACGGGACACCCTGGAGCGGGCCGATGGCTACCAGTTCGGGCTCTTCACCGAGTTCAGCGATCCGGCCGCGTACGCGGCGTATCTGATCCACCCGCTGCACCAGAGCTTTCTCGCCTGGGTCTTAGAGCGACCCTTCGACGTGATCCGCTTCGACTACCCCCTCACCGCCCAGACCAGCCTGCAGGAGCTGGCCGGGGACTGAGTCATCGAGGAGGCCGCCTGGTGGCGGTGGCTAACGTAGGCTCGCCAGCCAGGACGAGAGGCGCCCGGAGGCTCTCTCGGAGCTCGGCGCCAGCCGCAGCGTGCGGTCCGCCGCGCTCCGCTCTTCCAGGATGTAGTCGACGTCCTTCAGCTGATGGCCGGTCAGGATCGCGACCACGTCGGCGCCCGCGTCGATCTGGCCAGCCTGCCGGAGCTTCCGCAGCCCGGCGACGGTCGTGGCCGAGGCCGGCTCACACCCGATCCCGTCGCGACCCAGCGCCTCTTTGGCGGCCCCGATCTCCCGGTCCGAGACCGACTCACACCCTCCCTCGGACCACCTCAGCGCGCGCAGCGCCTTGGGCCAGTTTGTAGGGCTGCCGATCCTGATCGCGGTGGCCCTGGTCTGGGGTTCCGCCAGAGGCTCCAGGGTGCTACCTCCTGCTGACCACAGCCGAAAGAAGGGGTTCGAGCCGTCGGCCTGGACCACGATCAGCCGGGGAACCTTGGTGAGGAGGCCGAATCTGGCCAGCTCCATCAGACCCTTGCCGATCGCGGAGACGTTGCCCAGGTTGCCCCCCGGTACCACCAGGTAATCCGGGACCCGCCAGCCCCGCTGCTCGAGCAGCTCGACAATCACCGTTTTCTGGCCTTCGATTCGGTAGGGATTGATTGAATTGACCACGTACCAGTCCAGATCTCCCGCGACCTGGCGGAGCAGCCGGAGCGCCTGGTCGAAGTTGCTCCCGGTCTCCACCACCAGAGCTCCGAAGTCGATCGCCTGGGCCAGCTTGGCACTGGAGACGGCGCCCTCAGGAACAAAGAGCAAGGCCCGCAGCCCGGCGCGAGCGGCATAGGCAGCCATCGAGGCGGAGGTGTTCCCGGTCGAGGCGCAGGCCACCACCTGCGCCTGTTGCGACACCGCGTGGCTAATACAGGCGGTCATCCCCAAGTCCTTGAAGGATCCCGTGGGATTTACCCCCTGGTGCTTCACCTCCAGCCGCTGGAGACCCGCCCAGTTGGCCGCGCTCGGGGAGCTGACCAGAGGGGTCGAGCCCTCGCCCAGGGAGATCGGGTCCTGGTCCTCGGCGAGGAACGGCAACAGCTCCCGAAAGCGCCAGACGCCGCTTCGGTCAATCTCCGCATCCCCACTCTGCCGGGCACGCCAGAGCTCGCTCCACCTGCCGGGATCGTCCGCTCCGAACTCGTAGCCCACCTCCAGCAGTCCACCGCAAAGAGCGCAGGCGTAGGCGATCCCGGCCGCCTCGCTCTCCCGGGCACAACCGGGGTCGGAACAGCGAAGAAAGGAGCGGGTCATCCTGGCGACTCTAGAGCCCGAACTCTTGGTGCATGGCGCGGACCGCGGCGGGAATGTCGGTCGACTGCACCACCAGGGAGACGCTGAGCTCCGAGGAGCCCTGGGCGATGGCGGCGATGTTGATCCCGAGCCGGGCAATCGAGCCGCAGATTCGGGCGGCGATCCCCGGGGTGCCCTTCATGCCCTCCCCCACGGCCACCACCACCCCGACCTCGAGCAGCTCCTCCACGCCGGCCAGGGAGGGGCCCCGCTCCCGGTCCAGCCGGCGGCGGACCCGGGTAGCGTCGGCCCGGTTGACCGCGAAGGTCAGGACGTTCTCCGCCGAGGACTGGGTGACCACCAAGGTGCTGACCCGATCCGCGTCCAGCCAGGCGAAGACCAGCGCCGCCAGCCGGGTGAAGGGCATCTCCCGGTCGCCCGACACGGTGAAGAGGGTGGCCTCCGCGGTCGAGGCAATGGCCCGCACCCCGGGGCGCCCCGGGTGGGTCCCCCCGACCTCGGTCCCGGCGGCGTCTGGGTCGAAGCTGTTCTTGATCAGCACCGGGATCCCGGCCCGGGACGGCAGGTCCAGCGACTTGGGATGGAGCACCTTGGCGCCGAAGAAGGAGAGCTCGATGGCCTCCCGGTAGGAGAGCTCCGGGATCACCCGAGCCTCCGGCACCAGCCTCGGGTCGGCAGTCATCATTCCGGCGACGTCGGTCCAGATCCAGATCTCCTGGGCGGGCAGCGCGGCGCCCAGGATGGTGGCGCTGTAGTCGGATCCCCCGCGGCCCAGGGTCGTGCAGCTGCCGTCTCGGGTGGCGCCGCGGAACCCGGTGACTACCGGGATCGTGCCCCGCTCCAGAAGTGGGGTCAGCCGGCTGCGGACCTCCTGTTGGGTCGGCTCGAAGATGAGCGAGGCGTTCCCGAAGCCGTCGTCGGTGACGATCAGTTGGGTGGCGTCGACCGCCTCCGCGTCCAGTCCGCCCGCCCGCAGGATGGCAGCCATCAGGGCTGCGGAGATCACCTCTCCCAATGAGGAGAGGGAGTCGAGCGAGCGAGGAGTCAGCTCCCGGACCAACGAAAACCCGGCGCAGAACTCGTGAAAGGTGGCCAGCGCGGACTCGACCTGGGCCCGGATTGGGGGGCGGTCTCCGGCCGGGATGAGCGCTTCGCAGACCTCGGTGTGGCGGTTCTTCAACTCCTCCCCGATCGCCTGCCAGGTTTCCGTCTCGCGCCGGCTGGCGGCGGCCGCGCCCTGGAGCAGCGACTCGGTGACCAGCTGCATCGCAGAGACGACCACCACCAGTTGGGCCTCCCCGGCGTGACGACGAATGATCTCGGCCGTCTCAGCCATCCGCTGGGCGTCGCCCAGCGAGGTCCCACCGAACTTCATCACACGCCGGGGGCGGCCAGGCTCCTGGGTCACGAGACGCCCAGCTCTGGGGAGAGACGCCCCTTGGCCCCGAGATTGTCCGCCGTCAGATGCAAGGCCCGGGCCGCCACCCGATGACGGTGAAACCGCTCCAGCAGCTGGTCGGAGATCTCCTTTGCGGCCGCCCCTTTGGTCACCGCCAGGACGGACGAGCCGGCACCACTGAGGCAGACCCCCAGCAACTCGGGATGCTGCAGGCTGAGGCATTCAGCGATTCCGGGCACCATCTCGGCCCGCTGGGCCTGGTGCCAGCGATCAGCGAAGAACTCGGGCTCGAAGTCGAACTCGCCCGAGAAGGCCGAGGCGACCATTAGGGCGGCTCGCTGCAGGTTGTGCACCGCCTCGACTCGGCTGTAAGCATCGGGCAGAACCGTCCTCGATTCCGAAGTCGGCAGGGGCCAGTCCGGCACCACCACGATGAAATGAAGTCCCTCTGGCACCGTGGCTCTGCGGCACAGCACCTGGCTCGCGTTCCCGCCCGCCGCCGACACCACCAGGCCGCCCAAATAGGCGGCGGAGACATTGTCAGGATGCCCATCGAGCTCCGCCGCCAGGCCCATCAACGTGGCATCGTCGGGCCGGCGCTGGGAGAGCTCGGCCCCGATCAGAAGGCCGGCGACGATGGCCGCGGCGCTGGAACCTAGGCCCACTCCCACCGGGATCTGACTTCGCAGCTGCAGGCGCAGTCCGGGAGCGGGAGCTTCTGCCCAGGCGTGAAGCCGGTTGATGCCCTGGACCACCAGGTTGGAGGCGTCTTCGGGGACCGTGTCGGCTCCTTCGCCCTCACAGCGAAGCTGGAGTCCAGGGCCCGGGAGCGGCGTCCCCGCCACCACCAAGTAGAGATTGAGGGCAAGCGCGGCACAGTCGAAGGCACAGCCTAAGTTGGCCGAGCTGGCGGGAACCGTCACCTCGAACATGCAGGCTCCGCGCTACTGGCCAGGGTCATTGGGGCACTCCCACCGCCCTCAGCTTCTCCTCGAAGGCCTCGACTTTCGGGGGCAGGACAGGGATCTCGGGCAGATCACCGACCAGGGCGTCGGTGGTCTTAAGGCCATTCCCGGTGATACAGAGCACGGTCGTCTCGCCGGGCGGGATCCGGCCGTCCCGGACCAGCTGGCCGGCGACCGCGACGGTCACCCCACCCGCAGTCTCGCCAAAGACCCCCTCCGCCTCCGCCAGGAGTCGCATGCCGGCCACGATCTCGGGATCAGTTGCCGACTCCGCCCAGCCCCCGCTGGAGCGGATGACCTCCATCGCCCGGTAGCCATCGGCCGGGCTGCCGATCGCCAGCGACCGGCAGATGGTCTGGGGCAACTGCGGAGTGATCTCCGCTTGGCCTCCCGAGACAGCGGTGGAGATTGGCGAGCAGCCCAGCGCCTGGGCACCGAACACCCGGACCGGCTTTGGCTTCACCAGGCCGGACGCCACCAGCTCCGAGAAGGCCTTGGCGATCTTGGAGATCTGAGCACCTCCCGCCATCGGCACCACCACGTTGTCGGGCAGGCGCCAGCCCAACTGCTCGGCGATCTCGAAGCCCACCGTCTTCGAGCCCTCGGCGTAATAGGGCCGTAGGTTAACGTTGACGAAGCCCCAGGGGTGGAGGTCCGCGATCTCGGCGCAGAGCCGGTTGACCTGGTCGTAGTTGCCGTCCACCCGGATCACCCGGGCCCCGTAGACCGCGGTGCCGAGCACCTTGGCTGGCTCCAGGTCAGCGGGGATGAAGACCCAGGCCACCAGGCCCAACCGAGCCGCCTGGGCGGCGACCGCGTTGGCCAGGTTGCCGGTCGAGGCACAGCCCACCACCTCAAAACCAAACGCCCGGGCCTGGGAGAGCGCCACCGCCACCACCCGGTCCTTGAAGGAGAGCGTGGGGAAGCAGGCGGCGTCGTCCTTGAGCCAGAGGTCCTGGCTACCGATCCGGGCCCCGAGTCGGCTGGCCCGGAGCAGCGGGGTGAACCCCACCTGGAGGTATGAGCGAAATCCCTCCTCAACTGGGAGGAACTCCGCATAGCGCCAGATGTCATGGGGGCGACTCTCGATCAGCTCTCGGCTCACCGCCGAGCGCACGGCCGGGAGATCGAAGGTCACTTCGAGCGGGGCAAAGCAGTCTTCGCAGAGCACCACGGGCCCATTTCCGAATACCCGTCCGCACTGCTCGCAGCGCAATTGAAAAAGTTCCGACACGGCTGGCTCCTTCGAGTATCAGTTTGGTGGATCGCCTGCGGTCGTCCAGAGCAACTGGCAGAGTGCCTGGAAGTCGATCCGGGGGAGCTAGCACCCGAGGGCGCTAGGACTTAGTTCGCGGGTCCCCCGTGGCGCGCTGGCGCATTCGGTTTCCCAGGGGGGGAGACCAAACGGTTCCACGGCCAATCAGGCGTCGGTCATCACCGCAACATGAGCGGGGCCGAGTGCTGGGCGCGCTCCACGGGAGTGGGCGCACCGCGCCCCCGCAGCAGCCGTCAGCCGTCGTAGCAACCGCCATGGCGCAACTTTACCGAACTGCAGCCCTCATGGGGGTGGGCGGGCACCCGAGGCGCACCGCCCTGGGCCTGGCAAACTCCACTCGCAGATGAAGAGATATCGCGTCGGCGTGCTAGGGGCGACTGGGGCGGTGGGTCAGCGTCTGGTCCAGCTCCTGGACGGGCATCCCTGGTTTGACCTGACCGAGGTCGTCGCCTCCGAGCGCTCCTCCGATCGCCCGTATGGAGAGGCCGTGTCCTGGCGGCTGGGCAGCCGTATCCCCCAGGAGACCGCCGGGCTGGTGGTCAAGCCACTATCGAAAGACCTCGATTGCGATCTGGTGCTCTCCGCTCTCGACTCCCAGGTGGCAGGCGAGGCCGAGGATTCGCTGGCCAGCGCCGGCTTTCCGGTAATCAGCAACGCCCGCAACCACCGTCTGGACGACGATGTCCCGCTGCTGATCCCCGAGGTGAACTGGGAGCACGCCCGGGTGCTCCCCCACCAACGAGCTGTCCGCCACTACTCCACCGGCCTGATTGCAACCAACCCCAACTGCTCGGCGATCGGACTGGCCATGGTGCTCAAGCCGCTTCAGGACGCCTTCGGAGTCTCGGAGGTTTTGGTCGTCACCCTGCAGGCGCTTTCGGGAGCTGGGATCCAGGGGGTCGCCGCCATGACCATCCTGGACAACGTCATCCCCTACGTCGCCGGCGAGGAGGAGAAGATCGAGACCGAATCCCTAAAGATCCTGGGCGGCCTGGATGGCGAGCGCTTTCTTCCCGCCGACCTTCGGGTCAGTGCCCAGTGCAACCGGGTAGCGGTGCTGGATGGCCACACCGAGGCCGTCTCGGTGCGACTGCGCCGACCCGCTTCGGGGGAGCAGCTCCGCCAAGCCTTCGCCGAGTTCACCTCTGAACCCCAGCGTTTGCAGCTGCCCAGCGCCCCGCCCCAGCCGATTTTGGTGATCGAAGGAGTCGATCGGCCACAACCCCAGCTGGATCGGGAAGCGGCCCAGGGGATGGCCGTGAGCGTCGGCAACATCCGTCCCTGCCCGGTGCTCGATTGGAAGTTCACCCTCGTCGTCCACAACGCCATTCGGGGCGCCGCTGGCGCGGCGCTCCTCAACGCGGAGCTGCTGGTGGCGCAGGGCTACGTCGGCTGACTACGGTCCGAGCCGACAGGAACCCGGGTTCGAGGTAGTAAACCCCCTTGTTTAGCCTGGGTACCATCGGATGATCATCGGTATGGCTGAACGTTGACGGACCAGTTCCCGGCCCTGCGCGAACAGGACCTCGACCCCACGCCGCTAGTCCAGTTCGACCGCTGGTTTGCGGAGGCCAGCGGAACCATCCCGCTCGCGGAGGCTGCCGCGCTGGCGACCGCCACGGCCGATGGCCGTCCCTCGGTGCGGATGGTACTGGTCAAGGGATGGGATGGCCAGGGCCTGGTCTTCTACACCAACTACCAGAGTCGCAAGGGCATGGAGTTGGCGCGGAACAGCTGGGCCGCGCTGCTGTTTCACTGGCAGCAGCTAGGACGCCAAGTACGTCTGGAAGGGCCCGTGCAACCGGTGAGTGCGGCAGAGTCAGACAGGTACTTTGCAAGTCGGCCCCGGAACAGCCAGCTGGGGGCGGTGGCCTCGGCCCAGAGCCGGACGGTCACCAGCCGCGAGGAGCTCGACCAACGGGTCAGCCAGCTCCAGCAATCACTTGAGGGCAAGCCGGTGACCCGGCCCATTTGGTGGGGTGGTTACCGACTGCATCCCACCAGTTACGAGTTCTGGCAGCACCGCGAGGACCGGCTGCACGACCGAATTCGCTATCTCCGCGAAGGCTCTGGTTGGCGGATCGATCGCCTGCAGCCCTGAGCTGGTCGACCACGGGCCGCGATGCGCTGCTAAGCTTCGGGCCTGACGCTCCGGGAGGGGGAGGCGGTCGGGGCTGGGAGGAACCCGTCTCGGGATGAGAGGTGCGGTCTCTTCCCCGTTGCTCAGGAGCTCGCTGGACGCCTGCCAGTCGGAGTAGCGCAGGGGCCGAGGAGGGTTGGGGAAGGTGTCAGCGCAGGCCCCCGAGAACGATCCCGAGACCGGCTTGCCGGTGGGTCCCCGGGTCGATCCCGCCCCGGGCAGTCCCCCGACGGGGATGACCCTGCCGGGGCGCTACGTGGAGCTTTCGCCGCTGGACCCGGCCCGACATGGCACAACGCTCTGGGAGGGCCTCCTCGACCGCGCCCATGACCGGCTGTGGCAGTACCTCCCGGACGGCCCATTCGCCGACCGGGCCGCCTTCGACGCCAATCTACAGCGCCTGTGCCGCTCCGAAAACCCTCTGTTCTTCGCCATTCTGGATAGCGACACCCGGCGCGCCCTGGGCTGGGCATCCCTCATGCGCATCAAGCCCCAACACCGGTGCGTGGAGGTGGGATACATCCTGTATACGCTGCCCTGCAGCGCACCCGGGGGGCGACCGAGGCGATGTACCTGCTGGCTCGCCACGTCTTCGAGGACCTCGATTATCGCCGCTACGAATGGAAGTGTGACTCGCTCAACGAACCATCCCGGCGCGCCGCGCTTCGGCTAGGATTCACCTACGAAGGCGTTTCCCGCCAGCACATGGTGATCAAGGGTCGAAACCGGGACACCGCTTGGTTCTCGATCCTGGACAGCGAATGGCCCGCGCGGAAGGCACGGTTGGAGCGGTGGCTAAAGCCATCCAATTTCGATGCCCAAGGCCAGCAGATAGTGCCCTTGTCAGAGCTGCCCTTCGATTCTCCACCACCCCCCGATTAGTCACGAGCCGGGTCTCACCGCTCGGGGAGTTAGCGCGGCTGGCGACCACCGCTTCGCCGCGTCTACGCAGTTGGATGGCAGATTGCAAGCCCCAAACCGGGTGGGAAGAAATCGCCTCATATAGGCCCGTCGGTGGCGCCCGGTCGGGCGGCATCCCCGTCCGAGCGGCTCGGATCAATCGTGGTTAGGCCTCCCTGGGAACCCCGGGCCACCTGTTACGGAGCTCGGAGCTGGGTTTGGAGGGGCCAAGGCGGTGATTGATCAACGCATCAAGCCACCTACGCCGGCCGGTGAGCGCACTCTGCTCACCACTTTCCCCGACTGGCCGCGGGACCTTGGTGCGCAAGTGCCTTGGACTCTCGGACGAGCAGCTCCGCCTGCACGCCTTTCCCTCCTCTCACCTCACTCCCATCGGCCTCGTTCGACACTTGGCAGGAGTTGAGCAGTAGTGGCTACCGACCGTGCTCGCGGGCGAACTCCCACCAGCACCCCGTTGAGCGACCGTCGATCGTGACGAAGACTTAAACGACATCGGTTCCGCAACCGGCGAGTCGGGATTAGCGATCGGGCGGGCGCAGGTCGAAGTATCCCTCCGAGTGGTCACGACCGTTCGTTCGATGCAAGTCCCCGCATTCGGATACCGGCGCGCCGTCCTCCCTGCGAAAGGTGCTCACCCACGTGCTTGAGGAATATGCCCGCCCCGACGGTCTTGCTGAACTGTTCCGCGAAGCCAGCTACGGAGAAATCGGAGCGTAGGGTCAACCATTGCTGCCCGATTTCGCCACCCGAGAGGGAGGTGAAGGGACAGTCGCTCCCATGGTCCGGGGACCGAACCCGCCGCTGCCCCACCCACTTGGCGGATTAGGTCAGATCCTCGCGACGGTAGAGCCGGATCGACACCGGCACAAAGAGCAAGAGCAGGGCCAGCGCCCAGAGGGCGGTCGCCAACTCTGGATGTTGCAGTGGCCAAACGTGGACCGACGCTGAGGGATTGGGGTTGCCGAACAGCTCGCGGAGGCTGGCGGTGACTGTGCTCACCGGATTCCATTCGGCAATCACTCGCAACCAGATCGGCATGTTCTGCAGCGCCACGAACGCATTGGACACAAAGATCATCGGAAAGAAGACCACGAAGGCCATCGCCTGGGCCGACTCGGGATTGTGCAGCCACATGCCGGCGGCGGCCCCGGCCCAGCTCATCGCGTAGTTGAACAACAGCGCGAGACCGAATCCGGCCAGCACGTCGAGGGCGTTGGTGTGCACCCGCCACCCGACCAAGAGTCCGACGGCGACGACCACTACCAGACCGAGGACTGCCGTCAGGAGGTCGGCGGTGAGCCGCCCGGCCAGGACTGCTGCCCGCGACATCGGCAACGAGCGGAAGCGATCGATAATCCCAGACTGGATATCGGTAGCCAGCCCCACCGCGACGCCGGGCGCCGCGCCGGCCATAGTTATCCCGAAGATCCCCGCCACCACGTACTCGTGATAGTTGCCTCCACCCGGGAGGCGAATAGCGCTGCCGAAAACGTAGGTGAACAGAACCACGAACATGATCGGCTGGATAGTCACGTCGGCCAACTGAGCTGGGTTCTTGACTACATGCACCAGGCTGCGACGAGTCAGTACCAGCACATCTTTGAGAAACCACACGACTCGGGACACTCCAAATTCCCCAGCGCCGCGATGGATCTCCGCGAATTCCTTCGTCTCCGCCAGGCTCATGCGGCGTCCTCGGCGTCCGCTTCCGCGCGGTGACCGGTTAGGGTCATGAACACGTCGTCCAGCGCTGGCCGACGCACAGTGATGTCGTCGACAGCCACTCCACCCGCGTCGAGGGCCCGAACCACCTTGGTGACCTGGCCAGTTTCCGCAGTGGCGGGCAGCGTGAGCCGGTGGCGGCGCTCGTCCACCGTCACCGACGCTGAGGTCGCGAGGCGCAGCACGTGACCGGCCGCCTCGGCATCGACTGCCGCGGGGAGCGTCACCTCCAGAACCGCGCCGCCCACTTGGGCTTTCAACTGATCAGGGGTACCCCAGGCGATCACTTTGCCCTGGTCGACCACCGCGATCTGGTGGGCTAACTGATCCGCTTCGTCCAGATACTGGGTGGTCAACAGCAGGGTGGTGCCCGCCTCGCCCAGCTCGCGGATCAGCTGCCACATGCCCATACGCGCCCTCGGATCGAGCCCGGTGGTGGGCTCGTCCAGAAAGAGCACCGGGGGGTGGGTGATCAGACTGGCGGCCAGGTCCAGCTTGCGGCGCATGCCCCCGGAGTAGGTCTTGGTGGTGCGGTCGGCGGCCTCGCCGAGCTCAAAGCGCTCCAGCAGATTGGCCGCGCGGCGCTTGGCCTCCCCGCGCGGCAACCGGCTGAGCTCGCCCATCATGACCAGGTTCTGGCGCCCCGTGAGGTATTCGTCGATGCTCTCCGACTGGCCCGCAATACCGATATGCCGACGGACTTGGGCGGGGTGCTGGGCCACATCGAATCCGGCCACCAGGGCCCGCCCCGAGGTGGGCTTGGCCAGCGTCGCCAGGATGCGGATCAGCGTCGTCTTGCCCGCCCCGTTGGGGCCCAGGACCGCCACCACGCTTCCCTTTTCCACCACCAAGTCCAGACCGTCGACCGCCCTGGCCTTGCCGTAGAGCTTCACCAGCCCCTCGACCAGGATCGGAGGTCCATCACCCACAGCTGATCTCCTTACCATCCGGCCGGTAAAATCCCTGGAGATGCTATTCTGTCTCCCTACCGGCCGTCAAGTAGAATAACTACCGTGGCTACAGACGAGGCGGAGGCCCCCTCGACCCGGGACCGAATCCTGGAGGCGGCGCTGGAACTCTTCACCGAGCAGGGATTCGACAAGACCTCCCTGCGCGAATTGGCCGAGCGGGTCGGAGTCACCAAGGCGGCGCTCTACTACCACTTCCAAAGCAAGGAGGAGATCCTCTCCTGCCTGGTGGAGCGGGGCCACGGCATCGGGCACCACGGACTCGACGTTCTGCGCCTGTTCCACGGCCCACTGGATCTCGCCGCAGCCCTGCCGGCCTGCGAGGCACTCCTCGACCAGGTGTTGTCCCAGCGCAAGGTCTTCGCGCTCATGGAGCGGAATCGGACGGCCATCGAAGCCCTCCGCGACCGGGATCCCGAACACCAAGCGGAGCACCAGCAGCTGGAGCGGCAATGGGCAGAGTTCATGGCGAATCCCAAGATCTCGCTCCACGACCGGGTTCGGGTCTCCGCCGCCCTCGGGGCGGTGGTGGCCGGAGTCGTTGGCACCACTCAGGGCTTAGGCGCGGCAACCCCTGAGAGAATCAAGGACGAACTGGTTTCGGTGCTGCGTGACCTGCTGGGAGTCACCCAGCCTATGTAGCTGCCGGAGAGTTCTGACGGTCAGCCCTCCGCCGCGCCGCTACGGGCAAGGTCGAGGGGGCGCTGGACCACCCCAGCCGGCGACTGGTCCGGCCTGGTCGCCTCGACGAAGCGTCAGACGGTGAGGGAAGCGCCAGTGATCGCGCCTGACGCTTCACTGCACAGCCAACCGATGACCTGGGCCACCGCCTCGGGGGAGACTGCGGAGCGCATCGCTTCGGCGCTGCGCTCCGCCCGGTTGGCCGGGGTGTCGATCAGGGTCGGCAGCAGGACGTTGACTCGCACCTTCTCGGGCTTGAGCTCAGCCGCCAGCACCTGACTGAAACGCAGAACCGCAGCCTTAGAGACGGCGTAGGCGGCCGAGCCCACGCCTCCCTCACGCGCCTGCCGGGCTGAGATGTTGACGATCCCCCCGCCGCCGCCGGCGGCGATCCGGGCCGCTCCTTGCCTACAGGACCACCAGCAGCTGTCGAGATTCAGCCGCAGGAGGAACCGGTAGTCGTCCTCACTGGTCTCCAGCACCCGGCTGGCCCGATAGCCACCGGTGAGGTTGACCAGCCAGCGCGGCGTCTGCCCCATCTGGTCGATGCGGCCCCAGAGCTGCTCAGTCTGCTCTCGGTCGGTGAGGTCGGCCTGCTCCCAGGTAACTCCGGAGACCGCTTGCTGTAGATCCTCCAGCTTCTCTCGGGGTGCGGCGACTGCGACCACCTGGTCTCCCCGCTCCACAAGGTGAGTCGCCACCGCAGGCCCCAGGCCACCGCTGGCGCCGCAGACGACCGTCAGCTCCGCCATGCCAGATCACCTCCGTGACTCACCCACTCGGCCAGGACCCCCGTATCCCCGATGGTACCGGTCGTCCGGGAGAAGCCGGGGCCGGCAGCGGATGGGATACTGGCTCGGCCATGGCTGACTTTCAAACCATCGCCGACGCGACTATCGACGACCTGCTCGCGCTCACTCCCGAGGACGCCACCTCGCTCGGGGACCACCGCTTCGACGACCGGGTCTCGGACCGCAACCTGGCCAGGACCGAAGCGACAGTGCGCCAGCTGAGGGCGCGTCAAAGAGAGTTGGAGAGTGTCGACCAGACCCAGCTGGACCCGGAGAGCCGGGTGGACGCAGCCATGCTGGCCAACCAGTTGGAGCTGGAGATATTCAGCGCGGAAGAGGTCCGAGCGCCGAGCTGGAACCCCTTGGTCTACAACCCGGGCGACGGCCTCTTCTCGCTGCTCGGCCAGCAGACCCAGCCCGCGGAGACCCGGCTGCGTGGCGTTTGTGGGCGCCTCGAGGCTATCCCTGAACTGGTGGAGCTGGCTCAGCGCCAGCTGGAGAATCCCCCGCGCGTCCACGTCGAGACCGCTCTCCAGCAGCACCCCGGCGTGGTCCACTTGGTGCGGGAGGAGACGGACCGCCTGGTGGCCAATGTGAGCGATCTCGCCCTGCGCGGAAGGGTCGCCCGGGCCCAGAGCCGAGCGCTGGCTGCCTGGGAGGCATTCGGTCGCCATCTAGAGGAGCGCCTGGAATCGGCCCAGGGAGATTTCCGGCTCGGGGAAAAGCGGTATGCGAAGAAGCTCCGGCTTGCCCTCCACTCGCCCCTGGACCCGGCCGAGGTCCTCCGTCGCGCCCAGGCCCACCTCGACCTCCTCACCGAGGAGCTGGCGGAGGCGTCCGCCGAACTGGTCGGGGGTGGAGGAACTCAACAGGAGCTGATTCGCCGAGCTCTCGACCACGTGGCCGAGGTCCGGCCAGACAACAACTCGGTTCTCGGGGAAGCCGGCGCCGCGCTCGGCCACCTGACCAGTGCGGTGGAGTCGTCAGGGCTGTTCACGGTTCCCCAGGACCCCTACGACCTCGTGGTGGTCCCCGAGTTCATGCGCGGCATGGCGTCCGCGTTCTGCATGCCGGCTGGGCCCTTCGAGGAGGGAGCCCATTCCAAGGTGATGATCGCCCCCACCCCTGACGAGTGGACCACCGAGCGGGCCCAGTCCTTCTACCGCGAGATCAACTCGTCCATGCTGGTGATGCTGATGGCGCACGAGGTGATGCCCGGGCATGTGATGCAGCTGGCGGTGGCGCGGCGGTTTAAGGGGCCGACTAAGGTTCGGGCCGCCCTGGGCAATGGACCGTTCGTCGAGGGCTGGGCCTGCCACGCGGAGCGGATCGTGGGAGAGCTGGGGCTGGGCGGCCTGCCAGTACGCACCCAGCAGATCAAGGTCCACATCCGCAGCACCATGAACGCCATCCTTGACGCCGCCGTCCACGCTGGGGGCATGAACGAGGAGGAGGCGATCGCGCTCATGACCGAGCGCGGCTACCAGGAGCGGGCTGAGGCCCGGGGCAAATGGCGCCGCGCCTGCCTCAGCTCGACCCAGCTCTCCACCTACTTCGTCGGCTACACCGAGCTCCAGGACCTCTTCGAGCAGCTGGCGCCGATCACCTCGTACGACGAGGTACTCGCCCACGGGTCACCACCCACCTCGCTACTGGCGGGTCTGCTCAACTAGAGCTCCGGGCGGCAGCGTCCAGCCGGACCTGCTGGCGATCGAGGCAGCTCGCGTCTCCCAATTGGGAGCAACCGCAGTTTGCCCTGCGGAGCGCTGAGGTGGGACCGCAACCGACGCTGAGGTCGTTACCACGAGGGGGACAGTTGCCATTAGTTGCGAGCGACCTTGGGGCGGGGACCCAACCGGCTGCGGTAGCGTCGCCGCCCCGCGGCCCTTGCCGGCAACGCGGTCGGCAAGCTGTACGGTGTTACCCACCACTCCCGCCCGAAGCGGCTCTCGGCGGGCACCGTTTTGAAGAGAGCTACCCAGCGTGTCAGATCCCGACAGCACCCAGGCGACCGACTCGCTGCGGGAACGCGCACTCACGGAGGAGGTAATCGGCAGTTTCGCGGGTGCCTCGTCGCCCCGCAATCGAGCCGTCCTGGCGAGCTTGGTGCGCCACCTCCATGCGTTTATTCGCGAGGTGCGGCTGAGCGATGAGGAGTGGCGAGCCGGTATCGATTTCCTCACCCGTACCGGTCGCATCACCGACGAGCGCCGGCAAGAGTTCGTCCTGCTCTCCGACGTGCTGGGGGCTTCGATGATGACCGTGGCCGTCAATCAACCGGAGGATCCCCGGGTCACCGAGTCGACCGTCTTCGGCCCCTTCTTCCTGGCCGAGTCGCCGCAAATCGAGCTGGGAGGAGACCTAGGTCTGGGCGCTCCTGGGCAGCCCTGCTTTGTCGAGGGCACAGTCCGGGGCCCGGAGGGCAACGCGGTGAGGGGCGCGCTGATCGAGGTGTGGGGGGCCGACGAGGAGGGTCTCTACGACGTCCAGCGGAAGGGGATGCACACCGCGAACCGGGGCCATCTGTTCGCCGACGAGAGGGGGGCGTTCTGCTTCTGGTCGATCCGCCCAACCGCCTATCCCATCCCCACCGATGGGCCGGTCGGGGAGCTGCTGCGGACCGCTAATCGCGGGCCGATGCGCCCCGCCCACCTCCACTTCATGATCTCCGCGCCCGGACGGCGCACCCTGGTCACCCACCTGTTCGCCGCCGGCGACCGCTACCTCGCCAAGGACGCCGTCTTCGGGGTCAAGGACTCGCTGGTGGTCGTATTCAATGAGCACCCTGAGCGCGAGGCTCCTCCCGGTCGCCAGGTCGACGGACCCTGGTCAAGCGTCTCGTACGACTTCGTCTTGGCCCCGAATAGCTCCTAAGGCGGACCGGGCGCCGGGGTCGTTCTGCGAGTCAGTCGACCATCGCCGCGCACCCCCTCTCCCGAGCCCCGACTGACCTAACCCTGAGGCTGGTCCTTTAGGCAGCTATCGGCTGTTGCGCCAGCGGCTCAGGCGGGGGAGCTTGAGCAAATACCGCCTCGCCATGAGCGCCGTTCCTGCGACGGCCAGAGCCAAGACGACCAGCGCCCTGGCGAGGGACAGGTTGCTCACGGAGCTGGCGGCGGTCTCGTTCGCCAGCGATACGTCGGAGCGAGCCAGACCCGGCAGGGCAGCCGCCCCGAAACAAATGACCGGCCCAGGTCCGAATCCAGGTGACCCCCCGGGAGTTGGCGCTACGGTCGGGACGGGCGGGAGGATCACACCGGGCGGCATGGAAGACGGGCTGGAGGAAGCGGTGCCGATCGGAACCGCCGCCCCTGTTCCCGACCCCGAAGCCGGCTCCGGGAGCCGGGCGGCCTTCCCGGGCACCCCCTGCATCGGCCCGATCATGATCGGAGAGCAGGCGGAGCACGTTGGAGAGGCAGTCGCCGATGGCGTCGCTGAAGGGCCGGTCGATGGGTTGGCGGTGGGAGCACCAGTTGGGGTTGCCGGAAGATCCGAGTGGCCAGCACTGGACCCTGCCGCGGGCGCGATCGACGAGGGGGGGGACGGGGCTGGCCCCCCTTGAATCGGGCTCGGGGTCAGGATCGGATCGCAACAGTCGAGTGTGACCTGGGGAGATGGTGAGACGGGAGCAGAGGTGGGGGTGGTGGAAGGAGCGGTGTTTGGGGTTTCTGCGGGGGCGGCGGTACTGACGGCGGATCCGGACACGGTCGCCGCGGGCGAGGTCGAGATATGGGATGACCCCGTCTGAAGCGAACCAGGCAATATCGGGTTGCAGCTGGGGCTCGGGGTTGGTGTGGGGGTGGGATCGGGGGTAGGTGCTAGGGGTGCGATCACCAGCCCAGCCGGCTGGGTAGCCCCGGTCAGGGGGATCGCGACGCCGGCACTTCCGCTGGCAAGATCGACCACGACGAGCTCGCTGGCACCGGCGGTGTTCGTCCCGTCCACGTAGGCGATCGCGCCGTCCGAGGTGATCGCGATGTCGCGGGGCGTGAACCCGGTCGGCAGCGCCTCGGGTGTGGTATTGAGAGTGCCGGTTGCCGGGTCGACGCTGTCCACCAGCTGCCCGCTGGCGTCGGTCACGTACAGCACGGTCCCGTCAGCGTTCAGGGCCAATCCCGCTGGCTGACTGGTCGCCGGAAGCATGATCGGAGAACCCTCCACGGCGTCGGTGGCGGGATCGATCACCGTCAGCTCCGGGGCAGCGGATGAACCGGACACCACGTAGAGGTGGGCCCCGTCCGCCGACATCTGCATCGCCCCCGGGGCGGCGACCGAGATCGTGGTCGAGCTCAAAGTGTTGCTGGCGGTGGCGATCACGCTGATAGCGGAGCTCTGGCCGCCCCCGTCGACGAACAGTGAAGTTCCGTCGGGGGTAATCGCCAGATTGACCGCCGGACCGGTCGCCATCGGCGATCCGACCACAGCGTCGGTGGAGGTGTCCACCTCGACCACCTGACCAGGTCCAGACTCAGCGACGTAGAGGTCCCGGCCGTTCGGGGTGACCACCATCTGTCCCAGTGCACTGGTTGACCCCAGGTCGAGGGGTGCTCCGAGGTAGCTGTCCGAGGTGGTGTCGATGACCCCCAGCAGGCCGTCCTTGAAGGCGACGTAGACCCGCGAGCCGTCGGGGCTGATGGCGAGGCTCTGGACCCCGCCCGTGACCGACGTGGGCTCCGCAATCGCGGTGGCGGCCCCGGCGTCGGTCACATAGACCGTACCGGAGGTCCCGTCCGCCACCAGAACCTGGAAGCTCGTCGGAGTCGCCGCCAGCGCGACCAGGCTCCCACCCAAGGCGACGGCGAAGAGAGCGCTCGCTCCGGTGGCGGCCAGAGGGAGTAGTCGGCGGAGACGGTGGGTCCGGGTTGCGCTTCGCTCGGCGGGGCGCTGGGTCACGGGTGGCGTTCCATGTCGGAATGAGAGACGCCTCGACCAGCCGGTTGGTTCCCCGGACTAGCTCAGCGGCTTCGCGCGGCGCCGGGGGGCGCCCACGCCACAGTCACCAGATTGGGGACCCAGAGCGGCCAGTTATCGCCTAGGGCGGCGTCGACCTCGGGGTCTCGCTCCGAGGGTAGGCAGAGCCGCCGTCTGGCGAATGCGACGTACTCAGAGCGGGGCATGCTGGGTAGCTCGCGGGGGCGCACGAAGCTCTCCTCGATCGGTTGGTAACCCAGCTCGCGCACCACCTCGACGAACAGCTGAGCAGACGGCTCCGAGGGCCGGCGAAGACTCCAGAACTGCTCCCAGAGCGGATTAAATGGAGAGGTGGGGTGGCTCTGAGTCAGCTCCACCAGCACCAGCTGCCGGCTATGTGCAGTGAGCGCTTCCAGAAACGGTGCAATCTCCGCGACGTTGTAGACAACGTGGTGACACACCACCACGTCTGCCACCCGGACTCCGCCAGCAACATCCGGCCACCGACCCTCGATCTCCGTGTGCGCCACCCCGGCTGCGGCGCAGGCCAGCGCGAAGGTGCTCAGCATCGCCGCCCGCTCATCCACGCCCGTGATCTGACGGGCCGGGGGCGCCAGCGGCACACTCGCGGCCCCGCCACCACAGCCCACATCGAGGACTGACCCTCCTTGGCCCAAGGCCGACCGCGCTAGCCGCCGCGAGGGACGGTCCTCCCGAAGGTCGGCCGCCGCAACCTTGAACAGCTCCGGCGGCATCACCCACGGCGACTCAGGGGCGAGGGCCTCAATCCGCTCCGGGATGGCCCACTCGGCAAGAGCCCGCCCCCATTTGGCGGCCGCCTCCCCGGTCACGGACGCGCTCCGGCGCGAGCCGTGGCCAATCCCCTACAGAGGCGGGCCGCGGGTCCCGCGCGCGAACCCGGCCTGGGCCCAGCGGTGTTGACCACCTACTCCTCCTGATTCCGAGCTGCGTCTCTGGCCGATCGTCGCCCGCCGACCCCTGGGATGTTCGCAGAATGACCACGATCAGTTCGACCCCGCCTGCCAGTCGAGCTGGGCCTGTGTTACCTAGCTCCGTGTGGCCCAGCTCATCTGGGAGTTGGGGAGGTCGTCGGTCACGACGAAGTTCCGGAGGAGGGCAGCCCCCCGGAGCGGATTCGAGGAAACGGTCTCAGGCAACCACGGCGGGTGACTTGAGCCGAGCTTGACGGGGCCCCGTCTTCCGCGCCTTCGCTCCCCCATTCGAACTGGCCGGGAGGAGGTTGAGACCACCGGCACCCACCGGGGTGGTCAGGCGGCCACGGACTCCCCGGATGGCCCGGTGGACCAGGAGCTTCACCGCTGCGACGCTCCGCCCCATTATCAGAGCGATCTCGCGCAATTCCAACTCCTCGCCGTAGCGGAGCCAGAGCGCCCGCCGCTGGGAAGCCGGTAGGTCCTTAGAGTGCTCCCAGACCTCCCGGACCAGGTCCCGGGTGACGACTACGTCGGCCGGGTTGGGGCTGCCCTCAGCCACCCGCGCCGCCTCGTCCAGCTCACTGGTGGGTCGGGCCGCTCGGTAGTGGTCGGCCACCCGGTGGGCCGCAATGGTATACAGCCAGGGGAGCGCCGAAGACCGCATGGTCCGGTAGGTCTTGAGTCCGGCAACCGCCTTGCAGAAAACGTCGCTGGTGAGATCCTCCGCCTCAGCTCGACTGCCCACCCGTGCCCTCACGTAGCGGAACACCGCACCGTAGTGCTGGACGTACAAGTGCGCTGCCGTCGCAGCTCGGGCTGGCGCCACTTCGGTCGCGGTCGTCGCCGGAGCTGACTCAGTTATGGTTCGTTCGGTCAAAGCAGTGCCCTCCTCTGACTCGCGTGGCTCCGCCGATGGCAGGCTAGCATGGCAAGCCCTGTCCATGCAAGACTTTTACTCAAAAACCCCCTATTTTTTATGGGAATATTGCTACGTCTTGACTGTGCGGCCGGCTGCTTGTTCCGACCCTTGATGGTACGCGTGGCTAAGCAAATGGTTGAGAGCGAACTACGAGTGCTTCCGGTGCTTTGCCGTGCGAAATATCAGCGTCGTACAGAGCGAGGTCAACGAATGCGCGCGATGAAACGCCTCGCGCGACATTCCGTTATTCAGGGACGAGAAGGCTTGCGCCAGAGAGAGGCCCGGGAGAACCCGTTCGAAGGTGATACAGGAGGAGAGAAGTTGGCAATCGCCATGACCGGGCGGCCGACGGGCCGCCTTGAGAGCAAAGCCACTTCCTACTCGCGGTGGCGCCCGGGCTCAGGGAGGCTGGACTGTGCCAATCAGGAGATCCGCTTGGCGCTGGCCCTAAGTCAGCAGCGACACCTGGTCCAGTCCCGCAGACGCCGCTGCCTCAACGCCATTGACGACTGCCTGACCAAGTTGGAGGAGCTGCACGCTAAGGGCACCCGGATCGCCAGGCGAGACGGTTGTCGCAAGGTGGTGGCCCAATTGATGGCGATGGCCCGCGAGGACCCGCCCGAGGCCGTCCTCACCGCTCGCAACTCGTACGACCTGCACTCGGCGCTGCTCAACTGGCAGTCGGGAGTCCTGGACGCGCTGGTCCCGCACCGCCGGGAGCGGTATCCGGACCTCAACCGAGAGCGGGATGACTGGCCCCGATCTCGCCGGAGGCGCCGGCGGACCACCGGCTCGCGGGCGCTGGCCCCTGCCTGAGGCCGCCTGCATATGGCACTTCCGTCCGCTACTCCCCCGGTCGTCCCGGTGATGCCGCAGACGACTTAGTCAACCCCGCTCAGGGAGATCCCGGGGAGTCAGAGCGGACGGCGCGCGGTCGCCCTCCGCTACCGCCGCCTCCAGAAGCGCAACCGGTCGCAGACGATTCCGAGGAGCATTCGCAGCACATTGACCTGGGGTGGAACGGCACTGGCTGGCGCGGCCGGCGTCCCGTCGGAGCGGATCGCGGTCTCCGTCACGGTTGCCTCCACGCACTTGGCGAACTGCTCCAGAATCCGATCGCCAACTTCGGCCATCATGCTCCGCCCAAACTGAGCCACTCTGCCAGTGACCGTGACGTCAGACCGGATGTGGCCCGAGGATCCTTCCTGGTCGGACACGATCTCGATGGTTATCTCAGCGCTCGCGCTCCCCGGTCCCCGAGTCTCTCGACCCTCGCAGCGCATCACCATGCGGCCTGACGCCGGGCTTACCTCCAGCACCTTGGCAACGCCTGCGTAGCTCACTGTGATCGGCCCCACTCGGATCGTGATCGTTCCGCGGTAGGTGTCCGCGTCAATCCGCTCGGTAATGGCGCCGCCCGGCAGGCAGGGCGCAATTCGTTGCAGATCCCGAACCAAGGGCCAGAGCTGGTCGGGGGGAATGGCCACGCGGAAGTCGTTGTCCAAAATCACCTGGGCTCGTCCCCGCTTGTAATCGAACCGCGGTTCGAAAATTCGTAGCCAAGCTCGCCGGGCAGCGCCCCTTGTAGATGGACTAGGCCCGGGAATTCGCTTGCCTCATCCTGGTGGAGCTCACCGGCGGCTAAATGCTCCAGATGCCAAAGGTGGGCTTCCGCCGCCTCCCGGCGAACGCCGTCAGGCTCCTCCCGCCGGTGACCCTGCCTCAGGACCGTGGATCCATGCAAGGCGCGACGACCCGGGCAGCGGATTCCGCCGAGCCATCTCGAGCCAGCAGGTTCTGGTAGTCCTCTGGAGTATCGCAGTCAAACGGACGCCACGCCGCCGGTAGAGGCACCCACTTCAACCGGGTTCCCAGGTCCTTCAGGATGTCTCGCGCGCCGACATCTCCTCGCAGCCCGTCCACCAGCGGCCAGGTCATCGGGCCCAGAGCCACCGGATGGCCCGGAATCCGGCGCTGGGCACCATAGTCGGCAACCCAGACGTCGGCATCGTCTTGAGCGACCGACTCCAGGATCCTCCTGACCGCCTCGGGATGAAGCCCCACCTGGTCGACCAGCCCAACCAGAACCGCCCGGGCGGCTGGAGCAGCGGCCCGGGCGGCCGCCAGACCGGCCCGGAGCGACTCCGATTGGCCCTGGGTCGCAGTCCGGCAGCTCACCCAGATCACCTCGCCCACCGAACCCGCTCGGTCCCTCAGCCACCGGGAGTCCTCCGCCACGACTAGGACCGGGTCGACGCCGCCACTGCGCACGGCCTGGCACGCGTGCTCGAGCAGGGTCGCCCCCCGCCAACGCAGGAGCGGCTTAGGCCGACCCATCCGGACGCTGCGCCCGGCTGCCAGCAGCACCAGCGGTTGTGGGATCGGCGGGGGGAGATAGGAGGTCATCCGGACTGAGCATCCGGCCGGCAGTTGTTGCCCAGCCACTTGTCTCGGACGCTCAGCACCTCGGCACGCATCTCGTGCGCCCCCGGGGTCGGAGCGGCGGCACCCTCGTCCAGGGTGAACGGTTTGCGTACCCACGCCAGTGACCCGAGAAGCTGGTTCCCAACCCGATCTACTTCAGGAGGCCCGTTCGAGGGCTCGCCGGGTCAGCACCCGAGCGAGATGGCGCCGATATTCCGCGGAGGCGCGGACGTCGCTGCTGGGGTCGAGTCCGTCAGAGGCGTGCTCCGCCGCCTCTGACGGACTGGCCCCGGCGCTGAGCGCGGTCTCGACCGTCCACGATCGAACCGGAGTCGGCCCGACGTGGGTCAGTCCCACCCGCCAGCCTGACTCGGTCCGCTGCACTCCTGCCGCCACGATCGCCCAGTCGTACTGGCGGAGGCGGAACTTGAGGTACCGGTGGGGCCCCGTGGCCCCTGGAAAGACCACCTCACAGACCAGCTCATCGGGCTCTAGTGGGGTGGTGAAAAGGTGCTGAAAGAAGTCCGCGGCCGCGATCCGCCGCCGGTCAGTGACGATCGTGGCGTCGAGCATGACCGCCAAGGTCGGATAATCGCCCGCCGGGTCAGCGTGCGCCATCACCCCACCCAGTGTGCCGCGGCTGCGGATTTGCACATCGCCGATCTCACCGGCGATCTCGGCGAGCAAGGGCAGGTGACGCTGTACATCCTCCGAGCGGGCCAAGGCCGAGTGCCGGACCAGGGCCCCCAGGTGCAGCTGACCGTCATCGACCCTGACGTAGTCCAGCTCTTTGATCTGGTTGATGTCGACCAGATGGCTGGGCTGAGCCAGCCGCACTCGCATCATCGGGAGCAGGCTCTGGCCACCCGAAATCACCTTCGCCGCCGGGCCCGAGTCCCGGAGCTGGGATACCGCATCGGCGACCGAGTCGGCGCGCGAGTACTCGAAGGGAGCCGGGATCACAGCTCTGCCGGCTGGGTCGGCTCACCGGCGGGTTGGTGGCCGGATGGCGGGTAGGCACGGTCGCACAGCAACCCGCGAATGACTGCCAAGTCGACCTGGCTCATCCGCGCCGCGATGGCAGCCACGCTCGTCTCGGCAACGTGATGGCTGCTCGCAGCGGTTCTACCCCGCCTGCGGTGCCGCATGCGCCTCGCGCAGGGTCTGCCCGGCCGCTCGCACCGCCCGCCGGATGTTCACGTAGCCGGTGCAGCGGCAGAGGTTGCCCTCCAGCCCACGGCTGATCTCTGCCTCACTGGGTTCGGGATTGGTCGCCAGCAGGGCGGCCGCGGCCATGATGAATCCGGGTGTGCAGTAGCCGCACTGCAGCCCGTGGTTATCTCTGAATGCGGCCTGGAGTGGATGCAGTTCCCCGGGTGGAGCCAGCCCCTCGATCGTGGTCACCTCGGTCCCCTCAGCCTGAACCGCCAAGATATTGCATGACTTCACCGGGGCGCCGTCCATGAGAACGGTGCAGGCGCCACACTGACTGGTGTCGCAGCCCACGTGGGTGCCGGTGAGGCGGCAGACCTGGCGCAGGTAGTGCACAAGCAATAGCCGGGACTCGACCTCGTCGGCGCGCTCCTTGCCGTTGACCCGCAGCCGCAGCGTTAGCGCCATCACCCCCCCTGCTCGTGCCCCAGTCCTGCGAGCCAGTCGAGCCACCGTAGTTCTGGGTCCCGGCACCGACATTGAAAGGTCCCGTCCCCGCCCCTTGCACCCCTTTGCATGGCCGCACTATAATCCTCCCTACTCAAGTAAGGGGGAGAGGAATCCGAGTACCCAGATCGAGACGCACCAGGCTCGGCAGGTCGACCAGAGCCACCTTCACACTGTGCGCGGCGCGGCATCCGGGTTGGCTCCTCCGCCGCCGAGACGAGGAGGCCGTCGCCCTGTCGGGGACTGTAGGTGTCCGCGGGGGCGCTCATTCTGAGCGGCAAGGAGGGACGACAGATGCGTAAGGCCTTGGTCATACCCTTGATTGCACTGCTGTCGCTGGCGGCCGATTGCGCGGCTGCCAGTGCGGCTAGCTCGTCTCTGGCCGCGGGGCCGATAACCGTCGGAGTGATAGCTCCCTTTTCGGGACCGGCAGCTGAGTTCGGAACCCTGCTCTCGGCACCGTGTATTGCAGCCACTGACCTCATCAACAAGTCCGGGGGAGTGCTCGGACACAAGCTGCAATGCACTTCAGTAGACGATACGGGGGACCCGGCGGACGCCGTTCCCAACGTGACGCGCGCACTCGCCACGATCTCGAACTTCGACATGGCGGAGGGACTGGAGACCAACACCGCGGCAACTACCATCCCACTGGTAAATGGGGCCCACATTCCCTTCGTCACGGCGGCCGGATTGACCGGCTACGACAAGACCAAAGACAAGTACTTCTGGCGGCTCACCCCGGCCGACGACGCTAACGGCGCCGCCATGATCGCCTACGCGAAACAGAAGGGATACAAGAAGGTAGCCGTCGTCTTCGAAGACAACTCCACCGACACTGGCAACGTGCCGGGAATCAACAAGGCGGCTCCCAAGGAGGGGGTCAAGCTCGCTGTCAACACGACCATCCCCGCTGATGCGACCTCCTACTCCAGCCTGGTGGCGACCCTGATAGCCGACCACCCCCAGGCATTGGTGTTCGACGCCGATCCTCAGACAACGGCAACGTTCCTTTCCAATTACTCCCAGTTGAACAACGGCAAACTGCCAACGCTGATCACGGCCACCGACTCGTTGACTCCGGACTGGTATTCCGCGGTGGCCAAGGCCGTTGGCCAGTCCTACATTTTCCATCACGTGGCTCTGGTCGGCTCCTACTTCAGCCAGAGCACGCCAGCCTTCACCGTCTACAAAAATGCGCTCTTGGCCGATTCCAAAACGCACGGCATTGCCAACACCCTGTCCTCGGTCGGGCCTCCAGCGTCGATCTACGATGGCCTCAACATCCTGGCCCTGGCAATGGTGATGGCGAAGAGCGCCAGGGGATCGGTGTACAACTCCGACGTCACCAAAGTGGCGAAGCACCAGGCCGGTGCGGAAGTCGTGGACAGCTTTGCCGCCGGCGAACGAGCGCTCGCCAAGGGAAAGAAGATCCAGTACGTGGGCGTTCTGGGCGCCGTCACCTTCAACAAGTACCACAACTTCGCGGGAGCCTTTGCCGCGGACGTGTTCACCGGGAAGTCCACGTCGCGACGGTCCACGCTGATTTCAGCGTCTGAGGTTTCCAAACTGCTGGGATAGACACGCCCTGCTGACTCGGTGACCCTCTCAAGACAACTGGCGGCAATGGGGGGTAGCGGGATTCCGAGGAGTCTTGAGTGCATCTTCTGATCGAGTCGATCGGGTTCGGGGTCGCCTCGGGAGCGGTCCTGTCGCTGGGGGCGGTGGGTTTCACTTTGCAATTTGGAATCAGCAACCTGCTGAACGTCACCTACGGGGCTCTGATGAGCCTGGGAGCTTTCCTGGGCCTCTTCCTCTTGGGCCATGGGCTCAACATTTGGCTAGCGATGGTCCTGGGCGGTCTCATGATCGGAGCTTCCTCGGTGGCGTTCAGCCGCGGCTTGATCAGTCCGCTTACGCGGCGCGGGCTTCGGCCGTTCAGCCTGGTGATCGTGAGCGTATCTGCGGGCATCGTACTGGAGTATCTGATAGTGGTCGTCGCGGGCCCGGCTACTCAGTCGTACGGCAACCTTAGCGGCGCAACGCTAAGGTTTTGGGACTTCACCTTGACCAGCTCGCAGGTGATCATTCTGGTGATCGCCGTGGCCCTGATGCTGGGTCTGCACCTGCTCCTCACCCGGACTCAGCTCGGGCGAGCGATGCGGGCGACCTCGTCCAATCGGACTTTGGCGCAAAGTTGCGGAATTGCAACCTCGCGAGTCAGCGACCTAGCGTGGCTCATCTCCGGTACATTTTGTGGCATGGCCGGTATCGCTCTGGCCATCACCACCGAGTCCTTCGACTTTACCCTGGGATCTCTCTTTCTCATTCCGATGATCGCCGCCGCCGTGCTGGGGGGCGTGGGTCAACCGTACGGCGCCATGGTGGGAGGCTTGGTAGTGGGTATCGCCACGGAGGTCTCGGCGGCCTACTGGAGCCCCGCTTATGAGAGCGTGATTGCGTTCGCAATCTTGATCCTAATGTTGCTGGTGAGGCCACGTGGTCTGTTCGGCAGCGGGAGCGCCCGAAGGCTTTTGGCGTGACCGGAGCGTCGTTCGGGCTGGCACTGAGGCCGGTGCGATGACCGGTCTGGAGTTCTATGGCGTCGTGCTGCTGGTCTACCTCGGAACCGATCTCTTAGCGGCCTGGGGGCTCAATCTAGAGTTCGGGGTCACGGGGGTCGCCAACTTAGCGTACATCGTGGTGATCGCCGCCGGCGCGTACACGTACGCCGTCCTCACCTTAGGTCCAGACACCAGCTTTGGTGGCTTCCAACAGTACGTGGCCGGGCTCCATCTTCCCTTCGCGCTTGCCGTGGTCGCCGCTGCGGTCGTCGGAGCTGTAGTCGGTGTGGTAATTGGGGTGACCGGACTCAAGCGCATCCGACAGGACTACCAGGCCATGGTGATGCTGGTCATCTCGTTGATGGCGGCGACGGTGGTGGGCGCGGACACGGGATTTTTGGGCGGCCAGTCTGGCCTGAGTTTGATCCCCAATCCGTTCTCGGGCCTCAGCGCCGGGGTCGGCGACTGGGCATACGTGGGAATGGTGGCATTCGCCTGCGTGGTCGGGTATCTGGTCATGCGACGCTTCACCGGAGGCCCGATGGGTCGTGCCCTGCGGGCGGTACGCGACGACGAGCACGCTGCTGCCGCGATGGGCGTCAGCGTGGTGAAAATGCGCTTGCTGAGTCAGGCTGTAGGGGGAGCGTTTGGCGGGGTCAGCGGAGCACTGCTGGTCGCTTTCATCGGGGGCTGGTCGCCCGGCGCATGGGCTTACGTGGAGACCCTGGCGTTGCTGACGGCAATCATTGTGGGTGGCCTCGGCAACGACTTCGGAGTGAGTTTGGGCACTTTTGTGATCACGGTCCTGCTTCTTCAGGGTGTACAGTTTCTCCCAGAAATCCGCGCCCACACTGGCCTCACCGAAGCTCTCGGCTGGATTGTGCTCGGCAGTCTGACCATCGCTTTCCTCGCGGTGCGACCGCAGGGTGTGTTCCGGGAGCGAAGACCTCGCTACCACATTAGTGATCCGGCCGCTGATGAGGGCGGTGGAGCAGGCACGGCCATGACACCACCGGTGTGAATGAGAGCGGGATTCGGTCCCTCGGCATGACGCCGACGGGGACGTCCGAAAGCAGTGGTCGCTCCAGCGATCAGGGCCCACTTCCGCTGCTTCGGGTCACCGATCTAGTCAAGCACTACGGTGGTGTGCGAGCCGTGGACGGGGTCACCTTCGATGTATCTCCGGGCACCATCGCCGGGGTCATTGGTCCGAATGGAGCCGGCAAGTCGACCGTGCTCACGGTGATGAGCGGATTCTCGCCCGCGACGTCCGGGCGTATCGAGTTTGACGGAGTGGACATAACCCGAGAGCCGACGGATCGCCGTGCCCGCAGGGGCCTGGTGCGGACCTTTCAAATCGCGCGTGTGTTCGAGGGGCTGACTGCACTGGAGAACTTGATGGTGGCAGTCCCCCACCAGCGATCTCGTACTGCCCGGGGCCTTCTACTCGGGAAGCGGTTCTGGGGTCCGGAAGAGGACGAGATTGTGGCGCAAGCGCACCAGCTGATGTCCACGTTCGGGATGGCGGACAAAGCCAACGAGCGGGCGGGCAATCTGAGCGGGGGCCAGCGCCGGGCAGTAGAGATCATGCGGGTGCTCATGACCCGACCCAAGATGCTGCTGGTCGATGAGCCCATGGCTGGGCTCAATCCCAGACTGGTTCGGCAGCTGGAAGACGTGCTCGTGGCGCTGCGAGAACGGGGGCTTACGGTGCTGATCATCGAGCACGAGCTAGACACCGTTGAGCGCATCTGCTCGGAGGTGCTGGTGATGGCCTGGGGCAAAATCATCGCCCGGGGCGAAATGGCCGAGCTGCGGACCCGGCGCGAGGTCCAGGACGCCTATGTCGTCGGCTAACGGGACCCCACCGGCGCTCCAGGTCCAAGAGTTGGTCGCCGGGTACGGGGACTTCCCGGTGCTGAACGGAGTCAGTCTGGAGGTTCCAGCCGGCAAGGTCGTCGCGGTGGCTGGGCCTAACGGCTCCGGCAAGAGCACCCTCCTCAAAGCGATGCTGGGGATCATCGGGGTGATGTCGGGGAAGGTGTTTCTGGACGGCCGGGACGTGACCGGGATGGCCCTCGAGAAGCTGGCCCGGATGGGCGTCGGCTACGTGCCCCAGCTGGACGACGTATTTGACTCCCTGAAGGTAATCGAGAACCTGGAGATGGGGGGCTATCTCTGCAAGCGAGCCGAGCGGCAGCGGCGGATAGATCAGGTGCTGCACATATTTCCCCAGCTCCAGACGAAGCTGCAGCAATACGCGGAGAGCCTGAGCGGCGGGGAGCGCAAGATGACTGCGATCGCCCGCGTACTGATGTTGGACCCCAAGGTGCTGGTGCTCGATGAGCCCACCGCCAGTCTCAGCCCGGAGATGTCGAAGCTGGTGCTGGAGCAGCAGGTGAGGCCGCTCACCCAGCTCGGGAAGTCGGTGCTATTGGTGGAGCAGAAGGCGGTGGCAGCCCTCCAGGTCGCCGACTGGGCGTGCCTGCTGGTGCGGGGACGGGTCGAGGTCTCGGCCCCGGCCGATCAGGTGCTGACTGATCCCCGCATGCGCGAGATTTTCCTGGGCGCGGCAACTGCGCAGGCGACCGCCGAGGTCGGGGGGAGCCAGTGAACGGAGCGGAAGCGTTTGTCGCCACGCTCAGAAGTTGGGAAGTCGACACCTTCTTTGGCCTCCCCGGCTCCACCGAAGCTCCGCTGCTGGAGGCCCTGCGCGCAGACGGTTCCATCCGCTACGTGCTCGCTCTGCACGAGGGGGTAGCGGTGGCCCTCGCGGACGGATACGCCCGGGCCTCGGGACGCCCCGGGGTCGTCGGGTTGCACACCTCGGTGGGGACGATGAACGGGATGAGCCAGCTCTTCAACTCGTCCCGGGACGGCATCCCGGTGGTCATGACCGCCGGGCACAAGGATCGGGCGGTGCTCGCGGAAGACGGCTTCTGTGCGTTCCCCGACCTTCCCTCACTGCTCCGCCCCTTCACCAAGAGCGCTTGGCAGTCCCTATCGGCCGAGATGGTCGGGGCGGACCTCTCCCGAGCGCTACTGGCGGCAACCGCCCCCCCCCGGGGGCCCGCCTTCTTGGCGGTACCGGAAGACCTCCTGGGGGCCCAACTGACAACTCCTCTGGACCCCGCCTCCCTCCCCTCTCTGCGCCACCGGACCGGTCTCCCGGCGCCAGGACCGGGCGAGCTGGCCGCGGTCGCCCAACGGCTTCGCACAGCCCGGAAGCCGGTCTTAGTGCTGGGTACCGAGGCCGCGTCCGGGGGAGCGGCAGCGGTGGAACTGGCCGCCGAAGTGGGCCTAGCGGTATTGGCCGCCGACCTCACCGACCTGGTCACCTTCTCCTACCCGGACGCTGACCCCCACTACCTGGGCGTGTACGGCGACGATCCCGCAGTCCTGGAGGGCTGCGACCTCGTGGTCGCCGTCGGCGGCCGAGTCTTCTTCCCGTTTTCCAATCGCCTCCGGCCCAAGCTCCCCCCGGGCGCCGCCCTGGTGCACATCCACCCCGATCCCTTGCAGCTCGGGCGGCGGCTGGCCACCGACATTGGAATCGTGGGCGAGCCCAAGGCGGTGCTGGAGGCACTGCGCGACGAGTGCCGCCGAATCCCCAGCCCCGGTGCCACAGAGGATCGGGAGCTGGCGCTGGCCCGCCTGCGGGAGGCGCGAGAGGCGGCCATCGCCAGCGAACTGGAGCATGCCCGGGGCGGCCAACCAGCCGGGGTGGTCGAGGTGCTCGCCGAGCTGAGCCGGGTTTTGCCCCAGGGGACGATCTTGGTCGACGAGGCTGTCCGCGCCTCCCGGGCCGTGTTCCGCCATGTTGGAGTCCCTGAGGCAGGGGAGATTTGGCGCAGCACCGGCGGAGCCCTCGGTTGGGGTCTGCCGGCCGCCATCGGAGCCAAGTTGGCCCGACCCGACCGCCCGGTGGTGCTGCTGGTGGGCGACGGCAGCCTGCACTTCTCGATCCAGGCGCTGTGGACAGCTGTCGCCCAGGACGCACCGGTGGTGGTCGTCGTGCTTGACAACGGTGGCTACCTGGCGGTCAAGCGCGCCATCGAGAACATGCTGGCCGTAGCCCACGACCCCCGGGTCCACCCCGGGACGGAGTTGCCGGGGATCGACCACGCGGCGGCCGCCAGAGCCTACGGAGCTCACGCGGTTCTCGCTCACACCGCTCCCGAGGCCGCCGCCGCCGTGGAGGCGGGGTTGGCGGGGAACCGGGTCGAGGTGGTGACCCTGCCGGTGGCCGAGCTCCGTCCCTAGCCGAAGAATTGGAGGGCTGGTGATGTTTGGAGTGGACTGGCAGGTCTCACCGCGACGCTTCGGCGTACGTCAGGAGCCCAACTTCCAGATCCCGCTGGCCGACGGCAACCGCCTGGTCGGCAACCTGTTCCGGCCGGACACCGACCGGCCGGTGCCGGTGCTGCTGAGCATGCACGCCTACAACAACGAGTACCAGACGGCGAACATCCGACCGGCCGGTTTCAGCTACCAGCGGGGGTGGATCGAGGCCGGGGACCCCCAATTCTTCGCCCGCCGCGGGTATGCGCACGGAATCTTCAACGTTCGGGGCACCGGCGCTTCCACCGGGGAGTTCCAACTCATGGGGCCGCGCGAGGTGGAGGATGTCGCCGAGGCGATCGAATGGCTAGCCACCCAGCCCTGGTGCAACGGCCAGGTGGGGATGTTCGGAATCTCCTACTTTGCCTCGATTCAGCTGCAGGTGGCGATGCTGCGACCGCCCTCTCTGCGAGCGATTTTCGCCCCCTTTGGCCTGACCGACTTCTACCGCGACATGTGGTACCACGGGGGCATTCTCTCCCAGCGGTTTCTGCTCCAATGGAAGGACAAGTTCGATGCGGTCCGCTACCGGAGTTGGTACCTGCAACAGCACGGAGAGCAGGCGTTCCGGGAAGCGATCGCGGCCGCCCTCGACGACGAGGAGATCTCGGAGGTGCCCGGGTTGGTCCAGGCCTTGCGGGCCCCGGAGGGAGCCGACGCCCTGGTCACCGACATCGTGCTCCAGCCCCTCGATGGGCCGTTCTACGAAGAGCGCCGCGTCGACTACCGCGACACCCAGACTCCCGCCTACCTGGGCGCCTGCTGGGCTCTTTTCGGACTCCACCTGCCCGGGGCCTTTCGCAGCTGGGAGCGCTGGCAGGGACCCAAGAAGCTGATCATCGGCCCGGCGCTTTACCTGGATCGGCCCTTCTATCAGATGCACTGGGAGGCGCTGCGCTGGTTCGACCACTGGTTGCTCGGCAACGACACCGGATTCATGGAGGAGCCACCGATCCGGCTCTTTCTGCCGGGAACCGGGCGCTGGCGGACAGCCTCCAGCTGGCCGCTGCCGGAGACCAGATGGACGCCGTTCATGCTCCACGAGGGCGGCCTGCTCAGCGAGCATGAGCTCTGGGCCGGCGAGCACTCGACCAGCTTTGAGGACTCGCCATTCGGCCACGGCGAAGTAGTGTTCCTCAGCCCCAAGCTGGTGGAGGAGACCGAGATCCTAGGCCCGATGGTGCTGGAGCTCCACCTCAGCACCACCGACATCGAGGCCCTGGTGATGGCCTCGGTGTTCAGTCGTCAGGAGGACGGTGCGGAGGAGGAGTTGACCCGCGGCTGGCTCCGGGCCAGCTCCCGGGAGCTGGACGAGGTCCGATCTCGCCCCTGGCAGCCGCACCCGAGCTTGAGCCAGCGTCGGCCATTGGTTCCCGACGAGGTGGTGTCGCTGCGCATTGCACTCACCCCCGGGGCTCGGTGCCTGCGGCCCGGAGAGCGGCTCGGACTGCGGATCAAGCTGGCCGACGACGAGGCGCCGCCGGATGCGATCCGCGGGGCCGGATATGGCCACCTGCAGCGTTCCACCGCGGCCCGGATCCAGGTGCATCATCGTGAGCAGTACCCCTCTCAGCTGCTGGTGCCGATCACCGGGGGCAACTACCTGGGGACTTTCCTCTCCGGTGGCGAGCTGCCGCCAGTGACGGGACCGCTGCCGCTGGCCAAGTTCCGCCGTCCGAAAGGCATCTGAGCCGATTCGACCGCGAATCCCGGGCTCAGGGCGAAGGCGACAGGTGGAGCAGCCGCTCGGCGTTGCGGAACAAGATGTTCTCCCGGTCAGACTCCGGGATGTCGGCCTGCTGGATTGTCTCGAGCTCCTCCACTGGCCACAGCTCACCGCGCTGCGGCCCGAAGGGAAAGTCGGTCCCGAAGAGGATGTGCTCCGACCCGAAGAAGTCCAGCGCACAGCGGAGCGCGCTCGCCGAACCGTTGCTGACGCTGTCGTTGTAGAAGCGCCGCAACTGGTCAATCACCGGCGTGGTCAGGTGTGCACTGGGGTCGGCCATCCCCAAGCGGGAGTATTCGGGCACCATCTGGTCGGCGAAGGACTCGATGCGCTTGGCGTAGTAGGGCACCATGCCGCCCATGTGGTGGGTGATGACCCGAAGGTTGGGGTACCTTTCCATGACGCCGCCCAGGACCAGGCGGATCATCGCCAGGGTGGTGTCGAAGGGCCACGCCACCATGCGATCCATCAGGTCACGACGGATCCAGGGGTGCAGCGGTGCGTGCTGGGGATGGATCCAGATCGGCAATTCGAGCGCATTGGCCCGCTCGTACAGCGGCCACATGGACTCGTCGTCGACCGGCTTGCCCTCAATGTTGGAGAAGATCAGCACCCCGCGCAGGCCCAGCTGGGAGTGGATGCGTTCCAACTCACCCATCAAGAATTCATCGACCATCGGCAGCACGCCGACGCCAACGAAGCGGTCGGGCTGGAATGAGCAGTACTCAGCGATGCAATCATTGGCCACCACCGTAAGTTGGTGGATGTCTTCCGGGGCCAGCCCCAGCCACACCGGCGGCCGGGCGAGTACCAGCACCTGGATGTCGAAGCCATGCGCGTCCATGTAGGTCAGCCGCGGCTCCGGAGTGCGGAGGTAGGCACTCTGTTCTTTGAGAGCCTGCAGCTCGGCGCCGGTTTGAACTGCCGCCATGGCCCCGATGAGCCGCTCGGGGAAGACGTGCGCGTAGGCGTCGATGATCATGCCGCCACCCTCCCGGCCCAGCCCGCTGCCGCAGGCCAACGCCTGGGCGCCAAACGAACTGCGCTAAGTTCTATGATATTACTCTCCGCCGTAGGTACGGCGTGAGGGCGCACGAACTGATCCAGCACTCAGGGGGCGGAGCATCGCGCCGTGCCCCACCTCAGGAGTCATGACGATGACCAGCGAACACCGGGTAGTAGCGGACGAACTGGTCCGCCTAGGCTTCTCCACCTACGAGGCGCGCACCTACGTCGGTCTGCTGCTGGCCGGCGGTGGCACCGGCTATCGCATCTCCAACGGCACCGGAGTGCCCCAGCCCAAGGTGTACGAAACGCTGCACCGCTTGGTGGAGCGCGGAGCCGCCGTGCAGGTTAGCGACCGGCCTGCGCGCTACGTGGCGGTGCCCCCGCAGGAGCTGTTGAGCCGGCTCGAGCGCGACTTCCGCCGCCGGCTGGAGCGCGCCCGCAGCAGTCTGGACTTCCTCCCCCGCGAGGGCGATGACAAAACCGGACTCGCGGTCCAGCACCTCCAGAACATCGAGGCTGGCCTGGAGCGCGCCAAAGAGGCTATCGAAGGGGCTTCCACCCGGGTATACCTTCACGGTCGGCGGGACGAGCTCAAGCCGCTGGCCGGAGCCGTCGAGCAGGCTGCCGCTCGAGGCGTCGAATTCGTGCTGGTGCACTTTGGGGCACTGCCGTTCGCCGCACCTCCGGGTCGGGTGGTCCGGCATTCCAGCACCGACGGCACCCTCTACGCCTCGCGCGATGTGCGCCACCTGGCGGTGGTGGTGGACTCGCGCTGGGGACTTTGGGTGCTCTCCAGAGAGGGTCGCCCGGACGACGGCTTCTACGCTGACAGTCCGCTCCTGGCCAGCTTGGTCAAGACCTACATCCGCCACGACCTCTTCGTGCAGCGGATTTATGCAGACTTCCCCACCGAGCTGGAAGAGCAGTACGGGCGCGGCCTGGTCAGCCTGACCGAGTTTGGGGCAGAGGATCCGAGCGAGGACTTGCAGGGTCTGACCGGCTGATCCAAAGTTGGGCAACCTACTGGGGTAGGTATCCTGTCCTCGGCGCGGCCCGCTGCGAGCTGGCCAAGGATTGTCGAATCCAAGCATTTGGGATGGAGAGACTCCCGCACTGATGCCCCTCGACGGCGTGGTTCCGTTCCCCGATGAATTCCAGGCCCGCTATCGAGCGGCGGGTTACTGGGTGGACCGCACCCTAGACGAGGTCTTCCGCGAGGCCTTCGCTCGCCACGCGGACCGGCCGGCAGTCATCTTCGGCGAGCGGACCATCACCTACGCTCAGCTGCAGCGTGCCATCGACCACTTGGCGGCGCGCCTCTGGGAGCGGGGGCTGCGCCCTCTGGACCGGGTGCTGGTTCACCTGCCCAACTGCCCTGAGTTCCTCCAGCTCTACTTCGCGCTGCAGCGGTTGGGCGTTGTGCCGATCATGGCGCTGGCGGCACATCGTCGGCACGAGATCGACCACTACGTGCGGTTGGCCGATGCCACTGCCTACTTCGGCGTGGACCCGGCCCTCGGCCGGGAGGTGCAGGCGGCAAATGATTGCCTGACCCAGATCATCTCCCTAGAGGAGCTGGCCGATCCCGAGGAGGCCCCCGAGCCTCCTCCTTTTCGCGCCGACCCCATGGATCCCTGCGTTCTGCTCCTCTCCGGCGGGACGACCGGCATCCCCAAGCTCATCCCTCGCAACCACAACGACTACCTCTACAACACCCGGATGGCGGTCGAGGCCCAGAACTTCTCGGACCGCACCGTGCAACTCTGCGTGCTTCCGCTAGCCCACAACATGCCGCTGGCCTGTCCGGGGGCCCAGGGCGTGTTCCTGGAGGGCGGCGCCCTGGTGTTGGGGGCTAGCACGCGAGCGGCGGATGTGCTGCCCGCCATCGAGCGGCACCGAGTCACCCATGTGGCCGCGGTGCCCGCGCTGTACATCCGCTGGCTGGCGGATTCCCTGGCCAAGAGCTGCGACCTGAGCTCGGTGGAGCTGCTGCAGTCTGGAGGCCAGCGCCTGCAGCCAGAGGTGCGTCGGCGCCTGGCCCGGACCTTCCCCAACGCGTTTGTGCAAGAGAACTTCGGCATGAGCGAGGGCACCCTCTTTTTCACGCGGCGGGACGACCCCGAGGAGGTTCGCCTGGAGACCGTCGGGACGCCCGTCTCCCCCGACGACGAGGTTCGGCTGACCGACGAGGAAGGACAAGAGGTCACCGATGGGGAGGTGGGCGAGCTGACGGTGCGCGGCCCCTACACCCTGCGCGGCTACTACCGCGTCCCCGACTACAACCGGCGCGTCTTCACCCCGGACGGCTTCTACCGCTCAGGCGACCTGATGCGCCGCCATCCCTCCGGGGCCTATCTGGTGGAGGGCCGGATCAAGGATCTGATCAACCGGGGCGGCGAGAAGATCAGCGCCGAGGAGGTGGAGAACCTGATCCTGACCCATCCGGCGGTTCGCAACGTGGCCTGCGTGCCGCTACCCGACCCGGTCCTGGGGGAGCGGATGTGCGCCTGCGCGATCCTCCAGGATGGATATCAGCTTTCCCTGGCGGAACTGACCGACCACCTGCTCGAACTGGGGGTCGCCAAATACAAACTGCCCGAGCGGCTGGAGCTGATGGAGCGCTTCCCCCTCTCCGCTTTTGGCAAGGTCTCCAAGAAGGCGCTGGCCCAGCAGTTCAGCGGAATCTCGGACTGAGCTCGCGGCGCCGGGGAGCCGAGGGAGTCAAGCGCGCAGGCTCGAGGGCCCTTCGGGGCTGTCGGAAGTTGTGCCTTCCGCCCGCCGGAGGGGGTGACATCCCGACGCGCTAGCGCCATTTCGAGCGACCCTCGGGTGGCTTAGATCGGGGATCAACCCGGGATGGGGTCCGCCGAGGCGGGTTGTTCGACTTCCTCGGCGGCGCCAGCACCGCCTTCGAAGAGCAGTCGGTGGGCGTTCTGGTAGAGGATCTTGTGCTTGACCGCCTCCGGCAGGGCGATGGCGCCGAAGTCCTGGAGCCATCTGGCCGCGGTCATGACCGGAGCATCGGTTCCGAACAGCACGCGGTCGGGGAAGATCGAGCGGGCGTAGTGCCAGATCGTCTCGGGGATGTACTTGGGGGACCACCCAGAGAGCTCCAGGTAGCAGTTGCGCCGGATCCAAACCACCGAGATCGCCTGGTTGACCCAGGGGAAGCCAAAGTGGGCCAGGATGATCTTGAGATCAGGAAAATCCAGGGCGACCTCATCCAGCAGGGTGGGATCGCCGTACTGCAGCCGCCCTCCGGACTGGTTGTGGCCGGTGTGGACCAAAACCGGGATCCCCAGCTCTTCCGCCTTGGCCCAGAGCGGGTAGTGGGCGCGGTCATTGGGGTAGAAGTGCTGGGTGGGCGGATGGAGCTTGAGCCCGCGCATGCCCAGCTCCTTTACCGCATGCTCCAGTTCCATCACCGCTAGCTGGTGCTTGTTGGGGTCGACGCTGGCGAAGCCGATGAACCGGTCCGGTCGCTGCGCCACCAAATTGGCCACGATCTCGTTGGAGACCTTCCAGCCGTGGGTGGTCTCACAGTCGAAAGCCAGGAGCACCGATCTCTCCACTTGGGACTCGTCCATCGTCCGCACCATGTCGTCGAGGGTGATGGGCTGGCCGCCGAACTTAAAGGTCTTGCGGGCGTGGCCCCAGAACCATTCGGGGGTCACCGCCAACACCTCCTCGGTGTAGGGATGAACGTGGACGTCGATTGATTTCAAGATCTCCTCCCCAAATTCCGCTCGGTCCCGTACCGATCCAAATCCCGTCAGGTGGAGGCGCTGTAGCCGCCGTCGACCACCAGCACCTCCCCGGTCACCAGGCGATTGGTCTCCACCAAGGAGACCACCGCCTCGGCGACATCCTCCGGCGTCACCACCCGGCCCATCGGGGTGTGGCTCGCGCGCCGCTCCATCAGCCGTTGGTAGTTCTCGCCCAGCGCATGCTCCATCCACTCCCCCAGCACCCAGCCCGGAGCCACCGCGTTAACCCGCACCTGCGGTGCCAAAGAGCGGGCCAAGGTCTGGGTCAGGTTGATCACCGCCGCCTTGGAGGCGGCATAGGGGAAAGGTTGGGCAGTGGGGCGCAGCCCGACGATGCTGGCCATATTGACCACGTTCGCCGCCGGGGATCGGCGCAGCCAAGGGACCGCCGCCCGGGTGACCTGGAAGAGCCCCCGGACGTTGACGGCGAACACCCGGTCCCAGTCCTCCAGCCGTAGGCCCTCCAGATCCTCCGGCGCCGTCTCGATGGTGGTGCCGGCGTTGTTCACTAGCAGGTCCAGTCGACCGAAGGTGCGGCTGTGTGACTCGACCATGGCCCGAACCGCCGCCTCGTCGCTGACATCGGCCTGGAGCAGCAGCGGCTCACGCCCACAGGCCCGAACCAGCTCGGCGGTCTCCTCCGCCTCATCTCGACTGCGGCTGAAGTTGATCCCGACGTCGTGGCCGCGCTCGGCCAAAGCCACCGCGATGCTGCGCCCCATCCCCCGCGAGGCTCCTGTCACCAGCGCCGCCTTGGCGCTGCTCATGACCTCCCGCCGGCGATGAGGTCCCAGATCCGCTCTGGCGAGTACGGGGGATCGGCATGCACCACGCCCAGCGGGGCGAGCGCGTCGCAGACGGCATTGGCGACTGCGGCCGGGACCGCGATGCAGCCACTCTCCGCCACTCCCTTGGTCCCCAGCGGAGTCAGCGCTGAGTGGGTGGGTCGGAACTCGGCGGTGATGGTCATGCCGATGTCGGCCATGGTGGGGACCGCGTAGCTGAGGAAGCTCTCGGTCAGCGGTTGGCCATCAGCGTCGTGGCTGACCTCCTCGAAGATCGAGCCGGCCAACCCCTGGACGATCGACCCAATCACCTGTCCCTCGGCCAGCAACGGATTGATGATGGTGCCCGCGTCGTCGACCGCCACGATCCGCTCGACCGCGACTGCGCCGGTCTCGGGATCGATCTCCAAAGTGACGATGCAGGCGCACGAGCCAAAGACCAGCCCCGGCAGGGAGAACTTGCCATCACCGCGCAGCTCGGGCAGGTCGACGGTAGGGGGTCGCTCGGCTGCAGCCCGACCGATCTCCGCCAGGGTCAGGCCGGGAGAGCCGTCCGACGGCTGCAGCGCGCCCTCCCTCCAGACCAGCTGGTCCTCGGGGACGTCCAGCAGGTGAGCCGCCCAGGTCCGGCAGCGTTGCTGCAGCTCCTCGAGCGCCAGCAACACCGCTGATCCACCGACGGTGATCGACCGGCTGGCGAAGGTGCCCACACCCAGGGGGACCTGCGCCGAGTCGCCACTTCTGACCTCGATCAGAGAGGGGTCGATCCCCATCTTGTCAGCGGCGATCTGAGCAAAGGTGGTGCCGTGGCCTTGACCGTGCTCGCTCGATCCGGGCAGGACCAATACCCGGCCATCGGTCATGAGGGTTGCCGCCGCGGACTCCCAGATGCTGTTCCCACTCGACTCCACCGTTACCGCCATGCCTATCCCTCGGATTTGGCCGGCGCGGCGCGCCTCGGCCTGCAGTTCGCGCTCATGCGGGTAGTCGACGATTTCCAGTGCGCGGTCCAATAACCCGGGATAGTCTCCGGAGTCATATTCGGTACCGATGGCGGTGCGGTAGGGGAAGGCCTCCGGGCTGACTAAGTTGCGGCGCCGAATCTCGACCGGATCTAGTCCCAACTCCCGGGCGGCGATGTCCACCATCCGCTCGATCACGAAGGCCGCCTCGGGCCGGCCGGCGCCGCGGTAGGGCCCGGTCGGGACCTTGTTGGTCGCCACCCCTAGAACCTTGACCTCCGCCGCCGGGATGTTGTAGGCGCCGGTCACCAGGCTGCTGGCCGTGACCGCGACCACTGCGGTATGCCCCAGGAGATAGGCGCCGGGGTCGCTGATGAGCTGAACCCGCAGGCCCAGCATGTGGCCATCCCGGTCGAGCGCCAGCTCCGCCTCGGCCTCCATCCCCCGGCCCTGATAGGCCGCGAGGAAATTCTCCGAGCGAGTCTCCACCCACTTCACCGTCCGCCCGCTGCGCAGGGCCACCAGCGCCGCGACGGCGTACTCCGGCGCCAGGCCGCCCTTGCTGCCGAAGGCGCCTCCCACATCGGGGACCACTACCCGAATCCGGTCCAGCTCCCGGTGGAGGACGTTGGCCAGCTGCAGTCGGGGCCGATGGGGATCCTGCGATGAGCACCAGAGGGTGAGCAGGTCGGTTTCGGGCGAGAAGTCAGCGACGCAGCCTCGCGGCTCGATCGGGGAGGCCTGCAGGCGGGGGATCGAGAATCGGCCCCGAACCACGCGATCGGCGGCGCTGAACGCCGCTTCCACGTCCCCGCCTTTGGACTCGCCGCGCAACACCACGTTGTCGGGAACGCCCTGGTGGACCAGAACCTGGCCCTCTCTCGCCACTCGCGGTTGGCCGACCGACGGCAGGGGATCGAGGTCCAGGAGCACCAGCTCCGCGGCATCCTCGGCCACCCCCGCGGTCTCGGCCACGACCACCGCCACCGCCTCTCCCACGAACCGCACCTCGCCGGAGGCGAGGATCGGCATCGGAACCTCGGCCACCTCAAACCCTTCCGGCAGCGGCGTGGCCCTGAGCGGCAGAGTTCCTACCGAGGGAAAGTCAGCTGCGGTAAGTACCTCGAGGACGCCCGGCAGGGCCCGGGCCGCGACCGAGTCAACCGCGCGGACTCGGGCGTGGGGCAGCAGGCTGCGCACGAAGACCAAGTGAACCGAGTCGGGGAAGTCAAGGTCGTCCAGGTAGGCTCCCTCGCCTCTCACCAGCCGCAGGTCCTCGCGGCGGACCTGCGGACGCCCAACCCATGGTCCCGTCAAGACACTCGTACTCCAGAATCCGGGGCCTCTCCTGCCGCGGGCCCAGCTCCGGGCCTGAGCCAACTGCCGGGGACCGGGACGAGAACCCTACCGACAATGGTGGGTAGGATTTTACGGACTTGCAGCCCCCGGATTCCAGGTAACCACGGCCACCATGGCCGGCGCCGAGCTGAAGGCTGGTTTCCCCGAGGCCATCGACGGCGCTACCAGATGGCGATGGCGCGGAGGTGAGGATGGCTGCGCACTTGTGAGTCCTTGATGACTAGGTGCCCGCCCTGCTCGATGGCGGTTGCATAGATCAGCCGGTCGGCTGAGTCGCCGGGGAAGCCACGGCTGGGGAGTTCGCCACCTTGCGCACCAGCTCGGTGAACTGGGCCAGCCCGGCCCGCACCGCAACCCTGACCAGAATCAGTTGGTGCTCTACTAGCCAGGCCAGCTCGAACCGGGAGATGGACGCGACCGCCAAGTCTGGGCCTCTTCGATCGCCACCGACGCGGGCCGGCTCAGGCGGTCTGGCTCGAGGACCACCACTGAAGCGCGTAGGTGTCAAAGAGCACGGTGGTCACGGCAGCTCCCCAGGTGCACCCTTGGAGAACAGATTCTCATCTTCGGGGACGCTGGTAGCGACTTCGGCCAGACGACCTCGGAGCGCTCGCGGTTCTCGGGCTCCGACCAAGCGGGCCACGGTCTTTCCGGGCTTGGTAATCTCGACCTCTTCCCCGGTTTAGACCTGGTCGATCAGAGCGAGGGCTCTAGCCCTGAACTCGGTTGCAGTTATTCGTCTGGCCAGACGGCCCTAACACCAGTCAGTTATTACCGGGCGGAGTTAGCGAGCGGGGCGTCTATCCTCGGTGCAGCGAAGTGCTACCGAAGCTGCGGTCCCACGTTGAGACCGGATGACTTAGAGAAATTGGCCTAGGGTCAGCTGGTGGACCGCCGGCCGGTGTTTAGGCGAGCGCTCAGCTGGACCGCGAGCTTGGTGGTCCTGACCGGGGCGGCGCTGGCGCTCCTGATGACCCCGGTCTGGGCGGGGGTCACCGGGCCAGCCGGGGTTGCTGAGCCCTTTGGGCTCGCCGACCAGAGCCCGGTGCTCACCGGAGTCGACGTCTCCTACCCCGACTGCGGCGGCCTCCTCCCCTTTGGCCAGGCCTTCGGGGTGGTGGGGGTAAATGGCGGGCGGGCCAGCACTCCTAATCCGTGTCTGGCAGAGGAGCTCGCCTGGTCCGAATACCGGACAACCGGCGCTGCCTCCGAGCCCAAGGCTTCCCTCTACCTCAACACTGGCGACCCCGGCAACACGTATCTGGATCAACCGGTGCCCGACTGGCCCTTTTCGGGTGACAGCCCCTACGGCTCCTGCCTGCCTACCGTCGTGCTCCCCCACCTCCTTGGTCCGGGCCAGAACTCAGAGGCTTGTGCCTGGTACTACGGCTACCTGAAGGCGGAACAGGACCTGCTCTGGCTCCGCGCCGCGGCCTCGCGCGACGGCCTGACCTCAGCGGCCGTGGCCTTGCCCTTCTGGCTGGACGTGGAGACCTCCAATACCTGGCTGACCGCAACCGAGCTCAATCTGGTCGATCTGGAGGGCATGGTCTACGCCCTGCGGCAGTCCGGGGTTGTGCATCTCGGGGTGTATGCCTCCCCTCAGGAGTGGGTCGAGATCACGGGCGGGACCGCGAGCCCCACCTCAGGCTCGCTCTACTCGCTCGCCAACTGGATCTTGGGCGCAGACTCGCTCCCTGGTGCCGAGGCAGAGTGTCATCGGTCACCATTCACTGGTGGCGAAGTCCTGCTCACCCAGTTTCCGCTGGGACCGTTCGACGGCGACTACGCCTGCTGACTAGGCGCGCCGGACCCCGCGGCCCGCGCCGGATCTCTGGGCCCCGTAGCGGATACGGGGGCCACCCTCTGGGACGGGTATGATGTTGCGGGAGCAACCACCTAGCCGTCGGGAGGCCTGGAACAGACTATGAAGCTCTGGCCCGCTGCTCGTGACCTGCCGACCAGGATCGCCACCGGGGCCTTCATCCTCCACACCGGAATAGGGAAGTGGAACCTAGATGAGGCGCACGCTCAGGGCCTGCACCAGACGGCCAGCGGCGCCTTCCCGTTCCTGACCCGGATCTCACCAGCGCGATTCGCCCGGCTGCTGGCGGCCGGTGAGATCGCCACCGGGGCGGCGCTCCTGACCCCTCCGGTGCCGGCCGCGCTGGCCGGGGGCGCGCTCACCTTCTTCTCCGGAGCTCTGGTCACCATGTATTTACGGACCCCGGCGATGCATCGGGAGGGCAGTGTCTGGCCGAGCCCCGCGGGGATAGCGGTCAGCAAGGACGTCTGGATGCTGGGTATCGGACTGGGGCTCTTGCTGGAGGCAGCTACCGAACGCGGTTAGCCCGGCTCAACCCCGCGCAGCTCGGCCCGAGGGCTGGCTCCGGTGCCTCAGTCGCGAGCCAGCAGTTCCACGACCGGGATCACCCGCGTCGTATTTTCCTGGTACTCGCCGAAGCCAGGGAAGCGGCTCACCTGGACGGCGTAGATGCGATCCCGCTCCGCTCCCAGAATGGGCTGGGCCGTGGCCGGGTAGGTCTCGGCTCCCACCTCGACTTGGACCTCCGGATGCGCCACCAGGTTGTGGTACCAGTCAGGGCTGGTCGGAGCACCACCCTTGGAGGCGAAGACAAAGCGGCGCCCTTCGATGTCCAGATACATCACCGGATGGAGCCGTGCCTGCCCGCTTTTGGCCCCCGTCGTATGGAGGAGCAAAACGGGCGCCCCCTCAAAATTGCCACCCACCTTGCCCTGGTTCTGCCGGAATTCCTGGATCACCTGGGTGTTGAAGTCGTTCGGCATGGTGCTCATTCGCCACCTCCTTTCATCTCGCGGCATGCTAGCAGCACAACCTCGCTGCCAGTTCTTGAGGATGCCCCTCCGATTCCCTCACCCGCTCAAATTATCCGCCAGCCTGGGAAAATCGGAAACTCTCACCCGCGGCGGACTGCTAGCGCGTCCAGTCGGCGAGGATGCCCTCCTGACGACAAGGGCCCCTTCCCGATCCTGCGCGGTAGTCGCAGCGTCGCACCATTTCGCCGCCTTGGCGTTGCCGAGCCGCTCAACCTGGAGATGTGCACTAGATGAACTCCCCCACCCGTCCTCAACTGGTCGGCAGCTTTGGCATGGTCTCCGCCACCCACTGGCTGGCTGCCGCCAGTGGAATGGGGATGCTGGAAAGAGGCGGTAACGCCTTCGACGCGGTGGTGGCGGCGGGGCTCGTGTTGCAGGTGGCCGAACCCCACCTGAACGGCCCCGGAGGCGAGGTTCCGATCGTCCTCTACGACGCCGCCCAGGGCGAGGTGGTGGTGGTGGACGGCCAGGGGCCAGCCCCAGCGGAAGCCAGCATCTCCCGTTTCGCCGCGCTGGGTGTTCCCCTCATCCCGGGGACGGGGCTGCTGGCGGCCAACGTCCCGGGAGCCTTCGGGGCGTGGATGCTGACGCTCCAACGGTACGGTCGGTTGCCGCTCCGGGAGGTGATGGAGCCGGTGATCCACTACGCCCGCCACGGGGTGCCGGTCCTGCCCGCGGTCCACCGCGCCGTGGTGTCCTGTGAGCAACGGTTTCAGGAGCTGTGGCCCACCTCGGCAGCGGTGTTCCTGCCCGGAGGGCGGGCGCCGGCGGCTGGGGCCCGCTTCGCCAATCCCCAGCTGGCCTTGGTCTATGAGGGCATCCTGGCCGCGGCGGAGTCGGCCGGTGCCGGCCGCGACCAGCAAATTGAGGGCGCCCGCCGGGCCTTCTACGAGGGGGCGGTCGCGGAGGCGATCGATCGCTTCCTGGAGACGGCCGAGCTGTGGGACGAGACCGGGGTCTCCCATCCAGGCTTCCTCAGGGGTCAAGACCTGGCCACCTGGCGGGCCTCGTTCGAACCCCCGTGCTTTGTCGACTACCATGGGGTCAGGGTCCACAAGACCGGCCCCTGGGGCCAGGGGCCGGTCTTGCTGCAGCAGCTCCAGCTCCTGTCGGGCTTCGACCTCAGCTCCCTGGAGCCAGACTCCGCCGACTTCGTCCACCTGGTCATCGAAGGTGCCAAGCTCGCCTTCGCTGATCGGGAGGCCTTCTACGGCGACCCCCGCCACGTCGAGGTGCCGCTCGACGAGCTGCTCAGCCCGGGGTATGCGGCGGAGCGACGCCAACTGGTCGGGGCAGAGGCCTCGGCAGAGATCCGACCCGGACGTCCGGGGGGGCGCGAACCAAGGATGCCCAGTCGAGAGCTGAGGGACCGCACCTCGGCGCTCGCCCCCGCCGCCGGGCTGCCGCCGGACTCGGTGGGCCAGGACACCTGTCACCTGGACGTGGTCGACCGCTTCGGCAACATGGTCTCGGCCACCCCCAGCGGCGGCTGGCTGCACGGATCTCCGGTCGTGCCGGGACTGGGCTTCCCCCTCTCCACCAGGTCGCAGATGTTCTGGCTGGAGGAAGGACTGGCCAGCTCTTTGGTCGGTGGCAAGCGTCCCCGTACCACCCTCACCCCCACTTTGGTTCTGCGCGAGGGAAAGCCCTGGCTGGCCTGCGGAACTCCGGGTGGGGACCAGCAGGACCAGTGGTCGCTGGTCTTCTTTCTGCGCCGGCTGCACCACCACCTCGACCTGCAGTCCGCGATCGAGGTGCCCTCGTTTCACTCCACCCACTTCCACAGTTCCTTCTACCCGCGAGCGGCCGGCCTGCGGCAGCTGCACCTGGAGAGCCGTTTCAGCGATGAGGTGGTCGCGGACCTAAGGGGTCGCGGCCACGACGTCCGGATTCACCCCGACTGGTCGCTGGGCCGCATCTGCGCGGTTGGGACCGGTGCCGATGGCCAGCTCCGAGCGGGAGCGGACCCGCGCCTGGGGCAGGCATACGCCGCCGGCCGCTGACCGCCCCGGCCGGCGGGACGGCCAGCTTCCGGGAGTGAGATCGGCCCGGCCGTGGGGCGCGAAGAACCACGGAAGGGGCGATGGTGGCGGCCGGCTAGCTGGGGGCCGCCATTCGGGGCTCAGCCGCTCGCCAGCAGTTGGGCCAAACCGACCAGACCCAACCGCTCGGGCACTCCCTGGCTAGCTGCTCCCCTCGATTACTTTCCCTGACTGTTCGGCTAAGTCAATCCAGGAGCTGATGAGCGCAAAGGCCGGCTCGACCCAGCGGGGGTCCGAGATCTCAATGCCGATGGCTGAGAGCAAAGCGGCGGGAGTCTGCGAGCCCCCCGCCCCCAGCAGCTCGAAGTACTGGGGCACGAATCCACTTCGATCTACGAGGTAGCGGGCATAGAGGGCCAACGACACCAGATGGGCAAACGCGTAGGAGTAGGTGTAGAAGCGCGCATAGATGAAGTGGGGTATGTCCGACCAGCCGAAGCGGTAGCCCTCGGGGACCTCGACCGTGTCACCGAAGTATTTGCGACCCTGGGCCACCCAGAAGCCGGCGAGACGCTCGGGATTAAGGCTCTCGCCCTGGCCTTTGGCGGCGTAGGCCAGCTGCTCGTAGCGAGCCATCATGGTCTGATTGAAGATGGTGAGGAACGACCGATCCACCCGCGAGCCGATCAGCCTCCGGCGAGCCGCCGGGTCCTGCTCTCCGGTCAAGAGGTGGTCGAAGAGCAGCAGTTCATTGAAGGTGGAGGCCACCTCCGCCATCGCCAGCCCGGTCTCATAGCCCAAGGGCGTCTGCTCGCGCTTGGCCAGGACGGCGTGGAGACCGTGACCGAGCTCGTGGGCCAAAGTCTGGGTAGCCTGGGCCGTGTCGGTGTAGCTCAAAAGCACATAGGTCGGCTTGTCCCGGGCCACGCTCTCACAGAAGGCCCCACTTTGCTTCCCGGGGCGGGGTTCCGCATCGATGCGGTGCTCCGTGAAGAAGGTGGCCAGGATCTGCTCCGCCGCGGGAGAGAAACTCCGCATCGCATCCAGCACCAGCTGGCGACCCTCGTCGAACGAGTAGGCCCGAGACTTTCCCAAAGGGGCGTAGAGGTCGGAGAGCAATAGCTTCTTCAGACCCAGCTGCTCAGCTTTGATGCGGAAGTACCGCCGCGCGAGGGGGTGATGGCTCTCGACCGCTTCGATCAGGGTGTCGACGGTTTGGTCGGAGAGATCGTTGGCGAGATTCGCCTGCTGCATGGGCAGCGGCTTCGGGTCGACCCCCTCGGAGACGAAATGGCGCAGTCGATCCACGACCAGCCGGTCACCCACCAAAGTGTCGTAGACCCGAGCCAGGACCGGAGTCCAGGGTTGCAGCGCTGAGTAGAGGGTGTCGAGAGCCCGCTTCCGGACCTCCGGGCGGTTGTCATCCAGGTAGGCCCTGAGTTCATCGATGGTGTGGGTGGTGCCTTGCCCCCCTTCCGGGGCGAACTCGGCCGTGATGGCCGAGGTGGTCTGGCCGAAGAGTTGTTGCCAGGCGGAGACGGCGGCCGTCGACCGCTCCGCCAGTGCTTGCTCCTCTAAAGCCGTGAGGGTGTGGGCCGCCTGGTCGGTGAGCCGCTCCAGAAAGTGCCGGTCGTGGTGCAGTTCTTGGGACTGCGTCAGCGCCCGCGCCTCCGGGCCGGCGAGCGCCTGCCACTCCAGTTCAAAGAATCGGGTGAGATTGGCGATTTGGACGCCCGCCTCGTCCGCCGCGGCTTGCAGATCCTGGTTCTCCGGAAGCTGGCTGTCGGCCGCGGTGCGCAGCTCGCAGTAGGCGGCGGTGGCCCGGCTCCGATCCCTGAGCGCCCCCAGATCCTGCAGCAGCGCGGCCAGCTGCACCTCATTGAGGGTGGCCACCCGGCGCTGGTAGCGGCTCTGGAACGCCCGGGCATCGACCACCTGCCGGACCAGCTCGGCCCGCGCGTCGGCGGCGTCCTTATGGATCGGCGAGAGGTCCCACCGGATCCCCTGCGCCTTCAAGAGTGGCTTTCCGCCTGAAGTAGATTCAGGATCAGGTTCGTTGGCGGCCATGCTTTCCTCTCTTGGATTCCGTCGCAGTGCGCCTTCGCCCCGACCAAGGGCCAGGGAGAAGCGAGTGCACTGTAGGGCAACCGGCCCCGACCGAGTGCTGGGCTGGCCAGCCGAGCCACCACGTCGGGCAGCCGCTTGCTCGCCGACCGCCTCGGTCGCCGGGCCTACCCGCCTGCGGTAGGTGACTCGATTCCCAACTGCTGGCCCGGGAGACCTTGGCGCTAACTCGAGAACTGAGGCAGGTGCTGTTGATGCGCGGACAGGCCTTCTTCGAGAACTGCCTCTGCCACCGCTCCGCTCCGGACAAACGGATAGGCCAGCAGGGCCATCAAGGAGATCCGGCGGTCGCCCGTTACCGCGGCCTCCGCAACCTCAACCGCACCTTTCACTTTCGAGTCTACGAATGTGCCGCGTCGCCCATGTGATGTCCACCGTGCGCCTGTTGTGGGCATCTTTCCCGGGCGGCCCCCAGTACGGCGGGCCGTACGAGGAGTCGGTGGAACATCACGGCCGGTTGGTGGAGCCTTGCGGCGCCGTGACGCGGATGGTGTCGCTTTCGCCATCGAGCAGCATGTGATCGGGAGCATCAGCTACGTTCGCCGACGCACCCGTCGGTAGGGTGATCTAAGGGTCGACTTGGGAGGCGGGGAAGCGCTGGCAGCAGACCGACATCTGCCCACAGGAAACGGCGATCGTCAGCGGAGGCGCCATCCGCAGTGGAAACGCCACCCAGAAACCCGTGACCTGCACCTGTTGACTTGGCGGCCGGCGGGAGCCAGGGGATCCTAGGTCGGCCCAATCCCCTATCAACCAATCGGGAGTCCCCCTATGCGTGGTGATAGGTATTGCTCGATCCGAGACCCGACTGAAGCCCCTAATATGCGAGCGACCCAATTGCTCTCAGGACTTGGTGGGCAAGGAGGAGGTTCAGATGAACGAGACGGTGCTTCTGATCGGGACCAGCAAAGGGGTGCTGGTGGCCCGCAGCGACCGGGCCCGCAGCCGCTGGGAGCTGGAACCACTGCAGCTGGTGATGAGTTCGGTCTACGGGCTCGGCATCGACCGCCGCCGCGCGACTCCCCGTCTTTTCGCGGGCGCGACCAGCGAGCACTGGGGCCCCTCGCTATTCCACTCCGACGATCTGGGCCGGAGCTGGGCCGAGCCGGAGGCGGCCCCGGTGGCATTCCCCGCTGACACCGGAGCGGCGCTGATCCGGGTCTGGCAGGTGGAACCAGGACTGGAGTCCCAGCCGGATCTCATCTATGCGGGGGCCGAGCCCCATGCTCTCTTCCGCTCCCGGGACGGGGGTCTCACCTTCGAACTAGTCGAGGGCCTCTTCAACCATCCGCACCAGCCCCAGTGGGTGCCGGGAGGTGGGGGCGCCTGCCTGCATACGATCGTGCCCCACCCGACCGACCCCGACCGACTCCTGGTCGCGCTGTCCGCCGGCGGGGTCTACCGGACTGCGGACGGGGGGGCGAACTGGGAGCCGGCCAACCGGGGCATCCAGGCCCAATGGCTACCCGAGGACCAGCGCTTCCCGGAGTTCGGCCAGTGCGTCCACAAGGTGAGCTCGCATCCCTCCCGGCCGGAGCGTCTGCTGGCCCAGAACCACTTCGGGGTGTACCGGTCGGACGACTACGGGGACAACTGGGAGGCGATCGAGAACGGCCTGCCTTCGAACTTTGGCTTCCCCGTCGTGGTGCATCCCCACCAGCCCGACACGGCCTACCTCTTCCCGCTCCAGGCGGACTCGGAGCGGCTCCCCCCCGACCGCCGCTGCCGTGTCTACCGCACCCGGGACGCAGGCCAGAGCTGGGAGCCGCTCACCAGAGGGCTGCCGCAGTCCGGCTATCACGCAATCGTTCTGCGCGACGCCCTCTGTACCGATCAAGGCGACCCCGCCGGAATTTACTTCGGGACCAGAGACGGCGAGGTCTACTCGAGCCTTGACGACGGCGACTCCTGGCAGCTGGTGGCCAGCCACCTCCCCGACGTGCTGGCGGTGCGGGCCGCTCTGGTGGCGTGACCGCCAGCCTGCACTTGCCGGCGGTGCTCCGCCCCTCCGCCGACGGTCAGGGGATACTCCCGGTCAAGGCCGCCACCGTGGGCCAAGCGCTGGACGGCCTCGCTGTGAGCTGGCCCCAGCTGGAGCGGCGGCTGCGGGACGAGCAGGGAGTGGTGCGGCGCCACATCCAAATCTACCTGGAGGACACTGACATCACCGATCTCTCGGGGTTGGCGACGCCGCTCCCCGAGGGGGCTCGGATCTACATCATCCCGGCGATCTCCGGGGGCTGACCGGCGCATATCTAGCCCGGTCGCCCTCCCCTGTCGGTCAAGGTGCGGTGGCCCGGGTCACGCATCCTGTCGCCGTCCATCGGTCCACCCGGGCTGCCGCCGTTGACGGATTCGTCCTTGGACCGCGGGATCCGGCCTCTGCCACGGCAAGCGCCCCGATCAGCCCGGCGGGAGCCTCGCACGGCCGGGGGGGACGCGCCGGAGAAAAAGCCCCCCGGCGCGATGCTGGGAGACTTCAGGGAGAGTTGTGGGGCGGCCTAAGGTCGCCGCCGCGGCGCCAGATCCGACCAGGTCAGTAACCACCCGAGCCCGAAGTGGGCGAGTTGGTGCTGGCGGCCGCCTTCACCAGGCGCCCCGAGGCGGACACCGCGTACCACTTGCCGCCGAAGCTCTTCAGCCCTTCACCATTGGCCTGGCCCGCGACGCTGTCGCCGGAGTACGTGTAAAGGGGCCAGCCATGGTAGGTCAGAAGCCGGGTGCCGCGGGCCCCTTTCTCGCTCCCGATCAGGGACGCCCGGGCGCCACCGCGGGTTTGGCGGCGCTGGCCGCTCTTCGAGTCGATCTGGGGCCAGTACTTGGTGCAGCCGCTGGCCGTGGTGCAGGTGATCTTGCCGGCCGCTTCGGAGTTGAGCGTATACAGGGTGCGACCGGCGCCATCGACCAGGACCTTGCCCAAGCCGCCCACCGACGCCGTCTTGATGGTGATTTTGGCCGCGGTGGTCACGGCTCTGGTCGGCGGGGGCGCCGAGCGGAGGCCAGGACCGCTGACCATGCCGAGGTAACCCGCCGCCGCCAAACCCAAAGCCAGGGTCAGGCCGATTCCGGCCGACCGCCGGGGCTGGCCGAGGTCGAGATGGGGAAGACCCTTCATCGCGTTTCTCCTAAATGTCCAGGATCTGCGCAGCCAGGGATTCTCCGGGCCTAATACCCGGCGGCATCCAAGTCCAGCCCGGCCCACGAATTGTGGCTCACTCCCGAGATTCCGAGGACGTTCCAGTCGGGAAATTCTCGCCACCATCTCGGCCCTTCCGGAGCGCGGATCCGCGTGCGAGTCACATGGGGGTTACGGTCTGAGGCGCTGGAATGTTCACTGCTCTGTCAGTGGACCGGGGGGTCTGGCATTGGAGCGGTCAGCCGCTGCACGAGCGGAGATGGAGGTGACTTCGGGCATTTCACCCGGACTGCGGGGACAGGCAGAATGTTGGGGAGCCGCTTCTCGGCCTGACTTCTGAGTGGACTGGCCCAAGGCCTTGACGTGGGATTCTTCGACCGGGTCGAGATGCGCCTACCCGCCATGTGCCCCAGGCGCGGGACGGTCAAGATGGCTCAATGCGCTCGGTGATCCTGTTCCGACACGGCAAGTCTGACTGGGAGAACGACCCAGCCGGTGACGATCGCCGACGGCCGCTGTCAGGACGGGGAATGCGGGCGGCCCGTACGATGGGACGGTTTCTCACCCTGGCTGGGCAAGTGCCTGACGCCGCCATCACCTCCCCGGCCTTGCGGGCCACCGAGACGCTGCGGCAGGCCAAGGAAGCAGGTGGCTGGGACTGCCCAGAGCTCAGCCGGGAGGAACTTTCAGGCGACGTCAGCTCCGTTCTGGGGGAGATCCGGACCGCGTCGCCGCTAAGCGAGGTGCTCCTGCTGGTGGGCCACGAGCCCGCCTCTTCCCTCCTGGCCGAGTTCCTGATCGGTGGTGGCGCACTGAGGCTGCCCACCGGAGCGCTGGTAAGAATCGACCTCGAGGTCGCCGAGTGGACCGACGTCACCGGCGGAGTTGGTCGGATTGCCTGGCTGGTTCCGCCCCGGCTCTTCCCTAAGCGGAACTTCGCGTTCGCCGAATAGGTCGCCCACCGCTACCCGATCGGTCGCGCTGGCGCTGACCAGGTCGCGCAGGTCGGGTCGCCTCCGTAAGGAAGTCAGGCGGAGCCCCTACGATGCCTGCGCAGCCCTGGCGATCGTGATAGGCCCCAGCCCAATGGTCGGGTCAAGGATTGGATCCCAGCTGTGGGATCCAGACGGCGTCGTCCAGCCCCTTGACGCCACCTCGGCCGTCCGACGCCGGCCAGCGACCCGGACTGTGGGTCAGGCCGGCTCACCCCCTGAGCTCGGCTCATGGGCCCGCTGGATCTCGCCTCCCAGCCCATCGGCACCAAGGCCTCAGCCCCAGGTTCGAGTCCACCAGGCAGGCCGGTAATTCGTCGCCAGGCCGCCGGTGCCGGCGTACTCCAACTCGATCCCCTGATCGCGGAGCTCGTCAATCACCGGCTCCAGCGCTGGCTTGTCGACGACCCAGAGAACCCCGCCGCTGCGGCGGTTGTCCACCACCCCAAAGCCCCGGACTTGAAGATAGGAGGTCAAGGTGACCGCGCCCGCCTTGGGCTTGGTGGTCCGGCTGGCCTGGCCGATCTGGGTGAGGGAGCTCAGCGTCTCGTCGTAGGCCGCTCGCTGGGCTTTGTCGCTCAAAACCCCAAATGCGTGATTGATCGCCGCCATCCGGTTCTGGGCGCCCCGGTCCGGATTGAGATCGGGGTGCCACCGCTTGGCCTGGACCCGCCTGGCCTGGAGGAGCTCCTCCTCGGAAACTCCCGGCAACGCTCCCAGGAGGCCGTAAAGATCCCCGTCATCGAGCCCGTCGGAATACTGCATCTGGGTCATATCTCTCTGGGTGACCTAGTCGAACTGGGGGCCATGGTGGCCGGCGGGACAAAGCTCGGCTGAGTCGTTCCATTCCAGGCTAGCTCACGAGAGCCGTTGCCAGCCCGACCATCACCACCTTGGAACTGCCCCGGTACAGCTCGAGCTAGCCAGCGCCTGGATCGTTCCCTACCGAACTACCAGGCGTACGCCTCTGGGGCTGGTGCGCCGGGTCCGGGGAAGATCTGATCCAGCTGCTCCAGGTCCCGCTTCTTGAGCTTGATGCTGGTGGCCCCGTTGGCGGACTCGAGTTGCCCGATGGTGCGCGGTCCGATGATCGGTGCCGCCACTCCTGGCTGATGCAGCAGCCAGGCCAGAGCTACCAGGGCGGGCTGCTCGCCGCGCTCGCGGCAGAAGGCCTCATAGGCCTTCAGCTGAGGCTGCAGCCGCTCCACCCGGTCCCGGTTGTGTTGGTCGGAGCGCCGTCCCCCCCGCGACTTCTGGAGCGCGCCCCCCAGGATCCCTGAGGCCAATGGACTCCAGGGGATGAGTCCCAGGCCATAGTCGCGGCAGGCGGGCAGCACCTCCAGTTCGACATCGCGGGTGAGCAGGTTGTAGAGCGACTGCTCGCTGATGAGGCCCTGGAAGTGGCGCTGGCGTGCCTGCTCCTGGGCCTGGGCGATGTGCCAGCCGGCAAAGTTGGAGGAGCCGGCGTAGATCACCTTGCCCTGCTGGCGCAGGACCTCGTAGGCCTCCCAGATCTCCTCCCAGGGGGTCTCCCGGTCGATGTGATGCATCTGGTAGAGGTCGAGGTGATCAGTCTGCAGCCGGTGCAGCGAGGCGTCACAGGCCTGCCGGATGTTGCGGGCTGACAATCTGCCCTGGTTGGGCCAGTCGCTCTGGCTGGCGTAGAGCTTGGTGGCCAGCACCACCTTCTGGCGTCGCTCACCCCCCAAAGCGAACCATCTGCCGATGATCTCCTCGGTGAACCCGAAGGAGATCGCTCGCCCGTACGCATTGGCGGTGTCGAAGAAGTTGATGCCCAGCTCCAGGGCGCGATCCATGATGCGATGGGCGTCCTTTTCCTCGGCGTGGGAGCCGAAGTTCATGGTCCCCAAGCACAGCTGGCTGACGACCAGGCCCGAGCGCCCGAGATGGGTGTACTTCAAAGTGGCTATACCTCTTGGAATTGCGCCCCGCCCTCCGGAGCTGGGGCGGGGCCCTGGGGTGGCGCAGTCGGCGTCGGACCCAGCTATCGCATTATCGCTGGCCCGGGGACCACTCCTCGATCAGGCTCATCCGGCTTAGCCGTCGTCCCCGGGACCGGCTAGACCTGGAGCACGCGAAGGGCCGGAACCAAGGCGCGAAAGGAAGCCAGGTCAACCTCGGCGGGCCTAGGGATCCACCCGTTCGAGCCTGCTGGGGAGCCTACATCCGGGGCTTGAGCGTCGCCAATCCGGCGCCCGCGAGGTCGTCCAGACCAGCCGGGCGCCCGGTCATGGCCAGCAGGAGTGCGCTCAGCGGTCCCCTAACTTCCGGGCCAACTCCCCAGGACCAGTCGACGTCAGTCGCCTGGAGCGTCAGCCCGGCGATTCTTCGCTTGCTGCCCAACAACAAGTTGGAGCCCTTAAAGAAGTTCGCGACCCCGGTCAGAGTCTCCACTGGGTATTCCCGATGAATCCCCAGCGGGCGACGGATGTCCTCGCCGTGGAGGACCGCCTCCCCCAGCATGGCGGTGACCGGACCGGGGGGATGGCTGGTGGCGGTGATCAGGGACCGGAAGTGGATCAAGGTGTCGCCCACCGGTCCCGCTGTCTCTCGGGCCACGTCCTTGGCGGTCATGGCATTGAACCGGAACCCCGCTCCCGCCAGACCGATGATGAACTTTGGCGGAGTCATCTTGGCGGCGGCCACCAGGTGGCCGAGCACGTCTCGGACCGACCAGAGTTGGCAAAGCGAGGGCGTGGCCCATCCCTGGTCGTCCAGGGATTCAAGGTCCGCCGCCAGCGCTCGCCGCTCGGCGTGGATCTGCGACCAGAGGTCGGTGTTGGCCACTTTGCCATCCCCCATTCAGGGGTCGCCAGACAGAACGATCCCCGGCTCGACGCATCGTACCGCGGCGGCAGTCCGTGGCCCACCGGGATGCCGTTGGCGACCGCCAGAGGTGGGATGGAGAAGGTGCCGGTCGGGAACCGGACGGGTCGCGCCGACGTCTGGGAAGCAAACGGACCCGGACCTGGAGGATAAAGATGATCCGCCCCCGCACCATCCTGATGGCGATCCCCGTCCTGGCCGCCCTGACCACCGCTCTCACCGTCCCGGCCCTGGCCTGCGGTGCGCTGGTCGCCCCCAACGGGGCGGTGCGGCTGAGCCAGACCACCACCTTGGTCAGCTGGAGCGGTGGGGTGGAGCGTTACCTCACCAGCTTCGCCTTCCAGGGCAGGGTTGAGAAGGTGGGCTGGATCATTCCCCTCCCGGCGGCTCCGGTGTCGATCACCGAGGGTGGCGCCTGGACCTTGCAGCGACTGGAGCTCGAGTTTCATCCCGCCCGGCTGGGGGTGTTCGCCGCCACTCCGTCGGCCGCCGCTCGCAAGGCGGTGGTGATCGAGCGGGCCCAGGTCGGGGCGCTCGGAATCAGGGTGATCCGCGGTAGCGGCGACCAAATCCTGAGCTGGTGCCACGCCAACGGCTTCGACATCGAGGGCGTGGTGGGCCGTCACCTCCTGCGCTACGCGGCGGGCAGCCCCTACTTCATGGCGGCCCGCTACGACCTGGCTGCGGTGCGGCACCACCACCTGACCAGCGGTGACGGTACCCCGGTGCTGCTGACCTTCCACACGGCCCATCTGTGGGTTCCCCTCGAGGTGCTGGCCGACGATGGGCAGCCGGTCAGAGCCGACCTGTTCCTGCTCACCGACTCGCCCCTGATGGTGTCCACCACCCTGGGGTTGCGGCCTTTGGGCCGGGGCGAGGCGCTGCCGGGGGCGGTCGGGCTGCGGCTCTCGGGAGCCGAGCCGATGAACCCGGGGCTTCACCAAGAGCTGGCCAGCGATCGGCACATGGGCTGGGTCCCAGCGCAGGGCTGGATCAGCTACCTGACTTTGCGCGCTCCGGGAACGGCCGTGACCTACGACCTCGCTTTGAACTCCGCCGAGCAGGTCCGGTTGGTGCCCTTCGGCACCTCGCCCCAGGCGGCGGCGACCACCTCCCGGGTCCTGCCGGATCCCGCTCCGGGGGCGGGGGCCGAGCTGGTCATCGCCGGGCTGGTGCTGACGCTGGCGGCCATCGCCTGGTTGATCAGGCGGCAACCGCGGACCTCTTGATCAACCGGCGGGCCCCGACCCGCGCTGCCGGGGGCAGACGGTGCTCCCCGGCGAGTGCCCCCTGACCCCCCAACCCCTCATTCCCGGAGTAGCCGCGCATAGGGGAGGGCAGGGGCGGCCGTGGACCTCGGGTCGGCGCCAATCTCAAGCGGCCCGTCCCCAACGCAACTCCGAGTGCTGGCCCAAAGCTCTGGTGGCCCCGCCAGTCGACCGCTGGATGAGACGATTAGTCGTCGGGGTCGAGGGAACGGGTGGATGGGAACGCGGAGGAGAGATGCCATGGCGACTGATGTCTTCGACACCGTCCGCACCGTGCTGGCGGTCCGTGAGTACCAGGACCAAGATGTCCCGGCCGATCTCGTCCAGCGCATCGTCGAGGCGGGCCGGCTGACCGCCAGCTCGATGAACCTGCAGCCGTGGCATTTCGTCGTGGTTCAGCAGCGCGAGCGCTTGCGCGAGCTGGGCTTACTGGTGCCGACTGGCCCCTACGTCGCGGGGGCCGCCTTCGCGATCGTGGTTGCCTACGAGACACAGAGCCGTTTCGGGGTTTCCGATGCCAGCCGCGCGATCCAGTCGATGATCCTCACCGCATGGTCCGCGGGAGTTGGATCAAATTGGACCGGCTTCAGCGGCCTAGACCAGGTGCGCCAGTGGAGCGGCCTACCCAACACCTATGACGTTCTGGCAGTGGTGCCCTTCGGCTACCCAAAACGGTCGCCGAGACTGGGCAGGAAAAACCGCAAGCCGCTCTCGGAGATCGCGTCGGCCGAGCATTTCGGGACAGCAATCGGCTAGCGCTGGCTGGGCCATGGCCAAGGTGATCGCTCAGCGAGAGCTGGGCAACCAGAACGCTGCCATCATGGCGGCGGTCGCAGCTGCCGCTGAGATGAGCCACCATTCACTACGGCTCGGCCAGCGGATAGGGCCCTCAACCCGATCAGCGAGCCACCAAAGGCACACGCCGCCCAACAGGAAACGCAGGGTCGAATAGGTCAGCGGCCTACTGTTAGCAAGTGCGACCTTGACGACAACGATATTGACGCTCCAAAGGATCGTGGCCGCCAAGATGAGTGCATCACCGCGACCAAAGCCGCCCCGTCGTTCAGTTGTACGAGCCGCAATCGCCAGCCTCTTTATCGCCTGCCGGGTTACAGCGCGCCGATCGAGGCTGGCTGACTGTGGAGGTAGACGATCATGCCGAGCACGTGCTCCTCGATCGCCTGGGTGACCGCTTCCGGGTCACGGGCCCGCAGCGCCTGCAGCAGGTACTGGTGGCCACGGATCGACTCCTGCAATGGCCTGCCCACCTGAGGGCCACCGGGAAACGCCAGCCAGAGCAGGCGCATCAGGGAGAGCAGCATCGGTGAGTGGGCGCACTCGTAGACGCGAAAGTGGAACTGACGGTTGAGCGTCTTGCGCTTGCGCTCGTCGTGCTGACACTTGACCAGTTCGCCGTGCAGCCGCTCGATCGCCCGCAGGTCGCGCTCGGCCATGCGTTCCACCGCCAGCCGTCCGGCCAGGCCCTCCAGCACAGCCAGGATGCGCAGGCTCTCCTCCAAGTGAACAGGATCTGCGGCAGCCACCGACGCGCCTCGGTGGGTCGCCGATTGCACTAGTCCTTCCGACTCCAGCTTGCTAATTGCCTCCCGGACTGGCGTCTGACTCACCCCCAGCATCTCCGCCAGGTCTCGCTGTCGCAGCGGGCTGCTGGGCGGGAGTTGGCCGGTGACGATCATCTCTCGGATGGCGTCGACCACCATCCCGCTCTTGCTCGGCAGCACCGACCTTCTAACCAATGCGCGAGTGTGAGTGGCGTCGCGCGGCCGCGGGCTCATGTCCCAGAAGGCCAGGACGACGATGGGCGGCGGCACAGTCTCAAGGCATCAGCTCTGGGAGGTGCCGCCCAGGAACACTTCGCGGATGTCGGGGCGTAAGGCCACGGCGGAGCCGGGTCCGTCGATGACGACCCGGCCGCCCACCAAGACATAGGCCCAGTCCGAGACTTCCAGCGCCTCGAAGGCCTTCTGCTCGACCAAGAGGATGGCCGTGCCGCGGTCGGCCAGGGTTCGCACCTGCTGGCGCAGCACCGCCCGCGACAGTTCCGGCGACAGTCCCGCCGTCGGCTCATCCAGGACCAGAACCTGTGGGCGCAGCATTAGGACCCGGGCCAGGGCCACCATCTTCCGCTCGCCGCCGCTCAGCTTCAGGGCTCTGCGGCCACGCAGCTGGTTGAGCTGGGGGAAGATGTTCATCACCTCGGTGACCCGGGCGGCGCGCTCCGAAGCCGAGAGCAGGTACCCGCCCATCTCCAGGTTCTCGACGACGGTCATGGTGTCGAAGACGTCGCGGATCTGGGGCACGTAGCCGATCCCGAGCCGGGCGAGGCGGTGGGCGGGGAGGCGGCTGATCTCCCGACCCTCGAAGGTGACGCGCCCGCTGATCGGCACCAGGGCCCCGGTGATGGCCTTGAGCAGGGTGCTCTTGCCGGAGCCGTTGGCGCCGATCACCGCGACCACCTCGCCAGCGCCCACCGTGATGTCTATCTCGGCGACGATCGGATCGCCACCGTAGCCGGCGGCCAGGCCGGCGATCTCCATCCGAGGCGCGCGCCGCGTGGCCTCAGCCGATGAGGTAGGCATCCAGCACCTCGCGATTCCGGCGCAGCTCGGGCATGGTGCCCTGCCGCAGTACGCGGCCCTCAGCCATGACGATCACCGGGTCGCAGAGCCGCTCGACGGTGCCCAGCTCGTGCTCGACCATGATCGCGGTCAGGCCGCTGTGGTGCAGCTCCAGCAGGTACGTCTCGATCCGGCGCGCCAGCGAGGGGTTGACGCCCGCCATCGGTTCATCGAGCAGCAGCACCTCCGGCTCAGCCATCAGCCCGCGCATGATCTCCAGCAGGCGCTTCTGGCCGCCGCTGAGCTCGCCGGCGTACTCGTCCTCCTTGGCAGTCATCTCAAATCTGCCCAGCAGTTCGCGCGCGCGCTCCACCACGAGCTGCTCCTCGTCGCGCCAGTACCACCTCCCTCGCAGGGCGCCGACCAGGCGCTCGCCCCGCAGCCGCGGAGCCGCCACCAGCAGGTTCTCCATCACGGTCAGGCGGGCAAACTCGCTGGAAGTCTGAAAGGTTCGGACGATGCCCAGCCGCGCCCGCTGGTAGGCGGCCAGCCGGGTGATGTCGCGGCCCTGGAAGCTGATGGTCCCGGAGGACGGACGAGTGGCGCCGGCGATCATGTCCAAAGTGGTCGATTTACCCGCCCCGTTAGGCCCGATCAGCCCAGTGATCCGGCCCTTCTCGATACTGAAGGAAACGCCGGCCACCGCCCGGACGCCGCCGAAGTTCTGCTCCAGGTCTCGCACCACGATCAGGCTCTCCGCCTCCACCCCCGCCGCCGGCGGCGAGCTCACGGGGCGTTCTGCTCGAGCTGGCCGCCCTCGGTGGCGGCCAGCTGGCTTCGGGCCCGGGGGAAGCGGCGCCGCCGCTCCGGCACCACCCCGCGAGGCCAGAACCAAAGGAACACCAGGGCCAGCAGACCGATGGCGATCCACTGGACCGCGTCGATGAAGCCGGGCGGGCCGAACTGGGGTAGGAAGCGGGTGGCCTCGAGGAAGGCGACCGGCACCAGCAGGGCGCCGACGACTGCCCCCATGTTGTTGCCGGAACCGCCCACGATCAGGGCGGTGAAGTACACGAAGGTCTCGGGATAGAGCCAGCTGCCTGGCGACCAGGCGGAGATGAACATCACCAGGATCGCCCCGCTGATGCCGGCGATGCCGCCGCCGACAACGAAGGCGAGCATGCGCAGGCCGGTGACGTTGCGCCCCAGCGCTGCGGCCGCGCGCTCGTTCTCGCGCATGGCGCGCAGGCTGCGACCCAGCGGCGAGCCGGTGATCAAGGTCACCAGCAGGAAGACCAGGCCGCAGACCACCGCCGTCATGGCGACGTAGAACCACTGGTAGGAAAGCGGCGAGACGTGCAGCACTGCGGCTAGGGGCTTGGGCACCAGGTCCAGACCGTTGGCGCCGTTGACCAGGTTGGTCTGGTTGGTGGCGATGCTGGTCGCGATCAGGGAAACCACCAGCATCACCATGGCCTCGTAGTCGCTGCGGAGTCGGCGCAGACCGATGGCGCCCACCCCGGCGGCCAGCAGCGCCCCCACGGCACCGGCGGCCAGCACGGGCAGGGGGAAGGGCCAGTGCGCCCCCCCCAGGTATTGCTGAATGCTGGCCGGGCCGGGCCGGCCCAGGGTGAGCACGGCTGCGGTGTAGGCGCCGGCGGCCTGAAAGACGATGAAGGAGAAGTTGACCAACCCCGCGTAGCCGAACTGAAGGTTCAGCCCCCAGCAGGCCATGATGTCGACGCCGAGGTAGATCAACACCGAGGAGATGTAGAACTGCCAGGCGCTGCTCACGCTGCCACCTCTTTGCCACTGGCGATTTCCGAGAAGATCCCCTTGGGCCGGACCAGTAGCACCGCGATCAGGATCACGAAGGCGACGACGTCTTTGTAGTCGGGACTGATCAAGGCGGCGGCGATCTCACTGGTGATGCCGATGATCAGGGCGCCCAGCATGGCGCCGTAGGCCTGACCGATGCCGCCCAGCACCGCCACCGCGATGATGGGGATTAGCAGGTCGCTGCCGGTGGTGTCGGTGAACGCGGTCACGTTGATCACCAGCGCCACCCCGGCCAGGCCGCAGAGGCAGCCCGAGATCGCCCAGGCGAGGTCGATGACGCGGTCGGTGGCGATGCCACAGTTGCGGGCCAGCTCGACGTTGGTAGCGGTGGCCCGCATGGCCTTGCCCAGGGTGGTGTAGCGGAGCAGGGCATGGACCGCGATCATGGCCCCCACGCCGATCCCGAGAATCCCCAGCTGGGTGGTCGTGAAGGCGAACGCCCCCAGCTGGATGGCGCTGGCGTGGAGTCCCTCCAGGCTGAAGAAGCTGGCTCCCCAAATCGCCTGGATGCCGTACTGGACGACCAGCGCCACCGAGATGGTGACGATGATCATGCCGAAGAGCCTGGTGCCCCGCCGGATGAAGGGCGTGTAGACGACCCGGTTCAGGGCCACCGAGAAGACGGCGCCGAAGGCGCCGCCGGCGGCCACGGCGATCCAGAGATTGACGCCGCGCTGGCTGACCAGCAGGGCCGCGAAGGCAGCGCCGGTCATGATCGAGCCGTAGGCCAAGTTGAGGATGTTGGTGACGCCGAACTGCAGGGTGAAGCCCACCCCGGCCAGGGCCAGGATGGAGGCGGTGACGACGCCGAAGCCGATGGCCGGCAGCAGCAGATTCACCGGCCCACCTGCTGCCCCCGAGGCGGCCGCTGGCTCACCGGGTCGCTAATGGCTGAGTTTGGCGATCTGCAGCGCCGACACCGACCCCACCAGATCGAGCCGGTGGTGCACGTACTTGGCCGCCTCGAAGGCGCCGGTCGAGTTGTGCCAGCGGTTGAAGACGATGGGGCCGCCGGCGCCGATGTACTGGATCTTCTTGCCCGCCGCCAGCGCCGCCTTGCCGGCGGCGAAGGAGTAGACCACCGTCTTGCCCGCACCGGGGGCGGTGACCTTGGTGACGTCCTGGTTGTAGGCCGAGCGCGAGGTGGAGTGGGCCTCCAGGATGGCCAGCCCGATCACGTTGACGGCGTCATAGAAAGTCATGGTGTAAGGGTCGGCTGACCACTGTTTCGGACTGGGGACACTGGCCCGCGCCGCCAGCAGGGCCTTGTTGAAGACCTTCCAGGCGGGTCCGCTGGGCGGCGCGTAGGGCTGCATGCCTTCGATGTACTTGGCCGTGGGACCAGCCCCGAGGGCGCCGGTCACCGCTCGCAGCCAGGGGGCCTCCAGGCTGACCTCCGTGCCGATGACCGGGATCAGGCCGTGGAGCTGCTGCAGTTCGCTCAAGTAGGTCGCGCCGGTCTGCGGGTCGACCTCGGTGAAGATCACCTGCGGACGGGCCTGGACCAGCTGCTCGACCTCGGTCTCGTACGAGCTGGAGTCCAGAGCGATGCGCTGATTGACCACCATCTTGCCCCCCAGGCGCTTCCAGGCGGTGAGCAGGGTAGGCACGTCCGACTGGGAGCCCACGTCGCTGCCGAACACCGCCGCGGCGCGGGTGTAGCCGGCGCGGTGGGCCCAGAGGGCCAGGGCGAAGCCCTTGACATCATCGGCGGGGGTGACGCGCCAAAAGTACTTGTCGCTGGTGTGGTCGAAGGCGGCCTGGCCGGTCTCGACGAACATCGGCACCTTGGCCTGGTTGAGGATCGGCACTGTGGCCAGGGCCTCGTCCGAGCTGGGTCCCAGGGCACCGATCAGATTGGAGACCGAGGCGATCATCTTGTTGGCCGCCGGGACCGCGTCGGCGGGGTCGCCACGGGTGTCCTCTTCGACGCAGTTCAGGTGATGACCGAGGACGCCGCCCTGCTTGTTAATCAGCTCGGTCGCGGGGATGCAGCCCGCCGCCAGCTCCGGCCCGAACGAACCGTCCGGCCCCGAGAAGGGAGTGAACTCGCCGATGGTCAAGGGGCCGCTGCCGGCGGCGGAGGCCTGGATCGCGGTGCCGCCGCTGGCGACCACCAGGCCACCCAGCAGGATCAGACAGATGCCAGTCCGGTTCACTACTTTCCTCCCATTGGCTGAGGGCGGCCACCCGCGGCGCGCCCACCGTTCCCGCCCTCGGAGTCGTCCACCACCGCCAGGGTCTCCACCTCCAGCAGGGCACCGGGGATGGCCAGAGCGCTGACCTCGAACAGCGTGCTGGCCGGACGCGAAGCGCCAAACACCCGCTGGCGCACGCTGTTCACGGCCTCCCGGTCCTGCATCCGCAGCAGGAACAGGCTGACCTTGACCACGTCGTCGAAATCGGCGCCGGCGCCCTCCAGCAGCAAGCCGATGTTGTGGAAGATCTGCTCCGCTTGGCGCACCACGTCGTCGCCGCCCACCAGGTTGCCCTGGGGGTCGAGGGGCAGCATTCCCGAGATCCAGAGCAGACCGCCGGCCGCCACCGCGTCGGTGTAGTGGCTGATCGGCTCGGGCAGCACGTCCGGGCGGCGAATCCTGGTCTTGTTCAAGTCCCCTCCTAAGAATTCGGGTCCTGCACCCGCAGGCAGATCGGACTGGGGCGAAAGCCGTTGCAGGGATTGAGGTCCTGGGGGCAGGCGGAGACCCCCACCACCGCGTCGGCGAGAACTCGCAGGGTCAAGCGGTCCCCGGGCCGGCCGATCGGCAGCTGGTTGCCAAAGGAACGGTCGGGGAGGATGGGCGCATTCTGGAAGAAGTTGAAGGGGTCGGGGATGCGCTCTTCGCTGATCCCCCAGGGCTCCAGGGCCTGGGTCAGGTTGGTCCGGCAGCTGCGGTGGTCGCTGACCCCGTAGTCGAGCAGGTAGCGGCGAGCGTCGCACATCGAGGTGATGACATCGTGGGTGCCGACGTCGTCGTGGACCAGCTCAAACATGGGCGTCCGCCAGTTGCTCTGGAGGATGTCGCCGACTCTGAGATCGAGCCGCATGGTTGCCGACCGGGTGTGGGTGGTGGACAGCCACTCGGTGTCACCGCCGGCGGCGAAGGCGACGAAGTCGGCCACCTGCTGCCCGTCCACGTCGACGATCTCCAGCAGCTGGCCGGCGGCGACGCTCAGGGCGGCGCCCTGGCCGCCGGGGATCAGTAGCTCGGCCCCCACCGTGGTCCTGACGATCGCGGTCCCCTCCCGGTCAAGTTATATACCCGTTGGTATATAATAGGGGGGTACGCTCCCGCTTGGCAAGCGCCAATCCGGCGCTCGGCGGTTAGTCAGCGGGCCACGTTGCAGGCCCGGATGCGGTTCTGCCGACGGCTCCCCGGGCGCCCAGCCTTGCGCCAACGAATCGCCCTCCTCCCTGCCCGAATTGATGGCGGGGTCGATCGCCTCATCTGCCGGCTGCCCGCTCGGAATCGTGCGCTTCCCCATTCCCAGCCATCACATGCGAGAAGTTGCGGCGGGTGGGCTAGAGCGGAGGTTGTCGTGGCGCCGGGGGCTGGGGATCAGCGGCGATGCAGTCGCAGCCCCTCCACCTGCTTGAAGTCGCGCTGGTTCTTGGTCGCCAGAGCCAGGCCCTGGACCAGGGCGGTGGCGGCGATCAGGGCGTCGGGAAGGCGCAGTCCCAAACGCTGGCGGCGCAGCAGACCCGCTCGGTCGGCGATCCGGCGGTCGACCGGGATCTCCTCCATCCCCGCCAGGAGCCGGCGGACATTGGCATCAAGCTCGCCGGCCCCGGCCAGCAGCTCGGCGCGAGTTATCACCGAGTAGGCCAGGCGCCCGGGCCCGGCGGGTAGCCGCCGCACCCCGGCCAGATGGTCGACGCAGACGTCGGTATCGATCAGCAGCTCAGCCACGATCCTGCCACTCGGAGCGTGATGGCACCCGCTCCCCGATCCCCGGTGCCGATCCGAAGGTGGCGTCCAGGTCGTCCTCGTCTGCCAGGAGCTGATCTATCGCCTCCCGAATCAGCTGGGCCATGGTCGCCCCCTGCTTTTGTCCACGCTCTCTGAGCCGGGCCCGCTGCCCCTCGGTCAGGTAGATCTGGGTTCTCACCGCCATATACATTACGTAGCGTACATCACACCGGAGCAGAGCTGAATCCAGCCGGCACGGCTCCCGGAATCGGCTCCGGCTCCCTACCTGCCTCATATGAGGTCCCCGAGAGGCGGCCCCCGGGGACAGATCGGGGTGGGGCGGGCCCTGGGTTTGCGGGCCCGGGGGCCGGGTGAATTTGCCGCGTTCTCGGCAAAATAAGTGGAACCCAACACGTGTCTGCTCCCAAGATGCTTTCCCGGCCCAGCCGCGGGCGATCGGCGTCAGGCTGGACTGGTCACCGGGAGTCGCTCCGACTCGGCCGCCTCCAGCAGCCGCCGGTCGTAGGCGATGGTGGCCTCGAGATCCTCCGCAACCGTCAGCGCCGTCGCCAGCTGGATCGCGTCCAGGCTGCGAAGGGTGGTGCCGCCGACGTGGCTGGCCCGCTCCACCACGGTGCTGCTGATTGGCACCAGGTCGAGACCGGCCAGCAATCTCCAAGCCGCGGGCTCGACCTCGGCATCGACGCGACGGCAAGTCCGAACCACCTCGACCACCGAGACCTGACTGGTCAGCTTCGGTTGCTGGGCGCGGGCCGAGAGCCAGCTCGAGAGCGCCTCACTCTCGGGTTCCGAGAACAGCAGCTTGAGCAAAGCTGAGGAGTCAAGGTAGATCAAGGTCGGCGCTCGGCCCGCAACTCCTGCAGAGCCTGGGACGCCGTCAGCCCGTCTGGCGCCAGCGATCGCGGCTGCGGCAGCGAGAAGGGCTGGCTGGCGGGAAGCAGGCCGCCCAGCTCCAGGAGACGGTCTCGGGCGGTCTGTGCCGGCGAGGGTGAAACCAGCAGCGCCACCAGCTGGCCCCGCTCGGTGACCTCGATCCTGCCACCCCGCTTCACCTCATCGAGGTAGCGGCTGGCGTGCTGACGCAGCTCCCGAACTCCGATCCTGGTCACTCGGATATTGTAGCACTCTTTGTGCTATCGAGGTAAGACGGTCGCCCGGGCCGGCTGGTACCGCTCCAGGTAGGCCCTTTCACGGGGCCCCGGATATAGGTAGGTAGTTGCGGCGCTTTGGGGCAGGGGCCGAGAGGGTGAGTCGGAAGGTGGAGCCGGCAGGTAGGTAGGACGAGAAGGCGCAGACACCCGGGCCGGAGCGTCGAGGCCGACTCTGGTGGCGTCTTACTCTAAAAAATTTAGAGCAAGTTCAAGCCCGAGCGCCGAGCCAGCCTCCCCCGCCTAGGTGCGCCGGCCGACCCTGCTCGTCGCCGAGGGTCAGACCATTCGGCAGGTTCTGATCCCAGGGTTTCAGCCCGCCGAGCCCCCGCTATAGGTACAGCGGACCCGATCTGGGCTCCAGACCGGACATGCTAATGTATGAGCATGTTTGATCGGCGGTTGCAGGTCCTGATCGATGACGCCCGCTGGGATCGCCTGGAGCGGGAGGCCTCGCGGCGCGGGGTGGCGGTGGCGGTGCTGGTGCGCGAGGCGATCGACCAGCAGCTCCCCCAGGATGGCGAGGAGCGGCGCTCGGCCCTGCAGGCGATCCTGGACGCGGAGCCGATGGCGGTGCCCGAGCCGGGGCCACTTCGCGAGGAGCTGGACCAGATCCGGGGCCCTGGGTGATCCTCCTCGACACCACCATCCTGGTCTATGCCTTGGGGGATGAGCACCGACTCCGGGAGCCGTCGCGCCACCTGCTGGAGCTGATTCGGGATGGGGTGGTGCGGGCCAGCACCACCATCGAGGTGATCCAGGAGTTCTGCCACGTGCGGGCCCGGCGGAGACCGCGGGGCGAGGCCGCGGCGAGGGCCCTCGAATACGCCAAAGGACTGGCGCCGCTGCTCTTGGTGGAGGAGCCTGAGCTGACCTTAGGGCTGGAGCTCTTTGCGGACTCGGCCCCGCTCTCGCCCTTCGACGCGGTGCTGGCCGCCACCGCGTTGCATCGCGGCTGGGCCCTGGCCTCGGCGGATCGGGCCTTCGCTGGGGTTTTGGGGCTTTCCCACCTGGACCCCCAGGAAGAGACCTTCCTCAGCGCGGCCCGGGCGCTGGGCTAGGGCCCAATTCAAATCCCCCCCAATACCGGATATAGGGAGTTGCGGCGGGTGAGGAAGGCGGTGAGGTTATGCGCTCACGACCGATTCGAGGTCACCTACATGTCGGCCACGTGATCAGCTATAGCCGCGTCTTGAGCTTCAAACCACTCACCGGAGTGGTCGCTACCCTCCCCTGAGATGGAGTCAAGCGCGCCGTGGTACAGATGCACCTGCATCCCGCCTCGGGCGAGCATCAAGGAGGAGGTTGCCGCTGAGGTCGGCAGCTGAGGCGGTCAGCTCCAAGTAGGGGCAGTCTGGACGACACTCAGAGATGTCCAAGGTCTCCATGATCCCGGGATAGCAGTGATAGAACTGGGGCGAGCTGGCGCCCAGCCGGGGCGTAGACGTGATGCAGCCAATGCCTTGGATAACCTCATGAGCGGCAACGCTCATGCTAAAGGGGAATACATTGCGACGGGAAATCACAGCGAGACGCTCGGGCGGCAGATTGCGGATGTAGTCGGGCTCGTCGAACTTGCCTGCCATATCCAGAGCGATGTCCTCCCGCTGCAAGGAGCCTAGGCAAACCATGCATGCGCGGCCGTGACCGACCGTATGGATCCGCCAGTCGGCGTGTAGCAAACGATCGCCCTCCACTGCGGCCAAAATGCCTCCGTCAACAACCGGGATGAGGTGGGCGTAAGCGATGGAGTTTAGGAGGTGGCGGGGCGAAGGACGGTCCACGCAGCAGAACAAGAGATCGCAATCGAGCGCATGGGCGAGTCCTGCAGACGTATCGACGCGAAGCGCCTGGCCACTAACGGTGATATCAGGCGCCGTTGCAGCAGCTCGCGCGGTCCGGGCAGCGACAGAAGTCTTCTTCCTTTGGTGAGCGGCGTCGGCCACGACTGCGCCAGCAGTGCGGTCTAGGTTTCTCAGCTCTATCCGATCGTGGTCGATCAGGATGAGGTCGCGGGCGCCCACTCGCGCCAGAGACTCGCATACCAGACTACCTACGCTTCCGAGCCCGACTATCCCAATGCGAGTTCTCGCCAAGTCGGCTTGGGCGCGATCACCCCAGACACTTATTGTTGCGATCTGGCTAGCCTGCGGAGCTGGAGTCGGGTGAAGTCTGGGGTGGAACGTGTAACCGATCCCGAGGCCGACTACGCGTACACTCTTTGCCGCCTGGCGTTCAAATCGGCCGGGGCCCACTCGGTTCCACGCGCGAGCGCTCCACGAGCCGTCCGAGCCCGATGTGAGGCCGACCACAGGGAGACCAGTACGGCCGAAGGCAGGTCCAGCGAGTCGGTCCTCCTCAGCTACGACGTCGTCGCGGCTCATATCCTGCCAGCCCGGGCCAAAGTGATTGTGCGCGAGCGCCAGGCCCTCGTTCGGGCCTAGTGCGGCTAGCGCACGAAGTAGGTAGTCCGCCGTGAATGCAACGTTTCCGTGGAGAACTCGCTCCGTTGCGGTCGGCAGCAGCAACCGCTGCAGGATCGCCGTCATCCGTCTCTTACCGCGGCTCGGCCGCCAGACCGCGAACGTCAGATCTTCTTGGTCTTCGCCATTCTGCCGGAGGTGCCGAAGAAGCAAAGCATGGAGATCGTCGGTCATGGCCACCGAGAATTCGGACAAGGGCGTGTAGCCGGCAGCAGTCACAGTTCACCAAAGATCGAATGGAGGTGACTCACCACCTTCGCGGGAGTAGGCGCGACCCGGAGAACACGGCTAAGGTACTGCCAGTCAGGACCGAGCGGGCTACCCTGGCTAGCTGCGGACCCCATGGAGACAGCGTGTGGACGCACATGGATGGCGGGTGGCAGGACGTATGGAACAGCGGTGCTCCTCTGGATTGCGATCTCAAATTTCTGACCCCCTTTAGTCCCAACGCGGACCTCGAAGTTGCGGATCACTAAGAATGAAGCCGCCCCCGGCGGGCCCGTGGCCTCCAACGTCTCGACCGTGAAGCCCACGGTCTGGAGGTACGTGGCGAGTTCCTCGTTGGTCATCCTCGCGATCCTCAGGAGGTAGGTGTCGGCCCACGGAAGACAGCGGTGAAACGCTCGTCTCGGTGGATTTCGACGATCTCGTCAGGATTGGTGAAGACGTGGTGAGGATGGTCACGCACCAACTCGTATTCCTCGGCGGGTTTAAACCCGGCCCGCTCGAGGATTTGTCGGACTGTTAGCTTGTCCTCGTCAGTCTCCTGGCGCTCGCCATTGACGTAGTAGGTGGTTGCACGCTGGGTTTCCATTCGATACCTCCCTTAGTAGTGGTCAAAATCGGCTTAAGTCCCCTTCGCCCGCTGTAATCTGTTGATGTGACGCGCTTCACCTGCCCTACTCAATGGCTGACGTTCACATAGCCTATTGCCGGGAAGTGGCCCGTTCCGTCGCGAGACGGCATCGGGTGACCGTGCCGCCCATCGATGTAGAAGCAATTGCGGTGAAGGAGGGGCTGCGCTTGAGTGAAGCTGATCTCGGATCAGTCGACGCGCGGCTGTATCAGAAGGAAGGCATTTGGGTACTCGAGCTGAACCGAGCGTTCGCCCACACGGCGCAGCGCTTCAGCGTCGCTCATGAGCTTGGACACCTGTCCCTTGGTCACGAAGGTTGTGGACTGGATCCTGCGGACGAGCGGGCGGCAAATGTCTTCGCGGCAGAGCTGCTCATGCCCCTAGCACAAGTGAAGTCGGCGCTACGGCGACAGACGCGCCTTGGCGAACTGGCCAGAACTTTCGACGTTTCCAAGGAGGCCCTGCAGATCAAATTGAATGAGCACGGCTTGCTACTGAAGCTGACTAGCTTCGATTAGCTCGCGAGCGCTCAAGAGCCGCCTGCACTTCACGGAGGTACCGGTCGGCCGCCCTGGCCGTGGCCTCGCGGTCGAGCGGCGCTATTCCATTTGTTAGATCCCGACGGCGATCGGCTGGACTCACGTCCCGTCGGCTTCGTCCGTACAGAGGTCCCTCGAAGCTTTCATAGACTGCGAGATGCTCTTGGGCTAGCAACCTGAGCGGCGCGTCGACCGGTCCAATTCTCTTTATCGCCAGGGCGCGTAGGAGTCTCGCGAGAGCCTCTGGCTCGACACCGCTCAGATCGAGGGTGTCGGTCTCAAGGCTCTCGACTTGATCTGGAGTCCATCGAGAGCGTAGGGCTAGTTCCTCGACCTCGATTGCCATTGCTTGGCGACGGCGGCTCACGAGGACACCTAATGTGCACCCCTTTGTGATCCGAGCCTGCAACTTCCGGCGCAACGTGTCTAGTTGCTCTGGCGCCATTCCAGTAGGCGCCGATTCCTCGATAGCCGTGGCGAGATACGGTGGCGGCTCGGGTGAACTCCCATACGCCTTGTCGAGGAATTCGAGGACAGTCTGCTCCATTTCGTCAAACTCGGGCATTAGGCCTGCTGAGTTTCGGCATTGTCACCGTCCTGCGCGTGCCAGCGGCGAAGGAAGTCCCTGATCGCACGACGGTATAGGGAGTCCATAGCAGCAGGCGACAGTCCAGCCTCCGAGGCTGCCGACTTGACCGGGAACGGCATCCCATCAAGCCGGGGAATCCACACCTGAATCAGCGCCTTCGCCCAGTCCACTGGCATTGCGGTCAGTATGGCATCGATGCGATCACGAGTTGCGGTGGCGCTTTCGCCGTCGATGGCATCGTCCTCAGCACTCCTAGCGGAAGGCAGTGGGGTCCGGAGGTGGTCTCGCGCATCGGGGCGTCGACGCGGCGGACGGTCAAGACTATCGTGGTCTGCCCAACCGCGTAACTCACGGTCCAACGTTCCCTTCAGACGATTCATGCCTTTCCACTGGACCCAGGTCGGGAACGCCGATCGCTCGGGGTCGAAACTCTCGATATCCTGTCGTGCTTGCAGAAAGGCCTCATCGGTCAGAGCTGCCGTCAGGTCTCGAACCTCGTCATCGGGCACTCGCGCTCCTAGGGAGCTGTTGCGGCGGCGCACCGAATGGAGGAGCCAACCGTGGACCCTCGTGAAGTACTCATCGATGACCTGGTTCCAGGCAAGCGGATCGCGAGCACGTAGGAGGGGCAGCAAATCACGCCAGAGCTCATCGGCCAACTTCGAGTGCCCGGCTAGAGGGATGTAGGGTTGGTGGGGCGGGGGCGAGAGGCATCGTCTTAAGGATATGGCCACCTGCGCGAAGATTTCGTCGCGGCTCCCAGGCGGGTCTCCGCCTGGGAGAGGACTGTCTGCGTGGCACCGGGCCCTGTCCGTAGGGATCGTCGGGCCCGATCGGATTAGCCAGGCCCCGGCGGCCTTGGGTTGAGGAGATCGCGGCCCGTACGATCAGAGCGGCCTCCGACTCCGAGGATCGGCTGAGGTACACGAGTCCGACCCAAACGATCTCCGGAGAGCCGGGGGAGGACCGTTAGAGCCACAGTGGGAAGTAAGGCCACGAGTTCTCGCTCTGCTTCGGCGACGAGGACTTGAACCGTCACTCGCTGAAGGGCCTCACGTGCTATCTGGACCGTCGCGTTGCATCTTCACCCGAATTGGGGTACACTAGGCGCCATGATGACGAGTGTAGAAGCAACGCGCGCTGTTGGCCGGCAGAGGGTGACCCGAACCACCCGAGGTCTGCGAGCGAGCCGGCTGACACGACGTC